>Ga0172379_10000138_pt1 | contig 199234 bp, 215 predicted proteins | sample GrowelOW334metaG_FD_119756 | JGI IMG/M metagenome (GOLD analysis project Ga0172379, IMG submission 119756) | Groundwater microbial communities from an aquifer near a municipal landfill in Southern Ontario, Canada - Groundwater well OW334 metaG | ecosystem: Environmental > Aquatic > Deep...
CCCCAGCCGAAAATTGGGGTATATAATATACGTATTAACACTAACTACATAGATTATGAAAATTCTAAGAACGTGGACATTCAAATGGTGGGAAGTGGGGATGATTAAGGTTTGTTTGCTTTCTCTTGGTATTTTGCTCGGTCTGTATTTCTCAGAATTCCTAGCGAATTATTTGTGGCTTTGGTGGTTTTTGTTTGTTGTTTTGGCTGTTTATTTCATCGTTCGGTTCTTTATGGACGATAAGACGGGTATGTAGACTGTTTGTATCCTAAAATAGACTAAACCCAAAGGATGGTATAATGGTCATCTACCTTATTAGTTGTAAATAACTATACAAAACATGAAAACCCAAAAAATTCTTATCGTTGCATCGCTTGCTCTTCTAGTGTTTTTTGTTGCACATTCACAAGTCTTTGCGAGGGATGGTGCGGGAGATACAGGGGATAGACAGCAGGTGAGCAGTGAGGATCAAAAATCAAATGACAATGTTGATGTGAAAGAGCTTGACCAACAGGACAACAGCTCCTCAACTGATAGTGAACTTAACAATGAAAATGATCAGAACTCAAATGAGAATGAGAACGAGAGTGATAGTCACGAAAGGATGATGGGAAATATCATTTCTGATTTGAATAAAATCGGCAAGGAAAACCGAGGAATTGGAGATGAAATCAGTGACATCGCAAAGGATGAAGCTTCCTCGACTGACATGCGAGTTCGAGTCATGCAGGCCATAGAACAAAGAGATGCCATTTCCAAATTCTTTTTTGGAATAGACAAAAATAGTCTCAAAACCCTAAGCCAAGAACTCGATAATACCCAAAAGAATATTGATCGATTGCAAACAGTGAAAGACAGCGTGGCCAGCTCGACCCTTCAAACTCAATTGGATGAACAAATCAAATCACTTCAAGATGCTCAAGCCAAAGCCGTAGCTTTTGTGAAAGCGAATGAAAACTCCTTTAGTCTCTTTGGATGGTTTGTGAGCCTCTTCAAGTAATCTTTCTTATTTGTTCGGGTGGTGTTCGTGTATCTCGTTCTGAATGTCTTTCATTTCTTTCTCCATCTTTTTGACTGAAGTTTGAATATTTTCAATTTTCATTTCTTCGGTTTCAAAAACTTCTTCTGTTCTTTCGGCTAGTTTCTTTTCTCCACGAAGTCCGGTCATGATGAGGCGGTTTCCCACAAAAGCAGAAACGAAAATCCCTGATATAAGGAGGAGGGTTGTTCCTACTACAATAGAAATAGAACTATTACTGATGATAGGCAATGAATCAGCCAAGTGCCAAACACCCCTCCAGAAAAGCACAATCCCGACTCCACCAATCAAAGCATAAAGCAGGGGTGACCTCGAAAGTCGTCCGCGAACTTTATCTTCTAATCTATCGAAAAATCCAAAAACTTTTTTATACATATAACTCATTATACTAAAGAGCCGAATAAAAGATATAATATATACATGAAGCTAATTTTCTTGGATACTGAGACGACCGGAAATGATGTGACCAAAGACAGATTGGTTCAAGTTTGCTATAGAACCAAAGAAGAAGGAACGAAAGTTGAGTACTTCAAACCTCCTATCCCGATGAGTGTCAAGGCGATGAGCATTACCCACATCACGGACAAGATGCTCGTAGACAAGGAACCTTTTGAGACAAGTCAAATGCACAAAGATTTGGAGTTTTTACTCGCGGGTGGTGTATTGGTGGCTCATAATGCGAAGTTCGATGTGGCCATGCTTGAAGCCGAAGGAGTGAAGGTTCCTCGTTTTATTTGTACACTTCGTGTAGCACGCTTTTTGGATTCCAAAAATTTAATACCCGAATATAATCTCCAATTTCTCAGATATTACATGGGTCTCGAAGTCGAAGGCAATCCGCATGATGCAGAAGGCGATGTGAATGTTTTATACGCTGTTTTTGAACGTTTATATAAGAAAATATTTGAAGTTGAAAAGACAGATGAGGCGACGATTGAGAAAATGATTGAGATTTCAAGCAAACCTTCACTTTTCACTTTTTTTAATTTTGGGAAATATAAAGATAAAAAAATTGAAGAGGTAGTGAAAAGTGATCGAGGCTATCTCGAATGGCTTTTAAACCAGAAAACCATTGATGGAGGAATGGATGAAGATTGGATTTATACATTGAAGTATTATTTAAACAAATAATATGTTTGGTTTAGTCACTATCAGAAACTGGTACGGGAAGTTTGAACGGCCGATTTCTTCGTTTTCACTCTTGGGTGGATTTATTTTTGATGCCATCTTCCTTAAACGGGTAGATTTATTTTGGGAGAACTTTTGGATTTTTGTTCATCTGGTCGTGGTGGCTTTTTGTATTGTTCTAATCAATCTAAAAAAATATCAACCCGAAGAAGAAACAGACCCAAGCAAACCCCATTTTTGGTATGTGAACATTCTACAGTTTTTCTTTGGAGGTTTGCTTTCTACTTTCCTTGTTTTTTATTTTCGCAGTGCGACTTTGTCCGCCAGCTGGCCGTTTCTTTTACTTCTAGGGTTGGCTTTTATGGCGAACGAAAGACTCAAGCGACAATATAGTCGTTTGAGCTTCCAAATCAGCCTTTTGTTTTTGTCCATTTTTTCCTTTTTAATTTTTTATGTTCCAGTTTTGGTTCATAGTATCAATCAGTGGACTTTTATTTTGAGTGGAATTTTGAGCTTGATAGTTATCTCTGTTTTTCTTTACATTTTAGCCAGATTTTCTAGAGACAGATTCTATGAGCATGCTCGGCGCTTAACGGTTTCTATTCTAGGCATCTTTTTTGTGATGAATATTTTATATTTTGCTAACATTATTCCACCCCTACCGCTTTCTCTAAAAAATTCTGGGATCTATCACTCTGTTTCTCATAATTCAAATGGAGATTATATTGTTCAAACAGAAACCGAAGGATGGTGGTCCAAATATTTCGCTCTTTATCCTGATTTCTATTTGGTCCCTGGGGATGTAGTCTATGCGTTTAGTTCGGTTTTTTCTCCTGAATCTTTCAATACTTCTATTGTTCATGAATGGCAGTATTTGGATCCAAAATCAGATAAATGGATAACCGAAGGTCGAGTTTCTTTGTCTGTGACCGGTGGACGAGGTGGGGGATACAGAACCTATTCTACTCGTGTTGATCTTGTCCCCGGACATTGGAGAGTAAACGTTTTAACTCCGACAGACCTTGTCCTTGGTCGCTTGCGTTTCAATGTAGTATCTACAAACACTGAACCGATTTTAAATACAGAAACCAGTCAATGAAATTGGATGATATAATAAATCTCAGTTTATTAATAAATTTTGTTTAAAATGTCTGAACATTCAATTTCGATTTCGAATCCGACTCTTTCGCAGATGATTTTTAATAATAAAAAAACTGCGTGGTTCTGGCTCATTATTAGAGTTTATGTTGGATGGCAATGGCTTTCAGCTGGGTACGAAAAAGTTATTGATCCAATGTGGATAGGTCCAAAAGCTGGTCCTGCCCTTGCTGGTTTTATTAAAGGTGTAGTTGCAAAAACTCTCGGTGCGCATCCGGACGTTCAAAATTGGTATGCCACTTTTCTTCAGAATGCAGTATTATCTCATGTGCACGGCTGGTCTGCTTTTGTAGCTTACGGAGAAGTTTTGGTTGGTTTGGGGCTCATTGTGGGTCTTTTCACTGGTGCCGCGGCTTTCTTTGGAGCCTTTATGAATTGGAATTTCCTTATGGCCGGTACAGTTAGCGTAAACCCAGTTCTTATGATTCTTTCTATTTGGATTATTTTGGCGCGCAATGTTGCTGGACGTTTTGGTTTAGACAGATTCGTGCACAAAAAATTCAAAAAGTATTAAGACTTTTTCAAAAGAATTCTAATTCCATCCCACCATCCATCGCCCAAACTATCTCTCTTGTTTGGATTAGTTTTTATGCAGTCGCTTGGGGCACCTTGATATGAACAAGTCTCCACTTCATCGGGCAGTCCATCTTTGTCACTATCTTTGGTTCGGAATTCGAGTCGAGCATCAACAGTCGAAGTAGCCATAGGTTGATTCTTGTCTATGATTGTATAAGTCACTTCATCTGGAACAGTGAGGGAAAGTATTTTTGGTGTTCCTTTTGAATCACGAACAAGGTAGATAACCTTGCGAACAAAACTTCTGGTCATATCTGATTGTTCTGTATGAAAATCGGTTGAGAGGATAATTTGTTTGTGATCAAACCAAACATTAGTAAAATCTTTTTCAACGAATTGCGCACCATTTTTGTATGCGAAGTCCATTAAATCATTGCACTCTTTGGTTTTAGTTGGGTCGTTGCATGTATCAGAGTTTTGGTACGAAACACTTTTCAAACTGGGGAAATCGTGATTTTTGGCAAAAGACAAATATTTTTGAAAAACTGCCCAAGAAGATTTTTCAATGCTTTGAGAGGTCTCGGTCGGCTCTTTTGGTAGTGCTACTATCGGAGAAGAAGTCGAAGCTGTAGTTGAAGCTACTTCAGTTTTCGTTTCTGTTTTTTTAAGATTGTTTGCATTTCTAATTCCAAAGAAGATTATTACCCCGAGGACTAAAATACCTACTAATACATAAATTTTGTTTTGCATTCGAGTAGTATAGCAAATCTCAAAAATCGAAATTTATTGACATAAGTGGTACTTATTGCTATAATTGAATAAAGTTTATGTACCAAAAAAGAAAGTTTGCTTCAAGGAGAGCTCCACGAGGACGTTCATTCAGCCAGCATCTAGACATCAAGAACTTTATCAACAAGGCGGTTATCGTTGAAGAGGTTGATCATTTTATACCTGAACACGAATTCAGTGATTTTTTAATTGAAGAAAAATTGAAGAAAAATATTGCGAACAAGGGATATGTGGCTCCTACTTCAATTCAAGATCGAACCATCCCACACATTCTCAAGGGTCAAGATGTGGTGGGAATCGCAAACACAGGAACAGGGAAGACCGCCGCTTTCCTCATTCCTCTCATTAATAAAATGATGCGTGATCCAAGCCAATCTGTGCTTATTGTTGTTCCAACCAGAGAACTAGCTTCTCAAATAAATGATGAATTAAAAGACTTTGCGCCGGGTACTGGGCTCTTTTCTGTAGTTTGTGTTGGGGGCACGCCGATGGGGCCTCAACTCAAGGAATTAAAATACAAAAATCATTTTATTATTGGTACCACGGGTAGATTAAAAGATTTGATTGAACGAAGAGCCTTAGATCTTTCGAAAACCAAGAGTTTGGTTTTGGATGAAGCAGACAGAATGCTTGATATGGGTTTTCTTCCGGATATGAAGTTTATTTTAGATCAGATGCCGAAAGAGAGACATACTTTGTTTTTCTCTGCGACGATGTCAAAAGAAGTTGAGAAATTAATACATGAATTTTTGCATGAGCCTGTTTCCATCTCTGTAAAGACCCAAGATACTGCCAAAAATGTTGACCAAGATATTGTTCGTATGAAAGCAGGGGAAGACAAACTTTTGGCCTTGGAGAAAATTTTGAAACATGAAGCTTCGAACAAGGTTTTGATTTTTGGTCGAACCAAACATGGAGTAGAAAGATTGGCCACGACTCTTTCGGCTAGGGGATTCAAAGCAGATTCTATCCATGGAGACAAAAGTCAGAGTCAAAGACAGCGTTCTTTGGATGCGTTTAAGCAGGACAAGATTAAAATCCTAGTGGCCACAGACGTCGCTGCTCGCGGTCTCGATATCCCTCTTGTTTCTCATGTGATTAATTATGATTTACCAGCCACGTATGAAGACTATATTCATCGCATCGGCCGAACCGGCCGAGCAGGGGCAGTAGGGAAGGCTTTAACCTTTGTTTAAGTTTCTTGTTATAATAGGAATCTAAAAGCTTTAATTTATTAAAACATGCCACTTTTATTTGTTATCGGAAGAATTTTACTCGGAGGATTTTTCCTCATGAATGGTTATAGCCATTTTAAAAACTTAAAAAACAGTGCAGATTACGCTGCTTCGAAAGGAGTGCCTATGCCCAAGATAGCTGTTGGATTCTCTGGGTTGCTTCTGCTCATTGGTGGGGCAACTATCGTTCTCGGTTCTTGGACCAACTTTGGCCTATACGCTTTGATTCTTTTCCTTATCCCAGTGACTTTTCAAATGCATGCTTATTGGAAAGAGACTGACCCAATGATGAAAATGAATCAAAGAATTAACTTTATGAAAAACTTGGCGATTCTCGGAGCAGTCCTCATGCTTCTCTCACTTCCGGTTCCTTGGATTAATTCTTTCTAGTTAGCACCCTGTTGTGCGTGCATTGATTCGATCACTCGAGTGGGGGTTTTGTGCAAAATATCCAAAACTTCTCGATGGTCATCGGTTATGGTGAAAAGTTTAATATCTTCGTTCTCAATTACTCCACGACTCAACAAAGTATTGCCGATGAAGTTTTGCATCGCATTCCAATATTCACTTCCTACACAGATAATAGGAACGTCTTTGATTTTTTTGGTTTGAACCAAAGTGAGAACTTCAAAGAATTCATCGAGAGTCCCGTATCCACCGGGAAAAAAAATAAAAGCTTCAGATGAGAAAGTTAGGCATACCTTTCGCACAAAGAAATAATAAAAATTGACTTGGGCAGTGAGATATCTGTTCACGACTTGTCCGTCTGGAAGTTTGATAGTCAATCCGAGGGATGATCCACCGGCCTCGTTCGCTCCGCGGTTTGCGGCCTCCATGATTCCCGGACCACCCCCAGAGATAATCGAATAACCAAGTTCCTTCACAATCAAGGCGGCCAGCTCTCTGGCGCTTTGGTAAAAAGGATTATCCTCTTTAAACATGGTAGAACCGAAGAAAGTCACTGATTGAGGATAATCTTCGAGTAATTTAAATCCATCTTTAAACTCCTTGGAAATTTCTGATATTCGCTCTCTAGCCACCTCCTGCATTTCCAAACGTGTCAGGGTGGGTATGTTTTTTTCTATATCCATTTAACTATAATAACATGGTATATTAGATAGATAGTAATTTTAATTAATAAGATGAAATTATCAAGAAATCAATCCATCGGAGTTTTCGTAGCTATCGCAGTAACTGGCTTTATTCTTTTTGGAGGACAGTTTATTAATTTATTCTCACAAGATAATAACTCAAATCAGGCAAGCAATATGCAAAATACACAAACAGGGGTTAAAGTGGAGAATATTCTAAACGGAGAGGGAACTATTGCAGAGAAAGGAGACATTATCACTGTGAACTATATCGGTACTTTGCTTGATGGGAAGGTTTTTGATAGTTCAATAGATCGCAAACAACCTTTTACTTTCCAACTCGGAGTGGGGCAGGTGATTCGTGGTTGGGACGAAGGGGTACTTGGGATGAGGGTAGGTGGCAAACGACGTTTAATCATAGGATCTGATTATGCATATGGTAGCCAAGCAGTAGGGACCATTCCTCCAAACTCAACTTTGATTTTTGAAGTAGAACTTTTGAAAGTACAAAAACCAATCACTAAATAAATGGGAACCGACTAAAACAAAACAAAATGGAGATAGATCCAAACAATCTCCACCATGCATATCTAATCATCGGCCCCAAATCAGAAGGGGAAAGTTTGGTCGTTTCTGTTTGTAGTGAACTTGGATTAATCGAAGCGGGGAATCCTGATTTTCATGCGTATCGAATTGATTCGTTTGATATAGAATCAGCCCGAGATATCCGCATGCGGGCTCAAGAAAGACCGTTTGGTTTGAAAAAAATATTTCTGATTTCTGCTGAAAGATTCACGCATCAAGCTCAAAACGCTTTGTTGAAAACTCTCGAAGAGCCATCAACCGATGTGTATTTCTTTGTTCTGCTTTCTGCGCCTGATTTGCTCTTGCCGACTTTGCTTTCGAGAATGCAAACGATTCATACGAACTCACAAAATTCTTCTCTTGAAAAGTCCTCGGATTCCTCGCCTCGAGCGAGCCAGACTTTTCGCGATAAGAATTTTGCTCCTCAACAATTTCTTAAGTTATCTTTGAAAGACAGATTAAACTTTGCGAAGAAATTTGCAGATGATGAACAATCACTCCCAACATTTCTGGATTCTTTGATGTCATATATTAAGATTCACGATTCGAAAAGTGAAGCTTTGGGGAAAATATTTACTGTACGACGTTTTGCTGATGATTCGTCTAAAAGCTCTCGTCTTATCCTCGAGCATTTAGCGACTGTGTTAAACTAGTATAAAATAAATATATGGCTTATAACTTCCAACCATTCAAACTCGCGAGCGAAGCGACCTTGTTGTGGCTTCAAAAAGAATATGCTTCACTTCGTACAGGCAGAGCTACTCCAACTATTCTCGATTCAGTTCAAGTAGATGTATACGGTTCTAAAATGTCTATTAATCAAGTCGCAAGTGTCTTGGGCGAAGGACCACGAAGTTTGCGCATTACTCCGTGGGACAAAACAGTAACCAAAGCGATTGATTCAGCGATTCGCGAATCGAATCTTGGTCTTTCTGTTTCTGTAGATGACCAAGGACTTCGGGTCTCATTTCCTGAATTGACTGCTGAAAGTCGTACTACACTCCTCAAGGTGGCGAAGCAAAAACTCGAAGAAGCGCGTATCAGACTGCGTTCAGAAAGACAAAAAGTTTTGAGCGATTTGGATAAAGGGGAAATGCCAGAGGATGAACAAACTCGTACCAAAAATGAATTGCAGAAATTAGTAGACGAAACCAACAGGAAACTCGACGAGTTCGCTAACAAAAAAGAAAAGGAAATTTCAGAATAGTTTTATAGATTACTCTAAACAATGTCAATCATAATATTTATCATCGTTCTCTCCGTCCTCGTGATAGTACACGAAGCGGGGCATATGTTTGTGGCCAAGTTTTTTAATATTCGAGTAGATGAATTTGGTTTGGGTTATCCACCGATAATGAAGAAATTATTTCGATGGAGAGGAACGGATTTCACTTTAAACTGGCTACCCTTTGGTGGTTTCGTGAAGATTTACGGAGAAAATCCGGATCCAGAGCATAAAGAAATCGGGAACGATAGTTTCCAAACCAAAAATCATGGAGCACAAGCAGCAGTTTTGGTCGCCGGTGTAGTGGCCAATCTTTTGTTCGCTTGGCTTTTACTTTCTATAGTTCTTTTGATAGGGATAAATGGTAATGATGGTTTGTTGGTAAAATATTCTTTTTTTCAAGCATTTTGGCACGGGCTCCTCACTACTCTAAAGATTAGTTGGCTGATTATACAGTCCCTAGGAGTATTAATTAGTGGAGTGTTTTTGGGACATGCCAATTTGGCGGATGTGATAGGGCCAGTCGGACTTGTTGATTATGTAGGCAAAGCTGCTGCCGAAGGAATCAGTTTTCTCTTTTATTTTGTGGCTTTGATTTCTATAAATCTTTCAATTGTAAATTTATTTCCGGTCCCAGCTCTTGATGGGGGAAGGCTCTTGTTTGTGGCCATTGAATCAATTTGGAGGAAGCCTATACCTCCAAAAGTCTTCAATATAATGAATACAGTAGGATTTGCTATTCTTGTTCTCCTTATGATTCTTGTCACTTTTAGAGACATTAGACATTTGATATAATATGAATATGACTTCTGAATTCCCAAGACATATTGAAGCTAGGAGTGAGTTTGATGTTGAACGAATAGAGAAAACCAAAAATGATATCAGAAATGCTCTGATCATGTTTTCATGCACAGACATGGATGGATTTGTGTCTTGTATGAGTGAATGGTTGGATAAAAATGATGAGAAGTTCGAAGCACAATACAATCAACTCTTAAACGACAGGCCAACTTTATTAGATGAATGGGAAACTGCTGATTTGAAAATCCGAGACGAGATTTTGAATACTTTGAACGGGGCTCTTCTTGAAGACGGTTCTGATATAAGTCAAGCTGCTTAGTACCCAATTTCACCCTTTGTTTTTGGGCTGATTTTTTGTATTATAGTGGGATGAAGCAGTCACAACTATTTACTAAAACCAAGAAAGAATCTCCAAAAGACGAGATGGCCAAGAATGCCATTTTGCTCTCTCGTGCAGGCTTTATTCACAAAGAAATGGCCGGAGTATATTCATATTTACCACTTGGTTTAAGGGTGATAAAAAATATTGAAAATATCATCAGAGAAGAAATGAATGCTATCGGAGGTATAGAAATGAAAACTTCTATATTTCAAAACAAAGAAATATGGGAAAAATCAAACAGATGGGACGATAATGTAGTAGATAATTGGTTTAAGACAAAATTAAAAAATGGGGGAGAGGTTGGATTATCTTTTACTAATGAAGAGGCTTATTCGAATATTTTAAAACAATACGTTTCTTCTTATAAAGATTTACCGGTTTACCCTTATGATTTCAAAGAAATTTTTAGAAATGAAGCCAGAAGCAAGTCTGGAATTATGCGAGGCAGGGAATTTTACTGGAAAGCTTTGTATTCCTTTTCTAAAAATAAAGAAGAACATGATGATTTCTATAAAGAGGCAACACAAGCATATGAACGTATATTCAAAAGAGTTGGTATTGGTAATTTAACTTATATAACTTTTGCATCTGGAGGAACTTTTTCAAAATATTCTCATGAATTTCAAGCCATAAGTGATGCCGGTGAAGATATTATTTATGTAGACGAAGATAAAAAACTAGCCATAAATAAAGAGCTTATTAATGAAGAAAGTTTATTAAAAGAGATGGGTTTAAATAGAGAAAAATTAGCGGAGAAAAAAGCTATTGAAGTTGGAAATATTTTCACCCTTGGGACTAAATTTTCAGAACCATTTGATTTGAAATACAAGAACGAAAAAGGAGAAGACAATCTCGTTTTTATGGGATCTTATGGGATAGGTTTAGGCCGCCTTATGGGTACGATTGTGGAGTTGCTTTCAGATGAAAATGGGATTATGTGGCCAAAAGAAGTTTCTCCGTTTAAGGCACATTTATTGCTTGTAAGCACTGATGAAAAAATAAAAAAACTTGCTGATGATGTATATGAAAAACTGATTAAGAAAGGTGTTGAAGTTTTATACGATGATCGAGAAATGCGGGCTGGAGAAAAGTTTGCAGATTCGGACTTGATTGGTATCCCAATGAGAATTATTGTTGGTGATAAAACCATGGATTCAACTTTTGAAGTAAAGGATCGAGCCACAGGTAAAGTAGAACAAAAAAGTTTGGAAGATATCATACATGAACTTAAATGAAAAAAATTTTCGGTCAAGAAAAACTTCGTCGATTTCTTAGTCATGATATTGGTATTGATTTAGGCACGGCCAACACCCTTGTATATATGCGTGGGCAGGGGATTATTATCAACGAACCATCGGTTGTTGCCTTGAATCAAAAAACAGGGCAAGTAGTGGCTGTAGGGGTGGAAGCGAAGAACATGCTCGGTCGAACACCGGCTCACATTTCTGCTATTCGTCCTTTGGTCGATGGGGTTATTTCTGATTTTGAAATTACTGAAGAGATGATTAGTTATTTATTAAGCAAAGCTACCGACACAAATAAAAAACTTTTTGGTCCACGAGTAGTAGTCGGTGTCCCTTCGGGTATTACTTCAGTGGAGATTCGAGCTGTGCGAGATGCGACCAAGAATGCGGGGGCAGGAGAAGTCCACATCGTTGAAGAACCTATGGCCGCTGCGATAGGGATGCGTTTGCCCATTAGAGAACCAGCTGGAAATATGATTATTGATATAGGGGGTGGCACATCCGATATTGCTGTCCTTTCGCTCGGCGGAGTAGTTCGATCGAAAAATTTAAGGATTGCAGGAGATAAATTTAACAATGACATCATCAGTTATATTCGCAATCAATTCAAAATTTTAATTGGTGAAAAAACCGCAGAGATGATTAAACATTCGATTGGTTCGGTTCTGCCGAGTTCGGTTCCTCTTGAGGCCAAAGTCAAAGGCAGAGATTTAATCACCGGTCTACCAAGAGAAGTGATAGTAACTGATACGGATATTCGTGAAGCCCTCGCTTCATCTATAGAATCTTTGATTGAATCAACGCGTGAAGTGCTCGAAGCCACTCCTCCAGAAATTCTTTCAGACATAATGCAGAGAGGTATTTATCTTGCAGGTGGTGGAGCCCTGATTCAGGGTTTGGCTGAACTTATTGAAAGCGAAGTGAATATCCCGGTCCATCTTTCTGCTGACCCATTAACCGCAGTGGCCCGTGGTACGGGTATAATCCTTGAAGATTTAGAAAGTTTTAGAGATATACTTATAGAAAATGAAGACGAACTTCCTATCAAGAAATAAACCAAAAAGAATTTATTTCAAACATGTTTTTGTGGTTGTTTTGATTTTTGTTTTTGGTTCCATTTTCTTTTCTTTGTTTTCAGGTAGTTTGATTCGAGTTCTCACTCCGATTTGGAGAGGGGAAAATATTATTGCTCGAGGATTCCAAAATCTATTTTTGTTTGTACACTCCAAAGATTCATTAATAAAAGAAAACCAAAACTTAAGAGAGAAAATAGTTGCTGACGAACTCCTTTTGGTTTCGATGAGGACTTCAACAGAAAATCAAGATTCTCTTCTTCGAAACTTCGGTCGAGTTTCAATCAAAAATGGCATAAATGCCACCGTGCTAGTCCATCCACCAGAAACTCCATATGATGTCTTGGTGATTGATGCTGGATCTTTTGACGGTGTGGAAGTCGGACAAGAAGTCTCGTTGGCCATGAATTCTGCGAGTGGTTTTATAGGACCAAAAATTGGGATTATTACCGAGGTTTTCAAAAAAAACTCACGGGTTAAGTTATTCTCCGCCAGTGGAGAAAAAACCAACGCCATTTTGGAAAGAAACTCTATACCTGTGGTGCTTCTTGGGCGGGGTGGCGGGAATTTTGAATTTACTTTGCCTAGGGAAGCCGAGATATCTGTAGGCGACAAGATTCTTTCTTCTGATATTAGTCGTGTTTTGGTTGGTGTAGTAAAGGATGTTGAAATGTCTGCCACAGATTCATTTAAGAAAATCCTCGTGATTTCAGCTGCCAACATTTATACAGAGAATTTTGTCACTGTCCTACCATGAATTATCGTCTCTTGGTGACCATTGTTCTTTTTTTATCTATCATCGCTTTTCCATATTGGATATATCTCCCAGTTCTCGTTTTGTCATCCTTATTTTTTAGATTCTATTGGGAGGGGATAATTTCTGGTTTTTTGATTGATGTTTTATATGGACCTGTTTCTCATATGGGGATTTCTCTTAATTTCCCAATAGCTTTGTATATTTCTATTTTTCTTTTAATCCTTTTGCCTTTGCATGAACGAATAAGATTTAATGCCTAATAATTTATTTCATAAAATAAAAAAGAGTATTGGCCGTTCATCAAAAATCGGTCGAAAGTATCAGGACATAAATCCAGAAGATATTTTTCTTGATTCAGCCAATTTACCGGGTTTTGCAGAGCACAGATTTGAAGGTCGAATAGAAAAACCCATTGGAGGAACAACTTTTCTTTTATTAAGAGGAATTTTGATTTTAATTTTAATTGTTTTTGCTTTTAAACTATGGGGTTTGCAAGTAATGAATGGCGAAAAATTTTCTCAAATTTCAGAAAATAATCGACTTGAACGAACTCTTATTTTTGCCAATCGCGGAGTGATTTATGATCGCAACAAAGTTGAATTAGCTTCGAATAATATAAAAGAGAACGATGCAGGGTTTGCTTCAAGAGTTTATGCTCCGATTGATGGTCTCGCTCATGTAGTTGGATATTTGAAATACCCGACCAAAGACTCCTCCGGGTTTTATTATGAAGAAAATTATCGTGGTCAAGCCGGAGTAGAGAAAACTTATAACGATTCACTTTCTGGCACGAATGGTATCAAACTCAGAGAAACAGATGCTTTGGGTCATTTAATCTCAGAAAGTGTTGTAGAAAAACCTGTTGATGGTTCAGATCTTACTCTTTCTATTGATGCAAAGTTAACAAATGAATTATATAAAGCCATAGAATCTATTGCTCATGATCGTGGATTTAGCGGTGGGGCAGGGGTAATCATGGATACAGATACAGGAGAAATTTTGGCTCTTTCAAGCTATCCTTCTTATAATCAAAATATAATCACTTCCGGTTCAGACAAAAACAAAATAAAAGAGCTTTTTAATAGTCCTACTAAACCGTTTCTTGATCGAGCAGTTAGTGGACTTTATACTCCAGGTTCGATTGTAAAGCCGATTGTCGCTCTCGGTGCTTTGAACGAAGATATCATCACTCCTGAAAAAAAGATTTTAAGCACCGGCTCTATTTCTGTTCAAAATCCTTATGACAAAACTAAATTCTCCGTGTTTAAAGACTGGCGAGCCCAAGGTTGGGTGAATATGAAAGATGCGTTGGCTGTTTCTTCAGATGTTTATTTTTATGAAGTCGGGGGAGGTTTTGAAGGTCAAAGGGGTTTGGGCATAGGGAAGATAGATCAGTATTTTAATTTGTTTGGTTTAACCGAAAAGACAGGTATAGATTTACCCGGAGAAAACTCTGGTGTGATTGCCACACCAGATTGGAAGAAAGAAAATTTCAACGGTGATGATTGGAGATTGGGGGATACGTACATTACGGCCATCGGTCAGTACGGCACCCAAGTGACTACCTTGGAAGCCGTTCGTTGGGTAGGGGCCATAGCCAACGGCGGTAAGTTACTCGTTCCTTCTGTAGTTTTAGGAGGGGCCAAGGAACCTGTTTTTAGAACTATTAATCTACAGAGTGAAGATTGGCAAGTAGTACGTGATGGGATGAGGCAAGGAGTGACCACGGGAATTGTTTCTGCTCTTTATACTCCGGCTGTGGCTGTGGCTGCCAAGACGGGTACTGCAGAACTTGGAGTTTCAAAGAAGATGGTAAACTCTTGGTCAACGGGGTTTTTCCCATTTGAACATCCACATTATGCTTTTGCAGTTATTATGGAAAAAGGGGATAGGAACAATACTGTTGGGGCGACTTATGTGATGCAATCGGTCATAAATTGGATGATTTCGAATACACCAGAATATTTGAAATAACATTTGATTAAAACTTTGGTTTAGGGTATTATTCGTTCCCATAACTTATATTTAAACGTTGCCCATGAATCCCCAACACGAATATCTAACTAAAGAGAAATATGAAGAATTCAAGCACGAGCTTGAAATTTTAAAAACCAAAAAACGCAAGGAAATTGCAGAGGCTCTTGAATATGCCAAGTCGCTTGGGGATCTTTCGGAGAATGCTGAATATCACGAAGCTCGAGATGCTCAAGCTCAAGCTGAAGATAGAATTAATCATCTTGAAGCACTTCTCAAATCTGCTTCGATTGTTTCTGCTCACAATACAGACATGATTGCTGTTGGATCAGTAATCACCATGGCTAAACCAGATGGGACAAAGGTCACTTACACTCTCGTTGGTTCAGAGGAAGCAGATGCAGGTGCGGGTAAGATTTCTATTCGTTCTCCACTCGGGCAAGCTGCGCTCGGCAAGAAAAAAGGCGAATTATTCTCATTTAAAACCGCTGGTGGTATAATGAATTACAAAGTTGTTGAGATAAAATAACTTTCTAGACTTCCACAGAATGGCTTCTTTAGAAGAAATACGCCAAGCTCGTTTGGACAAACTCAATCTCTTGATTTCCAAGGGGATTAATCCTTATCCCACTACTACTCATCAAGATTATACAAATAAGATTGCCACAGAGCAGTTTGATGATTTTTCTAAATCAGGTAAATCAATTCATTTAGTCGGTCGTGTTTTGTCTATTCGAGCGCAAGGCAAAATCATTTTCTTTCATTTTGATGATGGGACCGGCAAGTTTCAAGCCTTGCTAAAATCAGGAGAACCAATCACCGAAGAAAATTTTAAACTCTTTGAGGACGCTTTTGATATGGGCGATTTCGTTGAAGTAAAAGGTACTTTGTTTGTGACCAAAAAGAACGAGAAAACTATTTTGGCCGAGGAAGTGAGGATGCTTTCGAAATCCTTGCGCCCGCTTCCGGAAAAATGGCATGGACTTCAGGATATTGAAGAACGTTTCCGTCGAAGGTATTTGGATCTTATTTCTACAGAGGGGGTGAAAGAACGTTTTGAAACTCGTTCAAAAATTATTTCTTTAATTCGAGAATTTTATACCGAACAAGGTTTCGTAGAGGTAGACTTGCCGAATCTTCAACCTCTCGCTGGAGGAGCGACGGCTGCACCTTTTATTACTCATCACAATGCTTTGGGAATGGATTTTTTCCTACCTATTGCCCAAGAACTTTATTTGAAGCAACTCCTCGCTGGAGGGATGAACAAGGTTTTTGAGATAGGCAAGAGATTCAGAAATGAGGGGATTGATACTACTCATAATCCAGAGTTCACCATGCTCGAATCGAATGAAGCTTATACTGATGCAGAAGGCCAAAGGAAATTCATCGAAGAATTGTTCAGATATGTTGTGAAAAATTTGCATGGAAAGTATGAAATAGAATGTGATGGAGAGAAAATTGATTTTAAACCGGATTTTAAAGTAACAAAATATTTTGATTTACTAAAAGAAACGGGGATAAAGAATCCAGAAGATACAGAGACGAAAATTTTGGATGAAATTTATAAAGAGAAAGTTCGACCAAATCTGATTCAACCAACTTTTATCGTGGATTATCCAGTGAGTGCTAACCCGTTTGCCAAGAGAAAAGACAGTGAGCCAGATTTGATTGATCGATTCCAACTTATTATTTGTGGTACAGAATTGGTTAATGCATTTTCAGAATTAAATAATCCCATCGATCAGAAAGAGCGATATATGGAAGAGGATAAGAAGGGCAAAAAAGGGGAAAAGGATATATCTCCATCAGATTTAGAATATCTTGAAGCGATGGAATACGGGATGCCTCCAAATGGTGGAATCGGGATAGGAATCGATCGATTGGTAATGCTTTTAACAAATACCAAAAATATTAAAGAAGTAATTTTGTTCCCAACCCTCCGATCTAGGAATGGTTAGATAAAGTTTCACCTCTTGAAGTGTTCGATTTAGTATGGTAATACAAGTGGGGGATGTCGGGTCTCCAACTCGGGGGGCTTCATGCTTGAAATTCTCTGGACTGTCGTACCCATCTTGGTGGTGCTTGTGGTTTTCTCCTACGTGGTGGCCCTGGTGGTTGTTCCTTTCTTAACCTGTTCGAACTGCGGACAGTTTGATAAAGAGGGTTTCGACGAGTCTATGTGGTCAGCGATATTGAATTTCGGCAATATGGGCGCTGCTTTTTTCCAGCCTCTACCCAGAACAAGGGTATGCAAGGAATGTGGTTTCGTTCTCTCATCGGGCGTGCAATCTTTATAAGCACGCCCTTTTTTGTTTAGAAATCAACTTTTTATATACTTGACAAATAACTTAATATGTGTATATTGTAAGCTAGGCGAAGTTAACGCACTCTCACCTCTGGGGGTTGCTGGTGAACATCTACAATACGCTAAGCATGTTGTTGGCGCTCTCGCTTTATCCGCCAACAGCAAGACAGATTCTCCGTCGCGAGATGGAACAGAACCTTGCCACATTCATCCTGTGGGGAACACTTGATGCCGTAGTTGCGGTATCAATCATGTTTCAGCATGGGAACTGGTATCTGCCCGCGGCCTACGTTCTGGGATGCATGGTTGTCATCACGGCGCTCATCATCGTGAAGACGTACAGCTGGACGTGGTTCGAAACGGCCATTGCCATCATGGTTGTGGCCTGTATTGTCGGCTGGAAGATTTCTGGTCCGAGGATGGCCACTATCATGTCGACCACGGGCGTTGTGCTTGCAGGGCTACCACAACTGTTGGACGCCTACAGGAAGCCAGCGACAAAGCCGATGATTATCTACAGCCTGTTCACTCTCGCGAATGTGCTGTCGGTCATGGGTGGAAAGGCGTGGACGGTCGAGGAGAGGCTGTACCCTAGTGCATGCTCGATTCTGTGCCTGATGGTGACAATGGCTTACGGTCGAAAGTTGTTTTCTCGGCCAAGTGAGAGTGGGGTATTGTTGCATTAGGTTACAAATATTCAGACAAAGCGTTGGGCCCCTAACATCACGTGGGGCCCTTTTCATACTCGAAAACAAAGAGGGTTTTATGTAAAGAGGGAAAGTGGATAACTCTAATAGTATTGTGGACGATGGTGGGATAAAATGTAGTCTGGTGGGATAAAGTGTTATGAAAACAAATCAATATGTTTATCGGCGAATACACGCACTCGGTCGACGAGAAAAAAAGAATTTCTCTTCCAAGCAAATTCCGCAAGGAGCTTGGTTCTAAAGTCGTAGTCACTCGAGGTTTAGACAATTGTTTATTTCTTTATCCCACTAAAACTTGGCAAGCTATCTCAAGCGAGGTGGCGAAAGCAGGGCATATGCAAAGAGATGAAGGATATACGAGGTTCACATTTAGTGGAGCTTCGGAAGTTGAAATCGACAGTGCAGGTCGAGTACTCATCCCAGAGTTTCTTAGAGAGTTCGCAGAACTTAAAAACCCAGTAGTCTTCACAGGCGTACATGACAGAATCGAAATTTGGAATGAAAAACGCTGGTCAACCTACAGGGCAAAGCTCGAACAAGCATATTCCAGTTCTTTTAAACGAGGTAATAAACTCTCTTAATCTTCATCCAAACAAAGTGTTTGTGGATGGGACGATTGGTTCTGCTGGACACAGTGCCGAAGTAGCACGAATGTTTGGTGAATCAGTTCGCATCATCGGTTTGGATAAAGATGCTCAAGCAGTGAAGAGAAGTGAATCGAAGCTTTCAAAACTATCTAAAAATTTCTCTTTAGAAGTTGAAAGCTTTAAAAATCTCGACAAAGTTTTAAATAAACTTGAAGTTGAAAATGTTGATGCAATCCTTCTTGATCTAGGGATTTCATCTGATCAACTTGAATCGTCGGGTAGGGGATTCACTTTTCAGAAAGACGAGCCACTGCTCATGACCATGAGTGAGAATTCTAAGGAAGGAGAATTGACAGCTTCAATCATTCTAAACACTTGGGATGAACAAGCTCTCGAACTAATCCTTAGAGGATTCGGTGAAGAGAAATTCTCCAAACGAATCGCCCACTCGATCATTGAGAGAAGAGAGACCAAACCATTTGTTACCACCTTTGATTTAGTAGAAGTGATTGAATCAGTAATGGGGGAATCAAGGTTTGGGAAAATCAATCCTTCGACGAAAACCTTTCAAGCTCTTCGTATAGCTGTGAACGAAGAACTTCAAGCATTAAACGAAGGTTTAGAAAAATCTTTCAAGGCTTTAAATTCTGGAGGACGACTAGCAGTCATATCCTTCCATAGTCTCGAAGATAGAATCGTGAAGAACTATTTTAGGTCTTTAATACAAGATAATCTGGCGGTTGCTCTAAACAAAAAACCGATTGTTCCAGAAGAAACAGAGAAAAAAGAAAATCCACGTTCAAGAAGCGCAAAGTTAAGAGTAATACAAAAAATATGATTTTTAAAACAAAAACCCTTTCATACGACACTCGAGCTCGCACTTTCTGGATTTTGGCTCTCATTTTAGGAACTTGCCTTATAGTTTATGTTTGGGCGATTCGAGCCACTATTTCTAATACAATTGCCCGAGCAAGTCTCGAATCCTCTACGGCCAACCTCTCAGCTAAAGTTGGAGAAATGGAATTTAATTTTATAAGTTTGGCCAACAATGTCTCTCTCCAATTAGCTTATGATCGCGGTTTCCAAAATGTGAATTCTCCTATTTATATTTCAAGATCTGCTTCACATTCACTTTCAATGAATCGCTAGGCCTTATGATTCAACCATCGAATAGGTTAAGGTTTCTTTCCATAATTGTTTTTTTCTTTGCCCTTATTCTTGTGGGTAAACTTTATTTTGTTCAAGTAGTTCAAAGTCAAACCTATAAACAAAAAGCTGAACATCAATATGTGGCTGGTGCAAATTATTTTGACCGAGGGTCAATTTTTTTCTCAGCTAAGGATGGTTCAGAAGTACCTGCTGCCTCTCTCAAAACAGGATTTATTCTTTCTATTAATCCGGAGATTCTTTCTAAAAATGGTGCCGATCTTCAGGCTGTGTACGAGAAGCTAAATGCGATTGTTCCTTTGGATAAAACAAGTTTTCTTTCGCATGCAGGAAAAACTAGCGATCCGTATGAAGAATTAGCCACAAAGCTTCCAAAAGAAATCGCTGACAAAATCCAAACTCTCGACATCCCCGGTGTCTCTGTTTTTGAAGAAAAATGGAGAGTGTATCCAGGGTTGTCTATGGCTGCTCATACGATTGGATTTATGGGATACAAAGGTGATGAATATGCAGGAAGATACGGTCTTGAGAGATTTTATGAACCGGTGTTGGCTCGAAGCGGTGATGATGCGTTCGTAAATTTTTTCGCAGAAATATTCTCTGATATAAAAAAGAGCGTAACCGAGGGACAAAGTTTGGAAGGGGATATAGTCACCACAATTGAACCGACAGTAGAATCATTTCTTGAACAAGATTTAGAGAAAGTAAACAATCAGTACCACTCCGAATTCACGGGTGGGATAGTGATAGACCCAAAGACCGGAGAAATTTATGCGATGGCCCTGACCCCAACCTTTGACCCAAACACTCCTCAAAACGAGAGAAATTCAGCCGTTTTTAGAAATAAATTTGTAGAGGATAGATACGAAATGGGCTCCATTATTAAAGCTTTGACCATGTCCATCGGATTGGATTCAGGAGCGGTTACCCCAAAGACGACCTTTAATGATCCAGGGTGTATTACTTTAAACAAAAAAACATTCTGTAATTATGATGGTGAGTCTCATGGTTCAAATCTCAAGATGCAAGTTATTCTTGATAAATCTCTTAACACTGGAGCTACATTTGTTGAACAACAAGTAGGGAATAAATTATTTGGTGATTATATGTTGAGGTTTGGGTTAGGAAGTACTACAGCCATAGATCTTCCAAACGAAGGCAATTCATTGGTTGCAAATTTACGAAAGGGCGGTGATCTCGAATATGCTCAAGCCTCGTTTGGTCAGGGAATCGCCCTTACTCCGATTACAACCGTTCGTGCACTTTCTGTTTTGGCAAACGGAGGAACACTTATCACTCCACATTTAGTCAAAGAAATTGATTATAAAATTGGTGCAAAGAAAAATATAAATTATCCTAAGGGTGAACAAGTAATCAGTCCAGCGACTTCAGAAGAAATTTCTAGAATGCTAACCGAAGTAGTTGATACAGCGCTTAAAAACGGGCAAGTTAGATTAGCTAATTATAGTGTGGCAGCGAAGACTGGTACGGCCCAGCTTGCTGATCCAACAGGCGGTTATTATACAGACAGGTATCTGCACTCTTTCTTTGGTTATTTCCCATCATATGATCCACATTTTCTTATTTTTCTTTATACTTATTATCCGAAGAATGTTCAATATGCCTCCGAGACGCTTACTGATACATTTATAGATATGACCAAATTCCTGATAAACTATTATAATATTCCTCCAGACAGAGAAGCTCCTCCACCCCCAACCGTTCATCTATGATAAAAGATTTATCTAAAAAACTAGTTGTAAAACTTCTAGAAATTGAGGCCAAAACGGTTCTCAAAAAATACAAACCCAAAATAGTGGCCATCACCGGCTCTGTGGGCAAGACTTCAACCAAAGAAGCTGTCTACACTGTCCTTTCAAAATTCTATTTTGTTTGGAAAAGCCAAAAGAGTTTTAATAGTGACATAGGAGTTCCTTTAACCATATTGAATATTCCTAATGCAAGTTCAAATCCAATTGCTTGGATTAAAAATTTATTTGATGGTTTGAAACTCATTATTCTCCCGAGTCTTTATCCAGAGTGGCTAGTCCTCGAGGTTGGGGGTGATCATCCGGGCGATATTAAAAAAATATCTGAGTGGATTAAGCCAGATATTGTGGTGGTCACTAGGCTCTCTGAAGTTCCTGTACACGTTGAATTTTTTTCTTCACCTGAACAGTTGTTTGAAGAAAAGGGGAATTTGGTCAAAGCTTTGAAGGTTGGGGGAACATTGATATTAAATGCTGATGATAAAAATGTTTTGAATTACAAAAATTTAACCAAGGAGAAAATTGTTTTATTCGGTAATCAACCAAATTCAGATTTGTCAGCCACAAATTATGAAGTGTTGTTTGACGAGAATAATTTGCCTAAGGGTATAACTTTTTCCGTTCAAACAAACAGAGAAACGCTTCCTGTTTATCTTCCCGGTACTTTGGGAGAACATCATATGCAACATTGCCTTGCAGCCTTGGCCGTTTGCAAATCATTGGGTGAACATTTGTCTGTAGCTGCGAACAATCTTAAAAAACAAGAACCTACCCCAGGTCGAATGAGGTTAATTTTAGGAGTGAATAAAAGTATAGTTATAGATGATACTTATAATTCATCCCCTATTGCTTTGCACGAAGCTCTAAATACACTAAGAGATTTAAAAACGGTGAAAAGAAAAATAGTTGTTTTAGGAGATATGCTTGAGCTTGGGAAATATTCTATAGATGAACACAAAAAAGCTGGCACAAGAGTTGCAGAATTTATTGATAATTTGTTTACGGTTGGTGTTCGGGCGAGACACATAGCCGAAGCAGCCATTGAAGCGGGTATGAAGGAAAATAAAGTTCAGGAATTCAATAATTCTAAAGAAGCAGGGGAATATTTAAAAACGATAATCCAAGAGGGAGATGCAGTGTTGGTGAAGGGTTCACAAGGAATTCGTATGGAGCGAGTTGTTGAAAAGATTATGGCTTGTCCAGAAGACAAAGAAAAACTTTTAGTTCGACAAGACAAAGAGTGGCGGGGTAGGATATAATCCAAATTAAGGCCCTATCGTCTATCGGTTAGGACACATCCTTCTCAAGGATGGAAGCAGAGTTCGACTCTCTGTAGGGTCATATCTTAAACAAAAAAACAGCATCAGCAGTTTTTTGTTTAGAACAGTACCAATACAGAGAGTCGAACTGAGAGGGGTCGGGAGAACATCTGGTCTCCCGTGAAGGAAGGTTTGGGAAAACCGTGGGTTTCCCAAATGTGAGACATCTCTGTAGGGTCATATACACAGCAGGTTGAACAAGTTGAGAGGGAAGTAGAAGAATAAACGAGAAAACGCTATAATCAGCTCATGAATGCTAATAATGAAGGAATTCTGAACTCTATTTCAGGTGAATTTCCTACAAAAGTTGAAGAATTTGAAACATATTCTAATGTTGAGTTGCCCGTAAGCGAAACGTATCTACTAAGTTTATGCGAAGGTGATGTAGAACTAATAGAATTATTTGAAGAAATGCTCGGCTATTTCTACAGGTATACCAAGGATGTCTGCGAACAGGAAAGTTTAATTAGGCAAGATTTACATGAAAATCTAGAAGAAATACGTGAGAAGGATACAGCTCGAACTGCCCTACATGATGCGATGATTGATTCTGTGAAAATTTTTGCGAGGAATCTACAGAAAAAAGGTAAAGATGCTTCATGGTTGGATATGATTGACAAAAAGGGTCGCGCAGGGTATGCTAACTTAGCTTTTTCGTTTACCTTTCTTGATTTGTTGGCTTTGAATAAGAACAAATAACATGGAGGGTCCGATGAAAGACAGGGAATCACAGATCCTCTACTTTGCCTCTCTCGCAGTAAGAGAGATGACGGAGAGTGATCCAACCAAGCGCGATGAAATTTCTGAGGAAATGAGAAAAATCGAATATTCTCTCAGAATTTCACAAGAGGAAATCCTCAAGGAAGCACGCAATCTGGTTTCCTGAATTACACCCCCACCGTTATGCGGATGGGGGATTTTCTTTGTTATACTAAATATATGACCAACGAAGTTATTTCTTTTAATAATACTGCTGAAGAATTAGAGCATCTTCGTTCGAGAGTACTCGAACAAGAACGTCGTTTAGAAAAATTTGAAATAAAAAAGGATAGGAGTGAAATTATTAGAGATTCAATAAAGGATTATAAAACGGACCAAGCTTTAAATTTAACAAAATTTGATGATTTAGAAGCCAAGCAAAATGCAGAGGAAATTTTAAAAAAAGAGACAGAAAAGCAACTTCAGGAGATGGTATTCATTACTGAAAGAAAGGGTGTTTTGCGTGCCCTCACCACAATAGAAAAAATGAATGGGTGGAAACTTGAAGATGATTTCCATGATTATTTAGTAGGGTTAGTAAAAGCCGGCTTACCTCCAAAGGGTGTAGAGGAAAAAGGTCCAATTTATAGAGCTTTGAAGATGACTCTCTTTGAAGTTGTTTTGCCGGACACCGACAGCTCGGATGAAAACAAAAAAGATTTGAAAACTTTGATTTCTAGTATGGAACAATTTTATTCAGGCATGCTTTCGGTTTCCGAAGAGAAAACCATGGGGAAAGATTATTTTGTTTTAGAGATCGCGAATAGTCAGGGGAGTGAAGAGTTTGTTTTTTATGTTTCGGTGCCGAATGAGAAAAAAATGTTATTTGAAAAACACCTGTTGAGCGTCTTCCCAAGAGCCAAGTTAATCGAAAGGGATAGAGATTATAATATTTTTTCTGAAGGTAGCATGGCCTTGGCTTCTGTAGCCGAATTGGCGTTTTCATCAGCCATGCCTCTGAAAACTTATGAGACTTTTGATTATGATCCACTTAATACTATTTTGAATAGTTTTTCAAAAATTCCCAAAGATGGCTCAGGTGCAGCTGTTCAAATTATTTTTAATCCTCAAGGCGAGCTTTATACAAACAAATACAGATACGCTTTGAAACAAATAGAAAAAGGGGAGAAAACCTCTGAGGCTCTTGCAGAACGTTCTGGTTTGAGTGAAGTGGCGCACACCTTTGGTGAAATCTTTTCTTCAACCAAAAAATATGATTCGAAACCAAAACAAATCGATTCATTGGCCTTGGAAAGAATCCGAACAAAACTTCTTAGCCCAACGGTAGCCACCAACATCAGAATTGCTGTCTCCGGCAGGACTCCTCAAGAAGCCGAACAAATTCTCTCTGGTATAGAATCCAGTTTTAATCAATTTGAATTGCCAAGTATTAATAAGCTAGTGTTCAAACGAATTAAACCGAATCAAGCTCCAAATTTCTTTAGGAATTTTTCTTTTAGACTTTTTGCACATGATCAAAACGTTCCTTTGAATCTCAAGGAACTAACTTCTATTTTTCATTTTCATACAGGTGGACTTTCGGGGAGAAGCGAACTTAAACAAACCAAGGCATCGGGCTCTGGTGCACCGTTGGAGCTCCCATCATTTGGAACACTCCTTGGTATTAATAGGTTTAGAAATTTGGAAACAAAAGTATATTTGGCCCCCGAAGACCGCTTGCGTCACTTCTATACGATTGGACAAACCGGCACTGGTAAATCTACTCTTTTGAAAAATATGATTATTCAAGACATCATCGCTGGTGAAGGAGTTTGTATGATTGATCCACACGGAGTGGATCTTGTGGATGTCCTCGCGAATATACCCAAAAATCGCTGGGACGATGTGATTTATTTTGATCCTGCATATACAGAACGACCGATGGCTCTCAACATGCTCGAATATAATCCAAATTACCCAGAGCAAAAAACTTTTGTGGTGAATGAATTATTCAATATTTTCCAAAAATTATACGGCAAGGTGCCCGAATCCATGGGTCCAATGTTCGAACAATACTTTAGAAATGCGGCGATGTTAGTCATAGAGGATAGAGAATCGGGTTCAACTCTCCTTGATGTTTCAAGAGTTCTTTCAAACAAAGAGTACAGGATGCTTAAACTTTCAAAATGTAAAAACCCAATCGTTGTGCAATTTTGGAAAGAGGTAGCCGAAAAAGCCGGTGGAGAAGCCTCACTTGCAAATATTGTGCCTTACATCACCTCTAAATTCGATGTTTTCCTCGCGAACGACATCATGCGTCCAATTATTGCCCAAGAAAAATCTTCATTTGATTTCCGGGAAATAATGGACAACAAAAAAATTCTTTTGGTAAATCTTTCGAAAGGACGCCTAGGGGACATTAATGCAAATTTGATAGGGTTGATTTTGGTAGGTAAAATCCTGATGGCCGCAATGTCTAGAGTCGATTCGACTAATGCATCGATGGCTCCGTTTTATTTATACATAGATGAATTCCAAAACATCACTACGAATTCGATTTCCACGATTCTATCTGAAGCACGTAAATATAAATTGTCTTTAAACATTGCACACCAATACATTGCCCAACTCGAAGAGGGGATAAAGAATGCTGTGTTTGGAAACGTGGGCACGTTGGCTACCTTTAGAGTCGGGACGGATGATGCAGAATATCTAGAAAAACAATACGCACCAATTTTTACTGCAAATGATATTGTAAATATTGATAATCGCAATGCTTATATAAAAATGCTTGTTGATGGTCGACCAGTTAAACCATTTAATCTTGAAACTTTCGCTTCTCCAGTTGGGGATCCGGCACAGATTTCTATGCTTAAAGAAACTTCGTATGAAAAATATGGTGGAAACAGAGTTGAAATAGAAGAGAAAATTCTCGAGAAATATAAAAAATAGTAAAGGGGCGGACTGGTGTGTCCGCCCCTGTTGTCGTTTGAGAGGTTCAACCCTCGAGCAACATGTCGTGTGACCTCGCATCATGCCGAGCCTCTACCTCAGCACCAGCAGCGAGATCACGGCCAGAGAAATCACTGCGCTTGATGATACCGATCGCAATGGTTCTCCGCTTCTGCCACGACTCCAGTCGTTCCGCAGTGCGTTGCGCGGACACCTTGCTGACGATCTCCGCCTGCTCCTTTTCGTCCGGAGATTTCGATCGAGCGATTCTGCGGAGAATTACGAACGCATCTGCGTTCGGGTTTTCCGCCATCCGATCTCTCCAGACTTGGAGCATTTCTGCGATGTTCTCTTTGCTGAGTTGCATCCTGCCCTCCCTAGGGTTCGGTAGCACTCGCACTTTGCCTAAGGCAAGACTAGCACATATCATTAAAAAAGTCAAGCACAAAATTCAAACTGGGGATAACAAAATTTAAGAAAACAATGAATCTACAGCCTTTTTGACTAACATTCCATCAGCTTTACCCTTTAATTCTTTCATTATTTCACCCATAAATTTATTTTTTTCTAAAACATCGGGCTTCTGTTTACTGTTTATATAATCTACTATTTCTTGTTCAGACATTTGAGTGGGCAAATATTTCTCAAGGATTGTCAGTTCAGCTTTTTCAGCATCAGCGAGGTCCTGTCTATTACCTTTTAAAAATTGTTCGATGGAATCCTTTCTTTGTTTTACTTGTCTGCTAATCACATTTAAAACATCTTCATCAGAAAGTTCTTCATCGGGTTTCCTCTTTTTAGATACTAATTCATTTGTAAATGCAGAGACCAAACCCCGCACCACACTAAGGCGCATAGCATCTTTGGCCAGCATGGCTTGCTTTATTTCGTTTTTGATTTGCTCGTGTAATGACATGCTATAATCCTATCATATGTCAGCTACGCTTTTAACCCTCTTTGTCCTTATTCTTTTAGTACTATTTTTGATTTGGAAAGTAAGTCAAAAACCCGAAAAAGAAGAGGGGAAAGGACTTGAGCTTATTCTTCAACAAGTGAATGAACTATCTCGTACGATGGATAGCAAAATGAGTGAGACTAATAAAATGATGCATGAGTCAGTGCGATCTCAATTCGGTGAATCACAGAAATTGATTAAGGATATTACGGAGGAACTTTCGATGGTTAAAGAGACAGGACGAAGAGTTGAAGGTTTCGCAGATCAACTTCAGTCTCTACAAGACATTTTAAAAAATCCAAAACAAAGAGGAATTCTCGGAGAATATTATTTGGAGACACTTTTGAAGAACACCATGCCCCCAGGTAGCTTCGTGATGCAGTATCAACTCGGTGATGATGGGGAAGGGAACAAACTTATTCCAGATGCGGTAGTTTTTGTAAAAGAGAAAATTATTCCCATTGATTCCAAGTTTTCACTTGAGAACTACAATCGTTTAGTCGAAGAAAAAGATCCTGTTCAGAAAGATAAATTAGAAAAATTATTTGTGAGTGATTTGAAGAATAGAATTACGGAGACTTCGAAATATATTCAACCGAGTTTAGGGACAATGGATTTTGCTTTTATGTTTATTCCTCACGAAGCGATTTACTATGATTTGATTGTGAACAAAATCGGAGCTTTGCAGGAAGACACCGAAAGTCTTATCCAACGTGCAGCTTCTAAATATAAAGTTATTATTGTCTCTCCTACATCATTTCTCGCTTATCTTCAGACAGTTCTTCAGGCTTTGAATGCTATGCAGATAGAAGAGAAGGCTCAAGACATCATAAAACGCGTGGGGGAACTCGGAAAGCATCTCAAATCGTACGAAGATTATTATTCTAAGCTCGGTAACTCTCTAGGGACTGTGGTGAATCATTACAACACTGGGGGTAAGGAATTAAGCAAGATAGATAAGGATGTTTTACGAATTACTGGCAAAGAGGCCGGTCTTGACCCGTTGACTTTGGAGCGTCCTTCTGTAGAATAGACTACCTATGGAAACAAAGCCTAAGACCAAAGCCACAAAGCCGAAAACAGTCTCAAAAGAGGCACCTAAAACCGCTCCAAAGGCTCAAAAAGCCCCTAAAAAGGCTGTTGGGACAGAATTTGCAGTAATTGCTACAGGAGGCAAACAATATCGGGTTTCTCCCGGTGACTCAGTTAAAATTGAGAAAATTATTGGAGAATATAAAGAAGGGGATAAGCTTACCTTTGCAGAAGTACTTTTGGTAGACAATGGCTCAACAGAAGCGACTATCGGTACCCCTTTTATTAAAGGTGCGAGTGTGGGAGCTACTATAAAAAAGATTGGTCGTTATCCAACAATCGATGTGATCAAATACAAACAAAAGTCACGCTATTTTAAAAAGAATGGTCACCGACAACCATACTTCGAAGTTCAGATAGATTCGATTAAATAAGAGAACAGCTTCTGTTTTATTTTGTTCTATGCAGAAATGCGTTTTTTAGAGTTTCAGGATCAGCGTATTCGAGTTCGGTACCTGTTGAAAGTCCTCGACCGAGGATAGAGACAATAATATTCGGAGCAAGTTTTTTAATTTGCTCTTTTAAATAATCAGCTGTGTTTTCTCCTTCTGCGTTTGCATTCATTCCTAAAATAATTTCTCGAAGATTCTTATCATTCTTAATTCGTGATTCTAGATTTTTAATTTTTATTCTTTTCTCCGGCTCCTTTTCGAGAATTGGCACCGAACCTCCGAGAACAAAATAATATCCTTTGTATCCACCACTCTTTTCAATCGCTTCCAAATCAATATCTCTGGGGACAATCATAAGTTCAGTTTTGTCTCGAGTTTTATCAGCACAAATAGAACAAAGTTTATGGGCATGACCGTTTTTGGCATAGAATCTCATACATTCTTCACATTGAATGATTTCCTTTTTTAAATTTTCAATTGCATTAATTAAATCTTTCGAAAATCCATTTTGTCGATGTAGTAAATAATAAACAAATCTTTTGGCTTGTCTCGGGCCAATCCCAGGGAAGTGAGAAAATATTTCTGAGAGCTTGTCTATAGAATTCATCTTTGCTTATTTAGTGTATCGATTCTATACTTATTTCTATGAATAATCAAAACGATGCGATTTTAAGGAGAATTAAATTTTACTCATATTTTATTTTTGCCATAGGTTTTGCACTCATATTTACTTTTGTTTGGGAATTGATTACTTCAGGCGCGACCGAAAGAATTAACTTATTAAACCTTAATAATCTATTCGGAATAATAATTTCTGTATTTTTGATTGTGATTTCGTTTGCTTTAAGAAAATTAAAAAAATGGGCAAATTATACAGTTATTATTTTGAACTTGGCCATGTTTATCTTTGCTTTAGTTTTTTTGGAAAAAGAGGGGATAAGTGGGAAGGGTTTGAATGTAGATTTTAAAAACACAAAAGACGGTTTTGCCGCAGCTGGGGATTTGTTTTTCTTTGGATTCTATTCGTTAGCTTTTGTTGCTCCCGCTATTTATCTTTGGTTAAAAAGAAATTTATTCAGTTAGAAATTTTTGAACTCTTCTTCGGCTTTACCATAGTTACTATAATCAATTTCTACGAATGTGTTGTGTCGAGTATGGTAATCCAAAGTCACAGTACCCAAAGGACCATTGCGATGCTTGGCAATAATTAATTCTTTGCGTTGAACTTCCTTGATTTTACCGCTCTCATCTCGAAGGTCATCATTGTCTGCATGAATAAACATCACAAGGTCAGCATCCTGTTCAATTGAACCAGAATCACGTAAATCAGAGAGTTTCGGTCTGCCTCCTCGGGTTTCTACTGCACGAGAGAGTTGTGAGAGGGCGATAACCGGGATATCGAGTTCGCGGGCCAAATGTTTAAGCGAGCGAGATATTTCTGTCACTTGCTGGACCAAAGATTCAGAACTTTTTGTATTTGTTGGTGCCATGAGTTGGAGGTAGTCAACAATAAGCAGTTTGAGACCCTTTTCGATTTTTAATTTTCGAGCAGCAGAACGCATTTTGAGCACAGTGTTTCCTGCTTGATCATCAATATAGATCGGTGTACGGGACAGGTCGTCCAAAGCATCACGAATATTTTTAAACGCATCGTCTCTCCAAGTACCCGTTTGAGTACGAATTCCTTTTCTAATAATAGACGCATCAATACGAGATTGAGCTGAGACAATACGATCGACCAGTTGATCAGCGCTCATTTCAAGGGAGAAAATTCCTACAGGCACTTGATGCTGACTTGCAGCTTTTCGAGCGATGTCGAGAGCTAAAGCTGTTTTTCCGACCGAAGGACGAGCAGCAATGATAATCAAATCTGATTTTTGGAAACCACCCAAGATATCATCGAGTGATTTGAAACCAGTAGGGACACCTCGAAGTTCGTGTTCAGGAGAAGAAAGTTTTTCAAACCTCTCATAAGCATCAACCAAAAGAGGTTTAAGATCTTTGAAATTTTGAGCCGAAGAAAAATGTTGAGTAATATCAAAAACTTTTTTTTCTGCATGATCGAGGATTTCTTCGAGTTCACCTGCTTCATTGAATCCAAGATGAGAAATATATTCTGATGCATTTATTAGTTCACGCATCATAAATTTCTTCTCAACTATTTCTGCATAATGCTTCACATTTGCTGAAGAAGGAACTATAGAAGTTAATTCTGTAAGGAAAGTTGTCCCACCAATTCGGTCGAGAACACCTTTCTCTTTTAATTTTGATGAAAGGGAAAGAATATCGATTGGTTGATGCTTGCCGAAAATCTCAAGCATTGTTTCAAAAATAGTTCGATGTTTTTCAAAATAGAAAGAATTTGGAGAGACAATATCCATCACTTCATAAATACAATCTGGGCGAAGCATGATTGAACCGAGAAGGGCCATTTCAGCTTCAAGTGAATGTGGTGGTATTCGGAGTTTCGTTTTATCCAATTCGGGCATAAGGATATGCTATCAGTCAGAAGCCACTTCGCAAACTTGTGAATGCGTATAAGTCGGTGTGTAAGGTGGGGATACCTATTTAAGGCTTAGAACAGGGCCATTTTCAGTATCTTTTAGTGTATAGCCCTTATCTTCTATTTGCTTCCTAAGTTCGTCAGCTTTGGTGAAATCCTTATTCTTTCTGGCAATTTCACGTTCATCTGCTAGTTTTTGAACATCTTCGGGTATGTATTTCTTTTCACCAAGCTTGAGCCCGAGAACTTTATCAAAGTCAAGAAGAGTAAATCGTTTTGTTGCTACATCTACATTGTTGTCCTTCAATAAATTCCAAACAACGGCCAAGGCTTCAGGTGTGTTTAAATCATTCTCTAAACCTTCCAGAAATAGTTTTTTATATTCTGTGGAGATTGGTTGACCAACAGAAGCAAATGATAGATCCATAAAGTTTTTTAATTTATCCAAAGCATTTTGAGCAGATTGTAAACCTTCCCATGTAAAATTCGTTGGAGTTCGATAATGTGATCCGAGTAAAAAATATCGATAGGCGAGGGGAGAGAAACCATTTTCCTCAATGGTTTTTAAAGTAATAAAATTGCCTTCAGATTTTGCCATCTTTGTATCAGAAACATTCACAAAGCCATTGTGTAGCCAATAATGTGCAAATTCTTTCCCATGAGCACTTTCAGATTGAACAATTTCATTGTTGTGATGAATAGGAGCGAGGTCTATTCCACCTGTGTGAATATCAAAAGTATTACCCAGATATTTTGTACTCATTGCTGAGCATTCAATGTGCCATCCGGGGAAGCCCTGACCCCATGGACTCGGGTATCCTAGATTTGAATTAAACTTCCACAACGCAAAATCCTTTTGGTTCTTTTTTTCAGAATTCAAACCTATTCTTGAAGAACTTTCTCCGGTTTCATTTATTCCTCCCAACTTCCCATAGTCGCTTGCTTTGGAAGTATCAAAATAAATTCCATCAGAAGTTTTGTAAGCAAATCCTTTTTCTTCAAGAATTTTAATAAATTCAATGTCATCAGTTATGTGTTCAGAAGCTTTGGGCAAAACATCGGGAGTTTTAATGTTTAATTTGTTTATATCTTCTTTGAATCTTTCGGTATAAAAATCTGATAACTCTTTCATTGATTCCAATGAAATATTTTTACCTTCTCGTTTCAAGCCCTTGATGATTTTATCTTCTCCTTCATCATTATCACCTCCAATACCAACATCAGTGATGTTCATTATTTGTTTAACCTCATATCCTTCATATTCAAAAACCCTACGAACAAGGTCTGCTGTGAAAAAGGCTCGAAGATTGCCAATATGTACAAAATCATAAACCGTTGGACCACAGTGATACATACCCACAAATCCAGTTTTAATGGGAACAAATTCTTCGATTTTGTTTCCTAGAGTATTGTGTAGCCGAATCATTTTATGGTCATAAATCCAATCCAAATCAAAACTAGACCCACAATCACAGAGGTAATAATGGTGACCATGGTCAGGGTCCTCATCGATTCGTTTTGTTTGGTAGAAAGGAGTGCATTGTTTGTCTCACGAAGCTCATGTACCGTATCAAACAAAACATCGAGCTTGGCTCTTGATTTCTCAAATCTCTCTAATAATTCAGCTGAAAGTTTACTGAACTTTTGACCAAATATTTTACCACCATCACTTTCCATTGATTTAAAAACATCAGGATAGATAGCCGTGATTTTTCTAAAATCAATCAGATGCCTCGAGGCTTCAGAAAGTTCCATGATAGTACGTTTTTCTTGACCAGCGAACATTTCTTTTTCAAGCTCTCTAACCCAATGATCCACAGAAGAAAGTTTTCGCTCAAAGTTTCCCAAAAGTTCACTGAGAATACCAAAAAATATTTCGTTTCCACCTTCTTCGGTTGGTTTAAATTTTTCTAAAGTTTCTACTCTCTCATAATGAGTAGTAATCACGGCGTTTTTTGTCAAAATGAAATCAACCTCATATGCTGCATCACCGTTTTTGGATTCATCGAAGGCAGGGAAGTGCAAAACCAAAAAAGCATAATCTTTACCAAACTCTACTTTGTGTTTAAGAGACGGGGATAATAATTCTTCAACTATTTGGGTATCCAAACCAGAAATCTGAATAGCTTCAGAAATTTCTACTCTGGATGGCTTCTCCAAATCCATCCAAATAATACCCTTATGGTTATAAACGCTTTTCATATATCTATAAGTATACATTCATTCTTTATGTTGACCACAGGCGGGCGGGGATGCGATAATTGATCGAATGGAATTTTTTAAAAAGAATGCCTCAACGGTTGTTTTAGGAATTATTATCCTTTCTGTAGTTTACTTCTTAGGATTTAATTCTGGGAAACAGAGTGTTTATAGTTCTGTCTCTTCTGTCACCACCCTCGAAAACAAATCTACAGGCGAACCATCAAATGTTGATTTTGGAATGTTTTGGAAGGCGTGGAATCTTTTGAATGAGAAATATGTGGCCACGGCTACTTCGACGAAACCTGTCACAGACAAAGATAAAGTTTATGGTGCAATCCAAGGTCTTGTAGCTTCACTCGGTGACCCTTATACGGTTTTCTTTCCTCCGGTTGAATCAAAAGCTTTTGCTTCGGAAGTACGAGGTAATTTTGAGGGTGTAGGTATGGAGGTAGTAGCGAAGGATGGAGCTCTTACAGTTATAGCCCCGCTTAAAGGTAGTCCGGCTGAAAAATCAGGCATTCTTCCTGGTGATAGGATAATTAAAATTGATGACAAGAGCACAGCCAATTTATCAACAGAAGGCGCCGTTGATTTAATTCGTGGCCCGAGTGGTACGGTGGTTACTCTGACTGTTATCCGAGCAACCAAAAAACAAGCTTTTGATGTAAAGATTACTCGAGGGGTGATTAATATTCCGACGATTGCTACCAAAAATTTGGGAAATGGTATCTTCAAAATTGATTTGTATAGTTTTACCGCTGATTCGCCTAATTTATTCCGTGGAGCCCTACGAGAATTTGTTCAATCGGGTGATAATAAATTAATTCTTGATCTTCGTGGAAATCCGGGTGGATATCTCGAAGCAGCGATAGACATGGCCAGCTGGTTTCTCCCAAGTGGCAAAATAGTTGTGAAGGAAAATTTTGGTTCGAACAAAGATGAGACGATTTATAGAAGCAAAGGCTATGATGTTTTTAGTGATAATTTAAAATTTGTAATTTTGGTTGATAATGGTTCCGCTTCTGCAGCCGAGATTCTTGCTGGCGCCCTTTCTGAACAAGGCAGAGCAACCCTAGTTGGTCAAACTACTTTTGGCAAAGGTTCTGTTCAAGAATTAATCGATATTACTCCTGATACATCACTCAAGGTGACTGTGGCCCGCTGGCTCACCCCAAATGGGATTTCAATTTCTAAACATGGTATTACTCCAGAATATATTGTTCCCAGAACTGAAACCGACATGCAAGCTGGTAAAGATCCTCAACTCGACAAGGCTATAGAAATTCTTAATCAATAAAATGAAAGTTATCTTGCTTAAAGATATCAAGGGGGTTGGAAAGAAGTTCGAAGAGAAAAATGTCTCGGATGGATATGCGATGAATCAACTTATACCAAAAGGTTTGGCCGTTTCTGCAAACAATGCTGGACAGATAAAAACATTGATTGAAAATAAATTGTCCGAAGAATTGGCAGAACAGAAGCGTTTGGAGGAAAGTTTAGGAAAAATCAGTGGAACAGAAGTTAAACTAAAATTGAAAGCCAACGAGAAGGATCATTTGTTCGCTTCCTTGAATGCTCAAAAACTTTCTGAGGTTTTAAGGAAAGAAAAAAACATTGAAATTAATTCAAATTTGATTGAATTAAAAAATCCCATCAAAGAAATAGGGACATTCGAAATTCCAGTTAGGGTAGGGGAGAAACAAGCGAAGTTTACGCTTGTGGTAGAACGTGCATAACCTTCTTTAGAACGACTTTATTATCAAAGTGGATTTTGCGTTTGTAACCAAGCTTCACTAAACCATCAATAAGAGCGAAAAGGGTGTGATCCTTGCCCATACCTACATTCTTGCCGGGGAGGACGTCTGTGCCCCTTTGTCGTACCAAAACTGCTCCAGAACGAGCAAATGAGCCGGGCGCAAGCTTCAAACCCAAGTATTTTGGATTGGAATCTCGGCCGTTTTTAGTTGTTCCTGCGGATTTTTTATGTGCCATAGTGTTATATAATTGACCGAATGAGTTTATCAGAAACTGTTGATTTTGACAAGGATGGGGAGGTAGTTCGATTTTCACCTATTAAACGTTTGTTCCTCTCGCTCGTGATTATCTTGGTGGCTGTTTTATCATATGGATTGGGCAGGTTAGGTATAGACAATAAAACTGAGCCCATACAGATTGAATATGCCCAAACAGCACTAACCGACAATCTGCCTGTCGCAGTCTCAAATACAGGGGTTTTTGCCTCAAGTAAGGGCTCAAAATACTATTATCCGGGTTGTTCAAACACCATTTCCGAAGCCAATAAAGTGACTTTTTCTACTCCCAAACAAGCTGAAGCAGCGGGTTATACCTTGGCCGCCAACTGTAGGCCCAAATAATCAAAATACCATTCTGTGGATTACTTTAATATATGGCTAATTAGAGCCATTATTAGACCATAGATTTCACTTAAATGCTTGACTTTCTTGACCAAAGGTGCTAGTATAGAAGGGAATCAGCAAAGGGCTGATTTTTCGTTTAGTGAGAGATGACGGATCATGGCATCTAAAGTTAAAAGTTTATCCCATTGTTATTTTACAGCTTACGACTCTTAGTCTCTTATTCAGTCTTTCGTCTGCGTCTGCTGCTGTCGTTCCCGCAATTGTAGCTGGCCCACAGGTCACTTACAGCGAGGTTCCAAAAATGGAGATAGCACAGCCCGCAGCTCCCAAAGAAGTGAAATCAATAGACTATGCGCCGATTACCGACCCCAAAAATGTAAAACGGTTTGTTAGCGATTATTTCGCCGATACTCCAATACTGGCCACTATTGCCGGATGTGAATCTCATAACCGTCAATATGACTCAAATGGTAACGTATTAAGAGGGGAGAAAAACCACTTCGATGTTGGAGTGATGCAGATCAATGAACTGTATCATGACGACGACGCAGCGGCTCTAGGTTATAACATTCATACTATCGACGGAAACGTGGCTTTCGCCAAACATCTGTACGAAAAGTATGGTGCCAAGCCTTGGATCTCTTCTTCTGCTTGTTGGGCCAAATATAGTGGTTCGGAAATCGCAAAGAAGTAATCACTTAAATTCGATTACCAAAAACTCCACCGAGAAATCGTGTGGAGTTTTTGTATAACGAAAATACGACTTGTACTAAGTCGTATGGTGGTCGAGGACGATGAAATAGCCCCTCTCAGTTCCCGGTTCAAGGTTCTCCAAGAACCAATTACTAATCTTTGTCTGACAATTTCCAAGTTCGTCTGGAAAATTTATTTCGAAAAGATGTCTACAATTGTGTGTGGAGAGTCTACCTCTAAGGCATGCCTCATCGTGAGTGGGGGAATGACCTAGAGTTGACCATCCAATCTTGGGGTCAACGTGTCCGATGATTTCAATTCTGACTGTTTCAAAGCGGAAGGTTGAGGCGGTTCTGTTTCGCATCTTTCACTCCGGTTGAATTGTCGAACCCTCACGGCATTATAGTCCCTTCCTTCTTTGTGGGGAAGCGGTACCTCTATATATAGATATATGTCGCACAATATATCTTTTACACCATATACCTATATCAAACCACTTCCCCCATGCATGGAATCCAAAGTCGACGTTCAGCGTGCAGGCCACGTTTCTTCGATGCGTTTAAACTTGAGCTAAGTTGAATAATATTATTGCCAAATCTTTTTTCTAATTTATCTACAACTTTAAAAAGTTCATTCTTTTTGTCATTTTTAACCACTTCCCCAAAAAGGTCGTTTTGAGTGTTTCGAGAAGGGGTCAATTCAGAAAGAGTTATTCCTGATGATCTATATTCGATACTTGGATCATATAAAAAATTAAACGAGCCTCTAATCGCATTTAAAACGGTCGTTGGAGAGTCAGTTGGGCTCAAAAGTGACATTTCAGCACGTTTGTATCTAAATTCTTGAGTTTTCAAAAATAGATAAACTTTTTTGGATTTTAATTTTTGTTGACGCATTCTTGAACAAGCATCTTCAATATTTTTTGAAAGTTCCGAAAAAATCATTTCTTTATTTTTTGTTTTAGGGAAAGTTCTTGTTGTTTGGATTGAAGCCTGATTGTCGTTTGGTTCAGTATGAATTTTATAAACACTTTCTCCTCGGAGTTCGAACCATCTCTCGAGTTCTGGTTTAGAAAGATTGTCTCGTGCCCATTCTTCTGGTCTTTCTATGAGCTCAAGTGCTGTTTTAATTCCTAATTTCTGTAAATGAATAGAAGTGGCCGGACCAATCCCCCAAACTTTACCCATAGGAAGATCTTTGAGGAACTTGGGAATATCTTTCGGTTCAATAACCGTAAATCCATCTGGCTTATTCCATTTTGAAGCTACTTTGGCTATTACTTTCGTTGGGCCGAGACCAACGCTGAAGATAATGCCTAATTCACGTTTTAAATCAGCCTTAATCTCTCCAGCTATTTTCACTGGATTAGACAAATTGCTTAAATCAGCAAAGCATTCATCAATAGAATATTCTTCTACGAATGGAGTATATCGACGGACAATATTAAAAGCTCTTTGAGAAAACATTTCGTATGAATGATAATTCGAATTTACAATAATCACTTTGGGATAAAGTTTCTTAATTTTAAAAACCGGCATTCCCCTACTAATACCTAATTTTTTTGCTTCTTGACTCATCGCTGTGGCTATCCCCCGCTCGAATCCTGTAATCACGGGTTTGTTTTTTAATTTTGGATTTAAAGAAACTTCACAAGCAACAAAAAAAGAATCACCATCCAAATGTAAAATTATTTTTGGTTTTTTGCTCATGATTATTTAAGTTTCCTTACAACAGCAGTAACTACAGCCACCACATTTATTTGAGTTTTAGACTTTTTAGGAAAATAAAGTATTTTATAATCACCATCTTCCTCGATGATAACCGTATCGTTTGGCTTGGGTGTCTTCCCTCTTTCTACAATAATTAAATCTCCTTTTAATATCCCTGCATCCTGCATTGAATTTCCTTTTACTTTTAGGAGAAATGTCGCTTCCCTATTCCCTATCAAATATTCATCCAAGCTGAGTGTATCCTCAAGTTCTTCCATTTGACCAATTTTAGCATGAGAATTTATTAGACTATTGAATAATACATTAAAAACTTAGGGATAAAATGAAAAACCAAATTAAGAATAAATATTAACAAATAAACTAAAAGCCCGTTAAGTAGTATTCCCATCGAAAAAGCTGTAAATAGGTCAGGACCCGCAAGTTGATCATTGTTTTTGTTTTTTGAAAATTTTACTAGGAGTAATATTGTAAATATGACAGAAAAAGGAATCGAAAATGAAATTGATAGGATTACCAACTTAACCCAGTCAAGTTGAAATATAAGAGTAGGACCAAAAATAAAAATAACAGAAATACCAGGACCAATTAAAAACAAAAAATCTATAAAAGCTAGTATAAAACTTTCTTTTACTACATCATCAATTTTCATAATTTACACTCTACTCCTTTCACTCAAATTGACAAGGTTTTTGGGTGGGTGTATTTTGAGAGCGTGGGCCTGGGGCTCTGCCCTTGCAAAGGGCGAGCTGAGACCTGCGCCATGCCACCGTTGACGTCTCGTGTCACGGAACAGAAGCGTGGGTAGCTTGCAATCCTAAGCGTACCCCCAGGTCCAACCGTATTGTATTGCAGGTTCGGGCAAACATCATATGATGCGGTCACCCATCGTGGTGGGTCAATATGGCATATAGCGTCGTGTTCGAACGCTGGTCCAGAAGACTGCCCGAGCCTGTAGTACTACCGCGTCCAGTATGGATGCGGTTTTTTGTTGACATCAAAAATCAAAAGTATAATATGAAATTGGACTTGAGCGAAAACCCTCAACTAAGAAATCAGTAAGGTGTGGGATTGGCTTCGCTCAAATCCGGGACTCGGACAACATCATTCCCTACGAAGGGCTATAGGGGTAAAATCCCCCGATGATGAACCTACATGAGACTGTGGTGAATGTGTACAGAACTAGTACGGGTGTTCCGCAGCACTTCGTACTGACGAGACGGGAGATGGATCGGAACCATCGACATTGAGAAACCGTCCACATTCATCATTTCTGTAGGTTGTCCGATTCCCCATCCCACTGCCCCCAAAAAGGCAGTGTTTTCATTAATCCAAAAGAGTTTCCCACCACTTAAAAGTGAAATGCATAAAAACATAAAGTGGCCCGTAGATTGGGAGCAAAAGGAAAAACAGAGTGACTTTCAGAATCTTCATAGACACCTAATCTATCAAATTTGACTACCGAATACCAGACGCGGCATTTTGCTGTCCCCACTGTATAAATGACTGAAAATTATTCCAAATCATACCTACCAACGGAAAGAAAATTTGATTTTGAATAAAGTTGACGGAAGGTCCGATGACTGACCAAATAGAGCCGAGAACTTGTTGAGTATATGAGATGGTACTTTGTCCTTGTGGTGAATTTGCTGCCTCAAAAATAGAAAAATTATACAAATATTTGAGAACAATAAGAGCAATGATAATGAGAACGATGAGACCAATAAAACCGCCTTGTTGTTTTTTCATTTAAATTCTTTCTGTTTCGGATATGGTCATGATTTAATTTTAATTCAAGGAAGGTAAGTAAGCAAGTGGATCAAGATAAGCTTGTGGTGGAGCAGCCACAGTTTTTATACCTGAACAATTTGATTTGGCACTCAAAGTTCCGGCATCTACGATTCGAATTCCAGCTGTCACATACAATCCTAGGTGCAAATGTGGACCAGTAGAATAACCTGTAGCTCCACTGTAGCCGATTATCTGACCTGTTTGAATGCTTTGTCCTGGACTAACTAAAACAGACGAAAGATGGCCATAAATCGTAGATAAGCCATTTGGATGTTTAATCAAAACCCATTTACCGTACTGACACCCAGCTTTTACTCTATATGCTTCTGTGTCTGTCACAGAGCCTGTAAATGTAGCAAATATAGGTGTACCGATACTGGCTCTAAAATCTATACCTCCGTGCGAGCCAGAAACATATAATCTTTTGGCCGAGACGGTGGCTCCGAACTGTTGAGTAACAAAAACATTTGTTAAGGGCCAAGAGAACAAACCTCTGGTTGGAGAAGGGACACTCGAAGGATCAATAGTAATTTTTAATTGAGATTCATAGCTAAATAAATCAGCTTCAAATTTTTTCTCTTGAGCGATGTTGTCGGCTAGCATTTTTTGATACAAAGCTTCTTGACCTTTGGTTTGGGCGAGAAGTTTGTTCTTGTCTGCTTGGGCAACTTCAACTGCGGTTTTTTGTCCACCAAGTTCTGTTTTAAGCCCAACGAGTTGTTCTTTGGTTTTTTCTTTCTCTGCTTTTTTTTGGTTCAAAACCTTTTGAGCATCTTGTAGCAAAGAAATCTCATCGATTAGTTTGTTTTGCAAGTCAGTAAGAGAGACCCTGTCCATCCAGAGTTCGTTTAAATCTTTGTCATTCAAAATATCCATAACCAAGGAGTTTGAATCATAGCCAGATAACTTTTGGATTGCAGTTGAGATGGCTTTCTCATGAGTCAAAACCTGACTCTGCTTTTCGTTCACTGAATTTTGAAGCGTTTGAATATTCAAATTTGCCAAAGTGATTTTTGATTGGGTCACTTTGATGTCATTTGCCAATTTGGCTTTGGCTGCATTTAAAACATTAATACTGCTTTGAAGAGTACTTTTATTCTTTCCTATTGCATCTAATTCGGCTTGAAGTTTTTGTTGTTGAATAAGTAAGGCGTCCAATTGCTTTTGAGTTTCAGCTTTCCCTTGTAGAAGTTCGCTCACTGTATCTGCTCGAATAATATTCGTTCCCGATACGAAGGCAAATAGACTAATTATTAAAATAGCAGATAACTTTTTCATATTTTAATTTAGAAACTCTATTGCCTTCTTTACTCTTTTCTCCGATTCATCCTTATCTAAAATTTTAAGTAAAGTAAGCGGGTCTGGGGATTTTTCCTTGCCGGACAAAGCATAGCGTAGGGGCCACAACACATTCCCCTTCCCCATTTCTTCCGCGTATTCCATTATTGCTTTGGAATCGTAAAGAAATTCCAAAACTTTTTCCAAATGTTTTTTAGCTTCTTCTTTGTTTGAAGTTTTCCATGGGATTTTTTCTACATCCAAAATCGGAGTGCTCATATCAAAATCCTTGGCTATTCTATTTAATTGCTCTTCTGGAGAAAGGAATTTAATGTGTTCTTTGTTTATCCAATCCAATTTCTTGGTATCGAAAATTGCTCCGCCTTTATGAGCCTTATCCATATCGAAGGCTTCAATTAATTGAGGCAAAGTGAAAATTTCTTGATCAGTTCCATGATTCCAACCAAGTAGAGCAAGATAATTCAAAAGCGCGTCTGGCAAAATTCCATTATTCTTGTAAAAATCAACCCATACTGCCTCACCATGCTCGCGCTTTGAAAGTTTCTTTCTATCTGAATCTAGTATCAAAGGCAGATGGGCATATATAGGCCTTTCTGCTTCTATAGCTTCCTGAATAAGTATTTGGCGCGGGGTGTTTGAAATATGGTCTTCACCACGAATAACATGAGTGACACCCATTTCGAAATCATCAATCACTACTGCAAGATGATAAAGGGGTTCTTCCAGACTTTTGGCCACCACAAAATCTTTGAGCTCTGTAGTATCAAACTCAACTTCGCCTCTGATTAAATCATTAAATTTTATTTTTTTGTTTGGGTTTTTAAAACGTATCACCTCACTTCTCTGGCCTTCTTCTTTAGTTTCTTCCTTTGAAAGGTAAACCAAACCATTATCTAGCATTTTCTTTAGATATTTTTTGTATATTTCGATTCTCTCTGATTGTCTATGAAATTCATCCCACGATAACCCGAGCCATTCCAATCCGTTCAGGATATCTTGTTCGAACTCTTTAGTAGAACGTTCCTTGTCTGTATCCTCAATACGCAAGATGAATTTTCCACCATATTTCTTTGCAAACAGATAATTAAATAAAGTGGTACGGGCTGTACCTATGTGCAAATTCCCCGTCGGTGATGGGGCCATTCTTACAACAATTTTATTTTTCGATTTCATGAGAGAGTGCGATTTTCATTATTTCTTCAGCAATCATTTTTGCAGCGTTTGGTTTGTAGAAAGCTCTGGCTGCGGTGATCATTTTGCCACGTTCAGGAAGATTGTTCGTTAAACGATCAATTTCTGAACCTAAAATATTCGCGGTTAGGTTGTGTTGTTCTATGACTTCACAAGCTCCGGCTCGTGCATAGGCGAAAGCATTTGAACGTTGATCATGACTTGTTGGTTCAGGGATAGGCACAATAATCGAAGGGAGTCCCCAAGACGCTATCTCAAATATGGTTGAACCAGCTCTCGAAACGACAACCGATGCGACTCCAGCAGACATTCTCAAAGCCAAAGCATTTAAATAATCAAATGGTTTATATCTATCTTTATGGGTTGAATTATGAAGAACAGCATCTGCCATTTCTTTAGATTCTTCAAATTTTTCTTTTCCGGTCTGGTGGATAATGGCGTATTTTTCTACTAGCTTTGGTAAATCTTCAATCAAAATACTGTTTATGTGTTGTGAACCGAGAGAACCGCCCAAAACGAGAACAATCGGAATGTTTTCTTCGATTTTTAAAAATTCGCGCGCTCCAGTAGAAATGGGATCAGCGATGTCTTTTCTCACAGGATTTCCAGTATGAGCAATACGGTCTTGTCTGTCTTTTGGAAAATACTTTGCAGCATCTTGATATGAGACAGCGATTTTCTCTGCAAACTTTCCTGCCCACAAACTCACCCTTCCTGGGATGCTATCTGATTCATGAATAACCACAGGAATATGAAGCATCTTGGCAGCGAGAAGAGCTGGAAAGCTTGCATACCCGCCTTTTCCAAAAACTACATCCGGGTAAATCTTATAAATTTGATAAACAGAAATAATCACTCCAGTGAGAGTTTTAAATAAATCAAAAAAATTAAGAAAAGAAAAATAATGTCTTAGTTTACCAGCAGTATTTTTCTTATAAATCACGCCATTTTCAAAAAGTAATCCTGAATTATATGGGTTTGGAGACATGTAGTAGATTTCAGGAGCAAGGAGGTGCTTGTCTTTGACTATTTGGTTTAGTTCTTCAATTATGGCAATAATCGGATAGAAGTGTCCGCCTGTGCCTCCTCCAGTAAAAAGAATTCTCATCGTGTTTGTTTTTGTGATTTAGAAATCGAGAGTACAATGCCCACTTCAAGCAAGGTAATAAAAAGTGAGGTTCCTCCGTGGCTAACGAACGGTAAGGTGATACCAGAAAGTGGGAGAACTCCAAGCATGGCTCCAATGTTCACGAAAGCTTGGGCTACAATCATTATAACAATTCCAACGACCAGCAGTCTACCGAATAAATCCGGTACTTTCGATGCAATTTTTAATCCGCGCAATGCGAAGAGAACATATAAAAAGATTAAAATGCATGCACCAATAAAACCGAACTCTTCTGCTTCAACAGCAAATATAGAATCACCAATCGGTTCAGGTAGAAAATTAAACTTTTGAATACTTTGCCCGAATCCCCTACCAAACATCCCACCAGAACCTATGGCTATTAAAGATTGTTGAATTTGATATCCAGAACCTTGAGCGTTTTCACTCGGATTTAGAAAGGTGGTAATTCGTTGCATCACATAAGGCCGAGTCATCGCGAGGACTCCAACAGAAATTAAAGCAGTGATAATAAGAATTAAAATATATCTCCACCGTCCGCCAGAAACCAAAAAAATTGCCATACCTGAAAAAACAATCATCAAAAAATTATCAGTATCGGGTTGCTTGATGAGTAGACCTCCGAGAATAAGAAACATGACGATTAAGGGAAGAAAACCATATTTTAAAGTTTTCATTTTTTCCTTCATGCCAGCTGCCCATGCAGAGAAATAAATAACAAAAGCTAATTTTAAAATTTCAGCCGGTTGGATAGAAATTCCTGCGATAATAAACCATCTTCGTGCACCACCGTGTTCAAAGCCGATATGTGGGATGAGAACAAGAATATTTGCGATTATAGCCAAAAGGAGGAAATAAAAAGCTGTCTTTTTCCAAATTTTATAATCAAGCCTCGCTGTGGTAATCATCGCGATGGTTCCCAAGAGAAGGCCGAGGATTGTTTGTGAAAAGGTGACGGATGAGTACTGTGAGTCGCTTCGCGCAAGCAAACCCAATGAAGCTGAACTAAAAATAAAAAACCCTGCGACCATCAAAGCCACGGTCCAAAATAAAAAAGTCTTGTCAATTTTCAACTTCGAAAGCATTTGTCGAATTATAACACTTCTGTCTTTATCCCAATAGAGTCAAAACGAGACCCAACATGGCACAGATGACTCCCACAATCCAATAACGCATCACTACTTTGGTTGCGGGCCAGCCAATGGCTTGAAAATGATGATGAAGAGGGGCAACTTTAAATATTTTTTTACCATTCCTGTATTTTTTTGAAAGAAGTTGAAGTGAGCTTGATGCAGAGGAAACAACCAAAGGAAAAGCAATGATGGGTAATAGAAGAACTTCTTGGGTGAGAAAAGCGACCACTGCGAGGGTCATCGTGAGAGCCATGATTCCTGTTTCAGACATAAAGAATCTGGCTGGTGGAATATTGAACCAAAGAAAAGCAAGTAAACTTCCTACTATTACAAAACAAAACGTTGCCAAATCAATTTGGTTATGAAGAAAAGCAATTATCCCGTAAGCGCTAAAAATAGTTGTGAAGATTCCACCTGATAGACCATCAAGTCCGTCGATTACTCCTCCAGAATATGTTCCGAGCATGACTAGGATAAAAAATGGGATAAATAACCATCCAATATTTAGAAGACCATAAAAAGGCACATAGATTGCTGTCATTTCGAGTTTTGAATAAAACCACCAAGCTCCGATTAGACCAACCAAGAAAACCACCAAAATTCTTTTTTTAAAAGATAATCCTCCAGCTTTTTGATCATAGTGTTCAGTGACTGACCAATAGTCATCAACTAAACCAATGATGGCACCTGCAATCAGAGTAAAAACTGTTAGCCAAGTTTGGTTGCGACTAAGAAAATTTAATTTATCAAAAGTTGGACCGTCTAAATTACTGGCAAACCAAAAAAAACCTATTGTGATGAGCGCGCTGGCCCAGATGACAATTCCACCCATCCTCGGTGTTTGCCTTGCTTCATCGTTGTGAAGTGATTGAGAGATTGGTGCAGAACTTCCATCTGTTGAGACAGCGACGCTTTTCTTTTTCCAAAGTTTATTCCTATACAAATAATCTGTGATGCTGGGAGTAATCAAAATCCCAAGTCCGAAGGAAACAATCGAGGGAATAAAAATCTTCGCAATATCACTAATCATAGTAGTTATTATACTTAGTTTTTGGTATTTTGGATGTTTATAAGGGTGGCTTCAACCAATTTCTCTACATCTGTAAACCTGGCTTCGGCTGTAGAACCAAGAACTGAAATAATAATTGGCCTACCCAATTCTGGATCAAATGCAATCACCAAGTTACCTCCTGCAAGGTCTGTGAATCCAGTTTTCGAACCTTTTATACCAGGAATATTTTCAGCAATTAAATCAGTATTTCTTGCCACATGATTAATCTTGTTTAAAGAAGAAATATCGGATTCGGCTTTTGTGGTTGCTGAAAGTAGACTTGGATAATTCTTCAAAATAAAAGCGAACAGGGTAGCTGTATCTCTTGCAGTCCCATATGCACCACCTTTGGGAACCGATTCTCCAGATTGAGCAGGGAGGTCTACACCGGTCTCATTGAAATAATACGTATTCAACATCCCGAGCTCGTCCGCTTTTTTATTCATTAGATTAATAAAATCCTTTTTTGCACCAAAGGCTAATGCCACGGCTGTTGCCCCATCGTTCGAAGAAGAAGTCAAAAGAAAATCCAAAAGATTTTCTAAGGACCATTTTTCTCCAACTTTAAATCCACTATCACCTTCTGCTCGAATTGCTTCTTGAGAAATTGTTACTGTATCTTTTTTTGATTCCATGCTTTTTGCCACAAGTGCAGTCATAACTTTTGTAATAGAAGCAAGCGGAAGACGTTCATCTGGATTTTTACTAAACAAAACTTTGTTTGCTCGAACATCAAATACAAAAATAGACTTAGCTGTAAGATTTAAATTTTCATATGGATTCACTACAATTTTTGATGGTTTAGAAATATTGTTTCTAATAATTTGATGACTAATAAAAAAAGAAACCAAAATCATCCCAACCAAAAATGCCCCGAGAATGGTGAAGAATTTAATCTCAAACGAACTGGCGAGAAGTTTCGGTTTCATTGAATGTTTTTTTCCTCCTCTTCATTTTGAGAGGCCTTGGTAAATTCTTCAATTTTTTTAAAAGCGTTTGCAAATTCAGGCAAATCCTCTTTTTTGGTAATACCCAAAAATCTCATCAGTTCTAGGGTTGGTTTATAACTAAAACTTCGTTCACCTATCTCACTTTCGCTTCTTTCTATTAACCCTCTTATAAGGAGATTTCGGAGGATAAAGCTCGAATTAACACCTCTTATGTAGTCTATCTCCCTGCGCGAAATTGGGCCCTTATAGAGGATAATAGACAGGGTTTCTAGACCTGCACGCCCGATTTCCTTAGATAATTCATCCTTTTGAATCTTTTCAATTAGGGAGGATAATTCTGGATTTGTACCAAAGCTTATTTTGTCACCATCATTTATGAGTACAAAACCCCTAGTTTTATAATTGTTTTGTAAGTTTTCTACAGCCTGCTCAATGTCTTGAATAGGGGTAGATAGAATAGCACCAAGTTCTTTAAATGAAATGGGCTCATTTTTAAACAACAGGATGGCTTCAATTTTGGTTTCTAAATTCATTTTATATTTGACTTATGGCTTCCCTTTCCATTTCTATCTCTCCATTTTCTGTTTGACTCACACGAAGAATATCTCGTTTGACGAGTTCAAGCATAGCAAGAAAACCAACAATAATCATCACCTTTTTTTCATAAGTCATCTGTCCAGAAACTCCCAATTCTTGTCCATAAAAATCTTTAAAATTGATTTTCATCCCTTCGGAGATTCTCTTGGCTAGCTTCTCTATTGTTTCTTCCAAATTTATCATCTTTCGTACCGTAGCTTTTGAGAGAGGTTCTTTCTTCGGTAATGATTGAATAACCTGCATCAAAGCGATGTAGATTTCTTCTTTGTTTGTTTTTGAATCAGGAGAAAAGACGATGGGGATATTTTTTGAAGGACTCTTTTCAAAAATTATATTTTTACCAAATATTTTTTTAATCTCTATGGAAAGTTCTTTGATTCGAGCATAAACTTGTAGTCTTTGTTCGAGATCTTCAATCGATGCTTCTTCTTCATCTGTTAATTCGAGCATCGGGAGAAGCGAACGAGATTTCACAAGCATCAAAGTAGAAGCGATAACTATAAACTCTGCGGATTCGCCTATTGGGAATTCTTCGTGAGTTTCAATATATTTTATAAAATCATCTGTGACTTGAGCCAAAGAAACATCGTTCACAAACAATTTTCTCTTTTCAACCAAATCCAAAAGTAGATCCAGAGGACCCTCAAAAACGTCTGTTTTTACAGCATATTTTTTCTCCATCATCACTATCTGAGTTTCAAGCCCAGTTCTTTCAATTGTTTTTCTGTTATTGGAGCAGGAGAACCCATCATCAAATCTCTACCCTCACCTGTTTTTGGAAAGGCAATTACTTCACGGATATTGGGTTCGTTTTGAAGAATCATCACAATACGGTCAATCCCCGGTGCGAAACCGCCGTGGGGTGGAGCTCCGTATGTAAACGCCTCAAGCATGTGTCCAAACTTTCTTTGTTGTTCTTCTTCTGACACATTGAGTAATTTAAACACTTGTTTTTGAACTTCCTTTTCGTGGATTCTAATACTACCAGAGGATAATTCGTAGCCGTTCAAAACCAAATCATAAGCATTTGCTCTAATAGAGAACAAATCCTCACCTTTCATAAATTTCTCTTTGTCTTCATCTTTAATCGAACAGAATGGGTGGTGAACGGCTTGAATTTCTCCTTCATCAGTCTTTTCAAACATTGGGAAATCTAGAATCCAGCAAAAAGCTAATTCATCTGGATCGTTTTTATTAACTCTCATGTCCGGTTTATCTGTCCCGTATTTTTCCATTATTTCTGCATAAGTTAATCTAGGGAAAGGAGTTTGGGTAATCTTTTTCTCTGGATAAGTACTTTTGATGAGTTCAATAAACATTTCCTCTGTGAATTTCAAAACATCTTCTTGAGTAACAAAGGACATCTCATAATCTAATTGAGTAAATTCTGGCTGTCTGTCCCCTCTTGTGTCTTCGTCTCGCATACAACGAGCAATCTGAAAATATTTTTCAAACCCTGCCACCATGCATAGTTGTTTAAATTGTTGGGGTGACTGTGGTAATACATAAAACTGACCGTTGAAAAGACGAGATGGGACAACGTATTCCCTTGAACCTTCGGGAGTGCCTTTCATAAGGATAGGTGTCTCTATTTCAATAAATCCATCGTCATGCATGTATTTTCGGAAAAAAGAAATAATCTTGTCTCGCATACGAATATTCTTTTGCATTCTTTCGGTACGCAAATCCAAGTATTTATATTTCATCCTTACATCCTCACTTACTCCTATAGAATTTTCACTAATTTGAAACGGTGGAGTTTCTGATTTGTTTAATATTTCTATTCCTGTTACTTCGAGTTCTAAATCACCATTCAAAACACCCTCATTTATGTTCTTTTCTGGTCGTTTGTTTACTTGTCCTATAACCCTTAAAACCCATTCTGGGCGCATTTCTTTGGCTCTCTCTATGGCTTCGGTTTGAGAAGGTAGTACAACACACTGAACCTTGCCGGTCATATCTCGCATATCAAAGAAAACCATCTTGCCTTGGTCTCGACGAATATCAACCCATCCTGAAATGGAGATCTCCTTCCCAATGTGTTTTTCTAAATCTTTTATATAAGTTCGTTTCATTTTATTCATGATGAATTAAACCGACTTTTTTTCTAATTTCTATCATTTTCTCATGAACCACCTTTCTCATTTTTTCCCCGCCATCCTTAATAATTTTCTCCACTTCATCTGGTCTGTCTTTCCAATACTTTCGTCTTTCTCGCATCGGGCCAATAAAGGCTTTTAAATCTTTGATTAATTCTTCTTTGAGGATTTTGTACTTACCTTTATTTTCTGAATACAAATCCTTAAGTTCTGATTCGGGTTTAAAAAGTTTGTGAATTTCATAAACATTTTTTGGAATATCTTGACCAGAATCAGTAACAATCCCCATTACTGCCTTTTCTATTTCTTCATCTGTGGCAAAGAGGGGAATAATGTTCCCATTATTTTTACTCATCTTCTGCCCATCAGTACCAACCACGGTTTCAACTGCTTCGAGAATTAAAGGTTCGGGTAATTTAAAGGTTTCTCCGAAAGCATTATTAAATTTTAAAGCGGTGTCTCGAGTTATTTCAATATGTTGTTTTTGATCCTTACCAACGGGAACTACGTCAGCATTATGAATCAAAATATCTGCACCCATTAAAAGAGGATAATTGAAAAGGCCAACATTAATTTCTTTATTCTTTGCTTCTGCATCTTTAAAAGCATGGGCACGCATGAGGTACGGCATAGTCGTAAGACAACCAAAAATCCAAGCAAGTTCGGCTACGTGTGGGACATCGGATTGTAGATACAAGGTTGTTTTTGTTGGGTCTATCCCAGCACCAAGATAATCCAAAACCACATCACGAGTGTTTTTTTCTAGTTCATTTTTGTTTTGAAGAGTAGTAAGTGCGTGTAAATTGGCTACAAAAATTCTTGATTCATAGGAATCTTGTAAATCAACGAATTGTTTGATGGCTCCAAAATAATTGCCAATATGAGGACGGCCAGTTGGTTTGACCCCCGAAACCAGGATTTTCTGTTTAGACATACGAAAATAATACCAAAATAGGCTCTATTTTGAAAGCTTAGAATAGAAGGATGGCGAGTGGAGCCATGAACCAAACAGTGAAAATCTGTTCGGGTGCGAAGAATTGATTGAGAATAGATGGGAAGTGATAAATAGGTGCAATAGGTACGATGTGATATAGAACAGAAATAACTAGCCCAACAATCGCAATTATGAGCAAAATAAGCTTCAAATATCGCTTTAATCCCCCATCTGAATCAACAGAAATATGTTTGTTCACTACATAAAAAATGGGTAGAAAAAATATTACGAGAATCATGATGTGATTCCAGAAAAGTTGATCTGAACCTTTGAGAATTGTAAGCGTCTTTACAAAAAATGCTTGAGTATACAAAAGTATCGCAAGGTATAAAGAGATAAGACCTGCGACTAATTTATTTTCCATTTATTTATTATATCCCCTCTTTCTTTAATTCTTCAACCAATTTTTTGGCTTCCTTTGATAATTTCTCTGGCAACTTCACATTTATTTTAATATACAAATCCCCTCGTCTATTATTCCCCTGCGGGACACCTTTGCCTTTAATCCTGAGAATAGAGCCAGTATTTGTTCCTGCTGATATTTTTACTTCAATTTCACCATCCAAAGTAGTGATATTCCTATTACTACCCAAAAGAGCGTCTGAAAGTTTAATATTTAAATCCATTATTAAGTTATAACCTTCTTTTCTAATGCTTGGATGGTGCTTTACATGAACTCTCACATACAAATCGCCCGGCTGACCATTTTGAATCATTTCGCCCATGCCATCCATACGAATCATTTGCCCACTTTCAATACCTGCGGGGATGACAATGTTTACTTCCTTCTGTTTAACCAGTTTGCTATTGATGCTAACTTTTCGAGCCACTCCAAAAATTGATTCATGGAAAGTTATTTCTATATCAACTTGAACATCACGTCCTCTATGAATTCTTCGTCCTCCAAACATACTGTTCAAAATGTCATTCAAATCAATATTCTCAAATCCTTGAGCATTATTACCAAATCCAGAAAAATCAAAACCACCAAATCCTTGACCAGCATTAAAACCACTAAAACCAGAAGCTCCACCAAAGTTTCCACTTCCTACCGCATCGTATTGTGCACGCTTGTTTTTATCTCCGAGAACAGAGTAAGCTTCGCTCGCTTCTTTAAACTTCGCCTCATTACCACCTTTCTTATCTGGGTGATATTCATGGGCTAATTTACGAAAGGCTTTTTTTATTTCGTCTTCCGATGCATTCATATTAACTCCTAGTATCTTGTAATAATCTTTAGACATTAGTTTCTGGACCCTTGTTTTCTTCTCCTGCTGGTTTTTCTTTGAATTCAGCATCTTTTACTTCGGGTTCAGTTTTTGAAGATTCTTCGGTTGTTTGTGATTGATTTTTGTTTATGAATTCACCAATTTTTTGAAGTTCAGCGGAAAGTGCTTCTGTTGCTGATTTGATGGATTCTAATGTGCCAGATTCACGTTCTTTCTTAAGCGCAGTAATTTTGTCGTTTACTGCATTCTTTATATCGTCTGGAATGTTCGCATTATCTTTCAAAGATTTCTCAGCTGTATAGACGAGTTGTTCAGACATATTTTTTGCATCCACAAGATCTTTCTTTTTTTGATCTTCACCTGCATTGGCTTCTGCTTCTTTCTGCATTCGATCTATTTCTTCTTTTGAAAGACCAGAGGACGCTTCAATTCGAATTGATTGTTCTTTGCCTGTAGCCTTATCTTTGGCCTTAACCGAGAGGATACCATTCGCATCTACATCAAACGAAACCTCAATTTGAGGCATACCACGAGGTGCAGGTGGAATCCCGTCCAAAATAAACCTGCCCAGAGACTTGTTATCAGAAGCCATGGCCCTATCACCTTGAACAATGTGAATTTCTACACTTGTTTGATTATCCGTAGCTGTGGAGAAAACTTGAGATTTTGATGATGGAATAGTCGTGTTTCTTTCAATTAGTTTTGTAGCCACTCCTCCCATTGTTTCAATACCCAAGGAAAGAGGAATCACATCAAGAAGCAAAATATCTTTCACATCACCAGAAAGAATTCCTCCTTGGATAGCGGCACCGAGAGCCACTACTTCATCTGGATTAATAGATTTGTTAGGTTCTCGATTAAAGAATTTTTTGACTGCATCAGAAATTGCAGGCATACGAGTTTGTCCACCAACGAGAATCACTTCATTCAAATCAGCAATCTTGAATGGAGAGGCTTCCATGGCTCGCTTCGTGATGGTCATTGCCCGTTCAATAAATTCTGCAGTTAATTCTTCTAGCTTTGCACGACTCATCTTCAAAAGTAAGTGTTTTGGTCCTGAAGCATCAGAAGTAATGAACGGAATATTAATTTCGGTCTCCGTTGCGGTTGAAAGTTCTATCTTGGCTTTTTCAGCGGCTTCATCTAATCGTTGGAGAGCGAGGGCATCATTGCGTACATCTATGCCTGATTCTTTTTTGTATTCATCAGCAATCCAATTAATAATTTTCTGATCTATGTCTTTACCTCCCAAATGACTATCTCCATCAGTAGATTTAACCTCCACCACATCATCACCGACTTCTAGAATTGAAATATCAAATGTACCTCCACCAAAGTCGAAAACTGCAATTTTTTCATTTTTCTTTTTATCAAATCCATAAGCCAAAGCAGCTGCTGTGGGTTCATTGATTATTCTTTTTACATCAAGACCGGCTATCTGTCCTGCGTCCTTTGTGGCTTTGCGTTGAGCATCATTAAAATATGCAGGGACAGTAATCACTGCTTCAGTAATTTTTGTACCGAATTTGGTCTCTGCATCAGCTTTAAGCTTCTGAAGAATCATGGCTGAAATTTCTTCTGGTCGTTGATCTTTCTCACCCAGATGAACAAGCACACCACCATCGGTTGAATTTTTTATTTCAAACGGAACAGTAACCTTATCCTTTTGAACTGCAGGATCAGAAAACATGTGACCGATGAATCGCTTTATTCCAAAAATAGTATTCTTGGGGTTCGTGACTGCTTGTCTGCGCGCAAGCAAACCGACCAAACGTTCTCCAGTTTTTGAGACAGCGACAATAGAAGGAGTAGTACGAACTCCCTCTGCATTTTCAATAATTTTTGGAGAACCAACTTCCATAATAGCTACCGCCGAATTTGTTGTTCCCAAGTCTATTCCGATGATTTTTGCCATATTTTTTGTGTTAGTCAGTTAATAATAGCACGATTTTACAAAAGGTATTTATTCTTTGTCAAATTCCCCTATTTTTACCTTTGCTGGTCGCAAAATACGATTGTTGAGCATATAACCTTTTTGCAAAACTTCGAGAATCTTGTGATCCTCATCTAGTTTTTTTGTCTTAATCATATCAACAGCTTCATGAAAATTTGGATCAAATATTTCTCCCATTGGATTTAATTCTTCTAAACCATTTTGTTTAAGAGCTTTTAATAGCATGGAATATATCTGTTCGACGCCTCGCTCTCCGTGGGACACAGCGAGAGAAAGCGCGTCGAGTGTAGGAATGATTTCTCCCATTAAACCTGCATTAGCAAACTTTAGGAAATCTGCTTTGGCTTCTTCGTCCTTTTTGCGTAAATTTACAAAATCAGCTTGCGCCCTTTGCCAACCGTCCATATTTTCTTTGGCTTTAGCTTCAGCTTCTTTTAATTTTCCTTTAAGTTTTTTAATCGTATCTCCTTGATGCACATCAGTTAAAACTGAATCGTCTATATTCGAATCTGCATCAAGTGTGATGTCGTTGTTTTCGTCTGCCATAATAGAATTATACTATCTCTTAGACCACTGTGGGGCTTTGCGGGCTTTCTTCAAACCGAATTTACGTCGTTCCTTAGCACGTGGGTCACGTTTCAAATAACCCTTAGTCTTCAGTTTTCCTCGAAGATTTATATCATATAAAATCAAAGCTCGAGCAATCCCATGTCTGAGTGCCTCTGCTTGTGAAGAAACTCCACCTCCCACAATATGAGCTGTGACTGAGAATTTTTGGTCGAGGCCAACCGCATCAAAAGCTGACTTAACAATATTTCTTAGTTCAGCTGTAGGAAAATAATTTTCAAGTTCACGATCATTAATAGTCACGCTGAATTTGCTTGCTGGTGTGATGCGTACTCTCGCAGATGAAGTTTTTCTCCTGCCAACTGCACCAATATATTTTGTGGAATTTTTTTCAGCCATACTAATCTTTAATTATTAAATTTTTCATCATCAATGGTCGAAGCTTATTCTTTGGAAGCATCCCTAGAACTGCTCTGCGAAGAACTTCACCTTGACCTTTGGCATTTATGACTTGTTGCATAGAAGCAAGCTTTAGACTTCCTGGATAACCTGAATGACTGGCGTAAGTCTTGTCTTTCTTTTTTCTTGCATCTATCCAAAGCTTTGAAGCATTAATCACTTCAACTTTAATATCTGGAATTTTGTTCTTTGAAAAATCTGCTCGATTTTTACCCATTAGAAGAGCGGCTATTTCTGTAGCCAATCTTCCAACTCTTTTTGTTGTTGCATCTAGTGTGTGTTTCATTTTGGTTAAACAAATTCGATTATGGCCATGGGTGAACCATCCGAGGAACGTCGAATTAATTTGGTAATTCGAGTATAACCACCTTTTGTAGATTTGTACTTGGGTGATAGGGTGAGAGCGATTTTCTTGCCAGCAATTCTTCCTACACGTGTATCGAGGATTCTTCGACTAGCCAAGGTGTCTTTTTTTCCAAATGTGATGAGCTTTTCAATAAATGGACGAAGTTCCTTAGCTTTTGGTTCAGTAGTTTTGATTTTCTCTTTAATCACCAATGAGTACGCCAAGGAACGCAAAAGTGCCTTGCGCTGAGTAGCTTTTCTTCCAAATTTTCTGTTAGCGTTGTGATGTCTCATTACTTGAGTGTTATACCAAATTCTCCAAGAGCCTTCCTGATTTCTTGGATACCCTTAGAACCAAGACCTTCTATTTCTAGCAAATCCTTTTCTTTTTTTCTAGCCAAACCTCCAACCGTTCGAATATTTGCATTTGAAAGTGCATTTTGAGTACGAGCTGATACATCAAGAGATTCAATCCTTGTTTTAAGAATTTCAGGGTCGATCTCACCTTTAGGAGAGACTTCCTTATTGGAGCTCTTCATAGAAATAATTTCTTCTGGTTCTTCCTCTTTAAAACCTACAACTGCTTTGAGTTGGCTAATCATTATTTCGATTGATTTTGTGAGAGCATCCTTTGGAGTAATTGTCCCATCCGTTTCAATAGTGACTTTTAATTTGTTGAAATCCGTACGATCACCAATACGCATATTTTCCACTTCGTAGCTTACTCGACGAATCGGTGTAAAGATCCCATCAAGTGCGATGGTCCCTATGTCTACTCTGTTCTTTTCAAGCATTTCTTTTGGTACGAAACCCATGCCTTTTTCAGCATAAATTTCCATTTCTAACTCTGTAGATTTATTTGTAACTGTGGCAATGATTTGTTCTGGATTCAGGATTTCAACTTGACCAGGAAGATCGAGGTCGGCGGCAGTCACAACCTTTTCACCCTTAATTTTCAAATTGATTATTTGTGGTTCATCTGTTGAGAATCGAAGTCTAATCTTTTTTAAATTCAAAAGAATAGTGATAACGTCCTCTTTAATTCCATCAATCACAGAAAATTCATGTGGAACACCAGTGATTTTAACTGATGTTATAGCCACTCCCGGAAGTGAAGACAAAATAATGCGTCGCAAACTATTCCCCAAGGTATGTCCATATCCAGGGTAAAGACCTTCTATCTCGAAAACACCATTAATCTCATTTTCAGAGATAATTTTTGGTTTCGATGGAAGTAAAATTGTATAATCAGCCATAAAAATATAAAAGTTAAATTATGATCTACTATAAAACTCAAGCACAACATTAAGGTCAAAAATATTTTCACTCGGCACATAAACTGGTAAACCGACCACCGTCGCTTCTTTCTTTGCCGCATTAACCACAATCCAAGAAGGAACCGTAACTGTATTCATTCTTTCCTCAACCTCTCCAAAAAGAGGGCTTTGGGAACTTCCTCCTCTCACACTCAAAATTGAATTTTGAGCGAGCTTGATTGATGGGATAGTCACTCGTTTGCCGTTTATGACCACGTGACCATGGGCGGCGATTTGCCGACCCTGAGCACGGGTCTTGGCAAATCCTGAGCGATAGAGAATATTGTCTAATCGAAGTTCAAGTGATTGGAAAAGTTTTTGCAATGGTTCATCCGAACGCAAGGCTTCCTTCACATATTTTGCAAATTGTTTTTCGGAAATACCGTATGAGAATCTAGCTTTTTGTTTCTCAACTAATTGTCGACCGAATTCAGATTTTGGTCTTTGAGGAACCTTGCCGTTCTTTTCTTTGCGAGAAAGAGAAAGAGCATACTTTTGGCTTTGAGTTTTTTCAAATATTGGGGCTCCGAGTCTGCGAGCTATTTTGTATTTTGGTCCGATTTTCATAAAATTTATGCTCTTCGTGGTTTAGGTGGTTTGGGGCCATTATGAGGCACTGGGGTCATGTCTGAAATTGTGGTGAGATTAATTCCTTTAGAAATAAAACCGCGAATGGCTGATTCGCGTCCTGATCCCACACCCTTCACGATTACCTTGACTTCCTTGATTCCAAAAACAGCTGCGCTCTCTGCAATTTTTTCACCAATTTTTGCAGCTGCAAATGGTGTTCCCTTCTTTGCTCCTTTAAATCCGAGTGCACCGGATGTTGACCAAGCGAGGGTATTACCTTTTGGATCAGTCAAAACAAGTTTTGTGTTGTTGTAAGTAGATTCAACATATAAAATTCCTGATTCAAAACGCTTTTTTGAACTCGAAGAAACTTTTGGGGTGGTCTCAACCACTGTTGTTTCCTTTGGAGTGGCAACTTGTTCAATTTCTTCTGCTTTAATAATTTTTTTCTTTCCCATTTTATTCAAAATTACTTCTTATCAGCTATTTTTCGGCCAGTACCCATTGTCTTTCTTACATTTCCTCGACGAGTACGAGAATTTGTTTTGGTTCTTTGACCTCTTGAAGGTAAACCACGAGCATGACGAACACCTCTATATGCCTTAATATCTTTTAAACGCTTGATATTACCCGCAATTTCACGCTTTAAGTCTCCTTCGAGAGTTTCTGATTCTATCAAAGTCCTAATTTTGTTCTCATCCGCAGTACTAATATCTTTTGGTCTTTTATCCTTTGGAATACCAGCTTTATCCAATAGTTGAGCTGCTTTTGAGCGACCTACACCAAAAAGTACGGTTAGACCGATGTCAATACGTTTGTCTTCTGGGATAGTGATTCCTAGGATTCTCATTTTTAACCTTGTCTTTGTTTATGTCTGGCGTTAGCTTTACAAATCACGTATACATAGCCCTTTCTACGGACAATTTGGCATTTTGAGCACATTTTTTTGACCGAAGCCTTGACTTTCATAGTGAATAGGTATTCTAGCTTATCTTGGTTTTAGTGTCAATAAAGGAAGTGAATAGGGTGCTATTTAGAGCCTTTTTATAATGCGTGCCTTACCCCCATAAGGTTCAAGCTCAAGAAGAACTCTGTCTCCTACAAGTACCCTAATACGATGCAAACGCATTTTACCCGACAAATATGACAAAGTCTCAGCTTCTTCCCCATCAATTTTCACTTTGAACATAATGTTTGGTAAGGCCTCTGTGACTATTCCCATTCTTTCAAGATTTTTGTTATCTGCCATTATTTGTTTATATTTTTTTCAATAATTCTGATTTTTTCTGGGTCCGAAGGAAAAACACTCTTCCAAAACGGTCTGATAACTGAAGTGGCATCAAGAATACCAGGATAATTCTTTTTTAAAATCGAATCCAAATCGCTATTATTTTTTCCAACAAGATCGTTTTTCAATGCATTCTCATCTGTGAGAAAGACGGCTGTGGCTGAACCTGTAACTTGGAAATTTAATTGGTCAACTTTTAATAAATCTTTCGCTGTTTGACCTACAAATGATAAATCAAGATTCGTGAGGTCTGGGACATCAACTGGACCAGATGCATCATCAGTTAATTTCTTTGAAGCAAGAAAATTGGCTAGATCAGTTTTCTTAAACATTACTCCATATAAATCAGCATGTTGGTTTACTGTTACCCCATTATCTGTTGGGTTGGTCTGAGGCAAACTACTATATGCAATATAAATAAGATTTGGGAAAATAATAAAATCAGCTGGGACTTGGGCTTTGGCTTGATCCATTAATCCATTTTTAAGAGTAGTGTTCAAAGTAGTATTGGCTGCAGCCAAATCAGAATCACTGACCTTTTTCCTTGCACCAATAAACCCTCCTGTCATCGGTGTTTTTGATCTTGCATAAATAGTGGTGAATTGCGGAGTGCCCTTAAAACCTGGAATAGTAAAATCAGAAAGATCAATATTATATTCAGCACCTGCTTCAGCCGCGACAACCGTTGTTTCTATAGATCCAGGAACCAAAGCGCCATTTTGAGTTTTTTGCCCTGGGACAATAATTTCATTTGGAATTTTAAAAATTTTCCCGTCAGAGGATTGGAAACGAGTATTTTTTATAAGTTTCTGGTCATTTTTGCCTGCATTATTATAAACCACGATAGTTCCACTTGCTTTAAGCGAAACATTTTCTTCTCCTGAGGCCGGAGTTTTTACACCTTTATCATCAGAAAGTTTAATAACACTAAAGAGCAGGGTTTTGTCTCCGCTTTTGTATGCTGTATAAGTGTCCTTATTAAAAGTAAGTTGGGCTGATTTAGGTGTATAACTTACTGTGGCCCCAGAAAAAAGTGAAAAAGCAGCAAAAAACAAAACAATAGCAGCTATCCCAATCCCTATCCACAAGAATTTTCTTGAATATTTTGGTGAGTTTGGATGCGAAGTAAACCTTGGTTTTAATACATGATTTTCAGAAACACGGTTTTCTGGAATAGGAATACTTCGAATAGATTTTTTGTTAATCGGAACCACAATGTCATCAATGTTTCTTGGCATAATCTTATGGGCTTATTGTATATTATATTAAGGTGTTTGAAAATACTCTGTGTGCAAAAGATGAGCGAGCTCACTTTGAGGACTGAGAACTGAAATCTCTCTGTGTTGGGTTATTTTCTTTAAAACTGATTGAAAAAACTCTTCAAAAGGAGAATCCACGTGCGCAAACACTGTATAAGGAGAATCAATTTTGAAATATTCTGCCTGATCCCACATATTCAAAAAGTCGACCTCGCTTAGAGCTAAAACATCATCAAGCTTATGTTTGGTTTTAAAATCCAAAGAATCAGTTTGCCATAGAGACAGATAACTCGAGGCCAGATGAGGAGTAATATTAAGTTGATTAGCTATTTTGGTTAAAAGATTATTTCTTCCAAAGGGAAGTTCCAGAATTCGCCCTCGTTTCCCGAGATGATAGAAATCAAGCCGAGTGTATTCATCACCAACAAAGACCATGAGTGCAGAAATTGTGTGCGGAAAAGCTCGATGAATAACTTTTGAGAAAGTATTTATATCTTTGGCTAACATAGATTTATTATACATCTATTCTAGAATCGCTTTGATTCTTCGCACACCTGCTGATACAGCTTCTTCCTTAGTGATTTTAAAAGTTCCTAATTCAGAGGTATTAGAAACATGAGGTCCACCACAGTATTCTTTTGACCAAGCAGATTCAAGAGAATTTCCAATAAAATATATTGAAATCTGATCTGGATATTTCTGATCGAAGAAATGCCTTGCACCGGTTTTCTCTGCTTCAACTTTTGGTAAAATTATATTTTGGGCCGTCAAAGCTTCCTTAATCTTTTGATTAACTATATCTTCAACTTTCTTTTTCTCTTCATCAGTTAGTTTTCTAGGAAAAGAAAAATCGAAACGTAAACGTTCAGGTGTAATATTCGAACCCTTTTGTCCGACCTCATTTCCTAAAACATCATGCAAAGCTTGATGGAGCATGTGAGTCGCCGTGTGATATTTGATTTCCATATCACTATGCCCCCCGAGTCCACCCTTAAATTGTTTTTCCATTCCTGCCTTTGATACTTCTTGGTGTTCTTTTTTTCTTCTTAAAAAATCGCTTTCGTCAATTTGAACACTGTTTTCTTTTGCTATTTCCTTTATTAACTCGAATGGATAGCCGTATGTAGAATATAATAAAAACATTTCTTCTCCTGAAATTTTTCCATTCTTTTTAATAATTTTCTCTATCATCTTTTTTCCAAACAGCAATGTTGCACTAAAATGTGTCTCCTCGGCGGTTATTGAAAGATCAATTGCATTAATTTTTTTATGCAATTGATAATTAGTGTTTTGGTAAATTTCAGGTAACGTACTAGTAATGGCACCCAAGCTCTTGTCATTGGATCCGATGGAGTCCAAATAATATCTTGCCCGTCGAATGAGTCTTCTCAAAACGTAACCCCTGCCTGTATTAGATGGTGAAACTCCATCACTGACCATAAACGTTGCGGTTCGAATATGGTCAGAAATAATCCTTTTTGCTTTAGTATCTGAGGATAAAGAAATATGATTTACATAGGTCATTACAGACATAAACAAATCAGTGTCATAAACTGATTTAACTTTATTTACCACAGTTACGAGTCTCTCAAGTCCCATACCAGTATCAACTCCTTTGGTTTTTAGTGGTACAAGCGCGCCATCTTTGTTTTGATAATATTCATTGAAAACAATATTCCAAATTTCAATACCGTCCACATAGATTTCTGTGGTCGGTCCGCAAGGTCCTTCTTCTCCAGTTGGTCCCCAAAAATTATCAGCCCGATTCCCTTCCTTTACTTTTATATTCGGATCAATAGATTTCCAAATTTTTTCTGATTCATCATCTCTAGGTACATTTCCTTCGCCTGCAAAAATTGAAACGTAGTCAATTTTTAAATTCATCCATTTTGGACTAGTTATAAATTCATATGCATATTGGATAGCTTCTTTTTTCCAATATCCTCCAAAACTGAAATTTCCAAGCATTTCAAAGAAAGTTAGATGGCTTTCATCCCCTACTTCATCAATATCTGAAGTACGAACACATTTTTGAACAGAAGTTGTATTTAGGGTTCCAAAATCTTTTTTCGCATCTTTTGCCCCAGTATAGTAAGGCTTAAATTGCTGCATTCCTGCGGTAGTGAAAAGCACCGAAGAATCGTTTTCTGGTACTAAAGAAGAAGAAGGTACAACTTTGTGGTCCTTTCCTTCAAAAAATTCAAGAAATTTTTTTCTGATTTCTTCTGATTTCATAATTTAAATCGTGAACTGTCCGTTTTTATAAATCACTTTTGTTTTTTTGTTGGGTAGATAGGCTGTCACAGTTCTCGGTGCAGTTGAAACTATATCTGTATGTACAGATGAATCATTATAACCTAATCGTTCCCATTCTTTTTTTGAAACCTTCCCTTGGTCACCTTTGTAGCAGTCATGATATGAATTTCCTAAAGCAATATGAGTATTTCCATTTGGTCCTCCAACATTTTCATCAAATAAAGTCTCGGCCATAAATTTTGTAATTCTTGAGAATCTTTTATCTGTAAGCGAATACTCACCAATTTTGTCTGCGTTCTTTGTAGCAATCATGGCTTTAAGAACCTTTTCATTCTTTTTGGCTTTACTTTTAATCACTTTTCCATCCTTGAATTCTAGTTCGATTCCCTCTATGAGATTTCCATATCTATACAAAGGCTGATTAAATTTGATCCAGCCGTTTGTTCCCCGCCAATCGGGTGAAGTAAATATTTCGAAACTTGGGATATTTCTTCCCGTACCACCATTCCAAGCTCTTTTTTCTCCGATTTTAACCCACAAATCAACATCTGGTCCTTTGATGTGAATCTGTTCAATATTTAATTTATTTAACTTTTTTCTGTACTCTTCAATCTTTTGAGCAAATTTTTTCCATAATTTAATTGGATCTTTATGATCAAGAAAACAGGCCTTGATGATTTGATACCAATATTCTTTTTCGCTCATACCAGCCTCACGAGCCATCGCTTTCGTTCCATATAAACAAAGAGTCCATGTAAATTTCCCTTTGTTTTCTTTTTCATCCCTCCAGTCCATATAGGGTTTCCAAGCTTGACCCCTCAACATCATTTTTCGAGAATCTACACCCTGAAGTGAGTGTTTGTCCGTTTCTGCGATAATTGAAATTGAATGATCGATTTCTTCTACTTGTCCTCGCATAAGTTTCGCTGGGAAAAATTTTATTTGCTCATCTGTGGAATTTATATAAAAATCTCTATCAAATTTAAAATCTGAAGTGTTGTCCGGAGCATAGCGACCGATCACATGACCACCCGTTTTCCTGATGGCTTTTATAATTTCAATATAGAGAGGTTTGGCTATCTCCGATCCATTTACGAGCACTACGTCGCCCTTTTTTATACCTGTCCCACCGATTCGAGCCCCGCCACCTAGAGCAAAATTAACTAAAACCTTAGCATATCGCTCAAGTATTTTCTTTGGGGGAATATATGGTTTACTCATCTAGCTAATATAGCACAATTAAACTAAGGTTTTCAGTACTTGAAAATCTTCCATCAAAGTCTCTTTTGTATGTTGATTATATATGGCCACGGCTGGGTGATACAGCGGAACTACCTTCACTTTTTCTCCAGCAATTTTTGTCTCAAAAACTTTTCCATGGAGATTACTAATCGATCCAAGTTCAAAATCTAAGCCATATCTATTCATAATATATTGCATCGAAAACCTTCCGAGAGTAGCTATTACTTTGGGTTTTATGATTTCAATTTGCCTATCCAAAAACGGAGCGTAAATTTCTATTTCATTCGGAAGTGGGTCACGATTTTTAGGCGGTCGATCCTTCACAATGTTGGTGATATAGACTGATTCACGAGGAATTTTAATTGAAGCAAGAAATTCATCTAATAATTTCCCCGAACGACCACAAAAAGGTCTACCCGTCTTGGCCTCATTTTCACCTGGGGCCTCCCCAATAAACATTATTTTTGCAAAATGATCACCTTCACCGATAACTGGGAAAACTTTATTATTAATTCTCTCTTTGTACAAAGGTGAGGCCTTAAGATCTATAACCTCTTCTTTAATTTTTTTTAATTTTGTTGTTCTATCATTTGTACTCATTATTAATTAAGTTTTTTCATTTCACTTGAAGTAATTTTGTGTTCGATAAACCAGAGTACTGTAAAAGCAAAAAGAGTGGCTATAGAGACAAAGAAAGCGATGGAAGTATATCCATATCCCACTGCTGCCCCAATCCCTGCTGTAATCCAAAGCCCTGCTGCAGTAGTGATACCCGAAGTACGATCTTGATTATGAGTATGATTGTGCATAATAGCTCCACCACCTATAAAACCGATGCCCATGATTAACCCTTGGAGAACATACATTTGACCTGGTGAGCCTGGGTCAGTAATCGGTCCAACCAATCTACTTAAAATAATAAAAAGGCAGGCACCCATTGAAACCAAACCATAAGTTCTCATTCCTGCAGTTTTGCCAGCGATTGAACGCTCGATGCCTAACAAAGCACCAAGGAACATGGCTAAAATAATTTGAAAATAAACAGTGTGAGTAATAAAGGCGATAGTCATATTAAATTTCTTTTATTTTTAAAATCTCAAGAAGTCTAGGACTACTTTCAATCATATCCTGAAGATTTCCGTGTTCAGGATAATTCCATCCTATCATAGTTAATTTTTGACAAGCTCCATAGTGAATGGCCGTAGAGGAAAATTTGGTGTTTGTGATGAGCCATCCTTCTGTAAGTTTTCTTTCCTTACCACCAAAATTAAACGAACTTTCTTTAAGGTCATCGAACCTGGCTTTCACATACAAAACAACTTTGAGATCAGACTTGATGCCGAGTTCATTATGAAATTTAGCCTCGGCCATTATTAATTTTTGGTCATTCCATGCAACCACATCAACTTCGTGTGGAACACAAGCGCCGTATACTTCTTGATCAGTGAGAACCTCATAACCTTTATCTTTAAAGTATTCTGCAATAAATTTCTCAAATGGAAATCCTGTGGGACCAAGTTCCATGACTGCTCGTCGAAGTGAGTAGCGCATTGCGACCGGCTGTTTCCATTTGTGTAGGGCATTGAAAGCGTGTTTATAGATATCTGAGGTGGTCATCCCTTCATGTATTTCTGGTTCAATATGAGAGATAACGTCCTCTACAGCTTCATCCGTTGCACCCGAACGAAGAAGTGATGAACGTAATTTTTCTTCATTAAAAATTTCTTTCTGACCATTCGCTTTGATTACATAAATCGGTTTATCTGTTGTTAGCATAAAGATATTATAACTCAATTTTGTCTATTTCGGCACCTCCGAGACATTCATATTGATTATAAAAAACAATTGATTGTCCGGTGGATAATCCCCTTTGTGGAGTTTTAAATACAATTTCATTTTTTTCAACATTTATTGATATCTTCTCTCCCCTGTAGCGCACCCTTGCATGTGTAGGTTTTACTTTTTGATTAATTAAATTAATATTTTTAATTTCAATTTTCAAGGGAGATAAACTTTTTATTTCTAATTTATTATTTGAAACAGTAATCGTATTGTCCTCCATATTTTTTGAAACCACATAATAAGCTTCAGAATCTGGATTATTTTTCAAAATTTCAAACCCATGTCTCTCCCCTATGGTGTAATAGATGGCACCTTTGTGCCGACCAATAATTTCACCTTGAGTATTTAAAATATCTCCAGATTTTATATTCAGGAAATGAGGTAAAAAGGTTTCCAAATCAACATCTCCAAGGAAACAAATCCCCTGACTATCTTTCTTCTCAGCCACAGAAATACCAAACTTCTTGGCCAACTTACGAACCTCTGATTTCTTCAAATGACCTATAGGGAAAAGCACGTGCGATAAATCTTCCTGATTTAATGTCCAGAGAAAATAACTTTGGTCCTTCTCTTTATCTTTTCCTTCAAAAAGTAGCAAATCTTTATTTTGAGCATAATGTCCTGTGGCTATGAAATCTGCACCTAATTCTTTAGCTTTTTTCCAAAAAACTTCAAATTTAATCTCTCTATTGCAAAGAACATCTGGATTTGGGGTCCTGCCACTCGCATATTCTTCTATCATTTTATCTACTACACCAGTTTTGTATTCCTTTTCAAAATCAAAAAACAAAAATGGAATATCTAACTTCGCGGCCACACGCATAGCATCGCGTCTTTCTTCTCTCCATGTACACGGCAAAAAATCAGGGCTCCAGACTTTTATAAAAACACCAGTCACATCAAAACCCTCTCGTTTAAGAAGAGCCGCACTCACGGCACTATCAACACCACCAGATAATCCAATAAAAACCTTTTTCTTCATGCTTATTTATTTAAATATAAAGCCCGATTCTTCTGATGTTCTTCAAAAGTTTTCGCATAGTACACTTTCCCTGCTTTATCTGTTAAAAAATACAAGTACGATGTTGCTCGAGGATGAAGCGCTGCTTCTATACTTTCTAAACCAGGATTTGAAATGGGTCTAATTGGTAAACCTTTATGGAGATAAGTTTCTGGCGAAGAATCAACTTGAAGTGGCATCCCGATTTTTAATCTTTTCCACAAGATACCCGAGACTATCTCACGATCATTGTTTGTTCTGATTTCTGATTCGATTATAGAAGCAACATTAATAACATCATCGAGCGTGTGGTTAGAATTTTTTATATCAGGTTCTAGTTTAGCGGTTTTATAATCAAAATTATTTTTTAAAAGTTTAATAGTTGACGAAGCTGTCGCACCAACTTCAATAAAATATGTATCGGGGAATAAGTAGCCCTGCGGTGCAAGAGATAGAAATAATTTATGATCAAATTTTAAGAATCTTTCATCAAATAAATTCGAGATTTGTTCATTAGTGAATCCCTCGGGTATGGTGATTCTGATTGTTTCTATGTCGTGCCTTGCAGATGCGATTCTATATGCGATAACAAAAACATTTTCTGAACCACCAAAATAATAATCCCCAGCCTTCATATCATGCTCCGCTCCGATAGTGATGGCAGAAATCCTAAACCAAATAGGTGAACGAATAAAATGCTCAGCCTGGAGTTTGTTCGCCAGTTGGTCGAGGCTAATTCCCTCTTCAACACTAAAGATACTGTTATGAGGAAAATCATCCGGTGGAACAATATAGAAAACATAGATAACAAGGAAAATTGCTAAGAGAAAAAGAGCAACGGCTTGCAAACCTTTTTTTGTAAAAAAAATATCGAACATTGATTAAATAGGAAGGTTTGAAGGAGCTTCGGCTTTTTTGGATGGAACACGAGAAAGCGTTGGAGTCGCTGCCACCGTGTAACTTGGGAAATGAAATAGAGTCGCTAATTCCTCAGTGGTTAAAATAAACGGTTTGCCATGATAATTTTTAAATGGAACATTAAAGAACGATCTTCGTTTGTAAGCTTCAAGTAATTTTCTTTCATTATTTCTTCTTCGACTACCTCGAAAATCTTGCCATGTATAGTCATAAGCAGCTTTATAATCAGGTCTAATACCGTTTAGAGTTTGAGAGTTGAATTGAGCAAAGCTCCCGAGCAAACCACCGATGTTCGCCGTATTGAATTGATCCTTCTCAGCAAAATATGCACCTCTGATCATTGTGTCAAACGCATACTTCGAGGCTGCACGTTCTATAGAAGCGATCACCTCTGTCTGACCCTTAGAAAGATTAAGCATCGTAGGATTTTTTTGATCCTCTGTTTTCATTGTTGCCTTTTTAATTATTTCTTTGATTTCGTTTTCTACTCCAGTTTTCCAATTTGGTTTAGGAATAATTCTGCCGTGCAAAAGCCCCTCCTTTGCATGAGGTTGAATCATAATTTGAATCCAAGCGTTTTCGCCTTTTTTGAGTGAACCAAGATATTCAAGAACAGCCACTATTGGATCGTGTTTATATTCTTCTTTTGCATCCTTATCCAGACCATAATCAATATAAGTTTTTATCGGATATGCATCGGCTTTGGTCAAAGCAAACTGTCCTATCCAACCAAAGGAGTACTTGGTTAAATCGTGTTGAACTCCAAGGGCGTAGTCTGAAACTTCATGTACTTCTATATTTGGAAATTGTGCATAAAGCTGAGTCTCTACTCGACTTTTAAAAATTTTATGACACCAAATATAAAAATGTACTTGTCCTCCAGTAGAAACCAGTTCTAATGAAAACCAAGGACGAATTCTCCCTTTCAAATAAACGTCCAAAAGATTACCAACGCTGGCATTGGTGCCATACAAACTGTTTAAAAAAAGCTCCATCGATAAGGGCGATTTAAACATTTCGCGAGGAATTTTGATCTCTAACAAAACGGAGCCTTGAGCTTTTATATATTCCCGCCTTTTGTATTTAATCCAAAGTTCAAACCAAATCCAAATAAGTGCAAGTGGAATCCAAATCGGAGAAACATCCCAAATAGAGAACCATACTTTTTGTAAAATCGGGTTATTTAAAAGAGAAATAAGTGTCTGAAGCATCCTCTACATTCTACACGATGTTGTATTTGTTGTCTTTGTCTTTTTTAAAGAATTTGGTGTTTTGGAGATTGACCATAATGGTGTTTTCCTTCACATAGCGTTCTTTCAAAACTTTCTCAATAATTTTATCTTTTGGAAGAGGGCCTTCCTTCTCGAGAATTTTTCTTATGACATCCTTCACTACACCAGACATATATCCCCACTCTGCGAGAGCGTATAAACCGCGTCCGACGAGCACGAAGCGAGGATCTTTGATTAATTCATTGTGAGTAGTAGCCACGTGTGCTTTTTTGTCAAAATATTGGGAAATAGCTTTGGCCACTTCTTTGAAGTGAATTGGGGAGCCGTGTTTTCGAATCACCAAAAAAGCATAATCACGCATACCCTTGGCATTCACATTCGATGATGAAGTTTTGCCCCATTCACCAAGTGGATTTTTCCCTATTTTGTGCGAGATGGCGAGCCAACGCTTGATAACTTCTTCATTCTTATACTTTTCGTTTACTTCTTTGATTTCTTCAAGAAAATTATTAATCAAATCACCTTCAAGAACTAATTCATCATCAGAAAGTTTGCTATAAAGTTTGCGAATCGCATTTTGAATCTTCTTTGCCAACTCAGGATCCACGTGCCATCGATGTTTGAATTCTTCGTCTTCTTTTTCTCGTTTAAATTCTTCTCCAATAACCAAAAGGAAATTAATATGATTTTGGGTAGATTGATCCTTTGATATATGTTTGAGTAAATCTTTTTCACTGATGATACCGCCAAGCTCTAGAATGAGTTCTTTGAGTTCAGTAAAAACGTTTTGAGTATCCTTATATTCTTTGGATTTGCGAATGACAATCAAAGAATGATTTTCAATCTGTCGAACGCGTTCACGGGTGATGCCGTATTTTTTGCCTATCGCATCGAGAGTCATGCGAGTAGATTTTGGACCGAGGCCATAGCGACTTTCAACAACATCTCTACCACGCTTATTTAAAACAGAAAGCAGGTGCTTGGTGGCTTGTTTGGGTTTAAAACTTAGATTTATCTTTTCACTCATACGTGTTTATTCCTTATTTGTATCACTTGACTGTATATATGTCAAGTTTGGTCCAAATTTCAATCTTTGGACTATACCACAATGTTGACAATTTTGCCAAGAATCACAATGACCTTCTTTGGAACCTCTCCATTGAGCCATTTGACCACTTCAGGAAGCTCCAAAACGGCTTTCCTGACATCATCTTCGGACATGTTTGAAACTTGGGTCATGGTGGTACGGAGCTTGCCATTTACCTGAACTCCAATGGTTACTTCTTCGTCCATAATTTGAGTTTCATCGAATTCTGGCCAAGGCTCAAGACCGATTGATTCTTTGTGATCAAATGTCCTCCAAAGTTCTTCGGTGATGTGTGGAGCAAACGGATAAAGGAGTTTTAAAATAATTTCAAAATCTTTTTTAGAAACTTGTTTCTGCTTCTCCATCGAATTAACCAAAATCATCATAGCCGAAACTGCTGTGTTTAAACTCAAAAGCTCAATATCATCTGTAACTTTTTTGATAGTTTGATTTAATAATGATTTGTTCCCAACATATGAATCGTTGTCTACAACTTTTTCTTGAAGTCTCCAAACTCTTTCAAGAAATCTTCTTGGGCCGACAAGCGAATCATCGTTCCAACTTATGGCTTGCTCAAATGGACCCATAAACATTTCATAAACACGAAGAGTGTCAGCACCATAATGTTCAACTACAACATCAGGATTAACTACATTACCTCTGGACTTGCTCATCTTCTCCCCTCCCTCTCCAAGAATAAATCCGTGTGAAGTTCTTTTTTGATATGGTTCACTGGTTGGAACAAGTTTCAAATCATATAAAAATTTATTCCAAAATCTTGAATATAAAAGATGTAGAGTAGTGTGCTCCATCCCACCGTTGTACCAATCCACGGGTGTCCAATGATTAAGTTTTTCCCGTGAAGCAAATTCCTTGTCATTTGCGGTATCTGGATATCTTAAAAAATACCAGCTGGAGCCTGCCCATTGGGGCATTGTATCTGTTTCTCTCTTTGCCATTTCCCCGCACTTCGGACACTTCACATTGACCCATTCAGAAATATTGGCCAAGGGAGATTCTCCTGTATCTGTGGGTTCATATTTGACAACCTCTGGTAAAACAACGGGTAAGTCTTTCTCCGGCACAGCCACAATTCCACATTTTTCACAATGAATCACAGGAATAGGTTCTCCCCAATATCTCTGTCGACTGAATACCCAGTCTCGAAGTTTAAAAGTGGTTTTCTTTTTACCAAAATCTTCAAACCCAGCTACTTGATAATCTTTTATAATCGGTAAATTAAATTTGTGAGCAAACTCTTCATCTCGTGTGTCATCTGCGGGTACAGCCATGATCGCTCCCGTGCCATAGTGAGGAAGAACATAATCCGCAATCCAAATTGGAATTTCTTCTTCTGTGGCAGGGTTAATTGCCTTCACTCCTTTCAACTCTACTCCTGTTTTTTCTTTCTCTCCTGTGCGATCTATTTCGGTTTTTTTCTTTGTATCTTTAATATAATTTTCAACTTCTTTCCAATTTGTGATTTGAGATTTTAATTCTGAAACGAGTTTATGTTCTGGAGCCAAGACCATATAAGTCGCACCGAAAATGGTATCTGGACGCGTGGTGAAAACTTTGATTTTTGAATCATGATTTATGATTTCAAATTCTATTTCTGCTCCTTCTGACTTCCCTATCCAATTTCTCTGTTGAGTTTTCACTCTCTCTGGAAAATCGACAGTGTCCAAATCTTTGTCCAATCTGTCAGCATATTTGGTAATAGCGAGCATCCATTGTTCTTTCTCTTTCTTTTCTACGGGTGTCCCACATTTTTCGCAACAACCATTAATCACTTCTTCGTTCGCCAAGCCAATTTTGTCTTTCGGGCACCAATTAATCGCAATCTTCGCTTTGTAGGCCAAATTATTCTCTAAAAATTTAAGGAAGAGCCACTGCGTCCATTTATAGTATTTTGGATCGGTAGTATTTATTTCTCTAGACCAATCAAACGAAAGCCCCAAAGATTTTAATTGTTTGCGGAAATTGTCTGTATTTTCTTTGGTAATTTCTGCGGGTGGTCGACCAGTCTTGATCGCATAATTTTCGGTGGGCAAACCGAAAGCATCCCAACCCATCGGATAAAGCACTTCATAGCCTTCCATTCTCCTCTTCCTTGAGATGATATCCATCGCCGTATAACTCCTCACATGACCAATATGAAGACCATCTCCTGATGGATAAGGAAATTCTACTAAGGCATAGTACTTGGGATTCTTTTTTTCCTCACCAACTTCGTATAGCTTTTTGTCCTCCCAATATTTCTGCCACTTTGGTTCTATTTTTTTTGGATCGTAGTCCTTAGACATTATTTTTAAATTTCTTTATAGCCACCCAAATGAGAATAATGAGCGCTATGAGCAGGATAAGAACTTTAATCAAATTGTCGGCTGAAGACCAATATCTCATCGAAGCAATAACGAAAGACAAAACACCAGCAAGAGACAAGGATTGTCCGAGCACGAGATTAGACTTCAGATAATTTCCGAGCAAGACACAAAGTGCGCCGAGAACTACGAGGGTGACAAAAACATTCCTGTCGTAAACTTTCTGCGCCGAGTCGAATGTTTGTCTGCAAGTAAAATCTTTATCACAATACGGAGTTACATATGGGGCAGGCTTAGTATTGTATTGATCTGCAAAAGTATTGCTGTCAAAATTTGATAATCCATTCCATTGTCCACCAACAGCCAAACATTTATCTTTGGAAACTATGGGTTCATTTATTTGCTCTATTTTGCAAAAATTATTTTGCTCAGGTCTAGGATAAGCAAACGAAAGAGCATAATTAAAAAACATATTGAGCACTATCACGATACCTATAATAAGTGACCATTTAAGGACTTTCGGTTGTGTGTTCATATCAAGAATTCTACCACATCTCCATCTTGAACAATGTATTCCTTGCCTTCAGTACGGACCCAACCTTTCTCACGAGCCTTTGCGAATGAGCCGGCTTCAAGAAGCTTGTCATAGTGCACAACTTCGGCACGAATAAATTTTTCTTCAAAATCAGAGTGGATTGAACGACCGGCTTCAGGTGCAGTCGAACCACGTTTGCATGTCCAAGCCCTGCTTTCCTTTTCTCCCGTAGTAAAGAACGTAATGAGGTTTAATAAATCGTATCCAGATTTAATTAAATGATCTAGTCCTTTACCAAAAATCGGATCAACCTCAATGTATGGTCCGGGAAGTTCAGAAATAAAATCTTTCTTTGTGTTTTCTGCAACTTCAGAAGTATTTAAAACATACAAAGTTGGTTTATTGATTCCTGCAGCTTCGAGTTCAAGATTAATAATCCCTATATCAAACATCGGGTCAATCTGATTGTGAACATGAATAATATTTGTATCCTCAAAAATACGAACCACTTCTATGATCGCATCAACCTCTCGAATATGAGAAAGAAATTTATTACCCAAACCTTCACCTTCGCTCGCTCCTTTCACCAATCCGGCTATATCTACGAATTCTACTACTGCGGGAATGGTTTTCTTCGATTTACTCATTTCAGAAAGTTTTTCGAGTCGTTCATCTGGTACAGGGACAATGCCCACAGACGGGTCAATCGTGCAAAAAGGATAGTTTTCCGCTGGTACGCTTTTTTTCGTCAGCGCGTTGAACAAGGTCGATTTCCCCACATTTGGAAGCCCAACTATACCTATTGAAAGAGACATTATTTTATAGAATCAAATTGTTCTCCGGCGAAACTGGCGAAAGATGTCGTCACATCCATTTTATCTTTGGCCATCAAATTATTAATCGTATAAACACCGAAAAGAAGAATGAGAACTATCAGACCGTTGGTAATTAAAACTGGATGCTTCTTGTCTACCTTTATAAATAATTTAAACCCGAGGGCAAAAAATACAATTACTCCAAGAATAACAAAGATAGTATTGGCCATGCGTCTTGGTGAAGTTATCATCTGTTCAAAAATAGTTGGCTTCAAATATGTTGGCGTTGGAACCGTAGGAGCAAGAGCTTCTACAGAGGCACCCAAAACTTTTGTTGTTGAAGATGTAGATTCTTTTGGTTCTGGTTTGCTGGTTACAACATTTTTGGGAACATTTATAGATGATGAAAACGCTGGACGACCATAAACTTGAGCCACATAAATCGTAGGCAATCCATTATAAGTCCCTGATGCTACCCCTGTGCCTATCTCGGTATACGCATTCTTTACAATATTTTCTCTGTGTGTTGGTGAATTCATCCATGCGAGAGCGACGTCTTCAGAGTCTGTAAAATTCACAGCGAGGTTCTCACCAGCATACTCATATTTGTATCCAACCAAATTAAACCAATACCAAGGAGTCTTCCCATCTGGACTTATATGGGCAAAATATCCTTTGTTCGCCATGTCCTTCGCCTTGAGTTCGGCTACTTTGTTTAAAAGAGAATTTACAGAAAGAGTTGGGAGATGATTATTTTTTCTATTTTGATTTGAAAGATTATCAAGGACTGCAGGCAAAACCGCTGCGAAATATTTGTTATTCGCTGGATTCAAAACAGAAACGTACGGCAAAGCCAAAACGCCGAGTTCAATCATAAACACCACGAGTACCAAAAGTTGAACATTCGTACTGCGAAGGAAATGCGGTTCGTGGTTATTCCCCTCGTGCGGGATAAAATATTTTTTAAACCATTTATTCATTGGTTTTATAATGTGCTAAAAAACCACCCGTGTCAAATGGGTGGTTTTTTGTTTCAATTTTGTTTCTTAATTACTGTTGTCCTGCTGCGATAGCTGCTACGAGCTGTCCTTGGAGAACTTTAATCAATTCTTTAATCAAAACTATGATTTGTGCTTTGATTGCAGAAATAGCTGGAGAATCGATGTTTGAACCTTCTGGACCAGTAAATACACCGAGGACTCGTCCTGTGTTAGCTACAGCTACAGGAGAAGCTTGAGAAGGGAGAGAAATAAATCCTCCTGTACCACCGCCACCAGAACTACGTCGACTTCCTCCAATCTGTGGTGCTGGTGGAATTGGTGTTGCTGATTGGGTGTAAGTAGTAAAGGTTGTGAAGTGCTTGGTCCAGACAATTAGATCAGAACCAGAATCAATCTTGCATTCTGAATCAGCATCAAGTGTTGGGCTCGTTGCTGAACCACAAGTGTTTGTTATCGAATGAAAGACTCCGTTTTGTGACCAACCAATAGAACTTCCAGCTTGACCAGCAAAGGTAAGTTTGACTGGATCACTGAAGGTGATGTGTGTGTCACCATATCCAACTTCGATGGAAGCAACTACGGTCTTAGTAATATTTAATTCTTCGGTTGGTTCAACTGTTGTAGTGATAATCTTTGGAAGATTAATCGTTCCATTCCATGTTGGATCAGAACTTGTAATTGTTGTGGCAGGAATTTCTACATCGACTACATTTGAATTAATAGTAGTTGGAGGAATTGTTCCTGTACCTCCGGTGACTAGTGAATCAAAATTAATTGTTGCACCCGCCACATCACCAACATCAATTGTTATAGGTTGAGTGGATGAAGCCACAACAACATCTTTATTTGTGTCAGTTACCGTAGCTGTTCCACTTTCATCTGGAGTCGTTTGACCCACAGCAAGTAATTTGTAAACAGTTCCTATAAAGGTGCCGTGGCTATCTGTGTGAGTATATGTAATGTGTGAGTATTGGTGGTTAGAATCATTAACAGTTACACTTTTAGTATTGTCATCTACCCATATATCTGCGTTAGTTTCTGTGTGTGAGCTTACACCATTCACAGTTAGCGAAGCAGGTGCTGTAACTTTTTGATCAACATTGATACCACCCCATGCGTTGCCGTTAGTTGTGACATTGTTGACGATTACAGTTGAACTATTCACTGTAATGCCTGACTTGCTGTTGTGTGTAACTGTAACATTGTCTAGATCTACGCCGGTTACATTATAAATGTTAATACCATGAATTCCTGTGCTACTAGTTCCATCTACAGTGAGATTTTTTATCGTTACACCTGAACTGTTGATGTTAATGGCTGAGTTATTTACATTACCCGAACCGCCTGCAAATGGTGCAAAGAGTTTGTGTCCATCACCATCAAGTGTTATTGCTTTACCTATTATAATTTGTGAAGGAGTCGTTATGTCAGAAGTTAGTGTGATTGTGTCGCCAGAATTTGCGGCTGCAAGTGTTGACGTAAGCTGTCCAATAGTAGAAACAAACTTGTGTGTAGCTGTATCTAATTGTAGGCCATTAATATCAATTGTGAAATATTCGGGTGCACTATCTGTATTCCAAACTACCTTCAATTTAACTAATCCGTCTTTCTTCGTATTATTTGAATTAGCTGCAAATTCGTAGTTCAAATAACCGAGGGCTGCACCTTGTGTTGCCAATGGAACACTTCCGTATCCTACCGTGTAATAACCATTCGGAAAGTTAGTCGGGTCATCATATCTCATCACATCTGCTTGATAAACAGCTGTTCCTCCAGTTATTTGTGTTCCAACAAAACCTGTGGCCGGTAGTCTAATCCCTATTGCTACATAGTTATATGTTGTCCAGTTTTGGCCAAACCATGGAGTTACAATTGGTGCGTGTCCTGTTAATGCTAATTTAACTGGATCGCTTTCAGTACCAGTACCACTAATATATGTTGCTATGATATCAGAACTTAGTGTATAGCTGTTTGTTCCGATATTAACTCCATCAAATGCTGTAAAGTCTGCTCCTGTATATGCGAATGCACTTCCTGCAAACGCAAATAGAGCAAAGGAAAGAATTGCTCCCATTGCTGTTAGTTTATAAGTCTTCTTAACTAAAGATTTCATGTTTTTTATAAATTAATTTTAAGCTATTTGTATATTTACAAGGCCGATATAGAGCTCAAATTATTACAAACACCGATAAGCCCCGTATTCCTTTGCGTTAGCTATACGCTTATGATGGTTATATGTCAAGCAGTCAAGGTGCTTAGGAGGTGTAGAAGCTGTGTATAATGAGATTATGTCAAGCAAGCTAAATTCTCGTTTAGTCTTTATTGTATTCATAATATTTGGTTTTTTTGGATTTTTTAATTTTGCCTCAGCACAAACTTCATCTATAACCGACTCTCTCAATGCAGAGATACTTTCGACTGTTTGGTATTCAACTACGACTGTGAGCGAAAATGACTCAATAAGCATTTATGCTGGATTTCAAAATCATTCTGATAATAACCTTTCGGGCACAGCTGGCTTCTATGTAGATAATTCAGAAATAAATAAAATAAAATTTTCTAGCAATTCAAAAAGTCTCATCAAACTTGAGACTCCCTACATCGCAACTGCTGGTAATCATACGATTCAAGTAAAAATACTTGAATTAAATAAAGTTCAAGGAGACACCCTCGTCCCTATCCCAGTTAATAGTCTTCTAGCTTTTGAAAGTGGGCGAAATAATTTGAGTGTGAAATATCAAATCACCAAAGATTTGGTGATTAAGGAGGTCAATAATGTGGCGAACACGATTGTAAATAATATTGATAATTCTACTGAGAAATTAGCGAACTATGTAGAAAGTTTGAAGAAACCTGTCCCAAGTAAAACCCAAGTACTCGGAGCCAGTACGCACAATCCTCAAACAACCACGAATAATACAACCAACTCAGGATTCTCCTTTTTGAATACATCCTTAGACGCTTTGGCTTTTCTGCTTAGACATTGGATTTGGACCTTTGTCTCTTTAGTTTTTATAATTCTTTTCTTTATCTTCAAAAAAGGTTAGCAAATATTTATTTTGCTTTTTTGCCCAAGCAATAAACTTTTCTTTTCATTCTCTCTCTGCGCCAGAGACCAAAATGTTTGAGATAACCAAATTTGTAAACACGGATTGGTGAAAAACCAGAAAACCATAAAATCCCTTTTTTTAATTCATTTGTCGTATCACCAAAAATAATTCGTTGAATCAGGGGCATCGTATCTGAAGTCACAAACATACTGGCTGACTTCCCTTTCATTAACTTTTCCCACATATAACCTCCCTCTATAAAGTGATAAGCAAATCCAGGCATCCATGCACGATCAAAAAGACCTTTTAAAAGTGCAGGCATGGTCGACCACCAAGATGGATAGAAAATCACAAAATGGTCCGCCCACTTTACATTTTCTTGTAAAGCTAATAAATCTGGCTCGAGCTCTTGCCTCACTTTGTATCCAAGATGAAGAATCGGATCAAACTTCATATCACCAATGTTCATTCTGCGAACTTCGTGACCGGCTTCAATAGCACCTCTTTCATATTCACTAGCCAAAGTGCCATTCAGAGTATCCTTATCTGGATGACCAAGTAGAATGAAAATCTTTTTCTTTTGACTTTTAAATAACCAACTCATCGCATTAGTTTTTGAAATTCGGCTTGGTGCTGTCGCATAACTTCCATAGTCGCAGACATCTCATCTTTACCCGTTTTTTTCTTCGCTTCTACTTCTTGACCTATTTTTTCAAAGAAATCAGAATTTTTTTCTATCATTTCGAGGAACATTTTCTGTTGTGCCTCAGGCATGCCCTTCATTTTGGACTTAAGCATTTGCTTAAGCATAAAGTTTTTGAATATTCCCATAGAGGACATTATATAGTACAATACGGGGGTAGAGCTAGTTATTAAATAAAAGCCCTATTAAATAAATAAATTTATGGTTAGAACAGCCAATCCGGCTTTGTTGAAGCCCTATAATCTCTCTTCAGAACTCGAAGCGGTTGTAGGCAAAGGCCCTATGCCAAGAGGCCAAGTGGTTAAGAAAATGTGGGAATACATCAAGAAACACGATCTTCAGAACCCAAAGAACAAGCGAAATATCCTCGCGGATTCGATGCTCAAACCTCTATTTGGAGGCAAAGCAGAAGTCACCATGTTCGAGATGACGAAGTTGGTTTCAGCTCATATGAAATAACTCGAATTTGAATTCGAATTTACAAAACCCCGCCGAAGCGGGGTTTTGTTTTATATACCAAGCTTGTTTAAAGCAGTGCGAACTTGAGAGATAGGGATAGAAAAACCAACATTTTGAGAACCTTGTACCATCGCGACGTTCACCCCTACGGCTTCTCCATTCAAATCGACCAACGGTCCTCCAGAATTGCCCGGATTAATCGCTGCATCGGTTTGAATCACCCCAGTCAGATTTTCTACTCCATTATTCGTTTGAGCTTGAATAGTTCGATCTAGTCCAGAAATAATTCCCACAGAAACAGAATTGCTATATTCACCCAAGGCATTGCCTATAGCAAAAACTGATTGACCCAATTCAAGAGAGCTCGAATCTCCTAGTGGGAGAACGGTCAGGTCTGTGCCACTAATCTTCACTATGGCCAAATCGTGTTTATCATCCTTCCACACAACAGAAGCATTTTTCTGTGTTCCGTTTGATAACAAAACTGTATAAGTCGCAGTGGTGTCATCCACTACATGTCTGTTTGTGACTATATAGCCATTCGCGCGAACGATGAATCCGCTCCCCGCTCCAACTTTTTGAAATTGAGTACCATTTTGTCTATAAACGGGGACCTGAACATTAAAATTTTGAAATAGTGGATCATCTCCAAAGGGATTCACGTATTGAACTTCGAGTTTAGGAACATCTTTGGAAATCACAATTGAAACCACACTTGGTGTAACCTTGGCCACAGATTCAGTCAAAAGCTCGCTTTGAGATTTATCTTTGATAGCCACACGTCGAGCTAATTCTGCGTTGTCTGTAGAAGTTTTATTTACTGCTGTATTCAGAGTAGCAATCTCGTTTTGAAAAACATTAATAGTTTTCTGCAAAGAATGAACTCGAACAAAAAGCCATCCAACTGCACCGGCCAAAAGGATAAAGAAACAGATGAAAATATTCTTTATTTTCATATATAGATATTATAGCAAGTTTCGTTCAGTGGACGATACAGGGCTCGAACCTGTGACCTCACGAATGTGAATCGTGTGCTCTAACCAACTGAGCTAATCGTCCCCTGCTATATTCTGTTGATTTTTATACATTTGTCCAGTATGATTTTTGTTCTGGGCCCTTAGCTTAGTTGGTAGAGCGCCTCATTTGCAATGAGGAGGTCACCGGTTCGAATCCGGTAGGGTCCACCCGATGTCGAAAGTTATACTCTTTGGACGGAATATGGAGAAAATCAAAGAGCTAGTTCAGCAAAAAGGTTTTGAAATAGTTGATACTGGAGCTGATTTTGTTGTGAGCTTTGGTGGTGATGGGACACTGATGAACAGCGAAGAAGCTTATCCGAACATACCAAAAATTGTTTTAAGAGAAAGTGAGATATGCAAAAAGTGCTCAAATCTTTCGAATGAACAAGTCCTCGACGCAATTATAAACAAAAAATATAAAATTGAAGAATTAATAAAATTAGAGGCCAGTGCAAAAGGAAAAACTTTGATTGGATTGAACGATGTCATAGTTCATAACAAAGATGCGCGACGTGGAATCAGATACAAGGTCACCATAAACAACAATCAAGAGAGCAAGGAAATTATTGGTGACGGCGTAGTTATCGCCACCCCCTTCGGTTCAACTGCATACTATAGAAGTATTACTGATAGTTTTTTTGAGGTTGGATTGGGTTTGGCATTCAACAACAGTACAGAACAAGCAGATCATATGGTCCTCAAAGATGATTCTAAAATTAGTATTTCGATTACTCGTGGGCCAGCTTTGGTTTATTCAGATAATAAGGATGATTTTATTGAACTCGAAAACGGTGATTCTGTAGAAATAAAAAAGGCCGAGAACACAGCGAGAATTATCGTGCCAAATTAATCAAATGTTCCAAAAAATCTTTTGGTTTCCAACCTGTTCGCTCAAGGGATTTGTGTAAAGGTGAATCAGAATGAAAAGCCGGCTGAGAGTTCGTCTCTAATATATAAACCCTACTTTTCGGTGTGACAATAAAATCAGAAGATGAATAATGATTTAAGCCGAGAATCTCGTGAGCTTTTTTCGCTGTTTCTTCAACTAATTTATTTTCAGTAGGACTCAAATCACCAGTAGGTATAAGGGCATAAAATTTGTGCCCTCGTGCATTTTCAAGAATCGCACAAGTGGCTTCTTTGCCTTTTATAAACTCCTCAACCAAAACTTTCGGTGAATGTTTGAAAGCTTCTTTAATAGCCAGCTTTAATTCTTCAAAACTTCGTGCGAGATGCATTCCAACAGAAGAACCATTTGAAGCGGGTTTGACTATCACTGGGTGCAAATAGTTCCTAAAAATATTAATCAAAAGATCATCGTTAAAATTATTTTCGGTAATCAATTCATGTTTGGGAGTTAATAAATTATGAAGTTTGTATTTCTCTTTGGCTTGATCTTTATGGAAAGCTGTCGCAGAAGCAGTTGGGTTTGAACCTGTGTGTGGAATTTTCAAATCCTCCATGAATTTTTGTACCTCCCCATCTTCACCGTATGAACCGTGAAGAGCATTAAAAACTAAATCAAGATTTAAAACTGCTTTGTGTGGAACTTTGCGAAGTCCTCCTACATGCCAATCCCCTTCTTTAGAAATCAAAATATCCACGGGCTCAAATTTCTCGGGCATTTCTCGTAAAAGTGAGAGGACATGTGCACCAGTTCGAAGTGAGACATCGTATTCATCCGATGGTCCGCCCCGCAGTACTCCAACACGAATTTTATTTTTTAAACTTACCATTCATTTATTATATCCTAAATCCTTTTGAACGGAGTTTGCGGTGATAATTGATAGCGAAACGGTGAGCTTCAGAGTTCGCCAGAAGAATTGAATCACCCCATTTCTTAATTGTTCCTTTTAATCCTATTAGTTCTTTGGCCTTATGTCTTTCATCCTTAACAACCGAGACAATTTCTATAACAAACCCTCTTTCGTTCAAAACACTCCTCGCAGCATTAATTTGTGCTGTACTTCCATCAATCACTACAAGGTTCGGTAAAGTCCATTCTAAGTGGCCCAAACGACGACGAATTATTTCTTTGAGATTAGCTGTATCATCAATATTTACTTTTTTATTTTGACCAATTATTTTAAATTTCCTGTATTGATCCTTGGCTAATTCACCATTCAAAACAACGGTCATCACTCCAACAGTATCCTTGCCGGACAAATGTGCTATGTCATAAGCTTCTATTCTAAAAGCATTTTCATTATTGTCTCTTTCAACATCGCGTTTAATCAGTGCAATATCTTGAATATGTTCCAAAGAATAAAGTGTCTTTTTTAATTTCTCTGCTTCTTCAAACTTTTCTTGTTTGGCTAAATTCTTCATCTCTTTTTCTAAATCTTTAATGAGCAAATCTTTCTTGGCCTCAAAAAATAGTTTGATGTGCTTAATCCTCTTTCTGTAATCTTTTTTATTCATCAAACCTGCACAAACACCCGGACAAAGCCCAATTTGCGAATTAAAGCATGGTTTCTTCATTGAACACTTATTATCTCTATATGGAAATATTCTTCTAATTATCTTTAAAGCTTCTCTTAGTTCACTTCCGTTTGGAAATGGACCATAAGTACCTTGTCCACGAGTAATAGATATTTGTGGGAAATCCTCGTTTGTAATGGTCACATAGTTATAGCTCTTATCATCTTTCTCTTTTGAATTAAAATATGGTTGATATTTCTTTATTTGATTTGCCTCAAGTATTAAAGCTTCGAGCACAGATTGAGTTTCTATAAATTTAATGTCTACAGCTTTCTCAACCATTTGAACCAATCTTGGACCGCGAGTATTGATAAGATCCTTAGAAAAATAACTTGTTACTCGATCTTTCAAACTCGTCGCTTTGCCTATGTAGAGTATTTCATTCCCAGCTTTAAAAAAATACACACCAGGTGTGTCCGGCAACTTGATTTTTTTGAACTGTTGACTATTCATGATTTGTATCTTACTATCAAACAAGGCTGCATTCAAACTCCTACCGGAGACCCCAATGGAGATGAGGCAAAACCAAGTTCCTCAGTTGAACCTTAGTCAATTGATTCAGACTGAAGAAGTTGTTCTCAAGGCTGCTATCGATGCTTGCTCGAATGACGATTACAGAAGCATCAGCGATGACACCATTCGCAAAATTGCAACCCAAAACGTCAACACTCTTGGTTGCAATACTCCCCCACAAAACAGCGAGACTTGAGCTCGCTGTTTTCATTTTTTCTTTAAAGCTTTTCTTAAATAGAATCCCGTATGTGTGTCTGTATTTGCAACTTCCTCGGGTGTGCCCTTGGCTACCAATTCCCCACCTCCATTGCCTCCTTCCGGTCCAATATCTAAGATATAATCAGAACTTTTTATTATATCCATATTGTGTTCTATCAGAAGCACTGTGTTGCCCTTGTCTACAAGTTTTTGCAAAATTTCGATGAGTTTTTTCACATCTTCATAATGAAGACCAATGGTTGGTTCATCCAAAATATAAATTGTTTTTTGAAGCTGGGGGCGATAAAGCTCCGAAGCAATTTTTACTCGTTGTGCTTCTCCACCAGAAAGTGTTGTAGCTGATTGGCCCAATTTAAGATAACCAAGACCCACATCGTTTAGACATTTTAGTCTGTCATAAATCGCTGGAATGTCTTCATAAAATTTCAAAGCCTCTTCAACAGTCATTTCTAAAACTTGAAAAATATTTTTCTTTTTATATTCAACTTCCAAAGTTTCCTTCATAAATCTTTTACCTTTACACACATCACAGGGTACATAAACAGTTGGAAGGAAATGCATCTCAACCTCTATCATGCCGTTCCCCTGACAAGTCTCGCATCGACCACCTTTCACATTGAAAGAAAATCTGTTCGCTTTCCAACCGCGCGCTCGAGCCTCACTTGATTCAGCAAACAAATCTCGAATGAAAGTAAAGGCTCCGGTGTACGTTGCAGGATTTGATCGTGGGGTTCGACCGATTGGAGACTGATCAATCATCACGACTCGACTCACATACTCGCTTCCAGTAAAAGACTGGGCATTAAAAGTTTCTGGACTTCTGTATCTTTTTTCTAATCGTGCCTGCAAATTTTTATACAAAATCTCATAAACAAAAGACGATTTTCCAGAACCTGATACTCCGGTCACGGAGATGAGACGATTAAGCGGGATATCAACATTCAAATGTTTGATGTTGTATATCTTACCTGCTCGAATTTTAATTTCTCCTTTTTCACTAGTTCTGCGTTTTTCTGGAACTTCTATTTTTAACTCATCTCTTAAATAAGAAAGAGTCAATGATTTTGAATCATTTTTCTTTGAAGTAAGGAGTGGTTCGAGGTAATCCGAGACTACAACATGTCCGCCGTGGATACCCGCACCGGGACCAATATCCACAATATAATCCGATGAATAAATTGTTTCCTCATCGTGTTCAACAATTAAAATAGTATTGCCCAAATCCCTTAATTCAATCAAAGTTTTAATCAATCGAGCATTATCTCTGCAATGAAGACCTATGGTCGGTTCATCAAGCACGTAGAGGGCCCCAACGAGCCCAGAACCGAGCTGAGACGCAAGTCTGATTCTTTGAGCTTCTCCACCCGATAGGGTGTGCGCCCGCCTGTCTAGGGTCAAATAATCAATCCCCACATTCAACATGAATTTTAATCTCGCTTCTATCTCTTTGGTCACTACCTTGGAAATATTTTTCTCTCGAATAGTAAGTTTTAATTTTTTAAAAAACTCATCTACATCTTTTATGGACATTGAGACCAAATCAACAATATTTTTTCCACCGACCAAAACATGAAGAGCTTCTTCACGTAATCTTTTCCCTTTACACTTTTCACAAGGTGAATGACCAAATAAATATTTAGTTCCCAAACCATTACATTCTGGACATGCTCCATATGGAGAATTGAAAGAAAATAAACGTGGCTCTATTTCTGGGAACGAAAATCCATCTTTCGGACAAGCCCATTTGGCTGACATAAGAAATTCTTCTATTTCTTTTTGTTCTTTCTTTGGTTTCTGTTCATCAGCCAAATCCCTAAACCTTATAACCAACAATCCATCTGATTCTTGAATAGCTTTTTCTATGGATTCACTTAATCTTTCATCAGCAGTTTTGGTGTCAGTTTTGAATTCGTTCAAACTAATCGAATCAACCAGCACACTAATATTGTGGGCTTTCGTTTTGGTAAGCAAAATTCTTTCTCTTAATTTTTTTCTTTCTCCATCAACTAGTACTTCTGTATAACCTTTACCCAAGAGATCATAGAGAAGTTGATAGTATTCCCCTTTTCTACCTCGCACAATGGGTGAAAATATTTCTACATAAACAGGTAAAGCAAATTTTTTTGTTTTGTTTTCATTTGAAAAATTGGCGATCTTTTCTTTAACAAAGGTTTTTATTTCTTCATTAGAAAGTTTGTTTATTTCTGAACCGCAAACCAGACAGTGTGGTCGACCAATGCGCGCATACAAAATTCGTAAATAATCATAAATCTCAGTGATGGTAGCTACGGTTGAACGTGGATTGTTTGAGCGAGATTTTTGATCAATAGAAATAGCTGGAGACAAACCACTTATCTCATCGACGTCTGGTTTTTGCATCTGACGCAAAAACTGTCGAGCATAAGAAGACAGAGACTCTACATAGCGCCTTTGACCTTCGGCAAAAATAGTATCAAAAGCCAAAGAAGATTTGCCCGAGCCAGAAAGACCAGTGAATACGACCATTTTGTTGCGCGGAATTTCAACCGTAATGTTTTTAAGGTTGTGTGTCCGTGCCCCCTTCACTATGATTAAATCCTCTTTTGGAGTGTTTTTGTTTTTTTCCATATACCTAAATCCCCCTTGGATTGCTCCATGGGGTGGTGAACCGAACGATTATAACAATCTTAAACAGACTTATCCACTGTTTTATTTCTTGTATTCTCAACTAAATGATATTTTTAAGTAGGACGCTCCTCCCATCCCAACCCTCAACCAAACCGTCAAGATGACATTCGACGAGGTCTTGGTGTTCAGAATGCGAAGCTGTGATAGCAAAGCCAGATACTCCAGACGTAGAGACGCGTGGGAAGAGGCCCACCGACTCGGGTGTCGCAACGAAGCTTACGAGTGTCTTTTCTGTAGAGGGTTCCATGCTGGTCGTCCAGTATCAAAACGTATTCTTCAAAAGGTGAGAACATTTTTGAGCATCAACCCACAGGTTGTGGAGTGGAAATTGAAGGAGCACAAAATACGGTACCTCAATCATCCACGTGTTTATAAAATGCATCTTTTCTGTAGGGTAGCCTAGAACATCAGGCTACTTTTTTGTTTCTAGTTTCTTTTCAAGTATTCGAATCTCGTCTCGAATAATAGCCGCAGTTTCGAAATCTAATTCTTTTACCGCTTCTTCCATTTCTTGTCTCTTGGCTTTAATGAATTTCTTTGGATTTTTGTTAAATAAAACTTCATCGGTTTCCATGAGTAGACCGACTGCATTATGATGCTCACGTTCAAGGGTGTCTGTGATATCTTTAATTTTCTTTTTAATGCTTATTGGGGTGATGTTATGTTTCTTGTTGTAAGCTATCTGAATTTTTCTTCTTCTCGCTGTCTCACTCATCGCCCTTTCTATTGAACCTGTGACAGTATCTGCATATAGAATAACCTTGCCTTCAAGATTTCTGGCCGCACGACCAATAATTTGAATAAGAGAAGTTTCCGAACGGAGGAAACCTTCTTTGTCTGCATCCAAAATTCCTATAAAAGTTACTTCAGGTAAATCTAGCCCTTCTCGAAGCAAGTTGACTCCAACCAAACAATCAAATGTTCCCTTCCTAAATTCTGTAAGAATTTCTATTCGTTCAATAGTTTTTATTTCACTATGCAAGTATCTCGCTTTAATTTTCTTTTCCTTTAGATATTCAGCCAAATCTTCAGCCATTTTCTTGGTTAAAGTTGTGGCTATTACTCGCCCACCTTTCTTAATAGCTTTCTCTGTCTCTTCTATAAAATCTTTTATTTGACCTCCATATTTGCCTTTAGATTGAATTGGGCGCACAGTCACTTCCGGATCAATCAGACCAGTAGGACGAATCACTTGTTCTACTAATTCCCCGCTGTGCTCCATCTCAAATTTACCAGGGGTAGCACTAGTAAATATTATTTGACCCACACGTTCTTTAAATTCTTCTATTCTAAGTGGACGATTATCTCGAGCTGAAGGCAATCTAAAACCGTGTTCTATCAAAACATCTTTCCTTGATTTATCACCTGCATACATTCCTCCAATTTGTGGGAGAGAAACGTGAGATTCATCGATGATAGTAAGGAAGTCTGGAGTGCCATCTTTCTTGTGTGGAAAATATGAAAGCAAAGTATCTGGCGCTTCATCAGCTTTTCGGTTTGAAAAGAGACGAGAATAATTTTCTATCCCATTACAATATCCAATCTCTCGAATCATCGCGAGGTCATACGTAGTTCGGCGTTTTAATCTTTCAGCTTCGAGCAACTTCCCTTCTTTTTTAAATTTTTCTAATTGTTCCTCCAATTCTAGTTTAATTTTCTCTATCGCCCGTTTGTTCGTATCATCATCAGTTATAAAGTGTTTCGCAGGGAAAAGAAAAAATGAATCTGGCTCACTTATTATTATCCGACTAACTGCATCAATACGTTTTATAGACTTAATTTGTCCTTCTTCTAATTCAATTCTATAAATCATTCTCTCTCCAGTAGGCATTATCTCTACAGCATTACCCAAAGCTCTAAAAGTTCCCGGCTTCACATCTGCATTTGTTCTAGTGAAATGTATATCTACAAGCTCACGAATAAAATCTGCCCGACTAAGTTTCTGGCCTCTAACTATTTTCATATTTACCTTCTCGTATTCAGCCGGTGAACCTAAACCATAAATACAAGATACAGAGGCGACAATAATCACATCCTTTCTAGTCAGTAGTGCTTGAGTGGAAGCATGTCGAAGTCGGTCAATCTCTTCATTTATCATTGCTTCCTTTTCTATATAAGTATCTGTGACCGGCATATAAGCTTCCGGTTGATAGTAGTCGTAGTAAGACACAAAGTAGTGCACTGCATTGTCAGGGAAGAATTCTCTGTACTCTTGAGCAAGTTGAGCTGCGAGAGTTTTGTTGTGAGCAATCACCAAAGTTGGCTTGCCTATTTGCTCTATCACATTGGCTGCAGTGAAAGTTTTTCCAGAACCAGTCACGCCCAAAAGTGTTTGGTAGCGTTTACCTTTTTTTATACCTTCGACCAACTCTTTGATAGCTTTTGGCTGATCTCCGGCTGGTTTAAAGTCATTTTTAATCTTAAAAACTGTCATATTTGCGCATTATAGCAAATTGCTTATTTTAAGTATTTTTTTAAAAAACTTTCTTTATATTCCTTGAAATTTCCATCCAAAATGCTTTGTCGCATTTTTTTGACTAAATTTATTATGAAATAGAGATTATGAATTGAACCGAGGGTTGCTCCAAACATTTCTTTGGATTTCATTAGATGACAAATATAAGCGCGAGTATAATTTTTACAGGTTGGGCAATCGCATTCAGGGTCAATAGATTTTTGGTCGGCATTAAATTCGCTATTAGTTATATTTATAGTGCCAGCATTTGTATACAAAGTTCCTCCGCGAGCTCGACGAGTTGGGGCGACACAATCAAATAAATCTACGCCGTTTTCTACGCCCATAAACAAATCTTCCGGTTCACCAATACCTAAGAGGTGTCTGGGCTTATCCTTGGGTAATATCTCATTCACCCACTTCACTGCAGTACTCATATCCTCCTTGGCAAAGCTTCCACCAATACCAAACCCATCAAAATCAAGTGACGAAATATACTTCGCTGATTTTTTTCTTAAAGATTCTTCCCTACCACCCTGAACAATTCCAAACAAGGCTTGGGTTTCTGAATTCGGTTTTGATTTATGATATTCCAAACTTTTTTTCGCCCATCTATGTGTTCTATCTAATGCTTCGTCCTGATACGCAAATTTCTCTGTTGGAGAAGTACATTCATCAAAGGCAAAGATAATATCTGCACCGAGGTTGTGTTGTATCTCTATGGATTTCTCTGGAGTGATGTAATGCAAACTACCATCAATATGAGAACGAAAAGAAACTCCATCTGATCCTATAGTTGCAAGTCTAGGAATATCTCCTTCATTCGATCTTTCTGGAATCAATTGTGATGGATCAGTAATAGAAACAACTTTGTTCAAAGCTTTTCCATATGCTGCACCAAGCGAAAAAACTTGAAAACCTCCGGAGTCGGTCATGAGTGGCCCAGACCAATTCATAAACTTGTGTAACCCGCCGAAACTTTTTATCTTTTCATCACCCGGCTGAAGATAAAGATGATAAGTGTTTGCGAGAACTACATCTGCACCAGCAGACAATACATCATCAGGCGAAAGTGCCTTCACCGTAGCTTTTGTTCCCACGGTCACAAACGCAGGTGTAGGAATATCCCCGTGTGGAGTAGAAATAATCCCCGCTCGCCCGAGTTTTCCCTCAAGCTCTTTTTCTATAGTAAATTTAATCGAATTCACTTATCTCTTCGCGATTATAGATTTCTTATAAACATCCAAATGTTCGAGAGCGACGCCTGTGCCGAGAGCAACACAATAAAGAGCGTCTTTGGCCATCACAGCTTTCACTCCTGTTCGTCTGAAAACTAATTCTGGAAGATGTCTGAGCATGGACGAACCACCGGTCATGATGATACCTCGATCAATAATATCTGAAGAAAGTTCCGGTGGAGTTTCCTGCAAAACATCTTTTATAGCCTTCACCATCTCACGAAGTTCTTTGCCTATCGCCTTAGTAATCTCATTGGTTTTAATTTCTACTGTTCTCGGTAATCCCAAAACATAATCTCGACCTTTGACTGACATGCTTAATTCTTCATCAAGTGGCACGGCTGAACCGATTTTAATTTTTATATCTTCTGCAGTCTTATCACCAATCGCAAGGTTATAAGTTTTCTTCATATAATCCGCTATGCAGGCATCAATCTTGTTGCCAGCAACTTTGACCGAAGTGGAAGCCACGATTCCACCAAGAGAGATAACAGCCACATCTGTGGTCCCCCCTCCAATATCTACAATCATATGCCCCGCAGCTTCCTGAATCGGAATCCCTGCGCCGATGGCTGCGAGGATTGGCTCTTTGACCACATACGCATTTTTCGCACCAGCTTTCATCGCTGCTTCAACCACCGCACGACGTTCAGTCGAGGTCACACCAGCGGGCACGCTTACAAGAACTTCTGGTTTAAAAATATTAAAACGACCAAGAGCTTTATTTATATAATAACGAAGCATGGCTTCGGTCACTCGATAATCTGCGATCACACCGTCTTTCATCGGTCTATAAGCAATAATATTTTCCGGAGTTCGACCAATCATAATCTTTGCTTCAGCACCGATAGCCAAGATTTTATTATCCTCAGAGACTGCCACAACCGAAGGTTCGTTGAGAACGATCCCGACTCCGGGAACGAAGACCAAAATATTGGTTGTGCCCAAATCTATGCCTAGTTTTTTTGTTCCAAAAATGCTCATTACACTATGATACTATAGCCATATGAAGGAAAGCGAGAGGAAAGAAAAAATTGAGGAAAAAAATCAAAAAATTGCTTTAATCATTCCTATAGTCAAAGGCTTGCCTAAAGCCACTTTATCTTATTTCACAAGCGAGAATTTGGAGATTGGAACTTTTGTAAAAATTCCTATTAGAAACGGCAGTGCTTTGGGCATTGTTTCCAATATTACAGATGCTCGATCAAGTAAAATAAACATCAAAAGAGCATCATTCGCACTAAAAAAGCTTTCTACAGGAACAAATGAAAGCTCTAAACTTCCTGCATATTTTATTCGAGCAGCAGAAAAAACCAGTATTTACTATGCCACGACGATAGGAAATATTTTAGGAGCACTAATTCCAAAAATACTTTTAGAAAACTCGAATCTAATTAATTCCGCAAAGAATACAGAGTCGAACGAGCTTAAAAAAGATACCCTGCTAATACAACTAAATAATGAAGAACGTTTTCAAGAATACAAAAGTCTTATTCGCGAATCATTTGCAAGAAAAAAATCCGTTTTGTTTTGTGCACCCACTCACGAAGAAGCTCTCTTAGCTTACGACTACTTCTCCCCCGGGATTGTCCCGTTCACTTTTTTAACATCTAATAAAAGTATTAAAGCTTTAAAAGAAACTCTTAGGAATGCACATGGTTGTGAGCACCCTGTTCTTTTCATCACTACACCTGCTTTTATTTCATTTAATCGAGACGATCTAGAAACAATAATTTTTGAAAGAGAGAACTCTCGGGCTTATAGAACTCTATCCAGACCATTTATAAACATAAAGGTTTTCCTTGAATATTTAGCCAAGGAGTCAAATAAAACAATAATCCTCGGTGATTCAGTACTTTCAATCGAGACTTTATGGAAGGAGAAACAAGGACAATATGCTGAACTATCACCCCTAAAGTGGAGAATCTCTCGTGATTCACATTCAACTTTGGTGGATATGAAAAAACCAGCTAAATCCGATGAAAAAGGCCGTGTAGAATTTGAAATTTTTTCTCCAGAAATGAAAAATATGATAACTAAGGCTTTATCAGAAAAAAGAAAGGTTTTCCTTTTTGGGGCACGCAAAGGACTTTCTCCTTCTACTATTTGCTCAGATTGTGGGTCTGTTCTGTCTTGTGAGAATTGTGGAGCGCCCATCGTTTTACACACAGAAAAATCTTCGTCTCGAATTTATCTATGCCACGCTTGTGGTGCAAGGCGAACTGCAGAAACAAGATGCGACCATTGCCAAAGTTGGAACCTTACACCTATGGGTATAGGCATAGACCGAATCGAAGAAGAAGTTAGAAATCTGTATCCTTCGGCTTCGGTTTATGTTTTGGATAAAGAGCATACTCCTACTCCTGCCAAGGCGATAAAAATAACTAAAGCGTTTGCAGAAGAAAAAGGTGGAATCATGATAGGAACGGAGTTGGCTTTCTTTTATTTAAAAAAAATTCCTTATGTTGGTCTTATTTCGATTGATTCTTTGTTTTCCATTCCTGATTTTGGAATTAATGAGAAAATCTTTTACCTTATCACAAGACTTTTTGAGATTAGTGAATCAGAAACGATTATTCAAACAAGAAACATTGGCAAGCAAATCATTCAATATGCTGAATCAGGAGGTATTCTCGATTTTTATCGTTCAGAAATAGAAGAACGGGAAGCTTTGCATTATCCGCCCTTTTATCTTTTTATTAGGATAATTACAGAAGGTCACTCAAAAGAGATTGAGAAGAAGGCTATATTTCTAAATAATCTTTTTTTTGAATACAAACCTGATTTAATTAAATCCAGAGGTATGAAAACTGGCAAGGAATCCTTGTCCATGATTATACGTGTTCCCCGAAGTGAGTGGCCAGACGAAAATATTGCTGAGAAATTACTTTTGCTTACTTCTGATTTTTTGATTAAAGTAGACCCTATAAGCATTATATGAAAACCACAATAGTGAACAAAGATGCGCCGATTCTCAGAAAAAAGGCCTCATCGGTACATTTGAAGGATATTTCCACCAGAAAGTTCCAAAATATTTTGGAGCGAATGAAACTTGCCTTAAATCAAGAGGATGACGGTGTGGCTATAGCCGCTCCGCAAATTGGTGAGAGTTTAAGAATTTTTGTGGTGAGTGGGAAGGTCACAGCGATTATAAACAACATACCTGAAGATGAATTAAAGAGAAGCAAAAAATTTCCGGATACTGTATTCATTAATCCAGAGATTATTAAACTTTCAAGAAAAAAAATGGAGGTTGAGGAAGGTTGTCTTTCTGTTCGTTGGCTTTATGGTTTAGTCAAAAGAAGCGAAAAGGTTGTTATCCGAGCTTATGATGAAAACGGAAAGAAAATTGAAAGAGGAGCCTCTGGACTTATGGCCCAAATTTTTCAACACGAAATTGATCATTTAAATGGAATTTTGTTTATTGATAAAGCGAAAAATATTGCAAACTTACCACCTGTAAAAAAGAGAAAGAAATGAAAGAAATACGATTTGTCTTTTTTGGAACTTCAGAAGTTTCAGTGGGCACTCTAGAAGTTTTAAAAGCACATGGACTGATACCAACCCTTATTGTTTCTGCAGAAGATAAACTAAAAGGTAGAGGTATGGTTCTTTCACCTACCCCATCAAAAATTTGGGCTAGTATACACCATGTTCCAATTATTCAGCCGATTACACTAACTGGAGAAGAAATCAAAAAAACATTAGCCAAAGAAAATCCTTCGATATTCATAGTCGTAGATTATGGGAAACTTATACCAAAGAATATTTTTGAATTTCCTCCGCATAAAACGCTGAATGTTCATTATTCACTTCTTCCCAAATGGCGTGGCGCTTCACCAATACACGCGACTATTCTTTATGATAATGAAGCCTGGGTTTCAATTATGGAAATAGCAGAAAAACTTGATCAAGGAGGTATTATTGCTCAAGAAAAACTTAATATTTCAGAGTGGCCACCCAAATTTACAATTCTTAGAGAACTAATGATTAAACATGGAGCAGAATTGCTGATAAAAATCTTACCAGAATGGATTTCGGGTTCAATAAAACCAACAATTCAAGATGAAGGCAAGGCTACATATACAAAAAAAATACTGAAAACTGATGCAGATATTACAAACGATTCAGCAGAGACGGCATTACGCAAGATTCGTGCTTTTGAAATTCGACCACGTGCTAGATTGGGAGATCTTATTATTACTGAAGCTCATCTTGAATCAGACAAACTTATAATTGATAGAGTTATCCCCCCAGGCAAAAAAGAAATGGACTATAAAGATTACCTCCGGGGAAATCCAAAGATTATTTTCTAAAACGTTTGAGTGCCCAAGGGAAATCTTTCACTAAATCCTTTATCGCTCTCTGACCACGTCGAAGAAGTTTCATTCTCCTACTTTTTCCTTGAACAAGTTCACGAGCTACTTCTGCCTCAACTAAATCAATCGCTGCATATAAATCATCTGCTTCTTCAACTGCATACAAATCAATCCCACCACCCGTTATGCGAACTTCAGCCCTAAATACATCTCCTGATTTATGATGCTTGGTCGTTTTGCCTACCTCAACTAGAACAGAAACTATATCCTTTTTATTAGATAAATATTTTTCAACCGAAGAAATTTTCTTATAAACATAGTCCTTGATGGCAGCGGTTAATTCAATCCCCGTGGCTTTGATGTTTATGTTCATCGGTTTAAGAGTTAACTATTAATCTTTAACCATTATACCACCTCCGAATTAATCAAAAATATTCAATAAATACTGATCTATATCCCGTTGATCTATATCATAGAAATATTTCCCTTGATCATGAAGAATTGTGGCCAAACGAACCCCAACAAACCTCCAGTGCCATGGTTCATAAACATAATAGTGATTACTTTCTGGATAAGACAGAATAAACCCATATTTATATGCATTGTCTACTAACCATTTAAATTCTGTGGTTTTTGAAAAGCCAGCAAAGGTATCCCCTATTTTTGGATTAGTAAAATCTACAGCAGTTCCGAGTTGATGTTCAGAGTAACCCTGTTCTGCAGAAAATTGATTTGCGCCTAAACCATAAGTAAATCTATAACTAGATTTCAAAACACTTTGGGTACCAAAAGATCTATAAGCCGAAACTATAAGTAAATTTAAATTATTCGCAATAGACGCATTGATTAGATTTTCGATAAAAGGCTTCACGTTCGTGTGAATTTGAAGAGGTTTAGTCTTGATATAAAGTGTAGATGTAGCCAAAAACAATAAGCCTTTGGGAATATAATTTTCATTCAAAAAATACACTTTGGAATATTTTTTTAAAAGTTCTGTGTCGGTTTGGGCGAGCTTTTGTAAATTACCCACAGTACTCGTTATCTCCCCCACCTTGTTTCCAAATTCGTTCACTGTATTTTGAGCCTCAATTACTTTTTGAGTTAAATCGAGGTTTTGGTTTTGGGCTTCTATTAAAGATTGCTGTGTTGATTTAAGTTTTTGGGTAAGGTCTGTGTTGGCTTGTTTAAGATAAATTAAACAATAAACACCGAAACCGAGCACCGCCACACCGATAATAATCAAAACTTTCTTATTGGTTTGTTCAGATAAAAATTTGTTCAAGGATTTAATTATAGCATGTTGATTTGATAGAAAATTATTTTCTGTTATCATTTCTGTATTCCGCGATAGCTCAGTCGGTAGAGCGCCTCCCTGTTAAGGAGGATGTCCCAGGTTCGAGCCCTGGTCGCGGAGCCAACGGGTGTATAATTAAGGGGTCAATATTAGGGTTCTTTAATTTAATAACATGCAAAAAATAAATAAAAATGAGACGGGTTTAACCTTCGGTTTTTTGATTAGCTCGATTCACGTTATTTGGAGTGTGCTTGTAGCTTTCGGTGTGGCTCAAGGATTCATGGATTTTATCTTGAAACTTCACATGATTAACTTGCCATTAACAATCATGCCTTTTAACTTCGGCTATGCTTTGGGCTTGATCGTTGTGACTTTTGTGATTGGCTACATTTTTGGCTGGCTCATGGCTTACTTCTGGAATAAGTGTTTCAAATAAAAACGTTTAGATCATAGATTTTAAATATCTGTCATTTTTGTGACTTTTTCGCACAAAGTTTTTTCGTAGTATAATACTAATTATTAGCCAACTACCAAACTTTATGAACAAAACTTTTATCATTATTATTACTGTCGTGATAATCGGAGCAGTAATTTATTTTTTAATTCCAAGCAATAAATCCGCTATCGCTCCGGTTCTGAACACCCAATCTTCTTTAAATTCAAACATCAATATTAAAGATTTTGCCTTCTATCCAAGTTCTCTAAATATTAAAACTGGCACAAAAGTCACTTGGACAAATAACGACAACATTCCTCACACCATTGTTTCTGATTCTGGGAATTTACTAAATTCTGGGACGATTGCTCTCGGGCAATCATGGAGTTTTACTTTTTCAAATTCTAATACTGTGAACTATCATTGCTCTATTCATCCAATGATGAAGGGGGTAATCGTTGTCACTAACTAAATATGAAAAAAACATTTCTCATTTTTGTTGGATTAGTTGTGGTATTTGGACTTGGTTATATTTTGGTACAAAATTTAAACTCAACCCCTACAAAACCTTTTTCTGGATCAACACAAAACTCTTCTCATCCGGATCTTTCAAATGCCACTTTTACTTTTGATGATGGGCCAATCACCCTTTCAAGAGGTGTAAGCACAAAAGCCATCGTCCCCGGAAGTGCCTTGAGCCTTGAGACAACTCTGACCGATATAGTGGGCTATGGAGATATTAATGGTGACAAGAAAGATGATGCTGTGGCTGTATTAGTTCAAACTGGAGGGGGTTCGGGGGTTTTTATTTATCTCATGGCCTATGTCTCTGGACCACTTAACTACAAAGGTTCAAATGCAGTTTTTGTAGGTGATCGAATAGAACCAACTTCAATATCTATTAATAACGGTACAATTATTCTCAAATATCTTGATCGCAAACCGAATGAACCGTATGCAGCAGAACCAACCGTTTCGGCAACCAAACAATACATTTACACTAAAGGTACTCTATCAGAGAAATAAAATTTGCGTCCAAGCAAATTTTATGCTTTAATTGCCTCAAGAGCTCGAGGTGCTCTGCTTTTATTTTATGGAAATTCGTAATATAGCTATTATCGCTCACGTCGACCACGGCAAGACTACCTTGACTGATGCTTTAATGCGTCAAACCGGCATGGTCGAAGAAGGAGTAAGTATGGATTCAAACGCTCTAGAACAGGAGCGTGGCATTACTATTTATGCGAAAAATACCTCCGTTTTTTATAAGAATACCAAAATAAATATTGTTGATACTCCTGGACACTCTGATTTCGGTTCAGAAGTTGAACGAGTACTTCGTTCAATTGACACCGTGCTCCTCGTAGTAGACGCACAAGAGGGGCCCATGCCTCAAACACGATTTGTTTTGAAAAAGTCGCTTGAACTTGGCCTCAAACCAATTGTTGTGATAAATAAAATGGATAAATCGGCAGCGCGCCCAGAGATTGTTCATGAAATGGTTTTAGAGCTATTTATGGATCTCGGTGCAAATGATGAACAATTGAATTTCACAACTGTTTATGCAGTAGGACGAGACGGTACAGCCAAGAAAAATTTAAAAGATGAATTCAAAGATCTTAACCCTCTTTTGGATACAATTCTCGAACATGTTCCTCCGGCTGAGCAAAATCTTTCTGTTCCAGTTCGACTTCAACCATTTAATCTCGCGTATGATAATTTTCTTGGACGACTCGCCATCGCCCGAATTTATGAAGGAACTCTCAAGGTTGGGCAGGAAGTTTGGGTCACAAAACATACTGGTGAAAAATACAAAGGTAAGATTACCAAAATTTTCACTTTCGAAGGTATCAAACGAGTAGAAAGCCAAGAAGTTCTCGCTGGAGATATTTGTATGCTCGCAGGACTTTCTGATATATATATCGGAGATTCAATTTGTGGAGACGAGAATGGAGAAGTTTTGCCTGCAATCAATATTGATGAACCGACTATTTCTTTGGATTTTTTCGTGAACGATTCACCTTTCGCAGGACGTGAGGGAAAATTTGTCACCGGAAGACAAATTCGTGAACGACTTGAACGCGAACTTGAGGTAAACGTTGGTTTGAAAATTGATTTTTCATCAAATGATTTTATGACCGTTTTTGGTAGAGGTGAACTTCATATTGCTATTCTTCTAGAGAACATGCGCCGAGAAGGTTTCGAACTTCAAGTTTCTCAACCTCATGTGATTATTAAAGAAGAAAATGGTCAAACCCTCGAACCATTTGAGGAAGTTATCGTTGATGTCCCAGAAGAAATGAGTGGCACAATTATTTCCAAACTGACTGAACGACGAGGAATATTAATGGATATGAAAAATGAAAATAATCAAACGAGAATTATTTTCGAAGCACCGACTCGCGGACTTCTTGGATATCGTGGACAATTCGTCGTGGATACCAAAGGTCTAGGAATTCTTTCTTCACGTTTTATTGGATTTAGACCTTTTGCAGGGACTATTAATCGACAAAGAGTCGGTGCGATGATATCTATGGAAAACGGCAAGGTCTTGGCATTCGCTCTGGATAACCTCCAACTTCGTGGGGTACTTTATATTGGACCGGGAACAGAAGTTTATGAGGGTCAAGTTATCGGAAATACTTCGAAGGGCGAAGATTTGTATGTAAACCCAACTAAAGGCAAACAACTTACAAATATGCGAGCCTCTGGTTCGGACGATAGTATTTATCTCACCCCACCGTGGACACTTTCTATTGAACGAGCGATGGAAATTATGAATGAAGACGAATATATTGAAATCACTCCAAGTGCTACTCGCCTTCGCAAACAACATTTGACCCAGCAAGAACGAAGCAAGATGCAGAAGAAATAAAAAAGAAAGGGCGCCCGTGTTGGACGCCCTCGTCTCTCGTGTAGCTCCTTTCTACCTGAAAGGTGGAGTGAAGTGAATCTCGTTTTCGAAGCAGTTGGGAAAACCCATGCACGTGCTTGAGCCGAAGATGTGCATCAATTCCCACATCTGGAACTCATAGTAGTCAGCACGTTTGTTCTCCTCGAGACCCTTGCGATATGGTGCCGGATCCAACCCGATACTTCTGTGGTGCTCATCGAAAACCTTGAACCCGTGTTCGGTCAACTTAACCCAAACAGGTTCGTTGATGTTCATCTTCATATCTCGGCTCCTTGAAAGACCAGTCCGCTGAAGTTGGTGCCTCAATCGTTACTCATTGTAGTATACACCTATTTGATATTTTGTCAAGAGTTTTATATTTATATTTATATATTAAATCAATGTAAATAATCTGCTATACTTTGTCTATGTCAAAACTTGATACAGCTCCGTACAAAGGTGTGAGGGATTTCTATCCTGAGGATATGGCTATTCAAAACTATATCTTCGATGCTTGGAAAAAGGTTTCAGAAAAGTTTAATTACATAGAATATAGCGCTTCCTTGCTTGAGCCAACCGAAATTTATAGTGAAAAATCCGGTGCTGAGATAGTCAATGAACAAACCTTTACTTTCATTGATCGAGGAGGTCGCTCAGTGACTCTTCGCCCTGAAATGACTCCTACCCTTGCTCGTATGGTGGCTGGAAGGAGAAAAAGTTTGAAATTTCCTCTTCGTTGGTACTCTATCCCAAATCTTTTCAGATACGAGAAACCCCAACGAGGCAGGAAGCGTGAACATTGGCAACTCAACGCAGATCTTTTGGGTATAGCGGGAGTTGAAGGAGACAGAGAGATAATTTCTTTGGCTTATTCGATTATGAAAGAATTTGGAGCTAGGGATGAGGACTTTGAAATCAGAGTGAACAACTCTAGTACTGAGACATTCAAAGACATTGCACCAAACGTTGTTTCTGATCCATCTTTAGCCCGAGGACAAACTTATTATACTGGAATGGTATTTGAGATATTCGATACAAACACAGAGAATCCACGTGCTATTGCTGGGGGTGGTAGATACGACAATCTATTAGAATTATTCGATGTTGAAACAGCGCCGGCTGTTGGTTTTGCAATGGGAGATATCACTCTCCGTGATTTCCTTGAAACACACAAATTGGGTCCGTATGCGTAAGATTACTTTCGACATAGAAACCAAGAATTTTTTCTCTGATGTGGGTAAAAATGACCCAACCTTACTTGATATTTCGATTGTGGCTATACATGATTCAGAAACAGATAAATATTCATCATTCCTCGAACACGAATTACCAAAACTTTGGCCGATTATAGAAAGAGCTGATATGCTAATCGGTTTTAATTCTGATCATTTTGATATTCCTCTTTTGAATAAATATTATCCAGGTGATCTTTCAAAAATAAAATCTTTGGATATTTTAAAAGAAATTCATAATTCATATGGACGTCGAATGAAGCTTGACCAACTCGCAGAAGGAACACTGGGCAAGAATAAAATCGGACATGGGATAGAAGCTGTGAACTGGTGGAAAAACGGTGATATAGAAAAAATTCGGGAATATTGTATTGATGATGTCCGAATTACTAAAGAAATCTATGATTTTGCTATTGCCAATAATAAATTGATTTTCAAAGAAGGGGGAAAATTAAATGAGATAAAACTAAACGCCTCAGAATGGGAAAAACCCAACGATCATAAACTGACTTTCACCTTGCCGTTTTAGTTTGTTGACTTTGTTTGTATCATTTGATTATATGTGCAAGGAAATTGCATGTAAGACGTCACCCTTGAAAGAGGTCCAGAATGACAAGGCCACCGTTCTTTGCTACAAACTTCGCTCTCATGCGCCATGCCAAGGATGTGGGATATACCGAAGAAACAACCATTATTCCCGAAAAGTCACAGGAGGTTATTATTAGGGTAATGGCTGACCTCGCTTTTCATATCAGGGGCATGGGTATGAAAAGAGTTGAAGTTGTTCATTCACCCCTGAAGCGAGCTGAACTCACTGCTCGCTACAGTGCTAACTTGCTTTTGTCTCATGAAGGATTAGAGACTTCAGTTAGCCCAATTTCATGGCTTAATTGCAGGATTGGGATTAAGGATTATTTGATTGAGGCTTTGCTTCCAAGTGATCCAGAGACGTTTGTCCTTCTCATAGGACATCAACCGGACATCGCGGAATACCTCGGTTATGATGAGCATGAAGAAATGAGATTGACGAATTGCTCTATCTGTTCCGCGAATTTTCACATTCGGGGATAGAAACGCACAGGTAAATTGTTTCGAATCGCGTATTTGGTCTTTTGACCGAAACGCGATTTTTCCTTTATAAATGTTATAATTCCAAAGATATAACTAATAAACCAATATGGAGACTAAAACAAACCCTTTGATTGTGCCTTTGGCCATAGTAGTGGCCGGAGGGCTTATTGCTGGAGCAATATACTTCGGTGGAAAATACCCTGCAAACACCCAAGCCAACGCCCCTCAAGGCCAAACTGCATCCATCCAAATTGCCCCAATCACTTCTGCAGATAATATTATTGGTAACTCCAACGCGAAGATCGTGATTGTCACTTACTCTGATTATGAATGCCCTTTTTGTAAAACGTTCCATAACACCATGGTTCAAATTATTAATACCTACAAACCTGATGATGTCGCATGGATATATAGACAATTCCCTATTGCACAACTGCATCCAAAAGCTTTAAAGGAATCAGAGGCGGCCCTATGTGCAAATGATTTGGGCGGAAATAAATCTTTCTGGGATTTTTCGAATAGAATTTTTGAAATTACTCCATCGAATAACCAACTTGACCCAAGTGAATTACCAAACATTGCCAAGTTCATTGGCCTTGATACTTCATCCTTTAACACCTGTCTTTCAAGCGGGAAATTTACGAATGCAGTCCAAAGTGATGTAGCCGCAGCCACGAAGGCTGGCGCACTTGGAACACCATACAGTGTAATCATCATGAAAAAAGCCCTCACTGCGTCGCAAACAAATGCTATTAATGATTTGAGTATTTCTACTCGACAGGGCATAACTATAGGTGGAGACAACAAAGTAATCGTCAACGGAGCACAAGCAATAAATGATGTGGAATCTGCTATTAATGCTCTAATAAAATAATCACCATGTATGAGCCAAACATTATCCAAAACAGATTTTATTTCTTTTAGGGAATGTGCAAAAAACGTTTGGATTAAATGGCACAAGCCAGAAATATACAAAGGTTTCGAGTTGTCTGACTTTGAGAAATCTCTAGTTGAGATGGGTAATGATGTGGAAATCCTCGCACGGGGAATGTTTCCTAATGGCTATTTGGTAGAAAAACGTGGAGCCGGAGCCCAAAAATTAACAAAAAAACTAATTGAAGAGCGGATGCCGGTGATATTTCAAGCGGTATTTGAAACAGATAAATTTCTCGCAGCTACTGATGTTTTAAAATGGAATTCAGATACGGAAACCTATGATTTATATGAGATCAAAATGTCTTCAACAGAAGAGGAAGATGCTGATGGAAAGATGAAAAAAAACAAAAAAAAAGAAATACAATACGAATACGACTTAGCTTTTCAAACCAATGTAGCCACTAGTAGTGGGGTCAAGATTGGCAAAAAGTTCCTTGTAAGATTGAATAAAAATTATATAAGGAAAGGAGAACTTGATTTTACGCCCGGAGAACTTTTCATTATTGAAAACAAAACCGATGCTATTGATACTTTTTGCCTAACGGTAGAGGTCGAGATGGAGGAAGCTTATAAATATCTTTCTGCAGATCGTGAACCAGTAGGACCTTGTTCGTGTTTTTATAAGGGACGTTCATCACATTGCACAACTTTTGAATACAATAACAAAGAACTAAATGTACCGAACTACAGTGTTCATGATCTTAATCGAATCGGAAATAGTAAGAAATATTTAACCGAGCTTTTGGATGCTGGCATTTTGGACATCAAAGATGTACCCATCGATGATAGATTGAGTTCAAAAAAACTAAATCAAGTTTTGGTTCACAAATCACAAAAGCCTTTGATTAATGAGGAAACATTGAAAGAAGAACTTGATTCACTTACCTTTCCACTTTATTTCCTAGATTATGAGACTTATCCAACGGCTATTCCTCCTTATAGTGGATACAAACCATATCAGCATATAGTTTTTCAATACTCACTTCACGTACTAAAATCTAAAGATGCTTTACCGGAGCATTTTGAATGTTTGATTCTCGAAGGTGACCCAGCAGAAAAGATAGTCGAAAGTTTACATGAACAAATTGGAAATAAGGGTAGCATTATCTCGTGGTATGCCACATTTGAGAACACCAGAAATAAAGAACTAGGAAACATGATGCCTAAGTACAAAAAATTCCTCGATGATGTCATAAACCGAACTTATGATTTAATGAAAATCGTTGAGGACCAGCACTATGTTCATCCTAATTTCCTCGGTCGTTCATCTATTAAGAAGGTTTTACCCGCTTTGATCAAAGATTTGTCTTATAAAGATTTGGGGGTGAAGAGCGGTACTGAAGCTATCGACGCATATGGGAAAATCACTTCGGGTGAATTGAAAGGAAAAGAAGTAGAAAAAAAGAAAAAAGAGATGCTCGAATACTGCAAGCTTGATACGCTCGCAATGTATCGTCTCTGGAAATTCTTCGTTGAATTAGTTTAATTTGACTTAATTTATATATTTCTGCATACTCAAATTAGTATAGCCCTTTCTCGAACACTGGAGACGTAATGCACAAGCATGACTTAAGGTATGACCCTGCTGATGTGCCAATCCCAGTCATAATGCTCAAAGCGTTGAGGGAGAAAATTGAGTCTACATCCACTGCTTTTGTGGTCAGAAATGGACCTTTCACTCAGCGAGAGATCCACACGTTGCTCAAAAGCAATGGTCAAGATATCCATTGGTCGTTACTTCATGGTCTCAAGCATTGGTACATGATTACTCGCCCACAGTTACCGGTGTACAAGCAACGCAAGAAGTTTGTTCGCCATCATGTTACCAAGACCCAGATGAAGAGAGCTGTAGGGATGCTTCGGCAGTACATATTTCAAACTCCCGACTCATTAGAGGGTCGAGCCATTGATGTAACTCAGGAGCTTCACAAGATATTCCCAATTCAAGTTACCTGAAGACTTCGCACCGACTAACCCTCGGTGCTTTTCTTTTAATACCCTCTCAGTCTATTTATCTTTTCGTGCTGGCGAATCTTCTCATGGGCCTTGGCTTCAATCTGTCGAATACGTTCACGTGTGACACCGAAAACCTTACCAACTTCCTCAAGTGTGTGGGTATAACCATCTGTTAATCCATGTCTCATTTCTAGAATTTTACGTTCCTTCGGAGGAAGGTCACTCAAAATTTCCTTTACTTGGTCTTGGATAATTCTATGAGACGACTCCATATCAGGAGCAATAATTTTGTCATCTGCGATGAAATCTCCAAGCTTTGACTTTCCATCATCTCCATCGTCTCCAACTGGATTTTCAAGTGAGACAGTAGCCTGATCTATTTTTTCTATTTGATAAACTTTTTCAACATCAAGATTCATTTCCATGGCTATCTCTTCTGCCAAAGGTTCTCGCCCAAGGTCTTGGGTCAAGCGTCGGACAACTTGTTTGTATTTTGCAATTGTTTCAACCATGTGCACCGGCACACGAATTGTACGAGATTGGTCAGCGAGTGCACGGGTGATAGCCTGTCGAATCCACCATGTGGCATATGTTGAGAATTTGTATCCTTTAGTCCAATCAAACTTATCTACTGCTTTGAACAAACCGAGATTGCCCTCTTGGATAAGGTCAAGGAGAGTCAGGTCTGGACTGCGATTCGCATATTTCTTCGCGATGGAGACAACTAAACGCAAATTGGCTTTGGCCAAAAGGTTCTTGGCTTCTTCATCCCCAGCTTCAATTCTCTTAGCCAATTCTTTCTCCATAGAACCTGGGATAAGAGGATATTGACCAATTTCTTTTAAATACATCTGAATAGAATCATAAGCCGAATCTGATTTGCTATACGAATATTTCTTACCGGTTTCATCAACAGGCATTTCAAGTAATCCGCCACTTTCGAGAATATCAACACCCAAAACGTTTAACCGACTATATAATTCATCAAGAAAAATAATATTATCCTCAATGGTCGGAAACTCTTTTAGGATTTCATCGAATGTTACAAATCCTTTTTCTTTTCCCCTCTTTATTAGACGCTCAATTCTCATCAATTCATCTGTGGCCTTTTTTGTATTTTTTATCTTAATCGGCTTTAATGATTTCTTATGAGCTTTCTTTTGGGCCTTATTTTTTGATACGGGCTTCTTCTTGGCTACTTTTTTTGAACTAGCCTTGTGCCCTTTATTTTTTTGTTTTTTAATTTTTTTCATTAGAAAATGTAATTCTACACTATTTTCCTCTTCTCTTCATCTATTCTCAAATTCAATCCAATAATTTTTTGACTGATCTCATCTGACTCGCCCGGTCCACGGGCGAGTTCAGTTTGGAGACCAATCCTTTCTTCTTCGAGCTTGGCAATATTTAGATGAGCTGTTAATTCTACTTCCTCTTTTTTCAATTTTTTGTATTCTTCAGAATTCTCTGGTAAATCTTTTTGCCACAACATCACTTCCGCGAGCTTTTCTTCTATGCGTTCTCTTTTAGTATGGAGTTTATTGCCAGTTTCTTGAATCACATCAGAATCTTCTCTAGTACTTTTTATTTGCAAAATGTCTGGTGCTTTAGTACGACGCAAATCTTCCCAAATAATTTCTTCGTTTAGGCCAACACGTTTTGCTATTAGAGAAACAAAATGTGAACGCTCTATGGAACTTTCGAGAAGAGTGATCATTGGGAGAACTTTTTGGTTTATAGCTTTACCTTGTTTGCGGGGGTCATTTTCGGTTCTAATAATTTTGTTTAATACAAATTCAATTGAATGTGTAGCTTTTCTTAAGACTTCTTTCCATTCTTCAGGATTATTTTTGGCTAAATCTGCTGGATCACTGCCCAAGGGTAATTCTGCAATTTTTACTTCCATTCCCAAAGAAAGGCTAAGTAGAGCGCTTTTTTCAGCAGCTTTTTCCCCTGCACCATCACCATCGAAAGCCAAGATTATTCGTGGTGAGAGTCGTTTTAATCTCTCCAGATGCTGTTGGGTAAAGGCTGTCCCAGACGAAGCCACAGTGTTTCTGACTCCTACCTGATGTGCTAGGACCAAATCCAACTGTCCTTCGACTAACACGGCATAGTTCTTCTTGCGAATATCATCCTTGGCTTTATTCAATCCGTACAACACTTCACTTTTAGTGAACAAAATTGTTTCTGGTGTATTTAAGTATTTTGGTTCAGTTTCTTTGTCCAAAGCACGACCAGAGAAAGCGATGATTTTGTCATTTACATCGAAAAGAGGAAAAGTAATTCGGCCTCTAAAAACATCATAAGGAGTTTTCTCATCATCCTCTTTGTCTGCTAACTTCACTAAGCCAGCTTTCAGAAGAGTCTCCTTGGAAAAACCTAAAGCGCTCAAATTTGAAAACAAAGCTCTCCACTCATTTGGGGCGAAACCTAATCTCCAACTTTTTATTGATTCTTTTGAGACTCCTCTCGATTCAAGGTATTTCAACGCTTCTGGATTTTTCGCTAGTTCAGATTCGTAGAACAAAGAGGCATCTTCAAGCGCATTATAGATTTTATCTTTTTCTGTTTTCGACTCCCCTCTTTGATACTCTATTTCCACACCTGCGCGCTCTGCAAGAAGTTTGAGGGCTCCTTTGAAGTCAACTCCCTCCATTTCTTCAACTATGCTGAAAATATCACCTTTCGCTCCACATCCAAAACAATAAAAACTCTGTCTAGATGGAGACACAAAGAAAGACGGCGTTTTTTCATTGTGGAACGGACATTTACCTTTGAAGTTTTGGCCCGATTTTTCTAATTTAAGGTAGGAGCTTACAACTTCAACGATATCTAGTCGTTCTTTGATTGAATCGACAGTGCCTCGCATATTAGTTTTTCTTTATATCCACCTTTGAAACCTGTACCCGCTGGAATCATACGACCGATGATAACATTTTCTTTCAAACCTATGAGTTCGTCTTCGGCTCCACGAATAGCCGCTTGGATGAGCACTCGTGGAGTGTGTTGGAATGAAGCGGCTGACAAGAACGAAGAACGAGAGAGGGAAACTTCCGAAATACCCATGATGACTGATTCTGCTTTGGCCTCTTCTTTGCCTTCAGCCTTGGCTTTTTCATTTATTTCTACTAAGTCAGAAACTTCAACAATATCGCCTCTGGTAAATTTGGTGCTCCCAGCATCTTTGATTTTTCTTCGTGAGAACATCTGTCGAATAATAAGTTCAATGTGTTTATGAGAGACCGCTGCCCCTTGAAGTTCATAAAGTTTGGAAACTTCATGAATAATATAGTTTTCTGTTTTTTCTCGACCTGCATATCGGAAAAGTTCATCGAGATCTGCTGAACCGTCTGTCAAGAAGTCTCCCTTGTTAACCTTTGAACCAACTGCCACCAGAATACTTCGAGTAGACCCAACAATATATTCGTTGTCGAGTTTCTTAGTTTTGGTTTCTCCGAGTTCAGGAGCGATAATAATAATTCGATCAGCTCCATCAACTTTTATCTCGCTAACTAAACCGTCCAAATGAGAAATCGATGCGGGATTTTTCGGCTTTCGTTTCTCGAAAATTTCTTCAACACGAGGCAAACCAGCCGTGATGTCCCCGCCTACAGAAGCAATACCTCCCGCATGGAAAGTACGCATGGTTAATTGAGTTCCCGGTTCACCGATTGCTTGTGCAGCCACAGTTCCTACAGCTTCACCCAATTCAACAACTTTGTTTGTTCCTAAATCAGCGCCGTAGCACTTCACACAAACACCATGAATTGATTTACAGGTCATTGGTGAACGCACATCAACACTCGAAATTTCTGCCGATTCAATTGTTAGGGCATCGCCCTTAGTGATGAAATGTCCTTTTTTGAAAAGAACTTCACCTTTTGAATCAACTACATCCTTGGCCAAGAATCTACCTTTGATTGTTTTTGAGAGAGGAATTTCGATACCAGAGGCCGTTTTCTTGCTGATTGTAGTGCTTTCTTTTGTACCACAATCATCTTCACTAATCATTTCATCTTGAGCCACATCGAACAATCTACGAGTTAGATATCCAGCTTTGGCTGTGTTTAAGGCTGTGTCTGTCAAACCTTTGCGTGAACCGTGAGTAGTGATGAAGTATTCAAGTGGAGTCAAACCTTCTTTGTAACAAGAAAGAATCGGGAATTCCAAAGATTCACCTGCGACGTTTTGAATGATACCAATCACTCCTGCCATCTGGTTAATTTGACCCAGTGATCCTCTGGCTCCTGAGTGAATCAAATCGTGAACTGAACCTTTATCTCCTAATGTAGCTGGGATAAGTGCCTCGACTTCACCCTTTACTCCTTGCCATGTCTCGACTGATTTTTGAATTCTTTCGTGTTCAGAGAGAAGACCATCATTAAACTGATCTACAATTTTTTGGACATTCTCACGACCTGATTGAATTAATCCCTGTTTTTCTTCAGGAATCTTAACATCGGTTAAACTCCAAGTGGTACCAGAACGAGTGGCATATTTGAAACCGAAAGATTTAATTCGGTCTATGATTGGAGGAATATTTTCCAAGCCATAATGTTCAATCAAATCATCAATCAGACTACCCATTTTTTTGTTATTCACTTCGTAGTTCTGGAAAGGATAGTCAGCAGGTAAAACTGCATTGAAGAGAAGACGACCGACTGAAGTCTCGAATACTTTTCCTTCATAAGCCTTGTACTTTACAGAATCAGTTGGCATCACAAGAACTTTGGCTCGAAGACTCAAAGCATCAAAATCTTTGAGAAGAATGGCTTTGTTTGGGCTTGAGAAATATTTTCCTTCACCTTTTTCTCCAGGAACAATTTTTGTAGCCCAATAACTACCCAAAACCAAATCGAGTTTATCAATGGAGAGAACAAGATTCCCATTCCCTGGCTTCAAGATGTTTTTATCGGCAGCCATGATTAATCGAGCCTCTGCTTGAGAAGCATCAGAAAGAGGTACGTGAACGGCCATTTGGTCTCCGTCGAAGTCAGCATTGAAAGCAGTACAAACCAAAGGGTGTAGTTGTATAGCATTGCCTTCAATTAGAATTGGCTGGAAAGCTTGGATACCAAGTCGGTGAAGAGTCGGCGCTCGGTTTAAGAGCACATACTTGCCAGCAATAATAGTCTCCAGAATAGCCCAAACTTCAGGGATAGCATCTTCAATCAATCGTCTTGCTCCGGGAATGTTGTAGGCTAATTCTCTTTTCAAAAGCTCAGAAATAATAAACGGCTTGAACAATTCAAGAGCCATGTGTTTTGGAAGTCCACATTGATGAAGTTTTAATTCTGGACCAACCACAATAACTGAACGACCAGAATAATCTACTCGCTTACCCAAAAGGTTTTGTCTAAACAATCCTCGTTTACCCTTGAGGTTATCTGAAAGAGATTTCAGCGGTCGGCGTTGAGATTGGTTACCTGAAGCTTGCCCATGTCGAATAGTATTATCGATCAAAGCATCAACAGCTTCTTGAAGAATTCTTTTTTCATTTCGTAAAATAACATCTGGTGCAGAGATTTCTTTTAATTTTTTCAGACGATTATTTCTGTTTATTACTCGACGATAAAGATCGTTCACATCAGAAGTTGCGTAGCGTCCCCCATCAAGTGGAACCATCGGACGGATAGCCGGGGGGATAACTGGGATACGAGTAAGGAACATCCATTCAGGTCGAATATTTGCTAGTCGCATCCACTGCAAAGTACTAATGCGTTTATTCATTCTGGCTATCTCGGTTGAAGGAGCAGTTTCAAGCAAGGTTTCTAATTCTTTTTGAAGCTTGCTCAAATCAATTGTCTTCAAAATATTGTAGATTGCTTCAGCGCCAATTCCAGCTTCAAAAACGGTTGAGTATTTTGAGCTAAAACGATGATATTCAACTTCATCTAACACCCTCCCGAGAACAATAGATTCAATATCTCGTTTGGTGGCTAAGGCTAATTCTTTGAGAGCTTCTTTGCTTTTGTCGTCTTGTAGGCCTTTAATTTTTGACTTGAATTCTGAATCCAAATCCTTTAATACTCTGGCTTTTTCAACATCCGAAACAGAAGTCACAATATAACCGGCAAAGTAAACAACCTTTTCAAGATCAGCAACTGGAATTCCCATAATGAGAGAAATACGAGATGGAACATTTTTCAAAAACCAAATATGAGCCACAGGTGAAGCGAGTTCAATATGTCCCATTCTTTCTCGACGAACAATCGAACGAGTGATTTCCACTCCACATTTCTCACAAACAATTCCTTTGTAGCGAATACCTCTATATTTTCCACAATAACACTCAAAATCTCTATCTGGACCAAAAATCTTTTCATCGAAGAGCCCGTTTCTTTCACTACGCTGAGTTCTGTAGTTAATCGTTTCTGGTTTGGTCACTTCTCCATACGACCATTCTTTAATACGCTCAGGTGAAGCCAGCTTGATCACAATGCTGTCAAAGTTTGTGGTGTCTATATTTTTATTTCTTGGTGTTGGTGACATGGAATTATATATTATTAGCACCACTTGTAATCTCTGACTTTGAATCTGCTCTCAATTTCGGGCCCTTACTTTTTAGTTCAAGATCCAGAGCTAACCCACGAAGGTTGTTGAGCAAAACATTGAAAGAAGCAGGGGTTCCTGGCTCGCCAATCTTTTCGCCTTTCACTATGGCATCAAAAGCTGCTGAACGACCCAAGATATCATCTGATTTAATCGTTAACATTTCTCGAAGAGTGTGACCCACTCCATGACCAAGGAGAGCCCAGACTTCCATTTCTCCAAATCTCTGACCTCCGTTTTGAGCTTTTCCTCCAAGCGGCTGTTGAGTGATAAGAGAATATGGTCCAATCGAACGCATGTGAATCTTGTCTTCAACCATGTGGTGAAGTTTCAAGATATACATATAACCGATGGCTACATCTTGATCCATCATTTCACCTGTTCGTCCATCGAAAAGTTTTACCTTGCCGTTTTTGTTAAAACCAGCTTTGGATAATTCCTCTCTGATTTCTTCTTCAGTTGCTCCTGCGAAAGGAGGGACGATGGCCTGATAATTAAGTGTGTGTGCAGCCAAACCCAAATGCATTTCTAGAATTTGTCCGAGGTTCATACGGCTTGGAACTCCAAGCGGTGTAAGAATAATGTCTATTGGGGTACCGTCTGCCATATAAGGCATCTCTTCAACAGGAAGAATCTTGGAGATAACTCCTTTGTTTCCGTGTCGTCCGGCAAGTTTGTCTCCGACGCTAACATTTCTAAGTTCAGCAACCTGAACGTGAATTTGTTTGAGAATACCAGAATCAAGTTTGTCTCCTTTCTCTCTTGAAAAGACTTGAACAGAAATTACTCGACCGCGCTTCCCCCCTTCCATTCGTTTAGATGTGTCTTTCACATCTCGAGCTTTTTCACCGAAAAGAGAACGAAGTAATCTTTCTTCTGGAGTAAGCTGAGATTCACCTTTGGGTGTAATCTTGCCGACCAAAATATCTCCTGAACGGACTTCTGCTCCTACTCGAATGATTCCATCTTCTGCCAAGTTTTTTAATTTACCTTCTCCAACATTTGGGATGTCGCAAGTAGTCACTTCAGGCCCAAGTTTAGTCTCACGAACACTCACCATAAAATCTTCTATGTGAATTGAAGTGAATTTGCTGTTCTTTACCAATCTTTCAGAAACGATGATTGCGTCTTCATAGTTTGCTCCTGACCAAGACATGAAAGCTACGAGAATATTTTGCCCGAGTGCCATCTGTCCGTGTTCAGAAGAAGATGTATCTGCGAGAACGTCACCTTTTTTAACTTTTTGTCCTACTTCGACTGATGGTCTTTGATGAAAAGCGGTAAAACCATTGGTCATTGAGAAATTTACAAGTTTATATTCATGTTCTTTATCCGAGTTTGTTTTAATTTTTATTTTTTTACCATCAACATAGGAAACTGTGCCGTCATATTCAGAAAGGATTAATCTGCCTGTGTCACGAATAGCTCTTTCTTCTACTCCAGTGGCCACGAGCGGTGCTTCAGGAACAATACATGGGGTTCCTTGTTTTTGCATGTTCGAACCCATGAGTGCACGACTCGCGTTGTCATGATTCAAGAATGGAATCATTGAGGTCACAATCGAAAAGGCTTGGTTGGTGGCTACATCGATAAATTGAACCTGATCACGATGAACGGTTATCGGCACACCCTTAGAACGAACCTCCACTATTTCTGGGACAATCGAGTCATCAGAAACCAAGGTGGCTGCGTGTGCAATATTGTATTGTTCTTCTTCGAGTGCATTTAGGAACTTGATTTCACCCGTTACTTTGCCTCGATTTACTACTGCGTACGGAGTTTCAATCATGCCGAAGCTATTCACACGTGCATACGAAGCTAAGCGGAGGATAAGACCGATGTTAGGACCTTCTGGAGTTTGAATAGGACAAAGTCGACCATAATGAGATGGATGCACATCACGAACTTCATATCCTGCACGAGCACGATTCAAGCCTCCCGGACCAAGTGCTGAAAGAGTTCGCAAATGTTCAAGTTCTTCCAAAGCATTAATCTGTTGCATAAACTGCGAAAGCTGATTCGTAGTGAAAAACTCTTTCATACGAGCTTGAAGAGGTTTCGGAGAAATGAATTGAACAGGAAGTGTGACGTCTGTATCAATTGTAGACATTCTGTTTTGAATGTTTCTTTTGATTTGGGCCATACCTACTCGAATTTTTTGCTGGAAAAGCTCTCCGACATATCTCACTCGACGACTACCCAAATGGTCTATGTCATCTGCTGTTGAGCCCGGAGTAGAATTCAAAAGAGCAATGTGAGAAATAATAATTACTAAATCATCAATAGATAGAGTTCGACGATCAATCTCTTTTGGAGTTTCTTTCAGACCAAAGCGTCTGATGAAAGCATAGCGACCAACTTTGTGGATATCGTATCTTTCTGAATCAAAAATTGAACGGACGAATTCTCGAGCATTGTCAGCTGAAGCCAAATCTCCATCGCGAAGTCGTTTGTGAATTTCTATAGCTGCATCATCTTCGGTCACCGTATGATCCTTGGCCAAAGTCTTCTCGATAAAGTGCTTGGCTTCTGGCTTGTCGGCAAAGAGAGCGAGAATCTTGTCGTTCGTTGATGCACCAAAAGCTCGGAAAAGTACTGAAACTGGGAATTTTCGTTTGCGATCAATACGAACATAAATCGTGCCGTCTAAATCTGTCTCAAATTCAATCCAAGCTCCGCGTGCAGGAATAATCTTCGCACCGAAAGTTGTTTTACCTTTTAATTCTTGAGAAGTGAAGAAAACACCGAATGAGCGAGCGAGTTGTGGGACAACTACACGTTCGATTCCTGAAATAATAAACGTTCCATGAGAAGTCATGAGAGGAAAATCTGCCATGAAGATTTCCTGTTCTTTCTCAGTCTTCATCACATGGTTTTTCAAACGAAGACGAACCTTCAGAGGGGCTTCGTAGGAAAGTTTATTTTCCTTGGCTTCATATTCATTAAATTTAGGCTCTGACAATTCAAAACCAACAAAATCAAGCTGAAATTTCCTTCCAGAGAAATCTTGAATTGATGAAAATTCCTCAAATACTTCTTTGAGTCCTTTTTCAATCAACCATTTGAACGATTCGACCTGAGAAACAACTAAGTTTGGCATCTCGGTAAGCGGAGCACGAAATTTACCGAAATATTTTTTCTCTCTTCCTCCGTGGGAAACGGATTTTGACTTCACTTTTTGTGTATCCATTAGAAAATGAAAATGATAAAAAATTCAAGCAACAGCCAAAAAGCTTTTGCTTTCTTAATAAAGAATCCTAATTTTGAAAACTGTGCGAAATCGGTATTCTAACAAAATCGCCTTGTTAAGCCATATTTCTGGCCCTTTTCGCTTCGTGTCAGTCGTAACACAATCATTTCGAAGTTACCGCACAGTGTATATCAGTATATATATCGTGTCAACCCTTTTGTGGATAAACTGGGGAAAAGAATACTACTTCTTTTTCCTCTTCCATTCCTCAATTTTGGCTTGATGGCCGGACAAAAGAATTTTTGGGACAGAATAAACCTTATTTTTGTATTTAAATTTTTCAGGACGAGTATAGACCTCGCTTGAAGATATACGATGTTCTTCTACAGAATCAAAATTACCGAGCACTCCTTCAATTTGCCGAGCCATAACATCAATCATAAGCATGGCTGGGAGTTCCCCTCCGGTGAGCACAAACGGTCCAATTGAAATGTCTTCAGTTTTGAAAACTTTTTTCACTCGAGCATCAATGCCTTCGTAGCGACCAGAAACAATAATTATATTTTTGTATTTCTTGGAAACCTTCTTTGCATATTCATTAGTAAACTGTTTACCAGATGGAGAAAGAAATACTATTTTTATATCCTTATTTTTGGCTGTTTTAATGGCCTTCTCAATAGCCTTGATAACTGGTTCGGCTTGAATCACCATCCCCGGCCCACCACCAAACGGACGACGATCAATGCGGTCATGTTTATTATCTGCAAAATCTCTTGGATTATAAAAACTAATCTTAAGCTTTTTATCCTCTATCGCGCGTTTAAGAATCGATTCACCGAGGTATGAATCAAATGCATGCGGAAAAAGTGTGATTAAGTGAAAATGCACTTTAGTCTAAATTCAAATCTTCCATCGCTTCGTCGAGAGTTTTCGAAGAAGACGGAGCTTCGCTTGGAGCACTGCGAACATAGGATTCTCGTGGAGCTCCTCCGGCCGGCTCAGCAATTTTCAGATTTACTCGAGCATTGTTTTTCATACCTACTACACGAAGCAGAATACGAATCGCCTTCGCAGTGTTCCCTGCTCGGCCAATCACCTTGCCCATATCATCAGGATGCACATCAAGAGTCATGAGCACACCCATCTCATCCACCGTTCGTTTTATCTTTACATCATTCGGGTGTTCAACCAAAGCTTTCACTACGAATTCAAGAAATTGTGTGTCGTCAATCATAATCTTTCAGAGTTAAGAAGTAATACTGTCCGACCGAGAACAATCTTATTGTATCATTATTTCCCGACCGTTCGGTCGAGGACCCACGACTATTCTGTCGGGGCTACCACGGGTGTCGATTCGGATGGGGCTTCTTCGGTTGGAGTTTCTGGAGAGACTTCTGGGGTAGTTTCAACTTCTGGTTCTGAAGCTGTTTCAACTGGTGCTTCTGCTACGACCTCGGCTTTGGTTTCTTCAACCTTTATTTCAGGTTTAGCCTCTTCAGTTTTTGGTTCCTCGGCTTTCACTATAGGGGTTTTTCTAGGTAAAACATTGATTTTTTTCGCATCAATAATTTTGTGAGTCACAAACAGGTTATGAACTGTATCTGTGATGGCTGTACCTTTTGAGAGCCAATGCTTGACTCGATCAACTTTGAAAGCATCTGTAGATTTACGCGGATCGAAAGAGCCGAGGATTTCTTTGAATCGGCCGGATTTAGTAGAGTTTTTGGAGTCAGTTAAAACAAGACGAAACGATGGTTCGTGCTTGCGTCCTACTCTTTGAAGTCTCATTTTTAGCATGGGTCATATAGTAGCAATTATTAAACCTTTGGTCAAACGATGCTTTTTGGAGTAGAAATTGATATAGTTATCAAAATGAAGGAGAAACTCAAAGGTATCATCAAAGTAACCGGCAAGGGGGTCGGCTATTTCCCCAACCCAAGTGATGAAAACAATGATTTTGAAATACAACCAGAGAATGTGAACACCGCCCTCTCGGGTGATGTGGTATTTGTTGAACCTACAGGTATAGAAGTTTATGGTCGCAAACAAGCCAAGGTTTTGGAAATCGTTGAACGCAAAAAAACCGCTTTTGTGGGAACACTAGAGAAAACAGATAGTGGATTTTTCCTCATTCCGGACGATAGGCGAATGTACAAAGATATTTTTGTGCCAAACGAGAAAGTTTTGAAAGGTAAAGAAGGAGATAAGGTTCAAGTGAAGATTACAGAATGGACAGCGGATTCAAAAGGTCCACAAGGTGAAGTAATTCGAGTGATTGGGCGCAAGGGTGAACACAATGCAGAAATGTTGGGAATTGTGATTGAAAATGGATTTGAAGTTGATTTCCCTGCTCAAGTGGAAGCCGAGGCCACAGCTTGGAAGGCAAAATTTAATAATGAAAACCATTTAGAAGGTCGACGAGATTTTCGAAGCACTACAACTTTCACGATTGATCCAGCTGATGCAAAAGATTTTGATGATGCTATCTCATTTAAAAAACTTGATAATGGTGATTTTGAAATAGGTATTCACATTGCAGATGTTTCGCATTTTGTTACCCCCGGCACGGATCTTGATAAGGAAGCCAAGCACCGAGGTACTTCTATATATTTGGTTGATCGCACTATCCCGATGCTTCCAGAAATCCTTTCAAATGATTTGTGTTCATTGAATGCAGATGAAGATAAATATGCTTTCTCCGCAGTTTTTGTTTTGAGTCCAAAGGCAGAAGTAAAAGATAGATGGTTCGGTCGAACGCTTATAAACTCAAACAAGAGATTCGTATACGAAGAAGCCCAAGAGGTTTTAGACAAAAAAAAGGGGCTGTTTTTTAAGGAATTAGAAACTTTGAACAAATTGGCTTACAAACTACGAGAAGAAAAATTTAAAAACGGAGCCATAGAATTTGAGACGGAGGAAGTGAAATTTGAATTGGACAATTTGGGTAAACCGATTCGAGTTTATAAGAAAATGAGAACCGATATCCATAAATTGATTGAAGATTTTATGCTTCTTGCGAATCGTGAAGTGGCGAAAACTCTCGATCTCGCGAGCAAAGCAAATACTCGGGCAGCTGGAATTTATAGAATTCACGATGCACCAGATAGAGAAAAAATCATTAACCTTGCAGAATTTGTAAAAGCTCTCGGATTTGAGCTCAAACATAAAGATGGTGAGACTACGGGCGAAGACATTTCCAGAATGATTAAATCTGTTGAAGGTACTCCTGCTGAAATGCTTATTAAAACTGCCGCCATTCGTTCGATGTCTAAGGCTGTATATTCAACATCGAATATTGGTCACTTCGGATTGGCCTTTGATTTTTATACTCACTTCACTTCCCCAATTCGTCGCTATCCAGATGTGATGGTGCATCGTTTACTTGAACGGTACTTATCCAAGGGAAAAATCGAACAAGATGAAATTTTGAAATATCAAAACCTCTGTGATGAGGAAAGTGAACGAGAGATAGAAGCAGCTGACGCAGAAAGAACCTCTATAAAATACAAACAGGTTGAGTACATGCAAGAGCACGTAGGAGAAGAATTCGATGCGATTATTTCTGGAGTTTCAGAATGGGGTATTTATGTAGAAGAAGTAAATACGAAAGCTGAGGGAATGGTCAAACTTCGAGATATGACTGATGATTTTTATGAATTGAATCAGAAAATTTATGCAGTGGTAGGACAAAAAACCGGGAAGAAACATTCACTAGGAGACAAGGTTCGGGTGAAATTAATCGGCTCAGACCCAGAAAGAAAGACTCTTGATTTCGTTTTGGTTTAATTTATTTGGCCACCTCGACTGCTTGGGCAAATTCGATTGAGAGAAGTTTAGATATGCCCGTTGAAGACATCGTGACACCATAAATGATTCCTGCGCGACTCATGGTTTCTCTGTTGTGAGTAATCAAAATAAGTTGAGAATGTTTAGAAAGTTTCTCCACCAAATCCCCATATTTTTTTGAGTTGGCTTCATCGAGTGCAGCATCTGTCTCATCAAGAATAATAAACGGTGGCGGATTCACCGCGGAGATAGCAAAGAGAAGAGCGATAGAGGTCAAGGCCCTTTCGCCTCCACTAAGCATCATCAGACCTTTGATTTTCTTTCTCGGTAGATTAACCGCGATATCGAGACCTTCTTCAATCACCTCCTCTTCTTCAGAATCATTTTCTGCAAGTTCATCCTCTCCATCTTCGAGTATTACTTCAGCTTTTTTCTTCCTATCCTTAGTCAGGATAAGTCTCGCATCGCCACCTCCAAACATTTCACTGAAAAGTGCACCAAATTCTTTGTTGATCTTAGTAATACCCGTCGAGAATTCCACGGCTAACCTTTCGGCCAAATCTTTCACCAATTCATCCAATGATTTTGCAGATTTCTCTAAATCAAGAAGCTCGCGAGCGAGGAATTCATCGCGTTCCTTCACATCTCTGTACTCCTTCATCACTTCACTCGAACCAGTTACCCCAGAATCCTCAAGTCGAACTTTCAATTTCCCTATCTCGCGTTTCTTTTCTTCTTGAATTTTCCTATCTTGAGACAAATCATAGGTTTCATTATTTTGGTCCCTAAAATGCAAGGCATCAACTCCAACCAAAACTCCAACTTCAGACATTTCCCTTTTGAATTCTTCATCATCCTTTTTCAAAATTTCTTCTTTGGATTTAATTAAATTTAACTGCGCGATTAATTCATTTTCTTCTGACATTATTCTAAAGACTGCTCGTTCAGCATCTCTACTTGAGTCTTTTTCCTTTTCTATTCCCTGTTTAAGTTCCTCGTATCTAATACGTAGGGTTTTTTCCTTGTCTTCTACTAGTTTGATTTCTTCTTCTAACTCTCCTTTCTCTTTGGAAAGCTGTTGAATGGCCTTTTCAGCATCAAGGGAAATGGCCGAATCCGCTGAATATTTTTGAGCCTTAATGAACTCTTTTATTTTATTAAAAACATCTACTACAGTAGAAAAAAGTGATACTTCTTCGTACAAAATCTCAACATCTTTGAGTCGAACCATTTTGTTTTCATCAGAAGTTGCCGACTCGCGTTGTTTCCTAATAATTCTTTGCTCAGCATCAAGAGAACCTTCGATTTTCCCAAGATTTCTAACCAGAGAATCCTTGTGTGCTCTCACCGAAGAGATTTCTGATTCAAGATTTAATACCAAATAATCTTTTTTTTCTTTTTTGGCCGAATCCTCGAGAATTTTTTTGGCAGCATTAAGTTCTTTTGAAAGCTTTTCTAATTGAGCATCGATTGGTTTCCTCTCTTCTCCGAGAGCTGCTCTACTCAAATTTATATACAGGTCTTCGTTTCTAAAATAATCTCTAGCCAACTCAACTAGGCTTGTTTTCATACTTTCTAGTTTCTCCAATTTTTCAACTTGTTTAGATAAAAACTTTAAATGAGGGGCAATCTCTTTGCGCAAGAGCTCTACTTGAGCAATATTTTCAAAAGTTTTTTTTAGCTTTCGTTCGCTTTCAATGCGTTTGTATTGATACAGTCTTAGACCAAGTGCATCTTCTATCATAGCCTTGCGTTCCTTGGTGGAGGAATTAAGAATTTTGTCTGCTTCACCTTGAGAAATAATGTGATGCCCCGAGGCTCCAATATGAGCTTTGAGTAATAGCTCGATAACATCTTTTAACCTAACAGCTGAACCATTTATAAAATAATCATTTACTCCATCTCTATGAACTACACGCTCAATAGATACTTCTGAAAAATCAATTCCAAAAGCTTTATCATGATTATCAAAAACAACCCTTACAGAGCCACGATTCGATCTCGCTTCTCCTCCAGCACCATTGAAAATCAAATCTTCTCCTTTTTTACCTCTCAAAGATTTGATTGATTGTTCACCGAGAACAAATCGAAAGGCTTCGGCTACGTTTGATTTTCCAGAACCATTTGGACCGACAATAGCCGAAATAGGTGAATTAAAAATCAGTTCGCTTTTCTTTGCGAACGACTTAAAACCCGAAAGTTCAATCGATTTCAGATACATGTCACATTATTATAGCAGACTAGTAATAACGAATAACGGCCCGGAGCGCTTGCCCCGGGCCGTTGTATTCATCAATCTGCATCACGCAGATCCACCGTTGCGGATCTTCGCTTGCGTGGTATTTGTTCATCGATTTTGAAAACATCTTGCCTCACTCACGAGGTCTGCGCCGTTGATAGAGGTGATCGCCAGAATGCCGGTTTGATACCGATGCATTTCTGCGAAGTTTCACCTAGTGGCGCGCCGACACACGAGTATCGGCCTGAGACCGCGCCCCCGCGAAACCAAAGGACATCCTTGGTTCACAGGGGCAAGAGCCTCCTCTTTTGTCACTGATACACTGCTAGGGTTGCCCGCCCATCGTTATGATGATTGGACCCCGCGATATGTGCTGAGAGAAGTAATGCGAGTGAAGAGTGCGCCATCGGCCCTGAAGACCGACCGTATCTTAACACTCGCATAAAGCGAAAGTGCCAGAATACCTCCGCGATTGATGATGAAAAAGACCTTATGTACCCCTCTCAGTGTACATGAAATGAGATATTTGTCAAGTGTTATCCCCACCCTTTATTTTTGAGGGCATTTCGTGCTGCTTCTTGTTCTGCGTCTTGTTTAGACTTACCCTCACCCTGACCAGCGAGTTCATTGCCCACATAAACCCCAACGGTGAACTTCTTATCATGGTCTGGTCCAGATTCGTGGAGAGTTTTATATGCTGGAGTAGCTCCTTCGTGTTCTTGAGCTTTTTCTTGGAACAAACTTTTGGCGTCCACCCAAGTTCCCTTTTCAATAATATTTTCTGTCAGCGGAGTAATATGATTCGTAATAAAATCTTCTGCAGATTCTAATCCTTGATCCAAATAAATCGCTCCAATAATCGCCTCAAGAGTATTGGCCAAGATGTATTGTCTCGCACGGCCATTATCCTTGGATTCGCCTTTAGAAAGAAAGAGAAAATCGTTGGCTCCGAGTTGGCTTGCCACGAGTGCGCAGGTATCTGCGTTTACCAAAGCTGAACGGAGAGAAGTGAGTTCACCCTCATCCATTTGGGGAAATTTTTTGTATAAATAATTAGTAATAACAAGTTCAAGAACCGCATCACCCAAAAATTCAAGTCGTTCATTGTGTTCTAACCCAGATGATCTGTTTTCGTTTATATAAGAACGATGAACAAAAGCCTGTTTTAAAATGGCTTTATCTTTGAAAACTATTCCTGCTGTTTTTTCGAATTTACTGAAATCCATGGTCTTTGTATACACTTATGAACGAGTTTCTGCAAGCAAAGTGATGGCTTTGGTCACAATAGGTAGAATATCATCATAAAAATTCAAATCCAAAATATCTGCAAGTTTAAACCATCTGACATCGTCGAGCCCACCCTTCTCTTCTTTTTTTTCTAGGGTTAAATCTTGATACGGTGCTTCAGCCAAAAAATATGACGTCTGTCTTCTAATCTTTCCTTTTTCAGGATGAAAAGTTGAATAAGAATTTCCACCAAGCTTTTCCAAAACTTTTATAGGAACACCTATTTCAAGAGGAACTTTGCGTTTCAAACATTCTTCCTCGCTTTCTGAATTGCCGAGTTTACCTTTGGTTAGAGTCCAATGACCAAAAACATCATGAACCAAAGCCAGATAAATATTCCCTTCGTGTCGAGCATATACTACAGCTCCAGCCAAACGTTCTAGGGGAAGTTCGTTGTCTGGCACATTTCCATATTTTTTCTTTGGTCGAGGTTTATCGTCCTTGCCGGGCTCACCCATCTCTTTATAAATAGCACCGAGTACACCATTCACAAATCTCCCAGAGGTTTCCCCTCCAAATTCTTTGGCCAATTCAATGGCCTCATTAATCGCAACCTTCGGAGGAACTTCTTCTCTGTCCGCAAACAAAAGTTCAGCCAAACCAATACGCAAAATATTCCTATCAACCGTAGAAATTTTTTCAAGGGGCCAATCTGGTGCCGCTTTTTCAATTAATAAATCGATGTCTTTTTTCTTTTCAACAACCGTGTGGAGAAGAGTCTCCATATACGGCTTATCATTTGAACCGGGTGCAAACTCTGAAACAATCCTATTAAAAATCGAATCTATATCATTGTTTCTTTCATGATCAAAATCCCACTCAAAAAGTGTTTGGAGAACCACCGATCTTGAAAGGTGTCTGTTGGCCATATGAAAAAGAACAAAAAATGCTATTTGGTCTTTCCGACCTTCCTTCCTCTATACATTCCGGTTTTTGGATCCATTCTGTGTCGAAGATGGACAGCACCGGACTTATCCTTGGCCAAAGCCGGTTTGCTTAATTTATGATGTGATCGCGTATTGTTTCTTTGCGACCTCGTGTGTCTCATTCTTACTACCATATTGAAAGCTTAACAAAAAAGTTTATAAAAGAAAAGGCCCGCCTCAGATATCACTCTGGGCGGGCTTGTGCTCCGACGCTTTGTATAATCGGAATGCTCGACTGTGGTTTCCGTGGAGCAGTGGACCAATGTTTTTTTCATCCACCCACCTAGGACCTCCTAGGTCGGCTCTCCCATCTTCGTAAGTCTCGGTCCGCAACTTCCCCTTGCATCTATCAAATTCCGCAAGGAAGAAATATTGTGGACCTTCCGAAGTCACAAACTCACAAAACTGTTTGTGTCCTCGAATGATGAGGCCCGTTTCCGGGATGCACTCACGACGAACAGTTTGCCGAGGGGTTTCGTTACCTTCGCCCTTGCCTCCAGCAAACTTGATTTGGAATGGACCAATTCGTTCACGCTTTCCATTCACGAGTATCCTGACTGGATAATAGTGAATGATAAGTACCTGACGTTCACCGGTCTCGGGATTTATTCTGCGGATGAGAGCCGCAGCGAAGTGTCTGGCCACAGCTCCTCCAAGTCAGAGACAAACGTATCCGGGCAAGTCCCGGATTTCTACCCTTCACACTAGCATATTAAGACTAAAAAGTCAAGAACTTGTTCTGAGGCCCTTTAAAAAGCTCTTTCTGTGCACCAAACTTGAACCGTGTTTTTTGATTAGTTTGCGATGCATTAGGGTTCCGTAGCCTTTGTGAATATGAAAATTATATTGGGGATATTTCTTTGAAAGTTTAATCATGTATCTATCTCGAGTAACTTTCGCACAAATAGAAGCGAGGGATATTATGGGGATTTTCTCATCCCCTTGTATTATCGTTGTCTGGTGAGGAAAATTTTCTGGCGCCTTGATTCCCCCATCAAGAAATATCTTTGAATTCTTGGGGACTTTTAATTTAATCAAACATTTCTTTATGCCTAGACGGATAGCATAAGCGATTCCATATTTATCAATAATTTTTTCTGAAATTAGAGCAACTGTGAAATTTAAGTCCTTTTGTAATCCAACTTCGTTGATTTTTTTAAGCCATTCTTCTCGTTTTTTTTCTGAAAGTTTTTTTGAATCCTTAATCCCTTTCAAAAATCTTTGGTTAAGCCCATCTTTGATCATTATGGTCCCAACTGAAACCGGCCCAGCAAGTGGTCCCCTCCCAGCTTCGTCAATACCGACTATATATTTCATTTGTATTATAATGACCTTATGAATCGATTTGTCCACCTCCACACCCATTCCCACTATTCACTTTTGGAGGCTTTGCCGAAAATCCCTGACCTCGTTAAGTGGGCCAAGGATTTCGGGATGAACTCTCTCGCCTTAACTGATTCGGGTAATCTCTACGGAGCAATAGAATTTTATAAGGAATGTAAAAATCAAGAGATCAAGCCCATCATTGGGGTAGATGCATATGTAGCAAATCGTGGAAGACTGGATAAAGAAGCGAGAATCGACAACGTTCGTTCTCGGCTTGTTTTATTAGTTGAAAATGAAACAGGTTATAAAAATTTGATGAAATTAGTGACCGCTTCTTATCTCGAAGGATTTTATTATAAACCTCGTATAGACAAAGAATTAATTGAAAAGTACCACGAGGGCCTAATCGCTCTTTACCCATCTTTTTCTAAAGATAATAATGAAGAGAAAATTGCTTGGTACAAAAAAACTTTTGGTCCAGATAAATTTTATATAGAAATCACTCATCATCCTGAGATTAATGGACATGAAGAGAGACAAAAAGAATTAATTGGTTTGGCAGAAAAAACAAAAACACCAATTATGGCATCCCAAGATGTCTATTATCTTGAACCATCAGATAAATCAGTGAGAGAGGTCGTCCTTTCAATCCAAGGACATTTGGGGAAAGAAGTTACCAACAGTTTTGATGGGAACGATGAAGATTTTTCTTTCATTAGTCCAGAAACTGCTGCAGAATATTTTAAAAACATTCCTGAAGCTCTTGATAATACAAAAAAGATAGCTGAGATGTGCAATCTAGAACTTAAGCTTGGTTCGTGGGCATTCCCAAATTATATTATCGAGAACGGGAAAACAGCTGATGAAGAACTTCGTGACCTTGTGTATAAAGGATTTGAACATAGAGGTCTATCAAAAGAAAAACCTGTAATAGATAGAGTCGAATATGAATTAAAAATTATTAAAGACAAGGGTTATTCTCCGTATTTTCTTGTGGTAGGTGACCTCCTAAACTACGCCCATAGTCACGGCATTTTTACTAATATCCGTGGTTCGGTTGCTGGTTCGATGGTCACTTACCTCGCTGGGATTACCAATGTTAATCCGATTGAATACAAATTACCCTTTGAAAGATTTTTAAATCCTGATAGACCTTCGGCTCCAGATATTGATATGGACTTCGCTGATAACCGTCGAGACGAGATGATTGAATATGCTAGGAAAAAATACGGTGCAGATCATGTGGCCCAAATCGGAACTTTCGGAACCATGATGGCTCGCGGGGCTGTTCGAGATATCGCTCGAGCGATGAACTTTTCTTATGCAGTGGGTGACAAGATAGCCAAGATGATTCCTTTGGGAGCCCAAGGATTCCCCATGACCCTTGATCGAGCCATGAAGGAAAATCCAGATTTAAAAAAACTTTATGATGAGGATGTGGAAACAAAAACCATTATTGATATGGCCAAGAAGATTGAAGGTAATGCTCGACACATATCTGTGCACGCTGCTGGTGTGGTGATTTCTCCGGGCCCGATGACTGACTACACTCCTCTACAATTTGATACCAAGGGCGAAAACAAAATTATTACACAATATGATATGTATTCTATCGATGAAGATGGAGTGGGTCTTTTGAAATTTGATTTTCTGGGGATAAAAAATCTTTCTATCATTGCTGATGCTGTAGAAAGAATTAAAAAAATTGAAGGCAAAGAAATTGATATAGAAAGAATCCCTCTTAATGATAAGAAAACATTTGAAATGCTTTCTAAAGGAGAAACCGAAGGAACATTTCAGTTGAACGGACCGGGTATGACCAAATCTTTGATGGAGCTTAAACCAACTTCTATTCATGACATTAATGTGATGGTGGCTCTCTATCGTCCTGGCCCGATGGACAACATCAATGAATACATAAAGAGGAAACACGGCAAGAAACCAGTCACCTATCTTCATCCGAAAATGAAAAAATTCCTAGATACCACATACGGAGTACTCGTGTACCAAGACGACCTCTTGATGACGGCCATAGAAGTAGCTGGATACACTTGGGGAGAAGTAGATAAATTCCGCAAGGCTGTGGGTAAAAAGATTCCGAAAGAAATGGCCAAGCAACACGTAATTTTCGTTGAGGGCTGTATGAAAAACGGAGGTATGAGCAAACAGAAAGCTGAAGAACTTTGGGACTTGTTTGAACCATTTCAAGGTTATGGATTCAACAAAGCTCACGCGGCAAGCTACGGATTTACTGCTTATCAAACAGCTTATTTGAAAGCCAATTTCCCTGCCATATACATGTCCGCAGTTTTAACTGCTGATTCAGGAGATGTGGAAAGAATTGGAATTATGATTGGAGAATGCAAAAGAATGGGTATAGAAGTCTTGCCTCCTTCGGTAAATGAAAGTTTCTCACAATTCACAGTAGTCAAAGATTCTAACCCGTACAAGATTCGTTTTGGATTAACTACTATAAAAAACTTTGGACAAGGAATTTCCACTTCAATCATTGAAGAACGAAAGCGAGGAGGAAAATTTAAATCGCTTGCGGATTTCCTCGATCGGGTGAAGGACAAAAATTTAAATAAAAAATCTCTTGAAGCTTTGATTCGTTCCGGAGCGATGGACGAGTTTGGGGATCGAGGAATCCTTGATGCAAATGTGGAAAATCTTCTCGCCTACAACAGAGAGCGACTGAATAAACCAGAGTGTCAAGATTCGCTTTTTGGTTTGATGTCTGACACCTCTACACTTCCTACTCTTCGACTGGCTGATGCTCCGCTTGCGACTAAAACAGAAAAATTAAAATGGGAAAAGGATCTCCTCGGACTTTATATCTCTGGACACCCACTTGATGCATACAAAGAAAAACTTGAAACTAAGGACACAAATATAAAAAAATTAAATGATTTAAAAGAAGGAGATATCGTCGTGATTGGTGGAATTATTGAAAATATTCGTGATGTGTTGACCAAGAAGAACGAAAGAATGGTTTTCATCGAAGTTTCTGATTTAACCGGCACGATTGATGTGGTGGTTTTTCCTAGAGTCTTTGATGAATTTAGAACCTTCATTGTTCCCGAAGCTTGTATTGCCATCAAAGGAAAGGTTTCCAAACGCAACGGCGAGACAAGTCTGATTGCAGACAAAATTAAGGCTTTATAGCTTTAAAAAGCTCTTATTTGTTGATAAGATAGACCAATGAATGAAATAGAAAATAAGCGACACTCATTGGCTCACTTGCTCGCAGCGGCGGTGCTTGAGCTTTATCCTGATGCGAAGAATACTATCGGACCGGCTATTGAAAATGGGTTCTACTATGATTTCGAATTCTCTTCTCCCCTTCCTGAAAATGCATTGAAAGATATCGAGAAAAAGATGAAAAAGCTTTCCAACACTTGGACGAGCTTTGAGAAAAAAGATGTGACAGAGAAAGAAGCCAGAGAGGTTTTCAAAAACAATCCGTATAAACTCGAGCTTATTGATGAAATTTTGTCCAAAGAAGAGCCATTGACTCTTTATACTTCCGGAAATTTTACTGACCTTTGTCGTGGAGGACATGTAGGAAATATGAAAGATGTTTCTATGGATGCCTTTAAACTTTCTCGCGTGGCTGGTGCATATTGGAGAGGAGATGAGAAAAACAAAATGCTTACTCGTATTTATGGCTTAGCTTTTAATACTAAAGAAGAATTAGAAGCCTACGAAACTCAACAAGAAGAAGCTCGAAAAAGAGATCATCGAAAATTGGGCAAAGAATTAGATTTGTTTACATTTTCTGAATACATCGGAAGTGGTTTACCTCTGTATACTCCAAACGGTGCATTGATTCGCAAATTATTAAACGAATATATTGAAGAATTGCAAACCAAGGAAGGCTACACGCAGGTCTGGACTCCTCAAATAGCCAAAGCTGAATTATTTAAAATCTCTGGACACTACAACAAATACAAAGACGACATGTTCAGAGTTGTTTCAAATTATTCTGAAGAAGAATTTTTCTTGAAACCGATGAATTGTCCTCAACACACCCAAATTTATGCTAGCCAACCAAGAAGCTATAGAGATTTGCCGTTGAGATATACCGATTTTGCAATGCTTTATAGAGATGAACGACCTGGAGAGTTAAACGGTTTGGCCAGAGTACGTTCATTTTCCCAAGATGATTGCCACATATTCTGCAGAGAAGATCAGGTTGATTATGAAGTAGACAAAGCATTGGAAATGACGAAAAAAGTAATGGAAACTTTTGGTTTTAAATATAAATACAGATTGTCCACCAGAAACCCAGAGAAAAAAGACAGCTATCTTGGTGATCCTAAAACTTGGGACAAAGTTGAGAAATGGGCTGAAGATATTATGAAGAGAAATAATATTGAATATTTTGATGGCCCGGGTGAGGCAGCTTTCTACGCACCAAAAATGGACCTCTTGGTCACAGATGCGCTTGGACGCGAATGGCAACTTTCTACGGTGCAAATCGACTTCGTGATGCCTGAAAGATTTGATTTGAAATATACGGACAAGGACGGCAAGGAGAAAAGACCCGTGATGCTCCACAGAGCGATTATCGGTTCCCCTGAAAGATTTATTATGATTCTTATCGAAAGTTATGCGGGCAATTTCCCTCTCTGGCTTTCTCCTACTCAGATAAAAGTTATTCCTGTTCGTACCACCCACAATGAATATGCAAAAAAAGTTTTCGATTTATTAAAAGAAAATAATATTCGCGCAACACTTGATGATGAGGATGAAAACCTCGGAGGCAAAGTACGTGATGCGAAGAATCAAAAACTCCCATATTGGATTGTCATTGGAGACAAAGAAATCGAATCGAACACAATTACCTTAGAATCTCGAGACAAAGGAAACTTGGGTCAAATGTCTGTCGAAGAATTAGTTTCTAAACTTACAGAAGAAATCAAAAACAAGAAATAAACCTAGACATCTAGTGTAGCTTTCTTTGCATTCGACTGAATAAATGATTTGCGAGATGGGACATCTGAACCCATGAGGATATCAAATACTTTATCTGCTTCGCGACCGTCTTCGACAGTTACTTGTTTGAGAATTCTTGCAACTGGATTCATGGTGGTCTCCCAAAGTTCTTCTGCGTTCATTTCTCCGAGACCTTTGTATCGTTGGATGGAAATCTTGGTAGCTTTTTTGTTTTCTGATTTTTTGTTGGCGGTTTCTTCTATTTCCTCGCTTTCTGCTTCTACTTCTGGTTCATCAATTTCTACAATTTCTTCAATGTTTACACCCTTACCAACTATTTTGTCTCGTTCTTCATCAGAGTAAGCATAGAAAACCTCTTTACCTTTGCGAATTTTAAATAAAGGTGGCTGGGCAATATAAATATAACCCGCATCAATCATCGGTCTAAAGAATCTATAAAGAAGTGTCAATAGAAGTGTACAAATGTGTGCGCCATCCACATCGGCATCCGCAGCAATAATAATTTTGTGATAACGAAGTTTAGAAATATCAAAGGTATCCCCGATGGCTGTACCGAAAGCAACCACAAGATTTTTAATCTGTTCAGAAGCAAGCATTCGATCAAGTCGAGCACGCTCAATGTTTAAAATTTTTCCTCTAAGTGGAAGGATGGCTTGAGTGCGTCTATCTCGACCCATCTTCGCAGTACCGCCGGCTGAATCTCCTTCTACAATAAACAACTCTGACTCTTCAGCACTTTTTGACTGACAATCTGCCAATTTGCCTGGGAGGGTCATGCCCTCGAGAGCACCCTTACGAAGAACGCTGTCCTTGGCTGCTTTGGCTGCCTTGCGGGCTTTTAGGGCCAAAACGACCTTCTGGATAATGGCTTTTGCATCATCTGGGTTTTCCTCGAGAAACATGCTAAAAGCGTCTCCAAAGACCGTAGTGACCATTCCTTGAGCCTCGACAGATCCGAGCTTCCCTTTCGTTTGACCCTCAAACTGAATTTCCCTAAGCTTTATAGAAATAACAGCAGTGAGCCCCTCGAGAACATCATCTCCAGTAAAGTTTTCTTCCTTCTCGCTAGTTAGATTATTCTTGCGAGCATAAGTATTCAAAGTTCTTGTGAGTGTTGTTTTAAAACCCGTGACATGTGTTCCTCCCTCGGCATTATATATATTGTTAGCAAATGGCAAGATGCGTGAAGAGATATCATCTACATATTGAAGCGCTATCTCGACAGTTTCATAGTCGTTGCCGTTTGAATTTTTCTCAATATAAAAAATATTTTTATGGATTGGTTTTTGCAAATGATTTTCAAATCGAACAAGAGAAACCAAACCACCTTCAAAATAAAATGAGACTGAAGGCATCTCAAGACCAAGTTCACGTATATAAAACACTTCAGTATCTTTAATCTTCGTTTCTGTGCGAGCATCAATGATGCTAATCCTCATTCCTTTAACCAAATAAGCTTGCTGTCGCAGATGGTTTACGATTTGTTCGTAGTTAAAATTTATTTCTGGGAAAATTGATGGGTCTGGTTGAAAGGTAATGATCGTTCCGTTGTTTTTGGTTGAACCAACTTTTTTAACTGCAGATTTTTTCTTGCCCAATGAATATTCTTGGACATAAACTCCACCGTCTTTGTGAACCTCTGCGCGACAGTATGTTGAAAGTGCATTCACCACTGATGCTCCCACACCGTGCAAACCTCCCGAAACCTTGTATCCCTCACCACCAAATTTCCCTCCAGCGTGAAGAGTGGTCATAATAGTTTCAAGAGCAGAAACTTTTGTTTGCTTATGGACATCAACTGGAATACCTCGGCCATTGTCTACTACACGAATCTTTGAATCAGGAAGAAGGGTCACCTCTATATCATTCGCAAAACCACCCATCGCTTCATCGCGAGAGTTATCGAAAATTTCCCAAACCAAATGGTGAAGACCTTCGGGACCAGTTGTCCCTATATACATACCCGGTCGACGACGCACAGGATCAAGACCCTCAAGGACGGTAATCGATTCGGCGCTATAATTCGAGGTTTTTTTCTTTTCGTCCTTGTCTTTGGCCATGTGTTTTATAGCCATAATTATAGCAAATTGTAGGTCAAAATGGAAGCCTAAAAAGTGGAGAAATATGGCTCAATTAGCCCACAAAAATGGCGAATTTGCGCCAAAATGACTTGAAGGTACTTTCATCTACCAAAACGGCTTCTTTTGGATCACTATTGCTTGGATCATGAACAATAAATCCTCCATTTTCGTCGAATCCAATAACCACCAAATCATGATTATTTTCAATTGAACCGAATCCTTTTTTAAAAGAAACAATAACAGGAACATTTCTTACAATTGAATCCTTAATTCTTTGTAGACCTATTGTTGTTAATTCATTTTCAAATTCACTACTTGAGAAAGTTTTTTCAAACAAATCTACTTTTACAGATCTAAATTCTTCTTGATATGCTGGAACTCCGTGATTGTGAGCAATCCTCACTAAGCCATCATGTTTCCACCCGATTCCTTCAATACGAGCATCAATAATTTCACCTTCCTTAATCAGCTCATTAATCGCAGGAATTTCTTTTTTATAAAAATCCAAACACATCTTAAGACAAGTTATCCCGCACGATTTTCCTCTCCATTCTTCTGGTATAGATGGATCCTGTTGAGAAATAAACTGAATGTTGAGTTTCATTTTATTTTTGTGCAAAAGCCTCGATTTCTTTTATTAAGTTTTCTTTTAAGCGCAAATCTAATCTACCGTCCGGAATCTCCACTACAAATCTCTCTGATTCATTTGGAATTAATCTCCAGTAACCTTTAAAACCAGTTGGATAATATTTTGATTCAGTAATTGTTTCCTCAACAATTTTCCCATAACCCATACTAAATCCACCCGCATGAATCATTTTCCCGTTTCCAATATACAAACCATCATGTCCAATTATATCCGGAGCAATATCTGTTCGATTGCTTTTGAAAAACACCAAGTCTCCTGGCAAGGCCTCAGCTTCCGAGACTTCCTTTCCAAAATGATACTGGTCGTTACAAATCCTAGGTATAGCTATCCCTGCTCGGACATACAAATAGGCAGTGAAGGATGAACAATCAAATGTGTGAGGGCTATCACGCAAGACGCTTGAGCCAAATTTATATGGCACATCAATAAAAGTTTTGGCCAAAGATACAATCTGTTCTCTCGGTTTTACTACAGAAAATTTTAAACCACTTTTTTCTAGAGCCTCTCGACTCACTTCGTCTTCAGCCAATCCAACTCTGTAGATCCAGGGTTCACTCATGCGACTCGAATTATTCCTCCGAAATCCTTGGTAGTAAATTCCTCAATCTTCGCATGCAAACTATTCACCTCCGCATTTGTTAGAGTCTTATTTATATCTCTGTAAGTAATCCTAAAAGTATAACTCATCTTCCCCTCTCCGAATTTTTGAGCATTCTCGTATTTATCCAAAAGCTCAACTTCCTCAATCAAATCACCACCCACATCTCGAATTGCATCGAAATAATTGTTCGGGATGAAATCTTTATTCACCACGAATGAAATATCACGAACCACTGGAGGAAACTTACTGACTTCCTTGTATTTGTTTCCGAGTATAAGTTGTTTTTTTACTCGTTCATCGGTTGACCAAAGAAGACGAATGTCAGGCAATTCCATGCTAGCAAGTGCCAATCTCTCAAGTCCAAAACCGAAGGCCCAGCCGTTATACACTTTCGAATCAATACCTAAATTATCCAAGACTTTGGCTTTGACAATACCACTACCCAAAATCTCTACCCATTTGCCGTCTTTTTCTATTTCCATTTCCAAGCTTGGAGTCGTGAAAGGAAAAGTATCTTCGTTGAAGCGATATTTTACCTCTTGACCGAATACAGCTTGAGCGATTTCAATTAAAACATTTTGTAAATCCTCGGGATTGATTATTCTTTCATCTTTGCGACAGAGGTACCATCCATCTATTTGATGAAAAACATTCATATGATGACGATCAATTTCATCCTTACGATAAACTTTTCCATAAGACAAGCACCCAACACTCTCCCCTTTTTTTATTTTATTTTTAATTTCTTCTAGTTGAGTATAGTAGTACCACATAATGGTCGTGTGGGTACGCAAAATATTTTCGTCATTCACATAATAGGTGTCTGATTTACTTCGAGTAGGATGATCTTTGGGAAAATCAAACAAATCGAAACTCGCGTTGGCTGGGACAACTTCAGGATCCTCAATAATATCAAGATTCGCCATCTCAGGAATGTTCAAAATTCGTTGAACGATTTCATTTATTGGGCTACCTTTGGTTCTCGAGAGGTCTGGCATGGCCAGATAGCGTTTTATTCTCTCACTTTCCGCATCATGCCTTTCTGAAAGACTTTTTATTAGCTTTTCTTGCTCATCTAGCGGAACCTTATAGATATTTTGCATAAGGCTCTAATTATACAAAAAAGTTGAAAAAAGTGAAATAATCCTTATAATTGATGACCTTGAAGCTATGCAGGCCGTCCAACCAGTCATATTATACTTCTCTCTTTTCGTTTCCCTTTTCTTTGAGGTTTTTCTTCTTATTACCTATTTGGAGACCCGAGAAAAGATAAAGGTTGAAATAAACCGAAGTGGCGAAAATGACTCATATTTTCCGAAGGTAACTATTATAGTTCCTTGTTTTAATGAATCTCTGACAGTGAGAAAAACCGTTGAATCCCTCACCGCTCTTGATTATCCAAAAGATAAATTAAATCTTCTTCTTATTGACGACGGCTCAACAGACAATACCCTCGAGGTTTTGAGAACTTTTGAAAATAACCCCCAAGTTAAAGTCTTTACTAAAAAAAATGAGGGGAGCAAATATTCTGCATTAAATTTTGGACTGGGGAAAATTGATAGCGAGTTAGTTGGATGTTTGGATGCAGATTCTTTTGTAGATTCAAATGCTTTGAAGCTCATGGTGCCTTATTTTAAGGATTCAAACATCATGTCTGTTATCCCATCAATCAAGGTTTATGAACCAAAAACAATTCTTCAGCACGCACAGAAAGTTGAATATGACTGGGGTATCTTTCTCCGCCGAATGCTTTCTGCTCTCGGTGCTCTTTATGTCACCCCCGGCCCATTTTCAATCTTTAGAACTAAAGTTTTTGAGGATTTAGGTAACTACAAAGAAGGCCACCACACCGAGGACCTTGAACTGGCTCTACGAATGCAAAAAAACAGATACAAAATAGTAAAAGTGATCAATGCTTATGTTTTTACCGTTGCTCCCAAAACTCTCAAGTCACTTTATAAACAGCGCGTTCGTTGGACCTATGGATTTTTAAAAAATGTTTTTGATTATAAAGAAATGTTTTTGAATAAAAAATATGGAAATGTTGGTTTGTTTATTTTGCCTATTGCCACCTTCTCTATTTTCTCTGCTTTATTCATTGCAGGCTCAATTATTTGGAATGCGATTGTTAGGATTATAAATGAAGTAATAAAATACCAAGCTGTTGGTTTGACCTGGCCACTTCCCCATTTCTCTTTCGATTGGTTTTTCATTAACACCGGAGTGTTTTTCTTGGTTTCAATCACTACATTCTTGCTTGCCTTTTCACTTTTGCTTTTATCTGTGCGATTGGTAAACGGAAGATTCCAAATTGGTAGAGGGTTACTTTTTTATCTTTCTATCTATGCGTTTATCGTTCCTTTGTGGTTAGCCAAATCTGTGTATAATGTGATTATTAATAAGAAAATTAGCTGGAGATAATGGATAACAAAAAATACATCTACGCTTTCCTTATCACTGTGGCCATCTTCGGCACAGCTATTTTTGTTTCAAGTTATTTGGGACAAAAAAGACTCGATGAAGTACGGGCCGTAGAAAACCAGCTTTCTTTGGACATTCTTTCAAGTGAAGCCCAAACTTCTTTATTAGAAGAGACTGCTTGTAGTGATGTGAACAATAATTATCTTTCTAGCCAACTCGATGAATTAAGAGACAAACTCTCGTATACAGCAAGCCAAAATAGTCCTAAGAATGCAGACATAGAGAATCTCAAAGAATATTATTCTTTGCTTGAAATCAAAGATTATCTACTCATGAAAAAAGTGACTGTGAAGTGTGGCTCTCATCCAACCTTTATTCTTTATTTTTATGCCAACCCAGATAAATGCCCAGATTGTGAAAAAACAGGCTACGTACTCGATGCTCTAAGACAGAAATACCCTAGTGTTCGTACTTATTCATTTGATTATTATATGGATCAAGTGGCCGTAAAAACACTCATTTCTATTTATCATCTAAATGGTAGCCTGCCAGCACTCATAATAAACGGTGATCCGTATTATGGTTATCAAAACTTAGACGAACTTGAAAAAACTGTTCCCGCTCTCCAAAGACTCAAAGCTTCGCTTTCTTCTTCAGTTTCAAACTAATTGGAGCCACCTCCCAGACTTGAACTGGGGACCTTCGCTTTACAAAAGCGTTGCTCTACCAACTGAGCTAAGGTGGCACATTTGGGACCGACTTCTACTCTACCTTATCTGAATCATTTTGGAAATCTCCATTCTCTTTATCAGAAAGGTTCTTAAAAAATTCAGAAATACCATCTTTCTTGTTTCCAAGCAGTCTGGTATTCCTAATATCTCCTAGATGCTTTTCGACTTTTTCATTTACCAAAGCTTTTGTTTTGTTATAAATATTTTTTGAGTGGAGTGGCAATTGCTTTTTGAGCATAAACTCACCTTTCTCTTTTAGCTCTGAATAGTGATGGGTGGCTAGATGGGTTATCTCTCTAATACGATGGTCACTTTTGGAAATAAAATTCAGTGGAAACATCGACTTTTTGTGTTTCAATTCTTGCATTTTAGTTAAAAGAAGAATTACTACACAAAGACCAGAGACTGCAAAGATGATTGTAAGTGCCATAAATTTATTTCTGAATTTAGCTATTCAGAGACAGAAAATCTCGCAAAACGACGAATCTCCGTTCTTTCTCCAAATTTTTGAACAGCCCCATTTACTAAATCGATAATTTTCTGTTCAGGATTTTTAATAAAGGGTTGTTCAAGGAGAACCTTGTCCGCAAAATATGAATCAACCTTCCCAGCTAAAATTTTCTCTTTCATCTCTTCAGGTTTACCTTCTACTTCAGATTTAAAAGTTTCAGCTATCTTGGCTCGGTCTTCTGCGGAAATATCCTCTCGTCTAAGATAGCTCGGATTAGTAGCTGCAACTTGCATAGCTATATCTCGAGCAATAGATTGAAATTCTGGATTTTTAGCCACAAAATCAGTCTCGCATGAAAGCTCAACCATGGTCCCTATGGCACCCGAGGCATGAAGATAGGTGGCCACAGCACCTGAACCAAGTGCTCTACTGCCTTTGTTGGCTGCGATCTCACTTCCTTTTTTTTGAAGAATAATGCGAGCTTTTTCCTTGTCTCCACCGGCATCTTCAAGAGCTTTGCGACACTGCATAATAGAAAGTCCGGTCTCATCTCTAAGAGCTTTGATTTCGGAAGTGGTGATAGTGGTCATTTTGTTTTAAAGGGCAAATCAGGAACAAATTAATAATCTAAACAGTTTTTGGTTCGTCTACTGGCTTCTGTTTTGCAAGACCATTTTTGTATGCAGAAACAATTTCTGAAATAAAATAATTAATACTGGCTTGAGAAGAATCGTTGCCTGGGATAGCTATATCCACTGAATACAAATCACAATCGCTTCCAGCCAAGGCCACAACAGGAATTCTCATCGCCTTTGCTTCAGAAACTGCGATGTGTTCTTTCTTTGGATCTACTACAACAACAATTTTTGGAAGAGCTTTCATAGAAGAAAGACCACTAAAATAAATAGTGAGTTTGTCTATCTCACGATCAATAAGAAGTCGCTCTTTTTTTGTATATTTACCGAGTTCACCTTTTTCTTTTTGACTCAATAGTTCTTCGAGTTTATTTATACGTTTCTTTATTTCAGAAAAATTAGTGAGAGTTCCACCAATCCAACGTCCAGAAACATAAGGCATAGAAAGTTCTTTGCCCGCTTTCTCTACAGCTCGTCTAGCCTCAGATTTTCCTCCAACAAAGAGTATAGGAGCAGCTATTGAACCCTTATCCTCAACGAATTTTAAAGCTTTTTCGAGCTCAACTTTAACCTTTTCTAGATCAAAGATTTCGATTTTGTTTTTTATACCAAATATAAACTCTTTGGCTGATGGATGTCTGCGCGCCTTCACAAAACCAAAATGAGCCCCTGCTTTGAAGAGTTCATTGATTTTTGGGTCGTTTATTGCGGTTTTTTCTACCATAAATTGTCGGGATATTGTAGCAAAATAGCCATTTTATTGCAATTCTCCCCCTTCGCTCTTGTTTTCTGCATTTTGTAGTGCATCGATGATTGGGTCTATATATCCTAGGAAAATTTTCTCAATATTATGAAAATTTTCCTTAATCCGATGGTCTGTAATACGGTCTTGGAGAATATTATATGTTCGAATTTTTTCTGAACGATCCGCTGTACCAATCTGACCTTTTCTGTTGGCTGAATGCTTTGCATTTTCTTCTTCGTCTTGCTTGGCTTGAAGTTTGGCTATGAGGATAGACATGGCTGCTTCACGATTCTTCAACTGGCTTCGTTGAGAAGTTGAGCGTACATCAATACCTGTTGGTTTATGAATAATCCTGACTGCAGTTTCGACCTTGTTCACATTCTGCCCACCAGCACCACCAGAACGAGAAGTTTCTATCTCAATATCGGATGGTTTGATTTCTATATTTGTTTTTTTTCTTAGAGGCAAGATAGCAACCGTGGCTGTGGAAGTATGAACTCGACCCATTTTCTCTGTGGCTGGCACTCTCTGCACTCTATGTACACCAGTTTCAAATCTTAATTTTTTATAAACATCTCTGCCGTGGATTTCAAAAGAAGCTTCTTTATAACCACCCATAGAGCTATCCGATGAATAAAGTTTCTCCACTGTCCAACCTTGAAGTGCTGCGTATTTTGAATACATCACAGCCAATTCTTCTGCGAAAAGTGATGCTTCTTCTCCTCCAGCACCAGCTCTGACTTCTAAAATAATTTCATTTGGAAATTCTTCCTCCTTCTCTTCTTCTTTTAAAATATCATCCATTTGCTTGATTAAAGTTTCCTTCTCTCGAGCAAAATTTTCTAGTTCTTCTACAGCCAGAGATTCCATCGACTGATCATTTGTTAAAAGTGTACGAAGCTCATCCTCATCTTTTTGCAAACGCGAAAAAGTTTCTGCTAGATAAGCGGTCTTGGGATTATTTTTGTATTTTGATAGATCTGGGTTCACTTACTTCGAGGCCTTGGCCTTTTTTGAAGTTGCTTTAGCTTGTCGTTGTTTGAATCGTTCAACACGACCGGCGGTGTCTAGAACCTTGTCCTGTCCAGTATAAAAAGGGTGTGAGCTTGAAGAAATTTCAACGTGATAGACAGGATATTCCTTTTTATTAAGTTTGCTTTTGCCTGTTTCTTTCGTGGCTACAGTTGAAGGTATAAGGAATTCAACTCCGTTTGAGCTATCAACGAAGAGAACTGGCCTATAAGTATTTGGATGTATTTCCTTTTTCATGAAAACTCACTATAGCAGAGAATTAGATGCCCTGCAATGGATCAATCATTGTGGTTTGAATTTTTGTGGCCAAGGCCATAACCGCATTCCCATAGGTGTTCGCATAGCTTGTTTTACAGCTTGAACCAGAATAATACCTACAGGCGGCGTTTTTTTGAGAAGTATAATTAGAAGAATCGGCTCCTAAATCACCGAGATAGATAGCTGAGGCATACAAAGCATCTCTAGCATTCCAAGGATCAGGATTACTATGTCCAGAAAGTGAAGCAATACGGCTCGCAAAAAGTTTCCAAGTGGAAGGGATAAACTGTGCTGGTCCCATCGCTCCTCCCCAACCAATCGGTGAACCTGTTGAACTATATAATGGTTGCCAACAAGAAACACGAGTATTGTACGGATCACCGCCAACCTTGGAAAGAATATCCAAAAAGATTGGAACATCCCTAGTCGGGCTCATTACCCGACTTTTAGGAGTACCGGTATTCGCTCCCTTACCATCTCCAGTATTAAAATTAGTAAGAAGACAAGCACCAACGTTTTGTCCTAAATTTGATTCTTGAGTCATAATCGCCAAGAGGAAAGCAGGATCAACTCCAGTCTTCGCACCTGCCTCTTGTGCATATTGAAGAGCCGTACCGAAAGGGATAGCAGCAGTATCACGCAAATTAAACAATGCGGCACGAATCTGTGCTGCCTTGGCTTGTCGTTCAGCTAACACTTGGCCGTAGGTTTTTTCTCTATTCTGACTTTCTGCCAGTAAAATTTTCTTTTGAGTTTGATTTATTTCTACTTGTTTTTTGGCCAATTCTATTGCGGCTTTAGCATTCGCTGTCTCATCCTGCTTTTTTTTCAGAGCATCTTTTTCCGCTTGGGTTTGTACAATGTTTCCTCGTAGTTCAGCGAAAACATTTTCGAGAGCATGACTGGTGGCCGAATATGTATCTACATCTACAAAAAATTCAGAAAAATCTTTATTACTTAAAATTGTTTCGGGTAATGAATATAAATCGATCTGACTAGTTTTTCTCAAAATTTCAGCGAGGGTGGCACGACCTTGTTCTATTTTATTATCGAGAACGTTAATAGTGTTTTGCTTGGTCGCTATATCCTTACCCAAATTCGCAATAGCAATATTCTTGGCTTTAATATTGGCTTGAGCAATATTTATTTTTGCAGTCAAAGCAGCTACATCTTGGGCAAACGAAGCGCTATCTTGCTTCACGCTATTCAAAATTGAAGTCCATTTGGCTATATCCGCGTTGCATGCATCGAGAGCCGCTTGAAGTTGAGCGTTGCTTTGCCCGGTGATACTGGCACCGCATGGATCAGTATCTGCTAAAACGAGTCCAGTTTGAGAAAAAAAATAATACGAAAACCCTAGGAGAAGTGTTAGGAAAATTATAGAAAATCTGAATGAACGTATTTTCAACATAAAAGAAAATCTTGGACAAAGATTATTCTGCTTTCTTTTCTGTTTTTGAAGCTTCAGTTGGCTCAGCTCCTTCTTCTGCAACTTCATCTTTGCCCTTCTTCTCTACTTCTATAGCAGAGAGGTCAATAGGTGCGACCTCTTCTTCTTTCTCTTCTCGAGGAGCAGAGACAAGAGCCACTACTTCCTCTGGATTTTCAAGCAAAGTGACGCCTGTCGGTAAAATTATATCTTTGGCCAAAACTTGACTTGAAAAATCAATGAGGGTGCTGACATCAATTTTCAAATCATGTGGAAGATCTTTTGGCATTGCTTCAATTTTGAGAGCATGGACAACCTTAACCAAGGTTCCACCGAGATCTTTGACCGCAGGAGAAACACCGTCGAATTCGAGAGGTACTTCGACTTCCACTTTGTGACCCTTCTCGAAAACATAAAAATCAGCATGTCGAGGAGTGCCTTTCACTGGGTCAAAATCAATGTCGTGTATAAGACTCTCCTTTTCTCCGTCTGGGGTTTTGAGAGTAACCACGCTAGATTCACCGGCTTGCTTCCAAACCTTTAGAAAATCGACCATTTTGAGAGAAATTGGGGTAGAAGGCTCCTTTTTGCCATAAAAGACAGCAGGGATGTCTCCCCCTTGTCTAATTAACTCTGGAGATGTGTTTTTGTCGCGTAATTTTGCCTCTAATGTAATCATCCGTTCATTCTACTCGATAGCGAGGTGATTTTCAAGGTATTCGAGCGTTCCGTTCACTTTTTTGCCTGGATTGAAGATATTTTGGGGATCAAAGATTTCTTTGGTTTTTTTGAAAAGTTCTAGAATTTCTGGTGAATACATCATATTTAAATACGGGGTACGCACTATCCCATCATTGTGTTCTCCTGTGATTGATCCGTGGTATTCCTTCACTAAATGGTAAATCTTTTCTCCCACCTCTTTGATCACCTCAATATTTCCTTTATCATGCATATTCATCAAAGGAATAATATGAAAATTCCCGTTACCAGCATGTCCGGCAATAGTATAAACAAGATTGTATTCATCGAGAATTTTCTTCATCTTGGGTAGAAATTCCGGCATATATTCTGGTTTAACAACTACATCATCAACGAAAGGGGCTGTTCTTTTTCCTTTCACATGTTTTCGTAATAAATTAAAACTCTCTCGACGAATGGTCCAATATTTTTTTGATTCTTCTTCTGATTTGGTTTTTCTCATTATCAATCCAAAATGTTTTATTTTGTTCTCAAGATTATTTAATTTCTCATTTACTTCAGATTCAGTTTGACCGGTATACTCCACCAGAACAAACATCTTGGGTATTCCCAATTGTTTGAGCATCATAAAACCTTCTGGGATAAAGGAGAGGATTAATTTAAAGAAATTTTTGGCTTTCATTGATTTGAGCATTTCTGGGAAAAATCTAAAAGCTAATTTCATAGTTGCATCATCATAGGTCTCCAATGAATCCGGATTTGTCGGCAGGATTTCATTCACTAATTCAGCAATGTGAGTAAGGTTTGGAAGAAAAATCACAAAAAGTTTCGAAACAGGTTCAGTCCGGACAAGTTTTACTTTGGCTTCGGTTACTAAACCGAGGGTGCCTTGAGAACCAACAATCAATTTGTTTAAATCAAACGTCTTTCCATCCCAAACGTTCCACAAATAATATCCGGCTGAATTTTTGGAAACTTGTGGTTTAGCTCTTTTTATTAATTCATAATTTGCAGTGATTAATTCATAAAGTTTTTTATATAAATCTCCTTCGTAGTCATTCTGTTTTATTTTAAATTCAAGTTCTGGTTTGAGAAGTGGCTTGATCGAATATTCATTTCCATCTGCAAATATTACTTTTGATTCCAAAATAAAGTTTTCCATCTTCCCATAGCGAAGAGTTTTTTCTCCAGCACAATTGTTTCCAATCATTCCCCCCAAAGCGTTCATATTCTTGGAAGCCGTAAAACAAGGTAAAATAAGGCTTTTTTCGAGAGTTTTCAATTCAAAATCTCTATAATAAGCTCCCGGTTCAACTACGGTCCCATCTTGTTTTATTTCTCCTATTTTATTCATATACTTCATCACATCAACAATGATTGATTCTCCAAGTGGACCACCGGCCATGCACGAACCCGCAGCTCGAATTGTTATAGAAAGAGTCGAATCATTTTTTTTGTTTTCATTAACCCAATTCACCAAATTTTTTAAATCAACCGCATCTTTTGGAAATACCACAAGCTTGGGCTTCACTTCAAACAAACTGGCATCATGAGAATATAATTTAAGCGTTGCTTCATCATCCATTACTTCGCCCTTAAAAAATTTCAGGATTTCTGTTTTCAAGTTTATTTTATTTTATTAAAAACCTTTAACTTGGCTATCACTATCTTTTTCATCTCAGCCACACCTTCGGCCATGAATTTATAAGGAGCAAGTTCATCAGAGCTCAAACCTTTTTCGATTCCTTTTTTGTAGGCCATACGAAGTTCGGTGTTTATGTGCACGATACGGATACCTGCATCTATTGAAGCAGAAACTTCTTCATCGGTGTTTCCTGAAGCTCCATGAAGAACAAGCGGTACACCAACAACCTCATTGATCTCTTTTATTCTTTTAATATTTAATTTTGGTTCTCCAGACCTTACGAGCCCATGAACATTCCCAACTGATGGAGCGAATAGGTCTACTCCGGTTTCTTCAACAAACTTTTTTGCATCTTCTGGTTTCGTTTGAGTTTCTTCTGAGACTCCATCTGGAATCTCATCTCTAATCAATGAACCAGAACCAATAAATCCGAGTTCTCCTTCAACCAACATCCCCGGAGATTTTTCCCTTGCATATTTCACCACTTCTTTGGTCATCATCACATTCTCAAAAAACGGTTTTTCAGCTCCATCAATAATGACCGAGTCAAAAGTATTATCAACAGCTTCTTCTGAAGCTTCTATTGAATAGGTGTGGTCAGCATTAAGAAATACAGGCAAACCCTTGTCTTTTTCGGCTTGGACTAAAACTCGAATCTCTGCTACTCCGAGGAAACTTCGCTCTTTTTCGGAAACACCGATGATAACCGGCACCCCGAGCTCTGTGGCTGATTCAACTACTGCCTTTAATCCTTCTGAATCAGAAATATTAAAATGTCCTATGGCTACCCCCTTCTTGTCTGCTTCTTGAATATATTCTTTTAGAGTTTTCATCAGGTTTAATTTTACCATATGATACAATTAATTTTATGTATGATTTCATAGCAATAGGTGACACGGTGATAGATGCGTTCATTAAACTTGAAAGTGCCAGTGTAGTGGGAACACCCGATTCATCTGATTATAAAATTTGTTTACCTTTTGCAGACAAGGTTCCATACGAAAGTGTAACCGTCGTTCCAGCTGTAGGTAATGCAGCTAATGCGGCTGTCTCAGCCTCGAGGTTGGGGCTCAAAACCGCTCTTGTTTCTAATATTGGTGATGATCATGAGGGACAGATTTGTTTGGAGGCTCTAAAGAAGAACGGGGTCGGGACGGATTTTATTAAAATCAATAGTGGGGCGAAAACAAATTACCACTATGTTTTGTGGTACGGTCCAGAACGAACGATTTTAACTAAACACGAGTCCTACACTTATATCCTTCCAGATATCAATACACCAAAATGGATTTATTTTAGTTCAGTCAGCGCCAATGCGGTTTCTTTTCATGAGATTGTCGCAGAATATCTTGAGATACATCCAACGATTAACTTTGCATTTCAACCAGGGAAAAATGAAATTAAATTAGGAAAAGAAAAACTCTCTAAACTTTATGCACGAGCAAATATTTTCTTTTGTAATGTTGAGGAAGCAGGAAAAATTCTCAATATAGAAACGTTGGGTATAAACGAACTTCTAAAAAGAATTCATGAACTTGGGCCGAAAATCGTAGTGATTACAGATGGACCAAGAGGAGCCTATGCATATGATGGTCAAGAAATGTTGTTTGCTCCGGTTTACCCAGATCAAAAGCCCGCATATGAACGCACAGGGGCTGGAGATGCCTATGCTTCCACCGTGGTCTCTGCTTTAGCCCTTGGTAATGATCTTCAAACAGCTCTAATGTGGGGAGCCACTAATTCTATGTCTGTTGTCCAAAAAATCGGCGCCCAAGAAGGATTGCTTTCAAGAGAATCGTTGGAGAAATATCTCAAAAATGCTCCCGTTGATTTTAAACCAAAGAAAATAAATTAATTCTTTGTGTGTTTGGTTAAACAAATGAAAAATTGGGAATTATTTTTTTGTGGATTCTGATCCAAAGTAGAAACCGACAACAACTAGTAAAACTCCAACAAAACTGTTTAGAAATCTTTCTGCAAATAAAGATGTTTGTTCGTTTACATTTCCAAACAATATATATATGAGTAATATTAAAACAACTAGAGCAAATGATCCTAATATTTGATCAGTTATACGATTCCTAGTTTCCTCTCGGTTTTTGAGAAGATTCTCGGGTTTATTTAAGTCATTTGGTGTAAATCCTCCATCCATATAAGTTTAAAGATTAATTTGAATCTGGTGGTTGTGTATAAAAAGTATATTCGAATGTACGAAGTGTCTTATTATCAGATGCTCTGATTCTATAACTTAAAAATAACTTTCTCTTATCGTCCATATTTCCTATACGTGCAGGTGTTACATTCCCCATGTCTAGTTTGTTATTAAAATTTACAAAATCAATATTTAAGACTTGATTATCAACAGAAGGAACGGATCTTACTTCGGGTATACCATCCAAAGCATCGTCTTTAAAATTTATTTTCAACACTAAATTTTGTTTAATATCTGGAATAGTTACAGAGGTTTCAATATTTGAAATTATGTGAACTACACCAGAATACAAAACATTAAAATCCCCGGTTTTTATAGTTAAGTCTTTCATAAATTATTCAATAGTTATAGCAAATTTCTTACTATTTTCAAAATATCTTTTTCCCCCATCCCATAATATTCTATTAATTCATCTGGAGTTCCAGATTGGCCAAATTTGTCATCCACACCAATAAATTTTATTGGTACGGGATAATTTTTGGCCAAACATTCAGCTACCGCAGAACCCATCCCTCCTCGAATTTGATGTTCTTCAACGGTCACTATTTTCCCTGCTTTTTTGGCCAAGGCCACAATCGCTTCTTCATCTAGAGGTTTAATCGTTGAAAGATTCATTACTTCCACTTCAATCTTTTCATTTTTCAAATCATTGGCCACCTTTAGAGCCTTGTGAAGAAGTGCGCCCGTGGCAATAATTCCCACTTTTGGTTTTTCTGATTCCCAGAATATTTGTGCTTTACCTATTTGAAATGGAGTTTCTTCTGTGGTCATCACTGGGGTTTTCTCTCGAGCCAAGCGAATATAAACTGGAGCATCTACATCTATACAAGCCACCGTGGCTTTCTTCGCTTCAATTGCATCACATGGAGAAATCACCACCATTCGAGGAATCACTCTAGTAATAGCCAAATCTTCAACCGCTTGATGAGTCCCCCCATCCGGTCCAACAGAAATACCTGCGTGTGAACCAATAATTTTCACTGGACGATTGTTGTAGCAAATCGTTGTGCGAATTTGTTCCCAATTTCTCCCTGGAGAAAACATTGCGTATGAAGTAATAAAAGGAATCTTGCCCATCGCAGCCATCCCACTCGCCACACTAGCCATATTTTGTTCAGCCACACCAAGTTCTACAAATCGATTCGGAAACTTTTCTTTAAAAGCCAGAGCCTGTGCGGATTCGGTCAAATCTGCACACAACGCGACTACTTGTGGATTTTTCTCTCCGGCCAAAACGAGACCCTGACCAAATCCCTTGCGAATTGGAATCTGTTCAACGTCTTTTTCAAATATTTTTTTGTTTAATGTTTGATTAAGCATCACTGGTGTTCAGATTTAATTTTTCCTCCCAAGGTTCGAAGTTCATTAATGGCCATAGTTCCTTCCTCCTTTGTTGGAGGCTTGCCGTGCCATCTATAATCTCGTTCGAATTCTTTCACCCCTTTGCCCGGGATAGTGTGAGCGATAATCATCGTAGGTTTTTCAAAAATCGTTTTACTCATCTCAAATGCATCAGCAATCTCTTCCATATTGTGCCCATCGATCTCAATCACATGCCAATTCCACGCACACCATTTGTCTGAGAATGATTCGAGGGGCATCACATCCTCGGTGTATCCATCTATTTGAATGTTATTTCTGTCCACTACTGCGACCAGATTATTTAATTTATTTTTTCCTCCGAGCATGGCTGCTTCCCAAGTTTGTCCAGATTCACATTCTCCATCAGACATCAAACAATAAATCCTCCGACCAGTATTCGTCCCATTATCCATTTTGTCCGCGAGAGCCATTCCCACAGCTTGAGAAAGTCCTGAACCAAGGGGCCCTGAACTTGTCTCAACCATCGGGAGGAAATCTCTGTGTGGATGGCCTTGGAGACGAGAACCTAATTTGCGCAAAGTTTTCAATTCTTCCTTAGGAAAATATCCTGCATAAGCCATCGTGGCATACAAGACCGGACAAATGTGCCCGTTCGAAAGCACCAATCTGTCTCTACCTTCCCACGATGGATTTTTCGGATCATGAATAAGAGTATGAAAATACAAGACAGTGAAAATATCCGCCATCCCGAGTGGTCCTGCTGTGTGCCCGCTCCCCGCCTCTACCAACATCTCAATAATACTTTCGCGAATATTATTCGCTGTTTCTTCAAGCTTAATTTTCTTCTCGTCTGACAAGTGGTTCATTTGTAAATAATTATAGCATTTCATCAAAAGAAAAGAGCCGGACATCATGTTACCGGCTCCAACAAAAGGTTAGGGTTTTCCGATTACAAGCACTGAATGCAGTACTTCCCAACCAGCTTCTTGCAACTCCTCATCGGTGCATGAGGTTGCGGCAAGTTCAACATTCACACACCCTGGCTCCACCTCTAACCAAGAAACTCTTTCAACGGTGTGAGGAATGTGTTTGTTGCCAATCTCAATCTCGATGTCCATGCCGACACTTGGGACAAACTGCATTTTCACGGCCTTGTGAGCATAGAATGGCAATTTTACATTGAAACCGTTGAGCTTGCTCACGAACAACTCTATCTGTAGCATTGTGACCTCCCAACAAGTTTGGTCTATGTGCTTACTACTCACAATATACACATTTATATTATAATGTCAAGTAGTCGCAATTTCCTGAAAATCTTGGAGGGCTTCTTCGGGATCCACACTGGCGAAGATAGCTGAACCAATGATGAGACGATTCGCCCCCGCCTCGATTAATTCTGGAGCATTTTCAAGATTAACTCCCCCATCGACAGCTAGAATAGTTTCCGGAAATTTTTCTTTTAGATCTCTAATCCTGTCAAATATTTTTTTATCAAATTTTTCTCCTTGTTCTCCTATCTCATCAATACTCATAAGGTGAATAAAATCCGCTTCTAAAACATGCGGATAAACTTTCTCAAGTGGTGTTTCAAAATTTACAGCGAGGCCAATCTCAATACCCAAATGAGTGGAATTTTTATCAAAACGATTTTTGAGAATATTGAGAGTTCGACTCAAATCATGTTCATCTTCAAATGATTCAATATGGATAACCAACCGCTCTGCACCAGCCAAAATCCAATCCTCGATAATTTCTTTTGGATGATTAACCATTAAATGGGCTTCGAAGCTTACGTCTTCCCAGAATGGAAATCCTTCAACCTCATTCACAATTTTTAAAAAATCTGTTTGGTCTCCGGAGTATGGCCAATTAGATTTTTTGGCCAATGTGGCATTCGAGATATCCACATGCACCATCGGGACATGCCCAGCAACCAAAGAAAGTTTTTCTTCTAGATCAGAGAAATCTTCTGGTAATATCGCTGGGATGATTTCAACCATTGATGTTGTTGAGTTTGGCAATTCTCCTCACATGCCTTTCTTCTTTTGGGAAAGGCGTTTCGAGCCAACTTTTCACGGCGTCCATCGCTTCTCCGTCGGTCACAAACCGTGCACCAATAGAAAAAACATTTGAATCGTTATCATTTCTTGAAGCTTTGATTATTGAAGCATTAGAATTTTCTCCATAATAGACCATCGCCCTCACGTTCTTAAATTTATTTACTACCATGGCTTCTCCCTGACCTGAAGCACCAATGATTATGCCTCGAGTTTCTGTAGAATCTGAATTTTTTGAAATTTCCTTCGCGACTTCACTCATATAATCCGGATAATCATCATATGCATCATATTCAAGAGCGCCTTTATCCACCACTTCATGACCCAAACTTTCGAGAAAAGGTATAAGTTTCTGCTTTAGCTCAAACCCTGCATGATCAGCCCCAATAAATATTTTCATAATTAGATTATTTTAATCCTAAACCCATTTTAGCCACATGATCAACCAAAGTGTGCGTATACCCCATCTCATTATCATACCAAGCCAAAACTTTCACCAAATTTCCCCCAACAACCCGAGTGAAAGAAAGATCTGCTATGGATGCATGAGCGCTGTCTCGAATATCTGATGAGACAATTGGTTCATTCGTCACTTCGAAAATATTTTTCCATCTTTCGGTATATGAAGCCTCGGTCAGAATCTTGTTTACTTCCTCAGCAGTAGTTGGTTTTTTGGAAATAAAAGTCACATCAACAATCGAACCAATGACTGTGGGCACTCGAATGGCCACTCCATCAAATAATCCTTCGAGTTCGGGCAAAGCTTTGGTCACTGCGATAGCCGCACCGGTTGAACTCGGCACGATGTTTTGAGCTGCAGCGCGTCCCTCCCTAAAATCTTTCTTGTTCGGTCCATCGACCAATCCTTGGCTCGCAGTGTACGAATGAACAGTGTTAAGCAAAGCTTTCTCGATGCCCAAAGCTTCATGAAGAATGGATAGGAGTGGAGAAGCCGCATTGGTCGTACAAGAAGCATTTGAACTTATCTGACAAGTTTTGAATTTATCTTCATTTATGCCCAAGAGAATTGTTCCTCCCTCGATTCCTTCTACAGGATCGTCTTTCATGGGTGCGGTGACGACCACCTTCTTCGCACCCGCATCAAGGTGTGCTTTCGAACTCGCGTATGTAGTATAAAATCCTGTTGATTCAACTACTACATCAATATCCAAATCTTTCCAAGGAAGTTTTGTTGCGTCTTTTTCAGACAAAAATTTTATTTCTTTACCATCGATGATGAGAGCAGACTTATCGGACTTGGCTTCTACATTAAATTTGCTTTGACCATAAACAGTATCGTATTTAAGAAGGTAGACAATGTTGTCTATATTTCCAAGATCGTTTATGGCCACGATTTCTAACTCTGGTCGCGTACGAGCCAACTTATAAAATGCTCGGCCGATTCGCCCAACGCCGTTTATGGCAACTCTGATTGATTTCATAATTAAATTATATCATACACGTCACTCATCCTCGCCAGATGGGAAGACACCATCTTTTGGACGTAGGAAAAAGGTTTGACAAAGAGATATGAAGGGTATATTAAAAAGATAGAAATTGTGTGCTCAGTCCTCTTCTTCCGGGCCTAGCCCAAACTTTTATGAACATCAATGTGAAGGTTGACATTCGCCCTCCACAATTCGAGGGTCAGAATCCCGTGTATGTGCTTGAAGCAGGCGATGTTCAGGGAGAACTGTTCCTGGCAATACTTAATCTCAAACTTACCAAATTCGAGGCATCTTTCGAGGGGCGTAAGCTTGTGATACGTTCCTAATCACTTGCGACTTTCTACTTAAAGCGTTCGACAACAGGTTGTCGAACGCTTTTTCCATTTGTGTAATTAAACTTAGTTACAAGTCAAACAAACTCCTGGAGGTAAGTCTTCTGGTTGGGGATTTTTCACATCCACAGCGCTCCTCACATTTGTATCAAGAACCACTGAATCATTTGGAACATCGCTTGGTGGTGCAACTTTTTTCTCTTTACCTACATTCAAGACTTGAACAGATTTTGAGCCATCTCTATAAACAGTGATACCTTTACAACCTGTATCCCAAGAAAGCATATATGCCTTTTTCACATCTTCAACTGTGGCTTTATTTGGAAGGTTAATAGTTTTAGAAACGGCATTATCAATATGTTTCTGAAAAGCCGCTTGCATCTTCACATGATCAGGGAAATCCAAATCGTGAGCGGTCACAAATATTTTTTGCCACTTGAGAGGCACGCCCTTCACTCCCTTAACTGAACCGTGTTCTGCGACGCGTTTAATCAAACTTTCTGAATAAAATCCTTCGCGCTTAGCTACATCTTCGAATTGTTTGTCTACTTCAACCAACTCAACCCAATCATTTTCACCCTTCCCAATTCGTGATTTTCTAATATAAGCTAAAGCAAACTTCGGTTCGATACCTTGAGAACAGCCAGCAAGAATTCCTATGGTCCCGGTTGGAGCAATGGTAGTGACCGCACAATTTCTCAATCTCTCTCCTCCTGCATGGTTATAAAGAGAATCTTTGAAGTTTGCGAAGGTTCCGCGTTTTTTCGCGATGGCGATTGAAGCTATGTGTGATTCATTCTCAATAAAACTCATCAGTTTGTCTGCAAGAACGAGAGCTTGTTTAGAATTGTAAGGAATCTCCAAACTTACAAGAGTATCGGCCCAACCCATGAGTCCAAGTCCAATACGACGATTCTTGCGTGCCATCATATCAATCTCAGGCAAAGGATATTTGTTCATATCAATCACGTTATCCAAGAAATGTACTGACTCATGCACAGTAGTTTTTAATCTTTCCCAATCAATCACATTCTTTCTTCCATCCTTCTTTATAAATTTATTTATGTCGATGCTTCCAAGGTTGCACGGTTCATTCGGCAAAAGAGGTTGTTCACCGCAAGGATTCGTAGACTCAATTCGACCCAACTTCGGTGTTGGATTTCCACGAGCATTATTCATACGATCAATAAAGACGACTCCCGGATCACCTGTTTCCCATGCGAGATTTGCCACCTTATCAAAGACCTCGTTGGCATCAAGTTCTCCGACCGGCTGATTATTCTTTGGGTTAATGAGCTTGTAGGTTTTTTTCTTTTTTACCGCCTCCATAAATTCGTTAGTTATAGCCACAGAAATGTTGAAGTTTTGAAGGATTCCTTCTTTGGTTTTGGCAGTAATAAATTCAAGAACATCTGGATGATCAATATTAAGGATACCCATCATCGCTCCACGCCTTTTGCCACCCTGCTTCACCACTTCTGCAACCATATCAAAAACTCTCATGAAAGAAATCGGTCCAGAAGAAACTCCACCCGTTTGCATCACCATATCATTTTTTGGTCGCAATCTTCCGAAGTTATATCCGGTTCCACCACCAGATTTATGAATGACTGCTGTGGCCTTCACTGCTTCAAAAATACTTTCCATCGAATCTTCTACGGGCAACACAAAACAAGCAGAGAGTTGTTGCATCGGTGTCCCTGCATTCATAAGTGTGGGTGAGTTTGGAAGAAATTCTAATGAGGCAATCAATCTATAGAATCGCTCTTCAGCTTTCATAATATCTTCATCAGAAATCGTGGGGTCATAAATCTTTTCTGCAGCAGCAATGTTTGAAGCAATTCTTCTAAAGAGTTGTTGAGGAGTTTCTATAATTTTTCCATTTGCATCTTTTCTCAAATATCTTGATTCGAGAACTTTTAAAGCATTCTCGGTAACAACTGTTTTGACATCATGATACAAAAGATAATATTTCGCTTCGCGTATTTCTTGTCTTTTTTTTCTATATTCATCATAAGCCTCGGCGACATCATTAAATCCGTCTTCATTCAGCGTCGCGATGATCACATCTTGAATTTCTTCAACACTAGGAGATTCACCAATGAAAAATCTCTGCAAATTGGAGATAACTTTCTTGGAAACTTGTCTGACCACGGGTCCATCTTTCTCCCGCACAGCCAAAAAAGCTTTGAAAAGTGCTTCGTAAATTTTATTTGGATCAAAAGGCACCACACGCCCATCTCTTTTCTTAATAGTTTTAATTACTTTTGGAATTTTTAAACCGATTTTTATTCCTTTAATGGTATTTCTTGATTTAAGTGCTTGGGGCATGTGGGCTGATTATGAATAGCTAATAAAATAATTGATAGGACTATTGTATGAGAAATAGGTGACAAAAAACTGTGGATAGCCATTTCTTTTTTCTCAAAAAATAAAAATCTCCCACTGTAAAGTCCCCTCCTGAAAAACGCTTGAGGTTGGCGGTGGGATAGAAAAAATTTTTACAGATTTTGAGGACTTGTGGAGAAGAAATCTCCCACTTGGAGACCTTGAGCGTCGCAAAACCCAGCTGGAAGCTCTAAAACGTATTGAGCCGGAGAGACAGGAAAATAAACTCTCGGATAAGTGGTGGGAGAAATTGATTTTTCTATATGAATAATTTTCCCACCATTAATCCAAACTATATCGATTGGGAATTTCATGTCTTTCATCCAGAATCCATACTTGTCTGGTTTATCAAATACAAAGAGCATGCCCGTGCCTTCATCCAAATACTCTCTTCCACTCAATCCAGTCATCCTTAAACTATTAGTATCAGCAATTTCAACCATTATGGTCGAATTTCCGATTGTCACGTTTCTGGTTTTATAAATTTCTGGCAACTTTTGCTCTGGGAACAGAGATAAAATAAAGAATAAAACAATAATAGCTAGTACTCCGTAAAAATATTTCATGAATTTATTTGTTACGACTTGTTTAATTATATTAACACAATCAAAAACTCCCCGAAGGGAGTTTTTGATTTAGATTTTCTTTGCAGAGAATCTTAGAAGTTACATAGGACGACGATTGTCGCGAGGAGCACGAGGCTCAAGCGGACGAGCGATGTTCACAGTAAGTTTTCGACCTTCGAAATCCTGACCGTTGAACATATTGATTGCTGCATCTGCTTCAGCTTCACTTGCCATCTCGACGAATCCGAAACCTTTGCTTCGTCCAGTCATACGATCAATGATGATTGTAGCTGAAGTGACTGCACCTGCTTTCGCAAATGCGTCTCGAAGTGCTGCTTCTGTCGTAGTATAAGGAATACCACCGACGTAGAGCTTTGTTGACATTTTATTCTTGCCGGCCTTTATTTTAATTTATGTAAGCGCCGGACTTTTCTCTAGAACGATTCCTCTGGTGTAACCCTAAGTGCCTCTTCCACGAGAACTTACATAACTCAACCATAGCAAGCAATATGTTTTTTGTCAAGTCAAGTTAAATTAAACCATGGGGATAGTTTATTCGAGAGACTTCCAAAGATGAAGAGATAGATATGTCCTTGTACCCGTATACGGCTGAGCTAACCTGTGCATAGTCTTTTCAGTAGGCAGAGACTTCAAATTAAAGACCTTTTTAAAGCCCTTCCTTATGCCTAGGTCACCAATCGGAAGAATATCTGGACGATTCAAAGCGAAAATCAGAAACATGTCTACAGTCCACGGACCAATCCCCTTCACTTCCAACAAAAGTTGTTTTACCTCTTCGTTTTTCATTTTCTTGAGATTAACTTTTGAAAGTTTGGATGAATTTGAAGAAAACTTTTTTGCTAAATCAATAAGGTAAGAAAGTTTTTGTGGAGAAATCCCCGCATTTCGAATTCTTTGAGTTGAAAGTTTTAATAATTTTTCTGCGGAAGGTTTACCCTTAAAGAGTTTCAAGAATTTTTTGTATATTGCATTTCCAGCGCTGGTAGAAATTTGTTGATAAATAATCGAACTTGCCAGAGAAAGAAAAACATTCTTCGTTGGTTCAAGTTTCCTTAATTTATTTTTGTTTATTCGAAGCTTTTTCATTTTCTGAAACTGAAAATAATTTGTTTGGACGATGATGACCGCTTATTATTCTTATTTTACTCTTCGGGGTTTTCAAATGTTCAGCGAGTAAATCTACTACTCTCTTGTTCGCCGTGTTTCTCTCGGGTTTTTCTTTCACCGAGATTTCAAACATGTTTTCGTTTTTCTTTTTGAAACTTTCCTTTTTTGCTTCAGTTGTAACCTTCACCTTTAAATACATAAACAATTATTGAAGGATGATGCTTTTAATAATCACTGGTTCAACTGGTCGATCGTTCGTACCTGTTTGTACAGAGTTGATAGCCATCATCACATCCGCCCCAGCCGTGATCATCCCGAAGACTGTATGTTTAGTGTCTAGAAAATTATTGTTCGCTGCGTTGAAGAAAAATTGACTACCGTTTGTGTCTGGACCAGCATTCGCCATGGCAAGAGTGCCTGCGTTGTTTTTATTGTCTGCTCCTATCTCATCCTTAAATGTGTACCCCGGACCACCGGTGCCCCATTTGGACATTTGCGAATCATCCTTGGAAAGTGGGTCGCCACCTTGACTCATGAAGCCCTTAATCACTCGGTGAAACTTGGTCCCATCATAGAATCCAGACTGGGCGAGCTTGATAAAGTTCGCCACGGTGTTCGGAGTCTCTGGATTAAAGACTACTGTGATGTCTCCTTTCGAAGTGTGAAATACGGCTGTGGTAATTTTCATATTATTAGTTTGATTTGAATTGGTTGGTAATGAAGGACCTATCGGGACCGAAGAAGTGTTTTGGTTTTGATTTAAAATGTTTGGAATATCTGTTTTTGAATTTGAATCTAAATTCGCTGGGGTTGTGGTACTAGAAAGATTTTGGATATTTGAAGTGCCAGAATCTCGAACATAAAACCAATACAGTCCTGCGAGGATAACGGCTGAACTGATAAAAACAATCCAAACATTTTTCATTGAGCTAGTTTAACATATTTTAAACTGGCGGAAGCGGAGAGATTCGAACTCTCGGTGGGTTTCCCCACGCCACGTTTCCAACGTGGTGCACTAGACCACTATGCGACGCTTCCTGACAATTAGAGATTAGCAGATTTATAGTAATTTCACTATTTCCACTTTGTAATCTTTAATAACATCTCCTTCATTAAAAATAAATTCTCCTTTTAATAAATTGCCTCCAATAACCTGTGGCAACCACAATATATCATCTGGCCACATTTCAGAAAATGGAATCTCTTTTATGTTAAACCACTTTGGATTCATTTCCTCACTTTCTGTTGGTTCGCCTTCCCATTCTTCTGAAAAATATGTGTGCACTGTCTGATTCCAATCTGGTTTGTGTGGAAAACTAAAAGATAGTTCAGCAATTTTATTTATGCTTTTTGCATGAATACCAATCTCTTCCTTCGCTTCACGAATGGTCGTTTCTTCAATTCTTTCTCCTTCAAGGGGTTTGCCACCTACACCATTCCAACGACCAGCTCCAAAACCACGCTTCTTCATAGCTAAACAAATTTCTGAAATTCTTCCTTCCGATTTTTTTATCAAAAATAAAAGTGTTGCATTTCTCATATATTTTTGTACTACCATCGCCCACTAGAGCCCCCTCCTCCGGACATTCCACCACCGAAGCCACCAAATCCTCCACCGCCGAATCCGCCTCGGCCTCCTCCACCAATCCACCAAGGAGGATTCGTGCCATTTAATTTATGTTTTTCATAAGAACGAGAAACAAAGAAATCAAGTAATAAACCAAGCAATGCCAGAACGATACCACCGAAGATTGTTCCTAGAATTGTTTTGAAAAAAGCGGCTCCGATTATTAAACCCATAAATCCTCCTATTACACCACCCAACCACCAAGATTTTGATCGACTTAAAAGAGCGATATAAGAAATCAATAAAATGGGTAAATAATAAAACCATTGGAAATTAAAGTTTGAAGAATTGGATGATGCTGGAAGTGGTTCTCCCCCAATAACTTTCTCTATTTGATCAATACCCGCACTCAAACCCAAAGCATAATTCCCTTTCTTGAATTCAGGAGTAATCGTATCTGAAATAATGTGTGAAGTGGTGATATCCGTAAGTGTTGGCTCAAGCCCGTACCCAACTTCAATTCTGATTTCTCTATCCTGTATGGCCACGAGGATAAGTGCACCATTATCAAGTTTTTTGTTTCCAATTTTCCAATCAGCGAAAAGTTTGTTCGCGAAATTTTCGATTGTATCTCCACCAAGTGATGGAATGATGACTACAGCAACCTGATTCCCTGTTCCCGCATTGAAAGCAGAAAGTTTGGATTCAAGATTCGCTTTGTCAGCCGGAGAGAGAACTTTCGCATAATCATTCACAAATCCAGTCGGGCTACCCGGATTCGTATAGGCGAAAGAAAACAAGGGTATGAGAAGCAGACTGAGAACCACCGCAAACTTTTTCCGCATTTTTATTGAAGATTAACTGTAGGAGCTGTTGAGGCACCCGAGGTAGCTTCGAAATATGCTCGTTCATGTTGACCGAACATCCCTGCGAGGATATTTGTTGGGAATCTCTTGACCAAAATGTTGAAACTTTTAATCATGTCGTTGTATCTCATACGCTCAACATTGATTCTGTTTTCTGTACCTTCGAGTGAAGTCATCAAATCCTTAATATTTTGAGAAGACTGAAGAGTTGGATAATTTTCAACGATTACAAGTAGTCTTCCGAAAGAAGATTCAACTTGGCTCGCTGCGCTCGCTTTTTCATCAGGAGTTTTGGCTCCAGCATATTTTGTTCGAGCATCTGCGATATCTCCAAAAACTTTTTGTTCCTGAATCAACGAACCTTTGACCGAGTTCACGAGACTAGGAATCAAATCAAAGCGCCTTTGATATGTAGACTCAACCTGTGCCCACTGTGAATCAGCATTTTGACCCAAAGTAATCATGCTGTTGTACGAAGACCAAACATAAATCACTGCGAGCACCACTACGCCCAAAACAATCCATTTTGTTCTATTCATTCTATTAGAATTTAATCCTTATAAACTCCTTATATAATAACATATTTTGATATAAACAAGATTATTATTAGCTTGACAAATTAAATTAATGGGTGTATAATACGTATAGAGCAGTCAACGATGACTTGTGCCCTCGAAAGAGGAGGATCGATGAAACCCTACGTGTTGTTCCTCATGATGCTGTTCCTTGTTGCATGCGGAGATGATCACATGTCCGTGTACAACGGATGCAGTGGCACATGGGCTCGCATTTCAGATGGACGCGGAAATATTCTCAATCCGAAACTCAAGTTCGGAGAAAGAATGTCCATCGAATATCCACGGCCAGCCCAGAATGAATACAGCTCACGAGTATTGAACGCCGACGGGTTTCGTTTGGACAACAACGAACCCCTCGGAGCCGTGAGCTACACTTTCACTTTGAACGGTGATGTGAACATCACGGGCCCAAGAGAAAACTCGTGGAACATCACCTATTTCCCCGGTGGATGTCCGACTCATTGATCCACTCGTCCTTCTCACCCCCAACAAACGCGTCGCCCCAACAAGGTGGCGCGCTTTTCTTTTTTTAGTATAATGGTCATTGTAAAGCAATGGTTCAAATTCTTCCGTATATTCAAATCGTCCTTTCACTCCTCCTCATCGGTGGAGTGCTTCTTCAGCAATCCGAAGCCGGACTTGGTTCAGCTTTTGGTGGAGGAGGAGAAAGTTCGATGCACCATACGCGTCGTGGTTTCGAGAAATATCTTTTTTATGCGACTATCATCATCTCGATTCTTTTCGCCGTGACAGCTTTCATGAATCTACTTTTCTCTAGATAGTCATCCAAGTTACACCTAATGAAATATTCAACCCTGCGCTCCCTTCTGGTGAAGCGTTTCAATATTCCAAAGGAACGAGCGGTGAAAAATGCCATTCGCAATTTCACTCTAGCTGAAAATGTTGTCTTTTGGTTTTTTGTAGGACTTTTTGTCTTTAGTGGGGCTCTCTTGTTGTGGGAAGTAAATGACGCTTTCCTTGTAGAAGTTCCTTTGCGCGGTGGCACTTTGGTCGAAGGTGTAGTAGGAACTCCTCGTTTTATTAATCCTGTCCTCGCTTTTTCGGATGCAGACAAGAACCTCACTTCTTTTGTTTACTCTGGATTAATGAAAAACACACCAGACAATAAAACTATAAACGACTTGGCAGACAGCCTAGATCTTTCATCCAACGGATTAACTTATACAGTGCACATAAAAAACAATGCCAAGTTTCAAGACGAGACACCGGTCACCGCAGATGATGTGATCTTTACTATTCAAAAAATCCAGAACCCAAATTTAAAAAGCCCACTCTTCGGTAATTGGAACGGAGTAGAAGTTTCCAGGATTGATGAACAAACCGTTTCTTTCACTCTAAAGAAACCTTATACCCCGTTTGTAGACAACCTAACTGTTGGTATTTTGCCTAAACATATCTGGAAGAACGTGTCTGATGATGAATTTTCTTTCAGTCAGTTCAACGTTTTGCCGATTGGTTCAGGACATTACAAAATCAATAAGGTAGAAAGGAACTCTGGCGGTATTCCTGATTATTATGATCTCTCTCCATTTGATAATTCGTATATTGAACATTTTATTTTTAGATTTTATTCGAGCAAACAAGACCTCTTAGATGCCTATGCAAATGGTGAGATCGAAAGTATGGGAGGAATTTCTCCTGAAGAAGCTCCGGCTCTAAAGAAAAGTGGAGCGAACATCGAATCATTCCCTCTCACTCGAGTTTTCGGAGTTTTCTTTAATCAAAACCATTCAAAAATTCTTTTAGACAAAACTGTCCGACAAGCTTTGGACCTCGCTGCACCAAGAGAAAAAATCATCATGGACGTTTTGCATGGCTACGGAAGTTCTATTTCTGGCCCCATACCTCCGGGAATCTTCGATTGGACAAATACCACCGATCAAACTCCTTATGATGACCGCGTATCTGCAGCCAAAGGTTTATTAAAAAAAGCCGGTTGGACATTAAACTCCCAAACTGGAATATTTGAAAAAAAATCAAAGAGTGGTACACTAACTCTGTCGTTTTCTATCTCCACTGGTGATGCTCCTGAACTCAAGGCTGTGGGCCAGATTTTGGCAGACGCTTGGAAGCAAATCGGGGTGAAGGTAGACGTGCTGGTGTTTGAAATGAATGATTTAAATCAAAATGTTATCCGACCAAGAACTTTTGATGCGCTTTTGTTCGGAGAGGTCATCGGTCGAGATGCGGATGTTTTTCCTTTTTGGCACTCATCTGAAAGGAACGATCCGGGACTTAATATCGCAGAGTATGCAAACTCTAAAGTAGACAAACTTCTCGAGACTGCAAGACAAACAAAAAGCGATTCCACCAGAGAACAAAGTTATAAATCATTTGCGCAAGAAATAAAGAAAGATGTACCAGCCGTGTTCCTATATACACCGAGCTATCTATACGTGGTACCAAACAAAGTTCGCAACGTTTCAATCGGTGAACTTTCGGTCTCGCAGGATAGATTCCTTGATATAAACAATTGGTTTATAGATACAAATAAGGTTTGGAAAATGTTTGTAAATTAATAAAAAAAATAATAATTAATAAGATAAGATGAACCCAACTCAAACTCGGACAAATCACCCGCATCAACCATTGATGACGAGATCTCTAAGACAAAAAGGTATGCGCCGAGATTCTGATCGACCAATCCCGATAAAAAAACCCCACGACATCATCCCTCCCCTCGCCGAGGGTAATATTCGTATTGTTCCTCTGGGTGGTGTAGAAGAAGTCGGACGCAACATGACAGCTATCGAATACGGTGGAGACATCATCGTCGTGGATTGTGGAATCCAATTTACAGACGCAGAAACTCCGGGAGTTGACTATATCCTTGCGAATACCAAGTACCTCGAAGACCGAGTTGGGCATATAAAAGCTTTGGTTATCACTCACGGTCACCTAGACCACATCGGTGCGATTCCTTACCTTATTACTCGCCTTGGCAATCCTACGATTTATACTCGTGAATTCGGTGCTTTGATGATCAAAAAGAGGCAAGAAGAATTTCCTCATCTACCTCCATTAAATTTCAAAATTATGGAATCCTCGGACAAATCTTCTGTCCCCGTCACCCCACATTTGAAAGTGAAGTTTTTCGGATTGACTCACTCTATCCCCGATTCAACAGGAATAATTATTGAAACTCCTTTGGGTGACATAGTGAACACCGGAGATGTTCGTGTAGAAAACGAAAATGGTGTCCCTGTTGAGAAAGAAGTCGAACAATACAAAATGTTCAAAGATAGAAATGTTTTGCTTTTCACTATGGATTCCACAGGTATAGAAAAACCTGGGTTCTCTCCATCCGAAGCTCATATTCTTAAAAATATTGAGAAGATCGTGGCTGAAGTCCCCGGTCGAGTTATCCTTGCCACTTTCGCCTCTCAAGTTGAACGCATTATTGAATTCATAAACATCGCTCGTCGATACGGCAAGAAGGTGGTAATCGAAGGTCGAAGTATGAGAAACAATGTGGATATTATTCGTCATCTCAATTTGGTTGATACAAGCGGAGTGATAGGTATAGAGGAAATAGACAAACACCCCGCAAATAAAATCATGATGATAGCCACGGGAGCTCAAGGTGAAGAATTCGCAGCCCTTATGCGTATGTCGAACAACACGCACAAATTCATTAAACTCAACAGAACCGATACGGTTATTCTTTCTTCCTCAATCATTCCTGGGAACGAAAAGGCCATAGCCAAACTTAAAGACAATCTTTATAGACACGATTCGCGAATAATCACTTACCTTGATTCTGATGTTCACACTTCAGGACACGGCAAACGCGGAGAACTCGAATGGGTTCATAAACAGATTCCTTATAAATTCTTCATGCCTGTGCACGGACATCACTACATGTTGAAACAACACGCTGAACTTGCTCGTTCACTCGGTTGCCCAGCAGAAAATATTATTGTCCCCGACAATGGTTCGATTTTGGAAATTCGTGATGGTGGAAAAACCTTTGTGAAGCTCGCAGAAAAAGCTCCTTCAGGAGACATCGTGGTTGAAGGATTCAATGTGGGAGATGTATCCGAAGTTCTAATTCGAGATAGAAAAATGCTCGCCGAAGATGGGATGTTCGTCATCATCGCGATGGTTAATACAGTCACAGGTAGATTGAAGAAATCTCCAGACATCATCAGTCGAGGATTTATTTATCTGCGCGAATCCCAAGACCTCTTGAATGAAGCGCGGTTTGTGATTAAACGTTCAATTGAATCCACTACTGTAGGAATGAACCCAATCAACTTTGACTATGCGAAGAATGCTGTGAACGAAGACGTCTCTCGCTGGCTCTTCCAAAAAACAGCCAAGAAACCAATCGTGATTCCAGTGATTTTGAGTGTTTAAAGATTTCTTGACAAACATTTTGGAAATGTGTATAATACGTATTAGTCATTACGCTCTTCCTTCATGGCGCCTTGCGCCGAGGTTTCAGATGCAAATTTTGCTTTCCTTGCTTGTTGGGGCCCTTTCGGCTTTTGTTGTGCTGTTCACTGCGCATCTCACCACCCTTGTGGGCCTCGACCCTGTCTCCTGGGCTGTGGCAACCGCGACCCTCATCATCGTTGCCTGCTTCGTTTTGGTCGGGGCGATGATTTACGAGAAGGTCGACTCTCTCAAGACGACGCCTTCAACCCACAAGGAAACTCTCGAGGGTTAGCTCGAACAACGGCGAGCACGAGCACAGCAACCTCCGCGTCAACCGACGCGGGGTTTTAGTTTGATATAATGAAACGAATGAGACTGCGAGTCTTTGAAAGAAAACAAATGCGAAAAGTGGCACCGATTTATTTGGTGAACTTATTCGTCTCACTTCACTATGCAGCGGTTCTATATGTGAACTCATCTAACCTGTTGAAGTTTTTTTCTGAAAGCATGGTGAGTGCTCTTTTTATTCTCGGGGCTCTGGGGAACATTTTGCTTTTTATCTTGGCTCCAAGAATCCTAAGAAAGGTTGAGAATCGAACTTTAATTTTTGCATTTATTATTCTTGAGATTTTCTCCGTGTTTGGGCTCGCAGTTTTTCAATCTCCGATGGCGGTCGCCCTCTCTTTCCTTCTGCATTCAAGCGTTGTGATGATGATTTATTATTGTCTTGATCTTTTTCTTGAAAATGTTTCAGAAGACAAAAACACAGGGGAAATCCGCGGAGCAAATCTCACAGTGGTGAATACAGCCATAGCGGCCTCCCCTCTCCTCGTAGCTTTCCTTACCCCTGATGGAGATTTTACTCTGCTTTATTTTGCCTCTACGATTATTCTTGTCCCGACTCTGTTTGTGGTTCTTTTCTCTTTCAAGAATATGGATATGGGAATCCAAAAAGCCAAACAGTCACTTTTTGAATTTAAGCTTTGGCTAAAATCAAAAAACATCAGACGAGTGACTAATTCAAGGTTTGTCCTCGAGGTTTTCTACACTATCATGGTTATCTATACTCCGATTTATTTATCCAATATTATCGGTTTTAGTTGGAGTCAGATTGGGATTATCTTCGCGGTGATGCTTTTGCCTTTTGTTTTGTTTGAACTGCCTGCAGGAGAACTCGCTGACCATTGGTGTGGAGAAAAGGAAATCATGACCGTAGGATTTTTCATTATGGGAACATCTCTGCTCGTGATGCCGTTTCTTTCCAAAGATATTTTCGCTTGGATGATTGTATTATTTATTTCTCGCATCGGGGCGAGCTTCGTCGAAGTCACATCCGAAAGTTTTTTCTTCAAACATGTTTGGAAAAGTGATACAGGGCTCATCTCTATTTTTCGCCTGACGAGGCCGGTATCTGCTGTTCTCGGTTCTCTTGTTGGAGCAATCTGTTTGTTTTTCTTGCCTTTCAAAGCTCTTTTTCTCGTTCTGGCTATCTTCGTTTTCTTCGGTATTCAAATGAGTGCTTTGCTCAAGGATACTCGCTAGTGTGCAACATTCAATGTTGCACACTCTACTTTTTGTATTCCACAATCTTCCCTGCTTGAATTTCGATTTTGTCTGCGGGGCGAAGATTTCTAATTTGTTTTTTATTGAGAATTTGAATATGAGGAGATTGGTCTAGCGTTTCTACAAGTTTAAATAAATTTTTCTCACTCCTTCTCCAGTCAAATTTAATTTTTGATAGGTCAAACGGTTTGGAATAGCTCCTTAGAGTTTTCTCTCCATTATTCAAAAAATATTCATGAAAATAAGACATTGCGAGTTCACGCACGGTTTTATAAATCGGTTCTCTGTAGCGCAGAACTGCATGATTGGTTTTAGAAATTGCACCCCAATACCCGTCTAGTTTAAATAAGGCAACCACATGATCAATATCTTTTTCTTTGGTAGTTTTCAAATCCAAAAGTAATGGTTTGTGTCCCTGCATCTCAAGGGCAAGGGCTGCGATGAGAGCTCCTTCAAAACAGTGCGCCGTGCCCGCTTCGAGAGCGAGCATCGGAGACATGTATGTTTCTTCTTTCTTCTCAAAATTAAACTGTAATTTATTCAAAAAATTTTGAATTTTCTGTGGGGTATCGAGCTTTGATAATTGTTTAAACACCGTGATTGAAAATTTGTAAATCTTTTTTGAAAAAGACTTTGTTTATACAGAAAATACTATAGGTTATAAAGAAAGCTGACAAAACATCTATTGAGTAGTGAAGATGAGCCAGAAGCACCACAACTCCAAAGGTAATCGAAAGGAGAATAAAGAAAACTCTCAAATATATATCTTTCCAGAAAATAAGAGCCATGAGAAATGGCAATCCTGTGTGACCAGAGAAAAAGAGATCGGCACCAAAGACGAAGTAACGCAAGAAACTCGTAGGATCAATCACGATCTGATTTGGGAAGGGAGCAAGATGAGTAAGGGTCAGAAAAAAAGATCTGGTGAAAACAAACAGAGCGATGGATTTAAGGACAAACGGCAATCTTTGTGGTCTCAAAAAACAAAGTGCAGCGATGACCAAAACCAAAAACCAAGAACCATAGACGAAAACATTGTCCAAATCATAAACTCGAGTATTGGATAGAACAACATCAGTCACGAAGTTTGAAGCGCGCTCGTTCGCATAAACACCTGAATAAAAATTCACAAAAAGAGAAGCGATGAGCATCAAAAATCCCAGAATGACCGAAAGTGTATATGACCTGTCTCGAAAAATTGACATATTTATATAAATACAATTATATCAGTAAATCAGTATAGATTTGTTTGAGCCGGATAGACAGATTGTCCAAGCTTTCTTTCTGTGCCAATTCAAGTGAACCGCGACTTAGTTTTTCTCGTAGAGTATTATCATTTATTAATCGTTCGAGTTTTTCTTTGAATTCATCATCATTTTTTGCTTTCAAGCAATTTTCACCATCAACCAACCAACTCTTATAAACCGGAATATCTCTCACTAAAATCGGCAACCCAACAGCTGCGGCTTCAAGGAGAACCATGCCCTGATTTTCTTCATACGAAGGAAAAATAAAAACATCGAGGGCATTAAAAGCTTCGAGGATGTCTGAAACATATCCAGTAAAAACAACATTCTCCGGAAGTGTTTTGGGAAGAGCTTTGACTACAGCTGCATTATAAATCTTGCCAAACCAAACAAACGAATTTCGAGAAAATTTATTAGCCAACATTAGAAAAGTGTCTATGCCCTTCCTTGGGATAGCCAAACCGACTGTACCTAGTACAACTTGAGACAAAGAATACGCCTTGCGACCAGCTTCCCTCTTAGAATCATCTTTATAGAATTTTTTCAGATCTACACCATTCGATTGGATAATAATTTTGTTTGGAGAAATCCCATACGCCACGAGTAAACCTTTCGTGTATTCTGTTGGACTTAAAATTATATCTGCTTGGTTATAAGCATAGGTTAGATACCATTTCATAATCGGAGCGAAAACCTGACTACCTCTGAAAACTCCACGGATATCTTCGGCGGTCACATGAGAGCAAACAATCACTGGTTTGCCCATACGCTTCGCTTTCTTCATGAGATAAAGAGATTTGAGCCAAGGTGTATTTATTTGGAGAATATCGCAATCATCTTCCCATTTCTCTGTATATTTCAAACCCAAGCGTTCGAGCATGATTTTTTGATTTTTGTATGAAGATAAAAGCCCTGTGCCTATATCTTTAAAAAGAACACCGTTCTTAAAATGCAAATATTCTAAATAAAGACAAATTTTCATTTTGCTTGGTTAATTAATTTGGAATAAACATCTGATAAATTCTTCCCAATCTTCTCATATGAATATTTGAAGGCAAGCTTTCTGGCTGTAGTAGTCATCTTTTCTTTGAGTTTTTTATCATTTTTAAATTTCAAAACATTTTTAGCCAAATCATCTGAATCATCGGCTTTGGAGAGAAAACCACTCTCCCCACTCAATACGATTTCTGCCACGCCCTTTTCTCCGACAGCCACCACAGGTAAACCAGCGCTCATCGCCTCGAGGATGGTTAGGGGCATGTTTTCACTCTTCGAAGCGGTAATAAAGACATCTGCAGATTGAAAAGCTTCAAGCCAGTCTTGTCCTCGGAGGAACCCCTTGAACAAAACCTTTTCTTTTATTCCTAAATCATCGGCTAATTTCTCTAATCTTTGTCTATCCGGTCCGTCTCCTCCTATGAGCAAAGTTGATTTTGGGCTATCTTTCAACACCTTGGAGAAAGCCTCGAGTACCACATCTACACTTTTCTCATAACTTAATCTCCCTACATAAACCAAAGAAAATTCTTCTAAACCCAATTTATCTTTTAAAACTTTTTTATTTTCTTCGGAGGTGGGAACAAAAAAATCAGTGTCTATGGCATTTACGAATATCTCCGTTGGCTTGGTTAAACCATTCTTGATTAATTCATCAGCCAAAGCTTGGGACGGACAAAGAACCAGATTGCAAAAGTTATAATACAAAACCGTGTATTTCCAAGAGAGTTTCTTCCCCAATGAATGATCGAGCATCACATATTTTAAATAATGATCATAAAAAGTGTGGTGTGTGCCCACGAGTGGGACATGAAGCATTTTAGTAACAAGCACAGCACTCCAACCAACAGAAAACGGAGTATGAGAATGAATAATATCCGGTTTAAACTTCTTAAGCTTCTTTAAAACTAATGGATCAAAAGGAAGAGCCATCCTTTCTCCAGGATAAAATCCAAGAGGCATTGAAGAAGAGAAGATGACTTCAAACTTTTTGTTTTGTTTTAAAATTTCTTTATTCTTGAAATCCATGGCTGTGACCACGATCACCTCATGTCCAAGATCAGAAAGAAATTCAGCCGAATGAAACGTCCCATAAGCCACTCCGTTGATTAAAGGAAAAAAAGTATCTGTGAAGATGGCAATTCTCATTTGGATTTGTTTAGAAAGCCAATAATACTACGAGCGGTGTCTTCTTGAAAATGTGAGGCCACATAGTGTCCGGTCCCAATTGTGGCTACTTCAGAATTTTTTATATTTTTATGCATATCATCGATTTCTTTTTGGGTGATAAAAATATCACCTTCACCCCAAAGAATGAGAGTCGGGCACTTTATCCTCTCAATCTCCTTTCTATAATCCATGACGAATACTTCTGAAAGCATCCAATAATTCAAGGATAAGGGCATCGTCGCCATGCCTGAAAAAGTGGTCTTCCAATATCCAACAGATGTTTTGGGATTAAAATAATGATATTTTTTTCTGCTTTGCCAAATCAATAACCAACCCAACAAATTGGTTAGAAAATAAATAATAGGGTTAATAAAACCATACCAATGATAGATAAATTGGCTTGTATGATTAGTGCTAATAAGAGCTAGATTCTTAACAATCTCTGGATGATGAATGGCCAAATCAATCCCTATATATCCACCATACGAATACCCAACAATAGACACCTGCTCCAAATTTTCTGATTTTATGATTTCCAATACATCATTTTCTAAGGTGGAAATTTTGTATAAATTTCTTTGTTTTGTTTTGTCCGAGAGTCCATGTCCACGCAAATCGATGGAAAGTAAATTAAATCCAGCGGTTCTGTACAAAGAAAGCATTTCATCCCAAGTTGTATGATTTGAAGAAAGCCCGTGAAGAAAAACTACCGTTTCAGCATTTGAAGAAATCTTTTCAATCCAATAATAAATTCGACCGTGTTTGGTTTCAATAAATTTCTCAATCATACTTGTTCGGTTTTCCTTCTATAAAAATAAAGCCACGCGAAGATCGCCCCCACCCCAACAATGATGGTCGTAGAAGCGACAACATCCATAATCGAATTAATCCGAGTGATCGCATGAGCGAAGTAATACCCAATAATCAAGAGACCAAGAGTTTTTGGTAGAGTTCCAATAGTATTCCAATACATAAATTTCCAAAACGGCATACGCACTAGGCCCGCCGCGACGAGGAGAGCACCACCTATCCCGTGTGAAAGTTTACCCAAAAGAATCGCTTTGCCTGGGTGGTTGTTCAAAACTTTTTCTAAAGACACGACATGTTCGTCCTTCACTCCAAAATATTTTCCAAAACGTTTGATAAAAGGTACACCACCCCATTTCCCCAAATAATAATGTCCTGCATCAGACAAGAGGTCCCCTACCACAATCAGGATATAAACTGGAATCCAACTCAAAAAACCAAAAGAAATAGAAACACCAGCAAGCACAGAAATAATCGGGCCTTCAACGAAGGCAGCAGGGAGAATTACCCAGTATTTGTACTGGAGCAAAATTTGCCCCAAAGATGCAAGGGAGAATAACATTACCCTATTGTATGCTACACTTCGAATCAATGAAAGACGGCTTCCCCATGCGTATAAACAAGTATTTGGCCCTTAAAAACCATGCTACAAGGCGCGGGGCTGATGAACTCATCAAGAAGAATCTGGTGCTTATAAACGGCAGATTTGCTGTCCTAGGAGACAAGGTAAATGAAGAAGACAATGTAGAAGTACGAGCAAACAAAAAAGCCAAAGTGTATGAATATTATGCCTACAACAAACCGATTGGGATGCAGACCGAAGCCATCAACATTTCTGGATTATTCCCTATTGGTCGGTTAGACAAAGATTCGCACGGGCTCATCATCCTCACGAACGATGGGCGCATCACAGATAGATTATTAAATCCTAAACATGTTCATGATAAGGAGTATGTAGTAGAAACAAAAGAAAAACTACGTTCGAATTTTAAAGAGAAGATGGAAGCTGGAGTGCAAATCGAAAATGAACAAACAGAACCTTGTAAAGTGAAAATTCTGGGTGATAAAAAATTTAGTGTTATCCTAACCGAAGGTAAAAAACATCAGATTCGTCGAATGTGCTCCGCTCTCTTCACTGAAGTTGAAGATCTCGAACGAATTCGAATCATAAACATCGCGTTGGGGAAATTGGCACCAAACCAAACTAGAAAAATCGAAGGAGAGGAATTAAAAACTTTTTTGAAATCCTTGGGACTTTAATTATTCAATCGGCGATTCCCTGCCCATATCACAATTAGACCAGAGAGGTAAAATCCCAAAGACAAAAAAGCTGAATAAATAAATACTTGGTAGTATCCACCAAACAAGCGTGGATCAAGAAATGGATACGGATACCAACCGACTCTTAATCCGTGTATAAGAGTATAAATAAGAAAAATGAATGGGAAAAACAACCAAGACAAAGCTTTCGAATAATCCAATCTGTGTTCGTGTTTATACATAAACCAACCGAGAAGAAGTGCGATTGGAATTATGGTATGGAAAACAAGGTTTGCGAATGGAAGTAAAACTGGATACAAAACATTTCTAAGTAAAAACCAATATCCCAAAGCAGTAATAATCATATAAACCACCGAGACACCAAAAAAACTTTCAGCTTCAATAGAAACCCTTTCTTTTGTATTTAACCCCATATAGAAAAAAGCACCCGTCGCACAAATATTCGCAAGGATGGTGAAGAGGCTGAGGAATCCAATCACATTTGGATAATGCATGAATTGAGCCAAAAGCGTGCTTAGATTTAAAAGACCAAAAAGAACAAAGTATAGCCGGAGGTTTCTCATTAATTGCAATTATAAGTTGAGGCGCCGAGTGGAGTTGATTTGGGTATAGAAACACCGAGGCTGTCTATGCACCAATATCCCCCACCAACGAGATTCGCTTGAACCACATAGGCAAGATTGTTTGCCCGACATTCGAGGATTGTGCCCATAGGATAATTCGCAGAGTTTGTATAAACATTCATCTTTGAATTGGGATCAGCGAACATCCCCGAAGAGCAGTCCGAAGCATTGGAAAAATTAAAGCCGTTCGCATTGTAATAGTATTCTGCTGCTCCACGAAGCCCAAAGAGTTGAGCTTGAATCTTTGTATTTGAACCTCTATCCTTCGCACTGTATATAGAAACGAGAATAATCGAAGCGACTACACCGATAATGGCTATCACGACCAAGAGTTCGATGAGGGTAAACCCGCGGGATTTCATTTGTTTATTATATAGGACTATTAAAATCAATGCTTACTCTTCTTCTTTGTATTTCTCATACATTTCCGCAATACCCTCCTGCAACGTGCCGAGTTCCATTTCTTTTCGTCTCTCATCCACATGTTCTCCATCTTCTATGGGTTTGGGAGTGAATACTCCATCGTCATCATTAAATTGTGAGCCGTACATTTGTAATTTTTTCTCATTTACAAGAATACGGTCAGTGAGATAGGCAATATCTCTCTTCCACACCTCACCCGACTTTTCCGCTTTCATTAGTTCTAAACATTGTTTTTGAAACTCCACGTCATGATCCGCATGTTGAACTAAAAGCCAAGCATCATGTGCTCCTATTTCCCCAACCTTTGATATAGTCGGCCAGCCAATTTCGGCAATTATTTTCTTCATCCATTCGGCACTTTCTTTATCAAAGTTATCGTCTTCGTCTAAAAAGATTTTCTCTTCCGTCCATCTTGTTCGCATTTTTTGATCGGCTCTTGCTCTTTCTGCTAGTTCCAAGGCAATTTCCGGATGAGTCATTATTTCTGGTAATTTTTCTTCGTTGTTGGGCATGTTAGATTTTTTCACCGATTTGTTTAGTAATCATTTCCGCATTTGGCCATAAAGCATAGAAAGCCTCGTCGACATCTTCTATGTTCTCTCTAATTCCCTGTTTTCTTTTTGAAAAATATTTCTCACAAATAAGATCTACTAATCTTTCTTTTTTCCAATGAGGCACTTTGTATTTTTGGATTAAATATTCAATCCCTGTATGAACAATTTCATGAGCCATAATTTTCATCAACCATTCGATATCATCACTATGTATATCTATAATGACTTCATTCGCATCAACATGATAACTTCCACCAACCCCGTATTTGGTCAAAAAAATAGTATATTTTTCTCCAAAATGAAAATCTGTAATTGATTTTAATTCTTCAAACGGTGCTGAGAATTCAGGCCATGCTTCTTTGAGTTTGTTTGATATTTCATCATATTTTTCTTCCGAATACTCTGATTGTACTAATTCAACTATTTCGTCTCTGGTAGAAGATTCGGACACACCATCCGGTATTTTTACATGAGAATATCCTTTTTCTTTATACCACGGCAATCTATCTATTGTGCTTTTCAGTCGATCAGCATCAATCTCTACACCGTATTGAATATTAATCTCAATGGGAGCTTCCTTGCTTTCTATTGTTTCAGGTGATTTTTCTTCGTTGTTGGGCATGTTAATTGATTATAAAATATTTCCCTTCACTTATTATTTCTGCTGCACCATCAATAATCTTCAAAGCTGATTGATCATCTAATGCATAAATTTTTTCTGTCATGTCCTTGGTTGCTTCTCTGATATTTTCTTCTCGTAGTTTTGGAAAATATTGTGAATTTAAATGGGGCAATAAATAAAAATCAACATAGTTTAAACCAGGCATGTCTTCTGTCTTATCTAAATCCTCATCATAAATGACTTGAGAGATTTTTAGAGCCAAATCTTTATTAGTCACCATACTCCCCGCACTCAATCCAACATAAACTTTAGTTTCTAATAATTTGGGCAACAATTTTGTTAATCCTGATTTATTGAGCCACTCCATAAGATGATATGTGTTTCCTCCTTCAAAAAACAAAACATCGGCTGTTTCCATTTTTGATCTCCATATTTCTTCTGGTACAGCTGAAATATCTGCAATATCAATTGATTTAAAATTCTGTTTTTTAAGATTATACAAATCATCAATAAACCAACCCTTATCTCCGATTTCTACATTTGAGGCAGTTGGAATAAATACTATAGAGGTCTCTTCAGGTTTTTTCCCGACTAATTCAAATAAAGCGTCCGAGATAGATTTATTTGTAATGCCACCAGATGTAAGAAGTAGTTTCATATAATGATTATATCACTAACTTTTTGCCTTGAATTAAGCCCTATTTTGGTATTTCCGCAAGAACCGTTTCCGCAAGAACCGTTCTTGCGGATTCCGTTCTTGCGGATTTAATCAAATCTCCCAAGAAAATCATTTCTAAACTCTATTTCAACACCATTTACGATTGCTGTTTTGAAAAACTTTGAACCGTTGTATTCAATAATTTTATCAATGGCTATTCCACGATTTTGGCATTCTGCGAGAAAATCATCGTAGTCACCAACCTTGAAAGCGATATGTTCTATACCCGGTCTAAGCTTTTTTAAATCTGCATTTGGCTTGGGCTCAAATATTTCTATTCTTGGAATTAGACTCCCATCAGTTTCTAGTGTTTGATTGAATTCGAAAATTCTATTTCTTCTATTATGAATAACCGTGTTGTGTATTAATGAACTATATCCTTTTAGTACATCCGAGACCGTATCAAACTCCTTTGCATCTAAGACTTGCAGACCCACATGGTCACCTAAAAATCTCTTCTCGTGAAGATTTATGCCGAGGTTATTGCCAACAGCAATGGTTTTTGTGATATATGTATTAATATAATTTTCCAGTTGCTCTCTATCTTTAATCGAATAATTTTGTAAAAAGTCCATATAATATTGGCTGCGGGACTTGGGCTCGAACCAAGATTCTATGCTCCAGAGGCATATGTCCTACCATTAGACGATCCCGCAATGCAGTCAGAATAGCTCAAAATAGGCATTTTTTCAAGAATTCGATATAATGGCTGAATAATAAAATGAACGCACAAAATAAACATTTAAAGGGAATAACCGAGGAAGAAATTGAATTGTTAGACAATATCGCGACTTTCGAAGATGCAGCAGAATTAGCTGTAAATGTATTGTCCCGCATGAATACAACAGGTAAAGAGATAGTACAGATTTGTGGACCGATGTCGACGGGTGGGCTTGGTAATCAAAAGGATAATATGATACGTTTTCGTCTTGCTATTGATCGAGCCCTCGACAATGGGCTTATGGTCTTTGATCAACTTCCATTTCAAAAAACAATCATTCGTTTATGCGAAGCAAAGGCTGAACAAGTGGATTATGATTGGGAAATTCTCGAAATTTTTTATAAAAGAATTTTTGAATCAGGTTATGTTCACCGAGCACTCTTTCTGCCGGGTTGGGACAAATCCACTGGGGCAAGTTGGGAACGCAACCTCGTGACCAAACTCGGTCTTGTAGTCGAAGAATATCCTGTTGAGTGGTTGGTGTGATTTTAAAATGATGAATATTTAAAAACAAAATGACTAACAAAATGGTTTGGTTGGGATTTTTTATAGGATCAACAATTGGGAGTTTTATCCCCTTGATTTGGGGTGCAGACATGTTTTCCTTCTCCTCTATTATTTTTGGAGCTCTCGGGGGCATCGCAGGTATCTATGTTTTTTGGAAATTAGGCCAATAATCCACCGATCAAACTTGTTTCAAATGGAATTCAAAATCTATTTGGGTTAGTATCCCTATAGACCCCCCAAGCAAGGAGGCATCGTGACCACGATTGCTGACCTTACAAAGTTCAACAGAAAAATGGACAAGCTGTTCAATCGCATGGGCGAATTGACATGCGAAGTGAAGTGGCTCAAAAGCGAATACGAAATGCGTTGTACCAAAGTCGGGGATATCATCAGGATGGAGCAAGGAGACCTGAGTGTAGAGATGGCCTTAAATCTGCCCTCGACGACCGTTCTTGGATTTGGTGCTTGTTTGGCTTTCGTTGACCTGCTCGATTGGACAATCATGCAGGTCAGATCTCTCTCTGAACCATTATCATAAGAACTCTCACCTTTAGACTCCGACCCTTCCCGGGTCGGTTTTGTTTGGTGATATAATTAATTTATGACAACAAATATTTTATATGTTTTCAGTATTATTGGATTATTAGATACACTTTATTTGATTTATCACAAAATTCGAGGCACTGATGTGGCTTGTCCTTTCTTCCCCAAAGAATGGTGCCAAACAGTTCAACACAGTCCGCAGAGCAAAACTTTTGGGATTCCTAACTCGATTGCAGGATTTGGGATGTATGCGATCATTCTTATCCTCACTTGGCTCTACACAGCTGGTTCTGTGGCCTTCTGGCCGATTCAAGCCGTGGTGACCTTTGGATTTCTTTTCTCGATGTATTTTACTTATGTCCAAGGTTTCGTTCTCAAAGCATTCTGTACTTGGTGCGTAGTCTCGGCTTTGAACTTCACCATCATGCTTCTAGCAGTTTGGTTTTTCTAAGATTATGGAGACACTCATCATCTTTGGAGCAAAGTATCTTTATCTCGTTGTAGTGGCTGTAGCCATCATTTATATTCTCAAGCAACCAAGAGAAAAACAAAAAAGAATTATTCTCTTCGCAGTTGTTTCTCTTCCCCTCTCGTATATTGTGGCGAAGATTGGAAGCTGGATATACTTTGACCCCAGACCGTTTGTAGTTGGGAATTTCACACCACTCATTCCACACGTTGCAGACAATGGTTTTCCTTCTGATCATACCCTTCTGACCGCGGCGATTTCTTCTGTGATTTATTCGTATAACAAAAAAGTTGGTGTCCTGTTGTGGATATTAACCCTCGCAGTGGGGATTTCCAGAATCTCTGCAGGCATTCATCATCCGATCGACATCCTCGGCAGTATCATAATCTCAATTCTTACAACCTTCGTCGTTTACAAAATTATTCGTCGCTTATATTCTCAAATACCTGCGAATAGCAAAGAAGCTTGAAACCGCTCCGAGGAGAACTCCTGAACCGATAATGATAACAAAGATTTGTGGGAAATGGGTTAGATAATAAGTGAAAATATTTAGTCCGATGAAGAAATTTTGGGTTGTTTGCCCGAGCCAATAGGTTATAGGCAAGAACAAAACGAGAGTAATAAGCCCAGCCACTAATCCATAAACAATTCCTACAACTACAAAAGGACCTTGGATATACCTCGTGGAAGCACCGACCAAACGCATCACTCCGATTTCTTCTTTGGACATATAGATGGTCAAACGCACTGTGTTGAAAGCGACCAGAAGTGAGAGAAGAATAAAAGCAAAGATAATCGCGAGGCCGAGTCGACGAGCTGCAGAGATGAGACCAGTGAGCTTGTCTATGGCTGTTTTGTTTTGATAATAATTGACTTGATCAACAATCGTTTGATTGTTGGCTGAAAGGATGTTGGTACTTTGAAGAAAATCGGCCACACTTCCGTATTGAGATGGGTCCTTGGCTTTTATATTCAAAACTGCTCCGAGTGGATTGTCGTTCAATTCTCCGAGGGCAGCGAGGATGGACTGGTCGTTCGCATGTCTCTCCTTGAAAGCCTCGAGAGCTTGGTCTCTTGAAATATATGTCACCATCGAAACTTCTTTCAGACCCTCGAGAGATTTTTTAATTTTTAAAATGTCTGATTCTTGGGCTGTTGGGACAAAGGTCACATTGATGTCTACCTTATTGCGCAATTCGGCCAAGGAAGTATTTAAAATAGCACTTCCAAAAATAATAAAACCAACAACGAGGAGTGTAACCATCATGATGAGAACAGAAGCGAGGGAAACTGTCCCATTTCTCCAGAAATTATAAATTCCTGTTCTCGAAACTCTTTTTAGTTTGGTCCAAGATGATGCAGTCATGTTATATAAAATATTTACCCTCCTTATCATCCCTCACAATCTTGCCTTTATCCATCGCGATAACCCTTTTGCCCAAAGAGTCTATCACACCCTTGTTGTGTGTAGTCAGGATTACCGTAGTGCCCAAATCATTAATCCTTTTTAAGATTTGAACTATATCGTGTGTATTCACTGGATCAAGATTTCCTGTGGGCTCATCTGCGATAATAATATCCGGCTGATTCACTATCGCTCGAGCGATGGCTACGCGTTGTTTCTCTCCTCCGGAAAGTTCATGTGGAAAATTCCAAGCTTTGTCTGAAAGTCCGACGAGTTCTAAAACATGAGGAACGTCTGCCTCTATCTCATCATCGCTTCGGCTGGCTGCCTCCATGGTGAATGCGATGTTTTCATAAACTGTTCTATCCGGTAGAAGACGGAAATCTTGAAAAATCATCCCCACTCTGCGACGAAATTCATTTATCTCACTTTTTTTGAGAGTATGAACATCTGTGGATTCATAAAAAACTCGACCTTCGGTTGGTTTTTCCTCGGCCAAGAACATTTTCAAAAGAGTGGTCTTCCCCGCTCCTGATTGACCCACGATTGAGACAAATTCTCTTGGCTCTATGGAGAAAGTCACGTTTTCAAGAGCCACAGAATTGTCCGGATAGATTTTGCTAACCTTATCAAAGAAAATCATCCCTGTATTTTAACATTTTTAATCCCTGTTCGCCAAGAATATGTGCAAAATAAGGCTATAATCCTTTTTCTGCCTCTATGAACTCGTCCAATTCACCGTTGAAAACTTTCTCCACTTGTGAGGTTTCTACATTGGTTCGATGATCCTTCACCATTTTGTACGGATGTTGGACATACGAGCGAATCTGATTTCCCCATTCAATCTGAGTAGTTTTTGAAATATACATCCCCTTCTCCTTTGCCTTCCTCTCATCATCTTGAAGTTTATAAAGCTTGGCCTCGAGCATGGTGAGCGCTTTTTCTTTGTTCTGTGCTTGACTTCGTTCGGTCTCCACATGAACAGCGAGGTTCGTGGGAATATGCACAAGGCGAACAGCCGTCTCGCGTTTGTTCACATTTTGTCCGCCCGGTCCACTAGATTTTGAATATTCGATTTTGATTTCTTCCGGTGGAATTTTTATTTCGTCTGGATTTTCAAATTTAGGAATCACTTCTATCATAGAAAACGAAGTGTGGCGCAAATCCTTCGCACTGAACGGAGAAATGCGAACGAGACGATGAACACCGGACTCATTCTTCAATGTCCCATAAACATCCTTACCTTCAATTTCTAAAGTGATGTTTCTGTATCCTCCATGATCATTCTCATTTCTATGTAAAATTTTATAACTCCAATTTTTCTTATCAAAATATTTTTCATACATTTCAAGAAGTATACGAGAAAAGTCTTCTGCATCATCTCCACCGGCTCCAGAGAAAATGGTCATGAGTGCATCACCCTTGTCATACTTGCCTACACCCCCCTTCTCGTTTTTCAAATCTTGAATTTCTCGAATAACTGCTTGGGCGTGTTCTTTGTTCAACCAAAAATCTGAAGAAGACATCTCCTTTTCCAGATTTTCAATTTTTTTGTCTATTTCATTTCTCATGCTTTGCCCGTGCCAGTTTACGGCCGAGGGAGCCAAAGGGCAGGATCGAACTGCCGACCCCCGCTTTACGAAAGCGGTGCTCTACCAACTGAGCTACTTTGGCAAGCGAGGAAAAAAGAATGCTCGCATACTTTCATTCCGAGCATAGCCAAAGGGAGCGTAAGCTCCTCTTGGCCTGGAGCCAACAATCGGGATCGAACCGATGACCTCTTCCTTACCATGGAAGTGCTCTACCAACTGAGCTATGTTGGCACACTTAACCTGCTTATCCTATATAATTTCCCCCTTTTTAGCAAAAACTGACCGAAGAGATTATTTGTGAGAAATCTTTTGCCAGAGCCAAATGCCCAAGAGGATACCGTCTATGGTAAAAATTAACCAAGTGACAGTACAAAACAACCCAAACATTCCCCAACCCGCACCTACTCCTGTGCCATACCCGTTGTATAAATATCCCATCATAAATTTATTTTTAGATTTGTAATACCTGTATTATATCATTTCTACCCGAGACGCGGGTTAATTAAACAAAAAAGCCTGTGAGGAAAAAATATAGACCGGCCAAGAAGAAAACCGTGGTTAAGGTGTAATATATGGTTTTTTTCTGTAACCATTCATAGAAAACTGAAAAATATTTTTGTGGGAGAAATACGTAAATCAAAGCTTCTAAGAAAAGGTACCAGCCCAAAATCGTAACTGCGAGTTCTGTAACACCGCTCCAAATATTGTGTTCAAGTATCATTAGAACAGATATCAACAGCGTAAGAATCCCCCAAATATAAGTAAGCACTCTATGTTGAAAAAGTTCTTTGAAAACATTCATCACCATCTTTCTTTCTGTGGCCAAAGATATGCCAACTATTATAAAAAATATTCCTATCGCTTGTGCCAAAAATGTTGTTGTCATAAAAGAAATTATACTACAGTTCCGATACGGTTAGAACTAAGCTGAAGTTAAACTATCCAATACACGATTAGAAGTAAAAGAAAAAATATTAACTCTTGAAAAGAAGCGTATCGAATTAACCCTCGTATATTTATTTTTTTATTCGGATAAAAAGGCCAGTAATCTGATTTGTCTAAAGCATCCAAAATAATATGTCCTAACCATCCCAAAACTAATATAAAACCAACCTTGGGTAATAATAGAATTAGGAAGATTGAAACAAACATGAAGTCCATCAGATTGTGTAAGATCCCCCTTTGGTTACCATAAGGGTCTTGTTCATTTGTTATTGTTTTCCAAAAAATTTTTGGATTTTTAATCACTCCACTTTTTATATACGAACCAAGGTGGTCAAAATCAGGAACAATTGAAGCACCAATAGCCAACGAATAATTGCCTGTCACCTTTCCAATAATTGCACCTAATAGAATATGAGTTGGAATTGTCATATTAAAAGCATACCTTGTTAGAACTAAATTACTAACAGATTTTCATTAAAAATTACTTATAAAAACCCTTAATTCTTCTGGAGAATTCACAATTCCTTTCAAGCAATTATACGGCTCTCTGTTGAAATAAGTTTCATTATGCACTCCCCATGTAACGGCAACTGTAGGTACTTCAGCAATATTTGCTTCTCGAACATCTCCCAACGAATCTGTGACAAACAAAACATCCTTCTTTTTTAAGTTAAATTTCTTTTCGATTAAACCAAATTTTTCTGTTTTGCTTTTAGATAATTCAGCATCAGCAATAAAATTAAATAAATGTTTTATCTTTGAATTCTCTAATAAAGGCATGAGATTTCGACTATACGCATTAGTGTTTAAAATTAATGTTACACCTGATTTGTGCAGTTTTTTCAAAAGGTCCTCAATCCCATCAAATAATCTAGATTTACTTTTGGCTTCCGAATAAGCATTTTGCTGTTCGATTCTCTCTTCCTCAGTTCTTGGTTTCTTCAAATGATGATACTTCGCGGATTCGATGTGAAAGTTTCCGCTATGTATCTCATTGTACATTTCTTCGGTCACTCCAATGTGACTCTTTAGAAAATGTTCTCTGGCGAAAGGGATAGTATCAAATATGACTCCATCCATATCGAAAATAATGGCTTTAATCATAAAGTTAGTATATCAGTTCTTTGTTTTGCGCGGCTGATGGGTGCTGACCCCACGGCCTCTCCCGTGACAGGGGAGTGCTCTACCGTTGAGCTACAGCCGCAAACATTCCTTATACGAGGAATAGCTTACAAAATAACAGATTTTTAGCACTAAATCAATCGTTGTTGCGGGTATCCGATTTGCACGGATGCCTACAGGTTATGAGCCTGTCGAGGTACTGCTCCTCCAACCCGCTATAGGTCATATTATACTCCAAACATTGAGAAAAGCAAGGTTTCATATTATAGTGTGTGTCATTGTCGGTGTACTAAATCGTACATCGGCAGCGTTCAGAACAAGAGTACGCAAGCATCCTCTGTATCCTCACTTGTCGGTGTAGTTCAACGGTTAGAACGAGGGACTCATAAGCCCTAGACAGTGGTTCGACTCCACTCATCGACACAAATCAGATAATTTCAAATTCTCTAAAGACGGTCTCAAACCTGCCGATGGTTTGCCTAGCCTCACGTTCATTTAATTCAAAACTTGCACCATCATGAGCAATTCTATTTCTGACCTTATGAGCTTCCCAAGCAGAATCAAGAGAAAGTAAATCACTTGGTTCGACTGTTTTCAATTTCTCCCCTACTGATTCCCCATGATAACCAGAGGCCAAGAGAAGTTCATCAAGCATGATGTCTGCTTCAATAATCGCTTGGCGCCAGTTGGCATCATTATCTGAATTAATAAGTTCCTGAATCTTTTCCCATCTACCATTTTTTGGTAATTCTGATTGTCCTTCGATTTCTCCACGAGCAAAAGCCAAATCACCAAAGACTGCTCCTTCTTCATTTTCAATTAAATTTAGTTTTTTAAGATTGTAATAAATACCCAAAACCGAGAGAGCTCCAACAAAAAGTCCGATGATTTTTAGTATGGGCCAAATATTTTCTAAGAAATAACTACGGAGTGCATCCCAAATCGATTGAAATGATCCTATCCCCCAATACTGCAGAAATTGTTGTATTCGATCAACCACCATCCAAATAAACATAAGCATAATCACCAAAACCAAAACTTCCACCATTCTATCCGGACCAGCTGGTTTTTTCTTGTCTTTGTCCATAGCTTTATTCTACTCTCCTAAAAATTCTTTACCCGCAATAAAAAGATTGTCTTCTCTCCCCAGATCAGCCGTGAGCTCTATCCCGAGAGGTAATTGATTCTCGTGACCAAAAGGAATAGAGACCGAGGGACATCCGCTTATGTTTGCAGGGACAGTGAAAATATCTGCAAGATACATATCAAGCGGAGTAGCTTTCTCTCCAAATTTAAAGGCTGGAGTAGGAGCTGTGGGGGTGAGAATCAAATCTACTTTTTTAAAAGCTTCGCGCATTTCATTAGTAATAATCTGCTTGGCTTTTAATGCATTGCCATAATAAGCATCATAATAACCAGACGAAAGCACGTAGGTTCCAAGAATAATTCTACGCCTAGCTTCCCTTCCAAAACCTACTGCTCGGGTTTTGAAATAATCTTCAATACCATTCGTTCCATCTGTGTGCAGTCCAAACTTCACCCCATCAAAACGAGCAAGGTTCGATGAAACTTCAGCAGGCATAAGGATATAGTATGCTGCGAGTGAATAAGAAATATTTGGTAAATTTATGTCTACGATTTTGTAACCAAGCGATTTAAATTTTTCTATTGATTCTTCAAGATTTTTTTTCACCGATTCACTTATTCCCTCCCCCTCAAAAAAAGCTCGAGGAACTCCGATAGTCTTATCAAAATTTTTTTGTTTAGGATATGTTTCTTCAAGAATAGTAGTTGAATCCAACGGGTCACCACCTTTTAAAACATTAAAAATTATTTCTGCATCTGTGAGTGTTTTAGAAAAAGGTCCAATTTGATCAAGCGAGCTCGTCATGGCGATGAGACCAGAACGCGAAACTCGACCATAAGTCGGTTTAAATCCAACAACTCCACAGAAAGCTGCTGGCTGACGAATAGAACCTGCTGTATCAGAACCAAGTGAACCTAGCACCATATTGGTTGAAACAGCTACAGCCGAACCCCCCGAAGAGCCTCCGGGCACTCTGCTATGATCGTGTGGATTCAGGGTCAAACCAAAGGCTGATGTCTCAGTTGAAGAACCCATCGCAAATTCATCCATATTTGTTCGGCCCATGATGATGGCTCCAGCATCCAAAAGTTTTTGAACAGCTGTTGAATTGATTGGAGAAATAAAATTTTCCAAAATTTTTGAGCTTGCAGAAGATTTCTGTCCTGCTACTAGGATGTTGTCTTTGATGGCTATAGGAACTCCGAGGAGAGGTAAATCAATCCCTTGGGCAATCTTTTTGTCTGCTTCGTCTGCTTGGTCAAGTACATTATCAAAAACCTCAAGAAAGGCGTTTAATTCTTTGTTCTTTTCCTTGATAACATTCAAACAAGCTTGCACCAAATCACGTGATGAAAATTTTCCGGATTTTAATCCTTCTCTGGCTGATTTTATATCTAAGTTTGAAAGTTCTAGCATTTTTTAAATTTAAAGAATTTTTTTCACTTTTATATAATCACCCTCTCGGGCAGGGGCATTCTCTAAAATCTTTTCAGTATAAATCCCCGATTCATGAGGATTAGAATCACCGCGCAGAACATTGTGATGTGGAAACATTTCTGATTTCTGACCCGCCTCACCTAAAACCATGTTCCCAGAAATTTCTTTCACCTGACCAACATAATTCAAAATAGCTTCAAACTCGTGTGAAAGATTTTCGGCTTCTTCCACACTTATTTCTATCCTTGCCAATTTGGCCAATTTGAGCACTTCTTCAGCATTCATACGGCTATTTTAGCATATCTAAGAACTCTTTTTCGTTTAGAACTCTAATCCCTAGTTCCTGTGCCTTTTCGAGTTTTTCACCAGCTTCGTTGCCAGCCACAACATAATCAGTATTATTTGAAACCGAGCTAGAAACATTTCCTCCGAGAGAACGAATTCTTTCCTTCGCTTCATCGCGAGATAAGGTAGGAAGGGTACCAGTAAGCACAAAAATCTTTCCTGCTAATTTATTTTGTTTCTTTTCTTTTGTTTGTTTTATATTTATTTGTTTCAAAAGTCGTTCAAAAAGTTTTTTGTTTTCTTTTTCTTTAAACCAATTCGTAATCTCTCGAGCAATGATTGGACCAACACCATTTAGATTGGTTAACTCATCCACAGTTGCTTGTGCGAAACGCTCTGGTGTACCAAAGTGGTCGGCGAGATCTATAGCTGTCTCCTCACCCACTTGAGAAATAGAAAGTGAAGCGATAAAGCGTGCGAGAGTGACCGAACGAGCTTTTTCTATTGAATTAAGTAGATTCTCTACAGATTTTTCTCCAAACCGAGGCAAAACTTTTAAATCACCTTTCTTAAGTTTAAAAATATCATCAAAATTTGAAATCAATCCTGCTTCTAGGAGAGCGTCGATAACTTTCGGTCCTAAACCATCAATATCAAAAACTCGCTTCGAGACAAAGTGATAAAGTTTGCGTTTTTGTTGAGCAAAAGAATTTTTGGCCACACATCTATAAGCCACCTGACCCGGAATCCTCTCTACTCGTCCGCCTCCCCCGCAAAGCGAGAAATGAGTTGGGAATTTAAATTCTTTTTCTTTGCCCGTACGCAAATCCTTTATCACACTTACAATATCAGGGATCACATCTCCGGCTTTTTGAAGGATAACCGTATCACCAATCCTCACATCCAAACGCCTTATCTCATCCTCATTGTGCAAAGTAGCCCTAGAGACAGTTGAACCAGCGACCAAAACAGGACGAAGTACAGCCACGGGGGTGAGCACACCAGTTCGGCCGATTTGGAGAGTGATATCTTCTACAACAGTAGTGACCTGTTCTGCTTTGAATTTGAAAGCGATGCCCCAGCGTGGAGCCTTGCCCGTATAACCCAAAGCTTCTTGGTATTTCCTTTCATTAACTTTCACCACTACCCCATCAATCAAATAGTCTTGTTTGTCTTTTTTGTTTTCCCAATTTTTCCAAAACCTTATTACCTCTTCAATATTTTTTACTTTTTGATGATATGGATTAACTTTTAATCCCAAACTATCAATAAATTTAAGTTCCTCATCTTGAGTTTCTGAAATTTCCCCATCTACATCTATTTGGGCAATATCATAAATAAAAGAATCTAACTCGCGTGAAGCAGTAATCTTTGGATCAAGCTGTCGAATTGAGCCCGCTGCGATGTTCCTTGGATTAGCAAATGGCTCTTCCCCATTTTTTTTTCTCAATTTGTTTATTTTCTCTAAAATTGATTTACCCATCCAGATTTCTCCTTCAACAATTATTGACTCTGGTTCGTTTAACTTCAAAGGAATGGATTTAATCGTCCTCACATTGTTAGTCACATTCTCCCCCACACGACCATCTCCACGAGTAGCTGCGGTTTTTAAAATTCCTCGCTCATAAGTCAAAACAACTTTTAATCCGTCTATTTTTAATTCGACGACATATTCAGGATTGATTTCTTTTTTAAAAGATTCAAATAAATATTTCTTTATTCGTACATCAAAAGCTCTAATATCTTCTTCATCGAAAGCATCATTAAACGACCATTGTGGAACCTTATGAACTATCTTTTCAAATTCCTTTAATGGTTCCCCTCCTACTCGAAGGCTTGGAGAATCTGGAGAAACAAGCTCTGGATATTTTGATTCAAGATCTTCGAGTTCTCTTAGAAGTGAGTCGTAGGCATTATCAGAAATTTCTGGTTTATCTAGGGTGTGATAAAGGCGTCGATGATAGTCAATCATCTCGCGAAGTTTTCTCGTTCTTTCTTGTATTTCTTTGGTTGCCTTAGGCATTTTAGTAACTTACTCGAACAGCTCGTTCAACACGGCGAGGATTCGTGTTGTCGCAAGTGTTGTAGCCCAACGATTCAATTTTGGTAGTATTGTCGTTCGCTTTGGTCACAGTCACAATCGCACAATATGGATCAGGATTAAAAGTCAGAGAAAAAGTTGAGATATTATTCCCTCCTACTGTTGATGGGATAGGATTTGAAGGATTGTTTACATCTCGATTGCAGGAAATAGTAGAACCGGTCGAGGTGGCGAAAGCGCTCAGCCCCGTACCGTTTTTCACATCCCAATAAATCGCGCATTCAACCCCCGTGTCCGCTGCATAAAAAGCATACTGTGATTCTCGACTTGAAGAAGTTAAAAAGTTTTCTTTGACCGTAAGGGAAGCAATGCCCATTGAGACAAGGAGAAGCGTCGCCACAATGATTATGGCTATAAAAAGAGTAAACCCTTTTTGTTTTGTTTTGTTATATTTAAATTTTGTCATTTTAGTGCCAATTTAAAATATTTTCCCTAATTTGAAATTGTCTGTTCAACAATCCTTGAGACCAACTCATACGAACTGTGACCGAAACCTCATTCGCATTAATAGAATTGAGTTTAATCTCTCGTCTAAAGAGTGTATCCGTCCAATTTGAAGTATAACCATAGAATCCAGTATTGGGATCTTGTTTAAGGAGCGGACAGGAACCAAAATCCCCCGAACATGAAGAAATAATGTTGTTTATAGTATCAATAGTACAAGTTTTCCCAAAGAAACAAGGATCACTCGGTCCAGACGCCAGATTGGCCAACCAACCCTGACCTTTTAATCCATTTTCATCTCTCATATTTCTGATTTGTTCTACTCCTTCACTTGCTAGATAGAAAGCCACCACTTGATTTTTAGAAAAAGTAGACAATGAGATTCCACTCTGTGCGGCACTGAAAGCCGCGGAAATAACAACAATGAGAATCGTGATGGAAACCAGAGATTCTATCAATGTAAAACCTTTTTGTTTTATGTTTTTCATATTAATTATCAATAAGTCGCTGTGAAGCGAGAGTCTGCAAGGTGAAACCGGACATAGTGTTAATTTTGGTTCCAGCATTGCCACTTATCTTTATCAAAACTTTGGGTTGCAGAGTATCTGGAGGAGGGTTTGCACCAACCACAAAAAATGCGAGGGAGTTAATATTAATTTCTGGAGCAGTGACTGCAATATAAGTATTTCCACCATCCACTGACTTCTCTATGGACGAACCAGTTAATTTGTACACAATTTGAATTCCATCACTAGAAAGAAAGCTAATGAAAGAATCGCCGGATAAACAGTTCTGCGGAAGAGTGATATTACCCCCAGTACCACAATGATAATTCTTACCAAAACGAATTTCTCTGGACATTGCTTCTACAGCAAAATTCAAATTATCCATCACTGTTTTTGAGGATTCAGATTTTCTGTTCGCATCAAAAATACTTAGAATAGCACCCATACTAATTGTCATCACCACGAGAAAAACTGAGACCGCGGTCATCATTTCAATAAGAGTAAATCCTTTTTTCATATTATTTTACAGATATTTGTCCAGTCGTATACACAATTATAGTATGCGTGGCCGTAGTTGGAGAAGAAACAGTAATCTCTACCCCTTGAATATTCTGGTTGCCCGGAGTTTGCCCTCCATTGTTAAAAAATATAAGATTCGCCATGTTGCTTGGTCGTAGAAAAGTTATATCCACACGATCCACAAGCATCGATGGGTTATTACTGCATTGACCATTATCATTTTTTCTAATCATACATAACTTAGAAATAATATTATTTGAAGAAAGATTTATTTTTTGAAGACATTCGGAAGTTCCACCGATCGGGCAGTCCCATGTCCCATCATAATAACCGTTCTTCATTCCGCCTCGGTCTGCGAAGAAAATGTATGCATTATTACCTCCAGTATTTGAAATATTAAACTCTACACCATAAGCACTCGAAAAATCCCCTGTTCCCGTCTGAAGTTCCTTCACACTCACTCCATATATTTGGGCTTGTCGAATAGTTAAACTTATATCGTTTGCCAAATTCATCAAAGAGATAGCTGAAGTATAAGTGCCTTGGTTTAAAAGAACAGTTGAGGTAATCACCAACATAATTCCAATCGAAACCAACAGTTCTATTAAAGTAAAACCCCTTACGAAACTCTTTTTAATTTGTGAAATAAAAGACATGAAGGAGGTCGAGATTATAAATTAAGGCAATCCAAGCACCTAAAATTAAGAATGGTGCGAAAGGAATCTCACTTTTCATTGTAAGCTTTTTTACCCCTTTAAACAAAGGATAAAACACTCGAATTAGAGCCATATAAACAAGGCTCACCACACTGCCTATAACAAACGCGAGGACGAGAGCTGAAAACCCGTTTGAGGCACCAAGTAATAAACCAATAGACAAGCCGAGTTTCGCGTCCCCCAGACCCATCGCTCGACCCCTAGAAATAAACCAAAGTAGAAAGAAAAAACCAAAAAGTATCGGCCCTGCAAACCAATCCAGAGAGTTTGAACCAACAAGAAAAAATCTATACAAAACTGATAGAACGATAGTCGAGTAGACCAAGGAATCTGGGATGACTTTGTGTCTCGAATCATAAATAGTAATCACCACATAAATACAAAAAACAATCAGCACCAAATAATTCGTAATGGAAATAAAAAGTAAGGCTGTCCAAAGTTCAACCAAAGGATACTGCCAAGAGATTTTTGTATGACACCCCGAACATTTGCCTCGAAGACCAATGAAGCTTATAACTGGGACAAGTTCCCACCAATTTAATTTTTTATGACAAGCTACGCAGAAAGATCTTCCACCGAGAGTGACACCCGAATTCCATCGCAAACCCAAGACATTCAAAAAACTGCCCACAATTAGTCCAAAAACAAAAAGGATGACAATCGTCATCCTTTAAGTATAACAAACTCTGAAATTAGATTATGGACAAGCTGTCACACCAGAACCAAGATTGGCTCCGATTGATTTGTTTGCTCCTGTGCTATCTACACACCAGAACCCTGTGCCGATACTTGCTGAAACTGCATAAGCAGAAGCAGAAGCCTGACAACTTAGAAGTGTACCTGTTGGCCAAGCCGAGGCAGTACCTGTGTATGCATTCATACCTGAATTGACATCAACGAACATCCCACCTGTACATGGAAGAGCTGGTGTAGCCATCGTGGATGCTGGACCATAGGAACTATTGTTAGTATCGAAAAAGATTGCGGCTGTGGTTTTGACTTGTACGAGTTGAGCCTTGACCTTCGCATCATTGCCTTTGCTTCTAGCTGAATTCAAAGATGTAAGCACAATGGACGAAAGGATACCGATGATGGCAATAACCACCAGAAGTTCAATGAGGGTAAAACCTTTTGTTCTGTTTGACATAATTTATTATTATTTTAATTACCTATCAATTATATACCTAAAACATATTCTAGGACCAAAATGTGTGGATAGTCAATAAAATTGAACTATCAAGCACCAGCAGATTGGGCAATATTGTATATAGGGATAAGGACTGAAGCGAGCAAAGTTCCTACTCCAAGACCCAAGAGCACAATCATCACTGGTTCAATCAAACCGACCAATGTATCAACAGCATTAATCACTTCTCGTTCATAAAATCGAGCCATGGTCTTCAAAATACTGCCGAGTTCACCTGTCTCTTCCCCAACTTTAATCATTTGCACCAACAAACCGGGAATATCTGGATTTTGGGTAAGTGATTGAGAAAATGAGCTTCCGCTTTTTACAGCAATCACACTATTTTCCAAAATTTCTCTATAAATATCACTGTCGACTACTGCAGCAGTCACCTCTATGGCTCGAACCATCGGGATACCGGAGAGAACCATCGTATTCATGTTCCCAGAAATAACTGAAAGATAAAGTTTGCGATAAAGATCACCTACATATGGAATCTCAAGTTTTAATCGAGCGAAAGCTTTCTTGCCTTCATCTGTGCGAAGGAAACGAACAAGGAAGAAACCAACAATCACTAGTCCAACTAAAATAAATATCCCGTAGTTGATTAAAAGATTAGAAATAGAAAACACTATGGATGTATAGAATGGAATGGGTTGACCCGAATCAATGAGAATACCACTAATCTTGGGAATAATAACTGTGAACATGAGAATCATCACTGCGATGAACACACCAATCACGAAAGCTGGATAAATGAGTGCAGTTTTTGCTCTAGAGACAACTTCATATGTTCTATCGAGGTGATCCGCAAGATAATTAAAAGTTTCATTTAGTTTTCCTGTTTCTTCTCCCGCTTTAACCATGTTCACATAAAAATCAGAGAAAATATCTGGATGTTTGCTTAGAGCTTTGGAAATAGAACTTCCGGCTTGGAGATCGTCGGTCACCATAACCAAAGCTTTGCGGAGAAAAGGATTGTCAACTTCTGCAGAGAGCAAAGAAAAGATTTTTAGAGCAGAAACTTGGGCATTGAAAAGGGTGGCCATTTGCCTTGAGAGGATGACAATTTCTTTGTTTGAAACTTTCGCTCCAAAAGAAAAATTCATAGTCCACCAAGATTCCTTTTCGGCTGGATTTATCTCGGTAATGAGGAGTCCGCGTTTTTGAAGAGAATCAATCGCTACTTCCAAAGACACTGCTTCAATCGAGCCTTCTTTCTTTGCACCAGAATTTTCTAAAGCTTTGTAGAGGTAGAGCATAAAAATTTAAATCATTTTTTCAAGCGTTTTTGGGTTGTTGGAGAAAAGCATGGCATTCTCGGCTGTAATCTCACCTGTTCGAACAAGCACCGCGAGCGAACGATTCAGGTCAATCATCCCCTCTTCTGAGCTGGTTTCAATCACCGAATCAATCTCATGCGTACGTTTTTCTCGGATAAGATTAGCCACAGCATTATTATTAATCAAAAGTTCATAAGCAGGAATCAATCCACCAGAAATACGAGGAATCAATCGTTGAGAAAAAATGCCAATTAAGCTGGTCGAAAGTTGAATACGAATTTGTTCTTGTTGATCCGCTGGGAACGAATCGATAATGCGATTCACTGTTTGAGATGCGGTGTTTGTGTGCAAAGTTGAAAGGATAAGGTGTCCGGTTTCTGCTGCAGTAACCGCAGTGGCAATCGTCTCCGGCTCCCTCATTTCACCTATCATCACTACATCTGCATCTTGTCTGAAAACCCCCCACAAGGCTGTGTGGAAATCAGGCGTGTCTGTTTTTACTTCACGCTGATCAATAAGTGATTTCTTTGGAGCGAAAATATATTCAATCGGATCTTCAATAGTGATAATGTGTTCGAGACGCTGTTGGTTGATGGCCTCAACCATCGTAGCCAAAGTGGTTGATTTGCCTTGTCCGGCTGGACCGACTACCAAGAAAAATCCCTGTTGACGCATGGCAAACGATTCGAGGATTGGTGGAAGATTTAATTCAGCAAAAGTTTTTATACTTTGGGGGACCAATCGAAGAGCAATAGAAATTTTACCGAGTTCGGTGAAAGCGTTGCCTCTGAACCGATCGTTGGCTTTGTGACTATAAGCGAAATTTACTTCTTTTAGTTCAGCGAATTCTTTATGATTCTCTGGTGTTAACAAAATAGAAAGAAAACCTTCCATGTCTTCTTTGGTCGGTGCAGCAATCTTCAAAAGGGGAATGAGAAATCCGGCCACGCGAATAATCGGAGGACGACCTTCGGATAGATGCAAATCAGAAGCACCTTCCTTGTCTACAATATCTACGAGTGTGTTTAAAGTTTCTTGGACAGCCATAAATTATTAAATCAATTATAGCGTATTTACCTCCTCAAGTGGAATAATTCTGTTGAAAGCTTTGATGATGGCATCTTCTTTCATCGTGAGCATGCCCCTCGAACGCGCTACTTTGAGCAAAGACTGTTCGGTTGGGTCTTTGAGAATAACAGCTTCGACTTCCTTGTCCATGGCCAATACCTCCATCACTGCCACACGACCGATAGTCCCATTTGGATATTCTTTGGTAGGCATAATCTGATAAACTTCCTTGCCAAAAGGAATCTTCTTCTTAAATTCATCTGGCAAATCTTGAAATTGTTTTTCAAGCATTAATTTCAAGCTGTCTTCAACAGGGACGGGTTTACCTCCTCCTTTTGGAAGAGTACGGACCAAGCGTTGTGCCATGGCCAGAATCAAAGTCGGTGCAATCAAATAAGGGTCCACACCCATGTCTATAAGGCGTGGGATGACCCCAAGTGCATTGTTTGTGTGAATAGTAGAAAGTACCAAGTGTCCAGTAAGTGCTGCTTGGATGGCCAATTGGGCTGTTTCTTTGTCTCGAATTTCTCCCACCATGATAATGTCTGGATCCTGTCGAAGTGTAGTGCGTAGACCGGTGGCAAACGTATAATCAATCTCTGGTTGGACTTGGGATTGGGAAACGCCGGCCATATTGTATTCAATCGGATCTTCCAAAGACAAAACATTTTCATGATCCTTATCAACTTCATTCAACATTGAATACAGGGTGGTAGATTTTCCTGAACCGGTCGGACCAGAAATCAAAATCAAACCATACGGTCTTTTAATCGCAGAACGAATAAGATTTAAATTCAATTCGGAAAGACCAATATCATCGAGCGATTTCACTCCTTTATCCTGATCGAGGATTCTCATCACCACCTTTTCTCCGTAATAAGTTGGGAAAGTAGAAACACGAAAATCAATTCTTCTGCCTTCAAGCTTGGTTGAAAACCTACCGTCTTGAGGTTTGCGCTTCTCATCGAGACGCATGTTCGACATGATTTTTATACGAGCCACAACTGCTGAGTGAACTTTGGTCGGGAGGACAATAGAAGTATTCAAAACACCATCAACACGAAAACGTACGCGAATGTTGTCGAGCATTGGCTCGATGTGAATATCTGAAGCGTTGCCATCTGAAGCATAAGAAAGGATGGTGGCGACAATTTTTGTCACTGGGGCATCTTCGACGATTCGTTGTTCAAGTTTTTCTCCGCCTTCTTCTGTTTTTTCCTTGGCGATAACATTTTTCTCCGAAAGCTCTGTCTCCAAATCCGTGAGGGCCTTGGTCACTTCACCAGAAATACCTTTGTATGATTCGAGTACGCGTTCAAAATCACTTTCAGAAATAAGAAAAAGTTTGTACGGCATCCCGATTTTCGATGAGATAAAGTTCAAAGCATCGGTTGCTTCTATATCATTTGGATCGACTATACCTATCTCGAGTACACCATCTTTAACCTGAATAGGTATCAAACGATAATGAACAGCGGATTCTTCGGGAATATATTCGAGAACTTTGCCTGAAATAGTTACCCCGCGTAAATCTTTTGTAGGAATATCTAATTCTGAACCACGACCTTGGAGAATATTTTCTCTGGAAATTCCTCTTGAAACCAAAATCTGCTCGATAGAAAGTCCAGAGCTTTCTGCTTCAGCTTGAATTTGCTTTGCATCGGCTGGCTTGATGACCTTTTTTTCTACTAGAGTATCTAGGATGCTCATAGTTTTTTATTGGCCTATGATATCAAATGGATTGGTTCGGCCGGTTGGTTGTTGAGGAATCTCAACACTAAAATCTGTGAGGTTTTTGTACGTTGGTGTGGAAAACAAACTTTGATCCAAGGTGGCTGACTGCAAACTTTGATATAGGGCTACTACATCGTTCCCTATCCCCTCTGTGGCCAAACCCTCACTAATAGTATTTTGAGTTGGTTTCAGGAAAAAGTTGTAAATTAAAATAGCGGCAACAAAAACAATCACTGCGATGACCAAACCTTTGTTGTTTTGGAGAGATTTCATATTATTTTAACCAATAGGTTTTAATAGAAACTTGATATTCATAAAGTCCATTTGAAGTAGATTGGAAAGTAATAGATTGAACATCGGTGATACGCAAACTCTTCTCTATGTCAGACATGAATTTGCGGAAGTTTGAATATGTAGTGATGAAACTAAAGGTGAAAGTGACCGAACCATAAGTTGGAGTCGGTGCTCCTACAACTATAGTAGAAGAATTGTTTTGATTATCTTTGATTGTTTGAATGCTTTTAATAGAGATACCATAGTGGCTGGCGATGGAATCCAAGTTGATGGCCAAACTTACTGTGTCTACATTGTCCGGTAAAACTTTGAAAAGCTCATCAATTCTTTGTTTAGGAATATTTTGGTATTTGACCAAGAGTTCGTCTCGTTTGGTCTCAAGTGCAGAAACATTCTCCAGAATGTTTTGATATTTTGTTTGGTTGTCTCGAAGAGCGAGACCTTCGTTGTATTGAGGCATGATAAAAACATAAAACAACCCGATTGAGATTAATATGAGAATAAAAGCGGTGGTGTTTTTCATATCATTTTTTGGTTGAGGTGGCATTAGTCGAAGTGGAAACACGATTCAAAACTGGAGTGTTGGTCGAAGCCGGTGTTTGAGGAACAACGACGGGTTTGCTGTCTATGGATTTTTTATAAGAAACAATCGATGGGTCGAGTATGGCTGAGAAAATGAAAGTCACATTGCCCTTGTCATCCAGAGTGAGATTGGTGAAAAGTGGAGACTTGATATATTTGGTTTTATTGAAAATATCAGCTTGGAGAGCGAGGGCGGAGTATCCACGAGCTTGACCTTGCATCATTAACTGTAAACCATCTTTGGTCATCCCATAATTAAAATTTGTCCAACGCAAAGATTTCAAGGTTGAGTTTTCTAGAAAATCAAAGAGTGGAGAGAGAACAACGTGACTTGAAAGTAGGGTTTGGGTGGAAATAATTCTTGAATTAAGGCGAGAAATTTGATTTATGGTGTCTGGGTCAAGCGAAGCTTTGGCTGTAGTGAGGTCGTTGCCCATCTTGGCAATATTTGAAGTCAAATAAAAGTTATATCCAAAAACAACCACGCCAGCAATCAAAGAAAGAACAAAAATAATAGTAGCCAAAAAACTGAAAAGTCCTCTACTGGTGGGCTTTTGAGAGAGGTTGGCAACACCAGAACTCGTGACCGGACCTTTGGGAATAAATGATGATTGAAATTTCGGATCCATAAGGAATATCTCGGTTTAATTATATGTCAAAGTCCACAATAAAACGAGACAAGATGTGTTTATAACTTTGGATACAGACTAATTCTCCTGCTCCTGCAGTTCTCGGAGAGCGAGGCCGATGGCCACAGCGAATTCTGGACCAGTCTCATTTAAAACTTTCTCAAGGAAAGCCGGGGTAGCCACCTTGCTGAACGGATTGCCGGCCACTGCATCAGTATTGAAATTTTTCTTCGCGAGATCGGGCAGACCTTTGAGTGCTGCTCCTCCACCGACGAGAATTATTTTTGAAACTGTTTTGTTATATTTCTTTTCAAAAGACAACAACGCTCGATTCGCTTCAGAGAAAATATAATCGAGGGTGAGAACTATCACATCGGTGAAGGCTCGATCTGTCCCAGTTAGACCAACTGTTCTTTTCATTACTTCTGCTTTTTCTAAAGGAAGATTTATAGATTTGGAAAGAGTTTGAGTGATATCTTGAGAACCACGATTAATCGTATGAGAAGATTTAATCACTCCTCTTTCAACAATATAAAGCTTGGTCGAAGCGGCACCCAAATCCATTATCATCACTGGAGTTAGAGCTTCATCAAGAACCGCGCGCATGGTGCTAAATATTTCTATCTCAAAAAAGCTCGCGTCGAGTCCAGCTCCGGTCACAATAGATCTGTAGCGAGCGATGGTGTCGTTGTGAATGGCCACAATCATCACATCAATTTTAGGAATATTCGCGGGGGTAATCAGCTCACCTTCCGGATGGTCTTCCATGCGAATTTCAGTTTTAGGAATAACTGTCCAATCAAGCATCACTTCAGAAATAGGAACCGGAATATACTTGCGCGCTTCGAGGGGAACCATCGTCTCGAGTTGTTTGTTTGAAACTTGGGGAATCTCTATGACAGACAGGAGGCTTGAAGCGAATGGGATAGATAAACCGCTTTTTTTGGTAGTGATGTTCACTTCTTTTTCTTTCATCAAATCTTTCAAGGCTTCGGCGATTTTTTCTGGAGGTAAAACTGTCGCTTGACCAACCGTCGCCCCTGAATACGGTCCGAGGGCGAGTTCACCATAGGTCTCGAGGATGGCCTGACCATTTTTCTTTTTTAGTTGAACAATTTTAATAGCCGAAGAACCGATGTCTACTCCGAGGACAGAACCTTCTTCTTTTTGAGCAAAAAAATTTGAGAAAAATGACATAATAAGATTATAACATGAGCTCAAAAACATTTGTGTCCTATTTTTTGGATTTTATTTTCCCGAAAAGCGAGACAATTTTTGACCTAGAAAACCTCAGTATTGGAGAACTTTTAAATAAACTACCACCCGCGCATGAATTGGATAAAACCGATGAACATTTGATCGCTGTGTTTGATTATAAAAATCCTTCTGTACGAGAGATGGTTTGGGAATTAAAGTACAAAGGCAATAGAAACATCGCCAAAAAAATTGCTGAGATTCTTATTGATATCTTGCAAGCCGAAATCGCTGAGAGGGTGTTGTTTGAGAAATTTATTAATCCTATTCTCATCCCCATACCCGTCTCAGACAAACGGCGCCGAGAACGCGGATGGAATCAAACAGAAATCGTGTGTGAAGAAATGATGAGATTAAATACAGAAAATTTATTTGAATACAAACCAAAAATTTTAATAAAAAATATTCACACAGATAGCCAGGCCCGCACTCATGCGACCAAACGTGAGCGTTTGGGAAATTTGTCCGGCTCGATGTCTACAGAAAATTCAAAAAAGATTCGTGGGAGAAACATCATCCTGCTTGATGATGTGACCACCACTGGTTCAACCTTCGCTGAAGCAAAAAGAGTTTTGAAAGAATCCGGTGCGAGAAAAATTCTCTGCATTGCTATCGCTCATTAAAAGAAAAGCGCCCGATGAACGCAATGTTCATCGGGTGCACTACACGAGTCTACTTCTCAGGCGGAGATGGCGGACATTTGCCGGAAAGGAATCCGACAAGTCCCCCTGCCGTGTTGTAGATGTACAGCCCGTAGGACTGGTCGACGGGGGAAGAACCGGTGCTCTTGTTGACTCGGAGCGAATCGCCCATCTTCAGCTCTTTCATCCAGTCCGTCCGTTCGCTAGTATTAAGCCAAACTCGACGGACGAGCACGGAACACGGGTTTGTGTTCTTGAGCCACACATCTTGGTCCATTCCGCAACCCTTGAGCTCCATGCCGACAGACTTCTGGACGACCGGTGCGACTACGATAGTTGTCTTGGTTGAGTCATTCGCCGCCTTGATGAAACGAGAAATCAGGTTTGCGGCAACCACAACCACAGCTGCAATGAGAACAATGGAAACTCCCAACCAAATTTTTTTCCACATACTTCACCTCACGAAAAGGACACTGCGAGACTTCTTATTCCGCTTTGAATTATATCTTTATTAAAACCTATTGTCAAGAATCTTTTCTCGACTATTACTTCGCCTTCTTGGGTTTCTTTTTTTCTTTTTTTGGATGTGTATTTCCTTTCGCCATAAATTTAAATTAAATTATCTGTTGCCACAAACCGCACTGTTGTTTAGTCCTGTTTGATAACCGTTGGCTCCACCAGCCATGTTCAAATCCTTGCCGAAATAACCGAAAGCCCCTGAACCTGCACCAGAACCGCATTGGGCACCGACGAGACCGGCCTGTTGCCTGCCTGCATTGTCCATGTATCTATCAATTCCCGGAGTTGAATTCCCTGCTGCGGAAGCCACGTTGGTCATGAGGAGCATTGATAAGATAGCTGCGAAACCTACTCCCCCTCCCACGATTTTGTTTGTTACCATTTTAATATTTAGTTAATTACTAATAGAACAATTTTACCCCAAAATAATAATTATTCAACATTCACCCTAATGGAAACCGAGGCATCTTTGGTTGGATCACCACTCGGATTATCTTTCTTGAAAATTAAAGTTGCCGGACCTCTATAATTTTCATCTGTTATTTTCAAATTTGCTTTAAAGGGTACAAATCCTGTAGTCATCCAATCGCCCTCGGCCTTGGCTATACCTGAAGCCAAAACTTGGTTTTCTTTGTATATGAGCAACACTGGGAATGATGCTTCGAAGAACCAGTTACCTCGAGCTTGACCCGAGACACTAAAATCTTTGCCCACAACAGCACTTGGAGCCGGAAAATTAACTTGGATAGAATCTTTGGTCGCATTTGTATAAACAAACTTGGAAGCCGTGGTGGCTCTTATTAGAAAGGTGGCGAGAATTAAAACAACTAGGATGGTAAGGGTGTAGAAAAATAATTTAACCGCTTCCTTTTTCAAACCATCTATATACATGAGGATTGGTCTGCCCAAGAAAAGACCTCCGGTGATACACGCCGAGACCACAAAAAGAAGAAGAAACATAATTGGACCAACAAAATCTTTATCACTTAGAATTTGCTCGGCATGAGACATAATCTGAACTACCAAAGAAACATAAAGCACTATGCCGAGTGAATCTACTAATGCCCAAAAGATTAATTTTGAATTTTTCATCTTAAATCACATGACAACTTGTGAGCAATGAGAGCAACGCTTGGCTTCAAGAGGTATTTCACTCAAACATTCCTTGCATTTCTTGGTGGTTGGGTCTGCTGGTGGTTCTTTGCGAGCTTTGGCTACGAGCATATTCATCGGCTTCACTACAAAGAAGAACACTGCTCCGGCTACGAGTACAAAGGAGATAAGAGCATTGATAAAGTGACCATACATAAATTGGCTACTATTTATGGTGAAGGAGAGCCCTGCGAAATCGGGGACTTTGGCTATCGCAGCTATAAACGGAGTGAGCAGGTCAGACACCAACGCGGAAACAATTGTTCCAAATGCTGCACCGACTACAACTCCGACAGCAAGGTCAACTACATTTCCCCTAAGCAAAAATTGTTTAAATTCTTTAAGCATATAATTTAATCAAATATTAGTTTTAGTCTTTCTTGTTATATTTTAGCACTAATTCTCGCTCCTAAAATGTCCGTATAGACCGAGACATAGGTCTTAGAATATGGGTTTACTTTTGTAAGGCAACCATTGCAACAACAAGTGCGCCAAGTGCGATTAGATTTGCAATAATACCAATCCAAAATTCAGCCTTTTTGTACCAAGGTTTAGAAACTTCATTGGCCATCTTCGTTGTGGCTTCCCAATATCTTTCTTTCATTCCCATATTTTATTTTTTACGATTATATGGTGATTGATTCGTGGGGCGAAGACTCACACCAAGCTCGCTCGCTTTTGAACGTACTCCACCTTCAGGACGTCCTAATTTCAAACCAATTACCCTAGTAGGAGTATTTTTAAAAGCTAATTGTGAAAGTTGCTTTGTTTCTGAAGCTGTCCACGGTTTCCCAGAATTTCGATTATATTTTGCCATATAGTTTTTATTAATAATAACTTCCTTGTATTATATAATTTATTTACAAGACAATAAATATTAGAAAAGTCTATAATTCAGTGTATAACATGGGGATAACTTTCGGTTTTGTTTCGGTTATAATTAACATCAGCTATGATCACTTTGACCCCAACAAAAAAGAAAATAGTCGACTTTATTGAGGGTTATTCTCACAAAAAAGGATTCCCCCCCTCAATTGATGAGATCCGCAAAAAAATGGGTCTCAAATCTAATTCAACAATTCATCAACATTTAGAAGAATTAAAGAAGCAAGGATATTTAAAAAGAGAGAAAAATCAACGTCGTTCAGTAGAAGTAACAACGCAGAACAAGATGATAAATATTCCTGTTCTTGGAATTATATCGGCTGGCCAACCAATAGAAGCAATTGAAAATCATCAGGACTCAATTTCAATAGTTAATTCAAACATTAAAAACACAAAAGATTATTATGCATTAAGAGTATCCGGCAATAGTATGGTTGAGGAAGGAATTTTTGATGGAGACATTGTGATTATAAAAAAACAATCAGTGGCTGAAAATGGCCAAACTGTTGTAGCTATTATTGATGAAAATCAAGCTACATTAAAAAAACTTTATCGAGAAAAAGGAAAATTTCGCCTACAACCGGCGAATCAAGCAATGCTTCCTTTTTTTAGGAGAGAAGTAGAAGTAAGAGGAATTGTAGTTAAAATTATTCGCAACCTTGAATCTCAGATAGATCAAGAATTTTCAAAAAAAGAAAAATATATTCGCAAGATAGATTACTCGTGGGATTACAAAGGTGAAAAAACAAAATCATATACACATGGAATACATACATATCCGGCAATGTTCATTCCGCAAGTTGGAAGAAGACTGCTAGAAACTTATAGCAAAGAGGGTGATACTATTTGTGATATTTTTTGTGGCTCTGGTTCAGCTTTAGTCGAAAGCAAATTAATAGGAAGAAACGCCTACGGCATTGATCTTAATCCTTTAGCCGTTTTTCTTGCAAAAGTAAAAACAACACCAATCAATCCACAAAAATTAACAAAAAAATACATGGCTCTGCTCAATAGAGTAGAAAAAATAAAAGATAACGAAATAAAACGACCTGATTTCAAAAATATTGATTTTTGGTTTAAAAAAAATGTAATTACAAAACTTGCTAAACTAAAAAAATCAATACGAGAAATAAAAGAGAAGGAAATTTCTAATTTTTTTATGGTCGCATTTAGTGAAACAGTGCGTTATTCCTCAAATACAAAAACTGGTGAATTTAAACTAGTTCGAATAAAGACGGTGAAATTAGAAAAACACGATCCGGATGTGCTTGCAATTTTTCGCAAAAACGTCGAAAAAAATATTGTTGGGATGACAGAATTTTATAAGGATGCTCAGAAATCATGGACAAAAATTATCTATGGAAATTCTTCAAAAGATAACGGAATAAAGGCAGATTCTATCGACTGTATTGTAACTTCTCCACCATACGGAGATAGTCGAACAACAGTTGCTTATGGTCAATTTTCAAGACTTTCTTCTCAGTGGATTGGTATGTTTGAAAATCCAGACAAAGCATCAGGTGTTGATAATGATTTATTGGGTGGAAAAGCTACTAAAAACTTAGTGCATACACTTTCGTCAAATTATCTAAAAGAATCATTAGAAAAAATTAAAAAACAAGATGAAACGAGAGCAAAAGATGTGTTAAGTTTTTTTATTGATTTAAATGATTGCTTAAAACAAGCTCATAAAATACTAAAACCAAAAAAATATTTTTGTCTTGTGGTTGGTAATCGCCTTGTCAAACAAGTAAGAATCCCTACAGATTTTATTATTGCTGAATTAGCAGAAAAAATAGGATTCACTTGTGAAGATGTAATCGTTCGGAATATTCCTGGAAAACGAATGCCCATCAGAAATTCTCCGACAAATGTTGTGGGTGCGTTAGAAGAAACGATGAATAAAGAAAGTATCGTTGTATTAAGAAAAAATTAGATTATTTTTTTGAAAGAATCAAACAAAAGCAAGAAGTCTCTTTTGTGTATTCTAAACCCAGTACCGTGGTCATGATATCTACCTTTATTTTTACCACTCTTGTAAGATCCAATCCTTATATCAATTTTAAGCTTATCAGTTTTTATTGCCGACTTAAATTTATCTATATTAAGGTCAGATAAAAGATATGCTTCTGTATAGTGAAATTTCTCTTGAAATGTTTTTGGCTTCCCTTTGGTTTCTGCTAACACTAGAAGTATTTTATCTGATTTATTTTTTAAAACCTCATCAAATACTGATATCGGCCAGTATACCTCAATATTATGTTTGTTTTTTAAAATCAGTTTATTGGCTGCAAAAACAACTTGAAACGATTGGTGGTTTTTTCTTGATCCGTACACCGTAGAATGAAGGTTGTATCTTTTCTCTTTATCTAAATATTTATACCTATTAAACAATATCTTATTAATTCCCTTAGGTAATGGAGATTTAGTCGCTATCGTTAACATACTATCAGATTCAATTCTTTTCGCCTTTAATTCTATATCTCCCACATCTGGCAAGCGAAAATTATTTTCTTTAATGTTCAAAAGATCTTCAAGAGTTTTTCCTATACCATTATCATGGAACCGATGTGTTTTAACAAAACCTAATTTTCTTATTTCTTCTAATTGTTTTTTAAGTTTTATAACTGTAGATATTTTTTTCATCTTATCTATTCAAATAAGTTATCGTAAGTTGCAACACTGTAGCAAAGCTGACCCAAAAGAGATATGGGATGTTTATATAAGTAATCCAGTGAGCAATTGGGAAAATCGCGAGCATCGCCCAAATGAGAGTGATGAGAACGAGAAGGACATCTGCGGCAGCAAGATAGTTGTTCTTCAAACCGAATTGGAAGTAAGTGAAAGTGAAGTTGAAAATGAGATTGAGGATGAAGGGCAAAGCGATCCAGAAAGAAATTTGTTTTTGGAAAAGGAGGATGAAAACCTTGCCGAATGAAATGAAAATCAATATATAAAGAAATGTCCATACAGGACCGAAAAGCCACGCGGGTGGAGCCCAAGTGGGTTTAATCAGTTCATTAAAATAGGCTTTTGTCTCCATTTGAATTACCCCAAACTTTACTCCTTTTGAACCCAAATTTCCATCCTATTATCAATTGCTTTGGGTCGGTGCAGGGACAACCTTCCAACCACGAATGTAGACTGTCTTTCTCTCGCGCATCTCACCTCTTTCAAACACAATATCGTAAGCACCTACTTCTTCATACGAATTGAAAGATACAACCGTGAGTGCGTATCCTCGTCCGATGCTTTCTACAGCCAAACCAACTGCCTTCATGATGTCTGAAGTCATTTCGAAACTACGAATACACGCACCGACTTCTTCGTTCCAACTATAACCCGCTGGTCCAAGACAACCATGAACGTCTCGATCATCATTTATCAAAAAAGGCTTAATATTTAAGAAATAAAATGAGACAGAAATGATAGCTAAAATTAAAAGCAAAAAGATTAAAATAATTTTTTTTCGTGTTTTCATGTTTTCCAAACTTTACTCCTTTTGGGGTTAAATTTCCAATGAAAATGCCCCGTCGCTTTGAGACGACGGGGCTTCTACCAACCATACGAGGCCAAAAGCCTTCGAAGATTCATCCGACTACGAAAAAGATGCTTTCTCATCGTAGTCAGGGTGCAACCTTTGACCTTGGCGATTTCTTCGTGAGACAGACCACTTACTTCTCGAAGAAGGAAAACTTGCCGTTGATCAGGTTGGAGCTTGCACAGAGCGAGGCGCAAAGCTCCGAAGAAGAACGACCCTTCGACCAAACTGTCCGGCAGAGGTCCTTCATCCTTGAAGTTCATCAGACGTTCGTTGTATACACCGCTCGTGTTCGCAAAGAGTCTCTGGAAGAACACGAGCCGTTCAACCGACCGATTCCTCATCTCATTCTTCGCCAAGTTGCCGGCGATGGTGTACACCCATGTTCCAAAATTCCTCGTTTGATCGAATCCTTTGATGTGTCTACTAATCCGAAGAAACGTTTCTTGAACGAGATCCTCTGCCTTCTCTCGGTCACGGATTCTCTTATAGACAAAGGATTGGAGCTTGTCCGCATATCGCCTGTGAATCTCGTTGAAAGCCCTCTCCTCTCCTCGGAGAAACGCCCTCACGAGTTCAACATCAGAATGCTCTCGAAAACTCGTCATGCGCGCCTCCAAGTGAAAAGTGTTTGTACGATTCCCTAAGAACTATACACCAAATTCATTTTTGGCGGAGACGGAGGGATTCGAACCCTCGA
>Ga0172379_10000139_pt1 | contig 199213 bp, 185 predicted proteins | sample GrowelOW334metaG_FD_119756 | JGI IMG/M metagenome (GOLD analysis project Ga0172379, IMG submission 119756) | Groundwater microbial communities from an aquifer near a municipal landfill in Southern Ontario, Canada - Groundwater well OW334 metaG | ecosystem: Environmental > Aquatic > Deep...
CCAATGCGGCAATTGTTAATCCAAATCTTTCCGCTGCGACTGATGGTGATTATGTAGCTCTATTAACTGTAACTGACAGTGCCGGAAATATTGGAACAAGCACGGTTGCCTTTACTTGGGATGTTACACCTCCGGTTTTATCTACTAGTATTGTTGGTTCAACAATTCAAGCCGCTAACGACACAATTACCTTAAATTTTGACGGACCTGTTCAACCTCAGGATGGTACTTGGTCGGCTAATGATATTGAATATATTAAGAGTCCCGCAACTAGCTCCGCCTTTACTCTTACTAATGCAACATTTAGTCCAACCTCAGGAGCAACTACCACTCTGACCATTACTTTAAATGAGGCTACAGATAATATGTTCCTAAGAAATGGAAATATTATTGTTGTAAAACCAGCTTCAAATAAGATTCAAGATGCAGCTGGAAACTTTGTGGCTAATACTGATGTAACCGGCACAGTCGCAAACAGCGGCGATGCCGTCCAACCATCTGTTACTCTTACTTACAGCCCTGATAGAACGGTCACTCCATTTGAAACAATCAGAATTACTGCCACCTTTAGTGAAGCCGCTTACGAAACCACTGTTCCAACAATTGCAATTGCCACTCCTGGTGATGGTGATTTGGCCGCTACTAATATGACCAAAACCTCATCAACTGTTTGGTACTACGATTGGTCTGTTCCAGGAAACACCGATGAACAGGGAACGGCCACTGTCACTATTGCGGCCACTGATTTAGCAGGAAATGCTAATACCGTCGCCTCAAATAATACTCGTACTATCGATTCAATTGCGCCAATTGTAAATACCTTCACGGCCACTTCAATAACCGCCACGGGGGCATTACTGACAGTCACTACTAATGAAGCCGCCACTTGCGCTTATGCTGATACGGAAAAGAATTATGCCAGTATGACTGCTATGACAACTACCACTGGTGTGACTACTCATTTGCAAACGCTAAGTGGATTAACGGCCAATACAACTTATAATTATTATGTTCGTTGCGCCGATGCGTCATCTAACACTATGGTAGCTTCCGCTCATGTTGGATTTACTACTTTAGGCTCCGATCTCGAAGGACCAACTATTTCTTCCCAGACTCCAACTGATAACGCTACCGGAACAGCTGTGACTGTTTCTCCAACTTTAACTTTCAGTGAAGCTCTAAATGCCGCGACCGTAAATGCGGCCACAATTCAACTGAGAACTTATGCTAGCAGCACTCCAGTCAGCGCTACGGTTCAATATAATTCTGATACTTATGTAGTTACTATTGATCCAGTTGCTAATTTAGATGCCAATGCTCAATATTACATCTGGGTTTCCGGAGTAAAGGATGCGGCCAATAATGCCTTAACTACTGATTATTCAGCCAGCGCTAAAGCTAGTCATGAATTTACCACAGCAGCGGCGGCTAACGGCACCCTCGCAGTTTCTTCTATTACTCCAGTAAGAACATACGCTACTTCTGGTGGTGGATTTGATGCTGGTTGGAGCTGGACATTTAATGTCACTGTTCCAACAACGGAGGCTTCAACTACCATGAAGTTTGCTAATTGGGTCAGCGGTTCAAATTCTATTGCAGCGTTAAATAATATTAGATTCTATTCCGCACAGTCATCTAATGCTTATTCGACTTCGACGGCGATTACTATTTCCGGAGCTGATACCTATTCAAGCGTGATGACTATCAATGGTGATTTAGACGCCAGTACCGCGGGAAAACAAATTCAAATTACGGTGGAGGCACAAGTTCCGGCCGATCAAGCGGGCGGTTCGTACTCGACCAGCTATGGAATACAATCTAATTAAGGACTAAATTAAATTATTATAATTGGGTAAAATTAAAAATATATGATTAAAAAAATACTCCCATATTTAGTTCTTACGCTATTTATTTTTGTCGGTATAAAGTTTGCCGCCGCAAGTGAAGTGACAGGAAACCTAAATCCCGGTTTAGATACCGGGATTGCGGGAGTAACTAAAGCCATACCATCAGTTTCACCGGCTATCGGCGAGTATCACGCAACACAAAGTGTGACTTTAACAGCGTCTGGCGCAACCAAAATTTGTTACACCACAGACGGCTCAACAGCGCCAACTTGCGCTTCGGCCACAACTTGTAGCGCTGGTACGGCATTAGCTAGCGGCGGGACAGTTTCTGTGACTTCATCTACGACTATCAAGAGTGTTGGTTGTTATGGTGATGGTTCCCAAGGCCCAAGTGGCAGTGCGGCTTATACTTTAACTTGTTCAACCGCCTCACTTTCCAATGGTTCAGTATCGGCTTATCCGACTTGCGGGCTTAGCTGTAATTCTGGCTATACCTTAAGTGGCAGTACTTGTGTGGCTAATTCTTCTGGCGGGGGTGGAGGAGGCGGCGGAACTATTAGTAACCCACCAATAACCGCTATTGGCTCACCGACTATAACCATGCCCATGAGTGTAAGTAACACGCAGACTGGTAATTTAATCCAGCCGCTGTCTAATGGTTCTAGGGTTGAATTAGTGGTTCCAGTGGGTGCTGTAACAGCTCGGACGACATTTTCGGCCACTACGGGCTCGTTAACGAGTAATATGACCCCAACTAATACGACTGGAGCTTTGATGGTGGGCAGCCAGGTATTTAATATCACGGCGACCAGCAATAATACCGCCGTACGTAATTTTTCCGGAAACTTATCAATTACTTTAACAGTTCCTAGTTTGCCAGATAATACAGCTAATTTAGGGGTTTATCATTTTAATGATACTACCAGAGAATGGAATTTAGTTCCTGGCGCCGTCTTTGATCCGGTAAATAATCAGGTAACTTTTCAAGTTAATCATTTAACTAAATTTAGTGTCTTTAATATTGCTGGACTGCCAGCCGTGATTAAAACAGCTTCAGCTTCAACGGTTATGACTCCGCCAGTTGTCACCCCTCCTAAACCTGACACTTCCGACCAAGTAAAAAACATCGTCTCAGAAGCCGCTACCATTGCTGGCCGCGATGTTCAAGAAGTATTAACAGCGGTCGGAGTGATGCAGAATACTAAAGCGGAAGATGCGGCCGAAATTAAATATACCAATAGTTTAGTCAGCGGTTTAAAAAATATCACAGCGGAAATAAAAGACGCGATTACTCACTTTGTAAACTACGGTACACCGACGACCTTGAAGTTAGGTGCCGGGGAAAGAGCGGGAGTAGTTAGTTCCTATAAATCAGCCTACGCTAAAGTTCCGTCATCTGAGACTGAATGGTCTGATGCCATTAAAATTGGTAACGGCCGCTGGCCGAGTGAAAAGAGCAGTGCGGCCGAAGCCAAAGCCGTGGTGGAATTTAAGAAAGTTTACAAACGCGCGCCTAATATGAGTAATGCTAATGATAATGCGGCGGTGACTGTTATTGCTTATGGGCTCAGACCAACTAATCGCAATACTAATAGTGAGAAAGCGGCAATTAAGAGCTTTAAATATGTTTATGGTCATGATCCAATTAATGCTCTAGCTTGGGATATTGTCCGTTCAATTGCTTATTCGGGAGCGAAAAGATAAAGAAAAAAAGAAAGATAATTATAAAAGACTCGGGGAACCGGGTCTTTTGTTTTTTAAGAACTTGACAACCCCGCCTCCATCCGCTAATATATAACTAACTTAATACGCCACAGACTGCGCGCATCCAAATAAGTCTCGCAATAGGCCAAACAATAGCTTTTACGCTATTTTATCTTTCTGTGGTTTATTATCACAGTTTTTTTATTTATAGCTAATTAAAATAAAAAGTATGCCTAAAAGTAAGATTCAAAAACAAGAAATCTTGCGAAATCTAACAGAACGGATTAAAAAGTCCAAATCTATTGTTTTCGCCGGTTTTAATGCTTTAGGAGTACATGACAACGAGGAATTACGCGCTAAATTGCGCGAGGCCCATGGTGAATACTATGTTGCTAAAAAAACCTTGCTGGAACGCGCTCTTAAGGAACAGGGAACCTTAGATTTAGATACTAAATCTCTTGATGGTAAATTGGCGGTTATCTTTTCTTATGAAGACGAGACCTCCCCAGCCAAAGCGATTGATACTTTCCGCAAAGACAAAGAAGATAAAATCTTTTTCTTGGGTGGAATTTTAGAAGGTAAACTGCTTTCTAAAACTGAAGTTGAAGCCCTGGCCAAATTACCAAGCAAGCAAGAATTACTATCCAAATTGGTTGGTACCTTAAATGCCCCAGTTTCCGGCTTTGTAAATGTCTTAGCAGGAAATTTACGCGGACTAGTGACCGTGTTAAAGGCAATTGAAGAGAAAAAATAATTTATTAAAATTTAATTTTAAAACTATGGAAGACAAAAAAGATGTAGTAGTTCCTGAAAAATTTCAGGACTTAGTAAGCAAAATCGAAAAAATGAGTGTTTTAGATTTAGCTGAACTTGTTAAAATCTTAGAAGAAAAATTCGGCGTATCCGCTGCTGCTCCAGCCATGATGATGGCCGCGGCTCCAGCCGCCGGTGCTGAAGCTGAAGTAAAAGACAGCTTTGACGTTGAGTTAACTGATGGCGGCGCCACTAAAATTGCCGTTATTAAAGTAGTTCGCACCATCACTGAATTAGGTCTTAAGGAAGCTAAAGACTTAGTCGATGGCGCTCCAAAAATCGTTCGTGAAGGTTTAAAGAAAGAAGAAGCGGAAAAGATTAAGAAAGAATTAGAAGAGGCCGGTGCTAAGGTAACTTTGAAATAAGTTAAACTCTCGCTATAAATAAAAGACAGGGTGTGAGCCCTGTCTTTTGTTATTCCGAACTAAATTATAAACCGAACTTATAAACTGCAGTACCGGCGAGAATATAAGCGACGTGGCCAGCTTCATCAATGGCAAAGTCTTTCAGGCCATCTTTTATCAAACGATATTGTTTGTTAATCACGCCATCTTTAGTTAAGGCAATTAATCGCTTGTTCTTTAAATCTAAAAGGTAAACATTAGCGGCGGTCATGATTATTTTATCAGCGGAAACAGCCGGACTTAAATAGGCAGTCTTATAATCTATTTTTTGCCCCTTATTGAATTTAAGTAGATCACCCTCGCTTTGAGCAATTGTGATTTTACCGTCGATCTTAAAATCAGTGGCGCGGCTTAAATCCACCGGCGCTTTAAACCAAACACTGCGGGTAGTAAGACTGGCATTATATTTATAAATCTGGTTATCAGTTTTACTCATTAAATAGATACCGTTATAAAACTGAATAAAATTTTCTCCCTGTAATTTTGTGGAACCAATATTTAAAACACTGACGGTTTGACCGCTGACTTTGACAATCTTTTGTCCGGCTAAATAATAAAGATCGGAACCGTTAATTGTCGGAGAACTAAGAGCCGCGGCATCAGCTAAAGCAATCTGGTTGCGGCTGGCATCTTTTAAATTAAAATTATAAATCGCTTTACTGGCACCGTCACTCAGATATAATTTATCCCCTAGAAAAACTAGATTATCGGCTCCCGCCTTAGCGCTCCAAGCGCTAGCGCTGACAATTTCTTGGAAATTTTCCACTTTAGTAATTTTTTGAATCTTATCTGATTGTTCCGATAATTTATTTAAGAGTTCATTCTTTTGCGATTCTTGTTTTTTGTTTTGCGGTGCGCTGCTATTTAACAAGGCCAGGGAATTGTTTAAAACTTCCATGGCCGCCGTGTTGTTACTCACCGCCGCATATAAATCGACCTGGGCCTGATTATTGCCAATTTCCATCACTGCTTGATCAAATTGTTTGGCGGCTAAGCGGGTTTTATTGCCCGTCGCCGTCACCACAATTGAAACTAATAAAATTAATAAGCAAGCGGCTAAAGCACCGACCAAAATTCGATCTTTCTTACCTAAATTTTTCAGCCACTGGCGCAGTCCTTGATAAATGCCCGTCCAAAAATAAGGGGTAAAAATAACCGCTAAAGATTTTAAAATATTTCCCAGCTTAGGTAGAATGTTATAGCTTTTCTTCCGAAAAATTAACTTATCTTTGATTAAAAAAGATTCGCGGCGCGCCAAATCATTCCGTCTGGCTTCTTTAGCCGGCGCCTGAGTAATTACAGTTTCATTTTCTTCATAGAATTTAACGACTTTTTTATTCTCCGGAACTTTTACTTTTAATTTAGCCACTAAAATACCACCCCATTTTATTAGTTTTTTTAAACTGATAATTCCCGCCGGCGAAAGCAAGCGTTCGGTCTTTTGTTCTGTGTAATTAAGGTGGGAAATTGAGCTATGGGCATTTCGAACAGAACTTCTAGAACTAGAATTATCGCCGGCGACCTGATAAGCAATTTCATCTTCATCAGTATTTTCCCGGACTTGGGCTAGTCCTGAACCTAAAGTACTTTTAACAATTATGCCTAAAAAGGGAGCAAAAGAATTTATTTTCTGCAAGACCGTTTTTATCTGTTCCGCGGCCACCATTGGCGGAAGTTTAGTAATAATATCAATCAGTTCACGGTTAGATAAATATTCCGGCAAGGCTTCGTTGGTAAACAAAAAATAAGAATGAGCCGGAACTTCACCGTTTATCACCGCTGAAAAAATCTTAACCCCAGAGGCTTCGCGATTATCTTCTGGCGCGCTAACTTCTTCATCAGCAGCGTTAGATTCCACATTTAAAATCTCAAATTTGCCTTGGCGCCGAAAAATTAAAAAAGCCTTATTTTTTCCGTAATTAGAAAAATAAAGCTTGTTTTCATGAATTACTCCTAAAGTTAAACTAGTGTTATCGGGATTTATTTTTAAATGCTCATTTTGTAAAAACTCAATCAAGCCTTGATTGACCCGAGCGAGCACCATTTCAAAGATATTTTCAATTTTAAAACCCTCAATTTTATCACGAAGCAGAATCTTTTCGTCGCCATAATAATTATAGTCAAAAAAATTGACTAAAAAATTAATTACCTTTTGGGTTTCGCTTTTTTTGCCTTCAATCTCCGCTAGGACAAAAATCTTACCGGCCAAATGCTCTTTGTTGGCATCCGGCTGCGAGACAAAAACTTCACCGGCATAATTTTGATTCTTACCGGAGTTAAGAATAATAGAGGCTATTTTATTATACATACGTTGCCAAAAATCAAGCTGTTTTTCCTGATTTTTTAATTTTTTTTGGTTGACTGTTTGTCAAATATATTATACTATAAACTAATAAATAGATAAAGCTATGTTAAACCAACTCTTTGGCTCGGAAGCCCGAGTCAAAATTTTAAACATATTTTTAACCAAACCGGACGGCAAATATTATTTGCGCGGACTAGCCAGAGATTTAGACTTACAGGTTAACTCAGTTAAAAGGGAACTTCTTAATTTAGAGAATCTAGGACTAATCAGCCAAACAACGGGTGAAGTTAAAAATAAAGAAAAAAAATATTATATTGTAAATTATGACTTTCTTCTTTTTCCAGAGATCAGGTCTCTTTTTATAAAAGCGCAAATGCTTAGCACCAGAGAATTTGCCGAAAATGTACAAAAAATTTGTACACCAAAACTTTTTATTTTAACTGGTTTCTTTTCCGGCAATCCGGAATCAAAAACTGATCTCTTAATGGTCGGCCGCATTAATCGGGACAAATTTGTTAAATTAATTAAAGAATTTGAGGAGTCGCTCGGACGGGAAATTAATTATACCATTATGGACGAAAAAGAATTCTTTTACCGCCGCGATATCTTTGATGTTTTCTTACATAAAATAATTGACGGCAAAAAACTGGTAGTGAGTGACAGCTTATTATCACCCAAATAAATATGATAAAACCAGCTTTAAAAGTCTTAAAATATCTCGCTTTTATTATCTTAGGCGTTGTCATTTTAATTTTGATTTTACTGAGCAACAAAATTAATGCTTCTCGAAATTATTATAGCCAAATGACGGCTGGTAAAATTAGCTTAGAAAAAGCGGTCGCCTCAGTTAAAATTCAAAAGTATTTAGACGCTGAAAAACAAGCCACTGACGCCGCCACGCAATTTAGCGCCGCTTTAAATTCCTTAGATGATATTAAAAAAAATAAAGTCGCCGCTTATTTTAGCCCCGTATCAGCATCAGTCAGCGATCTCGAATATTTAACCCAGACCGCCCAAATTCTTAGTAAGTCTTTAGCTCGCGGCACTACTGTCTTATCTAAAATAAGCCAGGTGAGCGATAACCATCTTAAAGGTTCCTTTGCCGATTTATCAACCGCCGATAGGCAGCAAATACTGATAACTGTCTATCAATCAGCCCCCGAACTTAACGGCTTAAAAGCTAACTTAGAAATCGCTTTGAATAATCTAAATAAAATCCACCGCCTCGGCGTTTTATTGCCGCTTAACTCTCAACTCTCGGATATTAAAAATCAATTAACCACCGCTTCTAATCTGCTCAGCCAGGTGATTCCTTTAACTCAACTTTTACCGTCGCTGGCCGGCTACCCGCAAGAAAGCCAGTTTTTAGTTATCCTACAAAATAACGATGAACTTCGTCCTACGGGCGGTTTTATCGGTACTTACGGTTTAATGAATATCAAAGACGGTAAGCCCGGCAGTATTATGACCGAAGATGTTTATCATTTAGACATGCCGTGCATTGGTAAGTTAAAAGTGAGTCCGCCGGAACCGATAAAAAAATATATGAAGGTGGATTTTTGGTGGTTGCGCGATGCCAACTTTTCACCGGACTGGCCGACTTCAGCTCAGCAAGTTGAAAGTATGTTTATGGCCGAAAGCGAATGTGCCGGCAAACCAGTGAGCAAACCGACCGCGGTTATCGCTATCAATCCTAATTTAATTTCTGATTTATTAAAATTAGTCGGACCAATAATTGTTGATGGTGTAACTTATGATAGCAGTAATTTTCAACCCTTGTTACAATATACCGTGGAAGTCGGTTATGTTGATAAAAATATTACTTCTTGGAACCGGAAAGATATAATTAATTCGGTTGTATCCGAACTGGAAAAACGTTTGCTGTCGCTACCGACTAAACAGCTGCCGGAAATTTTAAATATTGTTCAAGAAAATATTGCCAAGCGCAATTTACAAATTTATTTCGACAACAGTGAACAAGAATCTATTGCTCGCGGACTTAATCTGACCGGCGAACTTAAAAAAGTAAGCGGCGATTATCTGATGGTGGTCGATGCTAATTTAGCCGCTTTTAAAAGCGATTCCGTCATGCGAAAAAATATCACTTATAAGCTGACTAAAGACACGGATAAAACTAGGATAACGGCGAATGTTCAACTGGAATATCGCCACGAAGGCGACTTTAATTGGCGCACCACCACTTATCGCAGTTATACCAGAATATACGCTCCGTTGGGCGCCAAATTATTAAACAGCGGGGGACTAGAAGATTTTTCAGCCACCGATGATTTAGCTCTAAACAAAACCGTGTTTGGATTTTTTTGGACGATCCCGCCTGGTCAAACAAAAACCGCTACTTTCTATTATTCTTTGCCGGACAATATTACCACGGCTAATTATAATCTCTATTTTCAAAAACAATCAGGTAGCCGTTTAAATCAATTTCGCTTAGACAAATCTTTTAATCTGGCAAAACCAATAATTTGGTCCGGCACTTTAGATCGAGATAAAATATTTAATTAAAACAAAAATCCCTCCTGAAAAAAGAGGGATTTTTTTATCGAATAATTTATTTAAGTTATTTTTTAGCGACGTTAAAACTGGTGCTATAAGTTAGTTTGGAAGTTGTGCCATCTACCTTAGCGTCAATCATTTTTGAATTGGCATCAGGAACAGTTAAGGTCTGACTAAAACGTCCGTTGTTATCAGCCTTAATTTTGGTAAATTGGCCGCCGAAATTAATCGTTAATTCTTCACCTGGTAAATAACCGGCACCGGATAAAACCACCGTGGCTTCCGGAGTAGCTAAATAATGATTAAAAGCCAGTGCCAAGGGTTCTTTAACGGCAGCTTGATCAGAAATTTCTGAAGCTTGAACACCGGCAATCTTTTTTAAAGAAGAATTTAGAACCGCAATACCGCCAGCGTTAAAGACGACTAATCTTTCGCCGGAATCAGTATTGATATATTTAGCATCCATGGCGTAACCGTTCTGATTTAATCTATAAGCTGAGACTTTTAAACCTTTACCTAAATCAGCTTTGGTTAACTTCATCACACTATCGCCATTAACAGCATAAATATAATCCGTATTTCCACTCGGTTCAACGCTGAACCCTTTAGTTGAACTATTAGGATAACTGGCAATTAAGTTGCCATTTAAATCAAAAGTCTTTAAATAATAATCATCAAAGACGTAAAGTTCTTTAGTGTTAGAATCAAAATAAGTTTTTCTTAAACTCTTATCATCACGGTAATTAACCGGAAAAGTAGCGATAGTAGTTCTGGTTTTAGTATCGTAAATTCTCACTAAATCATCTTTGTTAACTGAAGTAATATAACGTCCAGCCGCATCAAATCTAAGCGCTGAAGCTAAATCACTGTCAATTTTAAAGGAATCCACTACATCTAAAGTATTAGTATCTATTTTCCAAAGCTTAACGCTATGATCGCTGACCGTGGCCATATAAGGACCAAATTTATCGACGCGATTATACCATTCATAATAGGTATTTTTTTGCTTGGCAAATAAGACCGGGTTTGAGAGATTGCTTAAATCATATTTATATAAAGTGAAACCGGAAGTAGCGTAAGCAAATAAGCGTCCGCCTTCCACATTTAATTTCACCGAAGAAAAATCCTCGGTTTTATCCAGCACGGAATTAGGAGCTTTAAATTTCAAAGCTCTTTCTAAAGAAGCGCCGTTTAATTTAAAAACTTCCAAGCTGCCGCTATCGGTTGAAGCGATGACTAAGTCGCCTTGATAAGAAACGGCATCGCCGGAATAATAAGCTTTATAATTTGTTCGGCCAATTGAAGTCACGGCTAAAACCGCCACGACCACAACCAACACCAGTCCGATGATTTTTTTCAAATTCATATAATTTTTATATTTTTAGTTTACCAGTTATCTTACACTTTTTATGAAATTATGTCAAGAGTAAGATAAAAATTGGTGAAAATAAGCCCTTTTTGCCGTTGTTGACAAAAATCCTCTAAGAGTGGTATATTTTTGCTATTGCTAGAACATTAAAAACTAAAAAATAGGAGAAACTAATAATGAAACCAAAAAAACAAATTGATTTTTTAGAACATTGTTTGGCCGAAGGTTATTCTGAAGAGGAAATCAAACAAGCTTTTATAGAAATTAAAGACCGGAATGATAGCAGATTGCTAGTTTATTTTATAAATTCACAAAAATCCGATAATCTTAAAGTGAGGAAACTGGCCAAAGATTTATCATCAGTGCTCAGTCCTAATATGTTATGGAGTAAGTTACCATACCTCGCAAAATGCCAGCGATCAGGTAATAAAGCAATCGCCGATTTGGCCACTCAACTCATTCGTTATATCATGGCAATGAGATTAGATTCAGAAATAATCGAAAAATTGGATTATTTTATTTCCTCTCAAAGAGCCAAATCAATAAATGTCAGAAAATTTGCTTCTAATTTGGTTAGCAACATTGACAATAAAGAACTTGCCAAACGGGTTGATGTCTTAATCAGCTACTCTCATGATAAAAATCCGGCCGTGCGAGAATTTACGCGCGAGTATGCTATTAAAGTTTTGCGATGCTGTGCTTTAAATGATTACATTCTTTCTATCGAAGAAATCGAAAAACATTTCGATTTTATTATGAGCTGTGCGGAGATTGATAATAAAGAAATTACTTTTCAGTATGCCCGCGAACTGTCTTTGATCTTGATGGGAAAATGGCCAACTTTAAAACTCACTTCTTATCTGGAGTATTTATTAACTAGCTATTGTAAGTTATCAGATGAATCACAGAGCTTGGCAATGGAGCTCCTAATGCGTGTTATCGCTACTTGGCCGTATCAAAAAAGAAAGGAAAAATTAGCTTTATTGCTGCAATTTTGGAGGAATGTCAATGCTTACAATCACAAAACAAAACCGATGTCTTTAGACTTAGCTCTGGGAATTATCCGTTACTTTCCCAAAGATACGTTGCCGGAATACATCGACGCGCTGATTGCGTGCCAAGAATTTAGTAAACTGAAAAAATTGTCACGGCACTTAGCGCTGAAGATCAAAAATGAAGATTTAGTTGCCTATGAATATAAAATTAACAACTATCTCAAAAAGTTTTATAATTTCTCTAATTATCATGTCGGGATTTTGGCGATAGAGTTAAAACTAAAATTAATGAGCAGCTGGAGCTCTAAAGAACTGGCGGATAATTTGTCATATATTTTTATTTGCCACGACACTCCGGAAAAACGTCTTAGACTAAGAGCCAAAAAATTAGCCGCTCGTATTACCCCCGAAGATTTAACAGGTAAGGCTCTAGAAATAATTACACTCGCCCTTTTATCACATAAGAACGATAATTTAATCAGAAATCTGGAAATGGGTTTACAGCTTAAAATTAACCCGAATGAATTTCTGCCACATTTGGAAAAATTATTCGATGATCGTGGTGATTTGAAAAAGTATGAATTTTTTAAGAAAATTACTTTTCAAATTGCGCCAAAAGAATTCGATGTTAACAAACTGTTTAAATTACGAGATGGATATCATGAGTTAGGTAAGCTTCTGGCTTTAAGAACAATGAAAAATTGGAATATAGAACAGTTGAAGCCTTACACTAATGAAATTTTTGACTCTATGTATATTAATCACAATAAAGACGCTGTTCAATTAGCCGAAAGATTATATGGCAAAATCAAAGACAAAGAGTTCAGTATCCGGAGAATATCTAAAGTAAAACAAATGATTATAGTTCATTCTTAAAAAGAGCTATTTTAAAAGGCTGTTGGTAAAAACCGATGGCCTTTTTTTAAGGAAAAAGAGGCCATTGTTGACAATAATCAAAATAATAGTTATACTTTTTAGTTCAAGATCTTTAACAATAAACAAATAAATATATAAACCATGAAAAAAATCCTTTTTTTGATAGTTATGGCCGGCTTTGACCTGAAAGTGATGGCACAAATTACCGCAGTTCATCATTATTTGCCAATTTTAAGTGAAATGCAAGCTAAAAGTTACAAAGGGTATGACTTTATTATACCCGATCATGAGGTTATCTTTAACTCTCCTGAAAACTTGCGTTTAATGAAACAAGATAATCCTGGATTACTAATTTTGGTTTATGCAAATAAAATCGAATGGCATGACCCGATGTTTTCGGATAAGCCCTGGAGCCTCAAGATGGTCGCTGAGCTTAAAAAATATCCGAAGTGGTACTTGCGCGATTTGTCAGGTAGAAAATTGGAGTTTTGGCCGGGAACCGTGTTAATGAATTGCCGCTTGGATTGTCCACGTTATAACATTAACGGTAAAAGCTATTCTTACATCGAATGGTTTACCGAAAGGTATATCAAGGATGTCATTGGCGCTTATAAACGCGCCGGTATTCGTCTTGATGGAATTTTAGACGATGAGTTGCTTAAATCAATTAGTTTTATTTCCAGCTACGGTCGGAATAAAAACGGAATTGAAGAACGGAATAACAACCCCAGTGAATTTAACCGGCAGTGGCGGCTCGGCAATGCTTACTTTTTGAGTAAAGTGCGGCAAGCTATGGGCGAGAGTTTTATCATCTTAGGCAACGGTGGACACGGCTATTACATGAAAGATTGCAACGGAAAAATGTTTGAACACTTTTCGGAAATATTTCAAAACGAAAAGGACAAACTAACCGAAGCCTGGCCGGAGAACATGAACCATGCATATGGTATGGAAATCGCCATCTTTAACGCCAGAACCAATAATTATGGCTATAAGGACAACTGGCTGTTTACCTTATGCTCCGCGATGTTGCTAGACAATGTCATTTTCTCCCATGGACAAAATATGCCTTATGATGGAAAATATAATTTGCATCTAGGCAAAGCACTCGGCGCACACTATCAGACTGGCAACGTTGTCAGCCGAAAATATGAGCGAGGAATAGTCAACGTCGACCCAGTGGCCAAAAAGGCTTGGGTAGAAAAATAGAGGAATGGAGCTGCTTATTTAAGCGGCTCCTTTTTTTGATGTAAGAAGATAACAGCGAATAAACTGCCGGACAAAGACCAAAAAATCCATTGCATGACAGCGTCTTTTAAAATATTATCGGTCGCACTCGCCGCTAACAGACTAAGAGTAAAAAATAATAAAAATAAAATTAACATTTTAAGCCGCGGTCTAGTTTCATGTTTAAAGCCCCGCAACATTTTTTGAAGATAAGCGGCATAAATAGATAGAAAGGCTAATAAGGCAAATATTCCGGATTCCAGCCAAACTCTTAAATAATCGTTATGCGGTTCGGTTTCAATTAAGAAACGAGGAATATTATTTTGAATAAACAGGGAAGCGGTACCCGGTCCATAACCAAGCCACGGACTAGCTTTAATAAAGCCCCAAATATCCCGCCATAAATCCAAACGCCAAGTTGAAGAATCGGAAGCCCCTAGAGTAAGTAGAGTTGAAACTCGATCTTGAAAAAAAGGCGCAAATAAATAAAGTAAGGCCGCCACTAAAATCGAAATAAATAATAATTTTCTAAATTTATAAACACCGACGCCAAATAAAATTAAAGCCAGCGCTAGCCAAGCGGCGCGCGTATAAGTAAACAGCAGCGGAACAATAAAAAATAAAGTCAGTAAGGCGTAAGGGATTTTTTCAATCGCCTTTGATTTTAAATTTAAAGCCACGAACAAACATAAGCAAATAACCAGCACTAAATAAAACGCTAGCATGTTGGGATGAACGAAAGTACCGAGCAAGCGCCATCTATCGCCGTCAAAAAAACCCCCGCGAGTCGCCAGTTGATACCAAGCCACGCCCGCCGGAATAATGGCCGAAAATATCATCGCCTTAGCCAAACTAGTTAGTTTCTTAGGCGTATCATAGACTAAATAACCAAAAACAAAGGCCGAGAAGAAACTAAGCAACCTAAAAAAATCAACTAAACTGGCCTGCCGGCTGAAAGAAAAAAATGACAGTAGAGCAATAATTCCTAAAAATAACAACCACGGAATTTTAAGGGGAAGCGCTTTTATTTTGGCTTTATTTTTAATCACCGCGATGCCGGCTAAAGCGATTAACATCATGCCCAATAAAAAATTAAGATTGACCAAAATACTAAATAGACTAAAAAGTTCTAAGCTGCCGGTGGCATCAAAAGTCGTCCGCAGTATCAGTAAAGCAAAAAAGCCGATTTGCGGCGCAAATAATGAATATAAAAAAATAGCGGCGGTAATTAAAATCAAAATCAAACTAGCACTAGTGCCTGTCCACAAAAAAGACAAAACGATAGCTAAGACGGAATAAAGGCCTAAAGCTAAAAAGACCAGTTTTAATGGTTCTTTGTTTATCACTTCAGCTTGTTTCCTTTCTGCCATAAAAAATGATATTATTTATATATAAATTCTAGGTAAAAATACTGCTTATGTCAAAGATGAAAATAGTTCAAGCCAATAAATTTCTTTACGCTAAAGGCGGCGCTGATAAATATTTTCTAAGTCTAATTACCGAACTAACCAAATTAGATTTAGAAATAGTGCCTTTTGGTATGGCCAGTAACAAAAATATCGCCTCCCCTTGGAGTGATTATTTTTCGGAAAACATTGATTATAAAAACCCCGGAAATATTTTTAAAGCCGCCACTCGTTTAATTTGGAACCGGGAAGCGGCTCATAAGTTTGGCCGGCTGCTTGATCAGACTAAGCCAGATTTAATCCATGCCCACAATATTTATCATCAACTCTCACCGTCGATTTTAGTGGAAGCTAAAAAAAGAAAAATTCCGGTAGTAATGACTTTGCATGATTACAAATTAATCTGCCCCAATTATTTATTATTTACGCACGGCCATCACTGTGAAAAATGTTTAGGCGGCAATTACTATAATTGTATAAAAAATAATTGCTATTATTCTTATCCGCGCAGCACCCTGGCAGCGCTCGAAAGTTTCTTACACCAAAAAGTTTGGCATGTTTATCGCGATAATGTCGATCTCTTTATCTCTCCCAGTAATTATCTGAAAGAGAAAATGGTGGCCGCCGGCTGGGATTCTAAAAAAATAGTGGTTTTAATTAACCCCGCGCCCGTTTATTCTCCTCAAGCTGATGGCGAACGTTTATTATATTTCGGCCGTCTGACCATTGAAAAAGGCGTTGAGGTGCTGTTACGCGCCTTAGCCCTGACTGATGAAAAATTAGATATTGCCGGTAGCGGTGAAAATGAAGAAAATTTGAAACAACTAGTTAAAGAATTGAAATTGGAAGATAAAGTAACTTTTCACGGCCAACTTGGCGGTGAACTCTTGGAAAATTTTCAAAAAAAAGCTAAGGCGGTTATTTTGCCTTCGGTCTGGGCGGAGAACATGTCTTTGGTTTTGCTCGAATCACTCGCTTTGGGAAAAATAGTTATTGCCAGCGCTAGCGGCGGTACTCCGGAATTAATTGAAGAAGGGAAAACCGGTTTTCTGTTTCCGCCTGGCGACTTTAAAACTTTAGCTCAAAAAATTAAAGAGTTGAATAACTTAAGTGTAGATAAACGGCAAGAGATGGCCGAACTAATAAAAAATAAAATTACTCCGCTTGAACTTCAAGAACACTTAAAGAAACTAATTAACATCTACAAAATTGTATAAATATTGGTCTAGTGTTATAATTAAAAGGTTAAAAAGGGCTTTAATTTTTTAAATTAACCTTAGCTGTCTTTAAAAAAATAATTTTAAAGCAGACTCTAACAAATAAATATATGAAGAAAGCTATCGGGATATGCAAAGGAGCAATAGCCCTTTTTGCTATATCTGTTTTAATTGGACCAATTATGGTTTTGGCGGCCAGTGCGCCCGACCTAGGAACTTCTAGCAGTTATGCGGTCTTTGGTAAGGCTGGCGTAACTAATAATTCTAACGTGGGAACAACTCATATTTGGGGAAATGTGGGGGCTGATTTATTAACTAGTATTACAAATCTTAATGATGCTACTCAAGTCGATGGAACAATTATTGCTCCAGCGGCTGGAATTGCCACCGCGGCTTCAGCGGCTTATGACTCACTGGCAGCTCAAGGCAGTCCAACACCTCTTGATTTAGCTGGAACTCACACTGTTACTCCCGGTGTTTACACTGTTGGAGCCACGACTTTAAACGGTACTTTAACTCTTGATGGGGCTGGTGTCTATATCTTTAGAAGCAGCTCCAGTATTTCAACCACTGGCGGCAAAATGAATTTAATAAATGGGGCTAGTCCTTGTAACGTTTTTTGGCAAATCCCTGCCTCTATGACAATCGGCACTGGTTCACAGGTTGAAGGTACAATTATTGCTCAGACTGGTCTTGTTTCACTGGCTACTGGAGCCACTTTAAAGGGCCGGGCTTTTTCTCTTATTTCGCAAGTAACTTTAGATAGCAACCAAATCACTGAACCAATTTGCGTCGCTCCAATCATCACTCCGGTTCCGATTGTTACTCCTCCAGTTGTAGTTCCCGTGATTGCCCCTGTTGTAACTCCAGTAGTTACTTCAGTTGCAACAGTAGCCACTTCAACTCCTACTTCAACTCCTATTCCAGTTCTTATTTCTGCTCCAGCTCCAATAGTTCCAGCTTTACCTAATACCGGATTTCCAGATTCTGCTAGCACCCCTTGGGGTATCATTGCTTTATCTGGTATTATTATTTTAGCTTTAATTTCATCTGTCTTAGTTCTAAAAAAACGAGCGTAGTTTAACTACTATTCGTTAAGCTAATAGCCTCGTTTTAGCGAGGCTATTATTTTAGAAAATATGTTAAGTAAAAAACTAAGCAAACAAATACTGTGGCTGGCTCTAATTATTAGCTTAATTCTTTGTCTAGCCTTTCTTTTTTATTCCACACCAGTAAACTCAGTTAAAATTACTCCAATGCCGGCTATAAATAAAATTGAAGTAATTACTAAAACCGAACAAACTGCTTTTGGATTACCAATTAATCTCACAATTAATAAAATTAATGTTAGTTCTACAATTGAACATGTGGGAATAACTCCAGATGGGGCGATGGCGGTTCCTAAAGATCAAAACAATGTTGCTTGGTTTAAAATCGGAACGCGTCCTGGAGAAAAAGGCACGGCTGTAATAGACGGTCATTACGGCTGGAAAGACGGAAAGCCTTCGGCTTTTGATAATTTATACAAATTGCGTCCAGGGGACAAAATCTTGGTTAAAGATGACGCTGGAGCAACTATTACTTTTGTCGTGCGCGCAATTAAACGATATAGTCCCGGAGCTAATGCTACGGCCGTTTTTATTTCAAACGATGACAAATCACATCTGAATTTAATTACTTGCGAAGGTACTTGGGACAAAGCTTCTAAAAGTTACTCGACTCGTTTAGTAATTTTTGCCGATAAAGAGATTGAATAAAATAATATTAGCTAATTTTACAGCATATTTCTAAAAATTACGGTGTTTATTGTGCCTTACCTAATACCCCTTGACAATAATTAATAAATGTACTAAAATTACTGCACTAAGTATTGACAGATACAGAATAAATATATTGACAAATATGTTTATATATTTTAAAATTATAAGTTCAATTTAAATAACTATGGACACTAAAGACTTTATACAACTAGCTAAAAAAAGAAAAATGACCGTGATCAGCATCACTTTGATTTTTGTTATCTTGAGCTTAGTTGTTACTTTAGCTCAGCCTTTAAAATACCGCGCGAAATCCAGATTACTTATCTTACAGCCTAATACGGCCGCTGATGCCTATGCGGTGGCTAGATCGAATCAATATGTCGGCGGTTTAATTTCTGAAGTCATTTATTCAGGCGCTTTTTTAGACGCCCTTAATTCTTCCCAATTTGTTTTTGATCGAAATTATTTTAGCGGCACTTATAAACAAAATATTAAAGAATGGAAAAAAACGGTGTTTGCTAAATCCGGCGGCGATACCGGCGTAATTGATATTGAAATTTATCACACTAGCCCAGAAGAAGCGCATAATATTGCTTTAGCCGTTAATCAATTGATTATTTCCGGTCAAAGTCCATATAAGTTTAATGCTAACCAAACTAAAATCAGCGTGATTGATCAACCAGTGGTTTCTTCATATCCCGTTAAACCAAATATTGCGATTAATTTAGCGCTTGGATTACTATTCGGATTTTTATCCGGCTGTTCTTATATTTATTTATTTCCTAAAGAAAGACTGTCGGAAAAATTAGCTCAAGAACTATTTGGCAATCAAGAAATTAAAGTCAGATACAGAGAGCCAAGTTTTAAAGAAGCGGAGCCAGCCTATATACCGACGCAAAATATTAGTACCGATTACGAGCCAAAAATAGTACCGGATAATTTACCAATTTATACTCAAGAAGAAGAAATTGTGGAAACGCCGATGCCCAATTTTAACGCCCCTTTTAATTTTCAAGGGAATATTCGTAACGTCCTGGGAGAATAATTATTCTCCTTAAGACTTGAGAGCCGGAATGAAAGTCGGGTTCTCGAATCTTAATTAGTAATTTAACAACCAAAAATTAATATCATGAAGATTATTTTTTTTGTTTTGTTTTTCGCAGTATCTTTGAGCTTGAGTGCTCAGGAACTAATCGTGGTCGGTGGCGCTGGGATCAGTAAAACCGATACAATTGCTAAAGGGAACTACGGTTTCGCGCAAGCGCGGCTGATGATTCCGGTAAGTGATTGGCTGAGAATTGGTCCTTACGTTGGATACACACAGTATTCAAATACAGGGCTGACTGTAACTCCAAACCCATTCTTATTGGGAAAGGAATTGTCCTACGGTCTATCTTTGGATTCTTACGGCCATCTGAGTTATGCTTACACTTACTATGTGTGGCTAAATTCCGGGCTTAAAAACGTGAATGACAAATACCAAGACAAAGATTTTACGTCGATAACTTCGACTAAAGAAATTTTTGTCAGCGGTGGTTTGTTTGTTACCGATGAATGGCTGGGATTATTTGGAAACAACCGCTTGATGTGGGAATACCAAAAACCGCTTAGTGCGACCGTTGAGGCCAAATGGAAAGGCCAAGACGTGTTAGGCGTTCAGCCTTATAATAAAGAATCCCTTCGCCTATTTTTAGAAAGTGGGATTAAAAGATTTGGTGGCGGCGCCGTTAATTTAGAACCGTTAATCCATGTGGGTTATGGCCGAGATTTTGGCCGCAGTCAAAACTACTACGAAATCGGTGGCGGAATTGATGCCGGGATATTCAAGGATTACTACCGCGATATCTTAAAGATCAAAGCGTTCTATCGAAAAGATTTTGGCAGCAATGCCAAAGGAGGGGTGTGTGGAGAACTAGTTTTCAATGCGTCCTCGTTAATACAAGCATTCAAAAAAAATAAACAATAAAAAAAGAGAGATGAAAACAAAAAACAGTTGGATTTATATTGTCGGGGCTATTGTTCTGATTTTATTAATGGCCTGGTTGGCTTATAAATCTTTTCAGAATTACAAAACAATTGTTAATCAACAGAAGAGAATAGAGGTCATAACCAGCCTTAAGGATGATTACAGAAATGAGATGGGCGTGGCCAAAGCTCACGCCGACAGCTTGCAAGCAGCGCTCGATGAGTGTTGCCCAAAGCCGAAAACGCTAACTCCTGAAGAGGAGATAGCCCTGCTGAAAAAAGAGGTGGAAAAATTAAAAAAGAAAGTGCCTTGTCCGGAGAAAAAGACATCCTTGGAAGATGTGCCGGAAAAACCTTTTAATAATAATTTTATGCCACCGCCACCGCCTGATAAAAACTCCAATAGAAACGTTGAAAATATCCCTGGTAACGGCGGTACATTATCAACAACCTTATTTGAAGGAGGACTTGAGGGTGATTGGTGCACTACCATTGACGCCAATGGACATATACTCTATGCCATGAAAAATAGTGTTTTCCAGGCTGGAAAACCCACCATTTCGGCTCCAAAATTAAACGGAGAGAATGGTCCCGATATGGTTTTGGATGCGAGTACTGGCTGGTGGTATTATGCTGACGGACGTTTAGTTTCCGTCCAGGAAATTAATAACTACCAATATGCCGTAGAATGGAATGTCTATATCGGACAGACCAACTATGGCAGTGGTTCTTACGCCACCTACTTACCTCATCAGCTTATGAAACCGCTGATTAACAAAAGCCGCGGAAAAGAGTGGGGTGAAATAACGGATGAAGATCTCGGCAAAATGCGCGCTGAAAATTCTAATGTTTGGACGCCTAACGCCGAGGGAACTCTGCGCCCCTTCCGATTGGATGCTGAGAACGGTCGTGCTATCGGAAAAGAGGATAGAAACATGTATCAGGGCTGGAACTTCAGAACCCGGATATACGCCCAAAAAAAGACAACAACAACTACCAATTAGTTGTCTGAAACAAATATCTTGAGAGGCTTCGAACAAATCGAAGTCTCTTTTTTTATACAAAAATCCCTCCTTACTACTTGCGTTAATAAGGAGGGCATATATAGTACTGGCGAGCTATTAGTTAGTTGCCAGTTTGACGACACCATTTTCAACTTTCAGATAGAAAATGAATAGACCGTCATTATTTGAAAAATAAACCGAGCTGAAGTTATAAGACCAATTTCCGTCCTTATACAAATCAGTGCCACCCGTTTTCATTTGTACCCAGCCTAACCTAAATTTTCCAGCTGGAGCAGTGACTGTCCACTTGAAATAATCGGCGCCGCCAATTGTAGTGGTTTCAGCCAGTTTATAATTTTTCCAATTAGTTCCAGGAATTTCTCCGGCGACGTAAGTATCTTTTGTTAAAGACACTTGATAGATATCGCTACACCTGAGTCCCAAGACAGCCGTGATATTGCTGCCGGAAACACTGGAACTAATTAACATAATCGATTCAGTTGCTACTTTGGTAACTTCAATGGTTGCTGTTAAAGTTTTGCCGGAAAGTGCCGCGGTTAGTTTGTATGAGCCAGCTGTTTTATAGGCTTTTTTTATACTATCAGTGGCAATTTTGTCGCCATCACCGAAATCAAAAGCGACTACAAAATTTTTACCGTCGCTGTTTTGTACGCGGAAATTAAGCAATGCACCTTCAGTTGTTTTGAAAGTAGCGCCGTCTTCCATTTTTTGATCATTAATCTTCAAGGAATAGACAGAAGCTTTTTTTACAATGACAGTAATTGTTAATTTAATAAGCGGCATTGATGTTTTAATGCTGGCTGTTAATTTATATACGCCTTCTTTAGTGTACTTATCGGCTGCCTGATTACCAAACACTGGCAAATTGCTGTTGCCGAAATTGAATTCAGCACTGACTTTTTGGCCGGCATCATCAAGTATTTCCGCTAAGACCACTTGGTCAACGTTATAATAAACAGTATCATGGCTAACTGAGCCATTTAAGTTCCAGCGAAATCCGCTCGGAGTTACGGGACTAAGGTCGCCTTCAAATTTTCCACAAGCCGTAAATAAAACGGCACAAAACAAAAAAACTAAGATGTTTTTCATGATTATGAGATTTGGTTGTTAAATTACTAATTAAGAATCCAAGGTTGAAATTTCGTTTCAGCCCTCAAGTCTTAAGGAGAATAATTATTCTCCCAAAGAACTAATTTTTATTTTAAAACTTCTTGATATAAAGCAATTGTTTGCTGAGCGATTTTATCAGCATCATATTCCAATTTTACCCTTTCTAAAGCTAAGCTGCCCATCTGAGCTAAACGCTCTGGGTTGTTTAACATCCCCTGCAATTTAGTTTTTAAATCTAAATAATCGCCGCTCTTATAGGAAACACCGGTATCAGCTAAAGCTTCTAAATTAGGTTCAATATCAGAAACTAAACAAGGACGAGCATAAGCCATGCCTTCAAGCAAAGCAAAAGATAAGCCCTCTGATTCTGAGGGTTGGACAAAAATCGCCGCATTAGAAAATAATTCTTTTAAAATATCGCCGCTTTGATTACCAGTAAAAATAATATTGGAATTATCTCCAGCTAAATCATGTAGTTCCTTAACATAATCATCAGTATATGATCCTTCGCCGACAATGACTAATTTTTTATCCGTTTCAATTTCGCGGTAAGCTTTAATCAAATAATGAATGCCTTTGTGTCTGACTAAACGTCCGATATAAGCGATATAGTTATTTTTATCTAAACCCCATTTTTTAATTTCATCAGCCGGAACTAATTCATTTAATTTAGCCGATGAAGGAATATAAACCGGATTATTATGATATTTTTCTTTAGCATAGCGAAGCAGGGAATGGGAAGTAATAATTACTTTATCCGCCAATAAATTACCAACCTTTTCACCAAACTTTAAATAGCTCTGAGCAAAAGCGCCCCACTTTTGATGAAAATAATCTTGGCAATGAAAAGTGAAAACAATTTTAGTGCGCGGACTAAAAATTTTGGCCAGCCACAACATTGAAGCCGGACCAATCGATTGAAAATGAATAATATCGTATTTACGGCGTACTAAATCAAGACAGGCAAAAAATGTCGCGGTAATCGCATCTAAGTTTTTTGCCGGCACACTAGGCACCGTAATAATTTTAACCCCCTGCCACTCTTTTAAATTTTCGGTATTATAGCTGGAACGAGCATAGACAAAAACTTCATGGCCAGCTTTGACCAGATTAACTGCTAAATCCTCAATTTGGCGCTCAACGCCGCCAGTTTTAGTGGGTATTCCTTTTTGTCCAATAAACGCAATTTTCATAATATTCAATCTTTTTTAACTTTATAGTTTAAAACTTTAACATTATTTTGTCAATAGTAATTTATCATATTTTGTTATTATTGTCAAGAAAAAAGCCCCAGCAACCTGAGGCTTTTTAAAGGCTAATATTAAATGATTTTAGAGCCACTTTTTCTTTGTAAAAACGGAAAGCAAAGTCATGAGCCCAATAAGCATAATGCCGATAATAATCCAAAAACCATAAGCGTTATCAATGAAGGGCATATTCTTAATGGTGTTCATGCCAAAAATACCGGCCAATAAATTAAGAGGCAGAACTAAAACCGAAAAGATGGTTAAAGTTTTCATGATGCCATTCATCTTGTCATTTAAAAGCGATTCGTTGGTATCGTTTAAAACTTCTACCATTTCTTTTTGAATATCTAAAATTTCCCAAATTCTTTTCGAGTGCTCCTCTAAATCTTGATAATGCTGTTTGATTGATTTAGGAGAAACTGATTTGCTTTTCATATCCTGAAGATGCTTTAAGACGTTGGCGTGATTTTGTAATATCTTTCGGATGTTAATGATGTTGCGGCGCAATTCCAAAATTTTACTAACCGCATTCTTTTGATTACCGGAAAAAATAATTTCTTCAGCGTAATTAATATTAATACTGTTTTGATCCAAAATATTATAGCAATCTTTAATTAAACGGCTCAGCAGTTCATAAAGCAAAATACTGGAACTTTCGCTTTCATAAGCTAGCAGTTGTTTAGGATTATTTTTGCAATAATCAAAAAAATCATTGAGCGGTCTTAAATTGCCATTATGCAAAGTAATAAGATAGCCGTGGCCGATAAAAAATTCTATTTCACCGGGAACAATTTTATCGCCCTTAAAAGTGGGGAAGTGCAAGATTAAAAATAAATAATTTTTTTCATTTTCCACCATCGGCCGCTGGGCAAAAACGGTCGCAATCGAAGCTTGCAAGTGTCCGAGATTAAAACCAAACTTGCGCCCCAAGTAACTTATTTCTTTTTTGCCGGCATTGGAGACGTTAATCCAGCTTAAAAAATAGTTTTTAGTTTTAGGATTATCAATTTTTATCTCTTGAATCTTATCCGAAATTTTTAAAACTTGCGACATAATTATTTTTGACTAATTGCGTTTTTTATAATAGAATAAGGCTATAAGAAGTATATCATATGGTTAATATTTTGGGAATAAATTTGTCTACTTTAAACAGAACCGAGCTGCTTTCTCGCTTGGACTCTTTTTTAAATAGCGGAAAAAGCCACTACTTGGTCACCCCTAATCCCGAAATTATTTTACGCGCCAATAAAGATGAAGAATATTTTTTTGTCCTAAATTCCGCCGACCTCGCTATTGCCGATGGTTTCGGCTTAGTCCTCGCCGGTTTGCTCCGCGGCCAAATAATTCCGCGAATCACTGGTTCCGATTTAACACCGCTACTTCTTAAAAAAGCCGAACAAGAACAAATAAAAACTTTGATTATTAACTGGGACAGCGGCTTATCAAAAGCTGAAGATATTAATACAACTCTAAAAACTCTTTATCCAAAATTAGTTTTTAAAGTTATAGACACGCCAAAGAAAATTAATTTAACTGCTGAAGAAAGGGAACAAATAAATTCTTTTGAACCAGCGCTAGTTTTTACCGCTTTAGGCGCCCCTTATCAAGAAAAATTAATTTGGCATGAGATAAAAAATCTGCCATCCGTTCGCTTAGCATTAGCGGTCGGTGGATCATTTGATTTTTTAACCAAAAAAATAAAAAGAGCTCCGCGATTAATGCGGCGTTTAGGAATCGAATGGTTGTGGCGTTTAATTTCCCAACCCCAAAGGATAAACAGAATTTGGCAGGCCACCGTTGTTTTCGGACTAAAAGTACTTAAAGATAATTTTATTCTCCCATTGCTATACCGCTCTAATGTGGCGGTCATGCTCTATAAAAAAACTAGCGCCGGAATTAAAATACTAATCGTAGCGCGGACTAGCGACCCCTCGCACTGGCAAATGCCTCAAGGCGGCAGAGATCATGAATCTATCGAAGCAGCTGGTATCAGAGAAGCTCGGGAAGAATTAGGGACTGATAAATTTATTGTCAAAAAAACCTTTAAAAATGTTTACGATTATAACTTTAAAAAATTAGGCAAAGAAAAAAAATATCGTAAATCCGGTTATAAAGGGCAGAGACAGAGTCTGATGATTGCTGAATTTACTGGCGATGATAGTGATATTAAAATTAATTTTTGGGATCATGTGGCTTGGAAATGGATTGACATTGATAAGCTATTTGAAACTGTCCATCCTTACCGCCAGGGAGGAGTTAAAGAATTTTTACCTTATTTCTTAAAAACTATTAACTAAAAATATTATGACTGATAAAATCCGTATTCGTTTTGCCCCATCGCCAACCGGTTTAATACATATCGGAAATTTTCGCGTGGCGCTATTTGATTATTTGATTGCCAAAAGCTTAGGCGGCACTTTAATTTTACGCATTGAAGATACTGATTCTAAAAGAGAAGTCGAGGGAGCCGCTGATAAATTAATTAAAGTTTTAGATTTGTTTGGCTTAGACTTCGATGAAGGTCCAAACATCGGCGGTAAATATGGACCATACACGCAAAGCGAGCGCTTAGATATTTATAAAAAATATTCTGATGAGTTAATTTCTGAAAAAACCGCTTATCGCTGTTTCTGCAGCGAAGACAGATTAACTAAGATGCGCGAGAATCAGGAACTAAACAAGCAAGCCCCGCGCTATGATAGATTGTGCCGAGACTTATCCGAAGAAGAAAGCAATAGACGAGCTGAAGCTGGGGAGCCTTATGTCATCCGGCAGAAAATGCCGCTTGAAGGCGAAGTAAAAGTTCACGACGAACTGCGCGGCGATATTATTTTTAAGGCTCAAGAATTAGATGATCAGGTCTTAATCAAATCAAACGGCATTCCAACTTATCAATTTGCCAGCGTAGTCGACGATCACCTCATGGATATTTCTCATGTGACCCGCGGCGATGAATGGCTGCCGTCATATCCAAAAAATATTTTATTGTATCAAGCCTTTGGTTGGACACCGCCTAAATTTATTCATTTTCCTTTGATTCTTAATAAAGAGGGCGGAAAATTATCCAAGCGCAAAGGCGATGTTTTTGTCGAAGATTTTTTAGCTAAAGGTTATCTGCCGGAAGCGATTATTAATTTTTGCGTGATGCTCGGCTGGCACCCTAAAGGGGATAAAGAAATTCTATCGCTTGATGAATTGGTAAAAGAATTTTCCATCTCCGGAATCGGAATCTCACCGGCAGTTTTTGATCTGGAAAAATTAAATTATTATAACGGCTACTATATTCGAAATAAAAAACCGGAAGAGCTGGTGCGCCTGTGCCGTCCTTATTTAGAAGCCGCCGGTTATGATTTAAAAAATTATAATTTGGAAAAAATAATTGCTGTCAGTTGCGACCGCCTTAAAACTTTAGGCGATATTACTGAAGTGGCTGCTTTCTTTTTCAAAGACTTAGAATATTCCGTCCAGCTACTGATTTGGAAAACTTTGACTTTGAGCGATGTAAAAAATAATTTAAAAGAGCTTCTTTCTATCTTAGAAAAGATTTCGGAAAATGATTGGACTAAAGAAAATTTAGAAGAAGAAATTTTTATGTATTTAAAAAGCCATGACAAAAAAAATGGTGACTATCTGTGGCCATGGCGCGTCGCGGTAACGGGCGAAAAAAATAGCCCGAGTCCTTTTGAAGTGTCTGGGGCGCTGGGCAAAGAAAAAACTTTAAAACGTTTAGAGGCGGCGATAAATTTAGAATAACGATATTTACACAAAAGCCAAAAAATGGTATAATTAAAATATGAAAAAATTTGGAGTTATCATCTTAATAATTATTTTTGCCGGATTACTAACAAGCTCAATGGCTGTTTTAGGTCAAAGCGGCGGAATTGATAGTGAAATTCAAGCTTTAAACGACAAGATTGCCGCTCAAAAAAAACAAATGGATGGCCTGGCGCAGAAGCAAAAGGAATATCAAGTAATGATCGAAAAGAAGCGCCAAGATAAAAATAGCCTACTTAATCAATTATCAATTTTAGAAAATAGGGCGGCCAAAGCACAGCTAGATATCGATAGCACCAACATCAATATTGATAAAACCAATCTTGAAATAAAAAAAATCCAGCTGGATATGGAAAATGTCGATTCGGAAATCGAAGTGGAAAAACAACACATCGGTAATTTGTTGCGCTTAGTTTACAAACAAGACCAGGTGTCTACTTTAGAAATGCTGTTGCTTAACGATTCTTTGTCAGAGTTTTTAAATCAAGCCAAATATTTACAAAATACTAATGACAAAATAAAAGAGAGCTTAGATTCCTTGCAAAATAAAAAAGATCAATTGGAAAAAAGCCAATTAAACTTAGACGCTAAAAATAAAGAACTAGCCGCGCTTAAAGCTGAACTGGAAAAGAAAGCCAGTAACCTGCAATATGAACAAGATAGCAAGGGTATAATTTTAGAAGAAACAAAATCATCCGAAGCAGAATACCAAAATTTACTCTCTCAAGCTAAAAAAGAACAACTGCAAGCGGAAGCTGAGGTTTATAGTTTAGAAAAAATCATCAGGCAGAAAATGGCCGCTAAAGATAAAGCGAAACTGGAAAGCGGATCAAGCGATATTGCTTGGCCAGTTAGCGGTCGAGTAATTACGACCGGCTTCCATGACCCTGATTATCCGTATCGAAAAATAATTGGCGAACATCCAGCTATTGATATTCGGGCGCCTCAAGGCAGTCCGCTAATGGCTGCCGGCGATGGTTATGTGGCGCGTGTCAAATTTGATGGCAGCACCTCTTATGCATATATTATGATTATCCACAGTAACGGCTTATCAACTGTCTATGGTCACGTATCGGCCGTTTCCGTGGCCGTTGATCAATACGTCAGACAAGGTGATATCATCGGCCGAACGGGCGGGGCACCGCGCGGTGTCGGTTCGGGGGCATTTACCACTGGCTCGCATTTACATTTTGAAGTGAGAAAGGATGGCATTCCGGTTAACCCCTTAGAATACTTACCATAATTATCAAAGACCCACATTTGGGTCTTTTTTAATTTCACAGTTGACAACTAATTGATAATGTAACATAATTATCAAACGAATATAGTTCATTAACCACTAAATAGAATATCATGAAAAAAAGTTTTAGGCTTTTATCGGCCGTGCTGTCGATAGTTATTTTTGGTATTTTCATTGTCGCGCGTATCGTGCATGGACCTTTCGGGGCAATGACCGAAATGGTCAGTGATGGCCAATTTTTATTGTCTGCTCTAATGTTTTGGACATTGTCATTTTCATTATTCACTGAAGTACAGGTGTTTTATGATAAAAAAATGACTCCGTTACTGCGAGTTATGACAACAGTTTGCTTTATATTCTTATTTATTTTTATAAACCAAATCGGGGTCATCATCCCAAAATACTCCAGCGCATGTATAATATTACTCGTGGTCGCTGGCGGCTCAAGGATTCTAGCGGAAATAATTTCAATAAAAAAGACAGATTAGTATAATCAAGTTTCAAGGATAGTCATCAGGCTATCCTTTTTTGTTTGACAAAAATAGAGTTTAAATGATATATTTTTCTATTAAACAAAGGGAAGTAAAGTACTTTTGTTTAACGGGGTGGAGATAATATCAAGGGCCACGTAATTAAACCTCACTTTATTAGTTCATTAAAAAATTAAATGACATGTTTGTAAAAACACGAATTCCCAAAGACACCAATTGTGTCCGTTTTTGCGATCACCAAGTCGCTGGCGCCTATCAACTAGCCAATCTTTTCTTACAATGGAGAAATGGGCGATTAGCTAACGCCCTTGACCTAATGGAAGCTAGAGTTAAATATGGATTTAATCATCCTATTTGGAAGTATTTTATCACCACCGCTTCAACTGAATGGCTTGGTTTAAATCAGGAAGGACAACTGATTATTGTCGTTCTTCACAATCCCGGGCCTTTAGCAAACGAGGATCTGCTGCTAAAAACTTACGGTAACAAGTCAAGAGATCAACAAAAATTCAACATCATTTCGAGACAAATGTTTTTAGATGTTGCTGACGGTAAATATGGAGAAATAAGTTCCATTTCTCTGGCTGAAGCTATTTCTAGGGACAACGCTTACAACGACCTCTCTGAATTAAATGAGTTATCAATTAAAAATGATAAATTATTACAAACTCGTTTAGGCAATAGTTTTATCGGCTATAAATACACTCAAAAATGCTTAAACGGTCAATTAGAAGAATTTTCAGAAAAGTCCAAAATTGTCTTAGAGTGCAACTGTGATCAATATTTTCCAACTTTTATCGGTTATGAACAACAGGAAAAATTTATTCAAACTGTTGAAAAATCATCAATTGACCTAGAAACGGAAGCCATAGGACACTTTATTAGTTTTGGCGGTCTTATGAATACGGGGAAGAATAAAACTACAACAAACATAAAACCGGCCGCACCTGACTATAGTTTTGCCTTTTTAGCGATTACCAATGAAAACGAAAGTATTCGTTTAGACAAAAAGCTTTGTACATATAATCTTGGTGATTATCGCGAAAAACTTTCTCAATTATTCGTTCCCAGTGATAAAGTCAGTTCTGACACTCTTTACCTAAATAATTTTTATCACAACCTGTTTTTTGAGATTAAGAAAATAAAGGGCTGGTATTTTACTCAAAGATATCGGAATCAGGTGTCGGTTAATGATCAACCTGGCGAACCAGAATTTTTGGTTAAAGATCTTAAACCATTGGGACGGCGGACGATTAAATTTTCCACTTCTAAAGGATGCCATACTCAAAAATACATCAGAAAATTATTTGCCAACCCTGAAGCCAATGCTTTTGCCTTCATTAGTGAATTGAAAAACGATGGAAAAAAACATCTGGCTGTAGTTGAGTACTATAAAGCCGAATTTTATTTCGACCGCGCCATTCCAAAAGAAACAGAAGTTATCAAAAATTATGAGTGGCTAGGAAGAATTATTTAACTGTATAACCAAAACCCTCTCAGAACGAGAGGGTTTTTTCTTATCTAAAACAGGGAACTAAGCTAATCTTTAAGCGGGTGAAATTGTTTCTGCGCTTTTTGAGCGTAAGAATCCGAAGCATGGACATAGCGCGTGGTAGTTTCCAGCGACTCATGACCCAGCAAGACTTGAATCGCAGCGGGATTAGCACCGGCTTCGGCTAAATAAGTGGCAAAACCGTGGCGCAAGGAATGAGCCGAAATTGGTAAATTAATATCAAGCAGCTCGCGATATTTTTTAATCGTATCTTGTAGATAAACCGGAGAAATTTTTCGATCACGGTCGGCCGCATTTTGACCGCGGTAGGGAATAAAGGCAAACGGGGAATCATCAGTCCGAGTTTTTAAATAAGCTTCTAAATGGACATTAGCCCGCGGCGTTAAATAGACAAAACGTTCTTTCTTCCCCTTACCCAAAACAAAAATCCGGCCCTGCTTATCAATCTGTTTTATTCTTAAATTTATCAACTCGGAAATTCTCATGCCCGTAGAGAAGAGAACTTCGAGCATGGCCCGATTCCTTAACCCAATTAAACGGTTCTTTTCGAAGCTAGATGGGAACTGCAATAATTTAACAAATTCGTCAAGTTCAGCAATTTGAGCGTTTTTCCTAATAGTTTTAAGCATTTTAATCATATCTGGAGCAATCGGCGAGGGGAAGTCCATTTCAATCAAATAACGGAAGTAAGAACGCAAAACTGACAGCATGCGGTTAATTGAATAAGCGTTTAAACGCATTTTAGAATCCTGAGCCAAAGCGGTCTTACGATCAACTGAAGTTAAGAGCGCTTTGTAGTTTAAGATGTCGCGCTTGGATAATTTTTTAAAATCAATGGAATTATCAAACAAAAAATCCTCAAAGACTTTAAGGTCGCGTTCATAATTATAATAAGTCTCCGGGGAATAGTTATTAACTTTCAAATTCAGCAAGAAGTCATCAAAGAGTGGTAAATTTGCGCTCATATTAGTATAGATATTAGGCTAGAGATAACTGAGTATAATAATTCTTACACTTAGTTTACTAGTTAATTATACCGTAAACAGCTAAGGACATCAAGCCCCTAATTAGCTAGACAGAATCTTCTTTATTGGATCAGTAAACCTAAAAAATTCACTTGCGGCGTGAACATGAGGACAATTTTTATAATTAGTAGAAAGACACCAATAAATAATAAACCAAAAATAATTACAGCCGCAGTAAAAAGAATTTTAAATAGTTGTTCCATATATTTTTATTTATTGCCAATGTAAACTTTATCCCCGTATCTTAAATCAATATAATTAACACTGCTTATATTATCCTTTATTTTCTCTCGTTTGACAACTAAAAACTTATCGAGCTGCTTACCTTCGTTATCTTTTACATTAAAAAAGGCTAAAAGACCGTTTTGGAAGTTAACTTTTACCGTATTAAGCTCCTGGCTGATTAAAAATCGAGAAATAGCTGTTTCCCCGTTTTTCTCTGAAGCGCTCTTAAGGGCAAAAATAAAAGTTAAATATTCCGGACTAATTTTTAAATAATCATTTTCAATCAGAGATTCGGGAGTTTGGTTTTCAATCACGATAAATTTTGTTAAATCGTCCGGGCTCACTACGCTATCGCGGATAATAAAGCCCTTAGAATCACTGTAATAGCTCTGCCCTGCTTCTTGCCAAATGAAAGCATAGGGCCGTTCTTCAATATCAACCGTTAAAGAATGGAATAAAGTTTTTTTAATTTTTATTTTTGAAAAATTAAAATTAGCGAGCAAATCTTTTTCCGCCGCCTCTTTTTTAAATAATAAAATATTTTTTTGCTTAAGCGGCCAAAAACTTTTTTGATCCGTCTGCTGCCATAAGCGCTCCGAAATTGCTGATTCTGGCAAGCGGCTCAAACCATTAACTTTTATATCGCGAATTACAAATAAAGGCGACATGAAAAGGCCATACAAAATACTTAAGATGATTATCAGGATTCCGATGATATAAAAACTAATGCCTAGAGTCCGCTTTTTTTTATGGCCGCGGCTCGAGTGAAAAAAAGGATTTTTTAAATTCTTAGTTTGATAATCTTTTTTAATTTTATAATGCCGAAAACGGCTCTTCCCTGCTGGCATATGTTAAATTTTAACGCTAAACAATATAGCGCCTGATATTTGAATTTAGATTAACTAATAATTCATAAACAATCCGTCCCGAAATCTTAGCCAGATTATTTAAAGAATTTTCATCGTTAGCGTTTAAAGAAATTATTTCAATCTCATCCCCTATTTTAACATTTAAATCACCGGCCTCCAAACAACATAAGTTCATGCAAACCCGGCCGGCAATTTTTAGATAATACCTTTTCCCGGCTTGTTCCCAAATTAATTTAGCCACATTAGATAAGCCTCTATTTAAACCTTCGTAGTAACCAAAAGGGATAACCGCTATCCGGCCATTTCTTTCCGCTTGATAAGTGGCATTATAAGACACCGTTTCACCGACTTTTAAATCTTGCAGCGAAACCACCGTTGAAGTTAAGCGTAAAGCGGGTTGAAGCTTGTCGGTTTTAATAAACTCAGGACTATTAATATTAAAGGGGCTATAGCCATATAAAGCTAAACCGCTGCGATAGGCTGTTAAACTGGGGTGAGATAAAGAAAAAATCGCGGCGGAATTACCCAAATGGACCCACTTTGGCTTAAAACCAAACGAACGCAAAATTTCTAAATCATTTAAAAATTTATCGAGTTGGCTTTTGTTTAAGCCGCTATTTTCTTCAGCTGAAGCTAAATGAGAACAAAAACCGGTGAGCTCTACTTTTTTAAGCAAGTCCAAATTTTCTTCTAAAAAGGTTTTAATATCTTTTATGCCTTCACGATTCATGCCGGAGTTAACAAATAAATGAATCTTGGCGCGGCCTAATTTGGCCAGAGCTAAAAGCGATTCTTTATTATACACGCAGAACTCGCTCCGCTTTAAATCACAATAAGAATAAGCTTTGTCCGGCATCTCGCCGAGAATTAAAACTTGGCGCTTAAAATAATGATAAACAATCTGCGCCTCCGGAAAAGAATCAACGATCACAAAGGGCGCCGCACTGTCATTTAAAATTTGGCACAACTCTTTTAAACCATGCCCGTAAGCGTTTGATTTTAAAACTGGAAAAATAGCGGCTTCAGGCTGGCTCTTGGATAATATCTGATAATTATCCAAAATCGCCTGACGTTTTATTTCAATTTTATTAAGCGTTTGATATTTAGGTTTAATCAGCTGTTTAATTCGGTTTATCATGGTTGTTTATTTAGCCACTAGTCCCTGCCCGCGGTTAATTGTATCAAAAGGCAGCTGGGTATTTACCGCTGGAAGCGTACCGCTTAGTTTTTCTCCGGTATAAACATCGGTTGCAAAATAGGAAATATTTTCTAAGAGCAGCGGCGCGGTATTTAATTGATCTAGCGCCGGTAAAAGCTGGACTTCAAAGCCGGCTCGATAATGTTCAATTTTATCATTAACATTACCAACTAGCCAAGTCAGTCTTTTCTGGCTTTCATTATAAGATAGGTCACCGGCGGTCAGTGATTTATGATTAGATAAAGTCACTCCGGCCGGCAACTTAGCGCTGACTGCCAAATTGCGCAAGTCATTATTTTTATTATCAACTTCAAAAAAGATCCAATAGTTAGTTGGAAAACCCAGCATGGGCGGAATGGGGCCGCTACCCAACTGATCGCCTTGCAAGCTATTGTAATAGCCTTCGGCCGAAATTTTTAAATCAGTGACCAGCTTAAGATCATTTAAATTATAAGCACTAGCATATGTTTTGCCATTTTCGATATAAGTAATACTTAGAGCCCAGCTAATACTTCGGGAAGCTTGAGGTTCAGCGTTTATTATTACGGCTATGTCCGCTTCTTCACTCGCCCCCGGTGATAAATTTTCTAAAATTAATTTTTGGCCTTGAATTTTAATATTAGAAGCTGAATTCAAATTTTCCAGTTTACTAAGACTAAAACCGCTGGTAATAATTTTAGGAACTAAAGAAATGCTTTGAATATTATTTTCACTGGCATTTTCTAATTTAATTTTAAAAGTTAAAGGCTCGCCGGAATAAAGATTTTTAGAAGCTAAGCTGGAATTTATCAGTAAAATTCCGGGAATAGCATTTTCACGGCCGACATGTTCAACCGGGCTAGTATCCACGGCGGGAATTTTATATTGCTTAATAATTACTAAAGCCGCGCTCAAAATTAAGATAATAATTAAGAAAGCAATATCGATATATAAGTGCCAATAATTTTTTAAATAGTGCTTAGCCTGACGGGCCCGCCACCATTTTTTTAAAATTTTAATCATATAATTAATATTAAAAGCCGGAAATACCGGTTAAAATTTCCGCTACGCCGTCATTATTCATATCAGAAGCCGCCACAAAAATTCCATCGCGATAATTCTTGTCATAAGCCATAAAGCTAGTTTTTGGCCGGCCGGTGCCGCTAAACACTCTAATTTGCGGACCGCCGCCTGGCCCGGCGCCCGTGACTATTTCATTTTGACCGTCACCATCAACATCGCCTACGGCTACGTTTACGCCGCCTCGGAAATTTTTATCATAGGCCATAAAGTTAGCCAGCACGCTTCCTGACGAATCAAAAATTCTCACATGCGGACCGCCGCCTGGCCCGGCGCCCGTGACTATTTCCGGGCGGCCATCACCATTTAAATCACCGGCAGCCACATTCACGCCGCCTCGGAAATTTTTATCATAGGCAAAAAAACTTGATTTTACTTTTCCTTTAAAATCAAAAATTCTCACTTGCGGACCGCCGCCGCGTCCGGCGCCAGTAATTATTCTATCATAGGCTACGGCCAGACTAAAATTACCTTTAAAAGCACCATAGGGTTTAAAAGATAAAATTTGCTTGCCGGAACTTGTAATATTTAAATTACCATTTAAAACGGAAAGTATCTGATTACCATGAAATAATAAGGGCGAACTGCCTGGATAATTATTAGCATAAGCAAAAAAACCGTTTTGTAACTGATAGCCGCCACTATTATAAATTCTAAAAAAGTCGCCATTTACAAACCAGTTATCTTTTATTAAAGTGGGGCGCTTAAGTAAAATAAGGCCATCGCGGGCGGCTAATCTAATCCAGTTAACTTTTTGTCCATTATTAATTCTGGTGTCTTGAGTGCCGCGAATCCGGTCAAATTCTTCTTTACTAAAAATATAAGATTGTTCTTTATCGGTTGAGTTAATAATCGCCACTCCGTTAGCAAAATCACGGCGCCAAAGTCCAGGTTTTACTATTTTATTATTCTTATCCAAGAGATTATAAGCGGCGCTCTGTTGTTCTCCTAAATCATTATCGTATTCGTCATACCACCAAAGTTGAGCATGATTGGCGGATCCAAAATCAAAACTATAATAACCATTTCCCAGCAGCGCGCTCGCCAAACCAAAACGGAAATGAGCATAATCCGTTGGACCTCCAGCCGCAGCGTTGATTATATTATAATTTTGCATATCAGATAAACGGAGATATGACTTAATCACCCCTGACCAAGTACCGCCATTTTCCCAGGGGGTTGGAAAATCTTCCAGCATCCAGCCATTTAAATAATTTTGATAGCCCCAGATAAAACTGCCATTAGCAACAATAATCGCTTGCGGTAATAAACTTTTAGTCTTGCTTAATATTTTTTTAACACCACTTTGCCAAGCCGCATCTAAATCATTGCCGGAATTCCTCAAGCCATTATTAGTTAAAGAAATATTGCCGGAATTAAACCAGCTCGCCCCGTTCCACACATTATCATAGAAAACGCCGTCCCAAAGGCCGCTGCTGATAATATTACTAGCGACAAACTCCGGTAAATAGTCATTAAATTTTTGGCCGTTAGCATTTCGGCCGCAGGAATCGGTCACATTAAGCACGTATGCGCTGGGCCAGTCAGACAATTTATTTCCCTTATCATCTCGCAGCCACCAAGAATCGGGGACAGCCGAAGCTAATCTTTTACGAAGCACCGCTTCATTAGAATTAAAGTCAGCCTTAAATAAATTCTGAGAAGAAATATAAGCAATTATTTTTACCTTAGGATTAAGCTGGCGGATTAGGCGGAGCTGGCTAGGACTATTTTCTTGAACCTCCATATCTAAAACTAAAAAATCCCACTTCGCTAGTTCCCTGGCTTCGCTTTCCGTAATCGACCAATGCAAAAAATAATTTGCTAGTTTAGGATTTTTTTCACTGGCTAAACTAGGAAAAACCGGTATCAAAAAACAGAAAATTATTATGATGGCCGTTGCTTTTTTCATTACTTTATAATTGGCTTAATGATAGTTTCTTTAAAAGGCAAATATTTTTGCAAGACTTCAGGAATCAGCACCGAACCATCGGCTTGTTGAAATTGCTCTAAAATAGCTGGGAGTAATCTGCTAGTCGCTAACCCCGAAGCATTAAGCGTGTGGACAAATTCCGTGGCCGTGGCATTTTTTTCTTTAAAACGCGTATCACCGCGGCGCGCCTGATAATCTAAAGCATTACTGATGGAGCTGACTTCTTTATATATATTCATACTGGGAATCCAAACTTCCACATCATAAGTTTTAGCCATGGCCGCACTGCAATCTTCGGCGGCTAATTTAGAAAGTTGATAATGCAAGCCTAGACCCTCAACTAATTTTTGAGCATTGCTGGTTAGCTCATCAAACAGCGGCCAAGATTCTTCCGGCCGGCAAAAGATAAACATTTCCACCTTGTTAAATTGATGGCCGCGGATCATTCCCCGCTCTTCTTGGCGATATGAACCAGCCTCGCGACGAAAACAGGCAGAATAAGCGCAGTATTTATAAGGCAAATCTTCACCGCGTAAAATTTCTTCGCGGTGATAATTACCCATCATCATTTCCGAAGTCGCATTTAAACATGAGCCGTCTTGCGTCCAAAATAAATCATCGCGGAATTTTGGCAAATGGCCGGAGATATAAGCTGAACGTTCAGCTAGTAAAAATGGCGGAATCATAAAACGATAACCGTTTCTCGTATGGAAATCGATAAAATATGATAACAGCGCCCATTCAATTAAAGCGCCGAGGCCGGTATAGCACCAAAAACCGGAGCCGGACATTTTAGTGGCTCTTTCATAGTCTATCAGTCCCAGCGACGTAGCCAGTTCCACATGATCTTTCGGCGTAAAATTAAATTCTGGCTTAGTGCCATAGGTATAAATAACTTCATTATTTTCTTTACCGCCAGAGGCCACATCATCAGCCGGCGTGTTCGGCAAGCTGCTTAATTTTTCCAGTAACTCGGCTTCGACTTTTTCCAGTTCTTCTTTTTTAAGATTTATTTTTGAACCGAATTCTCGAAGTTCAGAAATTATTTCTGGAGTTGGCTTAGTTTTAGAAAGTTTATTGCGGTAAGCTTGCATTTCCTCAAGCTCGCTAGTAAGCGCGCGCCGAGAATCATCCAGTTTGATAATAATATCTAAATCAAAATCGTCCGGCGCTAATTTTTTAAGCAAAGCCTTTTCTACTTCATCTTTGTGTTCGCGAATGCGTTTAATATCTAACATATGATTATACTTTTAGTGTCTGAATTTTTAACTAATTACTTCACCGCCAAAAGTTTGTAATAAATTATTAAGTAAATTATTGGGTTCATTTGGTATATTATTCTCATCGTTTGAGATTGTTGAAATAGTATCCGCCGAAGCGGAAGTATCAGCAGCTGAAATTGAACTAGCCGAAATGGTAGCTAATTCTAAATTTTCATTGATGGCTAAATCTAAATTAACCAATCCGCCATAAACTTCCGCTAAAGTTTTTTCAACCAGCGGTCTGATGCTCGCGTCGTTAATGCGGTCACGATGAAATTTATATTTAAAAACCAAAGATAATTTACCATTGGTAATGGCGCCTAACTGGCAATTTTGTAGGATAAAAGATAAAGAATGATTTTGCTGGCGCAGTCGGGCTAAAAATTCCGGCCATTTAGCCGCGGCTTCTTCTTGAGAAAAATCGGCGGCCGAATTGCTAGGTAATGGTCCTTTAATGTCCACCGCTTTATTTTCTGAAACCGTATTAGTTTTTTTTAGCGGCGTAACTGGAGCTATTTTCGGAGCGGCTAAATCTAAACATAACTCTACCACTTTCATTTCGAGAGGTAGCTGAACAATAAAAGAAAAACTGGAATTATTATAAACTTCCAAAAAAGTTTCTAAATATAAAATTATCTGTTCTGTTTTAAGTTCTTGAGAAATCGCAGAGATTTTTATTTCTAAACTATCGCCTAAATCAAGACCTAAACTTTCGGCTAGTCCGGGGTTAGCTTTACTGAGCAATATTTTTCGCAGCACCACAATTCCTTCACCGACAAAGTTCTTTAAATTAAGGCCATTATCGACGACGGTATTAATTAATTTAATGGCGCGGCTAACATCTTTTTTAGAAATAAATTCAATCAAATCAATAATTTCATTGTGATGATGGCGCGGTACGATAAGTTCGGCCTGATCCCAAGTAATTTTGCCATCACCGAGTGAGATAACTTGTCCCAATAAACTTTCAGCATCGCGCAAGTGTCCGCCGGATTGCCGGGCAATAGCTTCTAACACTTCGGTTTCCACGGCCACTTTTTCTTGGCTGATAATATTTTGTAATTTGTTGACAATATCAGAAACGCTGATACGCTTAAAATCAAAACGTTCGCAGCGGGAAATAATCGTGGCGGGCACTTTATGAATTTCCGTCGTACACAAAACAAAAATAACATTTTTAGGCGGTTCTTCTAAAGTTTTTAAGAGCGCATTCCAAGCGGAAATAGACAACATGTGAACTTCATCAATAATAAACACGCGATATTTAACACTGCCGGTCGCGACGCGTGAAAAAGCGATAATATTTTCTCGAACATTATCAACGCCAGTATTTGAAGCGGCATCGATTTCGACCACGTCCAAATTACTGCCGCTGCCAATATTTAAACAACTAACACAGGTATTGCACGGTTCACTTTCTGTCTCTTTACGGTTGGTACAATTAATCGACTTGGCTAAGACTCTAGCTAAGGTCGTTTTTCCCACCGCGCGCGGTCCGCAAAACAAATAAGCATGCGCCAGCTTACCGGTGGCAATTTCATTTTGCAGAGTTATTTTGACATGATTTTGCCCAAAGACTTGAGCAAAATTACTAGGCCTGTAATCGCGGTATAAAGTAGACATAAAATCAAGGTTTTTTTATTAATCTAACGGACTTTCTTCTTTCTGTAAAGGCGCAGCACTGCGGCGGCTGATTTCCATTTCCACTAAGCGCCGATCCTGACCAAATTTGAGACGAGACAAAGTTTTTATCTTAGCCACCATCTCCTTGCGCACGACGCCTAAAATCGGCCAAATAGTTTTGACGGAAAATGGCCGCGTCGCACTGTTATCAACTAATAATTTAAGACAGGCCGCTCCTTTATCAATATTTATCAAATCAAATTCATTAAAGACCGGAGCAAATTCTTTAACTAAAAATTCCGCGTCCTCAGAACCAATTTTAAAACTTAACATCGTACCGACGTTACCGAAAACGGCGTCTTTAATAGCGGTGTCCTGCCCTTTAGATAACTGGCCGATGTATTGATGGGCAATTACTAAATTTAAACCATATTTTCTAGCTTCCGATAAAATTTGGCAAACCGAATTAGTCGTAAAATTTTGGAATTCATCAATGTATAAATAAAAATCTTTACGGCTTGCGGCTGACATATCCGCGCGGGAAAGAGCGGCCATTAAAATTTTACCCACAATAATCATACCGAGTAAATAAGCATTCATTTCTCCGACCACGCCTTTAGATAAATCCACTAATAATATTTTTTGCGTATCCATGATATCGCGGAAATTAAAAGAGCTGGTCTGCTGGCCGATAATCGGCCGCATCATATCATTAGAGATAAATGAGGTCAGTTTGGAAGTAATATATGGAACAATGTTAGCTAGCGCCGCTTCACCGCCGGCTTTTTCTGCTTCGTTATGCCAGAAATCAACCACGGTTTTATTTTTACAGCGGGATAATTTTAAACGGCGGAAATTTTCATCCGACAGCACTTTAGGTATTTCCATTAAAGTCGAACCGCTGGCCGGATCATCCATAATCAGTAACATGGCGTTACGCATATATTGTTCAAACATCGGGCCGCCGGTGGCTTTAAGATCATACAGCTTATCAAAAATACCAATCATCTCATTAATTACAAAACTTTTCTGCTCCGGGTACCTTTCATCAAATTCCAATAAATTTAAAGCGAGCGGTCGATCAAGATCAGCGGGAGCAAAAACAATTACATCTTCCGCCCGTTCCGGAGGAATGCGCTCTAAAATATCGGTAATTAAATCACCGTGAGGATCTAAGACACAAAGACCTTCCCCGTTTTGGATATCTTGAACCGCCATATTAGTTAAGAGCACGGATTTACCAACCCCGGATTTACCGATGATATACATGTGGCGGCGGCGATCCGGGCGCATAATTCTAATATCTTTTTTAACGCCGCGATAAACATTTTCACCCAGCAGCAAGCCTTCGGTCGGAACTTCTGACGGTGCCGGCGCCGTTTTAGCGGTTAGCCATAAGATATTAGGCGTCTCCGTATATTTTAAAGGAAAGTGAAAAATACTCGCCAGCTCTTCAGTGTTTAATAAAAAACTGATCTTATCGCGGAAACGCCTGAAAATAAAATCTAAAATCAAAGAATCACCGGCATCAGTGACCCGAGAAAAATTATTGCCATAAGTATAATTATTATATTCTCCGAAAGCACTGGCGATATTATCTAAATACAATTTAGCTTGAACGGTGGTTTTGGCGCAGGCAATGACTCTGACATTAACATCCAAACCTGATTTAGAATTTTTTTCTTCCATCGCTTTTAACATTTCTTTTTCGACTTCGGTTAAGGTTTTCGGAGCGGCCGGTTCGGTGCTTTTTTTATTACCCACAACCGAAGAAAAGAAACTTAAAAAACCAGCCAGCGGATTAGCCGCTTTAAGTCCATATTTAACTGAATTCTTTTCAATAATTTTAGTAACAACCTGCTTAGTCTGGCCGTGCCAGCCAGGAGCCGCGCTTCTAACTACATATTGAATGGCCACGCTTTCGTCTTTAGATAACTTAGACATGACATTAATAATCGAATTCATCGGATCAACTTCCATTTTCTGATATGTCTTAATGGGAAAATAAAAACTTTTTTTAGTTTTTAAAAAACCGGCCACCACTTGGGAATCAGGTGAAAAAGAATTATAATCTTCAATTTCTTCAATCGAGGCTTCCGGATAATGGGCGTTAATCTGCTGTTCTAAATACCGGGCATGGCTTCGCGGCGCCGCGACATAAAAAGCAATTTTATTCTGACTGGATACCACCTCAAAAGAAAAATGATCCTGGCGTCCATAGAGCCAAGATTTAAAATTTCGATCAGCTTTAAGACCGCCAATACTGGCAAAAATAGTTTCCCCTTTCGCAATTTCTTCGCGCATTTGCGCCACCGTAAACCCGCCTTCATTATCTTTCGGTTTTTCTTTCGGCAATTTAACTAAAAAAAGCTGGTGCTGCAAATAATTTTTATCAGCCGCCAACGATCTTATTAAAAACCTAATCAGCAGCAGTAAAGTCGGAATTAAAAATAAGATTAACAAAATAATCAGCAGCCAAAAGGTGCTACCGGAACTAAAATCAATCGATCCTAATAAAAAAGACTGGGCATTCATAAATAAAAACTAAAATTTATTTTTAATCTTCACGATTTTGTCAGCTTTAATTTTAGCTTCTTGATCTAAAAAAAAGCGATTGACTCCGGTAATCAAACTAAGCCAGCGCCTAATTAAATTAATAATTTTTCCTAAATTAATTTTCGCGGCATCAAGCAGAATATTAATTTGCTTGGCTGTTTTTTCACCCTCCTCTTTAAATTTCTTCTGCTTAGCCGGCGGCATCGCTAAAAAAGTTTCGCTCAGGCCTTCTGATAAAAAAGCATCGATTTCTTTTTCGCGTTTGGCGTGAAAGTCGTCGCTAAGAACCGGAACGGTTGGAGCTGGAGCCGCGCCTTCACTTTTTTCTTTAGTGGAGACCCCCTCTTTTTCCACTATTTTAGGAATGGCTAAATTTTCCGTGCCGACTTCCGGTTTCTTCTCCAAAACATCCTCCGATTTAAGCTCGGGTTTAGGCGGAGTGGGCGCTTGTTCTATTTTGTTAATCAAATTTTCATTATCCATAATTAATTTGTTATTGGATGGAAATAGCGCTTACCGGACAAGCAGCCACGGCGGCCTTGGCACAATCTTCGTTTGTTTGAGAAATTACCTCGGATTTTCCGTCCAAATTCATCGCAAAAACATCGGGACACATACTGGCGCATAAACCGCAGCCAATACAGATATTTTGGTCTACTTTTATCATACTTTTGTTTGATTAAAATTTATAAAATTTATGAATTAATTATAACATATTTGATAAATAAATACAGAGGAAAACGCGTAGTTTTATGGCTTTATAAAGGCCAAATTAATTTTTGAGACCGGCGGTTGACAGTTTTCCCTCACTTTGTTATTATAAAGACAAGAATAACAAAGTAAGGACAAGTGTGCCAGGCATTTACGCCTCTTTTTTTGGTTAAAGTTCTGGCTCATCATAAATTTATGGCTCATAAGAAAGCGGCGGGGTCAACCTCGCTTGGCCGCGATTCAGAAAGTAAGCGTTTAGGTGTTAAACTATCTGACGGTCAAATTGCTAAAGCAGGAAACATTATCATTAGACAGCGCGGCACCAAATATTATCCTGGAACAGGCGTAAGACGTGGCAACGATGACACTCTTTATGCTGTCACTGATGGTTTTATAAAATTTACCAGCAAGAAACTCAAGAAGTTTGATGGTAATTTGAAAGCGACTAAAGTGGTAAACATTGTAGCAACTCGAGAAGTTAAAGAAACTGTTGCTAAATAACCACTAATAATTTTTACAAAACAAAAAAGGCCTGGATTAATTTCCGGGTCTTTTTTTGTTACGAAAAAGGAGACATTGTCGTCTCCCCCGTTTTTAAATTCTAACACCTCTGGCTGATAAAATCGTTCTCAGCTTTGGCATAAAATCATCATTCTTGCTAATTGTTGATACTTCGTTTTTTTTACATTCCAGTAAAAAATCAAAGTCGCCAGAATAAACGATAGTTTTTTGTGTTTGTTCTAGCGTCATTTCTTTTAAAATGTCCCGGCCATGATTGTTTCCATCCAGCTTACCGTCCAAAGTAATAAATAGATAATCTTTTACTTGTAATAGTTTAAGAGCATCTTTTTTATTACTGGCGCAATCAATCTCGTGGTTTGGAAATATAATTTTAACTACCCGTGAGATAAAACCAACAACTTGTTCGTTATCATCTACAATTAAAATATTCATTTTGCTATATTTAGAGATTAATAATTGTTTGTAAAAGTTCTAGCTTGCTAAAAAGCATAACATTTTTTAATAAAATATGTCAAGGACAGGCCAAATTAAGAATGTTTTTTATTTTAAGTTTATTTTTTACTTTATATTTCCCCACTAACTTCCTTATCCATCCGATCTAAAAAACCTTTAAAATACGTCATTCTTTCCTCACCAATCTTTTTGGCAGTCGCCGTATAAAGGTTATCGACTAAAAACTTTTCTTTAGTTTCGTAATTAATATGAACACTGTGTTTTGACTTATCAATTATCCGTCCATTTATTTTACCTTCCTTTAGATTATCCTTAGCATATTCTTCGATACTATCTACTTTTTTGTAAATTTTGGCGCGATGCTTCCCTATCCAAGAAAAAGCTCTAGCTAAACCAATAGCACCAGCTGCATCTAACTTATCAGCATCGTGAACAATCTTGGCTTCAATAGTTTCCGGTTTATAATTAGTTCGATAACGATGGGACAAAATACAAGCTTGAATATGTTTAATATCATCAGCCGAAAAATCAAAATTTTCTAAAATAGGCTTAGCCATCACAGCACCAATTACGGCATGATCGGTTTGGCCGCTAGGATCGCTGTTTTCCTTAACGGAACCAATGTCATGAAGTAAGACGGCGGCTTGTAAAATGTCCAAATTAACATCGGGTTCGGTTTTAGCTATTTTCATCGCTAAGTTATAGACTCTCATAATATGATCCATATCATGGGTGGAATCTTTTTCTTGGCTCATGGCTTGCTCCGCTATATCTTTAATTTTTTGAAATTTTTCGGTCATAAAAAAATTAATTTATTTCTTCTTCCCCGCTAAACAAACTTTTACAAACTCCACAAATAAAGGATGTGGGGCCAGTGGACGAGAAATATATTCCGGATGGAATTGGACACCGATAAAAAATGGATGATTTTTTATTTCAATGGCTTCCACAATTTTTCCATCTGGTGAAGTACCAGCAATAGTCAAACCTAAATTTTCGAATGTTGTTCTATAATCATTGTTAAATTCATAGCGGTGGCGGTGGCGTTCACTGACAACTTTGTTCTTAGTAAATTTAGCATAAGCCGTCGCTAAATGAGTGCCTGCTTGAATTTTACATGGCCAGCCGCCTAATCTGATAGTTCCGCCATAACCATGCTCAGCAATTTTCTTTTCCTGCCCCGGCATAATGTGAATGACCGGGTTTTTAGTTTTAGAATCAATTTCGGAGGAGTTAGCATCTTTTAAATTAGCCACATTTCGGGCAAATTCAATCACGGCCATTTGCATGCCGTAACACAGGCCAAAATATGGCACGCCTTTTTCTCGGCAATATTTAATCGTGGCAATTTTGCCTTCCGAACCGCGTCCGCCCCAACCTTGAGGCACAATGATACCATCTAAACCTTTAAGAATTTTTACACCATCGCGCTCCACATCTTCCGCGTTTATCCAATGCAAATTAACTTTACTTAAATTACTGACCCCGGCATGTTTGACCGCTTCAATCACGGAGATATAAGAATCAGTCAGTGAAAAATCTCCAGTGGTAAAATATTTTCCCACAATCCCTATCTCAACTTCATGCCTTGGGTGCTTGATCGCGCTAACCATTTTTTTCCAAGCCTCGTTTTTAATTTCTTGATGGCGAACGGGCAGACTCAACTTTTCTAAAATGCGCTCACTAATATTATCTTTTTCAAAATTTAAAGGAATATCATAAATCGATTCAACATCGGGAGCGCTGATTACGTCCTCAATGGCAACGTTGCAATTAATCGCCAGCTTTTCTTTACGGTGCATATCCAGCGGCTTTTCACTGCGAGCCACGAGTAAATCCGGTTGAATACCAGCCGCTTGCAAGCTTCTAACCGCGTGCTGCGTCGGTTTAGTTTTCATTTCCCCAATCATGTGCGGAATCGGTAAATACGAAACCATAATTGTTAGCACATCTTTAGGATGATATAGCTTCATAACTCGAGCCGCCTCTAGAAACAATAAATTTTGATATTCACCAACTGTGCCCCCAATTTCGACAATCATTATTTCAGCACCGGTTTTTTCCACCGCTTTTTTAATTCGATCTTGAATTTCCATGGGAATATGAGGGACTACTTCTACACATTTTCCTTTATACTCTAAGTTTCGCTCCTTACTAATAACACTCTGATATATTCGACCGGTAGTCATGTAATTTATCTTATAAATATTAGTATTTAAAAAACGTTCATAGTTGCCAATATCTTGATCGGTTTCGTCGCCGTCTTCAGTGACAAAGACTTCCCCGTGTTCAATTGGATTCATCGTGCCGGCATCAATATTAATATAAGGGTCCATTTTAACGGCCGAAACTTTATAGCCGCGACATTGTAAAATTTGTCCGACCGAAGCGGCGGTTATTCCTTTACCCACACCCGACATTACGCCCCCAACCACAAAGATATATTTTGTATTAAGAAGCTCAGTTTTTTTCTTTTTTGTGGTTGTTGGTTTTGGCATAGAAATTTAGTTTATTTTATATAAATAAAAAAAGTAGTCATAAAGACTACTTGATTTTTTTGACGGGAATTTTTGGGGTGGAGGTGGCGGCTTTAGCTGGGGCTACGGCCGGTTTGAGTATTAGATCAACCGCTTTCTGCAGTTGCGGGTCTTTATTTTTTTCAACATCGGCGGCCGTCAGTTTAACTTCCACTTGCGGTGCCAAGCCCTTTTCATTAATGAAATCGCCTTCCGGGGTCATCCAAGTGGCAATTGTCACCTTAATTGAAGAACCGTCGCTTAAATCACGGATAGTCTGCACCGAGCCTTTGCCATAAGTTTGTTCGCCGACTAAAGTGGCTTTCTTATAATCACGCAGCGCCCCGGCGACAATTTCTGAAGCTGAAGCTGAGCCGCCGTTTACTAGTACTATTGTTTTATAGGAATCTAAACGCGGAAAACCGCTGGCTGGATATTCATTTCGTTTGCCATTACTAAACTGTTCCAGCACTACCGGTCCGGCTTTAACCCATTCACTAGCCATTGCGACGGCCGTATCTAAATAACCGCCGGGATTATTTCTTAAATCTAAAATTATTCCTTTAGGTTTTTTAGCCACGATTCCTTTAACCGCCTCACTAAATAAAGATAAAGTATCATCATTAAAATTAGTCACCTTAACTACTACTAAACCATCCGGACGATAAGTAACGGACACGCTTTTTACCACAATAATACCGCGTTCAATTTTTATTTCTCGCGGAGCCGTTTCTTTATCCCGAATAACAGTTAAAGTAACAACCGTTCCTTTAGTGCCTCTAATTTTTTTAACAGCTTCATCAACCGTGAGTCCTAAAGCACTTTTACCATCAATGGCGTACACCTTATCGCCAGCCTTAAGTCCGGCTTTCTCGGCGGGCATTCCAGAAAGCGGTGCGATAATAGTAATAATATTATTTCTCATTCCCACTTCCGCGCCGATACCTTCAAAAGTGCCGGCTAAATCATTGGAAAATTCTTTCGTTTCCGTCGGGGTCATAAAAACGGTGTAAGGATCATTAGTGGAAGCGGCTAGCCCTTTAAGCGAGCCGTAAAACATTTCCTTATCTTTGATTTTATTTCTACCCACAAAATCTGTTCGCAAAGCGTCCCAAGTCTCCCAATAGACATTAAAATCAAAAGTGTCGTCAGAAACCGCCGTGGTTTCCGCGCCCAAAGCTACCTGCCGGTTATGGTTGGCTTTTCCTTGCCCTAAATAAAAACCGCCGCCAAAAGAAACAACCACTAATAGAATCAAAAGGGTTCCTAAAAAATTACGGCGTCTTGGTTTGGTTTTTTTTATGATGGGATAAGAAGACATCGCGGTTTCTTCTTCGGTTTTATTTAAATTGTTTTCCATATAATTATTTTCTGATAATTTTTATTTTCTCGCCGCTTAAATCAATTATTTTTGAAGCTCGATTTTTTAAAATTCCACCATCAATTATTAAACTAGGATCGTTTTTACTTAAAACTTTATCAGCTAAATAATCAACTTTATTTAATACTGGTTCTCCGCTTAAATTAAAACTCGTGGAAACCAGCGGGACGCGAATCATCCTTATCATTTTACGCAAAAAATCACTTTTAGGCAAACGAAGCGCTAAAGCTCCAATATTAGACGTTAGTTCCGGGGCTAATAGATTCCGGTGCCGTAAAATTACCGAAGTCGGACGACTGGATGACCATAATTTTTTTAAAATTATTTCTTGTTCTTTTGAAACAAAGCAATATTTTTTGGCCATATTTAAGCTGGAAACCAAAACTAGCAGCGGTTTATTCTGATCCCTTTTTTTTATCTCTTTAATTTTAGCAATCGCTTTTTTATCAGTCGCCAAACAACCCAAACCATAAATAGTATCGGTTGGATAAACTATCACCTGGCCGGCGTTTAGTGTTTTAACAATAAGCGCCAAATCGGCGCTTGTTATTTTTTTGGAATCAATTTTTAAATACATATTAACCAATAATTGATTTTAAAGTTTTAAGCGCGTCCGGCAAAAATGGCATAATAATTGTTGCTACTTTAATCAGCCAAGGCGCCACGTGAGAATTAACTAACTGGATGCCGAACAGGCTGCCTATCCAAGCGTAGCGAACGGCCACAAACAAAATTAAGCCAAGCGCCAGCGAACCTTCAAGCAAACCTAAAGCTCCGCCCAGCAATCGATTAATCAGGCCGGTAAATGGAATAATGGAGATCAAATCAAAAATCTTTTCAATCAAAATAAAGACTGCCCCGATGATACTGGTAACTAGTACAAACAAAATTAGAAAAGACAAAAATTTTTCCGTACCAGCGCTCCAATTTACTAAATCCTTACCCCATTCATAGAAATTTAAATAATAGTGGCTGGCCACATAAGAAGCAACGATTAAACCCACGACCTGACCCAATAATCTAATTAATCCTTTAGCCAAACCGTTAAAGGTAAAGCTAGCAAGAATAATCAGCAACCCGATGTCAAAATATGACATAATTTTTAAGTATAAATTATTAATCCTTTATTCTATCTAATACAATAAACCACTCGCCGGAAGCATTTCTTTCTATTTTCATTAAACCGGTATGATAATAACCGGCCACGCTCAGATCAGCGTTGGATTCTAAAAATTCTCCCGGAAAAGAAAAAAAGCCTTGATCATCAGAAGTTCCCTGCCAAAAACGCCACTCATTGGGGCACGGCTCCTTGATACAGACTATTCCATTGCTAGAATAAAGTTCAGCTTTAGTATTAGCAATTGCCAAACTAGATGAAGCATCTAAAAGCTTGGCCTCAATACGCCAATTAGAAAATGGCTTGGGCTGATTCTCTTGGTAATTTTTATAAATAAAAAAAATAACAAAAAGAATTAATACTCCAATAATGGCTAAAGAAATTTTTTTAATTATTTTTCTTTTCATATTTTTAAACTAAGCGTGGAAATAATGATTCGCCTTTTTTAATATGCCCCTCGCTAAATTGAGCGATTATTTTGGCCGCTGTTTCCGGCATAAATATTTGTAAATAATAAGCGACATTTAAAATCTCTTGGGCGATTGGTTTTAGTACGCCGGCAATTTCCGCCTTATCTTCCATTTTCCAAGGAGCCGCCGCTGATAATTTTTCATTGCAATTTCTAATCTGTTCCCAAAGAACTCCTAGAGCTTCATTAAATTTATAATTATTAATTGTATCTACAAAATTTTGATTGGCCGGTTCCACAATTAAATTGGTGGCAATTTCATTCTTTTCTAGCAGCGTTGCGACCCTCGCCGCTAAATTCCCTAAGCCATTGGCTAAATCGGAATTATATTTTAAACGTAATCTCTCCTCGGAAAAATCTCCGTCTTCAAACGGCAAAATATCAGTCAGTAAATAATAACGTAAAGGATCGGCACCATATTTATTTCCGAGTTCAAAGGGGTCAATCGTGACTCCAGAACTCTTAGAAATTTTTTGACCGTTAACTGTTAAAAAACCAAAAATTAAAACTTGCGTAGAATTAGGTAGTCCGGCCGACATCAACATCGCTTGCCACATCGCCGTTTGTTGGCGCAGATTATCTTTACCGCAAACCTGTATTCCCGGCCAAAACTTTTTATAGTTCCCTTCGGTATCGGGCCAGCCTAAAGTGGAAATATAATTAACTAAGGCATCAAACCACACATAAATCACTTGGCTATCATCTCCGGGAACCTGTACGCCGTTAGGCATCTTCGACTTTAAACGAGAGATGCTAAAATCTTGCAAACCGCCGCTGACAAAATTTTTAATTTCATTAAAGCGGTGATTAGGTATCACAAAATCAGGATTATCATGATAAAATTTCATTAATTTTTCACCGTATTTCGAAAACCTAAAGAAATAATTTTCTTCATCAATAATTTCCAGTTCTTGATTCGGGTGAAATTCACAGTGACCATTTACTAATTCTGATTCGGTTTTTTCCATTTCACAGCCGACACAATATTTAATTTGATAATTCTTTTTGTAAATATCACCGTTAGCATTACATCTCTGCCAAAACTCTTGAGCCGCCGCCACGTGATGTTCATCAGTTGTCCGGATAAAATTGGTAAAACTTAAATTTAAAACTTCTTTTAACGATTTAAATTTATCAGCGTAAGGGTCACAATATTCCCTAACTGTTAAACCAGCAGCTTGGGCTTTTTGATAAATTTTAAGTCCATGCTCATCAGTGCCGGTGTTATATAAGACTTTGTCACCTTGCAAAGCGTGCCAGCGGGCAATAACATCGGCCTTAATAAGTTCAGTCGCAAATCCGATATGCGGATCGGAATTAGTATAAGGTAAAGTGGTAGTTATATAAAAATTATTTTGTGACATAGGTATATTTTATTTCTTAATTTTTCTTATTAGGACAACGAACTCCCCCTTGCCCATCTCCGCTTCATTTTTAAGGCGAGCGGCTAGTTCGGCGGGCGTGCCGAAATAACAAGTTTCAAACATTTTGGTCAGTTCCCGCCCCAGCATTATCTCTAACTTCACTTTGGCTGAGCTAGAAAATAAATCCAGTTCTTCCATTAATTTAATAATGCGATGCTTAGACTCATAAACCGCCACCGGATGATCTAAACTTAAAATATCTTTAATCATCGTCTGGCGCCCTTTCTTATGGGGCAGAAAACCTAAAAAAGAAAAACGATCCACGGGCCAACCGGAAATAGATAAAGCGGTAATCACCGCTGAAGCCCCGGGAATACCTTCAACTTTGGCCTCAGCGCCAAATTCACGCCGCACCCCCTCGATTAAGTACGCACCCGGATCGGAAATGCCTGGAGTGCCCGCATCTGATACCAAGGCTAAATTTTTACCGTCACTTAGCCAGCGGATTAATTGGTCTATTTTCCCCGCTCCGGAATATTGATGATAAGAAAAAGTAGCGGTTTTAATTTCGTAGCGATCCAGCAATTTGCGAGTTGTTCTAGTGTCTTCACACAAAATATAATCAACCTCGCGCAAAGTTTTAAGAGCACGGGCACTGATATCTTCCAAATTTCCAATGGGCGTCGCCACGACGTAAAGAGTTCCGGGCATAAGACTTATGACATGTTATCTTTTCTTTCTTTAACATAACGAGTCCAATCCTCAGCGACTTCGACAAACACTTTAAATGGAGCTTCAATGATAAAATCAAAAATGAAGATAAAAATATTTACTTTAGAAACGTTATTAGACAGCCACTTGCCGATTAAAATAATCGGCATATAAAAAAGATCAAGCAGCAGCGTCAATAAATTTTCCCGGCGTTCCACCACAATCAGTTCTTTGACCCCCCGGGTTGTAATAATGCTAAAGAAGCTGACGAAAGCTAAAAAGAATAAGAAAATAATGATACTGACCCAATTAAAATGAATCTTAGTCAGCGCCCAAATAATAAAATAAATGGAAACAAAAAAAGTGAAAGCGTAGATAATATTAAAGATCCAATTTATCACTAGGCTGCGGCGATTTTTCGATCGCAAAATTATCGGCGCGGTGCGTTCACTGCCGATAAAAAATAATTCTTTGACGCCGCTGATTATTTTTTCGGTATTAGCGCTCCCCGGAGTTTTGGTTAAAGAAACAATAAAGAATAATAACAAGGCCGGGAAAATTACATTAATTAGTAAAGAAACCGGGTTAAGCGGTTCATGAAACCATTGGGTGGCCGGAATTTCTAACACAAAAACAAAAATTGATTTGGTTAAGAAAATATAAACAATACTGCGCATCGCGACGCGCCATAAACGGCTTTTCGCTTTCTTATATTTAGCGTTACAAACTTTTTTAACCAGCGCCAAAAAAGTGGTTTCGTTATTATAAATTTCGTTATAAACTTTAACCGGATCCTGCTCAATAGTCTCCGCCATAATAGAAGAATATAGGGCATATTTTCTGGTAGTCCGGTCCATTTGTTTAGCGAGCGGGTGTTCAAGCTGGCGGATAATTTCTCCTTTGAGCTCGCGCACCACCGCCGCAATCCGCGCGATATCTTGATCATTTAATTCAGCGCGAATCCAATCATCGTTATAATATTTAAAGAGCACAAAAGATAACATGTCATTATCAAATTTTTGATAAGTGCGGCAAATACTTAAATAAATCTGGATTTCAAGATCCGCTTGAAAATCTAAATCATTAGGCAGCTTCAAATTAGTGCTTAAAAAATCATACAAGTTAGCGGTCATCACTTGCTTGATTTTATTCGATCCCAAACTTTCTTCGATTTCGCAGGCCGCTAGAGATAAAATCCAATTAGTTAAAACATTCTTTTCGTTAATCAGATTCTTAACTTTATTGACGTCTTTCTTAATGTTCATTTCTGAATTAATTTTTAAGACGCAAATATTTCTTAGCTTGATATATTTATCGAGCATCTTCGCCACTTCGGGAATTTTAGTTTCGGGAATCTTATCATTTTGCAAGTAGCCGCCGCGGATTAGTTCCATCATTAAATGCTTGGCTATTTCCGTCACGTTAACATTTTTAAGAACGCTTTCTATCACCACCTGGCGTTTTAGAATACGATAAATGGCGTTTTTCCTAAGCAAGTGCTCCTCGTCATAATCAATTACATTCCGAATTTTCTCATAAAAAAAGGCGGCCTTAGAAATAATCGAGGAAACATTTATTTTAGGAGTGTCATCATTATCTTTAGCCTCTTTTTTATTTTGATCGGAATAAATAACCTGGAACAGCCGCTTGGCATTTTCATTAATTTCGGCTGGTTTTACTTCTTGGTTTTTCTTGATAAGATTAGGGCTCACCATATATAATAGGCTAAAATTAGCATTTTATAAGCATAAAATGAATTACTAACTAATTTTACCGTCTTTAGGCGCAAAAAGCAAATAAATCAGTTGACAAGCGCCAAACAATTATGTATTATTTTGAGTAGATAAAAAGTAGCCGACAAGGCTGTTTTTAAATTAAGTAAAATGACCTATTTTTATGAACAAACTAACGACTTACATCAAAGAATCGATTGAAGAAATGAAGAAAGTGACTTGGCCGACTAAGAAAGAAACCTATCATTATACCCTGCTCATTATCGGTATCAGCTTAATCATGGCTTTATTTTTAGGCATTCTTGATTTTGGTTTCAGTGAAGGAATAAAAGCAATTTTATTTAAAATTTAATCTTTATAAATAGTACATTAGGAAGAGATTCAAGCCGGATTTATTTGGTTTAGACCCTTCCACATGCTTAAAAATTATGGCCAAGCAACTTTTAAATCAAGGCCGCCGTTGGTATGTTCTTCACACTTATTCCGGTTATGAAGAAAATGTCGCGCAAAACTTGAAGCAAAGAATCGAGTCTCTCGACATGGAGGATAAGATTTTCAGTATTCTGATTCCCACCGAGAAAAAAGTTAAAATTAAAAACGGCAAACGAAAAGTCGTTGAAGAAAAAATCTTTCCCGGCTATATTTTAGTGGAAATGATGGTTACCGATGAATCTTGGTATATCGTCCGCAATACGCCAAACGTCACTGGTTTTATCGGTACTGGAACGATTCCGACGCCAATCCGTGAAGAAGAAGTTGAAGCTTTAAAGAAACGCATGGGCGTTGAAGATCCTAAATTTCAAATCGACATTATTATCGGATCACCAGTTAAAATTAATGAAGGGCCGTTTAAAAATATGGAAGGCAAAGTTACAGCGATTGATGAAGCTAAAGGAAAAGTTAAAGTTAATGTTAATCTCTTCGGCCGTGAAACTCCGGTTGAACTCGATTTCTTACAAGTTAAAAAATTATAATAATAAACCTACACTGTAAGGGGAATGCTTCTGCCCCAAACTAACAACCACATTTATGGCTAAGAAAATAAAAACTAAAATAAAATTACAGATTATCGGCGGACATGCTAACCCAGCTCCACCTATCGGTCCAGCTTTAGGCCAACACGGTTTAAACATCGCGGAGTTCTGCCAAAAATTTAATGACGCGACTCGCGCTGATAAGATGGGTGATGTTGTTCCAGTTGAAATTACCGTTTACGAAGATCGGACTTATGATTTTATCATGAAGACCGCTCCGGCCTCAGAACTTATTAAGAAGGCGGCAAAAATTGCTAAAGGATCAGGTAAACCGCTGACTGATAAAGTCGGTTCAATTACCAATGCGCAGTTACGTGAAATCGCCGAAAAGAAAATGACCGACTTAAGCGCTAATTCCGTGGAAGCGGCGATGAATACTATTGCCGGCACTGCTCGAAATATGGGCGTGGAAATTAAAGATTAATAATTTAAATAAAGTGGGAGTCTAGATAGACGTTTGACCACAAAAAAATTTATGCCAAAAGAAGTCAAAGAAAAAGTTAAGAAGGAAACAAAAAAAGCGACCGCAGCTCCAAAAAAAATCGTGAAAAAAGTTAAAAATTTTTCCGATATTTATGAAGCCAATAAAACTTACAGTATTGCTGAAGCGCTCGAAATCGTTAAAAAAATTACCACCACTAAATTTGATGCTTCCGTGGAAGTTCATTTTAGACTCGGTATCAATCCTAAAAAAGGCGATCAACAGGTTCGCGGGGCGGTATCACTGCCTAATGGAACCGGTAAAACTGTTCGCGTTGCGGCCTTTGTAACTGCCGGAAATGAAAAAGCAGTTAAAGACGCTGGGGCTGATTTAGTCGGCGGCGAAGAATTAATTGAAAGCATTAAAAAGAGTGGTAAAACTGATTTTGAAGTGGCGGTGGCAGAACCAGCTATGATGAGAAATTTAGCCTCAATTGCTAAAATCTTAGGAACTCGCGGTTTGATGCCATCCCCTAAGAACGAAACTGTGACTCCTAATGTGGCGGCGGCCGTGTCTGAACTTAAGAAAGGAAAGATTAGCTACAAGAATGATGATACTGCCAACTTACATTGTTTAATTGGTAAAGTGAGTTTTGAAACTCCAAAATTAGTGGAAAATTTTGCGGCTTTACTAGATAATATCAGAAAAGCCAAACCATCTTCCGCTAAAGGTTCATATATTAAAGCCGTTAGCATCTGTTCATCGATGAGTAAAGGAGTTAAAGTGATTGTTTCCTAATATTTAAAATACTCCAGATATAAGAAAAAGAGGCTGTGTTTTACAGTCTCTTTTTTTATTTTAGATGCGGCGGATGATTCGTATCAAATAATCGCCGAGATGAGTTGATACCTTTTTAGCTCTCGCCTGGTTTGTCTCATGAGAATGAATCTCGAACATCGAGTTTGTGATAAACCCTAAGCAAAGAATTTTTATTCCACAAAGAGCGGCCACACAAGCCTCGGGCAACATGCTCATGCCTACTACCTTTCCTCCACTCTCAGCTAAGAGCGGTTTATCATACTTCCGGCCTTCAAAGAATGGTCCGCGAAGCATAACGTGGCTGACTATACTGGTATTAATTTCCTCTCGTTGCGCGTCGGAAGCAATTTTAATTAATTCTTGGCTAATGGCATCATCAGGAGAACAGAATTCTCCCGCCCAAAGTGGCATCTCAGGCGCATAAAGGGTGATGAAGCCATCGATAATGGCAATCGTACCGACTTTCAGCATCATACTTAAGCTACCGACGGCGCTGGTCACAATTAAAGTTTTAACCCCTAACTCAATTAACATCTCAGTCTGTAAACGCACCATACGAGTGATGTTTGGATCGTTGGGCGCTTCATTTAAGTGAATGCGCCCGCGCAACGCTATAACCAGTTTACCGGCAATATAACCGATTGATAAGACTCGTGCATGGCCGTCGAGCTCTGGCAAGCTATTAAATCCAGGAATATCCGAAAGCGGAATTTCTCTAGTTTCCCTATTTTGCAAAACGTCCCAACCGGTACCCAATATGACGCCAATCAAGTTGTCTTGTAACTTGAGTTTTGGACATAAATTTCGAACAAAATCGGCGGCTAAAATAGCCTCTCTTTTTCTCTCATTCATTTGAAATGGTTTTTTAGTTAATATTTATTTTAAAGTTCTGTTTTGGCTCCCCAAAACTTATCAGATTTAACCCCATGATGTCAATATCGTTGACAAGCTCTCGCCAAATGTTATAATAATTTTCGTAAGTATTCTAAAAGATATAGAGGTGGTCTCACTTTCTATTTATTAACTAGGAAAAGGTCGTCTTACCTTTTTAAACAGAAGTTATTTCCCGTTAAACGGAAATGACCAAGAATGAAAACCATGAAGAAATTATTTGTAGGCGGTTTATCTTGGGGCACAACTGATGAGTCCTTAGCCGCCGCTTTTTCCCAGGCTGGTGCTGTTATGTCCGCGGTTGTTATCAAGGACAAAATGACCCACCGATCTAAGGGTTTTGGTTTCGTTGAAATGGCTAATGATGATGAAGCAGACGCTGCTATCGCCATGTGGAACAATCAAGAAATTGATGGCCGCCGAGTCGTTGTTAACGAAGCTCGCCCTCTTGAAAAGAGATTCTAACTTTTTAAGAAAATCTATTGCTAATTATTCTCTTGAATATAGCTGGATAAGAAAAAACACCAATTTGGTGTTTTTTCTTTGGTCTTAAATATTTTGTTTTATTGTAACGCCCGCATCTATCAAATCAACAACTCTTTGGATTTGCTCGCACATGCCTGAAGTTAAGTCCGATATTTCTTTTCGAATACTAGTGGCCTCTCTGACTAAATCTTCTTTAGCTTCTTTTCGTGAGTCTAAAATATCCTGTTTAAGTTCAGCTTTAGTTTCAGCTAACTTTCTGTCTAAATCTTCTTTAGCTTCTTTTCGAATACTAGTGGCCTCTCTGACTAAATCTTCTTTGGCTTCTTTTCGTGAATCTAAAATATCAGACTTTAACTCATATTTTGTATCAGTTAATTTCTTATCCAAATTTGATATACCGGTTTTAAAAGTTGAAATATCAATTTTCAAACCCAGGATATCCGCCTTATGGCCGGAATTATCAAACTTTAGCGGCCGTATCTCTGCATAAAATTCTTTTTTAGTCAGATAATTATCTAAAACCACGGTGCTTTTTCCATCATTTTGCTGTTGCATAATCATAATTTTATTAGACAGCTCGATAAGGGAGGGCTTCCCGGCTATTCTTTTTAATTTATTAATGACTTTTATTCTAGCACCAAAGATAAAATAAAAAAATAGGATAAAATATTGGTTTTTTTTACTTTTTTAACTGCTTCTGTTCGTAAGCTTCGATAACTTTTTTTAGCCCCTCAGAAGCGAGAATAGAACAATGAATTTTCTGTTTTGGCAGTCCACCCAGTTCTTCAACTGTTTCCTGCCATTTATAATTTTTCGCTTCCTCTAAGGTCATCCCTTTAACTCGTTCGGTCATAATTGACGCGGTGGCAATGTTAGACGCACAGCCAAATGACAAGAATTTAATATCTTCTACCCGGCCATCTTTAACTTTCAAAGAGAAAGATAGTTGATCGCCGCAAACCATATTGCCGATATCAGCAGTGGCATCGGGATTTTTAATTTCGCCGACATTTTTAGGATGCAAAAAATGCTGGACGGTTTTTTTAGTATAATTAAGCGACATATTTTTATATTTATTTTTTAATCGGGGTAAATTTTCTTAAACGTTTAACGGTTTTTTTTAAAGCTTCCACCGTGTAATCGATTTCTTTTTTAGTATTAAACTTTCCTAAGGTAAATCTGATGTTACTGTTTAAATTATCCAGCGTCAAGCCGATGGCTTCAAGCACATAAGAAGTTTTCAAATTATGGGCGCTGCAAGCCGAACCAGTGGAAACGCAAATTCCCTTCATTGATAAATCCATGAGAATCGCTTCCCCCTCAATTCGCGAAAATAGAATATTTAAATTATTCGGCGTTCTGTTTTCTAAACTGCCATTTAAACGGACTTCGGGTATTTCTGCCTTGATTTTTTCCAACATATAATCACGCAGTTCTTTTATTTTATTTATATGGCTCGTTTTTTCTTGATAGGCTAATTCTAAAGCTTCAGCCAAGCCGACAATACTGGGGATATTGTAAGTTCCGGCACGAGTACCATTTTCTTGCTCGCCGCCGATAATTAAAGGTTCGATTTTAATCTTAGGATTGAGATAGGCTAAACCAACCCCTTTAGGACCATAAAATTTATGAGCACTGACACTGGCAAAATCCAAACCTAAATCAGTGATATTTATATCTAAATAAGGAATTGCCTGCACGATATCACTGTGGAAATAAGCGCCTTTGTCATGAACCAATTTGGCAATCGTTTTTAAATCTTGAATGACGCCGATTTCATTATTAACCGCCATCACCGAAACTAAAACCGTATCTGGCCTGATTAATTTTTCAAGAGCCGGCATATCTATTAAGCCATCAGGAGTAACTGGAGCGATATCTAACTCAAAGCCATGTTTAATTAACTGTCTAGCGCTTTGCAACACGCAAGGATGTTCAATAGCGGAAACAATTAGATGTTTGCCTTTATCTTGGTTAGCCAACATTACTCCCTTAATTATCAGGTTGTTAGCTTCGCTGGCACCGCTGGTAAAAATAAAACCACGGGAATCAGCGCCCAATATTTCAGCCACCTTTTCCCGAGCCGCCTCTAAAACTAGGTTATTTTTTTGACCCATATAGTGGATGGAAGAAGCATTGCCGTATTCCTTGCTTAAATATGGCTTCATTTTGGCTAAAACTCGCGCATCAAGCGGAGTGGTGGCCGCATTGTCTAAATATATTTTCATAAACTCTAAATGTTATTATTAGTCATTTTATTATAGATGATTTATTTAATTTTGGGGAGCATTGACAAAAACTTAATGATATGTTATACTGATACCATCATTTAGAGTCGTACATTTATAACTAAAATCTATAAGAAATGAAAAAATTACTCGCTTTTTTTATGGCTTTAAGCCTGGCTGTTTTGTTTGCTAGCTGCGGTAGCAATAGTGGTAATAATAGTAGTAATGGTTCGACTTCGGAACCGGCAAACAAAGAGGTTACTGAGATAAAAGGAAATGTGATACATATCCTTACAGAAACGAGTCAAGTATCAATTGACTCAAGTTTAGTTGACACCGGGATTAATAAAGCCGTAATCATGTGGGCGTACCAACACCCTGGGGAAAAAACACAATATAGTAATGAGGCCACTCTTACTTATTCTGCCAAAAGTTTTTGGACGGAATCAACTCTAATTAAAGATTTGGTTCTAATAAATTACGACCAGAAACAGCAAAAAATTATTTCACAAAAGTTCACGGATAAAAAAGTAAAAACCGATTGGGTTCCATTGTCTCTTTTCTTACTTTTGTTGATTGCTCCGATGTTTAATGTTTTAAGAAAAAATGGCAAAGAGGAAAAGATATTAATTTGGAGCTTTATATTGTGTAACTTTGCATTGGGTGTTAATAATTATCCACAACTATTTGATTCAATTTTTCTAGGAATTATATTAGCGCTGATGGTAGTATGCATATTATTGGCGGTTGGCGTGTTTTCCAAACTAGTTTTTGAAGCCTTTTCGGCAAATAGAATTCCAATGCCCCACCAGCAGGATAATATAGGTAATTTGGTCTTGGCCTATGCGCTGACTTGCGCGTTACGATTTGGCTACTTTGCTGATCGTCCTTGGAAAGATCTGCCATTAATATTTTTATTTTTCTTATCACCCTATCTTGTTGCCTGGACAGTCATGGCGACAAAGGCGGTCATAAAAAAAGTGCGGGTTAAAAAAATTTAATCCCTCACAAAAAAGGCTCGGACAAAAATCCGGGCCTTTTCATATCTATTTATTTTTTTACTTTACCAGTTCAATACTCTTAACTTCAATATCTTTAACTGGTAAATCACGGCTGCCGGTTTCTGTACCTTCAATCGCTTTCACCACTTCCATGCCTTTAGTTACATAACCAAAATTGGTGTGCTTGCCATCAAGCCAAGGAGTAGCATCTAAAGTCACGATGAAAAATTGAGAACCGTTAGTCCCTGGTCCGGAGTTAGCCATCGCTAAACTGCCGGCGACTAATTTATGATCATTAAATTCATCGGCAAATCGATATTCTGGTCCGCCAGTGCCATAGACAGAAGTGTCGCTGGCTTTAGTCAGTGGATCGCCGCCTTGAATCATAAAATCTTTAATCACCCGATGAAACTTAGTGTTATTATAGAAACCTGATTTAGCCAAGTTCATAAAATTATTAACCGTAATTGGGGATTCGGGATAAAATTTTACTTCGATATTTCCCTCGCTAGTTTTTAAAATCGCGCCGGAATAATCTTTGAATAAATCAGTTTGTCCGTCTAAGGTTCTGGTCATAGTTTTAGTAACAGCCGAGGTCGTAGCAGCACTGCTAGTTTCGGCTTGATTAATTGTATTAGTTGATTCAGGGGCAGGCACAACCGGCGTATCATTAATTTCGGAAATAGCATCAGTGCCATTTAAATTTTGGCTGTCATCCTTTGTTCCGCAGGCGGAAAGCGTTAAAGCGAGCGCTAAAACACCAAGAATAATTGGAATTTTTTTCATAAGGGTATTTATTTATTTTTTAAATATTTACGTTTAATTTTTTTATCTTCCTCTTCCCTTTTTTCTTCAATAACTTCTTTAGCTTGCATGCGCAGCTCTTCTAAATTAAAATCTTTAAGTTTTTGAGCTCGATCTAATAAATATTCTCGAGTATTTCTTTCTGGCTCTTCTAAAACTTCAGAAAGCAAGACATCAAGCACCGCTCCCATTTTTGGACTAGGTTCCATTTTTAAATCAGTTCGTAAATCGTCGCCGTTTATCTTTAACATTTTAACAGAAACCGGATCGTTTTGCACCTTCTCCATCATATACTGCAAATGCTGTAATTTATAGGGTAAAGCTTTGGGCGTACCCGAACCGACACGATCGGCCATGCGCAAATGGATTAAATCCTGTAAATTTTCCCGACCAACTTTAACAATTAAGCGGCGCACCGAAGTAGCGGTTACTTCCCCTACCTGATAATAAAACATGTGATTTTTTACTAGATTAACCACCGTCGCGCTATCAATATTAGAAAACTTTAAACGCTCCATAATTCGGCTGGTCATCTTAGCACCCACATATTCATGGTTATAAAAAGTGGCGATGTCATTAATTATTTTCCGAGTTTTTGGTTTGGCGACATCGTGTAATAAAGCAGCTAAACGGACTTGCCATTTAGGGCTAGGACAATGTTTTAAAGTTAAAACATTATGTTCGTAAACTTGATAAATATGATGGTGATTCTGAGCCATACCCACTCCTTCTTCGAGTTCCGGAATTATATACTGGAGCAATTTACAATCATGCAATAATCTAATGCCTTCAGACGGCCTATTAGATGATAAGATTTTAATTAGTTCATCGCGAATTCTTTCCTTCGATATAAATTTTATACTGCCCGCTAATTTAACAATCGCCCGCTCCGTTTTTGGTTCAAGTTCAAAATCAAGTTGTGAATAAAAACGAACGGCGCGCATCATGCGCAGGGCGTCTTCTTTAAAACGTAAACTGGGTTCACCGACAGCGCGGATAACTTTTTTCTTGATATCTTTTTCCCCGCCGAATAAATCAATTAGTAAATAAGAGGTGCCATCAATATTAAGATAACGGCGATTAGCATCATTCAGTGGTTTTTCTTCTTCCGGTGTCAGCGCTAAAGCATTAATTGTAAAATCACGGCGCTCTAAATCTTTATCAATTTCGGTTTCAAAAATTATTTCATCAGGATGGCGAGAATCAGAGTAGCCTTGCTCGCTACGATAAGTAGTTATTTCTAAGACATCAAGTAATTCTTCGACTTCATTTCTAATCGGCACTAAAACTGTACCAAAATCATTTTCATATTTTCCGTTAGTAAATATTTTTAACATCGCTTCCGGGGTGGCGTTAGTGGTGATATCCCAATCTTTAGGCATTTTACCCATCAAAAAATCACGGACGCAGCCACCCACGGCATAAGCCTCAAAACCGGCCTTATGTAATTTAGCAATCGCCTCTAAAACGTATTCTGGTATTATCATAGTTATTTTATTATACCTGATATTATAAGAAATACAACCAAAAAGACATTTGTTAAATGCCTTTTTTTATTATTTCTTCCCTTTAAAACTAGTATGCAATACCGCTTCACCTAACCCAATTTTCTTTACATAATTTACGGCCGCCATTGCTTCTTTGTTTTCATGAGCGCGTCTCACTTGCTGCCGGCTGTCTATCGAATATAGCGCCGCTTGCCTGGCCTTTCTGATTTCAGAAGATACGGGAGCCGGCTGTCCGCCACCGCCGACACAGCCGCCCGGACAGCTCATCACTTCTATATAATCATAATTCTTTAAATGACTCAGGACTTTATCAATATTACCTAGTCCATTAACCACCGCTACGCGTAATTTCCGGTTCGCTACTTTCACGATATTTTCTTTGAGGCCGGCCAAACCGCGTACTTCTTTAAATTCTAATTTAGCCAAACTTTTTTTCTTCTCTAAATGCCAAACCGCCGTGCGCAACGCCGATTCCATGACTCCGCCAGAAGCGCCATAAATTGCCCCCGCCCCACTACCATCATTCCAAATTAAATCACCGGGCTTAGGGGTTAATTTAGCAAAATTAATTTTAGCCTCTTTCATCATTAAAGCAAATTCGCGGGTAGTAATTACCTGATCAACTTGAGCGAGTCCTCTAACTTTAAGTTCGCTTCTAGTGGCCTCATATTTTTTAGCGGTGCAAGGCATCACCGAAACCACAACTATATCCTTAGGATTAAGGCCCATCTTATTTGCCCAATAAGTTTTTATCACGCCTCCTAAATGAATATGCGGCGACCGGGCGGATGTTAAATGAGTAATAAGATCAGGACGTCTGGTTTCCACATAACGCACCCAAGCCGGACAACAGGAAGTCATCATGGGAAACACCGCTTTTTTATTATTTAATCTGGCAATCAGTTCTTCGGCTTCAGTGATAGTAGTAATATCGGCGCCTAGATTAACATCAAAGACATAATCAAAACCTAATTTTTTCAAGCCCGCAATTACTCGCCCGGTCATCTTGTCATCATAGGGCATTTTAAATTCTTCCCCGATAGCCGCCCGAATTGAAGGGGCAAATTGCGCAATCACAATCTTATTTTTAGACTTCAAAAGCTGATTAACTTTAGGATAGGAAATTTGTTCCGAAATGGCATCCACCGGACAATGAACCACGCACTGGCCGCAATAGGTACAAGGATTTTTAGTCAGCCTAATTTCACAGTTAGCGCCGTGGCCATGCAACTTTAAACAATCTAATTTTTGTAATTCATTACAAGCATCCAAGCACAACCGACAGTCAATGCATTGAGTGCTATCATTTTCAATCGCCGGCGGAAAATTATATTTTGTCCGCTTAATTTTTCGTTCCGGAAAACTGGTAACTTTAACCTTATATAATTTTATCAAAGTTAGCAGCGGGCAATTGAAACGCAACTTACAAGCACCGCATTTAGTGGCGTGCTCAGCAAATAATAGTTCTAAATTAGTGCGGCGCAAACGCTTAATTCTAGGCGTATCTAAAAAGACTTCTAGTTCTGGCTCAATTGGAGTCGAACAGGCGGACACAACTCGTCTTTTTCCACCGGAAATAATCTCCACCAAACACAGCCGGCAATTGCCTTGAACCTTAAAATCCGGATGAAAACATAAAGTGGGAATAAAAATCTTATGCCGCCGCGCCGCTTGTAAAACTGTCTCACCTGGTAAATAAACCAGTTCTTGGTTGTTTATTTTAAACTTAAGCGCCATCTTATTTATTTACTTTATTCAAGCTTTGATATATCTGATAAAAATAAATGATGAAATAAGGAGATAAAACTACCCAAATAATATTAGTAAAGACATTGTAAGCGATATAAGGAGCGCTGCCGATTACCATCCCAGACATGGGAATGGAAATTAAAGCATAAATGATAATAACAATTAGCGACATAAAAGCTAAGCGACCAAATACCGGCCAAAAGTAGCCTTTAACTAAATCATAACTTCTCTCCACCGAAGTAAAAGGGCGTCTGTCTTCTAAAACCAAAATATAAGAGGCAAAGCCATAATAGATTCCAAAAACTAAAGCGGGAATTAAAAAAACAAAACCCCAGGCAATAACTAAGACGACGGTTAGTAAAGAAACTCCTAAGAATGTTTTAACATATGGCTTTGAAGCCTTAAAATTTTCCCGAGCTGAGGTGAAATTATTTTTTAACAATAAAATACCGGCTACTTTGGCTCTGAGGCTATACACAATGGCGTAATACAAACTGACCCCAAATAGAATGATTCCAATGAACCCTAAAACAATTTTAGTGCCAAGTGAAGCTAGATTTCCTGACCCCGTAACATTGTACGCGTAAAATAAAAGCAAAAGAACAAACATCGGCACCATACCGATTAAACCATAAATAAAGACTTCAATAAACTTTAAAAGATTTTTGGCGTACACCTGCCAACTCTCGTAAAGAAGATCGAAAGATTTAACCATTTTTTCTTTTTTGTTCATAATGTTGTTTAGCGATTTTGCCAGTCGCTAAGTTATTTTTAAAATATTTTTATAATAGCTTGATAATGGTAAAGGAATACTTTTTCCATAAGCGCAAAAACTGCCTTCTTTTAATAATTCTAAGATATCCCAAAATTCCGGAGAATAAGTTTTTTTGGCCAAGAACAATTCCCATAATCTATATGTTCCTTCGCGGCAAGGCGTACACTGGCCACATGATCCCTCTTTATAAAAATTAAGCCAGCGGCTGATCATTTCCTCTTTATTGTGATCAAACCAGGAATACACGGTAATTGATCCACTGCCGCTAACTGGAATTCCGAGTTGCTTAGAATTTAAAACTTCCCCGCTAACATCGCCTCCAGCCTGAACAAAAAATTTGTACGATGGCCAGTTGCCGGTTAAACGAAGCACATCTTCTATCGGCCAATTATCCGGCAAGTCATAAACGCCGGGACGAGCCACTTCACCGCCGATAGTATAAAATCTTTTAGAATCATAGGTTCCGTTAGCTACTAAAGCGACCTCATAAAAAGTTTCGACATTATTGATTAAAGTCGGCTGGTTGAACAATCCGCAATCAACCGGCAGCGGCGGTTTTAACCTTGGTTCATGGCGCTTCCCTTCAATAACATTTAAGATGACTGATTCTTCCCCGCATAAATAGCTTAAACTTTTTGGCTTTAAACTGAAATGCCAAAAAATTTTTAAAGATAAAAAACGATGCTCATTTAAAAGTTTAGTTATTCTCTTGGAATACAATTTATGATAATCATGGTTGGTAAAAAAATAAATTCCCGCTAAACGTTTAACCCCTAAAGCCAAAACACTTTCTTTTACGCCTTCAAGAACTAAATTAAGATGGTGCTCTAAAATATAGGCGTCTTTTTTTACGCCCGGTTCACCTTCAGCCGCGTTGATAATTACGTAGTAAGACGCTTTTTTATTTTTAGCCAAAGCGTTTTTAACTCCTTGCCATTTTATGGCTACTGGAAAACCAGCGCCGCCGCGGCCGCATAAATCTGCTTTTTTTATTTTAGAAATTATATCAAGCGCCATAATATTTTAATTCTATCGCGCTGTCCAACCGCCATCAACATAAAGCACTTCGCCGGTAACATAGCTCGATTCATCACTGCCCAAATAAAGAGCGGCGTTAGCAATGTCATTTGGTTCACCGACATAACCTAAAGGCGTGCCGGCCTTAACCATATTACTAAAGACTTCGTTAGTTAAAATATCTTTAGTCATAGCGGTTTTAATAAAACCAGGAGCAATGGCATTAACTCTAATTCCTAAAGCCGCTAAATCTAAAGCGGCCGCGTGAGTTGTTTGTACCACACCGCCTTTAGCCGCGCAATAACCAAGCGCTCCGGCAAAACCGACTTTACCTAAGATAGAACTCATATTAATAATACTGCCTTTGATATTGAGGTTTTTCATGGCTTTAGCCGCTGCCCGACAGCCATAAAAAACCCCTGACAAGTTAATAGCAATTATTTTATCCCAAGCTTCATCAGTTGTTTCTAGTAATCCGCCTGTGCTGCCAATGCCGGCATTATTAACCATGACGTCAATTCTGCCAAACTTATTTACAGCCGCTGCCACTAAAGCTTCCACCTCTTCGCTTTTAGAGACATCGCATTTAATATAAAGAGCGTTTTTATTGTTTAATTCTAAAGTTTCGGCCATATCAGAAAAAATTACTTTAGCCCCTTCGGCTAAATATTTTTCCGCAATGGCTTTACCGATGCCTGAAGCCGCTCCAGTCACTACTGCCACTTTATTTTCCATTCTCATATAATTATTATTTAATAAATTTTTTAAGATAGTCAGTTAAATCCACAAAACGATTGGAATAACCCCACTCATTATCATACCAAGCAACCACTTTCAGTAAATCGCCGCCGACTAAGGCGGTTGATTTTAAGTCAACAATTGAGCTGTGAGAGTTGCCGATAATATCAGATGAAACCAGTTCTTCGCCACTGGCTTCTAAAATGCCTTTTAACTTCCCCTTCGCCGCTTTTACAAACTCAGCGTTTACAGCCTCAATAGTGGTTTTTTTATTTAGCAAATATGTAACATCACAGAGTGAACCGACCGGAACCGGAACGCGAATAGCCATGCCATCAAATTTTCCTTTCAGTGATGGGATAGTTTCAGTGACAGCGAGGGCGGCGCCGGTGGTTGTCGGCACGATGTTAGCAGCCGCACTGCGAGCGCGTCGTAAATCTTTGTGAGGCCCATCAACTAAATTTTGATCAGCGGTGTAAGCGTGAACCGTCGACATCAGCGCCCGTTTAATGCCAAATTTTTCTTTAATCACCATAGTGGCCGGTGCCAAACAATTAGTGGTGCACGAGGCGCAAGAAATGATATCATCGCTCTTAGTTAATTTTTCTTCATTAACGCCCAAAACAATAGTTTTACAATCTTTACCGGGAGCCGAAATAATAACTTTTTTAGCCCCGGCAGTTAGATGAGCGCTGGCGTCTTCTTTACCTCTGAATCTTCCAGTACATTCTAAAACCACATCAACTTTTAATTTTTTCCAAGGCAGCAGCAAGGGATCCTTTTGGGAAAACACCGGATATTTTTTACCGTTTATCACCAAAGACTCTTTAGTATGATTTATTTTATGGTGATATTTTCCGTAACAAGTATCATATTGCATCAAATGGGCGAGCGTGGCCGTATCAGTTAAATCATTAATCGCCACCACGTTAATTTTAGGATGGTGGTCTAAAATAATTTTAAAAGAGGCGCGGCCAATGCGTCCGAAACCATTAATTGCCACGTTAATTTTGTTGTTAAACATAGAATAAAAAGTTATTGAATATATCCGTATTATAACATATCCCTAAAACAATGAAAAACCGCCAAAAAAAAGACCAGCTAAAAATAGCTGATCTTTTTTTAAAAAATATAATTACTCGCGGCGCGATTTTCCTGATTTCAAATGGCTGGAATTATTTTTTTCCTCAACCCCTTTCAGTTCAGCTTTAGCTTTTTTTAGGTGGCGGTTAATATCTACTTCAACCACAAAATCACGTTCACCTTCTTTAGCGCCCGGAAACTTAACATCCACCGATTGTTTTAAAATATGATGGCCGACCACGACGCCGCGAGCGCCGTCGACATTAACTTTAGTTCCTAGCGGCGGCAATTCAGCGGCCATCGCCTTATAGCCCTCATATTCAAAGGATAAACAGCACATTAAACGTCCGCACATTCCTGAGATTCTTTCTGAGCCGCGATGAACTACTTGTTGAGCCTCAGCCATATCAGAAGTAATCGAAAAAAATTCTCTAATATGTCCCTTGCAGCATAAAACTTTTCCGCAGGGTCCGCAGTCGCCGCTAAAACGCGCTTCATCGCGCGTACCGATTTGGGTTAGACGGATTTGAGAATTAAAATGAGCGGTTAAGTCTTTAACTAAATCGCGAAAATCGACACGGCCGTCAGCAATAAAGGCAAAATTTAAACGATTGCCGCTAAAAGAAAAGCTCACATCAACTAATTTTATATCGAGTCCCCGTTTGATAACTAATTCACGGCACACATCGAGGGCTTCATTTTTTTTATCAGTGTCCGCTAAGCGGTTTAGATCAGAGGCGGAAGCGAGGCGTTTAATCGGTTTTAAAAATTTGTCGCCGCCTAAAAGCTCATCGGCCACCGCTTCTCGCTCTTCTATCAGCAAAACCTTGCCCAGCTCCTCACCCATTTCAGTCTCCACCACCACATAACTGCCCTTCTTAACTGGAGTATTATCCGCATTAAAATTATATATTTTATCCCAAGGAGAAAATTGTAATTGGGCTATTTTCATAAGACGAGAATAAATTAAAGACTGAAGCGAACAAATTTGGTAATAGCAGCACCGCCTAAAATATCTTTTACCTTTTTCTTATCGTCTTTAATATATTCTTGCTCAGTCAAACAGACCTCGCTGTAATATTTACTCATTTTTCCGGCAACGATTTTATCAACCATTTCCTCTGGTTTACCTTCTTTAAGAAGTAAAGCGCGGTAAATTTCTTTTTCTTTATCCATTTCTTCTTGAGGAACTTCACTGGCTACTAAATATTTTGGATTAGAAGCCGCCACTTGCATCGCTACGTCGCTGGCTATTTCCGGATTAACTTTTTGATCAAAAGCCACTAAAACACCCATTCGGCCGCCTAAGTGGGAATAAGCCGTGACCGATTCGCCACTGACAATGGCCAGTCGTTTAATGTCTAACTTTTCACCGATAACACCGGATAAAGTTTCAAGCGATTCCTTAAGAGTCGTGTCTGAAAAAGGAGCAGCCAACAGTTCTTCTAAAACAGCCGGTTTTAAAGTTTTAATTACTTCTAAAATCTGTTTCGTAAAGTCTTGGAATTTTTCATTACGAGATACGAAATCAGTTTCCGAGTTAACTTCAACCATGTAGCCTTCGGTTGCAGTGTCGTTAACACTCAGCATGACAATGCCTTCATTGGTTTCACGATCAGTCCGCTTAGCGGCTTTAGCGATTCCTTTTTTGCGCAGAATTTCCACGGCCTGATTTAAATCACCGCCGGCTTCGTCCAGCGCTTTTTTACAATCAACCATCCCGGCACCGGTCATTTCACGTAGTTGTTTAATATTTTCCATATTGTTAAGGATGACACTTTTATTTTTTACAAATAAATAGGTCAAATATATTTTAAGGGCTAAAAATTTAAATTATTTATTTTGTCTCTGAAGCAGCAGCTTGTTTTACTTCCGCTTTAACATTCTTCTTGGCTTCTAAAACTACATTTTTAATAGTTTCCATAAGCAGAGTGATAGTTTTAGTGGCATCATCATTAGCAGGAATTGGATAGGTTACTAATTCTGGATTAACGTTAGTATCGCAAATTGCAATAATCGGAATATTTTTCATGCGTGCTTCAGTAACAGCCGTTTCTTCTTCTTTAATATCCCAAACGAATAAAGCATCAGGTAATTTAGTTAGTCCCGTAAGCCCGCCAACTCTTTCTTCCAACTTTTTAATTTCACGAGCAAATTCTAATTGTTCTTTTTTAGTATATTTTTCTAATTTTCCGGAGGCTTTGTTTTCCACTAGTTCTTTATATTTTTGAACAGACTTTTTAACAACCGCGAAATTAGTCAAATATCCGCCCAGCCATTTACCAACGATATAGGGCATGTCAGTTTCGTCAGCCATTTTTTTAAGACCGACTTTAACTTGATTCTTGGTGCCGACGAATAAAATACTCTTGCCTTCGGAAATAAGCTGGCTCATAAACTCCATGGCCTCGGCTAACTTCTCTCGGCTTTTGTTTAAATCGATAATGTAAACCCCTTTTTTATCGGTAAAGATATAAGGTTTCATTTTGGGATGCCAACGATTGGTTCGGTGACCAAAGTGCATGCCCGCTTTTAACATCTCTTCTACGTTCGGTAGTGTTACCATAATGTTTTTTCTTTTATCCTTCCTGTAATTATAGGAAAGCGTCCACTCTGCGAGTCCATATTATAAAATATAGACAAGAAAAATAATCAGAGTGTGATAATTTTCTTAATATTAAATAAAAATAGGTTGAGTCAAAATTCAACTCACCTATGGCTTATAATAGAGGAAAATCAGGGGGATGTCAATGATTACGGCTTATTTCTGATAAAAACTCTTTAGCCCCTCATTATACTGATTAACTCGGCTATTATAAATGGCCAGTTCGCCTCGATAAACTTCTAAATCAGCATTATATTGGTTAACTCCTGTATTATAAAGGCCGACGAGATTATTGTAAGCGCTGATATCGCCGCTGGCGGAATAAGCGGCCAGCTGGGTTTGCTGAGCGCTCAAAGTGGATTGCTGATTGCTGAGCAATGAATTTTTCTGAAGCATGCTAGTTTTTTGAGTTTCAATCCAAAGCTTATCGGCTTCCAAATTAGCCACTATATTTTTAGTCGCCGCTACCCCGTTATAAGACAACCCGCTTGTCTTCTGATAAATCTCCATTTTACTTAAATGAGACGAGTCAAAAAGACCTGACAGGCTATCGCCGCTAGTTATCGCTTGTCCGCCGGAAATAGCCTGAGGAATAACGCCCACCGGAAAGTAATTAGTGGTTTCAACATAACAATATCCGGAATTGTTTACTGAATCGCTTAACGGACAACTAATCCCCGCCGCTGAATGATTCAAAGCCGGAAAATCTAAAATAGCCGCTCCGTAACCCAGATCACGTAAAATGGCGATGGTTAAAAACGTTTTATCAGAACAAATTCCTTTATTTTTATAAAGAGTTTCGTAAGGATAATTTGGCTGCAAAGGATTCTGATTTAATTTAGCATTATCATAAGCAATATACTGAACTAAGGAAATCAAAAATTCAGCTGTTTGATCTTTAGTCCAAGAATTTGCTATCGCCTCACTGCGACCATAAGCAACTAAATCTTTAACCGCCGTATCGCCGCTTTTTTTATTAAAGAAAATAGCATAGAATTGTTCTCTGGCATTTGCCGGTTCCACATCGCCAGTGTAATAAAAATTTTTAGTCGCCACTGTATAAGAGTAGTATAAACTTGTTTTAAGAGGCAGGACTAATTTGAAATTTTGCAATTTATATATCCATGACAGTGAAGAGGCGTAATCACTCGGAGTTAAATTAGTTGTCACTGATGTATTTAAAGCAAGCGGAATTTTCGCTAAATCAGTATTAGTAATTCCTAAACCCTGGGATCTAAACAATAACCAAGCATCGAGCGGCCTACCTAAATAATGCCATCTCCTATTTAAATCAACATAATAAGCTTCACCATGGCTCTGCGGTCTAATATATAAGCGGCCGCGCGCCCAAGTTGGCGCCCCATTACTCCACGCGGCAAACTCCGTTTCCGAAATGCCCAAACTTAAAGTCCGCATCAAACTAAAAGCATCGTCGGGTTTTCCTAAAAAATATCTTTTATAATCATTGGGGTTAACATACCAAGCTTCCCCGCGGCTTTCCACTTGAAGTAAAATCCGACCGGATAATTGCGCGGCAAGCGTGGCTGCTTCAGCCGTAGCCACCAGCAAAAGACTGCTTAAAAAAACAGCGCTGAAAACAAAAAAATATTTAAATTTATTTGGCATCTGTTTAGTCAGCTAAAGTAATGTATAAATCTTCTTCCGGCGGCTGAGGCAAATGATCGACATTATTTACAAAATTAATTCGAACATAGCCATCGCGGTCAATCACGATTTTAGAAAGCGATGATTGAAATATTTCTTGAGACAAAAAACCAATAACATCGGCATTTAAGATTCCCGTTAGCAGTGATTTAATAAAATTTCCGTGAGTAAACAGGGCGACTGTCTTGCCTTTATTATTCTTAAAAACATCATGAAGCAGGCGGCGGGCTTCCACTTGCATTTTATCCAGCTGCTTATCAAGCTCAAGATAATTTTTTAATTTTTTGGAACGATTAGTTTCGCTGGTATTAAAATAAGGAATGCGAAACCAATCCCACCATTCAATTTCATTGAGGCGCGGATCAGTTTCTATTTTAATATCTAAAATATCGGCAATGGGCGTTGCGGTTTCTTGGGCGCGCGTAAGTTCGCTGGCGTAGATTCGATTAATCTTTAACTTAACTAAACGTTCAGTTAAAAAATGGAGCTGCTCCCGGCCAAAAGATGACAGCGGCATATTGAAATCACCCAGTTTTTTTTCTTTGGTATAATCGGGATGGCAGTGGCGAACCAAATATATTACCGTATAAGGCCGGCGAGTTTTCGGTCGTAATTTAACGTAAGGATTTTGGTAAGGCATGTTTTAATCTTTAAGGTTTTCCAGAGCAAAGTCCCAGTTAGCTAGATTTTCTAAAACAGCCGCCACATAATCAGCCCGGCGATTTTGATAATCTAAATAGTAAGAGTGTTCCCAAACATCAATTACAAATAAAGGATGCTGGCCGTGGACAATCGGGGTATCAGCATTAGCGGTTTTAACAATTTTCACATTAGAATCTTCTTTGACTAACCAAGCCCAACCGCTGCCAAATTGCGACAAAGCCGCCCCTTTAAATTCTTCGATCATTTTTTCCCAAGAACCGAAAGAATGAATAACCGCATTTTTAAGTTCTACCGGGATTATGGTTTCCCGCTGAGCGGACTTTAAACATTTCCAAAAAAAGGCGTGGTTATAAGCTTGGGCGGCATTGTTATATATCGCTTCCTTGCCTTCGCGTCCAGCGGTTTTAAGCAATAAATGTTCCAAGCTGTCATTTTCCAGCGGTGTGCCGGCCACTAATTTATTTAAATTATCAACGTAAGCTTGATGATGCTTGCCATAATGAAATTCTAAGGTTCTGGCCGATATATGCGGCTCGAGTTCGCTGGAATCAAAAGGTAAACCTGGTAAAGTAAACATATTATTTATAGTTAATTATTAATATTTTTGTGTATTTATTATAGCAAAAGCTTGACTAAATAGGAAATTGACCCTATATAGCTTAAAGGCCCGACAACCGGGCCTTATTTTTTAACTAAAACTGTTTTATTGTTTTTCTTAATCGCGAGTTGTCCGCAAGCTGCCTCAATTCCACCGCCATAAGAATGCCGGGTCGTAACATTAATCTCGGCGTCTTCTAAAATCTTCTTGAATTTAGCTACTCTTTCGGCGCTTGAGGCCTGAAAACGGCCGGTGGGATTATAGGGAATTAAATTAACCATATAAAGAGGCTTATTCATTAAAGCGGCCAGGAGTTTAGCATCATTATCACTATCGTTTATATCTTTGATCATTAAATATTCAAACATCACTTTACGCCCAGTTTTTCGAATATAATCATCGACGGCCGGCATTAATTTTTCGAGCGGATATTTGTTGGCTACTGGCATATAACGGCGACGCGATAAATCAGTGGCAAAGTGCAGTGAGACCGCTAAATTAAGCTGTAATTTTTCCCCGCCAATCTTAATAATTCCCTCAGGAATTCCTGAGGTTGAAACTGATAAACGGCGTGATCCAAAATTAAAAGATTCCGCATCATTCAACCATTTTAAAGCTTTAATTACCTCGGAATAATTTAAAAAGGGCTCGCCCATTCCCATAAAAACAATATTATCGACTTTAGCCTCGCCGCCTTCTTTTTTAAGCGCCCGCATAAAAAATAAAACTTGCTCCACTATTTCATGAGCTTTAAGGTTCCGCGTAAATCCCATTTGTCCGGTCGCGCAAAAAGCACAAGCGAGCGGACAGCCGACTTGTGATGAGACGCAAACGGTATTGCGATTCCCTTTCTGACGAATTAAAACCGTTTCGATTTCGGCGCCGTCTTCCAGTTTTATTAACGCTTTCTGGGTTGGTTCCGCACCGCTAGTTTTAACAACTTCGGCCTTAATTTCAAGAGGACAGCCGGCGTTTAATTTGGCGCGTAAATCTTTGGGTAAAACCGAAGCCTGATCCCAATTATCAATCAAATCAACATATACTGCTTGATCTAATTGCTGGTGGCGAAACTTCGGTTCACTGATAATTATTTGATGTAAAACAGATAAATTCATAGGCCAAGAGTCTAACACGGATTACTTCTTACGTAAAGTGATGATTACTATTTCCGAATTGCTGCCTGTTCGCATCGGCGGTCCCCAAGTTCCAACCCCAGCAGTCACAGATAGAGTATAATCATGCCGCCTATAAAGGCCGTGGCTATGGTTATGATAAAAATAACGGGCTAAAAAATTAAAAGGAAATAATTGGCCGCCATGAGTGTGCCCAGAAAGTTGTAAATCAATGCCTACCCCCTCCGATTTAACCGTATCTTTTGGTTCATGAAATAATAGAATTGATGGTTTAACTGCTGAATAACCGGTATGGGCTAAAATTTCGCGCTTTAAATCAAAATTACGATCCGGGGTAAAATCTAAGCCGATAATTTGCAATCCTTCTCTTTCCACCATGCGATTGCTTAAAACCGTAATATTTTCGCCACTGAGCAAATCAATCACTCTTTCGGCTCCTAAAATAAAATCGTGATTGCCTAAGGAATAATACAAACCTAGCGGAGCATTTAAATCGTTAAGCGGGCGGCTCACCCAAGAAAAATCCGATTCCGCCCCATCAAACATATCGCCGGTAATAAATACTGCATCAGGATTTAATTCTTTAACTTTTTTAATTACGCGGTGAAAAAAATTTTCCCGCAAAATTGGTCCTAAATGGACATCCGAAATATGAATAACTCTTTTTCCATTCCACGCTGATGGCAAATTCTTGATACTGACTTCATATTTTTTAATTTTTATCTTCCAGGCGTTGCGATAACTTTTTAATGATAAAAATAAAGTTCCCAAAAGCAAAATTAATCGGAATAACCAAGTCGGAAATTCAATCGCGAAAATTTTAGAAACCAGTAATATCAAAATCAAGCCGATAGCGGTTAAACAAAAACTAAGCACTGCCCCCATCCAGACAGCGGAAATAATATAGTAAGTGCGGACAAATAAATTATCGCGCTTATGGACGGAAACAAAAGAAACTAAAGTTGAAAGCGCCATCAGCGCCACAAAACTGCCAATTATTATTTTAGCTGTGCCTGATTCTAAACCAAAAAAATAAATGATCAGATAATCAATTAAAATATTGCCAGCGGCTAAAACGAATAAACTTAAATAAAAATACATGTCCATATTACAGGAAACGAGCCGAAAAAATCGACTCGTTTATTATAAGTTGCTTATTTAACCAAGAAAGGAAATTTAGCGTATTGCGATTTGCCTTCAAGTTCCGCTTCAATCGCCATCAGCCGATTATATTTAGCCGTTCGTTCGCTCCGAGCCGGGGCGCCGGTTTTGATCTGTCCGGTTCCCATGGCTACGACCAAATCAGCAATAAAAGCGTCTTCAGTTTCACCACTTCTATGAGAAACTACCGCGGTCATGCCGCTCACCCTAGCTTCATTTATCGCCGCGATAGTTTCGGATAAAGTGCCTATTTGATTTAATTTAATCAAAATCGAATTAGTAGTTTTTTCGGCAATTCCCCGTTCTAAGCGTTTAACGTTAGTAACATATAAATCATCGCCGACGACTTGAACCTCGCGATTAAAGCTTTCCGTAAAATTCTTAAACCCCGCCCAATCATCTTCTGCTAAAATGTCTTCAAAAGATCTAATTGGGTGGCGCTTAGTTAAGTCTTGATAAAAAGCAATCATTTCATCGCTGCTCAAAACTTTATTTTCTTTTTTTAAATGATAGGCGCCGTCTTGAAAAAATTCAGTGGCCGCCGCATCAATACCAAAAACAATGTCAGTGCCTAAGGTGTAACCAGCTTCTTGTACCGCTTCCGTTAATAGGTCAAAAGCTTCTTCATTAGATAAAACAGCTGGCGCAAAACCGCCTTCATCACCGACAGTAATTTGATAGCCTTTATTTTTTAAAACTTTTTTGAGGGTCTGATAAATTTCGGCGCACATTTTAACGGCTTCGGTAATTGATTTAGCGCCCACCGGTAATATCATATATTCTTGAATATCGGTCGCCCAATTAGCATGCTTGCCGCCGTTTAAGACATTCATCATCGGCACCGGCATTTGATAGGTGCCAGAAAATTCTGGATTGAACTTGGATAAATATTGATATAAAGGTTGATTTAAACCAGCCGCCGCCGCTCGAGCTACGGCCAGGGAAACGCCTAAAATCGCATTAGCGCCGAGCACCGCTTTATTTTCTGTACCGTCAAGCGCAATCATCACGTCGTCAATATTTTTTTGATCAGTGGAGTCTAGGCCGATTAAAGCCGGGGCGATTTTGGCTTCAATATTTAAAACGGCATTTAAAACACCAGTTCCGCCATAGGCTCCTTTATCATTATCACGAAGTTCTACTGCCTCATAACTGCCAGTTGAAGCGCCGCTTGGCACCGCTGCCCAGCCCACAGCTCCATTTTCTAAAGTAACGGTGGCCGATAAAGTCGGATTGCCGCGAGAGTCTAAAATTTGCAAGGCCTTGATTGATTTTATTTTCATAAATTATTGATTTTAATAAGTAATACGTTTTTAAACTAACTTTCTTCAAATTACTAGTCAGTAATATAAGTCTTGTAAATATTTTCTTCAGTACAAGCAATAACTTTTTTAAGAAGCTTAACCGCCTCCAAAGAATAATCGCCGATAGTCGTTTCATCAGATAGCATGATCATATCAGCGCCATCGAAGACGCCGTTAGCAATATCAGACACTTCAGCGCGAGTCGGATGCGGATTCTTAATCATTGAAGTCATCACTTGGGTCGCCAAGATAGTCGGTTTATTATGCCAATGCGAGTGCCTGATTAAATTCTTTTGGATAATCGGCAATTCTTCAATCGGCACTTCAATACCCAAATCACCGCGAGCCACCATAATCACATCGGAGGCCATGATAATTTTGTCGATGTTTTTTAAAGCAATGCCTCTTTCGATTTTAGAAATAATTTTTACCTTGCTTTTTTTGCCCAGTAAATTTCGCAGGCGAGTGACATCAGCGGCGGTTTGGACAAATGATAAAGCGACATAATCCATGCCGGCTTTTAAACCGAATTTTAAATCTTTAATATCTTTAGCGGTTAGTCCGCCTTTTTGCATATTGGTATCGGGAACATTAATCCCTTTATTAGAACTGAGTACGCCGCCGTTTATCACTTTAGCGGTAATTATTTTATTTTTTACTTCGCTGACCATCAATTCAATGGCGCCGTTACATAAAAATAAAGGATGATTTTTTTTGATATCTTTATACAAGTCGTTATTATCAATCGGAATTATTCCTCCTTTTTTATAAGGCAGTTTTGAATAGGTAAATTTATAAACTTCATCAACATGTAAAGTGATGCCGCCTTCGGGAAATTTACCCACCCGGATTCTGGGCCCTTGAAGATCTAACATTAAAGATACCTTGCGCTCGCTTTCCTTATTAAAAGCATCAATAATTTTTTTGATTCTTTTATACTGGTCATAAGTGGCGTGGGAAAAATTTACCCGCACCATGTCAACGCCGTTTTTCATCAGGGCGGTTAACGCTTCTTCGGACTCTGATTTTGGGCCTACCGTGGCCACGATTTTTGTGTTCATAATTATATATTAAAAAATAAATAAGCAGCTTACAGTATAAAGGAAATATAAAGTTTTGCCAAGGTTTACTTAATTTTTCTTAAATAAGTCATTAAGCCGGCAAAAAATTCTAAATTATTTAAGGTGGCTAATTTTTGCCCTAATGGCTCATTTATTCTAAACAAATGGTGTAAATAAGCTTTAGTATACTGGCGTAATTCCGGGATTTTACTTTGAGAATTTATTGGAGAAAAATCGTTGATAAATTCAGCATTACTGATATTTAAAGTCTGATAAAAACTCGGCGCTTCCGTAATAGGTTTAGTTAAATTACTTGGAGTTTTAAACTCTTTAAATTTCGAATTAAAATAAAACAACCGGCCGTGCCGGCCTTCCCTAGTCGGAATAACGCAATCAAACATATCCCAGCCCATAAGATACGAACGGTAAATATCATCCGGCGTACCGACTCCCAAGGCAAAGCGAATTGTATTAGCGGGGATATAAGCCGCCGTCTTAAACATGACTTCAGCTAAAAATTTCCCATTCTTATCTATCGGCCGCGCGCCAAATCCGTAACCGTCAAAACCGATCATGGCTAATTCTTTAGCACATCTTTCCCGTAAATCCAGTTCCGCGCCGCCTTGCACGACGCCAAAAAGCAGCGGACGCTTGGCACTCGTTATTCTTCTAACTTTTATCTGCCTTAAATATTCTGCCTTACAACGCTTCGCCCAAGCAATTGTCCGCTCCACGGCTTTTTCTAAATCGGCGCGGGAAAATTCATTCGGCGGACAATCATCTAAGCACACCATCATATCAACCCCCAAATCAAATTGAATTTGTATTGAACGTTCCGGAGTCAGTTCATGGCGCGAACCGTCAATCGGCGATTTAAAAATTACCTTATCATCATTGATACTGCCCATATTCGAACTGCGATGAATCAGGGAAAAAACTTGAAAGCCGCCGCTGTCAGATAACAGCGGACGGGCGCAGTCCATAAATTTGTGGACGCCTTTAGCTTTTTTTATCAGTTCCGGCCCCGGCTGCAGATATAAATGAAAAGTATTGACTACCATCGCCGGTGTTTTAGTTGACGCGACTTCTTTTTCACTAAGCAGCTTAACTACGCCTCGGGTGGCATCCGGCATAAAAAAAGGCGTGGCTAGTTTTCCGTGAGCCGTTTTAATCACGCCGCAACGCAATTTTTTTTTACTATCAAGTTTAAACATAAAAAATTATTGAACCAATCCTGAATTACTTAAACTAGCAATATCATCATCTTCCAGCTTAGTGGTTTTAGATCTGGTTTTTTTAGTAATCGTCGATTTAGTATCATCATCTATTGCCGTAATCGTGGAACCGGAAAGCAGGACTAACAAACTATTGCGCTGGCTGGCATTGGGCGTAACACTGATATTAAAATCGGCCTTAGCTTGATAAGTGGAGACAGGCAAGGCGCCGATATTCCAAGTTACCAAACGGCTGGTTTCATCAAAGCTTAAATTACCGACCGAAACATTACTCTTATTATCATAAGAGACGTAATCCGGCAACTTAGTAATAACTTGAGTGCCGCTTAATCCATGTAAATTATTTTCGAGCGTCCAATAAACTTTTACGGTAGTTTTTTCGTTTACTTTAGGCGGCAGCGGTCCCGATCCGACCGGCGTATTATTCTCGTCGAAATAAAGAACTTTTTCGGTCAGATTTAAATCGCTATTTATCTTGGTAATAATATTATTGCTCTTACTATCATTTAAACCGCCCTGGCGATTGTTGACATTAAACTGGCTATAACTGGTAACGGTAAAACTTTTGCCTAAATCACTGCTATTATAAGGCCTAACGCCGATTGAAAAATCAATCACCCCTTCTTCACCGGGAGCCAAAGTAGCTAGTGCCGGAATCTGTTCCTTAGTCCAGGTAATTGTATTATCACCCTGAGTTCCCTTTTTAGCATCTTTTAGACTGGACCAATCTAAAAAATCACCGCGAAGAACGGCCATAATCGTAACATCGTTTAAAGGCGAGTCGCTCTTATTGGCGTAAGACAAAGAATAATTTAAAGTGTCGCCAAAGTTGGCAGTATTATCATTCTTGCTGCCGTTTAAAATCAAAGTTAAGTTTAGATTGCTATTAGCCACATTAAGCGGAATATTTTTTTCAGCAAAAACATAAGACTTACCATTAGCCATTTTTTTACTTAACCTAATTATAATTGCTTGATTATCGTCAACTTTTTTATTTACTTGATAGTAAACCGGCAAACGATAACTTTGTGCACTAGGTAATAAGCCGTGTGCGCGCCATAATAAGCTGCTGCTTTTATCCAGTTGCAATTTAAGTTCCGTGGAAGTAGCCGTCGTATTAGAAGGCATTGGTGCATCTGTTAAGATAATATTTTCCGGAAACATAAATGAAACTTCAAAATCATCTAAAAAATTATTTTTCACATTAGAAAAAACCAAATCGACATTATTCTTTTCTCCGACTAAAGCGGCGTTGGCGTATTCAAAATTTAAATCAAAGCCTAGGTCGTTTACTAAAATGGAAACCGCCTCATCTTTTTTAAATTCGGTGGAGAATTCTCCGGGAGTATAGCTTAAGCTAGCGCCGAATAAGCTGGCAATATCCTTTTGGGAAATTAATTTTCCTTTAACTACCACGCTGGCTTCCCCGCCTAAAGGCAAAGATGGCAGACTAAAATAATTTTGCGCCGTATTGCTAGAAATGGCGGTCAGTCCCGCTCCTGACACTTCAGAAACTATAAAGGCTTCTGGATATTTAAGCTCCATCTTCAAGGAATTAAGCGGAAATTTACTGCGATTTTTAAATTTTAAAGTATAGCTGAAATCTTCACCGGCTTTTACTTGTTCGGGAACGCTGATTGTAAAATCAACCGCCGTGGCATCTGATGATTGATTGGTAAAGTAAAAATAAAAACCATAACCTAAAACCAGCAAAACGGCGAACACAAATAATTTTTTAATTGTCGACACCAAGAGAGATTTTTTTTGGTAATCTAAATGGGACACATCAACCATTTTACCGGATTTATCCTTATAAATTTCTGATAAATTATCATCAATTTCTTCTTGATGAGCTTCCTTTTTTACCGCCCGCTCAAAAATATTTACCTGCTGCTGGCTGGGTACCGGGCGTTCGATAAAAACCGGGTCACTATTCTTTTTAATCTTTCGGTTGTAGCTGGCTGTCATAAATTTAAAAAATTATTTATTGGCAATTAATACGGAGTAAAATTGGTCGGCATTTAGCGGCCAATTATTTTTTAAGTTATTTAAATCAGATTCATTGGAATTCCAAACTGGTCTGGCAAATTTAGGCAGCCTAAGTTCCGTGGCCATCGTTTCACCTTCAGCCCCCGGCTGTTTTTGAACTAACAAAGAATAAGGATAGGTTCCACTATTTAAAGGATTGAGCCACTTATTTAAACGGCGATAAAAATCGCTTTTAGTTTCTGTCTGCCAGATATTAAATGGCAGTTTATACTGTAAAGTAATGGTTGCGCTAGTGCCAGGATCCAGCATCAGCCAATTAGCATAAACGGTTTTGCCATTTTCTTGATATATTTTAGTACCGCTGTTTGGTTCGAAGGTGGCCAGATCTTCAGTTTGAGAAATAAATTCATTCTTCGTCCAGGAAGAATCCGGTTTTTCAAAATATTTAAGATCTGGTGTCACAAAACCGGAAGCGTATAATAACTGGCTGCCACTGGGTACATACACCCGAACCCAATCAACATTGCGCACACCAACTAGCGGTTCGTTCTTTAAGGCGGTATGAGTTCTCGTAATAGTGACCGTATCAATAATTGAACCGTCATCGGAAACAACAGCCTGGTGGGTAATTGCTTCTTTAATCACCCTATCAGTTTTAGCTCCGGCGATATTGGTATTTACGACCATTAAATAATCAGCCGCTGAGGTGGCCATGACTCCGCCCCAATTGCGCTCTATAATTGCTTTTTCTAAACTGGCGTCTTTAAAATAAAACATGATTTGTTTAGAAGTTAGGCTATCCTCGGAGATGCTAAGCAGTTTTATCAAATTAGTCTTATCTAATTTCTGCGGCAGAACTTCTAAAATTTTGGCCATTAAATCACCGATAATTTTTTTCGGTTTATTTTTTTCTCCGACCGGCAAATGGCTTATCGCTTCCGGATGGCTGCTGACTAAATTATCTCTTTCAGCTGTCAGTTCCACCTGTTGCCAAAAATTATCCGAAGTAATAACTAAGCCGTAATCACGAGTCATATCAATCGGACCGGTAACAGTTAGTAATTTTTCAATGACACTCGGGGTAAAAGAAATCACGCCATCAACTGATGGTCCGTCGCTTTTTTCATAAAACCACATTAAATTTTTAGCCGTTGTCGGCCAATCTGGCCACCAATTAGCATCCCAAAAATGCCAGAGTGGATTAACTAGCTGCAGCGGCGCCGGAGCGGCAATTTTTTCCGTTAAACCCGCCTCCGTATCATAAGAACCGCCGCCGGGAACTTCCAAATTGCGAATCTTCCCTTCCCGAAAATCAACTAAAGCATAACTGCCTAAAAAACCACCGGAACCGCGCATTTCCGCATTATTTTGGAAAACCAGCAGATATCTTTTATCCCGTCCCGCACCCAAAAATAATTTAAGGGCATCAATATTACTCACCACTAAAGATAAATTATCCGGTAATTTTTCAATTTTGGACGACAAATCAAGAAAACGATCCTGATATTCCGGCGGTAAATTTTTGACATTTATTTTTTTAAGTTCCAGCTGAAGCGCTTGAGCATTGTCTAGCGCTTTCTGCCCATGAACGGAAAAATCATCCAAAATTTTTATCCAATTGCCATTATTACTGCTCAAACCAGATAAAGCCTGGGATAATTCGCTGCCTAAATTAGAGCCTAAAATACCGACTCTTAAAAATTTTTTACTCTCGGCCGCTAACTTTATTTTGGGATTAGAGGACAGTGAAGCTAAAGACAAAAGCGTATCATTAATTGCCGCCATGTCCTCACTAGCTTGCAAAAAATCAGCGCCGGCGCTGACAAAATGGGTTTGCGCTAAGCCTAAATCCAATTTAGAAGCGGCTGATTCCGCCCCCATTAAATTATTAATCGCTGATTTCGAGCTGGTAATAATTTTTTCTTCCAAAGTAGAAATATTAAAAACTTGAAGATAAGCTAATAATTTAAAAGGAACTACTAAAAAAAGAAGGACTAAAAAGAAAGAGAATAACGACTTATACCATTTAGACTCGGCAATATTATTTAAAATGGTTTTATGTTTTGGGTTAGCTGATAAGTACTCGCGCCTGATTTTTTTTAAATTTTTTTCACTTTTTAACAGGAGAGTATCAAATCTATTATGCTTCTCTTTTAGAACTTGGCTGATTATTTTTTCAAAACGATAAAAAGGACGGATAATAATCCGCTCTTTTTTCTTAACGGCATCAGTGCCGGCCATTATTTTTTTCTGCCATTCTTTTTTAACTTTTTTAATCTGCGAAGAAGTAATAGTTAACCCATCTAAACTATCTAAAAAATTCGGAGATACTTTTCCGTAAACTAAGCGGTTCTGTTTTCTGTGTTTAGTAAACATTTATTTGAGTTGCGCTAAAATATGGCGATAAATCCGACTGGTGGCATTGGCGCATTCCCACCAATTATATTTTTTAATTTGTTCATAGCCTAAAGCGATAAGTTCCTGGCGCTTACTGCTATCATTTAAAATATTTTCGATGACGCTGATCATTTCTTCTTTGTTTTCCGGATTAAAATAAACTGCCGCTTGTTCCAAGATTTCCGGCATACTAGCTCTACTGGAACTGACGACTGGGCAGCCATGAGCCATCGCTTCGAGCGGCGGCAAACCGAAGCCTTCATAGAGCGAAGGAAAAACATAAATAGTGGCTTCTTGAAATAAAGTTTCGAGATCAATATCCGGCACATATCCGGTAAAAACTACCTTGCTATTGTGATTTTCTTTTTGCCAAAGATTATTAATTTTAGCCTTTTCTTTAACACGATTATAAAAATAATCTTCTTTACCCACTAAAACCAAGCGTAGCTCCGGGTGTTTAACATTTAACTGTGCGAAAGCGGCAATCAGACCTTCTAAATTTTTATGGGGATAGGCATTACCGACATAAAGTAAATAAGGACCGCGGATATCATATAAAGCCAAGGTTTTTTTATTATCAAGTTTAGCCACAAATAAGGAATCATTGCCTTTAGCTAAATTAGCCACCCCTTCATAAGTGACTTCGATTTTATTTTCGGGAACTTTAAATTGCTCGGTCAAATCTTTTTTGGTAAACTGGGAAACCGTAATAATTTTGGCCGCGCGGGCAACGGCTGAAGAAATAATCAAGCGATAGGCTTTATCTTTCAACCAATAAATTATCGGGTGCAAAGTTGAAGCGCGATGAGTGGGAAATTTAGTTAAAATCAAATCATGAATCGTCACAATATAAGCGCCGGCTTTGATAAACGGAACATTAAAATGTGGAAAGTGCATCAAATCAATTTTGGCGCGCCACCATTTATAAGGCACCTCGAATTGTTCCGCTAAAGTATACCAGCGCGATTTAATCAGCTCCTTGCGGACATTAGAACTTAAACAGATAAATTCATCGAAATTATCAGGGGCTAGAAAAATAACATAATCAAATAATTTTTCAGCATCAATCGCAATTACATTATCGACTATTTCTTGGGTATAACGACCAAGCCCCTTACCTAAGGGGCCATAAAAACGGGCATCGATGCCGATTATTTTACGTTTTTCGGTTTTAGTATTCATGATATAAATTAGACAAAAGGCAGGCCGGCCGGCGGCGTGTCAGCGGTTGGTTTTTCCGGTGGAGGCTCGGATGTAAATTCATTTTGTTTATTTTCGCCCTCCACCCAGAATAATGGTTTTTCAGATTCATTTTCATTATCGACCGCTGCTTCTGAATTAGAACTTTTATCTCGCGAGTAGCCTTTTTTAAGATTAACCTCACTAAAGATATCGGGCGGCAAAGACTGAGCCGAACTTTCTTCAAAAATAGGCAGCGATGATGGCGCGTCTGATTTTCGACCAGGCGCTTTTTGAATAAACGGCGCCTTAACATTAGCATCGATGGGAAAATGCCACAAAGTGGCCAGCTCCTCGATATTCATAATCCCGAAATTTCGACCCGCGCCGGAGCGATAAATATAATTCTGCATCAAAGTATTTTTTTTGGTTATCAGGCGCCGGTCTTTACCAAAATAAGCGGTCTTAGTCGCCGTGACATTCATATCCGGCTTTAAATTATTTAAATCTAAAGCGGCAAATTGTTTAATCCAACCTACGAAACCGCTGACTACTTTAGATCGATTAAGTAATTCTTTCTTAGCAATATATATAACTCTCATCTTAAAACCAAAACCTAATTTAGCTGATTTCATTTGAATGGCTTCAATTTGTTTCTTCTTTTTAGGTGTTAGCTCCATCATCGAAAGCGCCTTTACTTCCTTCGGTTTTATATCACCCCAAATAGCAAAAATATATTCGCTCATTTCACCCAGCCAATTTACCAATCTCACTGCCCAGCCTTCGGTCTTGGCCACTTTCCCTAAAATTTTATCCACTTCCTTATCCGAGGCTTTAACCCAATCAAAACCTATTGGTACCACGATGAACTGAATCCACAATTGTTCGCCTTGGCGAAGAGAGCTGCACAGATCCATTAAAGAGGCCATAGGATCTTTAAACTGAGTTTCTGACTCACCAAATTTATGTTCAAATTCTTCATAAAGTTTAATCGGGTAAGACTCATTGGCTCCTTGAATAAATTCGGCTCCCCAAAAATCCCATTCTTCATCGGGAAATTTAGTCGGCATCCCGGTCACATAATCATCAATTTCATAAATTTCCGCATCGGGATATTGAGAATAAACGGCTGATTCAATTAAATTACGGGATTCGGCCGGAGTCCGGATTAAAAACTGAGTATAGCCTTCCAGCGAGACAATTTCAAAGCTAAACGATTGTTGAAATCTGCCCTCAAACCATTTTTCCCAAAAACTAATCGAACCATGAGCCCCGCCCAAATAAGTAAACAAATTTTCCACTGCTTTCGGTGATTGTTCGTTGCCTTTAGGAATATCAATGGCTAAAATAATATTCTTTAAAGTGGCGGCAAATTGATCTTCAACATACATCAAATAAATTTCTCGAACACCATAAAGAAAAGCAACCGCAATTACCATCCACCCGAAATTAGCAAAAAACTGCCAAGCCATATCAAGCGGCGCAGCATTTAAAAACGCATCCAAGCGAGCGGTATTTATTACAATATCCATGTCTTCATTTTAACATATTTCTTAAAAAACAAAAACGCCCCGAAGGGGCGTTAACGTAAAGTATTTTTAATCTTTTTTATTTCTGCCAGTCCTTTAAACCGTACATGCCGCGTCCGGTCAAGATATAGCGTCCATCTAAAATAAGTTCGTTATGGACAGTAGCAGGATTAGCATTTTTCTTATCAAATTTAACTTCGTTGATTCTAGAAGCAATTTCGGTAAAATGCATTGGTCGGTTTTCATTCTTTAAAACTAAATAGATCTTATCATTAATAGTTTTAGGTTTAATTTCATGAGAATCGGCTTCACCCCACTGTCCAAACTTGTTCTGTTCCACATTTTTCACCGCTTGGATCAAAGAATATAAAATTTTATCGGCGTTAATTGTCTCGGCTTTATCAGGAAAAATTTGGCTTTTGAAAACTGGGGTAATATCAGCGCCTCTTTCTCGAAGTTTATCTTGATGCTTAGTATAAGAATCTAAATTTTTGATTAAATCAAGCAACTCTTCAGTGGATAAAGTTTTTGGCGTTTTAGCTACTTTAGTAACTAAGTCATCGGCCAATTCTTCTAAATGTTTAGTTTCAGTATTTTTTAATTTATAGGATAAATTAAATTGATCAGAATCTTTAACAATATCTAAGTCGTCTTCGAGCAATTTAGAAATTAAGAAATTAAAGTGATTGCGATAAATCGAACGGGTTTCACCGCTAATTTCTTTTTCTGTTTCCCCAGCCACCTCCAGTGAATAAACCGTTAAAATATCTAAAAGGTAATCACGGCGAAGTAAACCGCCATGTTCCTCTAAAAGACTGGAAATAGTTGTTTTTAAAGAAGACAAGCAAGATTCCAAAGTTTCTAATTTTTTGATTTTGCGGATACTAGCCACTTCTATCTGACGAACCCGCTCCCTGGTTAGTTTATGCATTTGACCGATCTTTTCTAAAGTTTCACCCTTACCGCCTTTTAAACCAAAACGACGAGAAAGCACATCGCATTCACGATCTAAAAGCTCAGAAAAGAGACTATTTACAATAGTCACCGCATTTAGGCGGGCTAATTCTTGAGATTTTTCTTCTTTTACCATGCGTTCCAAGACGTTTTCCATACTATTTAAAAAATATAATTTTATTATATTTAGTTAATTTATTATAGTTTATTGTTTAGCTGATGAGTATCGGCTTTATTGTAAAGTCAATTTATCATAATAATTTGTATTAGTCAACCCCATTGGCGGTATTTTTGGGTTTTATTAAATATTTGCTTATTTTAGCATAATTTTTTAACAAAAATGGTTCCCAAAATAAGGTGTGAACACCAAAGAGAAAAACTTTTGCAAAAATTTTTACTTTATTTCTAAAATCCTGTTTTGGCCAAAATTTTATTATCAAGAGATGCTGATTTAAATGTGACCAAATTCTTACTTGTTTGCTCTTACGGGCTCGGTTTTTTAAAACGGCAAAAATTCCTTCGCCTTGAGAGGCCACGCTTCTATCATGGTAAACCAAAGCCTCTGGTACTAGACGTGAAGAAAAACCGGCAAGGAATAAGCGATAAGCTAAATCACAATCTTCCTTATACATAAACATTCTTTCATCTAAATATCCGGTCGCTTCTTTAATTTTTTGGAGCGCCGCTATTCGATATAAACCGGCCGCCCCTGATGGCCCTAAAATTGGAAAGTCGTGAAATTGTTTTTTATCTTCCAGGCCTTGCCCGATATCGATAAATTGCAAACCTGGTCGAAGCCACAAGCCGCAGGTGTCAATTTGAGTGGTTAATTTTTGACCGGCAAAATCCCAGCGCAATATTTTAGGCGCCACTGAGCCCAGCATATTATCCGATTCTAAAGTGTCAATTAATTTTTTCAAAGTATCGGGGGCAATTATCGTATCAGGATTAATTATCAGAAAGGCGGCCGCGCCCCACTCAATAGCTTCCTTAATCATGGCGTTATAGGCTTTAGAAAAGCCGGCATTTTCTCCCGACCAACGGAAATGAATTAATTCTTCTTCTTTATTATATACATCTTCAACATATTCACGATTATAATTATTCGGTTCTTCACTGTTATCGCGTGCCAAAACTAAACACTCATCTTTTTTAAAATGCTCTAAAGACTTAAATAAGCTATCTAAAAAATAAGGCAAGTATTTGGCGGTGTCCGTATTATAAGTAATAAATCCAATCGCAATCTTCATAAGCAAAAATTAGATAATCATTTTTTCGTTAAGTTTTTCTTTAGCAAAGTTTTGGGCTCGAAGCAAGCTGTCAAAAGTACCAGCGTCTAGCCATTCGCCCCGAACCATCGCTACTTCAAGCTCGTTTTTTTCTAAATACGCACTAAGCACATCAACTATTTCCAGTTCGCCGCGAGCGCTGGGTTTTAAATTTTTGGCAATGTTGACGACCCGATAATCACAGACATAAAGGCCGGTTACAGCATAATTGCTTAAATATTCTTGAGGTTTTTCCACTAGCTGCTGGGCCTTATTCTGCTCATCAAATTTAACGACGCCAAAACGCTCTGGATCACTGACCTGTTTGGCAAAAACTTTAGCGCCGCCTTTAAAACTTTTTAAATCATCAGAAAAATCATCTTCAAAAATATTATCGCCCAAAATCATGGCCACGTCTTCCTGATCGATAAAATTTTCCCCGATAATAAACGCTTGAGCTAAACCCTCGGGCTTATCTTGAATTTCATAAGTAAACTTAACGCCAAAATCCTTGCCACTGCCCAGCAAATTTAAATAATCGCCGGCTCGTTCCGGAGAAACAATAATTAAGATTTCTTTAATGCCGGCTTTAATTAAAGTATTAAGCGGATAATAAATCATCGGCCGATTATAAATAGGCAGCAGCTGCTTGCTGGTTATTTTAGTCAGGGGCTTTAGCCTAGTACCGCTGCCGCCGGAGAGAATAATTCCACGCATATTTTTTTATTTTTATTTTTTTAAGTAATCGTGCAAAGCCTCTTGATATGATCTCAGATGAGGCGCTTTAGTATTTTTTAAAACCGAAAATTCCGGACGCTTAGCCGGACGAGTTAAAAAATCGGCCGACACCGGTAAAACTTCGGCGGAAAATTTTAAATTTTTTTTAAGCTCAATCACGCCATCGTACCATGTGGCCGCCCCCTCATTTACTAAATGATAAATGCCGTAAGGTTTTTTATCGGCGATCAGCTTTAAAACCGCGGCCGCCAAATCAGGCGTATAAGTAAAACAACTAAGTTCACTGTTAACCACTTTAAGCTCACTTTTTCCCCGCGCTAAATCAGACATCACATCAAAAAAACTTTTTTTAGAAAATTCGCTGCGGCCGGCCGGTCCAAATAATTTAGAAACGCGGATTAAATAATAATCAACTCCGGAGTGAGTAACACCGGCTTCCCCGCCGGCTTTAGTCTGGCCATAAACATTTATCGGATTCGGGGTATCGGTTTCGCTAAATTCTTTTTTCTTTTTATCGCCGGAAAATACATAATCGGTCGAAAAATGAACGAGAATTTTTTTATTCTGTTTGCACCATTTAGCCAGTTCAGCTGGCAAGTCAGTGTTGAGTTTGATAGCCAACTTTTTTTCCGCGGCAAATTCTTCACATTTATCCACCGCATTGTAAGCCACCGCATTAATGATTAAATCCGGTTTAGCGGCCTTTAATTTAGTAAGCAAATCTGGCAAATTTAAAAAATCAGCCTCGGTTTTATCCCAAACCATTAGCTCATAATCCTTGAAAGCTTCCACTAATTTAGTCCCTAAATTCCCTTGAGCGCCTAAAATTAATATTTTCATAAATTCAGTATAGTCCGAAGCTTGACTAAAATCAAGAAAAGGCCTAAATTTATAAGAATTCTTTAACAATATAAACCACTAAAAAATAGGAAACCATGGAAAAAAGTTGGGAAAAAAAGTTATTGTTCGCTTCTGCTGAGTATCAGGAAGCAAGAAGTGATGCGAAAAGAGAAAAACTTTTCAATCATTGGAAAGAAGTAAGCTCTGCGGCCATGGCGGCTGCTCGAGATTTAACGTTTGAGGAGATTCTCAGCTGGCTTAATTTGACCGCGGGGATAGAAGCCAAAGATTATTTTAACATTCTCAGAGAAAAAGCGGAAAATGAGCAACAAGATTTATTAACGCTTATTCTCTCCGGTCAGACACAATTTGGGACTGAGACTAAAGCCGAATCACTGGCCATGGTAATTGAAAGAATCTGGGGCAAACTTGTTGTTTTCGGCATAGATGACACTTTGTCAAAACTTGTCAGCAGTCGGCCGGATATATTATTGCACCTAAGCACGCCGGTGCTTAAAAAAGAATTTCCTTTAAGCTCCGGATTTCTTACAAGTGATAAGCTGGAATTATTTCTTAGCTGCTTCACAAACAGTCAGGAAATCTGTAGTTTTGCCAACAAGCTAAACCAAGACAGCTCAACTGTTGCTATGCTGCAAAACGAACGCGTACTGGAATATTGGAATCAATTTTCCAATCAAGAGTTAAGCGAGGTGATAGATTCTAAAACTGCTCTTGCGGTCTATAAAAATGCCCATCCTGACTGGCGAAGCGATTTAAAAAATTTCAAATCCATTTTACAATTCATCGACCATGAATATTTTGAATCATTTATTTCTCACATCCGAGTTTTTCATAAGGTGGTAAATGATGAACACAATTTCTATATCATAGCGGCTTTTGTCGCCGCAGAAAAAATGATTGAGAAAAAATTGGCCGACGGCGACGCCAATTTTAAAAAATTATTTTACGAAGCGCCTCGTGGTGAGATGAAAATATCAAAAACCAAAAGAAAAATTATCGAGAAATTTCTCGAATAAAAAAGGGCCCTGTCTTCACAAGCAAGATGGGGCTTTTCTTTTATCCAAAATTATTTTATTCCCATTCTTTACCCTGGCGGACTAATAATTCTTTAGCTCTATCGGTTTCTGCCATTAAATTTTTAACGATTTTTTCCATCCGCATAAACTGCGAACCCTTAACCAGTACCACATCGCCATTATTAATCTTAGTCGCTAGAAATTCTCCCGCCGCTGATACATTGTCAAAATAAAAGATTGATTCTTCTTTAAATCCTGCCTCCTTAGCGCCGCTGACAATAAATTTAGCCCTCTCGCCCACCGCCACTAAATAATTTATATTACTGCTGGCAATTTTGGCACCGACTAATCTATGGCCTTCTTCGGTGTAATCGCCGATTTCCATCATATCGCCCAGCACCGCATATTTTTTTCCTTCTTCAGATATTCTAATATTATTTAACACCTCTAAAGCAGCCAAAGCGGCCTCCGGCGACGAATTATAAGTATCATCAATAACGAAGCTATGATTAATTCCCGGAAGCAGATTCATTCGTCCGGGCGGTAAATTAAAATTATTTAAAGCATCCGCTACTTCCACCAAATTCATTTTAAAATGCAAACCCACCGCCGCTCCGGCTAGGGCCGCGTAAATTGCCGGTTCGGACAAAACATTTTTCATAAACACCGGCACAATTGAACCAGCGTAACCCATTTTAAAATGCAAGCCGGATAAATCATAATCGCCTTTTGAAAAATTATAAGAAACATCTTGGGCTCTTAAATCCGCCCCCTCGCCCAGTCCATAAGTAATTACTTTGGCATGGCTAACATCGGACATCTCTCGGGTAAGTTCATTGTCATAATTTAAAATGGCTAGACCTTTATTATCCACATTTTCAATTAGTACTTGCTTCTCTTTTTTGATATTGGCCACACTGCCGAAATATTCTAAATGAGAATATGAAACTGCCGTTACGATCCCTATTTCTGGAGAAATTATCGAACATAAATAAGCCATATCACCGGGCCGATCAACGCCCATTTCTAAAACTAAAATTTCCGGGTAATTATGGTCGCGGAAAATAATTAATTTCCAAGCTTTAACAAACACCATTAGCCAACCAAAAATTGAATGTCCCGCGGATTCATGGCCGATAATAGTCAGCGGCAAACCAAGTTCATTATTATAATTTTTAAAACTTGATCGCACTCGAAATAGACCGGTGAGTACTGTGACTACCGCTTCTTTGGTACTGGTTTTTCCAATACTGCCGGTAATACCAATAATATGCGGCTGATATTTTTTAGCAATCAGTCTGGCTAAAAATTTTAATTTAAATTGCAGAAGTTTACGCATATATATTATTTTGTTTTCGGTACCTGATAATATTGCAACATAAAAGTGGCAATGTCCGTCCATAAAGGCAAAGCGGTGCTTTCCGCATAAATTACGCCTTTAGGACTATCAATATAAGTCAGCATCACAAAACGCGGATTATCTAGTGGAGCGATTCCGACAAAAGTATGGTTATACCGGTCTTTTTCGTAACCGCCGCTAACAGAAATTTGCGCGGTTCCAGTTTTTCCGCCAATGTAATAACCGGGAATAGACGCTTTTTTAGAATGTCCGCTAGTAACTACATTAGCCAGCATGCCCAGCATGGTCGTGGCCGTTTTTTCACTGATAACTTGCCGTTCTTGGACTGGCTCTATCCGATCAATCTTACCATCAGCTCGTTTTATTTCTTTAACAATATAAGGTTTCATTAGATATCCTTTGTTGGCAAAAACCTGATAGGCTGATACCATCTGCAGCGGCGTAACCGATAATCCCTGGCCGAATGAAGCCGTGGCCGCATCAATATCGCGAATATTTTTCTTGAGTAAATTATTAATATTGCCCGAAGCTTCGGAACCAAGTTCAATTCCCGTCTTTTCCCCAAAACCATATTTTTTTACATATTCCGCAAAAGTTTTAGCTCCCGCTTGGCGCATCGCAAATATTGCTCCGGTGTTAAGGGAGTTTTCTAAAACAAAATTCATATCAACTACGCCATGAGCGCCTTTGGTATCAAAATCGGAATTACGAATCGGCTTATTCCAACCATTTACAAATATTTCTCCTGGGTCGCGATAAGTCGTGCTCGGAGTCACCTTACCTTGATCTAAAGCAATCGACATCGTTATAGCCTTAAAAACTGAGCCCGGTTCATATTGGTTAAAGATAGCGGGATTCTTAAATACGGCAATATCCGAAACATCTTTATAATCATTAGGATTAAAATCGGGCACGGAACACATCGCTAGAATCGCACCCGTTTTAGCATCAACGGCAATCACCGTTCCGCCTTTAGCTTGGAATTTATCCACCGTTTGTTTTAATTTATCGCAGGCATAAAATTCCACGCTGCGATCAATAGTTAAAACCAAGTCGCTGCCCGGCGTCGGCTTGATATATTCCCGATCATTTACAATCATGGAATTATTAACGCCGCGTTCACCTTTAAGCGATCCAATCTGGCCAAATAACTCTTCATTAAAAAATTCTTCGAGCCCATAACTTCCGGCTCCCGCTTCATCGCCGTAACTGACAAAACCTAAGAGATGGGAAGCGATATTATCTTCCGGGTAATACCGGAATTTTTTTATTTCAAAATTAAAACCGGTTAATTTCACTTCTTTATTAGTTTTATTATTTATGACCTTGCCTAAGGAAATTTTTAAATCAGCCGTCGTCAGCACCGTGGTAGTAGATTTATTATTCATGAAAACATAAAACTTCAGCAAATTATCATCGCTGACTTTATTGGCAATAACCGCGTACATTCCGCCGGGTCGGCTAAGTTTTTTATTATAATCTTCGACAATCAGCGCTTGGCTATTAGCCAGCTCCTCTTCTTTCTTTATTTCGGCCTGCTGAACCAGGGTTCCGGAATTTTTTAAATCAATCTGGCGCTTAATCTCCGCGGCTAATTTAGCTTGCTTCTCTTCCGGGCTCAGGGCCTCATTATTATTAATCTCGGCTAAACGAGTTTCAAAATCAACGACCGTATTTTTAATTATCGTGTCGCTGAGATTTTGGGCAATCCGCGGCTTATCAAAAAAATCATACAAATTTTGGGCGACTTCGCCGGGATTTGTAATATCTTTAGGAATAGCGTAAATAATATAAAAATCTTTGTTAGTCGCTAAAGTATATTCTGATTTTTCACCAGCGGCAGAATCGGTAATAATAATTTTTCCTCTATCCGGTATTAATTTACTGGAAATTTCGTGCTGATTGGCGGCCAGCGCGGTATAAATATCACTCTGATTTATTTGGACATAATACAAGCGATAGATAAGCGAACCGCTTAATAAAAAAATAATCGCTACGACTAAACGCAGGCGACTATTATTATCTCCGGAGCGACTGCTGATATTTTTTTTCTGATTTCGCCACATGAGCTTATTTTCTAGCCAAAGCGGGTTGACTAACCGTCAGGTATTCAACTTCCCCTACAGCCACCATGTTTAATTTTTTGATCTTGTCATTTAAATTACTATAGGACTGTAAGTTCATTACTTTAGCTTCACTATCTAAGTTTTCACTAGCTAAGATAGTCGCCTCGGATTTCAGCTCGCGCAGAGCAAAACCTTTAACGATTAAATCATTAATGTTAACTAGATAATAGCCGCCCACAATAATAATTAGCCCGCCTAAAACTAGGTTCACTAATTTTAGATTGAGTCTTCGAGAAATTTCTGTCCGTCCGGTAACGTAATTCGGACGCTTAGTAGTTATAACAGCGGTCATAACGATTAATAATTATATAATTTAAAAATTATCAAATTTTTTGGGCGAGACGGAGTTTGGCGCTTCTGGCTCGGGGGTTTAAATTGCTTTCAATCTCGCTGGCGGGGATTGGTTTTTTGGTTAAAATTTTCAGCGTGGCCTGATGTCCGCAAACACAGAGTGGCACTGACGGCGGGCAAATGCAATCTTGGCTCTCAATTTTAAAATAATCTTTGACTATTCTATCTTCGCCGCTATGAAATGAGACAACGGCGATTTTCCCTTCCGATTTTAAAATGTTTTTCGCCGCCGGCAAAACTTCGGCGAGCGCTTCCAGCTCTTTATTGGTTTCCATTCGGAGCGCTTGAAATACTCGAGTGGCCGGATTAATTTTTACCCTGGGATTTGGTTTTATCACTTCAGAAATTATTTCTAAAAGTTGCCCGGTGGTTCTAATCCAATTTCCCTTTCTACGCTCAATAATTTTTTTAGCCAAGGCATAAGCTTTTGGTTCTTCACCATAAACGCGGAAAACATAAGTCAAACGGTCAAGCGGATAACGGTTAACGATAGTGGTGGTAGCCACGGCTGTATGCCCTTCCTGATTAAAGGCCATATCAAGCGGCCGGTCGCCTTGGAAAGAAAAACCGCGGGTATCATCAGCTAACTGGACAGAGGAAAGGCCTAAGTCTAAAACTACGCCATCGAATTTAAAATCTTCAGGGAAATTGTCTGCTACTATTTTTTGTAAATTACGAAAATTATCTTGAACTAAAATAATATTTTTAATATTTTCCGCGGCCATCATCTCGCGGGCATGCTCTAAAGCTAGATCATCCAAATCAAGGGCTAAAATTTTTCCGGTCGGGCCGACTAAACGGGATAAAGCTAGAGTATAACCGGCGCCCCCTAAGGTACAATCCACAAAACTTTGTCCTGATTTTGGATTAAGTCCCGCTAACACTTCTTTCATCATTACTGGCGTGTGCTGATAATCCATTGGTTTAAATTCCTAAATCGCCCATTTCTTCAGCGATGGCATTGCTATTTTTTTCAGACTCCTGCTTATATTTATTCCAAGCCGCTTCGTTCCAAATTTCTAAATGATTATATAAACCGGCCACAATAACATTTTTTTTCAAACCGGAAAAACTTCGTAAGTATTCCGGCAGAGTAATGCGGCCCTGAACATCAAATTCCAAATCCATCGCTCCGGCTAGCATATGGCGGGAAAAAGCTCGAGCTCGAGCTTGGCTAATCGGCAAACTGGCAAATTTTTTCGCAATAATTTCAAACTGTTCTTTAGAATATAAAAATAAACAATTATCAAGTCCCTTGGTAACCACGGCTCCTTTTTTTAAAACAACACGAAACTTCGCGGGAATCGCTAAGCGTCCTTTATCATCAAGATTATGTTGGTATTCGCCGATAAACATATTTCTTTTTTTAATTCACCTCTATTCCCCACTATCTGCCTCAATACCCCAATTATACATCACCGCCCCCCAGCGGTCAACATAATTACAACTTGCTACTATTAAAATAATATTGGCTATTTTTACAATAAAAAAATCACCTGTGGATAAGTGATTTTGGTTTTTTTACCTTTTATTATTTAAATTTATTTTTTCTTTTTTATTCCAATATTCGGTTCTCTGTCATATTGCGGACTAACAATGACATAGGAATTAAATCTTTTAGCTGGTTGATTTTTTAAAATTTCCCCACCGGCACTCACCGCTTCAACTGGAATTTTTAAAGCATAAGCTAACGCATTGGCGGTAACAACACCGATGCGCAGACTAGTAAATGATCCGCCGCTTACTACTACCTGAATTTTTTTTAGATCGGTTAATTTTTTAGAAGCCAGCAGCAGCAATTTAGAAACGGCCGGCAAAAGTTTTTCAGCTTGCCGCCTTAACGCTTTAAATTTTTTGGTCTTTATTTTTTTTCCTTCAGGCGACAATAAAGAAATGATAATTTCATCGTATGAGGCGGTATTAATAAATAAAGTCATAAATTAAAATTTAAAAATTTTTTTTACATCTAAATAATTATTCACTTTAACTAGCTGCGAGCGATAAGCCGTGGCGCCGCTTATTCCTTGGACATACCAGCAGAGATGTTTGCGCAGCTCAATCATCGCTTCCCGCCCTTTTAGTTTTTCCTCTAACTTAGCCTGGCGCAAAATAATTTTAGCGATATCTTTAATATCTAAATTAATTGTTTTATTTTTTTTAATTTCAGAAAACAACCAAGGGCGACCTAAAGCCCCCCGGGCTAATCCCAAGCCATCCGCCTTTGATTCTTTGAGCATTTTTTGCGCCGAAGCTAAATCATTAACGCCGCCGTTAGCTAAAATAATTCCGGAAAAATATTTTCTAGCTTCTTTAATTAAATGATAATCGACTTCGCCAACAAAGCCTTGTTTTAGCGTTCGGCCATGAATCATCACGGCGGCCACCGGCAGATTAGAAATTGATTTTAAAAATTCTAAAGCCCCGACGTTGCCGGATTTAGTTCTAATCTTTATCGACACCGGCAGATCAGTATGATCGCAGACCGCTTTAATCACCGCCTGAGCTCCAGCTAGATTAGCCATCAGCTCTGCTCCCGCCCCTTGGCGCAAAACTTTTCCGACCGGACAGCCAAAATTAATATCAATTCCCTGAGGACGAATTTCCTTAGTAATAATTTTAGCGGCGGCCGCGAAGTGTTCGGGGTTTGAACCGAAAAGCTGCACGACATAATTTTTTTCTTTCTTCTTATCAAACTTTAAAAGTTCAAGAGTCGGTTTTTTATTATAATAGAGCGCCGTTACCGAGGCCATCTCGCTATAGACAACATCAGCGCCATAACTTGCGGCTATCTGCCTAAAAGCCGAATCAGAAAAACCGGCCATGGGCGCCAAAGCTAAAATCGGTTTTTTTATTTTCTGCCAAAAATTATTATCAGACATTTAAATTAAACTAAATTTCATGCCATCTTTAGTATCCTCAACGCAGTAGCCGCGGCTTTTTATTTCATCGCGCAAACGATCAGACTCCGCAAAATCTTTATGCTGGCGAGCGGTTTCTCGAGCCAGCGCTAAGGCTTGGACTTCATTAGATAGTTCGCTGAAAGCAATTTCACTAGTTAAAAAATCTTTAGCCCGATCTAAACCAAAACCCAGTACTTTATCAAAATTCAGAACGGTCGCTAATTTAATTTCTGGGGCTAAATCTGATTTGAGCAAATCTTGAGTAATCGCGAGCGCTTGGGGAATATTTAAATCATCAGAAATAGCCGCGACAAAACTGTGGCGCCAAATTTCGTTTATTTCTCCCGCTTCATCGCCTAAACTAGCTACTTGCTTGATTAAATTGTTCCACGCATTTTGGCTTTGGCGAAAACTATCTTCGGAATATTCCATCGGTTTGCGGTAATGGACTGAAGCGGCCGCGTATCTATAAGCTAACGGTGATAAGCCTTTTTTAACTAGAGCATTATCCAGCGTCAAAAAATTATCGGCGCTTTTACTCATTTTCTTGCCGCCGACAATATTTAAAAACGCCCCATGCATCCAGTAATTAAAAAATTTTTCACCGGTCGCCGCTTCACTCTGGGCAATCTCATTAGTATGGTGGACATTTATATGATCGACACCGCCGCAATGAATATCGCGCTCAGACCCTAAAAATTTCAAACTCATGGCTGAACATTCAATATGCCAGCCGGGAAAACCAAGGCCCCAAGGTGATTCCCATTCCATCTGACGTTTAACGCCAGCCGGTGAAAATTTCCACAGCGCAAAATCAGTGGGATTTTTTTTCTCAGGATTTTTTTCGACGCGCGCACCCTCTTCTAAATCTTCCAGTTTCAAATGGCTGAGCTGGTTATAAGCCGGAAATTTATTGGTGTTAAAATAAACGCCGTCGGAGGTTAAATAAGTGAAGCCTTTTTTTTCTAAAATCTTAATCAAATCTATTTGTTCAGGAATATTATCGGTGGCCTTGCACCAGATCGTCGGTTCAACAATATTTAAATCGGCTAAATCTTTTTTAAAAGCCTCAAAATAATATTGCGCGATTTCCCAAGCCGTTTTTCCCTCGCGCGCGGCTCCGGTTTCCATTTTATCTTCGCCGGCATCGCCATCACCGACTAAATGGCCGACGTCGGTCACATTCATCACGTGGCGCACTTCATATTTATTATATATTAAAGTCCGCTTCAGCCAATCTTCAAAAAGGTAAGAGCGTAAATTCCCGATGTGGGCATAATTATAAACAGTCGGACCGCAAGTATAAAGACCGACGTGCCCGGCTTTTATCGGTTTTAATTCTTCTTTTTTTCGGCTTAAGGTGTTGTATATAATCACATGATTTAAATTATTTATTTAAAAATTTTATCGGGATTCTAAATGAATCATCATTTTCCGGCAGTCCTGAAGGATTATCTTTCGCAATGATCAAATAACCCGAAGTGGCTGTCGTCGTAAATTCTAGCAAAGCGGAAAAAGGCACAAAATTGTCGCTCATCCAATCACTGCCTGCTGCCGCTGGAGTGGCCGCAATGATTTGGCCTTTATCATCTATTAATCTAACTGGCAGGCTCGCTTCAAAAAACCAATTTCCCCGCGCCTCGCCATAAACCACCAAGGGACTGCTAACTACCGCATCTTTTTCCGGGGTCGAAATTATCACCTTGACGGCTGGTTTAGAAACTGGAGTCGAAGTCGCTCCTTCTAAAATAAATTTTTGAGTATCCTCTACTTTATTTTCGCTATAAAAAATTCGCAGGAACAAAGCGGCCACGATTATAACTCCTAAAATAATATAAGCACCTTTTCCTTTTACCATTCCTTTTATCATAAATTAATTATTATAATCTTTGGGTTGATGCTTACTTTTTCTGACATAAGCTTTTTTATTTTTATGAACTTGTTTTGGCGGCACCAAACTCCGATAATTTTTTTTAATAATCTTTAAATCATCAGCCGCACTGATTTTTATTTTTACCGTCATATAAACAAGAATAGCCCTATTATGTTATATTCTGATTATACCTTAAAAATAAGGACCGGAAAACCCGGCCCGTTATTTTACTTAATTTTTTTAAAAATGGGGCGAAGTTCGCCGGCTAAAAACATTGATCCAGTTACCAGAATTAAATCGTCAGACTTAGCTTGCTTTCGGCTCCAAGCTAAAGCGGCTAATGGATCCAAGAAAGAGGCGGCCACTAGCTTAGTATCGATTTTTAAAGCCGAATTCATTAATTTTTTAGGATCGGCCGTTTTTCGGAAAATATTTTTTGTAAACCGAGTACAAGCTAAAGATTTAGGTTTTAGGGTTAAAAGTTCTTTTAAAAAAGTGGAGTGGTCTTTATTATCGGAGAAACCAATAAGTAAATGGAGATTTTTATATTTTTTATGAAGATTTTTAATGCCTAAAATGGTCGCTTTAACCTTATCGGCGTTATGCGCGCCGTCTAAAATAATATGCGGGCGATCACTAACCACTTCGAAACGAATCGGAAATTCCGTTTCCCTGAGTCCGGTTTTAATGGCCGCCACGCCAATCCCTAACTTTTTAGCGGCCTCAATTGCTACCTTAGCATTATCGATCTGATGATAGCCTAAATTATTAAGATGATAGGTATCGCCATCAATTTTAAAATCAGTTCCGGCCCAGTCTTGTTTAATAACGGTGCCTCTTTTATCGCCATACCGGTCAGTTTCCACCTCTTTAAAAGAAAAGGCCTTCTTCTTGCTCGCGGTGGTGGCCATAATTTTTACCAATTTAGGATTATGTTCAGCCGTAAAAACATTGCAGCCTTTGGTAATTATACCGGATTTATTCTCCGTAATCTGCTCTTTAGTGCTGCCTAAAATGCTAATATGATCCAGGCCGATATTGGTAATTATTGCGACATCTTTATAAGGAATAACGTTGGTGCCATCATTCTTGCCGCCGCAAGTTACTTCTAAAACCGCGTAATCAACTTTTCTTTTGGCAAAATAATAAAGGGCAATGATCGTATTTAAGCTGACCATTGAAGGAAAAGTATAATTAGCGCTATGGATATAATTATCCCAAATCGGTTTTAGATCAGTTACCATTTCCACAAAATCACGCTCGGACATCGACTCATTATTAATCTGCCAACGCTCCGTAATTTTAGTAGGATGGGGCGAAGTAACTAGCCCGACTTTAAACCCCTGGGCTTTAAGAATCTGGCTCATCATCATTGAAACTGAGCCTTTGCCGGAAGTACCGGTCACATGGATATAATGAGGAATTTTAAGCTCCGGGCTGCCGGCCATCTTAAGCATTAAGCGGACGCCGCGAATTATCGTCGGGGTATTTTGCCAGTTTCCTTTACCTTTATATTCACGGGGTAAATTATGCAATGAATCAAAATACTCGTAAGCCTCTTGATAAGTCATAAATGTTTTTACTCTAGTATTAACGGCTTGCTTCCCCGTCATCCTTAAGCAAAGAATTAGTTATAAATGAACCGAACCATAAAAAGATCGATAAGTAGACGGCCGGCAGAAAACCGGCGACGGCGAACCCCTTAACAAAGCTAGCGACAAACATCACCAATAAGCCATTAATCACTAAAGTAAAAAGGCCCAAGGTCAAGATATTAATCGGCAGGGTCAGTAAAAATAAAACCGGCCTGATTAAAGCGTTAACTAAACCTAAAACCGCCGCCGTTATTAGTGCGGCATATAAGCTGTTTACCTCCACCCCGCTAATTACATAAGAAGCGAATAGCAGAAAGAGAGCATTAAATAATAATCTTAAAATCAATTTCATAAATTTTTTTAATTAATTTAACCGCTTTATTTTATTATAATAAATAATTTAGGAAAACGTGGTCACTCGCGGGCTCGAACCGCGGACCTCTGCAATGTGAATGCAGCGCTCTAACCAGCTGAGCTAAGTAACCTTAGTAACTTGAATTTAAAAAACCTGGTGACATAATAGCGGATTTTTTTATTTTTTACAACAGTCCGCCAATTTTACTTTTGGGTGTTCAGTTCAGTTTCAAAACCTTGAAATAGTCAGCTTTAACCCTAGTAATTACGCCCTTTTTGTAAGCAACCGCGATTTTTGTTTTAGCGGTTAGGGCGATGTGCCCATCTTCATAATAAACCAGGGCCACCCGATTGGGCTGCCAAACTATTTTGGTAATATAAAAAGTTCCGCCTAAAACCGCTTTTTTAGGTGATAACTTACTGATATTATTTTTTAGATATTTTTCAAAAGTTTCTTTCTCAATTAAAGTGGCGCAAAGTTTTTTACTTTTAAAATCGCTGAGCGCGCAGGCATCAGTTTTACAAGCGCCCTCATAAGCTATTTTAATTCCATAACACTGGCTTTCAGGAAATCCGCAGCCATAAGTCTGGCCGTCTATCCCGCACACCGGATCATAGCGCAAACAATTAATATTACAGGTTTTAGCTTGAACGGGCGCACTAACAAAAAACAGAGCCCCGATAAAAATGACGGCCATAAAAATTTTTAAGTTGTCCATATTAGCGGTTGTAAATTTCCATAACGCATTTATCACAGTCAAATTTCAGAGGATATCTCTTTCCATTATACACCAGAAATAAAGGTTCTTTAAGAGTCAGCGCCTCTTTTTTAAGCCGCCGCGGGCAAGCTCCTAAAAAATAACGCAGACAGTGCTTAGTCGTCATGAGTTTCTTTCCTGGATTGTTGCTAGTGAGTTCCAAGGCTTCTTCTTTAACTGTGCTCCCGTGGCGCGCGTAAAAAGCATAAGCTAAATCATTAGCGACATTATAAGAGTAGTCGAGTTCAGAAACCGGATAAGCGTGAGTTGTCGGTTTAAGCTGGTGGGTTTCACGCGGATAATTGGCTAAACGTTTTTTTAAAAGCAAATCAAGCAGCTCGCGGCGCCAATTATTTAAAACACTAAGCGGCACGAAACTAGATTTTTTCCAATTTATGACAACTTCGCCGACTTTAAAAATAGTATCACCGCTTTTGCTTAGTTGCTGTTTAAAATTATTTTCCGCTTGCTCCGCTTTTTCCGCGGGCACTTTGTCGGCGGTAATTTCCAGTTCAACCGCATTATTATCTTCATCGCGAGCGCTGAGCTGCCAGCCCGTTTTGATTTCTTTGACTTCAATATTGATTGAGATGCTGCGTTCGACGCCATTTATAACCGCTTTTTCAAACGCTTGGTCTTGATTGCAATAAATCAGTGTTCCTGGTTTAAGCGGTATCCAATGATTGGGATAAATTTTACCATCGCTGATTAAATTAACATTGGTGCCGTTTAATTGTCCGCGGCTATTAAACCAGCATAGGCCATCGCCATTACTTAATTTAAAGGGGGTGTCTAAAGTAAAATAACGATGATCCACGCGCTTCACTTTACCAATGTATTTTCCTAAAGATTTTTGATTTTCCGGAGCCACAATTTCCGGTTGCCGGCCGTGAACAAAATAATCGGTGTAGCCGCGGTTAAAAGTCTTAGCTAAATCGGGGATAAAACTGGTCACAGATTTTCCGGAAGAAGCCGAAATATATTTTTCTTCACTTTGATCAATTATTTTGTCGAGTTCCGCGCGATATTTGGCCACAACATTTCCAACATAAACTGCATCTTTAAGACGACCTTCAATTTTAAAAGAAGTAATGCCCGCCTCAGTTAATTCACCCAAATAATTTATTAAATTTAAATCTTTCGGCGATAGTAAATATTGATCCTGAACTAATTCTTTTCCGTCAGCGTCAACTAAAGAAAAAGGCAGCCGACAAACTTGCTGGCAACGGCCGCGGTTAGCGCTGCGGCCTGATAAAACTTGACTGAAATAACATTGTCCGGACATGGAAACACAGAGAGCGCCATGGACAAAAAATTCTAAATCAACTTTAGTTTCTTTTCGGATATTTAAGATTTCTTTAAGACTTAATTCTCTGGCTAAAACGATCCGGGAAAATCCGGCCTTCTCTAAAAATTTTATTTGTTTTAAATCGTAATTATTAGTTTGCGTGCTAGCGTGTATTGGTATTGGGGGTAAATCCATTTCTAAAATTCCTAAGTCTTGAATAATTACGGCATCAATTCCTAGTTCATAGGCGCGCCAAATCGCGTCTTTTACGGCCGCGGTTTCTTCATTAAAAAAAATGGTGTTTAGGGTTAAATAAACTTTAACATAATACTGATGAGCAAATTCGATTAACTTAGCAACGTTCTCCCAAGAATTACTTGCTGCTGCTCTGGCGCCAAAATCGGGACCGCCAATATACACGGCATCGGCTCCGGCCAAAATCGCCAAACGACCGCTCTTGAAATCACGCGCGGGGGCTAAAAGTTCCAGTTTTATTGGGGCTATTTTTTTAGTAGTCATGCCCCTATCTTAGGGGTTTCGGGCTAAAAAAGCAAATAAAAAAGCCTGCCTTTTTAGGGGCAGACCTTCGGGAAAAATCTTTTAGACCACCATTGATTCAACCACTGAATCATAGCAGCTTAAAACCAGAAATGGCTCTCTTATCGCCAGGCTGATTTCCTCTTGTATTTTATTATCACGATGCTTATTTAAGCAACGATAATTAGCCACGTCATAAAAGCCCAAACTTGGCAGTCGTTCCGGCACTGCTAATCTGATAGCTTCATGAGTTTTTTTGAATTTCTCATGCTGTTTATTGCACTGGCAATAATAGCGAAGCAACAAGGACAAAAGTTCTTTGTCATCCTTGCTAAGCTTTTCCGGACTTTGCGCTCCCGGATAATTCTTTCTCAGAAATTCTTTTATTTCTACCTCGGTGCACCTATCATCAAGCGCGCATTTTTCGATTCGGGTAACGAAATCAATTTTTGTCACCTTAAGCAAGTAAGAATTTAGAATTCCCAAATTTTCCACCTCATCAATTTCCAACTTTTTCATAATCATCCCTCCTAATAAAATTGTTAAAAAACTAAAAATAGAAACTACATCTTACTTTAAAACATCCTCCGCCTGAATATTCTCACAAAAATAATCTAAACTTTTAGTCGGTGTCAGTTCAAAAGTATTTCTTTGATTTATAATATAACTAAACGCTTCTTTTAGCAACTCCTCGCGGTCAATCGCGTGCCCCATTCTTTTGGTCACTTTATCTAGCAAATCATCTAAATCCAATTGCCAATGTTTGGCTTTTTCCTTATCTAATTCCTCGCCGCTGATAAAACCGTAGAAATCTAATTTATCCAAGCGATCAATAATAAACTTGGCAATTTCTCTAATGCTTTTTTGCCACTTAATTTGGTGCTCGTTATATTGTTCAAATTTCTCCATATTTTTATTGGTTAATATGGTGCCCGAAGAGGGACTCGAACCCTCATGAGATCGCTCTCACAGCGACCTGAACGCTGCGCGTCTACCAATTTCGCCATCCGGGCTAATCAACTATAATATTGGCACAAGCGGCGCCAAGAATCAAGACCGCCTAAATTAGTTGACTTATTATTCTAATAGTGGAAAAATTGTTTTATAAATGTAAATTAACAATCTAAAATATTCAGCCATGGAAAGAGAACTTTTAATAATGGCAAACCTGGGATTTGACCAGTGCTTAGCCGCCAGTTTGTTAATTGAAAATATTAATGGTATTGAGGGCTTAGAAGATTTTAATGTTCTAACGGATGGACTTTTATATTATAACAATCTGTATCAGTATGGTGATGGATTGTTTAACGAAAACTTAGACAATGACCACGAAGATGACGATGGCGAAGAAATTGATCCTCGGCCTGACTTCGTTACTGTCTGCTTCTGCAATGAAGTTGACTTAGCAAAAACTGTTTCTCAGTTACCTAGAAAACCGAATGTTGTTTTTTTAGTTGGTTACAATGAACAAATGATTTCGAAAGATATTATTTGTTTATTCAAGCCGGAATCATTAGTATTTTTTACCATGGAATTTTGCACCACCAAAGCGGTCGCCCAAATAATCCAAAAGAATTACAAAGACCATTATTATAATTTACGGATTGCCGCTGCTAACATATTTTGTGAAGAGTATCAAAATATCAATTCTGTGCCTAAACTTTTGATTACTAAAAAAATGCGGCAAGAAGCGCAAATAATCGTGGATGATTACATGGATGCCTGGACGGTCGCTTATAACATTTTCATGAACGATATTGTTAATTTAAACAGATTTCATCATGAATTTTTAAATCGGCTTATCTTTGGCGGGCCAAATGATTTTATCAATAGTTTAAATAGCGTGAATAAAGAAATGGAAATTGAAACCGAGAAACTCCGGCATAAAATTAAACATCTGGGGCATGGAATTTTTCTTCTAAGAGCCGGATCGCAGCGCTTTTTCAAAATTGATATTATTCAGGAAATGTACGAAAAAGGTTGTCCCTTCTTTGCGATTGAATATATTCATAATTTAGAAAAGAAGGTAATTGCTATTGATTTTAGGTGCCATACATATTATGAAAATGGCCCTTTCAAAAAAAATAAACTGATCGAACAGAACTAGGAAAAAAGCCGGGAAAAATTCTCGGCTTTTTGTTAACTGGCATGATGGTTTTTAAGTTCGCGGCGGCGCTCTTTATAGTCAGGAATAGTTTGTCCAACTAAATTCCAAAATCTGATTGAATGATTCATCTCGCGCAAATGACATAATTCGTGCACCGCCACATAATCCAGTAATCTCTCGGGAAGCAGCGCTAAACGGCAATTAAAATTTAAAGCGCCTTCCCGGGAACAGCTGCCCCAGCGAGTTTTTTGATCGCGAACCGACAAGCTTTTATATTTAAAATTATAATGGGAATTAAAAAATTCTAAACGCGCCAAAATTAAATGAGCGGCGCGGCGTTTTAAAATAACCAGTTCTTCTTTAGGAATAACGGGCGGCTGAGTATAAGATTTTGTAACCGCCAAATTTTTGATTATCCAAGCGGCGCGTGATTTTATAAATTGCTCAATAAAAATCCACGGCACAAAAGACGGCTTAACCACTTTTAAACCGCTAGCACCGATTTCTAAGCGCATTTTTTTGGCTTTCCGGCTCGACCGAAATTCACAACTAACTTCTTGGCCGTTTAGTTTTATCACTCTTTTCTCCATAAAATTATTATAACGATAAGCAATTAAAAAAGCGACCCTTTGCGAGCCGCCTTTTATAATTTATCTGGCAAAAAGTTTCTCTTTAGGAACTTTGCCGAAGTTGTTTTTATCCAAAAATTTGTCCGGATTGCAGTAGTCCATTTCCGCCCACCTAGGGATGTCCGGTAGAAATTCAGCAATCGCAAATTTGGCTTCATCTTTGAGTTTTTCCCAAATGAAGGCATCGCCATAGTTGCTGAGCATGTCATCTAAGGCATAGGCACCTTCTTCGGACATCAGCGCCATGGCCATGGCTGACATTCTAGAATCTTTATAAGAACGTTGGAAAAAGTCGAAAATGCGATTGAGCATTACTTTTAGGTGATCACGATTTAATTTGTGATAAACTTCTTCATACATAAAGTCTCGGATTTTTGCGAAATCGTGAGCTTCCTCTGAATCCTCAAAGGAAATCATTTGTTTAGCCAGACTTTCCTGACACAAAGCTTTAGCGCATTTGTACAATCTTTCCGTTTGATTGCCACCCAATTTTTTAAACTCATCAGGCACAATTAGACCCGGTAAATTAATTCGCTGAATATCATTGTAATCCGAAAAAATGTAAGATAATTTATCACAATACATCAGCAAATCATCTTCCAAAACTTGACCTCTTTTGGCCATGTAGCCGCTGCCGCGGGAATGATGCCTAATGGCATGAAGAACTTCATAGGAAAGATTTAAACCCTGCCCATCACGTTCAATCATCTCCAGCAAAAAGACAACAAACTTTTCGTGGCGAAAATCTTCACCAAGTCGTTCGGCAATAAACTTTTCGCCTAAGTGGCCTAAAATAACATGGCCCAAATCATGACCCAAGCCATCGGGGCGAAGCAAGGGAACATTAAGTTTGAGCTTATGCCCGACTTGTTCGTCTAGAGCCAAAACCTCCATACTGTGAATCAGACGATCTCTAATATGAATGTTTTTGCGACCGGAAATGACTTGGGTTTTTCCGCCGAGTCTCCTTAGAGACTTTGAACACTCCACTTTGATCTTATCGATATCAAAGGGATCCATCCAACCAAAAAGGCTGAAATCACGATCTAATTCCTGAGGTAAAAAGCGTCCAAAAGTATCCTCGCTTTTAAACGCTAAATGTGCTAGATTATTTTCCATATATATATTTATTTAATTGTTAATGATCTATTTTTCATATAAGCTTAAGGCTAAAGTAAAAATTTGTAAATATGCTGGACTTAAGTACGGAAAAAGGAATATTTGAGCTCGGCTACCGGCTGGTGGCCGGAGTTGATGAAGCCGGGCGCGGACCGCTCGCCGGACCAGTGGTGGCGGCTTGCGTGGTCATCGGTCCGGACTTTGAAATAGATAGTGATGAGCTTAAATTAGTGGCTGATTCTAAAAAGTTAAGCGCCAAAAATCGAGAGAAATTATTTAGCGTTATTAAGGACAAGGCTCTAGCAGTGGAAATCAGTGTTGTGAGCCACGCCGTAATTGATAAGATAAATATTTTACAAGCTAGTTTAATGGCGATGCGCAAATCAATTGAAGCCTGTGGGGTCCAGCCGGATTTTGTTTTAGTCGACGGTAATATAAAAATACCACTGCTTAAAACTAAACAACAAGCGATTATCTCAGGCGATGCTAAAGTTTTCTGTATTGCCGCCGCTTCAATTATTGCCAAAGTCAGCCGTGACTTTTTAATGCATGAAGCTGATAAAGAATATCCACAGTATCAATTTGCTAAACATAAAGGCTATGGCACTAAATTACATTTGGAAATGCTAAACTGCTATGGCCCCTGCCCCATTCATCGGAAAAGTTTTGCTCCGATTAAAAATTTGGATAAATAAAAAACGTCCTCTTTGCGAGAACGTTCTTTTTTTCTAAAGCAGTTTATCGATGAAATCAATCACTGATTTATAAATCATTTTTGGGGGCACACCAGCTGACATAAAATCTTTTTTCTTGTGAATCACTGAAGTAATTCCCACGAAATCAATTTTTTGTTCACCAGAATAAGCGGCCGGCAAATCGCAGATTAGCGAATCGCCGACAAACACAATTTCTTTCGCCTTAAATGTTTTGAGCGCTTCGTCAAAAACCCGCGGATCAGGTTTATAAATACCGTCATCACTAGTTTTTATCACTTCAAATAAATCAAATTCTAAACTCGCATCTACAAAAGCACGCCTTAGCTCATCGCTGTCTCGATTGGTAACAATTCCAAGCTTGTAACCAGCCAAACTTAAGTCTTGAAACTTAGCCGATAATCCTTCAGGACTGTGAAACGAAATGCTTTTAAAGTATTCGTTCGTTTTTTCTAAGACTAACTCGGTCTTAAATTCCGGCCAATTATCAGCTCTGGCTAGCATCGGAATTAATACCTCAGCAAAGAGATGTCCCCAATTGTCAAAAATGAGTTTGGTATTTAATGGTAGCCCTGCTTGTTTAATTATTTTACACAGTAAAGTAATTGACTTATCAGTCGACAAAAGCAAGACACCATCAACATCAAAAAGAATTAATTTTTTCTTCCTCATTACTTACCCTCCTATTAAATTGTTAAAGTGATTATAAAAAATTATTTTTATTTTCTAGTAGCGCGAACGCGATCGTTTTCCGTCAAATACTGTTTACGCAAACGCACGCTTTTCGGAGTAACTTCTAAATATTCATCGGCATTCATAATACTTAAACCGCGTTCTAAAGTAATCTCCCAAGGCGGAGTTAAATTAATGGCTTCATCGGATCCTGAAGCGCGGACGTTAGTTAACTTCTTACCTTTAACCGGATTAACGGCCATATCATTACCTTTAGCCACGTTACCAATGACTTGGCCCTCATAAACATCAACATTCGGTTGAATATAAATTACCCCGCGTTCCTGTAAATTCCATAACGCAAAGGCCGCCACTTTTCCGGTAATCATCGAAATCATCGAACCTAATTGGCTGCGTTCAATCACGCCGGCATACGGTTTAAAACCTAAAAAATGAGAGCATAGAATTCCTTCACCGCGGGTATCAACCACAAATTCATTACGATAACCTAAAATACCGCGAGTGGGAATTTCAAAAATCAGACGGCTCTGGCCATTGTGATTTTTAAGATCAGTCATCTGTCCTTTACGGCGTGACATTTTTTCAATGACTACTCCGGAACAAGCCTCAGGAATATCAATCGTAATTTCTTCAAACGGTTCCAGTTTTATACCATTTTCTTCTTTAATAATCGCTTCCGGTTGAGAAACTTGCATTTCATAACCTTCACGGCGCATATTTTCCAGCAAGATAGCCACGTGTAATTCACCGCGGCCATAAACTTTAGCAAAATTATTATCAGAAAAATCAACTTTTAAGCCGACGTTTACTTCCATTTCTTTCTCGAGTCGTTCTCTGATTTGGCGGTTAGTAACATATTTGCCTTCGCGTCCCGCAAAAGGTGAACTATTAACTAAAAAATTTAAGCAAATAGTCGGTTCATCAACGGTAATCGCCGGCAGTGGGTCTTGTTCGGTAGTATCACTAATTGTTTCACCAATATAAACATTAGGTAATCCAGCGACCATAACAATATCGCCAGCTACTGCTTCAGGAATTTCTTGGCGAGTCAGTCCCGAAAAAGTAAAAATTTTTGTTGTCCGACCAGTGGTTAAGGTGCCATCTGGTTCTTTAATATAAACATTTTGATTAGGTTTAATGCTGCCCTTGTAAATACGGCAAATAGCACAGCGGCCTAAAAAATTATCATAAGCTAAATTAAACGGTTGCGCGGCTAAAGTAAGCGTCGCCATTTCAGTCGTAGCAGCCGGAGCGACGTGTTCAATAATTTTGTTCAGCAAGGGGTCAAGATTATCTGATTCGTCGGCTAAATTTATTTTAGCGATACCAGCGCGGCCATTAGCATAAACGACTGGGAAATCCAGTTGTTCATCATTGGCGCCTAAATCTAAAAATAATTCATAGACCATTTCTTGAACTTCTTCCGGACGAGCGGCTGGTTTATCAATCTTATTAATCACGACAATCGGCTTTAAACCCAATTCTAAAGATTTTTTTAAAACGAATTTAGTCTGCGGCATCGGCCCTTCTTGAGCATCAACCACCAGTAAAACACAATCAATAGAACGTAAAATGCGTTCTACTTCCGAACTAAAATCAGCGTGGCCGGGAGTGTCCACGATATTTATTTTATTCTCCTTATAAAAAAGACTGCAATTTTTTGAATAAATTGTAATACCGCGCTCTTGCTCGAGGTTATTGCTATCCATACTAGCGCCGGCCTCAGTCATACCATTTTGACGCAACAGAGCATCGGTTAAGGTTGTCTTACCATGATCTACGTGAGCGATAATGGCGATGTTTCGAATTTCCATAGTGATTGTGTTAATTCCAGAAATCTAAAAATTCCCAAAAAATAAATACACGACGTTTTTCGTCGCATAATTTTAAATATAATTAAGCTTTTTTGATTATAATATATATAGCATTTTAAGTCAAGCCAAAAAGGGGATTTAATTAAAAAAGAGGCTTGCTGGAATTGTTCTCAGCAAGCCTCGTTATCAGTGCGTTTTTGTCGTATCGACTGGGGCGATTTGTTTGGGCGCTGGTTTTGTAGTTACAATGGAATCAACGTCAAGTAGTAACCCTTTATTGTAAATAGCGCGATAGTATATAGCGATTTCTGAACCAGCGTCTACCTGACTTTTAGGCATATCAGAGAGATAAAGAAATCGCCCATCGGTAAACTCGACTTTGGGATAAAAACCGGCCGCTGTTTGAATCCTAGGCTCAAACTTTTTAATCACGCCGGTAACCTTTTGCGGATTTTCGTGACCGCAAGAAAAAATTATTAATAACAGAGAAACGGAAACAACAATATACAGAAAATTTTTCATGATAACGTTTTTTTGATTATGAATAATAACAGATAATTATGGGTTCCGTTTAAATTGCTTCAAACGGAACCCATATAAACTATATTTTCTTCCCTACCTCGCTTTTAGCACGGCGGGGGTGTAGCACGCTCGCTCCGTTGATAAAAATTCCGGCACTTTTTAACTCCCTTTGCAGAAAGTCAAAAATGTATTTCCGGGATATTTCAGGTTCAAGCTGCATTTCAAGCGCCTTAATTCCTATATATTGTTGATATAGGACTAAGCTTCTCTCTCCAGCTCTTTCCATGCGTTCCCAAACATCACTCCTCATATTAAATGAGAGGATGCCAGTTTCACCATCGAACTCCCAGTGATGATCATTTCCGGGCAGTTCTTCATAGACGAACTGTAAACCGGTGCATGATCCGGAAACCAGACGACGACGCTGTCCGTAAGGACCGGCAACCGTCATTTTAATTCCTTCACTTGGTTCTTTGGGTTCGGCGGCGTGACTGTCTTTACTCCGACTATATTTCTCCGGAGAAGACGGTACTTTTGATTTATGATCCTGACCGGCTTCTTTCTTAGACGCCGGGGTAAAACCTTTTTTGAAGTTTTTAACCACAGCCAGCAAATGAGGCAAATCATTTTTAATGCTGCTTTCCAAAATGGAAATCGCCACTGCACCAACCGCTTGTAACCATTCGTCTCTTTGACCATCCTTCATGGAAGCGATGGTCGGCTGAGCATAATTTTTAACCCATTCATCCAAATGAATTGCCAGGTTAACTAAATTATCATCCTCCAAAAATTCTTTGCGGTTTTGATGCAGAGAACATTTGTCGGAAACGATTAAACCCTCAAAGGTTCCCGAGGTTAATGTTTGCAGGGTTTCCGGTTTTACATAATCCTCAACGGATTTAGCAAATTCCTTAAACCCAATCCGGAATAAGTCATCCTTAATTCCGATTAATATTTCCCCTTTGCGGCCAGAAGCCAATTTCGGCGAAATATAAATCTCAAAGTAGGTCTGACCAGTTTCGGGCGCACCATAGATAACTGGTTTCATTTTTTCCCCCTGAAATTCAGCGGCCTTAAAAGTAATCTTTTCCGTTTTACCGTCAATATCCTTAATGTAAACCATGACGCTGGCATTAAGCTTCTTCATGGCTTCGGAAAAACGACCGGTAATCAGTCGCTGTAATTCGGTCGCTGAAGCGGTCACGATGCTCCGGTCAACTTTAAATTCACGGACATTTACTTGTGTCCGCCAATTATAGACATCTTTATCCCGCATCGCTTTTCCGGTTCGAGAAAAAATCGCTCGGTTCAGTTCACTATGGGGAATCTCGGGTAAATTCATGTTTTTCAAAATCTTGTCAGAATTGAAAAACCATTTATTGTAACCGTGATTCAAGCCCTTAGGAATTGAAGTGATATCAAATTCCTTGCACTTTCCTAGCGGAGACAACATCCCGATACCAAATTGGCCGAGTTTGTCTTTTCCCTTAAGCGAGTCGCAGACTTTGCTAATCGCTTCGGCAAACTTTTCAGTACTGATACCATCGCCATCATCACGAACTTTGATGTCTCGTCTCTGATGATCGATAATAACCGCAATATCTTTGGCGTTTGAATCCAGAGAGTTCTGAACCAACTCCAAGATTACGCTCACAATCGTAGGATAAAGGTTCACAATGTAACCCAGAGCTTTACCCACGTGTATTCCCATTTTATAATTCATTTACTTCCCTCCCTTTTTTTGGTTTAACCTATAATTTTCCAAGGCCTTCTCACTGCACAAGGCGTTAAGCTTTTGGCTTAACCGATGAACAACATTCGAAGAGGCAAATAAAGCAAAATTTGTCCGCGCTAAATTGTCGCGCAAATTTTTCCTTTCACCCTCAGTAGAAACTGCCAAATAATTATCCAACTCTTTCTCTAAGGTAAAGGCGTTAGCGGCAGCGGCCACAATCAAATTAAAAACACGATCGTGGTTAATTGTTTCTGCCGAAAAAACGGTCTCTGGTTTCAGGCCAGAATTTCTGCCAGATTCTGATTTTTTAATTTCAGATTTAATGCCAGAAATAAACATGGCATTTGCTTTTGCGATTAATCTCTGACCATTTTCACCTAAAAACCGGCTGCCTCTCAAATTACGCCCAAAGGCATCTCTGCTTAAGTGCGTTTCATTAAGATAGTCTTCAATCGTCGCCTTCTCAGATAACAATATGCGAATCGTCGTCCGATTCGATTCCGGTAAATTAGAATAACCATCAACAACATAGCCGACAGTCTCCAAAACAGCGGCTATCTTAAAAAACAGCATTGAGTTGCCAACGACTCCTTTTTCGATATAACTTTTTAGTTGCTCCTGATTTATTTGTAATAAACGTGGAACATCTGGATTAACCTGCCAATAATCGGCTAAACACTTCTCTATTTTCATAATATATAGTTATTAAATTGTTAATATACAAATTCCAATAAACCTAGCATTTTATCAAAATAATGTCAAGACCATTTAGGCCTAAAAAATCATCTTTTGTTTATAAAAAATTCAGCCTCTTTATTTTATAATTAAACATAATTTAAATTAAAAAATAAAACGTATGAAAATTTTAATTGTTGAGGACGAGGCTTCAATTGCGAAATTTATTAAAGCCAGTTTAGAAAGCCAATTATACATTGTCGATGTGGCCAGTGATGGTGAGAGGGGTGCGCTGCTTGGCCGTACCGGGGCTTATGATGTGATTATTTTAGACTATTTGTTGCCCAAGAAAAATGGTTTGGAAGTGATTAAAGAAATCCGCCGCGACAAGCACACTCCCATTTTAATGCTGACTGTGGCTGGTGATTTTGACTGCAAAGAAAAAGCTTTTAATTTTGGAGCGGATGATTTTTTAACTAAGCCCTTTTTACTCGAAGAGTTATTTTTGAGATTAAAAGCTTTAACTCGCCGGCCGCCGAATATAACTAACGAGAAATTACGAGTGGAAACTTTAAGTTTAGATACAAGAACAAAAGTAGTCAGGCGCCAAGGCAGAATAATTAATCTGACCCGAAAAGAATATTCTATTTTAGAATATTTGATGCGCCATCGCGGCCAAGTTAAATCGCGAGAAACAATTATGGAAAGTGTTTGGGATATAAACTTCAATACCTTTTCTAATGCGCTTGATGCTCACATTGTCAATTTGCGCCGTAAAATAAAACCGGATAATGAATGCGAATTGATCCATACTTTTTCCGGCCGCGGTTATAAATTAGATGACCAGAAATTTTAACATCTCTTCCAAAATCTCCCGATTATTAGAAAGCCGGGGCACTTTATGTTGTCCGCCTAATTTATTTTTATCAGCAAGCCAGTCATAAAACAAACCGGAACGAGCCACGATAATTTTGGGCGGCGCTAAAGTGATATTTTTATAGCGCTTCGCCTCATAGTCAGAATTAAGACTCTTTAAAGCATCGTCTAAAACAGTTTGAAAACGAGTTAAATCCTGCGGTTCTTTGGCAAATTCAATTAGCCATTCATGGCCGCCTTTTTGAGTTTCCGTCATAAATATCGGCGCCGCGCTATATTCTTTGGCTTGGGCGCCGGTCCGCTCGCAGGCTAAAGTAATCGCTTGATCGGCATTATCTACCATCAACTCTTCCCCAAAAACATTAATAAAATGTTTAGTCCGGCCGGAAATTTTAAAATAATACGGTTTCAACTTAGTAAATTGAATGGTGTCGCCGATAAGATAACGCCACAAGCCGCCGCTGGTGGAAATTACTAAAGCATAGTTGCAACCCAACTCTACTTCGGAAATGGTATAAACTTTTGGATTAGTTTTTTCAAGTTCTTCAAGCGGAATAAACTCATAAAAAATCCCATAGTCTAACATCAACAACATATTGTTTTGAGCGCTGTCATCGGCGGCACCGAAAAATCCTTCAGAAGCATTATAAATATTTATAAAATTCATGTCCGGTCCGCAGATTTTTTTATATTGTTCCTGGTAAGGACCGAAAGCCACGCCGCCATGCATAAATAATTCTAAATTCGGCCAGACTTCTTTAATCGAAGCCACGCCTTTTTCGTTTAAAATCCGGCGCAGTAAAACCAGCATCCAAGAAGGCACACCGGCTAGCGCCACAACGTTTTCATCTTTGGTAGTTCTAATTATTTCTTTTAATTTAGCCTCCCATTCATCCATTAAGGCGACTGACAGTTCCGGGGTGCGGCCAAATTCCGCCCAAAAAGGTAAATTATCCATTAAAATAGCTGACAAGTCGCCGCAATAATTATTGGGGTTAAGTTCATCTTGGCGTTTCGATCCGCCCAGGCTTAAGGTCTTGCCGGTAAACAATTTAGTTTCCGGATGGTTTTTGGCATACATCGCCACGACATCTTTACCGCCTTGATAATGGCACTCTTCCAGAAAATCTTCAGTCACCGGAATAAATTTACTTTTATCATTAGTGGTTCCGGAAGACTTAGCAAACCATTTAATTTCTCCGGGCCACAGCACATCCGCTTCCCCCTGGCGCGCTCTATCTATCCAAAGTTTTAAATCATCATAAGAAGATAGCGGCGTATTATCACGAAAAATATTTAAGGCTTCGGTGAAGTCCTTAGTTAAATTAACCGCTTTAAAATTATGAGCTTCACCCCAAGCGGTATCAGCTGCTTTATCGGTTAAGTAGTGGAACATTTCAATCTGCACTTCCTCGGGATATTTTTTAAACAATTCAATATCCGAAAGCCGGCGGATAAAAGGAAACGACAAAATGGAATTAAGAATTGACATAAGAGGGGCTAATTTAATATGACCTTATCGTATCATACTTGCCCAAATCATCAAATATCCATATTATATAGATAATTATGTCACCCCTACTCCAAGTCAACAATCTAGCCAAAGAGTATGGCGGAAAAGTAATTTTTTCCGGCCTGTCTTTTAGCATTTTCACTAAACAAAAAATCGGCGTTATCGGACGAAATGGCGCCGGCAAATCCACTCTATTTAAAATTATTTTAGGCCAGGAAAAAGCGGATAGCGGTGAAATTATCTTAAGCAGCGAAGCGATAGTCGGCAGTATTGAACAAGATAGTGACTTTTTACCTGGTGAACTGGCGATTGATTATTTAAAAAGAAAGAGCCATCAGGAAGATTGGCAGTGCCAAAAAGTGGCCAGCGAGTTTCGTTTTGATGAAGATAAATTAAATAGTTTAGTTAGCGAACTATCCGGCGGCTGGCAGATGCGTTTGAAATTAAGCGCCATGCTGCTACTAGAACCGAATCTTTTTTTACTTGATGAACCGACTAATTATTTAGACTTAGGCACGATATTACTTTTGGAAAATTTTTTAAAAAGTTATCGTGGCGCTTTTCTAATTATTTCGCACGATCGTGAATTTTTGAAAAATACTTGTACGGAAACAATAGAAATTACCTCGCATCGCTGTATTTCTTTTCCTCAAGGCATTGAAGCTTATTTAGCCTTTAAAGAACAGCGGCAAATTAGCGACCAAAATCTTAATAAGAAAATTGGCCGCGAACAAAAGCATCTGCAAAAATTTGTCGACCGCTTCCGTTATAAGGATTCTAAAGCCAAACAGGCCCAGGCCTTTATTAAAAAAATTGACCGCCTGGAAGTCCATAAGATAAGTATCGAACATAATGCCAGCACCGCCCGAATCACCATGCCGCTAGTTGAGAAATTAAAGAAGACTATTTTAAGTGTTGATAATTTAAGCATCGGCTATAACCACAAGGCCTTGGTGAATGATTTAGATTTTATTGTAAAAGGCGGTGAACGAATAATTATTGTCGGCGATAACGGCCAAGGTAAAACTACTTTGCTCAGAACCCTAAGCGAAGATCTGCCAGTAATTGCCGGAGGCTTTTCTTGGTTTACTGGTTTAAAACGCGGCTATTACGGACAACAATCGACTCTTACATTAAACCAAGACGAACAGGTTGGTGAATATTTAAGACGCCTGGCTTCTAGCGATTTAAAAACTGAAAAGGTTTTACAAATGGCCGGTGATTTTTTGTTCCGCGATGAAGATTTAAAAAAACCAATCGGCGTTTTAAGCGGCGGCGAAAAATCTAGATTAGTACTCGCTGGGTTATTACTGAGCAAGCCGGATATTTTAATTTTAGATGAACCTAGCAATCATCTTGATTTTGAAACCGTGGAATCTTTAGGCTCGGCTTTGCAAGACTATAATGGCGTTTTACTGTTTACCAGCCATGACCGGACTTTTGCTAATTTGGTGGCCACCGGAATTATTGAGTTAATGGGCGGTCAGGCCAAACGTTATTATCATGGTTATGAAGATTATATTAATCAGTTAGAAAAAAGACTGGAACTAAGTTCCCTGTTAAAAGATTTTGTACAGCTAGATAAACCCAAGCCCGTCTATTTGGAAAACAAAGAACGACAGAAGCAACTTAAGAGTTTGGAAAATAAATTGGTTAAATTACAAGCGGAACTAAAGGCGATATATAAATATTTTGAAGACCACCCGATAAACTACGACCAAAATAAATTAACTGAGCTAGAAGAAATAAAAAAACAGATAGAAAATACAGAGGCAAAATGGCTTAACCTGGTTGAATAAAAATAATTGAGAACTCCCGCCGACATTGACTTATTTATTTTTTAGTAGTATAATGACAATATCATTATGAAGAAGACCCTGGTGCGGATACGTCCCCATTGGGGGCTTTTTTTATTAATTCAGAAAACTTATGATAGTGTTCATTTAAAAAAGTAATTTTTACATTTTTATTTCTTAGTAATATGGAACACTTATCTTTATCTGGTGAAATAATACAATGAATAGAGTTGTTTTCCTTTAAAAATTCCACCAAACAGCCGAAGTCGCCGTCTCCAGTTATTAAAATACAAGAATCAAAAGAATTTGTGTGGAAATCAGTGGTATTTTTAAGAACGAGCTCGGCATCACAATTTCCTTTAATTTTTTCTCCAACAGAGATTGTCTGTTTAAAAATTAAAATATAGCCGCACGTTTGCAGATACTCATAAAATTTTACTCTCTCGGGAACTAAGCCTATAAATAAATATACAAAAGTTGGATTATATTTTTGTCTAATCCAGCCTCTAAATTTTTTATAATCAATCTGAAAACCAAGCTCTTTGGCCGAGCGATGTAAATTATTTCCATCTATATAGATATTGATTTTATTCATATACAGTATAGTAACAAAATATTCAAATATTGTAAAAATATTGTAAATTTGGTAAGGTTAAACAATAAATAATCTAAACGTATGAACAAAAAAATATTATTTTTGTCTATTTTACTATTTTTACTGGGCTTAACTTTTTCTGGCTGTTCTTATAAAAAAGATTTATTTATTGATAACAACACATCATCTACAACGTCATATAAAAAAGTCTTATCAACAACACCAAGTTCCACCACAAAAATAATTAAACCAAAAGCATTACTAACCGCCGTTAAAAGCGAATTCGGTCCAAGACGTTTCAAATGTAGTGACGGACCCGTAAAGCTTTCTAATATATCAGAGGGTGATTATTTTGATTCATACAAGATTAGTAAGTTAAATTATACTACTTCTGATAATGGCCGTCTTCTTGGGCTTGGTTACGAACTTGATGGTGAACAAACTTTTATAGGTCACATCTCTGTTTCTTTTGAGTACGGCAGTCGTATCTGGTTTGAACCCGAAAAACCAATTTTAGAATTTTACTATACCGAGACCTCAGGTTTAGTTTATGCTGAATGTAATAAAACTTCATTTAGTTTAAACACAACGGAAGATTCGGGATGTGAAACTATGCTTAATGAAAAAGGAGATTTTATAGGCTTAGAAAAATGTAGTTTTAAGTCATCAGATAAATTACCAAATTTTAATAATTTTTGGGTTACAGCTAAAGACAAAGATAATTATCCTAAAAAAGTTATTATAAAAGTTAATAATTTCTCTTCTGGTTTTAGGGTCGGAGGAGAAGGGGGCACATCAGCTACCTTAGTAGACATTATAAAAGTTATCGATTAATTATTTGCTTCTTACAAAAAAGACTCCATTATTTTGGGTCTTTTTTAAAAAACTTTTTATTCTTTAATTCTTTAGGCAAATATTCTTGGTTGCTTGAATCTTCAAGCGGCGTATATTTATAACCTTTGCCGTAATTTAAATCTTTCATCAGTTTTGTTGGCGCATTTCTAATGTGCAGCGGTACTGGTAAATTTCCGCTTTTGGCGACTTCAGCTTTAGCCAGTTCGTAAGCCTCATAAGCCGCAATACTCTTAGGCGACTTAGCTAAATAGGCGGCGCAGTGGGCTAAAATAACACCGCACTCCGGCATCCCAATTTTATGGCAAGTATCATAAGTGGCATTGGCCAGAAGTAGCGCACTGTTATTAGCCAGTCCGATATCCTCAGAAGAAAAACGAATTAAACGCCGCGCGATATATAAGGGATCTTCCCCGGCTTCGAGCATTCTCACCACCCAATAAATCGCCGCATTAGCATCACCACCTCTCATCGATTTATGAAGCGCCGAAATAATATTATAATGTTCCTCTCCATTTTTGTCATACAACAAATTTGGTTTATTAATTATCTGCTTAACCAACTCCGAAGTAATAGGCCGACCATCAGCACCAGCACTCTCGAGTATATTTAAAGCTTTGCGGGCATCGCCATTGGCCAGTCGCGCGATTAAATTCCAAACATCTTTTTTAGCCTTAAATCCTAAAGACTTCGCCGCCCGAGTAATAACAATAGACAAATCAGCTTCAGATAAAGCCTCTAAAACTACCACTTTTACGCGAGATAACAAAGCGCCATTGACCGCGAAACTGGGATTTTCGGTAGTGGCTCCAATTAAAATAATGGTGCCATTTTCCACTTGAGGCAGCAGGGCGTCTTGCTGGGCTTTATTCCAGCGATGAATTTCGTCGATAAACAAAATTGTTTTAGTGCCTAAGCGTTTCGACTTGCGCGCCCGGTCAACAATTTCCATCAAGTCTTTTTTGCCATTTTCCGTGGCCGAAATCTGAATAAACTCGGCTTTAGTTTCTTTGGCAATAATAAGAGCCAGGGTCGTCTTACCGCTGCCGGGCGGACCCCAAAATAATAAAGACGGCACCTGATCACTATAAATAGCTTTGTAAAGCCAAGCGTCGGAACCGATAACTTGATGTTGGCCGACAAAATCCGCCAAAGTTTTAGGCCGGAAGAAAGCGGCTAGTGGTAGATTATTTTCCATATTTAATCGGATAAATTTGGCGATGTTTTATTACCTTGCGCCAGGTCGGAACCAGCGAAGCTAAAAATAATAAAAATAGAATGGGTAAGGCCCAAAGTAAAATTTTATTTTGACCGGACAATATCAAGCTGCCGACTATTTGTAAGGTAAATAAAAATGATAATGATAATTCTTTGCCCTTATGCCATTGCTCTTTAAGCTGTGCGCTCTCTTGATGATTAATTTTAAAATAAGGAAACAGCAAAAACATCGCGTAGACCAAGGCTAAAACCGCCGGCCAGAGATAAGCAAAATCCGGGTGAAAATAAAAAGCCGCCAGTAGCGACATAGCTAAAGTTAGAAGCGGAAACCATTCGGTTTTTAGATTTGGTTCGGTGGGATTTTTCATAAAATTTTTGCCCTTTATCTTTATTAAGGGTATCAATTATCGCTAAATTTGTAAATTGAGCAACAAAAAACCGCAGAGCGCATCATACGGTTTAAATTTTCAACAACTGGTTTTAGTCGGCGTCCGGGCAAATAAGCGCCATAGGACAGGAAGCACAATCTTTATGATTGTTTTTTACTTCCGGGATGGCGACAATTTTCCAGTCTTTACGAACACCGAGCTTTTCATTTTTGACAGTTAGTGTTCCTAGTCGATGATAAATACTGCTCCAGAGCAAAGCATTATATGCTTCATGGGCAGATTTGTTCAAGAACTTTTGGACGTAATCGCCCTCCTCTTCGGTTTCAATTTCTTTTTCAACAAGACCATTATGTATTTCTTGAACTTGTCTAGCGGCCGTGAGAATTGCTTTCTCGTAATCAGATAGTTCTCCAATAACGATTTCGCTATCCCTTACAATGTCCAGCGGATAAACAAATTCTCCCGCCTGGAAGATTTGATTTACCAGATCCAAAATTGTATCTGCCTGACCATCTTGCAAATTTTTCATGATTTATTTTTTTAAGGTTACACAAAAATTATTAAATTAATGATATTAAACTGATTGTTGAATCTATCTATTAGATAAACTCAACAATCAGTTCAATGGCCTTGTTTTTTAAGTTACTAAGTAACATAAAATGCTATCGTAATATCATAATTATGTCAAATGCGGTTTGAGCTCAAAGAAAAAGACCGCTATAAGTTATTAACGGCCTCTCTATTTTTTAAACTTAATGATTATTTTTGGCGTTCCCACTTCGACATTAATTTTTCGGATATTGGAAAAATATTTTTCCGAAAAATCAATCTGGCTGACAATTTTCTGCGCTAACTCCAAAAATGAAATTTGTCCATTATCCCAGCGGACAATATCCATCTTTAGATTCTCTGTTTGCGAAACTTGAATAGTCGGATTAAACATATGCAGAGCCGAAAAATATCTGATCTTAGATTTTCTAGGCGTAGTAATCTTTAGCTTCTTTTGAAAGTCAGCGATTTTAAACGGTCCCAAAAATTTGTACTCAATAATCAAGGGGATTAAAATCGTATTTGAAGCATTCATTTCAATTTTTAACTCCGCTTCAATTAGTTTAATTTCTCCACCTTTTATTTCTTTAATCCACTCGTTCGGTAATTTAATAACCGTAACCTTGGGTTTTCCTAAAGCCGGACCGTCATAATTTTCAATCCGATTTTTTTTGTAGTGCAAAATAATAATTTCGTTTTTATTCTGCTTTAAAATGGTCAAGTCCAATTTAATAAAAATTACTACGGCCAAAGAAATCAAAAGATTAAGGCCAAAAACTATAATCGCTATAGCGGCGATTTCTTCCCATTGCCCCACACCGATAGTCAGTGCCATCAGACACACAAATAATATGAGTTTTTTCATTTTTTCAATTTTTAAAGTTCTGTCTATATTATAGCCACATCTTTATTTAAATAGCAATTTTGACAAATATAAGGTATAATTACCGGTATATTAAGATTAATTCTATGACTAATAAAACCAAAAAAATAATTATTATTGGCGCGGTTGTCGCTTTAGCTTTTATTGTTTTTTTAATTAGCAGCAAGCCGGCGGCTTCAATTAAAAAAGATGAGGTGCAAATAATTCAGATGACCGAATCAGCCAATGGTTATGCACCCAATACATTCACTATCAAAAAAGGTGTCCCGGTCCGCTGGGAAATTGAGGCTAGTTCAGATAGAACCTGTGCGAGCGCCCTTTTAGTTCCTGACTATCAAATCCGTGCCTTCTTAACACCAGGAAAAAACGTTGTTGAATTTACACCGCAAAAAACTGGGCCAATCGGTTTCTCTTGCTCGATGAGAATGTTCACCGGAACCTTTAATGTCATTGAATAACTTCCCAAATAAAAATAGCACCTTAAAATAAAAAGGTGCTATTTTTTAAAACTATTAACAATTAATTTTTTAATTCGAAACCAGCCCATACAAAATGCATCATGTCAAAAGCGGTTTTTGTTTCCGGTAAAATCCCGGCCACAATTACATTATTACCAAAGAAGTTATCAATCGTATCTCCGACCTTATTAATAAGCTTTTTGGCAATCATCATTTTAGCCTCGCTTGAGCCAACGTAAATCGGCAAGTACCTTTTATTACCCAACACCACCGGTTCAAAACCAGCGATGTTATCCTTTAATTTTTCCGGTATATTGCCAGCGGTCACAAAATAAAAGCTTTTGATAATTTCTTTTTCGGCTACATATTTTACTAAAGCCGCTGAGGTCATTTTGGATAAAGTAGCCTTATTTACAAAATGATACATATCAATAAAAGTTCCGGTTGGCTCAAGAATACCGACAATTTTTACGCTCGGCAAGCCAAACAAATCTTTGGCATAATCTCCCGGACCCTTAATTAACTTCTCTTCCTTCATAGCGGCTGCTTCCTCATAACCAATTACCATTTCATCATTGCCCAGAGCCAAAGTTCCTTCACTAGCTTTAAGGGCGCCAGGAAAATTATCAACACCTAAAAATAATTCTGGATCACCGCTTTCGAAATTTAATTTAGTTTGATTGCCAGCGACAAAATTATTTATTGCAGTAGCGGTTTGGACTGATACAATTTTCATTCCCGGGTTTTCCATACCTGAACTAAGTTTGGCAAACTCAAAGAAACCAAAAGTAAATATCACAACCATAATAAGCGGAGCGACTAAAGATAAATAATTTCTTTTATTCGGCTTGAAATATCTAAGCAGTAATGAATTGCCAACCACTGAGATAGAACTCATGGCCATTGCTAAGCCAGCTAACTCCGGTTTGAGTACTAAGCTAAAACCAATAAACACACGGGCGGCAATCGGAATCCCAATAACATTATAAAACAGCGCAAAAAACATATTCTGTTTAATCTTGCTCATTGTTTCTCGAGATAACTCAAAAGCCGTGACCACATCATTTAAATCATTTTTCATAATTACAATGCCACCGGTTTCCATCGCGACATCAGTCCCTGAACCCATAGCAATTCCTAAATCCGCCTGTGCCAGTGCCGGGGCATCATTAATACCATCACCGACCATCGCCACTTTATTTTTATTCTGTTGCAATTTTTTAACCTCATTAGCTTTATCTTCCGGCAGTACTTCAGAAAGAACATTATCAATTCCAACAGCCACGGCAATCGCCCGCGCCGTGCGTTCGTTGTCTCCGGTAATCATATAAACGGCGATGCCCAGTTTTTTTAATTTAGCCACTGCTTCAGCGGAAGTACTTTTTACCGTATCCGCTACGGCCACAGCACCTAATATTTTTTCTTTAGTTGCCAGAATCATCGCCGTCTTGCCCTGCTCTTCCAATTTTATTAATTTACGATTTATCTTATCAATGGAGAATCCTAGGGTTTCCATCATTAATCTTCGGTTGCCAAAATAATATTCGGCGTCCTCAATAATACCTTGAACTCCGTGTCCGGCAATGGCTGAAAAATTTTTTACTTCTGCCAGACTAATCGATTCTTCATTGGCGTAAGAGTAAATCGCTTCCGCGAGCGGATGCTCGGATTGCTTTTCTAAACTCGCGGCAATCATTAAAATTTCATCTTCATCAATATTTTCAAAGGCAATAATATCAGTTACTTCCGGCTTGCCATTAGTCAGTGTCCCCGTCTTATCAAATATCACGGTATTAATATGACAAGCGGCTTCAAGCGGTTCTCCACCTTTAACTAAAATGCCATACTCTGCCCCTTTACCGGTTCCGACCATCAGCGAGGTCGGAGTAGCCAGTCCTAAAGCACAAGGACAAGCGATGACAATCACCGAAGTAAAAGCCATCAAAGCAAAGGATAAAGTAGCCCCTAATAAGAAAAACCAAATTAAAAAAGTAATAATCGCAATACTAATTACTACCGGAACAAAAACCGCGGAAATTTTATCAGCGAATCCTTGAATCGGCGCTTTAGATCCTTGAGCGTCTTCAATCAAGCGGATAATTTGGGCGAGCGTAGTTTCACTGCCTATCTTGTTAACCACAAATTCAAAGCTGCCAGTTTTATTCACGGTCGCTCCTACCACATTGTCGCCTTCTTTTTTTTCAACCGGCAAGCTTTCGCCGGTAATCATCGACTCATCAATCGCTGATGAACCTTTAACAATTTTTCCATCAGTCGGAATTTTTTCACCTGGACGGACAATAATAATATCGCCATGGACAACATCCTCGATTGCAATATCTGAAGTGACGCCGCCTCGAATAACCCGGGCGGTTTTAGCCTGGAGTCCCATTAATTTTTTAATCGCATCGCCGGTTTTACTCTTAGTTCTATTTTCTAGCCACTTGCCTAAAATCACAAAAGTAATTAGATAAGCCGCGGTTTCAAAATATAATTCCGGAATTTTTCCCCCTTGGCCGATTATTGATCCGGTTCTGATAAAGTAATTTACGAAATTAACAAAACTATAAATAAAGGCGGTTGAGGTGCCAATCGCAATCAGACTGTCCATATTAAAGGTCTTCATCTTAAGCGAGGCCCACATTCCTTTATAAAATCCCGCGCCGATAATAAACTGAATCGGAATAGTTAAGACCAAAGAAATAATTCCGACATAAGGCAAAACCGCAACCTTGCCGGGAACGCTAAAAAAGTCGAGCAGCATGAAATAAAGCATCGGCAAACTCAAAGCAAAACTAAACCAAAACTTCCTCGAATAACTTTTAGTTTCTTGGGCGTGTTTACGCCTCTCATAATCAGTGTCTTTAGCATCGACTAACTCCGCTTTATAACCGGCGCGAGATATCGCTTCAATTAATTTTTGGGTATTCGCCTGAGATTCATTATAAACAATACTGGCTTTTTCCGCCGCAAAATTTACGTTAGCCGAACTGACTCCCGGAACTTTCTTAAGCGACCGTTCAATGATATTGGCGCACGATGAACAGTGCATGCCAAAAAGAGATAAATTAACTCTCTGATTATTGTTAGGTGTTACTTTTTCTATTTCAGGTTGAACTGCTAACTGAGCAGTATTAGATGTGGAGACGGTTTTACCAATCTGATTTACTATTCGTTCGATATCGGGATGATTTTCCGGAATGATGAATTCCGCCGTTGTCTTAGTTTCTAGCCTCACCTTGAGCGGCTCTGTACTTTTAGAGATTGTGATATTATTTTCGCCATTAATAATTTCCGCCTGATAACCAGAATTTTTTATCGAATTAATTATATCAGCCGTACTATTTTTTAAGTCATCAAGCATTAACTCTCCAGCGCCGGTTTTAAAATCAATTTTAATTTCACTAATTCCGGGCAGTTCCAACAAATCTTCTTTAATAATTGTTTCGCAAGAACCACAGTGCATGCCCTCTATTTTTAATAATATTTTCTTATTCATATTTATTTAATTATTAAATAATCGGTACCCGCCAAACTTTTTTGAAGAGCGTCTAAATCAATTTCGACATCGCTTAAAATTTGCGTGTTTCCGGTCGTTAAATCAATATTAGCTTCTCTTACGCCTGGCACTTTCAAGAAGCGCTTGGTAGCAATCTTAACACAAGCTTCACAATTTAAACCTTCTAACTTAAATTTTATATCATTCATATTATTAAATTATTATTGGACTTTTAAAGTTCCATGGGGGATGTTCATGGCGCAAGTGATTAAATAAGTACCGGGGGTTTCTGGAGTAAATTCCATTACAACAGTTTCACCGGCCACAAAACGCTGAGCGTTAGGATATAGTGATTGAATTTCGATACTCCCCATACAGCCAACGCCATCTTCCTTAGCCAGCACTTCAAAGCGCACCGGCTTGCCCGCTTTAACGGTAAAACTATTAGGTTGGACATCTTGGGATACCGTATAAGTAGCTTTAATTATTTGGACATCGCTAACTTGGGTCGCTGGCGTATCAATTATGTTGGGTGTAGTCTTTGCTCCGCCGCCACAACTGCCGCCACTGCCGCCACAACCACAACCACCGCTGCTAGATCTAGCTGCTCCGCCGCCGCCACAGCTGCCGCCGCTGCTTGGTTGAGTAACAGCCGCTCCGCAACTGCCGCCGCTTCTAGCTACTGGTGCTGGAGTATTTAAATCACTGGTGGTGGGATCAGCGCCATCATAGACGTTAAAGACGCCGGTATACATTCCCATTGAACAAGAGAAAGCTAATTTGCCAACGGTATCAGGAGTAAACTCAATAATATTTTCCCCGGCTTCTAAATTCTTACTGATGTTTAATTTAGGAATCATAATCGAACTAGCACAAGAATATGGTGCCTGAGCATTAATTATCCATTTAACCGGAACGCCTTTTTTAATCGAAAATTTATTAGGCGAATAGCCATTATTATTTTCTTCCATCCGCACTATTTGGACGCCATTTTCTAAAGTAACATTGGAGTCACTGACAATATTTGACTCACTAACACTATTACCGCCAAAACTATCAACACTTAAACTTGCCAAAGTATAGCCATTATTTAAATTGAACAAAGAAAAGAAAATAACAGCGAGACCGGCCACCTTAAAAAATCTATCTTTAAATTTACCTTGGATCAAAGAAGTGAGCCCGCCGATACTAAGTAATCCCGGGGCAGTACCTAAAGCAAATAAACCCATAATCATTGCCCCGGACCAAAAACTACCAGTGCTTACGGCATAAAGCTGCATCGCTTGAGTAAAGCCGCAAGGCAAGAAAAAAGTCAGCCCGCCCATAATCGCCGCGTTTATCGGACTATACTCTTTAGTTTTATGGCTGGCACCAAAAAATTTGGCCACGCCTTTAGGCAGAGTTAATTTAAATTTATTAAGACGCGGAAAAATTCCTATTAACTGCAGGCCCATAACCAACATTACAACCCCCACTAAAATAGTTAAGATACTATTGGTAAAAGTCGAAAATTTAAATACGGTTCCCAGTATGCCCAGGAGTCCGCCTAAAACAGCATAAGAAATTATCCGGCCGGCAATAAAAAATAAGTGAGGCCGAAATTTTTGTGACGGCGTAGCGGTCGGATGGCCTTCAGCAAATTTAGCCGAAACGCCTAAAATTAAACCGCCAACCAGCGCCATGCAAGTTGAGAAGCCGGCCACGAGCCCGATTAAAACAATCAAGCTCCAGCTCGGACTGCTTAAACTTGAACCTAAATTTATATTGAATAAACCAGCTCCTTTTAAGACTAAAAAAGCGGCCATTAAAAATAAAAAGGCAACCCCTAGATCAATATATTCTTTTTTGTTAGTAGTAAGCAGCGGCAATTTATCAGAGTAACCGATTTCATAACCGGCCGCTTTGATTGCTTTATGCAAAACGCTGACATCGCTTAGGCCGCCATTATGATAGACAATCGCTTCTCCGGTTTTGTAATTGATATCAACTGATTTAACCTTAGGAATTTCTTTAAGATTTTCTTCAATTAAAAGCTCGCAAGACCGGCAATGCATGCCTTTAATCGGTATTTTTATATATTTATTATGAGACATAAAAAAATTATTATTATTATTTTAGACACGACAAAAAGATAACAGACACCTGCTATAAAATAATAATTTAAATTTAGATACGAAGAATAGTCGTTTGAATCGAGGATATTTCCGGCGGCGGCAAGATCGGAATATTATAAATAGCTATTTCAGGAGTAATTTTTAAAATTTGATTTTCACTAAAAAAGATAGCCGGAATAAATTTGCTGATTTCGGAATATTTGGAAGAAGCATTGAATATAGAATGCCCTTCGCTAGAACAGCAGGAAGAAATAGAATTATGGTGGCTGGATATCTGTAAATTATTCGTCTGTTGGTTTCCACAGACATCAGGGCTCATTGCCATCTCATTGCTTAAAGAGGCGGCCTCAGCAAAGTTGATTTTAAGTATCGGACTAAGCAGAATATGGAAACAAAAACCGCTAGCCATAAAAAAAACAGCAGATAAAATAAATACGGCCACAGTTTTAATAAAATATTTTTTCATCTAAATAAATTAATTTATCTTCCTAAATACTTGCTCCAGTTCTTTAATCGCTTTTTCCTTGCCGTTAGATTGAACAGCTTTAACTACGCAGTGGCTGATATGATTTACGAGTAATACTTCCTCGGCTTTTTTAATGGCGCTGCGCACCGCCGCGGTCTGCTGTAAAATATCAATGCAATAAACCCCGCCCTCGACCATGTCAATTATTTTTTTAAGATGGCCGCTCGCTATTTTGAGGCGGCGGGCGACATTTTGTTTAGGCGTCAGCGGTTCTTTTTTCATAGAATTTTTAGCATACCATACCCTTAGGGGGAGGATATGAATATTTTACATCAACTTGATCCTTGAGTCAATTATTTTTTCCAAACATGCTTCGGATGGCGCAGCCGATATTCTCTAATGGCCTCGCTTAACACATTATTATAGTGGCAGCCTTTATAAGCTCCGACAATGATGGCTAAATCCTGACGGCTCAGATTTGGATCAATCTTTTTAAGCATTAACTCAAAAATTTGATAGGGGTCGCCGTTTAACAAATCATCGGCAGTTCTAATTCCCACTTTGGTTAAACGTGAAGCAGTTTGCAGGCTTATGTTAGGCAGATCAGTTAAACGCTGAGAAACTTTATAGGGCTGAGCAAATAACATATTTTATCTTTAAAATTATAATTCAATTATAATGGAATATTTTTTAAAACAAAAGGCAGACTTTTTGAGCCTGCCTGGTGTATTATCTCGGTTTTTTAAAACCGGGTTTAGCTTTAGAGCTAAATGGTCTAGCGGGACGATTGCCCCCGGCTTTCTTAGGTCCATAGCTGGGTTTAGAAGAATGAGAAGTCCAAGTATCGGACGATTTTTTTGGTCGAGGATTTGAACCTTCATAAGCGGATCCGGAAGTTGATTTGTATGAAGATGGTCCAGAATATGCCTTGTCGGAACTTGGCCTTCCGGAATGATATGATGAAGGGCGAGCGGCTCCAGCGTAAGCTGTCTTAGTAAAAGTTCTGGGTTTTGAGCCTTGATAGGCCGAAGGTCTAGCGGTTCTCGGGGTGGGCGCATCTTCCACAAATTTAAAGGTGCCAAAATCCGGTTTGTTATTAAATTTAGGCAAGTGATTGAGTCTTTGATCGCGGTCAAAATTATCTTTTCCCTCATTTTTGGAATATTTTTTTGACCCGTCATTAAAATTACGTTTTACTTCTGGCGCCTGACCAAATTTTTTGTACGGCGCTTTAACAGAAGCAGCGGCTGGAAAACTTGATCTTTTTCCCTGCTCATATCCTGGGCGAGAAGTAAATCGTGAGTTTGGTTTCGAACCGAATCTTTTTCCTTTATTGGTACTCGGACCAAAACTTTGCGGCTCAGCATATTTAGTTAGCGCGATAGGTTGATTAATGATTCTTTCAATATCACGGATATCTTTAGCTTGATCAGGGGTAGCAAAAGAAATTGCCTTACCCGATTTTCCAGCGCGACCAGTTCGGCCAATACGATGAACATAGTCGGATAATTTATCCGGCAAATTATAATTAACGACCAGTTCGATGCCGCTGACATCAAGTCCGCGAGCCGCAATATCAGTCGCTACTAGAACTCTGGCTTTACCTGATTTAAAATCATCTAAAGCGCGGCGACGTTGGCGAAGCGATAAATTAGAATGGATTTCTTCAGCCGTGTGGCCGAATTTTCTAATTGCTTCCGTAAGTCCGGAAACACTATGTTTGGTGCGGACAAAAATTAAAACTGAACCTTTATAATCATTTAAAACTTTTTCTAAATGTTTAATGCGGTCATCTTTGTGCATAATATACATTTCCTGATCAACTTTTTCAGCCGTTGTCCCTGACGGAGCAGTTTCCACACTAACCGGCATTTTCATGTGGTTAGCGGTTAACTTAACAATTGATAAGGGCATGGTCGCGGAAAATAACATCGTCTGTCTCTCAGTGGGCATCTTTGATAATATTTCTTCAACTTGAGGCGCGAAGCCTAAATCAAACATCATGTCCGCCTCATCAAGCACTAAAACTTTAATATCATTTAACGTTAAAATTTTGCGTTTTAAAAAATCAATCAAACGACCGGGGGTCGCGATAATAATATGAGGGTTTTTGCGAAGAGCATAAAGCTGGCGCTCCTGAGCTTCGCCGCCAATAAAGGTCGCGGTTTTAAGTCCTAAGGAAGTACCTAATTTCTTTAAATTATCTTCGACTTGAAGAGCAAGTTCGCGCGTTGGCTCTAAAATCAAGCCGCGCCCGCCGATGGCTCCGATGCGTTGTAACATAGGAACGCCAAAAGCAAAAGTTTTTCCAGTTCCTGTTTGGGCAATACCAATCAAATCCTGGCCGCTAAGCCCGATCGGGATGGTTTTTTCTTGAATCGGAGTTGGGGTAGTAAAACCCAATTTCTTAATTGATGCTAAAATAGTGTCTTTAATTCCCAATCCATCAAATCCGGAATCCACTGTTTGTTTAGTTTCTGTCATAAAAAAAATAAGTGACCCGATTCCATTTTCGGCCACCTAAATAATGACAAATGCTCGGATCTATTAACTAATTAATCCTAGCACGAAAAAGTGATGACGTCAACACCGAAAATTGTTGACTTAAATCAAATTATATTGTAAGACTAAGATATAAAAATAGAACCTTAATAATATTAACCCTAATATTTTTAGAAATGAATGGAAGTACCGCTTATGACATTTTTCGCTTGTTCAATATGAGCGAAAAGACCGAGGATCAAATCATGGCGATCATGAAAAGGTCTCTTTATAATAAAGAAGCCTGTGCCTTAGGCATCGCCTTCTTAAAATCCGAAGATAATATCTTCAAAATAATGGAAAACACTTGCTATGACGAAAATGTTTGCCTGGCCGGACTCAAAGCCTTGAAAATAGCCGAAAAATCAGAAAACCAAATTTTGGCTATCATCGATCGAGTTAAGAAAGACGACCATCAAAAAACAGTTAGAAAATTATGTATTCCCTATTTCAAACTAAAAGAAAAAAAGGAATATCAAATTTTGAATCTGCTTCGAAAAACCAACTATGACTACCCGATTTGTAAAATTCTCATCGCGGCTCTAAAACTGGAGAAAAAAACCGATGAGCAACTTCTGTCTCTTATTGAGATGACAAATTTTTATGACGATGTTTGTACGGTCGCCATCAAATATCTTAAAAATGAGGAGAATATTTTGTCTTTGATGGAAAGACCGGAAACTCATGATTTTACTCGTACAACCGGCGCCCCGGCTCTAAAATGGCAAGGAAAAACTGACCAGCAAATTTTAAAAACCATGGAAAGGGCTCACTATAACTCTGCTGTTTGTGCCGCGGGAATTATTTTTCTGAAATCAGATTACAACATCATTGAAGTCATGAAAAATAATCATTTTTCCGTTGACATTTGTGAGATCGGAATTCCCTTACTAAAATTGGAAGAAAAATCCGAGGTCGATCTTTTACAGATCATGAAAAAAACTGATTATGATTGGCACATCTGTCGAGCCTGTTTAAAACTACTAAAATTGGAAGAAAAAATGGACACTCGACTCGTCGATATTATGGAACGGACTGCTTACAACCTGCATGTCTGCATGGCCTGCATCGTTTTCTTTAAAGACCCGCCGGTGGTGCTAGCCATTATGGAAAAAACAGGCTATCAACCAGGGGTTTGTATCGCTGGTCTTAAATTGCTCAACGAAAATGATGTTCTACTTGTTCTCACTGCGTCTGAGTATAACCACGACGTTTGTGCTGCCGGAGTGTCTTTGCTCACCAGAGAAAATTCTATCTGGAATATCATGGAAAAAACCCTTTATGAACATAGGGTTTGTGAAGAAGCGGTTAAGGCTTTGAAAAAACTTCAAACTAAAGCTAAAACCAAAAAGCCAGACCAAATGTCTAATTTCTAAATATTTAAAGTCTTAGTTCGCTCAATGTGGAACTAAGGCTTTTTTTATTACTTAACATTTATTACTTAACAATTGCCAAGCTCGGCGCAAGTTGCTACAATATATTTTTCTAAAAATTAAAAAAATATTATGGGGAAAATTATTATTATTTATGGTTTACCAGCCGCCGGTAAAACCACACAAGCACGGCTCATCGCTGATAAATACGGCCTATACCATTTTGCCATGGGTGAAAAATTACGGGAACAAATTGCTTCCGGTTCTGTACTCGGTGAAAAAATAAAAAATACGGTAGCGACCGGCGCCTTAGTTTCCGATGAACTTATTTTAGAGGTTCTACGCGATGTTAAAAATCAAGCGGTCGAAACGGGAATTGTTTTTGACGGCTTTCCGCGCATTGTCGACCAGGCTATTTTGCTTGATAAAATGTTAGCCGAGGTTGATTTAGAAGTCAGCGCGATGTGCTTGCTTAAAGTCAGCAGCGCCGAAGTAGAGCGCCGCATTAATGACCGTATTGCCATTGAAAATCGCGGTGACGATAAAGATAAAAGCGTGGTGGAAAATCGGATGAATGTTTTCTTAAAAGAATCTGTTCCGCTCTCGGCTCACTATCAAGCCAAAAATAAATTTTATGAGCTTTATGGCGAAGAATCAATTGAAGATATTTTTGAAAAACTCTGTGAAATAATTGAAAAGTAAATCTTCACAAAAAAACTCTGCTGTTTAATCGGCAGAGTTTTTTATTTGCTAGAGCTCAAACGTTTTATTTCATCATCAAGAAACATTAAGGTTTCACTTTTTAAAATTTTACGATACCGATTAAATCTTTCATAAGGAATCAGGACATTTAAATCTTGGCTAAGCAGCGTTTCGGTAATATGTGAATCAATAAAAGCGCGCAACTTCTTAAAATAATCAATCACCGTTAAACCAGTTCTTTCGGTAATAACCTCACTATTATATTTATAACCGTTTAAAAAGAAATGATGGATGTCGTAAATATCACGGCCGGCAATGGAATTATTGCGCTCAAAACGATCTACAACCGCCACTAGTTTATTGGCAAACATTGTTGAACTGTTTTGACAGACCAGCACTCGGCCGATATCGTTTAACTGAATTGGTTCATAAACATTGGCAGATGGTGCCGGAAAAGTAATATCAATTTTTAGAGTATTGCGGATAGACGCTTTATCAGTCGGATACTTCAAAAAAAATTGCGGCACCTTAGAACTCTCGTCTTTAATTTCTAAACCTAACTCTGTAAAAATTTTCTTTAGTTCATTTCTAACTGTTGGTAAATTTTCTAATTCTCCCACATAGTCAAAATCGAGATCAACTGAAAAGCGATCTAAAAACCCGGCCATCGCCGCGCAAGTTCCCCCTTTAAAATATAAATCTTTGAGACTTTGATTATCAACAATACCAATAAGCACTCGGTACAACCAAGCCTTGTGGATAGAATCTTGTGAATTTAAAGTAATCATATATTATAGACGGCTTGTTGAATTTTTTTAAGTTCGACCGTATTAATTGTTTTCTGATTATCAAAATGATAATGTGGATTAAAATATAAAATATCGGCTACTGCCCGCTCCAGCGAGGCCTCATTAACTTTGCCGGTTTTATCCACTCCGGTATCATTATACAAATATTTATCTTTAAGCTGCCTTAAGTAATACGGCTGGCTTCCGATTTGAAAGCGTTTCGTTTTTTGACCGATGAAGGTTGTATAATTTATCCGCTGAAAAATTACTCCGTGTTTAGCCAACACCGTTTCACCGCTTAAGTAGCAATAACTATTTATTGCCTTAGCACCCAAAACCAACGGATCTAAATCCTCAACTTTTTTTAAAGAATATAGACCGCGATATATTCGATAGATTAAACCATCACCAACATAACGCTTCAAAGTGGTTAAAAGACTGTTTCTGTTTTTTATATTCCAAATTCTAGCCAAATCATTAGTATTAAAAATTAAGCCTCCTAATTTAGCAAGCTCTAAAAATCTATTTTGTTTAATATTAGCTATTTTAGTAATTTTACGTTTATTTATACTGTACATATATGTACATTATAATACAACTAAAAAATATTGTCAAACCACCCCTTCCCCCGCTACATAGCCCGTACTCCAGCAAATTTGTAAGTTATAACCGCCACTGGGGCCGTCTAAATCTAAAACCTCGCCGGCTAAAAACAAATTATCTACTATTTTAGATTGCATGTTCTTGGGATTAACTTCGTTTAAAGCTACCCCGCCGGCTGTGATAATCGCTTTATCAAATCCGCCTACCGATTGAATTTTTAAATTTAGGTTTTTTAAAAAATTGACGAGTGATTTTCGTTCTTCCCGATTTATCACACTCGCTGTTTTATCAGGACTAATACTTAAAACATCGGTTAGTAAATATTGTAATTTAGGCGGAACTAAACCGTCTAAACTATTTCTAAATAATTTTGTGCCATGATGGGTAAAGATATCGCGTAAATGTTCGTCGAGGCTTAGAGCGGAATATTCTGGTAAAAAATCTATTTTTAAATTTAATTTTTCCGTACCAATAATGTGCCGGCTTAAATCATGCGCGGCGGGACCGCTGATGCCGTTACTCGTAAAAACGAGATCGCCGGTTACGGATGCGATTTTTTTATTATCATCATACAAACTTAATACAACATCATTTAAACTAAGCCCTTCTAATTTTTTAACTAAATTTTCTTTAACAATAATCGGTGATAGCGCTGGTCGCGGATTAATTATGGTATGCCCCAGTTTTTTAAGCCATGAATAAGCATCACCGGTGGAACCGGTGCTAGGATATGACCGACCGCCAGTAGCAATAAGATAATTTTTGGCCTCAATTTCTTCACCGTTACTTAGTATTATTTTTTCGATGTGCTTCCCGGTGCTGACAATTTGGCGCACCACGCTCTCGGTAATTATTTTCCCACCATTACTTTTTACCGCGCCTATTAAACAATTAAGCACTTCAGTCGAACGATTATTCTCTGGAAACACTTGGTTATTTTTTTCTATCTTAGTAAACACGCCGTGATTATTGAAAAATTCGACGACTTCTTGGGCGCCGAATTTGCTTAACGCGGAAATTAAAAACTTACCATTAGCCTCATACTTCGCCGCCATTTCTTTGGGGTTGTATATGGCATTTGTGATATTACAACGGCCGCCGCCAGTAGTTAGCAGTTTTAGTCCGGGACGTTTATTTTTTTCAATTAGAATTACCTTAGCGCCCAGTTCCCCGGCGCGAACCCCTGCCATCATTCCGGCCGGTCCCGCGCCAATTATGGCAAGATCGTATTTCATTTAAATTATTCAATTACAATTCGAGCATCTAAAACTTTGGCTCCTTTGCCCTCTTCTAAAACTAAAAGCGGATTAATATCCATTTCTTTAATTTCCGGAAAATCGGTGAGTAATTTGGCTAAACGCAAAACACATTCAATAATTGCTTCCTTGTCGGACACTTTAGTACCGCGCGCGCCTTCTAAAATTTTTCTCGATTTCAAACTGCCAATCATGTTTATCACATCCGATCTTCTAAGCGGATTTAAACCAAAAACAACATCTTTAGTAATTTCTACAAAGATGCCTCCCAGACCTAACATAATAGTATTGCCTAAACTCGGATCTTTAACACTGCCTAAAATAAGTTCCACTCCGGGATCACTGACCATTTCCACAATTAAGACTCCTTCTAATTTTGCTTCCGGTTTAGCCGTAGCGACGCGAGCCATCATTTCCGTAAATTTAGCAGCGGCTTCTTCAGGCGCGACGTTTAACATCGTTCCACCCGCATCGGTCTTGTGTAAAATATCTGGAGAAACAATTTTAAGAACGACGTTTTTACCGATACTTTTAGCGATCTCTTCTGCTTCTTCCGGACTATGCGCCACGCGGCTAACTAGCACCGGCAAACGATAAGCTTCTAAAATAGCTAAAGCTGAAGCTTCGGGAAAAGAGTAAATACCACTTGCTTTCGCTTGGGTAAATATTTTAGAGACGGCTTCATAATCAACATCCTTAAATTCAGTAATTTCTTCAGAAACTGACTGTGTGTCATGATAAAATTTTTCTAAAGCGCTTAAAGATTTAATCGCTGATTCCGGATAAGAATAAGCCGCTATTTGATTGTCCTTTAAAATTTCCAAACCTGGTTCCACGAGTTCATGACCCATAAAGGCGACGGTAATCGGTTTATGATATTTATCGCGCGCCGCAATTATTACCTTAGCGGTTTCCGCTACTTCGGTCATTGATTGCGGAGTTAAAATAACGGTTAGAATATCCACATTATCATCAGCTAGCACCAAAGAAATTGCCGCTTCAAAACGATCGGCTTTGGCATCGCCCAAAACATCGACTGGATTATGGATATTGGCTTCAGAAGGCAAAACAGCCGCCAAAGCTTTTTTAGTGGCTTCACTTAACACCGCAACAGTTAAACCATGAGTCACGGTCGCATCAATCGCTAACACTCCCGGTCCGCCCGCATTAGTGACAATCGCTAGGTGAGCTGCTTTTTTAACTTGATTAGCGCTAAAGACTTTAATATAATCGAATAATTCTTCAGAGGTATTGGCGCGAATGATACCGCTTTGGCGGAATAAAGCGGCGTAAGCGGCATCATTTCCGGCTAGTGCGCCAGTGTGAGAGGCGCTGGCTCCAGCTCCGGCCGAAGTTTTACCTGATTTTAAAACTACCACCGGAATCGGTTTGGCGGCATGGCTTAAATCTTTTATCTTGGCCATTAATCTTTCTGGCTCCTCTAATTGTTCAGCATACATCGCCACGACATCAGTATCTTCATCATTTTTTAAATAATCTAAAATATCGGTTTCGTCTAACACTGCTTTATTGCCGACACTGATAAATTTAGAAAAACCGATACCCATGTTAGTGGCGCAATCTAAGATGGCGGTACATAGGGCGCCGCTTTGGGAAATAAAAGCCACGTTGCCAGGCACGGGAGTAAAAGCCGCAAATGAAGCGTTAAGTTTTAGGGACGGATTAATAATGCCTAAGCAGTTAGGACCAATTAAAGCAATATCATATTTATGGCAAATACTGATAACAGAATTTTCTAAATCCACATTTCCGGCTTCTTTAAATCCGGCTGAAATAATTATGGCGCCTTTAATGCCTAAGGCTCCGCCCTCTTCTAAAATCAGCGGGACAATGGCCGCCGGCACCACGATAACCATTAAATCAACTGGCTGTCCGATTGAAGTTAAGGTCGGATAACATTTTAAACCATATAGTTCCTCAGCTTTAGGGTTGACCGGGTAAACGGCTCCTGAAAAACCTTGGGATAAATTTTTGGTAATACCATTGCCCACGCTACCAATCTTAGTCGAAGCACCGACAATCGCTACCGATTTTGGCTTAAAAACAAAATCTAAATTAGGCATAATTTTCTTATTTCAATTTATTATAATTATAGAAAAATGTTGGTTTTTTTGAGGACTTTATGATCCAAAGTGCCTTGAAGTTCATGCTCTTGAATTTTACAAAGCGACTCCCAAGATTTTTTGCGCGATAAGACTCCTTTAGTAATTAAATGCGCCATCCAAGTTCCGCTAATTAAATGAGGCAGCATCACGTAATCAGCTCCCGCCTCATACACTTTGTCTAAATATTTCTTATCATACAAGGTGCTGATGATAATCAGTTTTTTATATCGGGCTTTTAAATAACTGATAAACACTAATTGATCTTCCGGCGACGGAATAGTGGAAATAATAATTTTAGTCTTTTGCATCGGCAAAGCTTTCAAAAATTCCACATCAGACACGTCACCGAAGAATTCTTTTATTTCGTGATTTTTTAAATTAGCAATGCGTGAAGGATTAAAATCAACCGCCGCAAAACTTAAACCCACTTTTTTTAAAGCGTTGCCGATTTTCCAGCCCGTCCGGTGATAACCAAAAATTAAAACTTCAAAGCTTTCTTTCGGATTTTCATTTTGCCGATGCTTATCGGGCCCGAATAAATTAAATACCGGCAGTAAAACATTGTATATCTTAACGCTGTAATTAATCAGATAAGACGAAATAAAAATAGTGATAATCGCCGCAATCGTAAAGATTGATAATTCCTTGCCCTGTAAATAACCGGCGGAAATGGCCGCTAAGAGGATGATAAAACCAAATTCCGAGAGCGGCATTGAAGTTAAAGCGGACAAAAAACTATTTCGCCTGGTAAAATTCATTACCCTGAAGATAACATATAAAATAAGCGGTTTAATTATTAGAACAAATAAAGCTAGAGTAATGGCGGGAATTAAAACTGAACTGACGTCTCTAAAATCCGCTAAAGAGCCCAAAACGATAAAAAACATGACGATAAAAAAATCGCGCAGCGGCTTGATGCGGCTGATTATTTCCGGACGATACCGGGAATGAGCTAAACTAAGACCGGCAATAATCGCCCCGATTTCGAGCGAAAAGCCGCTCCAAAACATTAAAGAGGCGACCCCAAAACACCAAGCCACGGTAAATATAAATAAAAACTCGCCGGACTTAGCAATCTGATTTAAAATTTTCGGCAAAACAAATTTAGAACTTAAAACTATTAAAAATAGAGAGAGAATTATTTTCAAAATAGTGAGGGTGCTGAAATTAACGCTCCCCTCAGAATAAAAAATGCTCAAAACAAATAAAATAATAATTGAGATTAAATCTTGGATCAGCATAATCCCGATGGTATAGCGCCCATAAACCGATTCTTCTTCCTGCTTATCGTTAAGCAGTTTTAAAACGACAATCGTGCTGGAAAAACAAGCCGCCAGCGATAGAAAAATTACGCCCCAAAAACTTAAGCCTAAACTAGAGGCTAAAATAAAAATCAGAAAAAAGTTAAAAATAAATTGGACGCTGCCAATGATTATAGATGTATAGCCAATCTTTTTAAGATAAGAAAAATTAAGTTCCAATCCGACAATGAACAGAAGCAGCACCACGCCGAAACTGGAAAACGTCTTATACAAATTAAGCTCGCCGTCTAAAAGATTTAGAAATAGCGGCCCGCAGAATATTCCCGCGATCATGTAAGAAATGAGGAGCGGCTGTTTTAAAAACTTAACAATAAAAGCGATTGAAACCGTAATCACTAAAATAGTGCTAATCTGCAAAAAAAGACTGTGTTCCATTTTTTTATAAAAAGTAAATTAAAAGATACAATTATTATAACATAGCTTTTAAAAAATTGTCTTGCTATTTATCTTGATATTTACAAAATTCTTATTTAGTGTTATATATACAATATTATAACAAAGGCCAATATTAATAACCAAAAAACAAACTAATATGGACATTATAAAAAGTTCGGAAAATTTAAGTTTTATTTTTGAAAAATTAAAAAATCTTAAGTTTGAGACTGGAACAAGATTAAAACCAGCCAAAAATAATGCGGTTGAACTGCTGATTCTCCACGATTTAGCCGAACTAATAAAACCGGCCAAACAAGACAGTTCTTTAAACAAAGAAAATCTCGAGAAAATTTTAGAAGCTGATTTTGTTCTAAATATTAAATCGGGAAAAAGCGCCAAGTATTACAACTTCAAAAAAACTCTGGAAAGTCCAGAGTATCTTGAGCATTTAAAAGCGCTACTGAGCTAAATCAGCTATAAACGCATTCCGAAAATTTGACCCCCAAAGCCGCAACCGCTTCGTGGGTCATTTTTATTTTATCAATAATTTTTAATTCGCCCCGAACCGTATACCAATCCAAACTTTCATCTAAGACTTTCAGGGATTTTTCCGGGCACTCTAAGGCATAAATATAACGCGGGGTCTTGCCGGCATAAAGGCTTTCTAAATTAGTGCTCACATAAATATTAGAATCGCTGCCGGCTAAAATATTATTACCAACCCTTAAATCATTAGGGGAAACGTGAAAACCCAGAACCATTTTATAGCCTTTTTTCTCCCTGAAATCAATAATTTTCTTAATATGATCAAGGGAAAAATTTTCTCTAATACTTCTCTCTCTTAATTCTTCCGGCAGCAGAGCCAGTAATTGAATTTTTTCGGTTTCATTATCTAAGAGTTCAACATCGTCTTCTAATTTAGTTTCGAGTACGGCCTCATTTTTAACTTGCCCGTGGCCATTTATAATTGTTTTAAAAATTTCAATTCCCATATAATTTAATAAATGATTTATTAACTATTTTAAGTTTAATCCTTATTTAAAAAAAATAAAGGGCCTCGGTTAAGAAAGCCCCTCATTATTTAAGGGCAACAAAATTTTTGTTATTGTAACATTTCTTTTGTTGACCATAAATTTTGCGTCGATTTTGGCACCCAGCACTTTTTTGCCGAGCGTGCTTCCCGTGCTGCAAATATCGGGAAAACCGCCAACCCCTTCGACTCTTAAGACTTTTGTAAGTCCATTATCAAAGGAAAATTCGACGACACTTCCTACTTGGACAAAATCGTCCTGAGAAGGATTCGGCACTGGCTCACAACTCCGAAGAACCACTTTTGCTTCTTTTAATGCTTTTTGCAATTGTTCTTCTTGAGCTAGCTCTGGCCTCGATTTATCTCCTTCCAAGAGACGTTCTTTACTCTCCTGGTGGAGAGCTTTAAGTTCACTCTCCAACTTAAACACTCGATGTTTAATAAATTGAAAAAAGTAAACCGACACCTCTTTTTTCTGCATATCCTCCTTTTTTAGTAAATCAACTATAACAAAATAATAAGTATATGTCAATAGCTATAAATTTTAAGCTTTTTTAGCGAAAAATGCGCTTGTTTTTTGGATTATAAATCGCATAAGCCAGGCTAAACCGACGAAAACAACTAAATATAAAGCTAGAGCCAGCCAAGCCGGTAAGAACTTAAATAAAAAATCATAACGATACATTATCGGCCAGTGGAACATATAAATTTCGTAAGAGAAAAAACCCAGCCAATATAAAGTTTTAATTTCAATTCGTTTAATTAAAAATAAGGCAATCAGCGCCAGGCAGGTAATAATACTAATTGTTTCTTCAATCAGCGGTCTTTCCCCGACACCGGAATGCTTGGCTAAAAATAAAATCGCGATTATCAGTAGCACGCTGGTTACAGCTCGCCAGATATTTTTTTTGACGCTGTTAAACAATATAATTTTTTGGTTAAAGAATTCTTTGGCCTTAAAATTAACCAGCCAGCCCAGCAGCAGGCCGAGCGGAAAAGCGATAATATGAATTTTATAAAGATGCATCACCTGTTCGACAAAATGCGGTTCCAGTTTTACAAATGATAAAGTTAAGAGATAAATTAAAATTGCCGATAGCCACGGCGCTTTTTTAATCAGTAACCACGGAAAAATCAAATAATACATGACTATCCAAGTAAAGTACCAAAACGGCGAGTTAATATCGACATATAAATCGGCATGATTAAAGAATCCCAAAAAAGATTGGACGGTATAGCCCAAACCATAGCTTCTGCCCAACCAAAAAAAATCTAAGATAAAAAAAGCGGCCAGACAGATCCAGAATGGAATGTAAAGTTTTGATAGCCGATATTTATAAAATTGCCAAACGGACATCGGCTTATTAAGAGCACTGATAACTAATCCATAACCGGATAATAATAAAAACAAATTGACCCCGACTCCGGACATGATTGAGAGCGGATTTAAAAATTTAGAATCACTAACTAGGGCATAAGAAACATGGACGAAAATAACCGTCAAAATGGCAAAGCCTTTGAGTTCCTGGGAAGCGGCAATCGGAAAAAATTCCTGATCTCGGCGCTTGCGGATCGAGAGAATTAAAGCCAGCAATAAGATCGCCGAGAAAATATAAGTTTGCCAAACCGGATTAGTTATTAAAACTATCATAAATTATTTGGGCCCAGAGCTTGTAGCCAAGCGCTGAGGGATGGAATGAATCGACGGAATAATGCGCTCCGTCCTCCTTTAATAAATTTTTTGTCGGTGAATTTAAATCAATATAACTGGCCTGATACTGCGCGGCTAAATCCTTAATAACTTCATTATAATTGTCGGTTTGGAGGCTGAAATAATAATCCAGCGGCGGCACAATAATAGTATTTGATCCAATCGCCGGAATATTTATCAAATATATCTTAGCGCGGGTTTCCTTAGTCAGCCTGTTTAAAATATATTGATAATTTTTTTTAAATTGTTCCAGCCCAATATGATTATGAATATCATTAACGCCGATTAAAACCGTCACTATATCGGGCTGCGCTTTAATGGCCGGAGTTAGAAGAACGTCAATCAAATCTTTAGTCTTAGCTCCGGGTGCGGAAAAATTTTCCAAAACTATATTTTGTCCGCCAGATAACATTTTCTGCGCCAACAAATAAGGATAGCTTTCTTCATAGGTTTTAGCGCCAACTCCGAATGTCAAGCTGTCCCCTAAAGCGATATATTTAATTTTCGGGCCGATTGGCTCTTGATTCATATAATAAGAAATGTGGTGGGAAGGCGCTATTAAACCGCCCTGGCCGATTCGGTAATAAATAAAAGCATTGGCCGAATATAAATAAAGCGCCAAAAAAGATAATATAATTATCAGGGAATAAATTATTTTCTTTTTTATCATAATTATATATTTATTTTAGCATTTTCTAACAAATAACCAAAATTATTAAAATATGCTATAATAAATAATTATGAGAGTTCCTATTAGAAAATCCGAAAAATATACTACGCTTAAAACTGACCCCCATATTACTCAGGCAAAATTTAACGAACTAAAAATAAAACTGGATCGCCTGGTTAATATTAACCGGCCAAAAGAAGCCGAAGAGGTTAAACGACTCGCTTTAATGGGTGATTTTTCGGAAAACGCCGCCTATCAAATTGCCAAAGGGCGGCTGCGCGGAATTAATCAAAGAATCTTGGATATTTCTAATTTACTGGGAAGTTCGGAAATAATCCAAGCGGATGGAAATAATGAATATGTGCAGATCGGAAATTTTATTACTTTGCTGCGAGATAATAAAGAAAAAGTTTATCAAATACTCGGCTCTGAAGAAACCAACCCCGGAGCGGGAATAATTTCTCATAGTTCACCGCTCGGCGCCGCTTTAATGGGGAAAAAAGTCGGCGATATTATCAAAGTAGTCTTGCCGGAAAAAGTGATTGAATATAAAATAATCAAAATTGCCTAAAAATCATCCGCTCCGCCAGCTGGCGGATTGACGGATGATTTTTTAATTAGCTTTAACTTCTCTTCCCGGCTTAATTTCTTAATAGCATATTCTTCTTTTAAGGCTAGAGAGCGATTCGCCAATTCTTGAGAGTAAACTAACTTAAGCGGCCGCCGCCTAGCCGTATATTTTGCTCCCATGGGCGAAGTATTGTGTTCTTTAATGCGGCGCTCTAAATCAACAGTTATTCCGGTGTATAAAGTTTTGTCCGCGCATTTTAAAATATAAACATAATACATATTAAAAAAGATATTGAATGATTAAGCCAAAGCTGGCACTGATAAAAAACAGCAGGCCAATAACTTTAAAAACATCTTTCTTATCTTTATCTTCTTTAAAAAGGACTAGAATTCCTAATCCCCCGCTAGCAAGCAGGCCCGCGATAACCGCGCCATAAGAAATTGCGCCGTCTAAATACATTTGCGTAATAGCGACTGAAGCGGCGCAATTAGGAATTAAACCAAGTAGTGCCGCTAAAATCGGTTGCAGAAAACTATGGCCTAAAAATAAAGCCGCCACATTTTCTTTTCCAATATAGAAAATAAGAAGATTAAGGAGAGCGGTCACTAAAAAAATAAATAAAAATATTTTAGCGGTATGCCGCAACGGATGCCAAATAATTTCGTGGTAATTAAATTTTTTAGCCGCCGAACTGGTAGAGTGGCCGCAGCAAGCTGGCTCTTCGATAATAATTTCATGGTGATGGTGAGTATCGTCGCGGCCGCGAGAATAAGCCTCAATATGAGCTAGAGTTTTCTGGTTGGATTTTCTAAAAATAAAATCAACCCCGTAACCGGCGATTAGAGCAATAACAACTTTAGTTGCAATTAGCGGCCAAAGTAAATGGATTTTTCCCGGCTGTGATAATATAACTGGAATTGCTTCATCGGAAGTGGCGAGTAACACCGCTAAAAAAGTACCGATGGTGACTAACCTTTGAGTATATAAAGCCGCCGTTACTACGGAAAAACCGCATTGAGGAAAAATACCGGCCACCGCTCCTAAGACCGGCCCGGCCGAACCGGCCTGCTGGACTTTTTTTCGGATTATACTGCCGAATTTATATTCAATTAGTTCAATGCCAATATAAATGAGCAGCAAAAATGGAATCATTTTAGCCGTATCTACCAAGGCTTCAAGAAATATTTCCGTCATATTTTTTTATTTATCTAAAGATACTAGCATAATATTTATTTTTTTTCCATTTTTTATGGCCTAATTTGCGAGTTACCATTCCAGGCTGCCGGTTGAATATTCTTTGACAGTGGATTCAAAAAAATTGCTTTCCGTCATATTCCCCTGAGTTAGTTCATCAAGCCAAGGAAACGGATTTTCCGCCTGCCACCTCTTCGGCAAGCCCAGTGCTTTAAGCCTCAGGTCGCCGACAAAATGTAAATAATTAGTTAGATTTTCTTGATTGAGCCCCAAAATACCGTCTTGAATGCAAGATAAGCCCCAATCAAGCTCATGCTCCACCGCCCCTTCAATATTTTTTACAATTTGTTCTTGAAATTCCTTAGTCCAAAGTTCCGGCTGCTCTTTTTTAATGGTATTTACGATATTAATAAATAATTTTAGATGCATATCTTCGTCGCGATTAATAAACTGGATCATCTGAGCACTGCCCGGCATTTTATTATTCCGGCGCAGAACATAGAAATTTAAGAAAGCGCTATAAAAATAGATGCCCTCTAAAATAACATTAGAGGCGCAAGCTTCTAAAAATAATTGGTCGTTGGCGAAAGTTCCGGTCGTAAAAGCGGGGTCGCCGATCTTATTAATTGCGGCCAGAACGTATTGATTTTTGGCGTATAGCTCTTTGTCTTTTTTATACATTCCATAAATTTCATCCGGGTCAAAACCGAGCGCTTCAATCATGGTGGCATAGCTATGGACATGCAGCGCTTCTTCAAAGGCCTGCCTGACAATGGCTAAAATAATTTCCGGCGAAGTAATTTGATTGATAATATTAGTGGTTAAATTAGCCGTCTGAATACCGTCTAAATTAGAGACAAAGGCCAAGCTTCGTTTATAGACTCGGCGTTCATTTTCCGTTAAGCGGCCCGTTTTTTTCCACTGCTCAATATCTTCCTGCAAATTAACTTCTTGCGGCACCCAATTATTTTTCAGCGAAGTTCTAAAAATTTCATCCGCAAAAGGGTGTTTGAGCGGAGCAATCTGCATCAGCCCATCATCATCGCCATTTATCACTCGGCGTCTATTTATTACTTCCGCATTAGATAACGTATTCATTTTTCCAATCATTCTTCCCATATATTTATAATTAATTTATGATTACTGACAAGCCTCGCAGTCAGGGTTAGTTATTAGACAGGCTTTAGGTTCAAGCGGCTTCTCAATTGTTTTAGAAATTTGGGAAGCAGCCAGAGTTCTTAGATAATAAGTAGTTTTAAGCCCTGTTTTCCAAATATCTAGATAAAGATCGTTTAAAACTTTACCGCTGCTAGTGGCTACAAAAATATTGGTGGAAGCGCTTTGATCAATCCACTTGCCGCGATAAGCGGCGGCGCGAAAGACCCAAGCCGGCTCGATTTCAAAAGTCTCTTTATATTTATTTTTAATCTTCTCCGGAATAGCGCTAATATTTTTCACGGAACCGTTATGATATTTAATGGCATCAATCATCGACTTATTCCAAAGTCCCAGCGCCATTAAATCATCGACTAAATACTTATTAATCACTAGAAAAGAGCCGGACATATTTTCTTTGCTGTAAATATTTTTGAAGATTGGCTCAACGCAAGGCACAACGCCAGTAATATTAGAAATAGTAGCGGTGGGCGCGATGGCCAGACAATTAGAATTGCGCATGCCCTGAATTTTAATTTTTTGACGAAGCGCTTCCCAATCCAAGATTTGGTTTTGATTGATGGTTAAGTTTACGCCTCGTTCCGCTTCTAAAATTTTCAAAGTATCAATCGGCAATAAGCCGCGGCTCCATTTGCTCCCTTGATAAGTTTCATAAGTTCCGCGCTCGAGCGCTAAATCGGAACTCGCTAAATAAGCGTAATAGGAAATAAGTTCCATCGAACGATCAGCAAATTCTAAATTCTGGTCACTGGCAAAATCGATATCCAATTGATAGAGCGCGTCATGATAACCCATCAGCCCTAAACCGACTGGCCGATGCAAATTATTAGATTTTTTAGCTTCGTCAATTGTATAAAAATTAACATCAATGACATTATCGAGCAGGCGCATTCCAGTGGCAATCGTTTTTTTAATCAGCTCTTCGTTTAAAGCGCCGCCGCTCACCATCTGGGCCAAGTTAAGGCTGGCCAAATTACAAACGGCCACTTCATCCTTGGAACTGTTTAAAGTTATTTCCGTACATAAATTAGAATTATGAACCACGCCGACGTGATCCTGCGGAGAACGCAAATTGCAGGGATCTTTAAAGGTAATCCACGGATGCCCAGTTTCATAAAGCATCGTTAATATTTTTTTCCATAAGTCTTTAGCGGGTATCTGCCTGGCACCAAAAATATTAGCTTTTTCATATTCGGCATATTTTACTTCAAAAGCCTGGCCATATAAATCGTGTAATTCCGGAACATCATTAGGTGAAAATAAAGTCCAAAGACCGCCGCTTAAAACGCGTTTCATAAATAAATCGGGAACCCAAACCGCCGGATGAATATCATGAGCCCGGCGGCGTTCATCGCCGGTATTTTTTTTCAGTTCTAAAAATTCTTCAATATCGCTGTGCCAGACTTCCAAATAAGCCGCCAGCGCTCCGCGGCGTTTTCCGCCTTGATTAACCGCCACAGCAATATCATTAAAAATTTTAATGAAAGGAATAATGCCTTGAGAATCGCCGTTAGTGCCTTTAATTTTAGCGCCCATCGAACGGACTGGCGTCCAATCGGTGCCGATACCGCCAGACCATTTAGAGAGCAGAGCTACATCCGAAAAAGATTTAAAAATACCTGTGAGAGAATCTTCAACGGTATTTAAATAGCAAGAACTAAGCTGGCTGTGGGTAGTGCCGCTATTAAATAAAGTGGGGGTCGACGGCACGAGCAAGAATTTTGACATCACATTATAAAATTCAATGGCGCGGTTTTCTCGTTCCCTTTCTTTTAGAGCCAAGCCCATGGCAATGCGCATCCACATCCATTGAGGAAGTTCAAAAACATGGCGCGGCTTAGTGGGAGTCTTAAGCAAATAACGATCAAAAATTGTTTGGGCGCCTAAATATTGGAAATATTTATCTCGCTCCGGTTCTAAAGCGGCGGAGATTTTTTCTAAATCAAAATTAGCCAGCTCAGGGTTTAATAATTCATACTTAATGCCCTCATGGATATAATCAGTAAATTTCTGCTGATAGGTTGATTGAACATAATCTATTCCTAAAATCTCTGCGGCTAATTGATCCCATAATAAACGAGCGGCTAAAAAAGAATAATTATAATGGCGCTCGATTAAAGCGGTCGTGGCGTTAATCAAGGATTTCTTAAGTTCGTCTTCGGTGATGCCTTCATATAAATTCTTTTTAACTTCCGTAAGCACTAAATTGAGATCCAGCTGCTTTAAATCGGCTGACATTTTAAGTAATTTATTTTTAAGATCATCTTCTGAGAAACGAGCGGCCGCGCCATCAGAACTAATAATTTTAAAAGTATGCTGGCTGATTTCCGTTTGAATTTTTGATTGCTGAGCTTCACGTAATTTTTCGTGCTCGGCGCGGTACAAAATATAAGACTTAGCCACCTCATAAGCGCCGGCGGCCATTAAAGTGTCTTCAACTAAATTTTGCACGTCTTCAACCCTTAAAACTTTTTCCGCGTCAATAAAGTTAAGTCTAATCTTTTCTAAAACAGCGGCCGTTAAATCATCAACTGACCATTTGTCAGCTTCGCTGACGGAAGCTAAGGCTTTTGTAAGCGCAGTTTTTATTTTAGCGGGATCAAAATCTGCTAAAATCCCAGTTCTTTTAGTAATTTTATAAGCAATCATAAAAAAATGTTAAAATTTATCAATAAATACCATAATTAGTATAGCGATTTATATTATACCACAATATATAGTGTCCGCCTAGATAGGTAAAATCACTAATTTTATAGAAAAAAACTCGGTGATTAACCGAGTTTGAAAAAAAATAAATAAATTAGATAAGCTGTGGCCAGGTTCCCAATTAGCAGCAGGGGAACGCCGATTAAAAAATACCATTTTCTAGTTTTGTGATGAAAAACAAACATTCCGATATAAACCCCCAGGCTGCCAAAAGCGGCCGCGAGAAAAAATAGCCGGCCCTCGGAAATTCTGGGGGCGCCTTTTATCGCTGACTTTACTTTATCAACCCACATGATTATAAAAGCAGTTAAATTAATGACCGCGAGTGGTCCAACTATATAAAGATAATTCATATTATTTAGCCCAAACATAGTGATCGCCGTTCGGTGACTTCTTTTTCTTTATGGGACGAGTTTCAATTTTATTAGCTGCTTTAGGGAAAGATATTATTTCTTTAGCAACTCTTATTTTCTTGGCTTTGATCTTCCCTTTAGCTTGGGGAAGATATTTTGGGTCGGGTATAGCCATAATTATTTTACTTTTAGTATTCTATCCATTATATTACTTTTTAATGGCGCCGCAAATAGCGCGCCAACCAATCATAGCACATTTTTCCCGACGCAAACTAATATCGATGCCTAGGATCTTTTGGATGTCGCTGAAATCTAATTTTAAAATCTCGGAAATATCCCGGCCAATTAAGGCTTCGCTTAAAATTGAAGTAGCGGCCATAGAAATTGAACAGCCTTGGCCTTCAAAAGAAACCTGAATTAATTTATTATTTTCAGTTTTAACATAAACCGTAATATCATCGCCACAGCTGCGATTTAATTCGTGATGTTTTATGCCGCCATCAAGCACGCCGAAGTTATGCGGCCGCTGGTAGTGATCTAAAATATTTTTAGCGTAAATATTCATATTAAGCGTTAAACAACTTATGAATCTTTTTTAGGGCGGCGATAAATATATCAATTTCAGCTTTCGTATTATAAAAAGATAAGCTGGTTCTTAAAGTAGCTGGGATATTTAAACTATCATGCAAGGGTTGAGCGCAGTGATGGCCGGCGCGCGTAATAATTCCCTCTTCCCCTAATAAGTCGGCCGCATCATGAGGATGCAAACCGGTTAGCGCCATCGAAAAAAGCGGTAAGCGTTCTCTTTGATTGCCAATCAAGGTTACAAAATCTAATTCTTTAAGACGAGCTAAAAAATAATGGCTTAATTCTTGTTCTTGTTTAATTATTTGTTCATAATTAAGATACTGGCAAGCTGCGCCCAAACTAATAGCGCCGGAAATATTAGGGGTGCCGGCTTCAAATTTAGCGGGCAGCTCGGCTGGAATAAAATAATCGTCGCTGACATCAGCAACCATCGCGCCGCCGCTTAAAAATGGCGGCATTTGTTCTAACAATTCTTGGCGGCCATATAAAATTCCGATGCCAGTTTCCGCGAACAATTTATGGCCGGAAAAAACTAAAAAATCACAACCCAAATCTTTGACATCAACTGGGTAATGAGCGATGCTTTGGGCCGCATCGACCACGGTAATAATATTTCGAGACCGAGCCTCGCTAATTATTTTTTTTAAATTATAAAAAGAACCTAGAACATTAGAAGCCTGGGTAATGGCTAGCAACTTTAAATTAGGGGTGTCTAGAATATTATCCCAAAGCAAAGAACCGTCACTAGCGACTTCAATATAAATAATTTTTAAATTTAACTTGGCTTTAAGCTGCAGCCATGGCACTAAGTTGGCGTGATGTTCGGCCCGAGAAATTGCAATAACATCGCCCGCTTTTAAATTAGCCTCGCCCCAAGACCGCGCTACCAGGTTAATTCCCATGGTCGCTCCCGAGCTAAAAATAGTTTCTTGGGTCTTGGCGCCGATAAATTTAGCTACGGCCACTCTGGCATTTTCATACATAACAGTGGCTTCTTCAGATAAGAAATTAGGGCCGCGGTGAACATTAGAATTATGGTTTTGATAGTAATCTAAAACGGAATCTAAGACCGCTTTAGGCTTTAAAGAGGAAGCGGCATTATCGAAATAAATAAGGCTTTTTCCTTGATATTTACGGCTTAACATTGGAAAATCAGATCTCATATTGATTGATTAATGAGACCCAATAAGAGCTTAGAAGTCTCCGGATCAAGACCTTGTACAAAAATGTTGCTCAGCGACTTAAGCTGTAAAGCGATAATTTGCGCTGCCGACAACCCTCGGCTTTGGAGATAAAAAAGATCGTTATTAGAAAATTTGAAGGTGCTCGCGCTGTGACCGGCTTTAACATCATTAGCTGCGACTTCGAGTTGGGGGATTAGTTGCCCATGAGCCGACGGGCTATTTAAATAAAGCCGCAAATCAACTCGGGTCTCACTCTGCTTAGCTTCTGGCCTAATTTTCAAAATGGCCTCATATTTTAAATTGGCTGCCCCGCTTAAAACCGCATCGGCTTTAATCTCACCGAAACTAGCCGGCCCGACAAAATCATATTCCGCTCTTACTTTAAGTTCGCTCTCGCTTAAAACTAAGGAACGGGCAATTATTTTCGCGTCTTGATTTATAGTATGTTTAAAATTTAGCTCGGACTTGTTATTTAAAAATAAATAGTAAGCGTGAAGGGCCGCGCCGCTTTCAAGAATAATTTCTGAGGTTGCGCTTACTTCCCTGTCTATAATTAAAATATAAAAAACCTCGGTCTTGCTTTTAACAATAAGTTGGTGATTAGTCTTTAAATTTTTAGCGTGTTCAATAATTTTATTCATAAATTTAACCGATGCTATTTTCCATTTCGAGCTCCACTAAGCGATTCATTTCCACGGAATATTCCAGCGGTAATTCTTTAGTAATCGGTTCGATAAAGCCGTTAACAATCATCGCTGAAGCTTCCGACTCTTTAATACCGCGGCTGCGAAGATAAAATAAATCTTCATCATTTATTTTACCCGTCGAGGCTTCATGAGCCACCGTCGCGGTTTCATTATTTATTTTCATCACCGGAATAGTGTCCGCTCTTGAAGCATCATCTAAAATTAAAGAATCACATTTAATCGAAGCCGCTGCCTTAGTGGCTGATGGGGAAATTTCCACAAGACCTCGATAAATAGCGTGGCCGCCGCCGCGGCTCAGGCTCTTAGTCACAATATTAGAAGTAGTATCTCGACCGATGTGAATTACTTTCGCCCCAGTATCTTGCGTCTGGCCTTCACCGGCAAAAGCAACGCCTAAGTGATCCGCGCTTGACCTATCCCCTTTTAAAATTGAGCAAGGATAGAGCATGGTAGTGTTAGAGCCAAAGTTGCCGCCGACCCATTCCATGTGTGCATCAGTTTCCACCATTGCTCTTTTGGTATTTAAATTATAAGCGTCTTTGCTCCAACTCTCGACGCTGCTGTACCTAAAACGCGCGCCCTCTTTAACATAAATTTCAACGCCGCCAGCGTGCAGCGAATCAACGCCATATCGCGGCGCACTGCAACCTTCAATGTAATGCGCCTCGGCCCCGGATTCGACAATAATTAAAGTGTGTTCAAATTGTCCCATGCCTTTGGCATTCATGCGAAAATAGGCCTGCAAAGGCTGTTCGATTTTAACGCCTTTAGGAATATACAAAAAAGTACCACCGCTCCATACCGCTCCATGAAGCGCCGCGAACTTATGTAAAGAGGCCGGCATTACTTTCATAAAATAGGGTTCAATGAGCGCAGGATATTTTTGTAAAGCAATATCTAAATCTTCAAAAATTACTCCTTGTTCGCTTAGTTCTTGTTTAAGAGAATGATAAATCGCCGTGGATTCATATTGGGCGCCGACGCCAGCGAGTAATTCTTGCTCGGCTTGCGGAATGCCTAATTTATCAAAAGTATTTTTAATATCCGCGGGCACATCATCCCAAGATTCGGCTGGCTTATCCATCGCCTTAGCATAATAAGTGATATTAGATAAATCTAATTTACTTAAATCTGGCCCCCAAGTTGGCATTTCTTTAGTTTTATATAACTCAAAAGAGGCTAAACGACGTTCTAACATCCAAGCGGGTTCATTTTTGTCAGCCGAAATCTGGCGAATTAAAGCTTCGTCTAAACCAACTCGAGATTGTTTCATATAGTCCGACTGATTAGAGTCTTCCCACAGCGATTCATTAGTATTCATAAAATTATTCCACCGATGAAAAACCTTCGACTTCAAATTTAGCCGCTAATTCAGGGCCGCCGAAAGCCGCGACCTTGCCAGCCGCTAAAACTAAAACTTTATCCGGCTTAACATAATCTAAAACACGGCGATAATGAGTTACCACTATAAAACTAGTGCCTTTAGCTTTTAATCTATTAATAGCCGCGCCAGCAATAGAGAGCGCATCAATATCTAAACCGGAATCAATTTCATCTAAGATGGCGAGTTTCGGATTAGCTAGCGCCAGCTGCAGTAATTCGGCTTTCTTTTTTTCACCGCCAGAAAAACCAGCATTTACCTGACGATCAGACCAATCACCTTTAATTTGCAGAGCTTCCAGCTCGCTATCTAAAATATCTCTAAAATCAAAGACGCTAGTCTTTTCCTGTCCGCGAGATTCTTCTAAAGCGCGATAAGCGTCAAATAAAAAAGAGAATAAATCTAGACCCGCAATTTCCCGCGGTTCTTGAAAAGATAAAAATAAACCCGCGGCGGCGCGCTCTTCTGGTTTTAATTTTAAAATATTTTGATTTTTAAATAATATGCGGCCGTGAGTAACTTGGTAATCCGGGTGGCCGAGCAAGACTTTAGCTAAAGTGCTTTTGCCGGATCCATTAGGACCCATGATGGCCAGACTTTCACCTTCAGCTAAAACAAAACTAACATCATCTAAAATGAGTTTGTCGCCAGTTACAACGCTTAAATTTTTTACTTCTAATATGTTCATAATTTTTTATCTAATAAATCGGCGAGGGTTTTATCTATTAAGCTAGCTTTAATATCTTCTAATAATAAAGGCCAAGCACTCTTTAAGCCGCAAGCGCGATAGTTGGGGCAAGTCTTACGGCCATTATCAGTACAACGTACTTTAACTTCGCCGCTTAAAGCTTCTAAAATTGACCAAACGGAAATCTTTTCCGCCGATTTGGCTAAGTAATAGCCGCCAGTAGCGCCTTCTTTGCTTTTCACTAAACCGGCTTTAGATAATGAGTTCGCAATTTGGCTAAGGTATGGCGAGGAGACTTTAAGCCTTTTAGCTAATGGTGAAAGCGGCGTGATACCGTTCGAGGCTGCTAATTCCAGCATAATTAATAGGCCGTAATCGGTTTTGGCATTAAGTTGAAACATAAGAAAAATATAAGTTAACTATAAGTAAATACATTATAGTTAAATCTAGAAAAAAATCAAGCCCTGAGGCTCTAGTTTAATAATAAAAAACAAGACCGGAATCGGCCTTATTTTTTGTAGCGCGGGATGCAGGTGACGCTCCTGCCCTCTTGGTTTTGGAGACCAATGTACTACTGATATACGAATCCCGCAATATTTTCATTTAAATCAAGTATAAATTAAAAAATCTTCCTGGTCAATATCGAAAACGCCTGTCTCCAGGCGTTTTTTACTCTATTCTTCTTCCGCTTTTTCTTTCATCGTCTGGCCGCAACACATCAAAGTGCCGCCGCCGTCATTTTCAAATCTCACTTCATTGCCGCACACGGCGCAAACATAGATTTTATCGACTCGATTAGACATATATTTTTAATTAATTAATTTGATTTTTTATTACTTTAAGCGAGTCATTGAATTTTGCCAAATTTTCTTTTAGCTTATAATTTATGGAGATTTTTTCCGCCTCTACCGATTGGTTTTCCAGTGAAGCTACCATTTTAAGCACTATTTGCTTTTCATTATCGGTCGGCACTTGATTGGTTTTTAAATCTATTAAGAGTTTGCTAAGTTCTTCTTTAGACAAAGACAAGAAAAAAGTCGGAATATTTTCTAAACTTTTTCTTTCTATCTGGCCGTTTACGATTGTCGCGCCATATTTTAAAGAAGTGCCGCCGCGAGCTAAATTTTCTTTGATTTTTTTATCTTTCTTGGCACTGCCGTCATCGCCGGTAAATCCTAAAACTTCATCAAACCCGCAAACTACCGCTCCCGTTTCTTTATCAATTAAAACGTTGTCAACGTGATGCCGGTAATCATCGAAGGTCGAGGCGCGCGCCACTATAAATCTATTGCCTAATAATCTATGCAAAACTAAAGTAATAGCCATTTCCGCAATGGTCGAAGGATTTTTGTTTTTGCTTCTTTGCCACTCGGCAACGGTTTTTCTCTCTAAACTCGACCACTCTAATTCTCGGCCCGCCACGAATTTTTTATCAGCTTCAGCGCCGACTGCGCCTTCCATGCTGATTTTATTTTCTTCATCTAAAAGGTCGCATTTAAATTCTTCGTTGATTCCGGTTTGGACTTTTTGCATTTCCGCCTCCAGAAAATTTTGATATTCTTCAGGCCTGATTCTTTTTTCCGGCAAATTAATATGACCGACTATTTTAAATTCCTGTTGCATATTATTTCTTTTTAGCTTTTTTAACTTTTACCATTCCCGAGGCCGCATCAAGCTCCGGGGCAAATTCCAAGCTGTAAATATGTAAAATAGTCGCCGCAATCGCCACAATCAGCGGTCCTAAAACTACCCCCCAAAATCCGAATAAAACTACGCCTCCTAAAACCGCAAAGACAATAAAAATCGGATTGATCTGTGCCTTATTCTTCAGCATCCAAGCTCTAATAACATTATCAATCGTACCGATTATCAGAAATCCCCAAGCCAAAATAAAAATTCCCTGCCAAGTTTCACCCATAAGTAAATAATAAACTCCCACTGGAACATAAAAAATCATCGAGCCAATATAAGGTAACAGCGATAACAGCGCCACTAAAACACCCGCCAAAAAAGCCGGAAAACCAATAAAAGCAAAACCTAAAGCTCCGACTAAACCTTGAGCGGCGGCCACGACAAAAGTTGATACCATCGTGGTGTAGCTTATCTCTCGGAATTTATGAAAAATTTCTTGATTATATTTATCTTGCAGCGGCGACAAATACATTAAACGAGTCAGGATGTTTTTGCCATCAGTAAAGAAAAAGAACATGGTAATAATTATCATGGCGAGCGACACAATAAAATTGGTCGTTTCTACAAAAATTACGGTCACGCCGGCAAGCATTAAATTGCTGGATTTCTGCAAAAAATCAAGCATGACATTTTTGACGACGTCATTATTATATTTATTCAAATTAATGCCATCTAAATTCAATCTTTCAAAAAAAGGCATTTTAAAAACATCGGAAAAATTATGATTATTAAAATAATCGGTTGTTTCCGTATAAGCCTGAACTGATTGATCGGCCGTATAAATTACCCCCTGGATGGTCGGCAGAATAATCAAAACTACTAAAAATAAGCACATCAGCAGAGCGGATAAATTTTTACGGCCGCCTAAAAAATTGGCGAGCATCGTATACGGCTTATAAAATATCGAGGCTAAAATAGCGGCGATAACCATGATGATGATAAACGGCTTAAAAACAAAATAGCACGCTATCAGCGTGATGATAACCAAGGCGATAAGAAACGGCTTGGATAAATTTTTTGGCATGGGATTATATATTATTTACAAAATCATCCCGCAAAACTGGCGGGATGATTAGTCGCTTATTTGGTTTCTTTGTGTAAAGTGTGAGTGCCGCAGGTCGGGCAATGCTTCTTCATTTCCAATCTAGCTTTAAGAGTTTTTTTGTTCTTCCTGGAGAAATAATTCACCTTTTTGCATTCGGTGCACTCCAGCTTGATCATGTTATCGTTGGACATAGAACTTTTTTAAAAACGGCACCTCACAAGGTAACGGGAAAGGCGCGTTACTTAGCTTTTAATTATCTTGACTATCTTTAGAATATCGAATATTTAGTAAAGAGTCAAGCCCGGTAATTTGACAAAAATAATTATTGATGTATAATTAGATATATCTTTTTAAACATAAGATGATAAAAAAGTAACATAATTTTTATGAAAAGACATTTAGACACTAAAATTCACCAACATTTTAAAAAATACAAGCAGGTTCTAATCTTGCTTGGTTCAAGGCAAGTGGGTAAAACAACGTTGGTAAAAAAAATCTTTAATAAGGCTGATTATTTTTTAGTCGATAACGAACCAATCAAAAAAATCTTGGAATCATACGATATTGAAACTTACAAAGCCTTAATAAATAAAAATTCTAAGGAAATTATTATTGATGAAATTCATTTGCTAAGCAACCCAGGTCGAGCGGTAAAAATAATTTATGATCAGTTAGAAAATCTCCGAATAATAATCACCGGCTCATCTTCCTTTCATATAAAAAACAAAACTGGAGAAAGTTTGGCTGGCCGAAAAATCGACTACAACATGTATCCTTTAACTTTTTCTGAATACCTTAATCAAAAAGGGATTGAAGAAAACCTTAATTTCAATATACTCCAAAATATAATAGCTGACAGAGATTCCAAAAATCGACTCTACAAATTTGATATAAAAAATATCTTAAACAGCGTCTTAATATACGGTCAATATCCCCACTTAATCAATAATCCTCATGATGAAAAATATCTTTTAAACTTTATCGACAGCTTGATTTTTAAAGATATTTTGGAATTAAATTTAATTGAAGATAAAAGATTAGCTAAAGATTTATTAAAATTGTTAGCTTGGCAAATTGGCAACTTAATAAATTATTCAGAACTAGCGAGCAGCTTAAAGGCTGATCAGAGAACTATAAAAAGATATATAGAAATATTTGAACAAAGCTTTCTGCTATTTCGCTTGTATCCCTATTCAAAAAATAAAAGAGATGAAATCACCAAATCAGCTAAAATATATTTTTATGACACCGGAATTAGGAATGCTTTAATCGGAGATTTTTCGGCTTTAGACTCCAGGGCTGACAAAGGCGCTTTATTTGAAAATTTTATAATTAGTGAACTTACCAAACAAAATAGTTATTTAGACAGCAATTATAAATTTTATTATTGGCGAACTAAACAAGGTTCGGAAATTGATATTGTAATAGAAAATAATAAAGAACTTATTGGGGTCGAAGTAAAATATAAGCAAAAAGCCATTAATAAAGCTTTCAAAAATAGATATCCGGAATCAAAAGTCAAATTAATCACCGCTGATAATTTTTATTAAGACGTTCGTTTGACAAAAAGTGAACAAAATTATAAAGTGTTTAGTCGAACTTTAAAAAAATAAAAATGAAAATAGAAAATCCGACCGAAGAAACTTCTCTAAGAATCAGGGTGGCTAAAGAATATATGGATTTGGTTAAAGAAAAAATGGGTAAGTGGTTTATCACGGCTTATATATTTGGCAGTACCTCGAGAAATGAAGCTAAAGAGACGTCAGATGTGGATATCATTTTTCTTTTTAAAAAACCAAGTCCCAAACAAAAATGTTTTATCAATAGCATCAAGGGCGGGCTTTTTGATAAAAACCGAAACGGAATAATAAACGGTACTTTTAATGAACATTATGCCAGTCTTTATATGGATGAACTCTACAGAAAATATAATATTTTTATTTCTCGTTATTACCATTATGGGCAGAATGGTGAGGACTATCCCATTTGGCTATGTGAAGGAGTCCGCATTCCTTTTAGCATCTTAACTAAAACTGCCCTAGAATATCAAAAAGATTTTTAAAAACCGCGACGGGAAATCGTGGTTTTTTTATTTTTGGCAATGGGGGCAATAATGGGTGCCACGGCCGGCAATTTTGGTTTTAATAATATCCGACCCGCATTTGGCGCACTTATCTTTAGAATGCCCATAGACTTTGAGTAATTTAGAAAAATTCCCTTTATGCCCCTTGGCATCAACATAATTGTTAAAAGTTGTTCCTCGGTGTTTTATCGCTAAGGTCAAGATTCTTTTTATTTCTTGATATATTTTGGCGGCTTCTGATTTGGTAACAGACGAAGCTAGCCGCATCGGCCTAACCCCGGCGGCAAATAAAACCTCATCAACGTAAATATTGCCTAAACCGGACACCAATTTTTGGTCAAGTAAAACGGCTTTGATATTTCTTTTTTTAGTTTTTAACTTGGCAATAAATTCACTGAGGACAAAATCGGAAGTTAGCGGTTCCGGGCCGTAATTTTTAATTATAAATGCATCAAGTTCTTTTTGGCTCGCTATCTTCATATAACCGAACTTGCGCAAATCGTTAAAAAATAATTTGCTCTTATCAGCGAAACTAATAATTATTCGGGTATGTTTATTTGGTAGTTGGCCGCCAACTGATTTTTCATAGGAGTCAGATGACAAGCTGTGGCCGCCCACAGAAACTTGGTTGCCATTTAAATAAATTAATTGCCCAGTCATCTTCAGATGCGCTAACAAGTATAAATTAGCCCGCTTCAATTTAAAAATAAGCAGCTTGCCGCGGCGCAAAATATCTATAAAAAAAGTACCTTGCAGAATATTAGCAAAGTCGTAAGAGGAAGCACTAACAGTCTTTGGATTTAAAACGGTTACGCTTTTAATTTTTTTGTTGAGCAGCTGCACCCGTAAATCCTGGCGCACGGTTTCAACTTCGGGAAGTTCTGGCATGAGCTTATAAGAAAAGGATTAAGGCTACAATTATGGCCATTAAAATAAATTCGGTGGCAAAAATTTTTACAAAGCTATAACCCATGTTGTCGGGATCAATTAGTTTCATGCCTTAATTTTATCAATAAACAACAAAAAAAACAACCAGAATTGGTTGTTTAAATATGTGGGCCGAGTAGGATTCGAACCTACGAAGGCTGATGCCAGCAGATTTACAGTCTGCCCCGGTTGACCGCTTCGGTATCGACCCATATTAACCTAATCACTATAAATAAATTACGTTTCAATGTCAACTACAAAAACTTTGGTTTTTAACATTTCTTATATTCATAATATTTCATATTTACTCCATTATATCTATCTAAGATACCTTCAAATATTAAATTTTCCAAGGGCTCATAATCTTCTTGCTGATCAATTTGTGCCAAAGCTTTTCTATAATTATTCTTATTTTCTTTTTCTATCTTTATCGATATGCCAACCAGGCCATATCTTTCTAAAATTAAATTAGCCGCCAATCTGGCAGTACGGCCGTTTCCCTCCCGAAAAGGATGGATATAAGTTATTTTGTGATGTAACCAAGCCGCCGTTTTAACAATATCTTCAATCGCAATAATTACTTCTTCGCTTGGATTATCGTGGCTCATTATCATACCCGCAACTTTCTTAAGTGTTTTGAGTTTCTCGGATAATTCTAAGTTTGCCATTCTTATTTTTTCGGTAACTTCGGTATGATGACAAAGCAAAATTTCAGAACCGGTAATTGATAAATCTTCTGTTCTAAATAATCCGCAAATTTCCGGCCAGGCTTCTTTAAAGATTTCTTTATGAATATCGCAAACAACATCGAAATCTATTTTTTTATTCGACTTGGCGTACAATCTAACAAAACGAGAGGCTCGAATTATACCGACTGCCTCCCTTTTTTGTAATTCTTCTTCATTTTTTGGCCTTAAAATCATAGCATAAAAACGTTAGGCTACTAAAATGCCTAATTTTTCAAATTCTTTTTTATCTATTTTACTTCCCTCTAGTGAGCTAGAATAATAAGCATGCTCAATATCCCAAACTTTTTCAATTTGATTTTTTTGTTTTGGTGTCAAACTATTAAGTTCGTTTTGGGCTATCTTAGCTGAACAAAATATTTGTTTTACTATTTCATTTTTCATAATGTTTTTTAACTGATAATATTATATCAAATTTTTGATATTTCTAAAAGTAACTTTTAATCATAACACATAATGCGATAAAAGTCCACCTTAGAAGCCAAATTGAACAAAAGCCCCGATTTTTTAGGAATCGAGGCGGAAATTTTATTTTTTGAAAATATTTTAACCGGTGATTCCTTGAATAACAAATTTGACCAAGATATAGGCGAAGAATACAACCGCTAAACCGACAACCGCCCAAATGACAATATCTTTACCTTTTTTAATTTTAGTATCATTACCCATTGAAGTCATCCAAATGATGCCGCCATAAACGAATAATAGCAACGAAACTGAACCGACGAGACTTAAGACAAAATTAATAATTCGAGCAATAAAAGCGTTGATATCGGTAATGCCTAGCGGGTTGGGGAGAGTTTGAGGGGTGTCCGGTGTTGACACGGTACCAACTGGATTACACGATTTCATCGTTGCTTTAGCCGCTACACAAACAGCTTGGCAAGTAGCCGTATCAGCCGCCTTGCCTCTTTCCCCATCACTACACAGACAAGAACAATCAGCCGCTGAGGCAATTTTTATACCGCTCACCAAAACAAACAAAAAAATCGCACTAAGCAAAATAATTTTTTTCATAAATAATTATTAATCTTATATAACATATTATATAATACTATCTATAAAAAGTAAAAAGGCGGGTCAATTGCTGACTCGCCTTCGTATACTAATACGTTATCTTTATCTGGGTGGGTTTATTTGAAACCCCCTCAAACATCAGACAACCAAATACTGCCATAGTTTTAGTGTGAACTCCCGGCGTCAAAATACCGAAGTTGGTCATTTTGACATCAGAATACAACACCTCTATTTTTATTTTCTCTCCAACCTTGAAACATTTATCCGTAAACCAAATGTCGTTCACCGAATGTAAGTTCCCGGTTTCTGAACTCATAACTATCGCTGGTTGTTTATCGGCCGCCTTAGCTTCTCCTTGATACCCCACAAAGCAGGTAATTAGGAAGGCTACAAACACCACCACCATCACCGGAACTTTTGTTCTGGTGGGTTTTTCCCCCATCGCCTTATCTAAAGCAATTAAGAGCAGGTAGGTGATAGAAATTGCGGCGATGGCTTTCCACAAAAAGTAAAACGTGAAAAAAGACATCAAGCCGAAATATACCAAACAATAGAATAATAGCCCCAGCCCCGACCCCATAAAGAAAGCCTTTAAACCAACACCAATTTCTTGGCCGGTTAAAAATGGGCTTTCTTCCTTCACTTCAACATCTTCTTTTTCAGGATCATATACATCTAAGCTCATTTTTACCCTCCTTTTTTACTTGGTTATTTTTTCAAAAGTTTCTTTAAGAACCTTGAGAATTTCCGGGTCTTTCAAAAAGCCCAAAATTTCTTCCGGTTTATTGCCGCCCAGAATTTGGGAAATCTTGTCTCCCATTCCAGAGGGCAAGCCATAGAGAATGGTGTTGGATGTGCCCTGAGCCATCTCCATCAGAGTCCTCAGAGCTTCTAAGTCCGGATTATCTTTGATGACTTTAATCATTTCATCGCGGGCTTTGGCTTGAGCAACTCCCTTCTTACGGATTATCTCGGTATCAACCTCGCCTTGAGCTTTTGAGATTTCAACTTTATCGAAACCTTCCAGCCTAGTAGCATCAACTCGATCAATGCCCGCTTTTCTTACAGCTTCCACCTCATCCAGTTTTTTCTTTTTATCCACTTCAGCGGCTGCTAATCCCTGTTCTTTGATCCTTTTAGTTTCGCGATCGGAAGCGATAGCATCAGCCTCAGATTTAAGTCTAGCCGACTCGGCTAAAGTTAAAGAGGCGGTTAATTTGTTATCGCAGAAGTTAATATCGGTAATACTTAAACTGGTTAAACTCAGATCCAATTTAAACTGTACTAACGGATTATAACGTTCCATGGTCGCCGCATCGTCACCATTTGCACTTTTAGCGTCCTCAAAATAAAAAACATTGTGAGGGCCAACCGGATCGAACTTTAACAAAGAATAAGGATGGAGTGGAATTATTTTGGAAGTGATGTAATCCAAAACCTTTTGACGGTTTTGATACGAAAGCACCCACGGCATTTCCGCAAAAATTGCTCTCACTACATCAGTGATATACGGTACAATCACTGGTCCTAAGCTTTTAGCACTATTTCCTGGTGCCCTTCTGGCAGTTTCGAGTAATTTACTTTGAACATTTGGAAAATAAGTTGTTAAAGTTAAAAAGATATCAACTTCAACTTTTTCAATTTCCCGGCCATCCTCTTTGTAACCTTTCACCTTGCCATTTTTTGTGATGGCTGTCGGCACTTTTATTTTGAACAACATCGGCGTCATCTTATAAATGATGACCTTAGAGATTGGCCAGGCACAAAAATTAACTCCCGGCTCCAACATTCGAATAATTACTCCGCTTCTCACCAGCACTCCACGTTCATTTTCGTGGATGATTTTCACTGACATAAAGAACCAGCCTAAGGCCAGCCCTAAAATAACTAACATAATTACCATAACTGTTTCCTCCTATTTTTAGTTTATTTCTTTTATTGTTAATGACCTAATAATACTAAGAATATAGCACTTTTTTATATTTATGTCAACTTAGGCGCTAATTTTTACTTAATATAAAATAAAAAACGGCCAAGCACGAGCCTAGCCGCTTAATAAATTTAGAACGAATAATCCTTATTAGGGAAAAATCGGGAATTTAACGGTTTTATGATCTTGATCTTCAAAGTCAGTAATCGAACCGATATTATCAACTTGTTTTTCAATTGGGCCATCTTTTTGGCTTAGCAGATAAGCATAATGCCCCTCATTAAGCTTGGCTTCATACAGCATTTTGCCTAAAGGTATATTTTTTAACTCATGTAAATCTAGGCAGCTTCGTGATAACAAATCAGCTCGGATGGCTTCTTTGTCCCCTTCTTTAGCCCCCTTAACATTATCTTTTTCTAAGGCTGCAAAAATTCTGTCGACGCTGGCATCGTGGCTGCTTATTTTTTTAATCACCGCTTCTACTAAATCAACAGATTGCTTTTCGAAAACTTCATGAGTTTTCGCCAGCGACTGATGTTTATTTAAATTTCCCATTTCAATCTTGGCTTTAATATTTTTAAGTAAATCACTGGCGCTCTGTTTGATGGTCTTGGCGCCGTTTTCATAAAACATTAAAAATTCGACGGTCGTATTTTTTTCTTCAGCCTTCTGAAGCAAGGCTAAAATTAAATTAGCATCTTGCAAACCTTCGTCAGTGGCAATATACATAATTTTGCTGGAAACATCTTCGGCCGGTATTTTTTCTAAATATTCGTATCCGGAAAGCAAGGCTTGTTCGTGTGAGTTTTCACTGATGGTGGTTTTAAGTATTTCCTCGGCCGCCGTCTGACTGCCAGACACTTTTTTATAATTAATCAAACCATTATCAAAGGCTCCGATAATTATCGGCTTATTTTTTTGAATGTATTTCAAATTATCCGACATATTCTTACGGGCGTGTTCCGTCGAGCCGGTCGCGTCGACTAAAATAATACACTCGCTATACTTACCGATTTCAAACATGGCCGACTCCGCTTCAAAACTGGCATAGCGGCAATCTTCCAAAAGTTTAGCCTTTTCATCGGGAGTTAATTTTTTAATCTCCGCCTCGGTAAACGGACTGCCAGTATGCGGATTAATTAAATCGGTTAGCTGAGTTTCCCCGTTTTCCGGATAAGAATTGAAGATTTGTTTCTCGGTTATTTGTTTAATTTGTTCGGCTGACAAATTTTTAAAATCAAAAGAATTTCGCGCTTCGTTAAATTCTTTTAGAAAAGATTCGAATCGGGCTTTAGATAAATTTTCATTACTACCACCCCAATTTAGTGTTTGCCGCGGATCGCTGGAACTGGTAAAAGTCCATTTAAGTTTCATGATCTGATCAAAATTATCATCACTAATTGACGCAAAAAATTTATTAAATTCTCCGGCTAGTTCTGATGAATTTTTTATTTCATTTTTATCAGTATCGAATGAACTGGTAATTACTTGCTTTTCTAAGTGACCAAAGCTTTCGGCTTTATTATCAAGAGGTTGTTCCGATTTTTTAAAATCAGCGGTAGCATCATAGGTCTTTTTGCCATCATCGCCCTCATGGCTGATAGTTTTTAAACTGGAAGCGGTGATTTTATTTTTAGTTAATGCGTCTTTTTCAGTATTTTTATTAGTTCCCATGCCCATACTGACGCCAAATTTAATTAAAAATAACGTGGTGGCCATAACCGTTTTAGCAAATTGCGATTGCAAACCGTCGCGGATATAACTTAAGGCAGTGGCGCCGCTGGCTTCTTTTTTAGCAACATTATTTTTAATACCGGAGACAATATCTTCATAAATTTGTTTAAGCTCGGCATCACTGATATTCTTACCAAAAATTTCTTCAACATCAATTCCTAATTTATCCATTTCCGCTTCAACCATGCTGATGGTAACATCAACATTATTTTTTTGGCACTCTTCTAAATAACCGCTTAAAGAATCAATCAAGAGTCCATAATGAGCGATAACTGATTCGGAGTCTATTTCCGGAGCCTCAGCCTGGACTAAATACTCATTGATTTGCCTTAAAGTATTTTGGTTCATCTCATTATAGGCTTGCTCAATTAGCTCGTCCGGTTCTTTGTTTTCTCTTTCAGACATTTCCCTCTTTAAGCGATTCGCTTTTTTATTTAGTACTTCACTCATAAAATTATTTATTAAGCGTTTTTATAATATTTAAAAATTCACTTCTAACTTCGGAAAAAAAATCTATTTGGCTATTTAAAATGTTCAGAGTTTTTTCTTCATTTTCACTTTGGATGGCTGGAGTTAACTGAGATAATAAATTTTCCGCTTCTTCTTTTGGTAAAAATAACAGCGAATCGCTTAAATAGCGATTGAAACTTAAAAAAATAGCCATTTTAAATTGTTGATATTTATTCTCGTCATTTAAATTTACAGATAAAAGAGCGGCCGCTTCACGGCATAAGGTTTCTAAAAAATCATAGTGGAAAAGAATAGGCGCGATAAAAAGATTGGTCATACAAATTTTATTTATTATTTCTTTATTATATCTTAATAAAGACCCCTTATCAACTTAAAACTATAACATAAAATTAGTGTTTAGTCAACGCGCAAATCTTTGACAAATCCGTAAATTAATTATAAGATTTTCAAACAAATCACCGATCATTAAAAATTTAATCATCATGAAAACAATATTATTCATTATAGCGTTTTTATTTTTTGGCGGCTTGAGCTCAGCCCAGAAAGTCGTCGCTAAATATGAAGGGAGAATTATTTTGCCTTACGAAGTAAATTTACCCGATACTCTAAAAAATCCTTTTTCTGAAGACAGAATAAGGTATAGCAAGGAAGCTTGGCTAATCCCCGATACGCCGCAATATCTTTTGATCCAGGTAAAATATCCCTCGATATTAAACGATACCCTGGATTTAGACAGTGCCCAAAAAATTATCATGCTGCTAAATAAAATTCGTCCGAATTTTCCCGAGACCAGCGGGCGACTCAGACCGTATCATTATTTTTTCAGAACCAAAGACTACGTTATCGGTAAATATGGATTAAAGTTTAGTAAAGTCATCTATTGCGCCGGCGAACAAATATTTGTGATGAATTTACCGCTGACCGCTGACATCTGCGACCTCGTGCCCGGTTATGTTTCTTATCTGGCCGAAACAGAAAATGGCCAGATTATAATTAGTTCCGAACCAGCGCCTACCGGCTTTCCTTTAAAAAGCGGCAGCGCCAAAATATTAACATTCACTTCTTTAAAACCCGATCTGTAATAGGTCGGTTTTTTTATACCAAAGTTAATTTATAGCTCCGGCCCTCTAAAAATTCTGATAAGTCATTAGCTGATTGACGGCGCAGCTCCTCGTCAAACTCAATCATTTTTTCATTAACCTCTAAAGCTAAATCATTAAGTCCTAATAATTTTAAACCGGAAAGCGCCCTTACCCTAGATAGAGCCACATAACCCATGCCGTATTCAAAAGTTCGGCTCAAATCTATTTCCGCACAATCCAAACTTAAGCCCTGGCTTTTATGAATTGTAATTGCCCATGCCAAGCGCAGCGGAATTTGATTGATTGCCGCCAAGATATCGCCGCCGCTATCTTCAATCGCCCAAGTTTCTCGCCTCGCTTCGATAATCTGGCCTTTAACCGTTTCCACTATAGGGAAACCGCTATCCTCATCAAAAGCGATAACTTTTCCTAAAGTGCCATTAACGTAATGTTCTTTAAAATTATTTTTGACAAACATCACCACCGCGCCGATTTTAAGTTCTAAATTTTCAGGAGCTAGGCAGCCGCCTTTTAATTTATCAATTAAATTCGGCAGACCCTGGCTTTGCATGGGCCAAAATTTTGAATCCCCTTTTAAGCGGCTAAGTTCTAAATCATTATAAGAATCAACATCAAAATTATGCGTATAAAGTTTGGTCGGTTTAATTTTTGACTTTACTTCTTTATTAAGCCGCGCCAGCAAAGATTTTTTAACACTGCTTAAATCTTTACGGCCGCGAAGAGCGTTAAGCAAAGCGAAAAACTTTTTATCTTCTTGACGATGCTGTTCTTCTAAATAACAAATTTTTAAATTAGTTTTTGTCCAAGCCTCTGACTCCAAGGCGAATCTTTTGTCCTCACGACCGCGAGCTACCGGCGGTAACTGAAAAAAATCACCGCTTAACACAATTTGTAAACCGCCGAAAGGATGATTATTTTTTCGAACCAACTGACAGACGGAATCGACTAAATCCAAACGACTGGCGCTTAGCATGGAAATTTCATCGATAATTAAAACTTGGGCTTTTTTAAGCCGCTGTTTAACCTCGCCTTTAGCAATCGAGCTTCTAACTTGATGATTTAAATTTTCTTCAATACCGAGTCCGCACCAAGAATGAATCGTCCGGCCATTTAAATGCGTGGCTGCGATACCGGTGCTGGCAGTAATGCCGACGGCAATATTTTCTGATTTAAGATAGTTTATAAATTCGTTTAATAAAAAAGTCTTGCCTGATCCGGCGGAACCGGTGAGAAAGACATTATGCCCTGACTTTAAAATATTTAGAGCTTCAATTTGTTTCATATTGTTGCTCGCTTAATATAGCATAAAATCGAAAGCAAAAAAAATCGGCTGTGAAAGTCGATTTTTTATCTTGAGCCGTCTTCGGGATTTGAACCCGAGACCTTCTCCTTACCATGGAGATGCTCTACCAGCTGAGCTAAGACGGCCTATTTATTTTTTCAAACTAACGCAATTTATAATAAATGATTTAATTAAATTATTCAAGAGAGGAATTTTCGGGACTAGTTTCTGGCACTTCTTTTATTTCCGCAATCTCCGCGGCGCGCTCAATTAGCTTAGCATTTCCTGGATTGACTTCGCGCAAACGCTCAAGCAGCTCCGAGGCAAATTTTTTGTCTTTCTGTTTAATGGCTAAATCCAGAGCTAAATCTAAATAACGCGGCTGATTCGGTTCAAATTCTAAGGCTTCTCGGATATGGTCTAACGCTTCGTGGTAATCGGCTAAATTATCATTTACCCAAGCAAGCAGAAAATGAATTTCTTGCAGAGTAATATCGCCGGTAAAATAATCATCTTTAGAGACTTTGGCCAGTTTTAAGGCATAGCCTAAAGTTTGGCGGGCTTCCAGCCATTTTTTAGCGCGCGTATAAACATCAGCCAGCGCCATAAAGGCCGGTATATTTTTTGGCTCTAAACTAATTATTTCAATCAAACTAGTTTCCGCTTCTTCTAAATTGTCGGCCTTAAGGCTGTCTTCGGATTTTCTAAATAAATTTCGAATATGTTCGCGGCGCTCCGATAAAGTTAATTTTTTATTTTTACGATAAAAATCTTTAAGACTTTTTAATTTGTTATAAGCCGTCTGCAGCGGCCCGGAAGAAATTAAATTTAAAAAATGCCAAATTTTAATAAACACCCGGCCCCATTTAGCAAAATCCCGTTCGAGGCGCTTCTTAATAATTTCTTCTTTAAATTTCGCTTCCTTTTGTCCAGGAATATTTTCCACGTCTAAAATAGCTAAAGCGGGAAACTTCTTTAAAATAATGGTGGCAATAATTATTAGGGCGGCCAAAACAAGAATAATAGAAATCGTAGCAATCATAAATTAGGTACTTCCATTAAACATTAACAATTTTAGAGAATTCGTCAACTGATAAGCTGGCACCGCCGACTAAAAGGCCGTCGATATTGGGCCATTCTAAAAAATCAACCGCATTCTTGGCGCTGACACTGCCGCCATATAAAACTTTGGGGATTTGACCGATTATTTCGGCTAGCACTCCTTTAATATAAACATGAGTCGCTTCAACTTCAGATGAGGTCGCCGGCTTGCCAATGCCGATGGCCCAAATAGGCTCATAGGCAATAACTAGAGAATTATCACTACTAATTTTTAGGCCGGACAAAACTTCTTCCAACTGGCGGCGCACAATATTATGAGTTTTTTGGGCCCGGTGAGCGGCTAAATTTTCCCCGATACATAAAACGGGAATTAAACCGGAGTCTAAGGCGGCCATCAATTTTAGTTTAAGCACCGCTGAGTCTTCTTTAAAAAAACCGCGGCGCTCGCTATGGCCGATAAGCACATATTTAGCCCCTAATTGCTTGAGTGATTTAGCGCTGACTTCCCCGGTATAAGCGCCTTTTACAAAAGGCGAAACATCTTGCGCTCCTAATTTTAACTTTATTAGGTTCTTAACGGCCGCTAAAGCGGTAAAATCAGGCATAACCACGATTTCATTTCGGGGTTTTCGGAGTTTTTTATGGTAGCTTTTAGCCAGCGCCAAGCTGCCTTGATAATCGAGCTGCATTTTCCAGTTGGCGATAAATAATTTTTTCATATTAGCTTAAATGGTAGTAAATAATCGTTAATATCATATCATAAGTGAGGGGGTTTTGCTAATTATTTTGGTTGCCAAACCCTTATTCTCCTGCTATAATATAGATAACAATAGTTTTAAAATTAATTGAAATACTCCTAATCTATGGGTGTTTTTTATGTTTATGAGTGAACAAGACAAAAAAAATAGCTATGGCGCTGACGCCATTACCGTCCTTGAAGGACTTGACCCCGTCCGCAAACGCCCGGGCATGTACATTGGTTCCACCTCCTCCGCCGGTTTACATCATTTAGTTTGGGAAGTGGTTGACAACTGCATCGATGAAGCCATGGCGGGTTTTGCTAATAAAATTAGTGTGGTGCTTGGTAAAGACGGCCTGGTTTCGGTTGATGATAATGGCCGCGGTATTCCGGTTGATAAAATGAAGGCCACTGGGATCTCGGCTCTTGAAACTGTTTTAACAAAACTTCATGCTGGTGGAAAATTTGGCGGCAGTGGCTATAAAATCTCCGGCGGTCTTCATGGCGTCGGTGTGTCCGTGGTTAATGCTCTAAGTACCTATCTTAAAGCTGAAGTGCGTCGTGATGGCAAAACTTACATGCAAGAATTTAAGATTGGCATTCCTCAGGCTCCGGTTAAAGAAGTTGGCAAAAACACGGAAAATGGAACCAAAATTACTTTTCAAGCCGACCCGACCATTTTTACCGAGCTCGAATATAATTGGGGTAAGATTTTAGACCGTTTGCGACAACAAGCCTATTTAACTAAGGGTATCACGATTAATATTAGTGATGAGCGCGAGGGACATCGGCAGAAAAAATATAAATTTCATTTTGAGGGCGGCATTAAATCTTATGTTAAATCGTTGCACCGCGGAAAGACCAAAAAACACGATACCATTTTTTATATTGATAAAGATGTCAGCGATTGCAAAGTCGAAGTCGCCCTGCAATACAATGATGAATATAATGAAACCGCGATTGCCTTTGCTAATAATATTCATAACCCGGAAGGCGGAACACATATGGTTGGTTTTCGAACAGCTCTGACCCGCACTTTAAATAATTATGGCCGCAGTAAAAATTTGTTAAAAGAAAAACAAGAAAATTTAACCGGTGAAGATGTTCGCGAGGGGTTAACGGTTATTATCTCTGTTAAATTACCTGATCCGCAATTTGAAGGCCAGACTAAAGGCAAATTGGGAAATGCCGAAATGAAAACTTACGTCGAACAAACCTTCGGCGAAGCTTTTAATACTTTTTTAGAAGAGAATCCTAAAGAAGCGGAAGCTATTATCGGCAAATGCGTTTTATCTTCACAGGCACGGCTCGCGGCTCGTTCAGCTCGAGCAACTATTTTACGTAAAGGCGCTTTAGAAGGTATGACTTTACCGGGTAAACTAGCTGATTGTTCATCACGCCATCCTGAAGAATGTGAATTATATATTGTTGAGGGCGATAGCGCTGGAGGGTGTTTTCACGCTAAAACTAGCATAAAATTGGCAGATGGAAGGAATTTATCCTTTATAGAATTGATAGAAGAAAACGAGGAGGGCAAAAAAAATTATTGTTACACCTTAAATAGTGAAGACCAAATCACAACTGAATTAATTATTAATCCAAGAAAAACAAAAGAGGGCGCGGAAGTAATAAAAATTATTTTCAGCAATGATGAGGAAGTTATTTGTACACCTGATCACAAATTCAGATTGGCCGATAGTTCCTATGTTGAAGCACAAAATTTAACTTCAAGTATGGATTTAGCATGTTATAAAGAATCTGTAAAAGTTAAAAGTATTCAAACTCAAGATGAAAAAGTAGATGTTTACGACATTGAAGTCCCAGGCACCCATAATTTTGCTTTAGCTAGCGGCGTGTTTGTTCACAACAGTGCCAAACAAGGACGCAACCGCAAATTCCAAGCCATTCTCCCATTACGCGGTAAAATTTTAAATGTGGAACGCGCTCGGTTAGACAAGATGCTGGCCAATAACGAAATTAAAAATTTAGTAATTGCCATGGGCACCAACATCGATGATCAATTCGATGTCGATAAATTAAGATATCACCGCATTATTATCATGACCGATGCCGATGTCGACGGCGCCCACATTCGAACTTTACTGCTTACTTTATTTTTCCGCCACTTCCCTGATCTAATTAATAACGGCCATATTTATATTGCTCAACCGCCGCTTTATCAACTTAAAAAAGGCGCAACCATCCACTATGCTTATAGCGACGAAGAAAAAATAAAATTAGTCGCCGAAATGGGCGGCATGGCTGATGACGCCGAAATAGTTGAGGAAACCGATGACGCCGAAACCGAAATTATTGAAACCGAAGAAGAGGAAACTAAGGATGATAAAAAGAAAGCGGTTAAAATTAATATTCAGCGCTACAAAGGTTTAGGGGAAATGAACGCCGAACAGTTATGGGAAACTACCATGGATCCGCTGAAACGGATTGTTAAACAAGTAACCAATGAAGACGCCGCGCGCGCTGACCAAATGTTTGATATGTTAATGGGGGATAATGTTGCCCCGCGAAAAAACTTCATTCAAACCCACGCTAAACGAGTAACTAATTTAGATATTTAAAATTATGGTTATCCCCTACATTGCATTTCCTGTTATTGCCTTTACTCTAGCTCAGGGCACCAAAGTTTTCTTAAAAAGCTTGCAGCGTAAAAGATTTCACTGGCGTGACATCTTCGCTTATTCCGATATGCCCTCGGGACACACCGCTACTGTTGTCTCTCTAGTGACGATAATTTTTTGGCGCGACGGTTTATTCTCAGCTTCATTTTCTTTAGCCTTTGTCTTTATGATGATTGTCATTACCGATGCTATCGGATTGCGCAATTACTTAGGACAGCATGGCAAGACTTTAAATGTTCTAGTTAAAGATTTGAAAGAAGATGATTTTTTGGACAATTCCTATCCGAAGCAATTAGAACATATCGGGCACACTCCTTTTCAAGTGGCTATCGGCGCATTGATTGGAATTATCGTCAGCACCGTCGGTTTTTTCTTGTTTAAATAATTACTATATAAAAGACTCAGTTGATTTTTGAACTGAGTCTTTTTTTATATCAAACTTTCACCCGGCATATTTTTGGGCGGCGTAATATTTAAAATACGCAAAATTGTCGGCGCCACATCAACTAAAGTTCCGGCGGGTTCCAGCAAGCTTAAATCATTGCCTAAAGTTTCTGGTAGTCCGATGGTTTTCCCTTGATATTCATGGCTGACAATTATAAATGGCACTGGGTTATTGGAAATTCCCGATTCTGCCAAACCAGTCGCCGTGTTTATCAGCGCTTCTCCGTGGCCATAAGCAGCAGTAACAATCATTAAGCCTTTTTGTTTTAAAACCGCCGACACTAAACGTCCGAGATTTTTGTCTAAAATTTTAGCGGCCGACTTCGCTGTTTCTAAATTACCGGCCGAGGAAACTAAATCTAAATTCGCGAGATTAATAATTATAAAATCATGCCGGCCTTTTTTTATATCACGCAAAGCAATTTTAACTATCTCCGGCAGTGCTTGTTCAGGCAGTTCCTGACGATTGCCAATTGTGGAAGAAATAACTTGAAGTTCTTCCCTATTTAATAATTTTTCGCGCCCGCCATTAAAATAATGCCAAGACAAAATTAATTTTTCACTTTCGGTTAAATTAAGTTGAGAAAAGCCCGCGGTCTCTAAGCACTTAGACAATAATCCGCCGGCGCCTAAATTTTTATATCGTGTCTCTGAGGTTCCATTATCGGCCGCTAAAATTGCGGTCGGATAATTTTTTATCAGCGACGAAAAAGTTTTTAATTTTAAATCGGTAAATACATTACCGGATTGATAAGGGGCAATACCCCAACTATCGAGTAATACAAGAACCACCGGCCGAGGCAGGGTTTCTTGGTTATTTTTAAGATCGGGATTATCTGGCGTGCTTAGTTCCATATATTATATCTTCTAAAACCAGTAAACGATTCCATTTCGCGACTCGCTCGCCGCGCACTGGAGCGCCGCCCTTTAAATAATCGGCGGAAGCAGCTACGGATAAATCGGCAATAAAATCATCATTGGTTTCGCCGCGGCGGCCGCTGATTACTATTTTGTAGTTATGCCGTCTGGCTAATTTAAGGCATTCCATGGTTTCTGTCAACGTGCCCACAGCGGCCGGAATAATGACAATCGTGTTGGCTAAACCGGTTTTTAAGGCTGAGCGCAAAAGATTAGTGTTAGTGGCAAATAAATCATCGCCGGCTAAAAGTAATTTATCGCCCAGTTCTTCAGATACTTGCTGCCAACCGTCAGTATCTTCAGGCGCAATTGGATCTTCTAAATAAACTAAGGGGTAACGCCTCAACCATTCATTATATAGACCAGCTAAACTGGAACTGGAAAAATGGTTATTATCTAAAGAAAAAATATATTGCTGGCTTATCTCATCATAAAGCGCAGAGGATCCAACATCAATTCCTAACCGGGCTTCTTGTTTAAAATCATAACCGACTTTTAAAATAGCTGCCATAATAAGTTCTAAGGCTTGAACGCTAGAATCCATATCCGGCGCGTAACCGCCTTCGGATCCGGTGTCCGTGTCGTAACCGGCTTCACTTAACAGTTCCCCGAGCGAATGATAAATTTCTACTCCGGCGCGCAGCATCGTCTCATATGGCCGCGGTTCTTTTTGAAAACTATCGGCGCCAGAATTTAAAACTAATAAGTACTCCTCGAAATCCAAGTTAGTGTCAGCGTGGCAGCCGCCATTAAACATCGTAAATATCGGCGCAGGAATGGACATTGGCGCGCCCTCAAAAAATGCGGCATTTAAATATTCATGGAGCGATTGTTTTTTTGACTGCGCCGCCACGCGAGCCACCGCTAAAGATATGGCTAAAATCGCGTTGCTGCCTAATTTTTCCTTACTCTCCGTGCCATCTAATTCAATCATCTTGTTATCAATCTCACTCTGTTTTATCGGCGACAAACCAACGAGCGCCGGAGCGATGATATGATTAATATTGCTCACAGCGATGCGCACGCTCTCACCAAAATAAATATTATGATCTCCATCTTTTTTTTCGGCGGCTTCAAAATTTTTCAGCTGGGCGCCGGTGGGCACACTGGCACTGGCACTGAGTCCATTATCTAAAATAACGGTCGCTTCTACCGTGGGCCAACCCCGACTGTCTAAAATTTCTCGAGCGAAAATTTGTTTGATTTTGGTCGACATATTTTTAGGAAATTAATTTTATAAAATCAGCTTCATTTAAAATTTTAACTTTTAGTTTTTGGGCTTGCGCCAGTTTGCTTCCGGGTTCAGCGCCGACAACCAAGTAATCAGTTTCGCGAACCACGCTTTCTTTTACTTTGCCGCCAAGCGCCATAATTTTTTTCTTGGCCTCGCTGCGCGATAAAGAATCAAGCGTACCGGTTAAAACAAAAGTATGGCCGGCCAGAGCGCCGCTTGGAGTTTTAATTCGTAATGTTAGGCGCGCGCCCGCTTGGCCTAACTTTTTAAGCAGTTCTAAGCTGTGTTCATCACGCCAAAAATCATAAAGCGATTGGGCAACTACCGGTCCGATGTCTTCAAAATTTTGCCAAACGTCTAAATCTATTTTAGTAAAAAAAGCTGCCAGTTCAGTCGGCGTAATTTCGGTTTTTTTTATTTCTTGCGCTACATAAGAGGCTAAAAATTCGGCGCTTTCGGCGCCAACGTGCCAAATTCCTAAAGCATAAATAAAACGACTTAGCGGGATTATTTTGTGATTAGTAATGGCGGCCATAACATTATCGGCTTTCTTCTCGGCAAAGCGTTCCAAACTTAATAAATCTGGTTTTTTAATATTATAAATATCAGCGGCATCATAAATTAAGCCTTCGCTAATAAATTGCTCGATTAATTTTTTGCCGAGCCCCGGCATATCCACGGCATCCTTAGAAACAAAATGGATTATCTGCCGCAAGGTCATCGCAAAACATTTTTTATTAACACAGCGATAAGCCACTTCTCCGGGAATTCGCTCCACTTTTCCTTCACAACGCGGACAGGCGTGCGGCGCGTGAATTTTTTTCTCAGAACCGTCGCGTAAATTAGTTAAAACTTCAACGACTTTAGGGATAACATCGCCAGCTCGTTCAATAATTACGGTATCGCCGATTTTTAAATTTAAGCGCTCGATTTCATCAAAATTATGCAAAGTGGAGCGGCTGATGGTCGCTCCGGCCACATTTACCGGTTCTAAAATGGCCGTTGGCGTTAGTACTCCAGTCCGTCCGACTTGCCAAATAACATCGGTGATTTTAGTTGTCGCTTGCTCCGCCGAAAATTTATAAGCCATCATATAACGCGGCGCTTTACCCACCACACCTAAAACATCCCACATTTTTAAATCATCAAATTTAACGACTACGCCATCAATTATGTAAGGCAGCGATTCTCTTTTGCGGCCGACAGAGTTAAAAAAATAAAAAACTTCTTTAAGACCCTGGCAAATTCGATTTTGCTTAACCGTTTTAAAGCCCAGTAAATTAGCCAGTTTATCAGCACTAGCGCGCGTGCTAATTATTTCGCCGCGCGCATAATCGGCAATTAACAAATCATAAGCGAAAAATTCCAATTCCCTTTCCGCGGTCACTTTGGAATCAAGCTGGCGCAGCGAACCGGCCACCGCATTTCTAGTGTTAGCTAGTAGCGGCCGATTTTCTTGGGCATATTTTTTATTTAATTTTGTAAAAGTGGCATTAGACATGATGGCCTCGCCGCGGAGTTCTATTTCGCCGTTTAATAATAAATTTAAAAATATTTTCGCATTGGCTTCGGTGAGTCCAGCGGTAGTAAGTTCCTTTAAAGACGGCTCCCGCAAACGCAAAGGAATACTTTCTATCGTGCGCACATTGGCCGTGACATCTTCGCCCACTTTACCGTCGCCGCGCGTGGCCGCTGTAACCAGCAGGCCGTTTTCATAATGAAGGGCGACGGCGAGTCCGTCTAATTTAAGTTCTGCGTAATAATTACCGGCCACTGGATGATTTAAAAAACGCTGATTGCGGTTTTCCCATTCGGTCATATCATTTTCGGAAAAAGCGTCATAAAGGGAAATCATCGGCCGGGTGTGGGTAACTTTTTGAAATTTGGCGTTAACTTCACCGGCCACGCGCTGGGTGGGCGAGTCAGGCGTAATAAGTTCAGGATAATCGTTTTCCAAACGGAATAGCTCCATTTTTAAGCTATCGAGCGCGGCTTCCGAGATGGTGTCGGAATCCAAAACATGATAATTATAGCGATGGATATCGATTTCTTTTTTGAGTTTAGCTATTCGGTTTTTTGCTTCAAGCAGGGTCATAATTTATTGGATTTTTAACAGTTATATTATAACATATCTATAAAAAATTTTCTTTGCGACTATTTTAATAGTTTTGATGATTAATTTTACAGTTCTCTTATTACCTTCCTAATTTTCTCCTCACTGGGCAGTTTTGTTTTATATTTAGACACAAATATTTTTTCTTCTAGACCCCCTAAAGCGTAAAATACTTCTTCACTACCAATTTCATGACAGATAATTAGGCCGATAGCGTCAGCCTCAGAAACATATTGTCGGTTGTAGCGGTAATAATTAATATATTTATTCATCTGTCCTATATCTCTACTATCTAATTTGCCTATTTTTAAATCGACTAGAATCGGACACGGAATTCCTCGGTGAAATAAGACTAAATCAATGAAGTGTTTGTAATTATCAATTATAATCGGTACCTGTCTGCCTAAAAACATAAAATCACTACCCAATTCTTTGAGGAAATTTTCTATATTACTTATTATTTTAGCTTCCAGTTCTTTTTCTAGGTGATTAGGAGCGATATTTAAAAAATCTAAATTATATTCCGGTTTAAATATATTTTGAATACTAATTATGGCCGGTAAACTAGTTTTTAGAGTTGTTTCAATTTCTTTGCTATCGGTTTTTTGGTAGAGCTTATTTTTTATTTGACTTCTTAGCTCTCTAACAGACCAGGAATAATTTATGGTTTTAATTTCGTAAAAACGCCTCTCTTTATTATCACTTAACTCAATGAGTAGGCCATAATGTGACCAACTCAATTTTCCACACACTGTGTGGAAAATTGGATATTTTTTGTAAAACTGTATGACTTCATATAAAAGGCTTTTCCCAACACTTAGATCTATAACCAGATTATTAATCAATTGTTTTTCATAATCAGCCCTGTCTTTATATTTCAACTCCTCTCTAACTATTCTTTCGCCAACCTGCCAATATGTTTGGACTAGAGTATTATCTACAGCTTTAACGGCTTGATGCTGACCATTTTTAATAATACCCTCTAGTTCACCAACTAGTTTTTTATATTCCACATTTTTTATAACTTTTTCCATAAATTTTTATTAACAAAAAAGACCCCTATCAATATCCGGCCTTACTAATTTGTAAGACAGGATAAAGAGAGGGGTCTCTTTATTTGGAGTTTAGTTCAATTTTTATTGAGCCGGAGTGGTCGCAGCTGGAGTGTTGGCACCGGTGCCCGCAGCTCCCTTTTGAGCGTTGTTGATGAAAGTGATCACATCAGTAACATTCTTGGTGTTAGCGGCGGTTGCTTGTTCAAGCTGGCTTAAACGTAAAGCGTTGTTATTTAAGCGGCTGTTAAAGCCAAAGAAAATTACAAACAAAGCGCCGATAAGCAAACCGACAATTAACGGAACGATAGTTTCTCTTCTCATAATTTTAGAATTTAAATCGCCGGCGGACGAAACTTTTCTTCCGACAGGGCGTTTATAATTATTTTTTAGTTGCTTGTTGTTGAGCATTGGAAATACTTGTGTTAATAAAATTGACAACGCCATCGATTTTGGCGCCATCGCCTATCACCGCTGTTTGAATCGTGGCCATCTTTTTTTCTTGGCGATCTAACTGATAAGCAAAATAACCAAACAGGGCTATTAGGATAACCAGCGCCGCACCGATTAAAATTGGACCGGATGATGTTCTGCGCATAAGTTAAAAAGATAAGCGAGTAAGTGCCTTAAATATAAGTAACGAGCACGCTTATTTATATTTTTTTACAAATTATATTGATAGAAATAATTATAGCATTTTTTGGAAAGGGTTACAAATACGAAACTTAGTGCCCTGAATTGAGTTGACGCGGTAGCCGACAGAGATAATGGCGTCTAGATTATAATGCTTAACTAAATATTTTTTACCATCAATGGCAGTTGTCAAGGATTCCTTGATAACTGATTTTTCACTAAGTTCAGCCTCATTAAACACATTTTGTAGATGTAAACTGATATTGGCTTTGCTACAATTAAATAAGTCGGCCATTTGATTCTGATTTAACCAAAGCGTCTCATTCTCCAACTTAACCTCAATTTTTGTTTCTCCGTTTTCCGAACTGTAAATAATGATTTGATTGTTTTTGTTGTCCATAAATTTTAAAATTAATTATAATTTGCCCATTATAACAAATTTACAAGTTAATATCAAGGCTAATATTAAGTAAATTTTCTCTAAATTTTAGATAAAGAAAAGCTAAAGACAAATATTCAATTTCCCCAAACAATTGGCTTGAACTTAGAGTAACTAAAATAACCAACCCTCAAGGATTGGTTATTTTATTATTGGCATCTATCTTGATTATTTATTTCTTATAACTTTTAGTTTCTAATTTTTTCACTCGAGCTTTTAGTAAATCATAATCTTTCTGTCCCGCTTTTAATTCTTCAATCTGTTTCTGCTGCTCTTTGACCGCTTCAATTAGGGGTGCGACTAAGTTACCGTATTGCACGCCATAATTTCCCTCTTCACCGACCACTAACTCCGGAAATACTTGTTTTACTTCTTGAGCGATTAAACCGACGCTGGCTTTATTGTCCGCTTTCCAATTAAAGGTAACACCGCGAAGTTGTAATATTTTATCGAGTGGATTAGTGATAGTCGTGATATTCTGCTTGAGGTTGCGGTCAGATGAATAAATAAAGGAGGTGGCTTTGGCATTACCGGCGACTTCCAATTTTTCGGTAGGGGTGGTGGTAGCGATGCCGACGTTGCCTAGTCTATTCATTACCATTTGCCCACTTGGCGTAGTTCTCGCGTCATCCATCGCTTGAAGATAAAAAACAGAGTTGTAATTTATCATTCTGAAAGTTTTACTGTTAGCCGACTGGCTCGAATCAGTTAAGTCCATCGCTACAAAACCATTATTGTTCAATTCCAATTTAGCCAATGGATTCGTCGTTCCAATCCCGACGTTGCCCGCACTATCAAACACCATTAATTTATAATCGGAATAAGTTGAGTCGGTATTTAATCTTGCAATAGAAAATTTATCTGCTCCAATTTGGCCGCTTCCACCAGAAATAAAACCATAATTATTTGCTGCCGTATTTCCGGAGTTAGAAATTACTATTCTTGTTCCATTTGAAGTATCATTTGAGTCAAATCGAGCAGTTTTGTATCCTAGTGCGCCATTACTATTATAAACGTGTAATGCTTGTCCCGGCGCGGTCGTCCCAATTCCGACGTTGCCATTAGTATCAATTCTTACTTTTTCTGCTCCACTTGTACCCAATATTAAGTTTGCTGTACCATAAGCTACCATTACACCATTGTTACCCCAAGAACCACCTACACTACTACCACCCATACCAACCCAAAATTCCTTACCAGCATCATTATAGATATCAACACCAGAATAACCAGTTGCAGCAGTATTTCTTGCTATGATTGTATTCAAGGTTGAACCAGTAAGACTCGAAGAAACTTCCAGTCTTCCACTTGGCCCCGTCGTCCCGATGCCGACGTTGCCGCCACTTAAAATCGTTAATCTTTCGTTTGATCCAGTAAAAAAATGAAAGGGATTATCTGCTCCTAAAGATGTTTGAGAATACATGGAAGTACCACCAACACTATCATTACCAACTAAAAATTTATTACCACTGTATCCATTTTGCATTAATAAATACTGAGAAGAACCGGCGCCATCTAATGTTAATTTCTGACTAGGACCAGCTGTTCCAATTCCAACATAGCCGGTGCTTCCGACTCCAGAATTCATAAAACTAAAACTTGTATTTGTATAAAATGTAGTTGAACCACCAATGTTAGCATCTATTGCCATCACTTGAGTTCCGTTTCCAATAACAAAGTCGTTGCCACCATATCCTGCTCCACCAGAGCCAATCTGCAATTTATTGGTTGGTCCAGTTGTTCCGATTCCCACATTTCCCGCTCCTGTTGTACCGTTATATATGGTGCCATTTAAGGTACCACGCCACAGAGAAGAGGTGTAATTAGCTTGTAAATATCCCAGAGGCACGGCTTGATCTGCATTTAATGGGGTGGAATTTAAACCACCAACTTGGCCACCGGCTACAGTCATTGCTTGACCAGTACCCGCGTTTACGTGCAGGAGATTAGTTGGACCAGTAGTGCCGATACCGACATTGCCGTCTGATTTTATATAAACCCTAGCTATATTATTTGTCCCTAATAACATGTTAGTTGAATACGCATTATTGATGACTAAATCTGTATTCACCGACCCTGTTATCAAATCATTGGCTTGTCTGGCAAACCCAACTACCCCAAACCTCATATTATCGGTATCCATAAAACCAATGGCGGCGCTTCCAGCTGTCTGCTCTTTTAAGTCAAGTAAATATCCCGGAGCGGTCGTTCCAATTCCGACGTTTCCAGCAGTATCAATTCGTACTCTTTCACTGCCTCCGGAATTAAATTTAAGATAATCTCCGGCTTGGCCAGAACCAATTGCAATCGCAGCCGCTGCACCTGTACCACGGCCAATTAAACTTGCTCCGTAAGAAACGCCTGAACGAATTGCCTGTCCATCGTCAATTAATATATCACCAGCGGAGATTGCTAATTTTGCCCCCGGCGTCGCCGTTCCGATTCCTATATTTCCATCGTATTGCAATGTCATTGCGGTCAAAGGTACTCCGGCGGCCGTTGCATTATTAACTTGGAACTGAGCTGATACTCCATTGGTATTGCCACCTTCAGCAGCAATAATTTTAAAAGCACTGCTTCCAGCATCCGCAGAATTAGAAAGAATTAAACTAGCAAAAGGAATAAGATTGCCTCCTCCGTTAAAACGACCGTTTACTTGAATTGAGTTAACTATATTAGATGTTGCCCCGCTATTTCCAATTGTTAATAATTGACTTGGTGCCGTCGTTCCAATTCCGACGTTGCCTCCATTTAATATTGTTATATCAGTAGAATTATTTGTTCCAAGGTTTAAATCGCCAGCCTCACGATTTAAAATATAACCGTTAAGAGCATTTATTCCAATACTAACACCATCTGTAAAACCATTTGTACCAGTAGATGAATTATAAAAATGAAGATAAGAAATTGAATCAGAAGCTTGTATAGATGCTAATGGCACACTGTCTCCAGCACCATAAACCGAGAGTTTATTCCCCGGCGTTGTCGTCCCAATCCCGACATTCCCCGCCCCCGCTGTTCCGTTATAAATAGTGCCATTTAAAGTTCCGTTCCATAAATTTCCTGAAGTCGGAGAATAATTGGCTTGTAAATAACCAAGAGGGACAGCCTGATCAGCGTTTAGAGGCACTGAATTAAGTCCGCCGATTTGGCCACCAGCCACCGTCATCGCTTGACCAGTGCCCGCATTTACATGAAATTTATTGGTTGGGCCAGTGGTACCAATTCCAACGTTACCGCCAGTCGTTAATCTCATAACTAGGCCGGCAGGTGCAGCAAATTTGTAAAAATCAAAGTCCGAACCAACTGATGCCAAAGCAGTTCCAATTTCCCAATCTTCAGTGGTTCCAGTATAAAGTGCTAATGTGTTTTCTAAAGTGGTTCCTGATCTCTCTAGTCTTAAATTATTCGCACCGGTTGAGCTCTTAATATGTAAGATATCACCCGGAGCGGTTGTGCCGATTCCAACGTTGCCACCAGAAAAATTAAAATTACCAATACTATAAAAAACCATTAAATTAGCAGGAGTCATCGCGGCACCAAAATGACCTACATATGCTCTATTCCCGCCGGCCACATCTCCAAAAAATAAATAGGAATCACTGGCGTTAGGACTAAGTAACTGGATAGCCGATCTACCGGCGCTTTCTACTGTTAATCCTCCTGCTTCATAAGCAGCTCCACCAGATGCTCCAGTATAAACATGAAGTTTATTTGTCCCCGGATTCGTCGTCCCAATTCCGACATTGCCGCCACTATTTATTCTCATTATCTCATTTCTAGCTCCAACATTTGTTGTATTTGTAAAGGTTAGCGCTGTTGCATAATTTGCATCTTCTTTTATAGCATCAATACTAGGTCCTGTATAAATTGTCCCAGACGGAGTATGCGTGCCATCAAATCTAATAAATCCTATATTTGAAGCACTAGCAGAATTTGTAGATTTAGTTAATAGCCCTAATCCACTTCCAGAGATATATATATTACCATCTTTTACATCTAATTTCGCCCCCGGCACTGTCGTCCCAATCCCGACGTTTCCGGCTCCAGAAACATATTGCCAAGTCATCACTGGAACGTTGTCCCAATCATTATACATTGATATATCATTCAAATTAGTTTTCTTTAAAGCCCAGCCAGCATAGCCACTAGCATCATTATGAAAGTTAACATAAGGAACAACTGTTCCGCCGGATTGATTGATGTGAATCGCTAACTTTGCTCCCGGTGTCGTCGTTCCAATACCCACATTTCCCGCGCCCGCAGTTCCATTATATATAGTGCCATTTAAAGTGCCACTCCATAAATTTCCAGAAGTTGGAGAATAATTAGCTTGCAAATAACCAAGAGGGACGGCCTGATCAGCGTTTAAAGGCACTGAATTAAGCCCGCCGATTTGGCCACCAGATACACTCATCACTTGCCCAGTACCGCCATAAACTTGAAGTTTAGCGTTTGGAGTGGTGGTACTGATACCGACATAGCCGTCGGAAGTTATTCTCATTCGTTCAACTATATCAGTTGGTAAATAAGTACTGGTATTTTGTACTCTAAATATCATTGCTGGATTTCTCCAGCTAGGAGTAGCTACTGTTGTTACTGCTCCAATTTCAGCGGCGTACCAATCATTACTACCATTTACAGCTGTCGCTAACCTAATTGTTACTCCTTCATTAGCGCCACTGACATTACTGTTAAATGTAGCAGTGTTAGTTAAACCTGAAACTCCGTTACTTACATTTAATTTTGACGTCGGTGCTGTTGTGTTAATACCAAAATTACCAGTTGTCGCCTGCAATCTCGCTCTTTCGCTGCCATCCAAATTGAAAGTAAGATATCCGCCGTATCCGCTCGTTCCTGATTGGATTCTTAATTCCCCACTATATATGTTGGATAAAATATTAGCCTGAACACTTCCGCCGGTAGCAAAATTAATTCCTCTAAACGCATTGTTAGTGGTTCCATTAATAGTTAAAATTGGTACGGCACTATTTATTTCTAATATACTACCCGGTGCCGTTGTACCAATGCCGACATTAGCCGCGCCAGTTGATTCATTGACTCGAATTGCCATGGCGGGCGTTGAGAAAATATTTCCTCCCACCGCCGTCGATGGCGTAATTTCAAAGGTGTTAGTCGTGCTATATTGTGAAGCTAGAGCCCAGTTATAAACGATTCCCGACGTTTGTTGAAATTTAATTATCGGCGAGCTGGTAGATATTGTAAAAATTTGTCCCGGCGCCCCCACCCCAACCCCAGTATTTCCATTTAACAAAATATTATCTCCGGCGGTGCCGACGTTTATAGTTTTGGCCAGGGCAAAAGTCCCGCTTAATAAGAAAATTAATAACAAAAAACCAGCCGATTTTGCGACTTTCATATTTTTTAATCGGGCTTTATTTATTTTTAACAAACCCATGATAATATTCTTATAAATATGTCTTTATTATATCACTTTTAAAATAATAAGAGTAGAGTTTTTTGGTTAAATTATAAACTCTAAATAATTGTCTTTATTTATTAACTTAAAGTCTGGATTATTGTATTCTTCTAATAATTTATTGGGTAGTTTTGCTTTCTTCTTTCCATATTTAAATTCATAAGCTGAAAATTTCCCCGCCGCTTCTTCCACGTAATCGACTTCAGAGCCGGAATAAGCCCGCCAAAAATATCCTGCCGCCGTTTTGTCTTGATATTTATTTTTTTTAATTCTTTCAATTATCAAAAAATTTTCAAACAGACTGCCTAAATCGTTGCGCGAAGCTAAAGGATTAAAATTATCAATTAAAACATTTCTGACACCTAAATCATAGAAATAAATTTTATCTTTCTTGGCAATTTCTTTACGGGGATTTTTAGACAAAGCGGGTAAACGAAAAATTACAAAAGCTTTTTCAAGCAAATCAAGATAACGCCTCACCGTGTCTTGATTTAATTCTAAATTAACCGCTAATTCATTAACAGAAACCTCTTGGCCGATTTGCCAAGCGATTAACTTAAGCAGTTTATAAATTTTTTCCGATTTCTTAATTTTTTCCAAAGCTAAAATATCTTTATATAAATAAGAGGTCGCAATTTCTTCTAATAACCTTTTTTTATCTTCCAAATTTTCCATTGTAAAAACTTCCGGATAAGCCCCATAAATAAGAATATTATCCAGCAGTTCATAAAGTTCAAATTCATTATATTCGGCCGACAATTCTAAAAAAGACATCGGGAAAAGATTAAAAGTCCAAGTCCGGCCGGTAAGAGGCTCTTTTATTTTATTAGCCAGCTCAAAAGAAGAAGACCCAGTGACGATGATTTTTAAATCAGGCATTCCATCAGCTAAAATTTTTAAATTAATCCCAATATTTTTTATCCGCTGGGCTTCATCAATAAATAAGAGTTCATAACCGCTTACCAACGATTTCATTTTATCTAAATCACGGCTGCCTAAAATATTATGATATTTAATTTCATCGGCATTTATTTTTAGAGTTTTAAGGTTTAATTCACGAATAATTGAATTAGCCAAAGTTGTTTTTCCGACCTGGCGCGCACCATAAACAATAACAATTTTATTGCTTTTTAACAATTTATCTAAAATTGGCTCTAAAATTGCTCTTTTTATAATCTTTACCATAAATATTAGCGTGAATTTTATATACTACACTATACGATATTAACGTTAATATTATATAGTACGATGTGTTTTATGTCAATTGTTTTTTGACTGGTTTAATTGCTGTTTTAACAGAGGTGTAGCAAAAGATATTCAGCCATGTTATTATCTTATCTCTCCGCCCCAAATATAATCTTTAAAATTCGCAATATCAAAACGACCAATCAAGCGAAATTTTTTTACACCGGCGAGCTCCGCAACTCTTTCTAATTTATTCCTGTCCTGCTCTAAGGGAGTTTCTTTGGCCTCAAGGGCGATATTCTTATTGATAATAAAATCTATTTCCAAACCATTTTTTGTATAATAATATTGTGTTTGGCCAAAATGTCGCAACTGAGTAAAAATCGCGTTTTCAAATTTTGACCCACTATTTATATCTGATAAAATATTCAAAAAACCATTATCGCAAAAATACAATTTTTGCGCTTTAACAATTTCTCTGTCAGGATTACTAGACAAAACGGAAACTCGCGAAATAATATAAGTCTGTTCAAAAAAATCCATATAATTCTTGACTGTTTCTCGACTCATTCCTGATAATCTTGAAAGTTTGGCATAATCGATTCTTGTCCCGACTCTTTGAGAGAGCATTTTGAGTAATTTTTCGATGTTATCAAGATTTTTAAAATCCCCCAACGTCTTAATATCAATTCTGATATAAGAGTCTAAAATATCAAACAAGAGATCTTTTTTATCTTCCAGCTTGGGAATTAAAACCACTTCCGGGAATCCCCCAAAATTAATAAATTCTTCATAGTACCCTCGTAGCCTTTCATATTCACTGGCGTTAAACTTTTTATCGTAAAATTCAATGTCTTTGTGCGAAACTTTTTTAAAATCAAGAAATTCAGAAAAATCTAAAGTGTGCAGTTCAAAAATTTTTTTTCGACCCGATAATGATTCGGAAAAAAAGTTTTTCAAATAATATGAACTTGACCCAGTCACTACAAACTTTATGCCGTAATGATCGTATAAATACTTTATAACGCTGGAAATATTTTTTACTAATTGAATCTCATCTAAAAACAAATAAGCTTTTTTCTTTAAATCTAACCCTAATTGCTCAAAATTATTGGCGATAACATCATAATTTTTTTGGGAAAACAGCTCTCGATTATCGATTCGCTCAAAATCGATATACAATTTATTGGTCGAACTAAGTTCAGCCATTAAATATTTAAGAGCCGTTGTTTTGCCAGTTCGGCGCATCCCTGTCAAAACAGTAACATGCGGACTTTTTAGATGTTTAAGGAGTTCGGGATAAATTTTGCGTGGAAACATAGACTTTTTATTATTACTATATGATACTTATAGTATACATATAGTAATACTATTTGTCAACTACTAATTTGTTCATTCCTATTTAAAATATCAAAACCAAGCGCCACGGCTTCGCCTAAAAATTTCTGGAGCTGGCTGGTATCATTCTTAGTTTGAGATTTATAGAGATAGGTATAATAAAGTTGCTTCTGTTCCTGACGGATAACGGCCGGCGCTAAATTAGCTTTAAGCATCATGGCATTAACCAGCAAGCGCCCCACGCGCCCATTACCATCAGAAAAAGGATGAATCTGTTCAAAACGACTATGCACTTCCGCGGCCACAGCAATTATATCTTTACTTTTACTTGAAGCTTTCTTTATAACTTGCGGGACAAGATCGGGAACCCTAAGATAATTAGCGGTCGGCAGATTAACCCCCAGAATGCGAACTGGGTGGCGACGATATAAGCCAGCATCAGGCTTAATGCCATTCATGAGCATCCCATGGAGCTTAAGAACTAATTTTTCATTAATAACCCCATTTTTACTGATATAATCAAAAAGATAATTCAAGGCGGTTTGATGATTCTTTACTTCCAAATGTTCAATCAAGCTTTTATCAGGCAAAACCGAATTATCAAAAAGAATGGCCGCGGTGTCAGGCTCAGTTAAAGTGCTGCCTTCAATCTTATTGCTGTTATAGATTAGAGATAAAATGAATTGATCTTTAATATCAGGGTTACTGAGAATTACTGATATTATATTTTTATGCTCTTTAGCTTTCTGGGCTAACGCTTTTTTTTGCCCAGTCAAAAATTCAGCCGAAATTATTTTCTGTCCGGTAACTTCTAAAAATAACTCTTCAATGGCAGATTGCATTCTGGCTCGAGGAACTGATTTCTCGGTCCACCAGCTATTAAAGGCCGCGAAAGACACTCCGAATCTTTCCGCTAATTTCGTTTGAGTCAGATTAAGCCGTTTTTGAATTATCTCTAATTTTTGCTTGATAGTCATATTAGTGATTTTAGCAAACTTTATAAAGTTAGTCAATATTTAAGTAACTTTATAAAGTTACGAGAATCAACTAATAACACGCCGTACCATAATGTGAGGTTGTTCCCGCCGGGCAAGACTTGCAATCGCTGACACTAGCGCCGCCATAATTAGGATTAATGGTGCCGCTAGGACAAGGATAATTCCAAACTGTTTCATAAGAAGTTCCCGCCGGGCAATAATAACCAGGGGGACAGCCATTTAAAATAATCTGTCCAGAAGAACACCAAGATCCGGCCGGACACATTATTTGTCCCGTTCGCGTTGATGGCGTTCCGCCCGTTGAATAATAACCAGCCGTCACTGGATATTGAATCGCCGGCGTACCTCCCGGACAGTAATAAGTATAAGTGGAACAGGAGGAACAGAAACCATAAGTATCATAATAACCAGGGGAACAGCTTATTGGTGCGCAAGTGCCAGTGGCTGAGCAAGTTTCACCATTAGTGCAAGTGCCGCAAGTTCCGCCGCAGCCATTAGAACCACAAGTTTTACCATTACAATTTGGGGTACACTCACAAGTGCCCGTGGCTGAACAAGCGGTGCCGGCTAAACAAGTACCGCAAGTCCCCCCGCAACCATCGTTGCCGCAAGTTTTACCACTGCAATTTGGAACACATTCACAAGTACCAGAAACTGAACAGGTGGTTCCTGTTAGACAAGTACCGCAGCTGCCGCCGCAACCGTTATTGCCGCAATTTTTACCGATACAACTGGGCACGCAATTTTTTACGCAAGCGCCAAAAGAGCAAGATTCATCACTGGCGCAACTGCCGCAATTACCGGCGCAACCATTACCGCCGCAAACTTTACCGGAACAATTAGGATTGCAAACACAGGCGCCTTGAGGCGAACAAGTTTTTCCGTTTGAACATGTGCCACAAGTTCCCCCGCAGCCATCATCGCCGCAAGTTTTACCGGCGCAATCGGGCACGCAGGCGCATCTACCGCTAGCCCCGCAAGTAGCGTTGCCGGAACAAGTACCGCAAACACCACCACAGCCATTATCGCCGCAATTTTTACTGGTACAACTCGGAGTGCAAGCACACTTACCGCAGTCTTGCGGGCAATTATCACAGTTTTCAATTTGTCGTGGCTGGCCGTTTATTAAAACATTAAATTGGCAATAGCCATCGCCGCAATAACCGCCGCCGGAAGTGGCCGGTTTAAAAATACAGCTCTTATTATCTAAAATCGGATAAGGAGATTTTCCGTAATCAGTGGTACAGCCATATTGTAAGGCCGAAGAAGTGCTGACATTATAAGTAATACCAGCGGTGCCATCGCATTCTTCGTTGCCGTCATTGCTTAAGCCGCCGCGGCCTTCGGTATTTGGCCTTTGCTTCCCACCATCACCGCAAAAAGTATTAACTTTTAAAGTAAAAGTTTTTTCCGTGGTGGCTAAATATTCATTGACCGCCCTCACTTTAATTTGTTTATCACCCGCCGAACCGCTAATTGCCGCAGCTTCTAAATAAGAATTTAAATCAGTAGCATCGTTTCTAATTGTTAGGCCGTCCGCTCCGCTCACGCTATAACTTAAATTGTGATTGCCGCTCTTTAAATTACCGAGCAAACAGGAACGCGGATAAGCGGTGTCGCTGATTTGATAAGGCCGGCCCAGGCGCGCCATATTTTCACATTCAAAATTTAAATAGGGCTGTTCCATTTTTAAATTAACCTCAATATTTTTGGTGGCAGTGGCGCCGCCGACTGTGGCCGATATTTGATAGGGAATAGTAACATCTTGCGGAATGGACATTCCCGGAGGAAAGGTAATTACTAAATCAACTTTAGTTCGATTAATTCCGATGTTATTTAAAACGGAAGAGGCTTTAGCAATCTGCGCGTTAATCGCTTGATTTAAGGCCGGATTTACTGGGCTAAAAGTGTATTGCGTGGGCACGGAGTTACTGCCCTTAATGTAAAAAGTATATTTTAAACTATTTACTGGATCGACAAAATAATCGATATTATCAGCTTCAATTAAAGGACGGCCGGCGACGCTGATATTTATAGTGATCTCCGTGTTAGCGACCGCTCCCCGGCTATCGCTTAAAGTTAACAACATTTTATAAGTTCCTGGGCGGCCAGCGGCGGCGGCAAATATTTTTTTCTGATTAGCCGTTCCGGCCTCTTTTAAAACTGGCATCGCGCTCCAAGATGACCAATCAGAACTTACCGGCGTGAGTTTCCAAAATATTAAATCACCCTCAGCGTCTTTAGCTTTGATATAACCGTTAAATTCTTTACCAGTTTCACCGTCGGTGTAAGAACTGGTAACTACGGGAGCGGAATTCGAATCCGCGCCGCCATAGCCTTGGCCGACGGCACAAGAGTTCGCCGTAAATTGTCCTTCAGCGGTATCAATTCCCGCCGCTTTCGATTCAAAGACGGCGCACAAATTATAATTGACGCCGTTTTGCGTGGCGCGATATATGTAAGCATAACTGCCGTAAGGCAAAACTAAATTCGGATTTACAAATTCATTAGTATCTTTATTCCAACAGGTAATGGGATCGTATTTATCACAATAACCCAGGCTGTTTATGGGATCGGTAATAGAAGTAGTAATTCGCAGTTGATTAAGCAAGGTGTCCTGCCATGAGGGCCATAAGGACAAACTGCTGCCGGCAATATAAGTGGCGTATTTAAGCGAGGGGTAAGCACTGTTATTATTTTTAAAAGTGGCAATCGCGCCTCTGATATTATTTAGTTCTCCTAAACGTTTGACATCGCGAGTGACTTTCGCTTTTAAGCTATCACAGAATAAATTAACCGGACAATCGCTATCGATTAGACAATCTTTTTTATCTTTTAAAATACACTTGCCGAAGTTTGGCTGAGCGGCTGAATTGGAGCAGACATAATCTTTGGGGCACTCCGAATCCGCTTGGCAGTTGGTTTTAGAAATAGCACACTGCCCCGGCGTTAAAATATTATTATTAAATTTCCAATGAGAAACTAACTGCCCTAAAATATCAACGGTATTGGTTTCGGATTCTTGATTGAAAGAAATTAAATAAACGTTGGTATATAATTTGCTGGCAGCTAAATCTAAATTAGCGGCGTTTACAAAAACGGTCCGGCCGTCGCGAATGGCTTCGTAACCGTCAACGATTAAACTTTGCGGCGTGCCCTTAAAACCCTGTTTAGCGTACCAATCAGCGATGCTGCTGTGCTCCGGGTTAGGCATGACTCTGACTCCGATGGCATCTGATTGCGACGCGGCTTGAGTTTTAAAAATAAAAAAAGAAAAAATGGCCAGGGGAATAAGTAAAAAAATACTTAATTTTTTTAAATCAGCTAATTTAATCTTCATAGTTTTATATTTTATAATCTGCTTAAATTATATCAGTTATTATAAATAGTTACAAAAAAACCGCTCGGTTTTAACAAGCGGTTTTTTCAAGAATAAAATAAATATTAATTGCCGAATTTAGTGACAATATCCGAGTCTTGTCGGATAATTTTATAAGCCAAAACTGTTCCCTCGCTGTTGCGGTCTAAAACTTGAACTTTCAACTCGGCCGGAATTCCTAATTTAGTTTTTTCAGCCGTCTTCATATATTCCACTTTAATGGTTTTGGTATAAACCGGGGTAGCGGTGGCGGGAACCGGGGTGCCAACAGCTGCCGTTGCCGAAACAGCCAATTGTTTAGCTTGTTTGGCCGCTTGTTCCGCGGTTAAAGTCACACTGGTAGTGGCAATGGGTGCGGGTTGATTGTCAGTAGATGCCGATTCTTCGGAAGTTAGCGGTTCAGCATTTTGCGGGTTATTTTTTTGGTTGTTTTTTAAATAAACTAAAGAAATAACCACCGCCAAAACAATGATGGTAAGAATTATAAGACCGTACTTGGCATTTTTGTTCATAGTTTTATTAATTTAAAATAAATATATTTACTAATATTATAAATCATTTGGGAAAAATAGACAATAAAAAAACCGCCCCTTCCATTATAGAAGGAGGCGATCTTAATTTCATGATATTTCGTTAAGAAATTTAAGAAATGTTGCAGCAGATGAAAGTCTTGCCCACGGCGGAAAGCTCAAAAATGTTTCCGATGGGCGTGGTGGCGACGAACTTTAGCGTCCAGGTGGCCAGACCAATATTAAAGGTCAGGGTGTCTCCAAAAATAGAGACTTTAGTAGCGGTTATTTTATCACCGCCGGCATCTAAATCGTAGACCAGCGTTTGCCCCTCTTTTACAGCTAAGACAAAATTTTTGGCTTTTAAAACGCCATAAAATCTAGCGTCGCCGGTTTTAGTCTGAAGGCCATAATCAGCGGACTTAAATGGCAATTTGCTGGCGTAAACACTTTCAATATTAGTTTCACTGCCGATTTCGCCCACGGAAAATGAGGCCTGGTTATTTCCGAGAAGTTCGAATTTTTTTACTTCTAGAAACGTCCTGTCCAGTATTTTAGCTTTGGAACCGGACACCGCAAACAGCACGTCATTGTAGCTGCTATAAGAATCAATCTGGCCGTCTTTGATATATTTAATCATGACCACTTCGCCGGCACCAGCTGATTTAAGATATAACTCGTCAGTGGTATTAGTTTCAGGGGTTAGGGTGGCAATATCTTTCTGACAGCCAGTCAAAAAAAGAGCTGCTATCAGCGCGATAGCAAAAAGAAACAGAAGTTTTTTCATGATTTATGATTTTTTTGTGAATAATTTTTTAAAGGACTAAAATATAGACTAGCATTTTTTAAAATATTTGTCAACTGTCGCGCTAGAAACCAAAGCCGATGTTAAGAAGCAGCGGTTCTCCTGATTTAGAAGACAGCATTAAAAATAAACTATGGCCGTTTTCAAAATCATGGCGAATCCCGGCTTCAATGCCGGCCGCATTTTTATAAGGTGTTAATTTTTGAAACTCTTGCGTATAGAATTCTGAAAAAGCCCGCAACTCTAATTGATTATTTCCCTTCTTTAAAAAAGAATCTAAATCAAAACGCGCCGAAGCCGGTTGAAACTCGCCGCGTAATTTTAGACCGAAATCAATTTCTTTTTTATTATATTCAAACCCGGCTTGAAACCAAGGAATGGTGCTTAACTTTCGCGTGTCGGGTAAAGTCAGATAATCAGTCACTTCCAAGCCAGTGCAAAGATAGGTGCGGCTAGTCTTTTCTTTATTACCACCGCCCGGAATTTCAAAACTAAGAAAAGGCGAAACGGAACCGTGCCATTCGAATTTTTCCGTACCGCTTAACTGCTCGCCGCTGCGATTTAATTCTAAATTAAAGTCCGCCAGTTTAGTAATCATTCCGACTGTTAAAGCCGTGTTGAGGCTGCAGCGCAAATAATTTTCGAAACTCGCGGTGGCGTCTAAAGTTTTCGTTTCCCCGCCTTTATCGACTGCTAAGTCTAAAACACTTTTATAAAAACCGAGATTGGCAAAAAAGATATTTTCAAATTTCTTTTTACCGAGTGAAAAATCAGCCGGAACATAAGCCGCCAAATTAAGCCCCTTCATATCTTTCATGAAAGCGTTATATTCATTGTTATCCCTAAGCCAATATGCTTGCAAACCGAAATTTCCTTTTTCGATCGAACCGCGCGTCACTCCGCCTTCGATTAAGCGCGGAAATAAAGCGAGTTCATTATCACCGGCAATAAATTGCGAGCCGCGCAGTCTATTATCATAATTTTTTAAGATTTTAAATAAACCGGAAGCACCATTGTAACTATTATTATAGAGAACTCCATCGCCGCCAGCTTCGGTAGTTACATCAGACATTGGCGGTTTTTTAAAATTCCGAACGGCCGCGGCATAAACATCGTCCTCAGTTAAAAGTGGATGGCCGGAGATGGAATTTACAAAATTATCACCGTCTAATAAAGTAATTTCGCCATTGGAATTTTTTATCTGCGTAATAATATGCCGATCGGTGGTTATTCCCGAGGCGTTAAGGCCTAAGCCATTTTTCGCAAAATCAGAAGTTACCGCCGCTAAATGCCGACAAACGCCGAGACTCGACGGAGTAGTAGTTTCGCCCTGTAAATATTTAACCGCATTAATTACCATCTCGTTTAAAACCGCCGGATCGCCGGTGGCTTCTTGCGGGGTTTCCTTGCCATGATTAGAATTGACACTGATTGCGCGGCTGAAAAAAGTTAAAGCGCCCAGTTTTTTTTCATAAGATAAATCCTGAAATATATTTTTTATTTTTTTAGCCAGCTCGTCAACCGATAAATTATCACTCTTGACTACCGAGAGTGCTTCCGCCATTAAAACGGAACCGGCCGCAAAATCACCGGCGCTGGTTTTATATGTTTCCAACTTTCCGATTTGCGTAAAATAATTTTTTAATACAAATAATGGAGAAAAATTACTGGGGGCTAAAACTAAAGGGTCGCTGGTCGGTTGGAACCAAAGTTTAGCCGAGGCTTCTTGCGCGCTAATCTTGCCTTGTTTATAATCTGCCCAAATCGAAGTATTCTTTCCCAAACCGTTAGTAATTTCGGTTTTATTAAGCTCCTTAAACCAAGCGTTAGTCGCTTGGCTGTATCCGAAAATATAATCGGCGATTGAGATATTTTCTTGTTGTTTTTTTTCCAGCTCTAACCCCTGGTCAACTGTTTCCGGTTTTACCAAAGAGACAGTAGTTTCAAAATTAACCTTCCAGGGGTTGGCGGTTTTTTTGTTGAGCGGTTTATCGGCCGGTTTTTCTCGAACCTCTTCAGTCGGCGGCAAGACTTGATCGACTCCCGATATTTTAGCTTCTTGGGCTTCTCCTTTACCAAAAGGGGAAAGAGCGAGCAAGGCTAATAATTTTTCTCTCATAAAAGATTATTTAATATTGATATTTCCAGTTGAGCTAGCGGTAGGAGTAGTTGAAGCGGCTGTTTGGGCTCGTTTAGCGGCTTCGGCTTGCATTCGTCGAGCCACATCTTCCCGGGCGCGATCTCTGTCTTTTTCCAAATTCTCTTGCGCCACCTTTTGTTCTTGCTTAATTTTTTCAATCATTTGTGCCTCAGGTAAATTAACCTCGACATTAACTGTTTTGATCGGTTCGCTCGGTTTTGTTTTGTTAAAAATAAATAAACAAACAAGTGCCGCTAAAATAATAATGATAGCGATTATAAGGCCATACTTTGCTTTTTTACTCATAGTTTTATTATTTAAATTAATATATATAAGTATAAACTATTACTAACCGCTTGCCAAATTAAAAACCATCCTTTTTTTAAGGATGGCTTAATATGTAGTACTCGGAATTTAGAATCTAAACCCGAGGTTAAAATCGATTTCGTTTTTTCCAGTGTTTTCTTGCTTACCGGAAACAACCATAAATATTTGATATCTGCCGAAGCTTTTGGCAATTTCTACCTCCGCCCCGGAAACATCTTTAAATAATGTATACGCCTTAAATTCCGGCGTAAAATGCTCATAGAACACTTTTAGCTTCAGCCAGTTCGAACCGAAAATGGCATCAAATCGCTGACTCCCGGGTTGGAATTCACCGCGTAAACTGGCATCAAAGTCAGTCTTTTTAAGACCGACTTGAAACCAAGGCAGACAACTTATCTGGCCTAAATTAGGCATTGATAAGTAGTCGGTAATTTCAGTGCCAATGGTCACATAAGTTTGATTGGCCGTTAAGCTGATAAAAGGAGAGGTTAAAAAATAACCATCTAACGCTCTATTTTCATCGGTGTTACCCCCAAAAGTATAGCCAGATCGCGGAGCGCCGCCTTGGCGAGCAAACTCTTGGTCAAAGCCAAATTTAGTTATCAACCCTAAAGATAAATTGGCGCTTAGATCATATTTTAAATAATCTTCAGCGCTAGCTTTAAAGTTAAAGGTTGATGCTCTTTGCTCCACTTTATTTTCTCCATAGACGCTGAAACCGAGATACATCGCCTGACGATACAAGCCTAAATCGGTAAACAGGAGATTGCTTAATTTGGCATTTTTAAAGGTAAATCCGGCCGCTAAATTCGCGCCACCGATTCCGTCTAAAAATTGATTATACCGATTATTCTCTCTTAACCAATAGCCCTGAAAACCAATGTTTTTCCATTGGATATGGCCGCTTATCAAGCCTTTAGCACTGATCTGCGGAAATAATTCTAGGCCTTGATCCATCAAAAAATTTCGCTGTCTCAAAGTGTTATCTTCATTTCGTAGTTTTTTAAATAAACCGGCGAAATTATTATAACGATTTTCATAACTCACGATATTTTTTAGAGGGTCCATGGTCAAATCGGTCACCGGCAACCTCTCAGTCCAACGAGCTAAAGCGGCGTCGACGTCATCTTTGTTTTTAAGCAGTCCTCCATCAAGACGGCTAATTACTGAGCCATAATCCAACAAAACAATCCTGTCCTGATCGATAACCTGTGTCATGTTATGATTTCTGACTCCGATAACAGCTACTGGAAGATACAGGGCTTCAGACCCAATCTTAGCCACTAAGAAAGAATAACGGCGGCAATCCCCGCCTGGAATAGGCGTTTTATCCTCTCCAGTTTGATAAGCAGCCATACGAGCCACTAAATCATTATAATTAGGTTCACCGGCGCCATAGTGCATTTCCAACACACCACCCAAATAAGCTAGGGCTCCAAGCCTTTCCTCAAAAGAGGGCGGAAGCAAAGGTATTCTAGGGGTAAAGTTAGTTAGAACCGAATTAGCCAATCCCTTTTCTGTGCGTTCCGCGGCTGACAAAATATTAATTGCGTCACGCATTTTAAACATTCCGGCATCAAACGTAGACATTGGCTGTCCCCAATTTTTTGTCCCCAAACGACTTCGGACCGAAACATTATAATTATTATCCAAATTGTATAAATTAGGGTCGTAATCGCTGGTTCTCTTTAACGGAGAGAAATTTAAATTCAATTCGAAAGCGCCGTGCCAGGCTATGGTATCGGATTTTATGACCGATGCAACCTTCTTCTGAGTTCTTCCCGGCAAACTAATTGCCAAAAAAAATAAAAGCAATGCTAGTGTTTTCATGGTATCTATTTTTGGTTTTTATTGTTAAAGTTCTATCGTCTAATTACATCATATATTAATTGCTTTGTCAATCGCGTTTTAAAAACCATTCTCGTAAAGAATGGTTTTTACTACCTATTTATCCAGTTATAAATTACAAAGCGGGCGCAGCTATCGGAGTTGCTGGTTTAGTATAATCTATTTGAGTGGCCTTAAATTCTTTGGCTTCTTTAATATCGTTTTCGGCACTAACTAGAATCATCCGTCCGATTGGCAAATCGGATAAAGAAATTTCAGTTTTTTTAAAATCATTCGGGAACTCGGCTGGCCTTTTATCTTGAGGTAGTTTATTATAAGCCTTAATTTCAGCCTCATATTTTTTGGGATCTTTGGCCTCTAAACTATATATTTTAGTGGCTGAGTCCACAACGATTATTCGGGTGCCCAAAGATTGATCGGCTAGAGGGTCGACATTTGATTTAACTTTTAAAGTTATCTTGTCACCATTAATTTCCACAATTTCTCCAGGCAATTGTCTTAACTCAAAATCGGTCTTGGTTAGGCCGCTTTCGATCAGTTTGGCTCTGGCCGCGTCCCAACCGGCTTTATAGGTATCATTATTATTTACTGGTGCTCTGTTTTTTAGAAACGAGACAGCATACCCAAGCCCAAAAAATATTAGAGCCACGAGAATTATAATGATTAGTTGTGTTTTTTTTGACATAGTTTTTTAATTATATGAATAATAATTACAATAACAGGCTAGATAGGCCGAATTACAATTATAGTTAATGACCATATTAGTACAGGTAATCGGCGTGTAAGTATAGCTAGGCGATTGCCAACACGTTAGTTGTCCGCTATCGCAACTGGCGTAAAGAGTGGTGGATTGATTATAACATAAGTTCGTGCAAGGAATATTTGATGATGAGATTGGGCTAGAGTCGTGCATCGTCACCGCATGTGTCGGCGCCGTACAGTTACCAGAGCCGTCGCAGACATAGTGAGGAGTGGTACCGTTGCATTTAGTTCCCAGCGCATAATAACCGGTGCTGCATCCATATTGAAGATTGGCTTGTAATTCACAGCCACCGCCACAGTCGCTAGATCCGCAAACTTGTTTAGTGGTTAATGGGAAA